>Ga0208157_1000004_pt1 | contig 598101 bp, 533 predicted proteins | sample 5_EtaG_FD_184077 | JGI IMG/M metagenome (GOLD analysis project Ga0208157, IMG submission 184077) | Marine viral communities from the Subarctic Pacific Ocean - 5_ETSP_OMZ_AT15132 metaG (SPAdes) (version 2) | ecosystem: Environmental > Aquatic > Marine > Oceanic | place: Pacific Ocean...
CGCTTACATAATAGAGACGAATATTCTGGAACAGGGATGGGATTGGCGATTGTTAAAAAAATAGTAGAAAATCTTGGTGGAAAAATATGGTTAGAATCGGAAGAAGGAAAAGGTAGTACATTTTATTTTACAATAAAAAAAGAAATATGAAACAAAAACTGTTTTTTGGTAAAATAATAACACCCACAATAATAGTTTTTGTTATTATGCTTACTATTACACAAATTGTAGCTTATAAAATTTATACAATTGAAAAAACAAATGAATTGGAGTTGGCAGAAAAAGAAGCTACTCATATAAAGCAACAAATAGAAACATCTCTAAATCATAGTGTAACTGCAGCCAAAATGATAGCTTTTTTGGTAGAGAAAAATTTAATAACAGATAATTTTGATGCTGTTTCTAAAGATTTATTGCAACAAAATAAATTTATAGATGCCTTACAATTATTAGAAGGAAGTACTATTATAAAAACTTACCCATTAAAAGGAAATGAAGCAGCTATAGGCCTTAATATTTTTTCAAATCCTAATCATAAAAAAGAGGCAATTGAAGCTATAAAAAGGAAGGAACTTTATTTTGAAGGTCCTATCAATCTTAAACAAGGAGGAAAGGCTATTGTAGGTAGATTACCTATCTACAAAGATAACAAATTTTTGGGATTTTCAGCTATTATTATAAAAATGAAAACACTCTTTAATATTTTGGAAATTAATGAAAACGGTGAGAATGATCAATTTATTTATCAGATTTATAAAGCTTCAGACAATACAGAACACAATTTTTTTTTCAATCATAATGAAAAAATGAAAGAAGGTCTTTTTTATCAAGTTTTTGTAAGACTGGGAAATTGGAATGTATTAGTAAAACTTAAATCACCTAACTACCTATATAAATCACTCCCTTTTTCTCTTTTAGGGATTTTGTTTTCGTGTTTATTAGCATATATTGTTTTTACTTTATCAATTCAACCTATAAGGTTGAAACAAGATGTAAAAAGAAAAACTAGAGAATTAAACAGATTAAATAAAATGTTGGAAAGTAGGGCAAACGAATTAGCTATTTCTAATAGCGAATTAGAGCAGTTTGCTTATGTAGCTTCTCATGATTTACAAGAACCATTACGTATGGTAACCAGTTTCTTGTCTCAATTAGAAAAAAAATATAGCAACCAGTTGGATGAAAAAGCCCATATGTATATAGATTTTGCTGTAGATGGAGCAAGTCGTATGCGTAATATAATTTTGGATTTATTAGAGTTCTCCAGAGTAGGAAATTATGATGAAATAAAAGAACCTATTAATATAAATGAAGTTGTTGAACAAGCAAAAGTGCTATTAAGAAAAGTAATTGAAGAAAAAGAAGCGATAATAGTTTATGATAAATTACCTACCATAATGGCTTATCGTTCTCCAATTGTTCAGGTTTTTCAGAATTTAATTGGGAATGGACTAAAGTATGCTAAAGCAGATCTTACTCCAATTATAGACATTAAAGCTAAAGAACTTAAAAATGAATGGGAATTTGCGATTAAAGATAATGGGATAGGAATTAAAAAAGATTACTATGAAAAGATATTTGTTATTTTTCAACGCTTACATAATAGAGACGAATATTCTGGAACAGGGATGGGATTGGCGATTGTTAAAAAAATAGTAGAAAATCTTGGTGGAAAAATATGGTTAGAATCGGAAGAAGGGAAGGGTAGTACATTTTATTTTACGTTACCACAACAAATTTAAATTATTAAATATAAGATTAGTAAAATAATAAAGAAAATTATTAATAATTTAGAGGACAAAGTTTATTTAAAAATAGAAAAGATGAAATAACAATTTTTTATAGAAATTTATAAAAATTACTTATTATGAAAAACATACACATTCTATTAGTTGAAGATAATGAAGGTGATATACTATTAACCACGGAAGCTCTTGAAGAGAAAAAAATTGTAAATAAAATTAGTGTTGCCAGAGATGGGCAAGAAGCATTAGATTTTATTTTAAAGCAAGGTAATTATAAAGATGCTCCAATACCGGACTTAATTTTATTAGATGTAAATCTACCCAAGAAAAACGGACATGAAGTGTTACAAGTTATTAAAACTACCGAATCAATTCAACAAATACCAGTAATAATGCTTACAACATCATCTTCTGAGAAAGATATTAACCTTTCCTATAAACACCACGCAAATTGTTATATTACAAAACCTGTAGAGGCAGAAGCTTTTTTAGAAGCAATAACCTCTATTGAAGATTTCTGGTTAACTATTGTGAAATTGCCAAAAAAGTAATAAAATATGGAAGTAAATGCTTTAAAGTATACAGTTTTAGTAATAGAAGATAATCTTGGCGATTTTGTACTTATTCAAGACTATTTGGAAGAACACCAGCCAACACCGATAATTTTAAGAGCCACAACATTTGCAGAGGCAGCTGATGTTTTAGAAAAAACTTCTTATAAAATTGATGCAATATTATTAGACTTATCATTGCCTGATAAAAGTGGCGAAAATTTAATAGAAGAAATTCTTGTACGCTCCAAAGATATTCCAGTAATTGTTCTTACAGGTTATTCAGATGAGAAGTTTGCTGTAAAATCGCTTTCATTAGGTATAGCAGATTATATTCTTAAAGACGAATTAACTGCAATAAATATCCATAAAAGTATAATATACGGAATCGAACGAATGAAAAGCTTAGCAAAAATTAAAACTTCCGAAAAACGCTATAGCGACTTGTTTCAATTTACTCCTTTTCCAATATTTATTTGCGAAAAAGATACTTTCAAAATCGTTCAAGCTAATGATAAAGCTATAAAACAATATGGTTATTCTGAAAGTGAATTGCTTGACTTGGTTTTTTGCAAATTATTTGTGAATGAAAACGAATACAAAAAGTTTAATAATTATTTAAAATCAGAAAAATCTAAACCTCAATTTTCTGATGCTAAAGAGTTTAAGCAGAAAACTAAAAAGAATAAAATTATAGATGTAGAAATAATTGTAAATGAAATTCAATTAGAAGAAGATAAAAAATACTTTTCTATAATGATAAATGATATTACCGAGAAAAAACAGTTTGAAGATAAGTTAACCAAAGCAATTATCAATACACAAGAAGAAGAAAGGTTTGATATAGGAAGTGAATTGCATGAAAATGTTTGCCAGATTTTAGCAGCTACCAAAATTAGTTTAGGAATGATAAAAGATGAAATTAATGGAGAAGCTGCTGATTGGTTGATTCAATCTCAGGGATATATAGACATGGCAAATAAAGAAATTAGAAGTATATCTCATAGGTTAGCACCTGCTTTCTACGAAAATATAAATCTTGAAGAAGCTTGTTTAACACTTATTAAAACCTTTAATCCGGAAGATAAATATAAAGTCAATTTTTTATTTGATAATAGAATAAAAGAGTTGGGATTGAATAGAGAGTTGCAATTGAATTTGTATAGAATTTTACAAGAACAACTCAAAAATATTATTCAATACGCTAAAGCCTCAACAATAGATTTAGAAATTCTTGTAGATGATGACAATACTTTGGTGATGAATATAAAAGATGATGGTATTGGATTTGATTCAGAGAAAAAAATGAAAGGTATAGGCTTAGCTAATATGAAGCGAAGATCCATGCTTTTTCAAGGAGATTTTACATTAGAATCATCACCAAATAATGGTTGTCAAATAAGTATAGAAATACCTATAAAAGAAAATGTAAAAGAAAAAATTAAGGTTAAATGATTTGGTAATAAATAAATACTTACATTTGCAGCCTTAAATTTAAAACATACATAATAAACATTAAAAACAATTTTAGCATGTATTTAGCATCAGAAAAAAAACAAGAAATTTTTAAAGAATTTAGCGGAGACGCTAAAAACACAGGATCAACAGAAGGGCAAATAGCTTTGTTTACCTATAGAATTAGTCATTTAACAGAGCATTTAAAGAAAAACAAAAAAGACTTTAGAACTCAAAAAGCTTTGTTAGATTTAGTTGGTAAAAGAAGAAAACTATTAGATTATTACAAAAACAAGGATGTTGTAAAGTATAGAGAGTTGATTAAAAAACTTTCAATAAGAAGATAATTGAAAATGAGTTTTTCAAATTCGTATTAAAATTTATAAAAGGGGGAGGCAAATAGATTGTATCCCCCTTTTTGTTAAAAAAAAAGTAACCAAAAAGAAAACACAAGGTGTGTTTTTATAAATTAAATAAATAATAAATAAATTATGTCAAAAATTGGAATTAAAAAATCCTACACATTAGGCGATGGAAGGTCCATCGAAATAGAAACAGGTAGATTAGCTAAACAAGCTCATGGATCTGTAGTTTTAAAAATGGGTAACACCATGTTATTAGCAACTGTTGTTTCAGATAAAGAAGCAGCAGAAGGAACAGATTTTTTGCCACTTACAGTAGAATATAAAGAAAAATACGCCTCTGCCGGAAGATTTCCTGGAGGTTTCTTAAAAAGAGAAGCACGTCCATCAGATAGCGAAGTATTGGTTTGTCGTTTAATTGACAGAGCTATACGTCCCTTATTTGCAGATGATTACCATGCAAACACGTCAATAGTAGTTCACCTTATCTCTCATGGAGATGATACTTTGCCAGATGCTTTAGCATGTTTAGCAGCTTCTGCAGCTCTTGCTGTTTCTGATATTCCATTTAACGGACCAACATCAGAAGTGCGTATTGCAAGAATAGATGGAAATTTTGTAATCAACCCTACAAGAGAAGATTTGGAAAGATCGGATATTGATATGATGATTGCTGGAACATTAGACAACATTAACATGGTGGAAGGTGAAATGTTAGAAATATCTGAAGCAGAAATGCTTGAGGCAATTAAAATAGCTCATGTTGAAATTAAAAAACAATGTCAATTACAATTAGATTTAGCTGCTGAGGTAGAAAAATCAAAAGTAAAAAGAGATTATACTCATGAGCCAGCTCCTTTAGCTGATTTAGAAGATAAAATTAGAACAGCTATTTATGATAAATGTTATGCTGTAGCTAAAGAAGGTAATGCTGATAAAAAATTAAGAGGAGAAAAATTCAAAGCAATTAGAGAAGAAGCAAAAGCTTTATTATCTGAAGAAGAATTAGAACAAACATTTTTATTAAAAAAATACTTTCACGATATTGAAAAAGAAGCAATAAGAGATTGTGTTTTAGCAGAAAGAACTCGTTTAGATGGAAGAAAATTAAATGAAATTCGTCCTATTTGGAGTGAAGTAGATTATTTACCTGGAGCACATGGTTCGGCTATCTTTACAAGAGGAGAAACTCAATCTTTAACTACAGTTACCTTAGGTAATAAAATGGATGAGCAATTGATTGATGCTGCTACTTATAGAGATACTTCTAAATTTCTTTTACATTATAACTTCCCTGCATTTTGTACAGGAGAAGCTTATCCAAATAGAGGAACAAGTAGAAGAGAAATTGGACATGGAAATTTAGCGATGAGAGCTTTAAAACCAATGTTGCCAACAGGTTCAGAAAACCCTTATACTATAAGAATTGTTTCTGAAATTTTGGAATCTAACGGTTCTTCATCTATGGCAACTGTTTGTGCAGGAACATTAGCATTAATGGATGCGGGTGTACAAATTAAAAGACCTGTTTCCGGTATTGCAATGGGATTAATTTCTAAGGGAGATAAATACGCTGTATTATCTGATATTTTAGGAGATGAAGATCATCTTGGAGATATGGATTTTAAAGTAACAGGAACAACAGAAGGTATTACTGCTTGTCAGATGGATATTAAAGTAGATGGATTATCTTACCAAGTGTTAGAAGAAGCATTAGCTCAAGCCAGAGAAGGAAGATTACATATTTTAGGAGAAATTGCTAAAACGATGTCAGCTCCTAATGCAGATTACAAACCACACACACCAAGAATCACTCAAATCAGTATTCCTAAAGAAATGATTGGAGCAGTAATTGGACCAGGTGGAAAAATTATTCAGGAAATACAAGCTTCTACAGGAGCAACTATTACCATTGAAGAAAAAGATAACAAAGGCATTGTGGATATTATGACTAATGATGGTGAAGCAATGAAAGCTGCTTTAGCAAGAATTAAAGCAATTACTGCCGTTCCTGAAGTTGGTGAAGTATATAAAGGTAAAGTAAAATCTATTACTAACTTTGGTGCTTTTGTGGAAATTATTCCTGGAAAAGACGGATTACTTCATATTTCTGAAATCAATTGGGATAGAGTAGAAAAAGTAGAAGATGTGTTGAAAGAAGGACAAGAAATAGAAGTTAAACTGATAGAGGTTGATCAAAAAACAGGTAAACTAAAACTATCAAGAAAAGTACTTTTAGAAAGACCTCAAAAACAAAATGCAGAACAATAAAATGATGTTTTGTAATAGTAAAATAAAAAAGAGAAGCTGTGTTTATTTACAGCTTCTCTTTTTGTTTACAGCTTTATCTTCTTGTTCAAATGCACAGGTTCAAATAGTTCAAGTTAAATATTTTGGCGAAAATAAAGGAAATTTAAAAATGTACAATTATGTGCCTGAGAATTTGCCTGAATCAACAAAAACTCCGTTGGTTTTAGTGTTGCACGGTTGTACGCAATCTGCAGAGCAAATTGCTAGTGAAACAGGATGGAATAAATTAGCAGATAGTTTACATTTTATAGTTGTTTATCCAGAACAGCGAATGATAAACAATGCGGGGAAATGTTTTAATTTTTTCTTAGGTTTTGAATCTAAAAAAGATAAAGGAGAAGTGGCGTCTATTAAAGAGATGATAGACTATACTTTTAATCATTATCATATCGATAGTAATCAAGTATTTATTGTTGGAATGTCAGCCGGAGGAGCAATGACGAATGCGCTGCTAAATGCTTATCCTACTATTTTTAAATCGGGAGCAATGTTAGCAGCACCTTCCAATTTGTTTGATAAGAATACTTTACCACCAGAACAACAACCTGTTGTTGCTATTGTTCAGGGTGAAGATGATATTATTGTTCCGGAAAAGAATTCTGATAAAATATTAAATCAATGGGTAGAAAAGCATCAACTTGATACTGCTAATAATGAATTGTTTACCAATTATAAGGGAGTTGATGTGTTGTATGCACAGTATTTTTACAATACTGATGATGAACTAAAAATTATTTTGTTAAAATCTAAAAAGGTAAAACATAAACTTTTAATTACCGAAGGAGATTCTATTCATCAAGGAGGTAAGCACGATTTTCATACTGATGATATTGGTTTTCATTCTACTTATTGGTTAGCTTCATTTTTCGGATTGACAAAAGATGCAATTTCATTAAAAAAAGTAAGTAATTAGTAGGTGATTTCAAGCATCAAAAACAATAGATTTTTACTAATTTCGCAACACTTAGTTCGTAAAGCAATAAATTATGGAAATAATAGAAAAATACACACCGAAAAATAAAATTAGAATTGTTACCGCTGCTAGTTTGTTTGACGGACATGATGCAGCTATTAACATTATGCGTAGAATTATTCAAGCTACAGGTGTTGAAGTAATTCATTTAGGACATGATAGAAGTGTAGATGAAGTAGTAAATTGTGCCATTGAAGAAGATGCGAATGCTATTGCTATGACTTCTTACCAAGGCGGACATGTGGAGTATTTTAAATACATGTATGATTTATTAAAAGAAAAAGGTTGCGAACACATTAAAATATTTGGAGGAGGAGGAGGTACCATTCTTCCTTCAGAAATTGAAGAATTAGAAGCTTACGGAATTTGCAGAATTTATCATCCCGACCATGGTAGAGCTATGGGCTTACAAGGAATGATTAATGATATGATCGAAAAGTGTGATACCCTCACACCGGATTTACCAAAAACTGCAAGTTTAGCAGATGCTTTAGTTAAGAAGGATGTTCCAACTATTGCTCGATTAATTTCTTTAGCTGAAAACAGACATGAAGATTTTGAGAAAGCATTCTCTTCTGTTTCAATAGGAAGTGCACCTGTTTTAGGAATAACCGGAACAGGAGGAGCAGGAAAATCTTCTTTGGTAGATGAGTTGGTAAGGAGGTTTTTAATTGATTTTGAAGACAAAACCATAGCGATAGTTTCTGTAGATCCCTCAAAAAGAAAAACCGGAGGAGCATTGCTTGGCGATAGAATTAGAATGAATGCCATTAAAAACGAAAGAGTTTATATGCGTTCATTAGCTACTCGTCAGAGTAATTTAGCATTGAGCAAGCATGTTGCAGAAGCCATTCAAGTATTAAAAGCTGCACAATACGATTTAATTATTTTAGAAACATCAGGTATTGGTCAATCTGATACTGAAATTATGGATCATTCGGATGTTTCACTATACGTAATGACACCTGAATTTGGTGCTGCCACGCAATTAGAAAAAATTGACATGCTTGATTTTGCTGAAGTGGTTGCCCTTAATAAATTTGACAAACGTGGTGCGTTAGATGCATTGAGAGATGTGAAAAAACAATACAAACGTAATCACATGTTGTTTGAAGCTTCAGATGACGATATTCCTGTTTATGGAACCATTGCTTCTCAATTTAACGATCCGGGTATGAATCAGTTGTATAAAGTGGTGATGGATAAGTTGGTGGAGAAAACCAACACTGATTTGACTTCTACTTTTGAAATTACAAAAGAAATGTCGGAGAAAATTTTTGTTATTCCTCCGAGTAGAAATCGTTATTTGTCTGAAATTGCAGAAAACAATAGATATTACGATAACTGGGTGGACGAACAAGTAGCTATTGCCGATAAATTGTATGCCATCCACAATACCATAGAAATTCTTAAAGGAAAAGATGAAAGTATTGTCAAGGTTTTACAAGCAGAATTTGATTCATTAAAACTCAATTTTGATCCTAAAAACTGGATTATTATTGAAGAATGGAACGATAAAGTAGCTAAATACAAAGCTCCTTTTTATAAATTCAAGGTTAGGGATAAAGAATTATCCATCTTAACACATACAGAAAGCTTATCGCATACGCAAATACCTAAAGTTGCCTTACCAAAATACAAAGGTTGGGGAGATGTGTTGCGTTGGAGTTTACAAGAAAATGTTCCAGGAGAATTTCCTTACACCTCAGGATTATTTCCGTTTAAACGTGAAGGAGAAGACCCAACAAGGATGTTTGCAGGAGAGGGTGGACCGGAAAGAACCAATAGACGTTTTCACTATGTAAGTTTAGGAATGCCTGCCAAGCGTTTATCAACTGCTTTCGATTCGGTAACACTTTATGGTAATGACCCTGCTATTCGTCCGGATATTTATGGAAAAATTGGTAACTCGGGAGTTTCTATTTGTTGTTTAGATGATGCTAAAAAACTATATTCAGGTTTTGATTTGTCGCATCCGTTAACATCGGTAAGTATGACGATTAATGGTCCTGCACCTATGTTATTGGGCTTTTTTATGAATGCTGCTATCGATCAAAACTGTGAAAAATACATCAAAGAAAATGGCTTAGAAAAAGAAATTGAAGCGAAGATTGTAGCCATTTACAAGGAAAAAGGCACCAAACGTCCCGCTTACCAAGGTGATTTACCGGAAGGAAATGATGGATTGGGACTGATGTTGTTGGGCGTAACAGGCGACCAAGTACTTCCTGCGGATGTATATAACAAAATAAAAGCAGAAACCTTAACCAAAGTAAGAGGAACAGTACAAGCAGATATTTTAAAAGAAGATCAGGCTCAAAATACCTGTATTTTCTCTACTGAATTTGCCTTACGTTTAATGGGTGATGTACAAGAATATTTTATTAAAGAAGGCGTAAGAAACTTCTATTCTGTTTCTATTTCGGGGTACCATATTGCTGAAGCAGGAGCTAACCCAATTACACAATTAGCATTGACGTTGGCGAATGGCTTCACTTATGTGGAATATTACCTAAGCAGAGGAATGGACATCAATGCTTTTGGTCCTAATTTATCTTTCTTTTTTAGTAACGGAATTGACCCTGAATATGCAGTAATTGGAAGAGTAGCACGTAGAATTTGGGCAAAAGCCTTAGCTAAAAAATATGCTGCTAATCCAAGAGCTCAAATGTTGAAATACCACATTCAAACCAGTGGTAGAAGCTTACATGCTCAGGAAATAGATTTTAATGACATTAGAACTACCTTACAAGCCTTGTATGCTATTTATGACAATTGTAATTCGCTACATACCAATGCTTACGATGAAGCGATAACTACACCAACAGAAGAAAGTGTGCGTAGAGCCATGGCAATTCAGTTGATTATTAACAGAGAGTTAGGTTTAGCGAAAAACGAAAACCCGCTACAAGGTTCTTTTATTATTGAAGAACTAACCGATTTAGTAGAAGAAGCTGTTTTAACTGAATTTGACAGAATTACTGAGCGTGGTGGTGTGTTGGGAGCCATGGAAACCATGTACCAAAGAGGAAAAATACAAGAAGAAAGTTTGTATTACGAAACCTTGAAGCACAATGGTGAATTCCCGATTATTGGTGTAAATACTTTTTTAAGTTCTAAAGGTTCTCCAACGGTTTTACCTAAAGAAGTAATACGAGCTACCGAAACAGAAAAACAATACCAGATAGGCATGTTAAATGAGCTACACAAAGGCAATGCAAATGTGGTAGCGGAACAATTAGCCAACTTACAAGAAGCAGCCATTAAAAACCAAAATATTTTTGAAGTACTAATGGAAGCCACCAAATATTGCAGCCTAGGACAAATTACCGATAGCTTGTTTATGGTTGGTGGGCAGTATAGAAGGAATATGTAAGCAGAGAGCCAATTTCTGTTTTTTTACAGAAATTGTGCGAATCGCTTATCCCGATATAAATCGGGATCTATTTTCCAACACACAAAGACTGCTTTAGTTATTGGTTGAAAGTTATTTGTTAATAGTATTCTACTACCCCTAATTTTTACCGTCATTGCGAAGCCTAGCGTAGGAATGTGTGTTGGAGATAAAGCAATCTGTTTAATTTGACCTTTCTCCTCTTGAGAGGAGCAGATGTTGTTCGAAGCTGCCATAAGCAGCAAGATTACAACAACGAGGTGTGTTTTGTTAGCAATGTACAATTTATTTGCAACAATTGTTTTTATCATTTACATTTGAAAAAAAATAAGTTTCCCCCTCCCAAGAGAGAACTTGGAGTAGTTGGGTTAATATGTATGTTTCATAGAAGTAATTATGATTAAAAAATGAGTATATTCAAATTTCTTTTTAAGAAGAGCACCAAATTTAGAGAACCTTTTTATATTAATTGTTATTACTTAAAAAATGAATGTTTAGAGAATACATCAGTAAGTGAAAAAGTTAAGTTTTATCCTAGAGAACCATATAGAATAACTTTGATAATAAACAGTATGATTGGACAGTGGAGTGAGATTAATCACAAGGATATATATAATCATTTAAAAAAGATGGTGTTATTGAGGCTTCTGTTGAGAAAGTATATTCTAAATATAGTACTATTAAAGTTATATTGTTTGATGAGTATATTTCCGAAGAAGATAAAAGAAGACAAAGTATAGAAAAAAAATCTAATGAATTAAAGAAAAAATATAACCCAAAAAGTAAATTTACTTTTACTTTTTTTTGTAAAGTTGAAATAAATGAAGATGAATTCCACTCTATTGGTCATCTACCTTTAGAAGATGTAAATTTAGATGATTTAAAAAAAAAGCATTTGGTTAGTGAATTCTAAAGGTGAAAAAATCAATTCCATCAATGATACTTTTCCTAATGTATGCTTAAAAGTATTAAGAGCTATTAATACAGGTTATAAATTTAACCTTAAATTTAGTGATAAAAATCATAGAGGAGCTAATAAATTTAGTTATAATTTTATTGGGACTCCAATAAAAAAAGATTAAACAATTTTTATAAAAGCACATGAAATATAAAGGGAGGAGTATAAATGGGCTTGAGTTTTATAATTTGCTTCATCAATCAGATGAATTTACTTCTGTTTTGGGAAAAATGATATTAGCTTCAAGTAAATTAGAATCTCAAATGATTATTTATTTAAAAGACAAACAAATTAAAATTAATCACAATGAGGCAACCTTAGGCAATTTAATTAACCTTTTAAAAACAAAAAAGTTAATTGACCACAACATAATTGACCACTTAATTATCGCAAAAATACAAAGGAATTACTTAACCCATAATATATACGCACTTTTAACTGATTTAATTGATGAAACGATTTTAGAAAGGAAAGATATAATAGATTCTGATGTTCATACTTATGTTGAAAGGGCTAGTCAGCTTAAAGAAAACTTAACAACCCTCGCTGAAATTTTTGAAGGTATAAATAAAAAATAGCAAATTTTCCCCAACTAAGCGTAGGTATTTATTACGCTTCATATTATAACAACAAAAATATAAATAAATGAAATACCGTACTATCATTATTGTTATTTGTGGCTTAATGTTAAGCTCTTGTGCTTCTATGTTTAATGGAGCAGTATTGCCAAACCAGTGTAAAAGATGCGAAGTAATTAATAAGTATAACCAAGAAGTAATAACATCTTTTGAGGGGTGCGGTAGTGAAAACACCAGGTTGGAAGAACAAGCTAAAATAGCTGCCTATGACCTTAGTCGTGATGGTAACCTCTGTGACTTAGAAGTAGTTTGTGAATCGTGGAAAAAAGAACCTGAAGAAGAAAGTCAAACTACTCCTACGGTAAACCAAAAAAGAGATAACTAAACGTAGTTTTTATTAAGCTAGTTATGGTAACAAAGATTACTGCCTGTGCAGGAATGACGGTAAGAGGCAAAGGAATGATGCACAGAGAAATAGTATTATAAACTAAAAGCACCAAACCAATCTATAACGTCATTCCTGAAATTTTTGAGGTACGAAAAAATTATCAGGAATCTCTTTCGTTCGTAATGATGAAGATTCCTGTTTCCGTTGCACTCCACAGGAATGACGTAAATGAAGAGAAATGAGGATAAGAAATGCTATCTAAAATCTTCAACATCATTAAACAAATCTTTTAAATCAGGATTAAACTCTTGTATTAATTTATTTTTCCATTCACGTTTCCATTTTTTAAGTTGTTTTTCCCTTTGAATAGCAATATCGATTGTTTCATAAAATTCATAATACACTAAATCAACACACTTATATTTGGATGTAAAAACAGAACCTTTTAGCTCTTTATGTTGAAAAATTCTACCGTATAAATCGGAGGTAACTCCAATATACAAAACAGTTCTTGATTTGTTTGAAACGATATATACATAACCTCCTTTAGCGACCATAATCAAAAATAACTTTTTTCTACTTTATTATAATTTTTATTCACAAAAGATTTCTGTTTCCGTTGCACTCCACAGGAATGACGCAGAGAGAAAGAGCATCATAAACTAAAAGCACTAAACCAACCTACAACGTCATTCCTGAAATTTTTGAGGCACGAAAAAAAATTATCAGGAATCTCTTTTGTTTAAAATGATAAAGATTTCTGCCTACGCAGGAATGACGAGGAAGAAAAAGGATTGCAGGTTACAAATCAATAATTCTCTTTTTTAATAATATGCTTTAACCATACTAGAAACAATACAGCAAGTAGCAGCAAGGCAACCATGATGTACCAAGTAATTTCATAGCCAAAGAAACTTATAAACTGCATTCCGGAATTGTGAGCAAAAATATGTGACACAGAAAATGCCATGGTAAACAATGCCATATACTCGCCTTGATTGTTGTGTTTTGCAGCTCTATCCATTGCAAAAGAATTTAAAAACGGAAAATTGAGCATTTCTGCAAACGACATAAAAATCATCCCTATTGCTAAAACACCTACCCAACCTAATAAGTTTAAAATTAAAAAGCTTAAAGCAAATAGGAGTGTGCTATATATTAAAATGCTGTACTTGGAGAAACGTTCTTTATCAAAGAAACTCACCAAAGGCATTTCTATAGCAAAAATAAGTATGCCATTGAGAGACATTAACCATCCAATCTCTTTTTCTGTTAGGTGATGGACATCATGATAATAAAGTGGAATAGTAGAGAAATACTGTAAGAAAGCAAAACCAATAAGCAATAAAGCGGCTAAAAATATCAAGTAAGCTTTGTCTTTGTAAGGAGAACCTTTAATGCCTTCTTCCACTTCTTTAATATTATTTCCTGCACGTTTTTCATTCAACACATAAAAAAACAAAATTCCTGCTGCTAAGCAGCTGATACCATCTATCCAAAATAAACCTGAATAACTGATGGTATAAATGATAAAACCTCCTACAGCCGGACCTACGGAGAAACCTAAGTTAATGGCTAATCTTATTAAGGTTACGGCTCTGGTTCTATTTTCAGGTTTGGCATAAGCTGCAACCGCCACAAACAATGCCGGACGGAACAAATCAGCTACTAAAAGCAAGAAAAAAACGGCAATACAAATTCCCCAAAAAGTGGTGATGTATTGCAAACCAACAAACATAAAACTTGAAACAACTAAACTCCAAAGCATTACTTTGTAAAACCCAAATTTATTAGTGAGTTTTCCTCCTAACCAAGCTCCACAAACAGAGCCCAAGCCAAAGGCAGTCATCACCCAACCAACATGGTTTAAAGTGAATTTTAAATGCTCAGTAAGGTATAACGACATAAAAGGAATAACCATGGTTCCGGCTCGGTTAATTAGTGTAATTAACGATAACCACCATACTTGAACGGATAGTCCTTTAAAAGAATTTTTATATGAATGGGTTAATCTTAAAATCATGGTTAATAAAAAAATCAGCTTAGTAAGTGAGCATTAAAATCATACAGATTCTTAAACTAATCACTTACTAAGCTGATTGTAAACAACTATTTGCTTACAAATACAAGGACAAAATTAATTAAATTACAGTTTCTTAAATGTAAAGTTGTAATAATAAACATCATCGTTATTTTGTTGATTTTCAAAACGAAGAATACTTAATTGTTTATAGGTTTCTTTCATTAACTTTTCGTTAGAATAGTTGGCTTCTAAAATTTTCACCTTACCGGCTTCATCAATTTTAAAGCTAATTTTAACAAACTCTGTTTGGTTTTTCTCAATTAAAAATTGATTGGCTTCAAATTTTAATTCTTTTTCGAATTTCTTTTGAACAGATGGGTGGTTGTTGGCATAAATGTTTAGAGCTAATAAAGCCGCAGCTGTAATAAATAATACTTTTTTCATTTTATAGTTTTTTATTTTTTTAACTATGACAATTAGGTGTATTATTTTGTTACAGCATTATGTGAATTTTTTTTAAGAAATAGTAAAAGAGAATGGCTTTGTACACTTTTGGGATAAAAAAAAACCGCTATTGAACATCAATAGCGGTTGGAATTAAAATTTTACAGCTGTTTTTTATTGTTTATGTATTTTATAAACTTCAAAACTGTTTTCTTTAATTATTTTCAATAAATAAATACCTTCACTTTCGTTGCTTAAATCAATTTTAAGTTTAGTAGCTTTTTTGCTAACATTTCCTTCCATAATGGTTTTTCCATCAATAGATGAAATACTGTAAGCAACAACATTGTTTTTTTCAATTTCAATAGTTAGTTGTCCTTTTGTTGGGTTAGGGTATAGAACCAACTCGTTGTTTGCAGTATTTGTTGATATTCCAACAGGAGTCATGTTAAAGCATGCAGAAGTATCAGAACAATTATTTTCTGTAACAACAACGGCATAATTTCCATTAGTTGATGGAGTAAAACTTTGTCCTGTTTCGCCAGTAATTGCAGCATTATTATTATCACAGTCTATCCACTGATACCATGTAGCTGAAGAATTGTTTGCAGTTAGCGTATTACCACTTATAGATACTGAGGTGTCTACAGGAGCACATTTAGAGAATAAAAAATCAGGAGTTCCGTAATGCATATTTGATAGTGTAAGTGTTGGTAAAGGCATAGTAGCGAAACAACTATTACAATAGACCATTTGTACATAGGTTAAATTTGCATTAATTTGAGTACTACTACCGTAATAATAACCGCTTTGGTCTGAGTATAGCGTTAGTATGTAGTTTTTTCCTGCTGATAGCTTAACAATTGAATCTGTTGCTTCATAAACATAGTTTCCTGATGAAGTAACCATGCTTGTTTGAGTATAAACTAGATTTTGAGTAGTTGTTTCCCAAATTTTCCAAACAAATGTTCCTATAGAGTCCAAAGACCTTTTTCCTATGTGAGATACATAAATATCAACATTAGGTATGAATTCAAAACCTCTTCCCCAGCCAGTTATAGACGTGTTTGTGGAAGTTACAATAACACTATCTGTTGCAGAGTATGTCTGACCAAATGAAAGTGAAGATGTAAATAAGGATAAAATTAAAACAGTAAAAATTTTTCTCATAACGTGTTATATTTTAAGTTCATAATCTATCAAAGGTATAAATATTAAACTGCTTAAACAATTTTTTTTTTAATCTAAAATAGAATTTAGATTAAAAAAAAAATTGTTTAAAGGATTTATAGAAATGATGATAGTAAAAAGGAATATCTATTATCACTGATAAGTTTTAGTTTATAAAATTCCTATTTTTACAAAAAACAAAATATAATAATGCAAGAAGAAATCACACCTTGTCCAAAGTGCAAGTCGCCTTATGGATACCCAACTGAAAATAATTTGTTTGCTTGTCCGGAATGCGGTTTTGAATGGAGTCCGGAAGAAATGGTTGCAGAAAATGAATTGATAGTAAAAGATGGTAACGATAACATTTTAAAAGATGGTGATGCTGTAATTGTTATAAAAGACTTACCGGTTAAAGGAGCCCCTAAACCTGTAAAAGCTGGAACAAAAGTAAAAAGTATTCGATTAGTTGAAGGTGACCATAATATTGATTGTAAAATTGATGGTTTTGGTTCTATGGCATTAAAATCTGAATTTGTAAAAAAAGCTTAAAGTTATTGGTAATAAATAACAAAAAAAGCACCTGTAATCTTATAAAGTGCTTTTTTATGTAGTATTATACTGTAATAAATTTACTTCTTGAACTCCATTAATGTTTTTTTGATAATATTTACACAATCTAATAATTGTTCTTCGTCCATTACTAAAGGTGGAGCAAAACGAATAATATTTCCATGAGTAGGTTTAGCTAATAAACCATTATCTCTAAGTTTTATACAAATATCCCAAGCAGTTGAGCTATCTTCGGTATCATTAATCAAAATGGCATTTAATAAGCCTTTTCCTCTAATGGCACTTACCAAGTCTGTTTGCTCAATAACTTTATTCATTTCTGTTCTAAAAAGTTCTCCTAAACGGTAAGCATTTTCTGCCAAGTTTTCATTTTTAATCACTTCCAAAGCAGCTATAGCAACTTTTGCAGCTAATGGATTACCTCCAAAAGTTGAACCATGCTGACCAGGTTTAATAACTTCCATAATATCGTTATTAGCCAATACTGCTGAAACAGGATAAACACCACCTGAAAGTGCTTTTCCTAGAATTAAGATATCCGGTTTAACGTTTTCATAATCGCATGCTAAAATTTTACCTGTTCTTGCAATACCTGTTTGTACTTCATCAGCAATAAAAAGTACATTATTTGCTTCACAAACTTCTTTAGCTTGTTTTAAGTAACCATCAGTAGGAACATATACTCCGGCTTCACCTTGAATAGGTTCTACTAAGAAACCTGCAACATCTTTTTCTTCTCTTAATACTTTAATTAAAGCTTCAATGTTATTGTATTCAATACTTACAAATCCTTCTGTATAAGGACCAAAGTTTTTTCTTGCATCTTCATCATTAGAAAATGATATAATAGTAGTAGTTCTCCCGTGGAAGTTATTACCACAAACAATTATTTTTGCTTTGTTTTCAGCTATGCCTTTCTTTTCGTAGCCCCATTTTCTACATAGTTTAATAGCTGTTTCTACAGCTTCGGCTCCCGTGTTCATTGGTAACACTTTGTCGAAACCAAAAAATTCAGTCACATATTTTTCGTAAACACCTAAAGTATCATTATAAAAAGCTCTAGAAGTTAATGTAAGTTCTTTTGCTTGCTCCATAAGAGCATTAATAATTTCTGGATGACAATGTCCTTGATTAACAGCAGAGTATGCTGATAAAAAATCGTAATACTTTTTTCCTTCCACATCCCAAACAAAAACACCTTCTCCTTTGGCTAACACAACAGGTAAAGGATGGTAGTTGTGAGCTCCATATTCGTTTTCTAATTCCATTGCCGCTGTTGAAGATAGCCTGTTTTCAGTCATTGTATTCATAATATAAGTGTTTTTAATTGTATTAATTACTCAAAATTAAGCATAATGCCGACAAGAAAAAAGGATTTTATTTGTTCAATTTAGAAATGTTTTTATCTTGAACTTTAGCTAAAAGAAACAACATAGTAATAGCTCCAATAGTAGCGTAAAACATATCCGATTGAGTATCCCAAATATAACCTTGTGTACCTAAAAAAGCGTCAGCATTTTCGCCAGAAAAAAGAGCTACCCACCATTCTAAAAATTCGTAAACAGCACTAAAGCTTAAACAAATACATACCACCACAAAGTTTAACCATTTTTTGTTAGGTATAATGTTTTTTCTCATAAATAGTTCTCGTACTATCATAGCAGGAATAAAGCCTTGAGCAAAATGCCCAACTTTATCGTAATTGTTGCGAGACAAATCAAAAGTTTCTTTAATCCAATCAAAAAAAGGAACTTCTGCATAAGTGTAATGCCCACCAACAAATAAAATATAGCTATGAATTAAGATAAAACAATAGGTTAGGAAGGTAAATTGAAATTGTTTAAAAGTAAAAGTTAAAATAATTAGTCCTAAAACTGCTGGAAAAACCTCTAATCCCCAGGTAAAATAATCGAATGGTTGTATACTCGACCATATTAGACCAGTAAAGAATAAGATAATTAGTGTTAGATGCTTATTCATTTTCTTGCGGAAGTGGTTGTTTTTGTTTTTTCTCGTTCTTGTTTGTGATTAAACCTAACATCATCATAAAAGCAGTTAAAATAATTACTTGTATAATAAGGGATCTATTTACTAATTCAATAGTTTGTGATGGAGTAATAACCAAAAATAACAAAATAGTGATAAGTCCTCTTGGAGCTATTAATAATAATGGACGTAGCGGTAACCTAGAAAATTTAAGTTGAATGAATCTGAAAATAAAAATAGCACCTACAATAGCTCCTGACCATATTAAAGATTCTTGGTTAATTATTTCTGCAGTATTCATTAAATAGCCGAAAAGCATAAAAAATATGGTTCTAATAAGGAAAGTTCCTTCCATAACTATTTCCTTAAATTTCATTACTTCGACATTTAGCTTGTCAGGTTTAGCTTTTTTTATCCATTTAATATTATTTAATCTGTCTAGATTTCCTAAAAATATTCCAAATAGTAAAATAAATATTAGTGCCGGAAGATGAAACATTTTAGATATAGCATATATCGTTATAATAATTATAATAATAGGGACAAACTTAGTATGATTTTTTATTTTGCTTAAAAGAAAAGCCAAACCAAGTGTGGCAACAAATGAAATAACAATTATTAAAAGAATTTGTAAGGCAAAATTCCCAAAAGCTGCTCCATTTATATTTTCATTTAGGGCTATAAAATCGAAAAATATTACTCCAAAAATATCAGACAAACTACTTTCATAAATAATAAATTCTTTACTTGATTTAGTAATGTTTTTTACACTAGGAATAGCGATGGCACTACTTATAATAGAAAGCGGAATAGCATTTATTAAACTGTCTTTATAAGAATAATTTCCGAAATAATAAAAAGCATAAGCCAAAATAAAACTTAATCCAACTGTTTGAATAAGTGAAGCAAAAACAGATTTTTTTATTAGTGGATAATTAGATTTTTTAAACTCCAATTCTAAAGAACCTTCTAAAACAATTAGAATTAGACCAATTGTTCCAAAAATAGGGAGTAATGAAGTTAAATCAGGAATAGAAATATCTAAAAAATGAAGCAATTGCTTAGCTGCCCAGCCTAAGGTAAGTAATAAGATTACAGAAGGAATTTTTGTTTTTGGAGCACTAAGATCAAATAAGTAGGCTATAATAATTAAAGCACAGATAGATATGATGATAGGTATAGTCATAAATTTAGACAGCAGCAAGCTGTTATTTTCCAAAAATAATTAAAACTCACTACTTTTATGGTAAGTAGTACTTTAAATTTATAAAGAAACTTCAGCTTTAATATGTGGATGTGGGTCATAATTTACTAACTCAAAATCTTCATAGGTAAAATCAAAAATATTTTTAATATTAGGATTGATTTTCATAATAGGTAATTTTTTTGGAGTTCTTTTTAGCTGAAGTTGAGCTTGTTCAATATGGTTGTTGTATAAATGAACATCACCAAAAGTATGTACAAACTCACCAGGTTCTAAATTACAAACCTGAGCAATCATCATAGTAAATAAAGCATAAGAAGCAATATTAAAAGGTACACCTAAAAAAGTATCAGCACTTCTTTGGTAAAGCTGACACGATAATTTTCCATTGGCAACATAAAACTGAAAAAAAGCATGACAGGGTGGAAGGGCTGCTTTTCCATTAGCTACATTCTCTGCAAAAGATACAGATGTGTTAGGTAAAACACTAGGGTTCCATGCCGAAATCATTAATCTTCTACTATTGGGATTTACTTTAATTTGCTCGATTAAATCAGAAAGTTGATCAATTCCTTCGCCATTCCAATTTCTCCATTGGTAACCATAAACAGGACCTAAATCACCATTTTTATTCGCCCATCCGTTCCAAATATTTACACCATTATCTTTTAGGTAAGTAATATTGGTATCTCCTTTAATAAACCATAATAATTCGTGAATAATAGATTTTAAATGTAACTTCTTAGTGGTTAAACATGGAAACCCTTCATTTAAATCAAATCGCATTTGGTATCCAAAACAACTTAACGTTCCGGTTCCTGTTCTATCACCTTTTTGTACACCATTTTTTAAAATATGATCTAATAAAGTTAAATATTGCTGCATGTTTTTTTTTATTAAAATTCTGAAATACAAAAGTCGATTAAAAATGATTTTAATTCAATAGTTGTTAATACATTTTGATAACTTGTTGTTGTTGGTAAAACATAGAATTAAGGTTGTAAAGAAAAAAGCATAAATATTTTGGTATATTCAATGTTTTTGGTCTAAATAAAAAAACAGTTATTCAAAATGAAAATAAGTATTCCAATATTCATATAAGCTGAGAGTATTATTTATAGGGAGTGCAGGAAGAGGTGTTACTAAAAAGCACTTGAAAATTCAGTTTGTGATTTAAGTTGTCAAAAGTTAAATGCTAAAGAAGAAAACATTTTATAGTAAACAAGATGTGGATGGTTAGTTTTTGATGAAATGGGTTAAACTATTTGTCTAAAATCTAAAAAAAATAATTGTTCAACCAATTTCATCAATTATCTTTGCACCACTTATGGAAAAATTATTGATTATAGATTTTGGATCTCAATATACGCAGCTAATTGCACGTAGAGTGAGGGAATTAAATGTGTATTGTGAAATATATCCCTTTAACAATTTACCTAATGTGGATGAATATAAGGCGGTTATATTATCTGGAAGTCCGTTTTCGGTGAGAGACGAAAATGCTCCTAAACTAGATTTATCAAATATTAGAAAGAAAAAACCTTTGTTGGGAGTTTGTTTTGGTGCTCAATATTTAGCTCAAAGTAATGGAGGAGAAGTGTTGCCTTCTGATACCAGAGAATATGGTAGAGCAAAATTAGATTTTACAAGTAACGAAAGTAAGTTAACTCATGGAGTTAGTTCAAATTCGCAAGTATGGATGAGCCATGGAGATACAATAAAGTTATTACCCCCAAATACTACCATTATAGCAAGCACTTCAGATGTAGAAAATGCAGGTTTTGAGTTTGATGGTGAGGATACTTTCGCTATTCAGTTTCATCCTGAGGTTTATCATACAACTGAAGGAGCAAAAATTTTAAAAAATTTTTTGGTAACTATTAGCGGTTTTTCGCAAGACTGGACACCAGATGTATTTGTAGATACAACAGTAGAAGACTTAAAAAATAAGATTGGAAACGATAAAGTGGTGCTTGGTTTGTCAGGAGGAGTAGATTCTACAGTTGCAGCAGTATTGTTGCATCAGGCTATAGGTAAAAATTTATATTGTATTTTTGTTGATAACGGATTACTTCGTAAAAATGAATTTAATAGTGTATTAGAGCAATATAAACATTTAGGACTAAATGTGAAAGGAGTGGATGCTAAGCAAAAATTCTATAGTGCTTTGGCAAATATTTCTGACCCTGAATTAAAAAGAAAAGCTATAGGTAAAGTGTTTATCGATGTTTTTGATGAAGAGGCTCATGCTATTACTGATGTAAGTTGGTTGGCTCAAGGTACCATTTATCCTGATGTTATCGAATCTGTATCGGTAAATGGTGGAGCCTCGCAGACTATTAAATCACACCATAATGTTGGCGGCTTGCCAGATTATATGAAGTTGAAAATTGTAGAACCTTTGCGTTTATTATTTAAAGATGAAGTGAGAAGAGTAGGGAAGTCTTTAGGATTAAATGATAATTTATTGGGCAGACATCCTTTTCCGGGACCTGGATTGGCAATTCGTATTTTAGGAGATATTACTCCAGAAAAGGTACAACTATTGCAAGAGGTAGATTTTATTTTTATAGAAAGTTTGAAAAAAGCGAATTTATATAATGATGTTTGGCAAGCCGGAGCAATCTTGCTTCCTGTACAGTCTGTAGGTGTAATGGGTGATGAGAGAACTTATGAAAAAGCAGTTGCTTTACGTGCTGTAGAATCTACAGATGGTATGACAGCTGATTGGTGTCATTTACCTTATGAGTTTTTAGCGAAAGTTTCAAACGATATTATTAATAAAGTAAAAGGAGTAAACAGGGTGGTTTATGACATTAGTTCTAAACCTCCTGCTACAATTGAGTGGGAATAACTTTTAATACAAGAATGTTTAAATTTGTAAATGTGAATTTACTTCGTAATACAACTGTTAGCGTATAATCTATTAAACTATTGAAAAAATACATCATTATATCACTCGGAATACTTTTATTGCTAACAACTACAATAGTTGCACAACAAACAGATTCTTTAGCAATTCATAAAATTAAAGGAAAAGAATACTATATTCATGTGGTGAGTAAAGGAGAATCGCTTTATGCTATTCACAAAAAATACGAAGTTCCTATTGATATTATTAAATCAGAAAACCCGGGTGTTAATGATGGTTTAAGTATAGGCGAAAAAATATTTATTCCTGTAAGTAAGTATCAAGAAGAGCCAAGTCATCCTAATGGCAATCTTATTCAACATAAAGTATTGGCAAAACAAACGCTTTATTCTATTGCAAAAATTTATAATGTTAGTGTAAAAGAAATTATAGCTGTTAATCCTGATATGAGTGAAAAAATTGAAGAAGATCAGTTCATTAATATTCCTGTAAAACAGATTAAGCAAGTAAATAATAAAAAAGATACGAATACGCTGATTAAGCCTTCCGGTTGGAAAGTGCATCAGGTTAAAAAAGGTGAAACATTATATTCGCTTAGTAAATTATATGAGGTGAGTATAGATTCTATTAAAGTTATTAATAATGGACTAGCTGAAGGATTAAAAGTAGATGAAAAAATATTTATTCCTATAAAACAAAATAGAACAGGACACTTTCAACTACATAAAGATACTCTGAGTGCTACTTTGCAAGAAATCCTTCAACAAGCTTTTGATTCAACTGAAAAAAATCATTTTACCATTGCTTTAATGCTTCCTTTCTATGTAGAACAAAATAAAGAAATTACAGAAAACATAGGTGCACTACAAGATAAAAATGTTTATCCGAAATCTAGGTTTGCTATTGAGTTTTACAATGGATTTTTATTTGCCTTAGATTCTATTTCTACTGTTGGTAAATCATTTGAAGTACTTGTTTATGATACCAATGGAGATGATTCTCTGCGTATTTTAAAATTACTGAAACAAATTGAAGGTAAACCGCTAGATTTGATAATTGGTCCTTTGTACCAGTCTAATTACGAAGTCATTGCTCAATATGGGAAACGCAATCATATTCCAGTTGTTAGCCCTGTAAAACAACCCAATAAGCTGCTTTTGGGTAACGAAATGGCTTTTAAAGCAATTCCATCGCAAGCAAATGTTGTTGAATGTATTTCTACACTTTTGGTAGATAGTTTTAAAACTGCTAACATTATTGCTTTAGAACATGCTAATTCTTCGGAAAAATCATTAATAGAATCATTAATTAAGGCGTATAAAAATAAAATGTTATTAAACGTGGATGATACATTGGCGTTTACTCCTATTAATAAATTGAAAATGGATAGAAATTTTGCTGATTTAGTTGTCAAATTATCTCCTACAAAAAATAATGTGATTTTTGTGCCTAGTTCAAAACAGGCTTATATTACCGATTTGTTTAGTTATTTAACATCTACCTTAAATAGAAGAGAGTATGAAAACTACACAGTAACACTTATTGGGTTAGAAGAGTGGTTAACTTACGAAAACATAGAATTAACTTCATTTGATTTACTAAATGTTTACTTGCCTGTTCATAGTTATATAAATTATGATGATTCTATTACCGCAAATGTTATTAATAAGTTTGTTGCGGAAAGAGAGTTTTATCCATCTACCGTTAGTTTACTGGGTTTTGATATGGCTTATTATTTTGGAACTTGTTTAATGAATTATGGTACTATTATTAACCCTGTTATTAATAACTCTTATAACCATAATGGAATTTCGATGAATTTTAATTTCAGAAAAACAGGAATAGAAAGCGGTTTTGAAAACCAATCTTCGTTTTTAATTCACTACCATAATTTAGAATTAGTAAGGGTATATTAAATCTTATTTTTTCGCTTTAAATTTTTTTAAAAGAACTAATTTTGACAATTATTATTTATGATTGTTAAAATAGTTCAAATTGTTTAATTATAGTAGTTTTTTTACGCTTCAGCAAAAAGATAAACCCATATTTTATTGGTTACTGTTAGGTTGTTTGTTAGTTTTTGTAATGGTAATCGTTGGAGGAATTACCAGATTAACCGGCTCTGGATTATCTATGGTAGATTGGCATTTGATGATGGATGCCATCCCACCACTAAACAAAGAACAATGGCATGAAAAATTTGAAGCCTATAAATTGTTTCCCGAATATCAAATTGTAAATTATCACTTTACGTTAGAAGAGTTTAAAGCTATCTTCTTTTGGGAATGGTTGCATAGGCTGCTAGGAAGGCTGATAGGAGTAGTTTTTATTGTTCCTTATATTTATTTTCTTTTTAAAAAGAAGCTTTCTAAAAAGTTAATTATTCAAACCACTATATTACTAGGAATGGGTGCTTTACAAGGTTTTATAGGTTGGTGGATGGTTAAAAGCGGTTTAGTTAAAGACCCGGATGTTAGTCATTTTAGGCTAGCACTCCATTTAATTACTGCATTTCTTACTTTTGCATATACTTTTTGGGTAGCTCTAGGCTTACTTGAGCCTAAAATAGATTTTTCGACTAAATTTTTGGATATTAAAAAGTGGCTTAATTTGTTACTGATTTTGTTGATAGTACAAATAGTTTATGGAGCTTTCGTGGCAGGGTTAAATGCAGGGTTTATAATGAATACTTGGCCAAAAATGGGCGATCAATGGATAAATGATGCTGTTTTCGCTATTAAACCATTATGGAAAAATTTTACTGAAGGATTGGCAGGAGTTCAATTTATACACAGGTACTTAGCATTAATTGTAGTTGGAATTATTGTCTTTTTATGGGTAAAAGCCGCGAAGCACCAAGTTAATATCGCTCAGCAAAACGGATTGAAACTATTATTGTTAATAGTGTTCATTCAGTTTTTATTGGGAGTGTTTACACTTATCTATGCTGTGCCACTTTGGTTAGGAGTAGTGCATCAAGTAGGAGCTTTCTTTTTGTTAGCTGCAACAGTTTTTTGTGTATTTCTTTTTAAGGAGAAGGTAAGAGGGGGTAGACAATAGAGTTATGCAAGCCAAAATAGGAAATAAAGTTAAATTTATAAATGATGATGCTACGGGGATTATCACTAAAGTTGTTTCCGAAAAAGAATTAGAAATAGAGGACAATCACGGATTTACGATGCGAGTTTCAATAAATGAAGTTATTGTTATTGATGATAATGAAGATATTGTTTATACTGTAGATAATACTGAATACATTAATCAAACAGATTTAAGAAAAGAAAAATTTAAGTCGAAATCTAAACTATTAGACAAGTATAAAAAGCTCAACAAGTATAAATACGAAAACACCTTAGAAATTGATTTGCATTTAGAAGAGTTAGTTGAGTTTCCTACAAGATTAGAAGATTGGCAAAAATTATACACACAAATTAATCATGCCAAAAAATGTGTTGAAGCAGCTCAATCAGAAAATATTCCACGCATTGTATTTATCCATGGAAAAGGAACAGGAGTATTGAAAACAGAATTAAGAAATATGTTGAGTAATACCTACGAACTTCAATTTTCTGATGCTGATTACAGAGAATACAGCACCGGAGCAACAGAAGTATATTTGAGGTAAAATTATTGAATGATTAGCTTTTCAGTCTGCTGAGTACTTGCTGTACTAACGGTTACAAAATATAAGCCTTTTGGCAATCCTTCAATAGCAGTTTTAGTATTATCACTAACAAAAGAAGTCATTTTTTTTCCTTCAATATTTTTCACACTTATTGTGATAGTAGAATTGTTTTTACTAAAATTATGTTCAACTGAAACGCTGGTATTTTCCATAGCTGGATTTGGGTAAACAATAATTTTAGTGTTCAATTCTTTTTCTAAATTTACAGCAACAATATTAAAGTATTCAAATTTCCCGTCAAAGTCAGTTTGTTTTAATCTGTAATAAGTAGTTCCATTTAAAGGATTTAAGTCAGTGGAAGTATATATTTCCATTTTATTACTGTTTCCGGCACCAGCAACATATAAAACTTCTTCCCAATTATCAGCATCAGCACTTCTTTCAACAGTAAAATAATCATTGTTAATTTCAGTAGCAGTTTGCCAATTTAAAATAACCGAATTACCATAAGGTGTAGCATTAAAAGCAATTAGTTTAATAGGTAGTGGGGCAGTTCCAAAAGATACTCCAGTTTGAGGGCCATCTTTACTTTCCCACACACTATTATTTCCAAAACGAATAAAATTTGTTGCTCCATTGTATGTGTAAGAATCTAATAAACCTGTTGAAGTAATATTAACATATGCATTTTCTGGCAACCTAAGTTTAGAACCATTTTTAGAAAAATATAAAATTCCTTCAATTAGGATAGAAATTTTGTTGTTACAATGTTGTAAATTAATGTCAGAAGAAATATCTACTTTATGTGTAGCACCAATAACAATGGTGTCTTCACATGATGGAGTTCTGTTTAAATCCCAAGTAGAACCTTGAGACCAATCGCCAGAAGAAATACTGGTAATTTTTGTTGAAAATGAATTTAAAGAACTTAGGATTAGTAGAGAGAATAAAATAATGCGCATGGTAGTTTGTTAAGTATAATTTTTAGTTTGTTGTAAATAATGTGACAAAGTTACCATAAATACTTAGTGAGATTTGTGCGAATTACTTAGTGAAATAGCAATAAATGTCAAATGAGTTTTTAGGTTTTTAATAAATTGTTGATAGTAAGAATATTGATTATATTTTATTATGAAAAAATAAAAATATTTAACTAAAAATTAACTAAAACCACATCAATATTAACTTTTATAATCAGCTGAAAATGAGTTGAATTAAGTAAAAATACTTAGTTAAAATAAAGTGTTTAACACAAAATTCTTCTTATATTGAAATAGGAATTTAAAGATTACTTAATAATCAATTTTTTGCTGTGAATTTTATTTTCGGAAGTAGCTACAATAAAATAAATCCCTTTAGGTATTTCATAATCAATAGGAACACCTATTAATTCATCTTTGTTGATTTTTATGTGAACTTTTGAGTAAAATTCTTTTCCTTGTAAATCTCTTAGTACAACTAAAACTTTATCAGTTGAATTAAAATTATGATTGATAGAAATATTTCCACCTTGGTTTGCTGGATTAGGAAAAATATTTATTTCATCTTCTTCAATGGAAGTGTTATATTTCACAGGAACAATATTAAAATACTCAAACCTACCATCAAAGTCTGTTTGTTTTATACGATAGTAAGATACCCCTGATATAGGATTAAAATCGGTTTCTGTATATTCTATAATTTGACTGCTGTTTCCAGCACCATTTATTATTAGTACTGTTTCCCATATTTTAGTATCAACACTTCTTTCAATAGTAAAATAATCATTATTAATTTCAGAAGCAGTAACCCATGTTAGTAAAACAGTTTTTTTAATAACTAAGGCATCAAAATAAACTAAATTAATAGGAAGAGGAGCTCCGTAACTTATGGGGCCTGTTTGTGTTCCATCAGCTTTTCTCCAATAAACAGTACCACATATTTCAAGAAAATTAGCACTTCCTCCACCTGCCGGAGCTGATGCACTTAAGGAACCACCACTATTAATAATAAAACCTGAATTACAAGGAAGTTGTAATTTAGGACCATTTACTGGGAAATCTAAGGTACCATTTACAACTACAAACATTGGCGTTCCACAACCCGGTTCAGAGTAATTTTGTTGATTTCTAATAGTAACAGTATGTCCTGCAGTAATGGTAATAGTATCACCACAACCCGGTACTCCGGGAACACCATTACAAACCCATGTATTGGGGTCATCCCAATCTCCCGAACCAACACTTACACAAGCAGCAATCACTTGAGTTTGAATAAAAAAAAGTACTATTATTAAGTGATTAAGTTTCATTTAGCTAAAATTTCACTCCTCCAAAGCTAAGTAAAATTACTTAATTAACAAAAATAAAAATACTTAGTTTGTTTATAGCATTTAGCTTAAACTTCTTCTTAATATTGAAAATAGGAATTTAAAGATTACTTAATAATCAATTTTTTGCTATGAATTTTATTTTCGGAAGTAGCTACAATAAAATAAATTCCTTTAGGTATAGATAGATTAATAGGAATAGTTATTAGTTTATTATTTTTAATTTGGATGTTTGATTTAGAATAAAATTCTTTACCTAATAAATCTGTAATTATTACAATAATTTCTGAACTCGGTTTGAAATCATAAACTACTATGTTTAATATTTCACCATAAGAAATAGGGTTTGGGTAGATATTAAAACCTGTCAGATTATTTTTTTCAAAGTTTATGGGTACAGTGTTGAAATATTTATATTTTCCGTCAAAATCAGTCTGTTTTAATCGGTAATAAGATATACCATTTAAGGGGTTTAAATCAATTTCAGTGTATTCAATTATTTGATTACTATTACCTGCTCCGTTAATGGTTATAATATCTTCCCAATGTTGAGTATCAACACTTCTTTCAATAGTAAAATAGTCGTTGTTAATTTCAGAAGCAGTAACCCATACTAGTTGAACAGTATTTTCAGTTGTTAAAGCATTAAAATAAACTAAATCAATAGGTAAAGGAGTTGTTTCTGAAGTAAGAATGAATTCATTTCTTCCTGAAAGATTGTTTTTAACAAGAACGTCTGTAACCATATTAAGTGTAGCAGATAAATTATTCCATGCATTACAAGTTATTACTGCATTTGTTGCTCTGTTCGCAAAATCTAAATTAGGTTCGTTAATGGCGTGAACATATGGGTTATTAGCATAATTGTATGTTATATTATAAGTTGGTATTCCAGCTGTTGTGCTACCATCTATAATAAAGACACCGAAATACCTATCATTAGCACCCACACCAAGAGCACCACAAGTAACATTTGGGGTATTATTTTCTCCATAGACATGAATTCCAGAAGGTGTTCCTGTAATATTAGATATAGTTAATTCATCTTGCCCACCAGGGTTAATAAGGTTGATAGATGTGGCAAAAGGTAATCCTGTAGTAGTATTATAACTATTAGAACTAGTATTGCCTAATGCAGCACCAGAAGCTATCCAGTCAGTAGCAGGAGTCATACTTATTAAAGATCCATTTACATTTCCTGTAGCATCTATTGTTGTTCCTCCAGTTCCATCATCTAATCGGTAATATCTTACTAATCCAGTTTCATTTCCAATTAATTTTCTACACATATTAGTTCTAATTTCTCCTTGTGTTCGTGAGGTACTCCAAACTCTAAATTCATCAAGATCACCCGAATACCAACCATAAGGAGATCCGCCTAACAATCCGGAAGGAAAAACATTATTTTGATTAGAAGTTAACCCATCTTTTACATTAATACCATTTAAATAAAGACGAGGTCTTTTGTTAATATAAACAATAGCAACATGATTCCATCCTGCTTGAATGAGAGAGCCACTATAACTTAGCAAACAAGGCATATATGAAGCCTTATGTTCATAAACTTGGATAGCGTTTGAACCAATAGAAACACCAGCTCCTGCATTACCCCAAGATCCATTACCTCCTCCTCCGTGCTGTGGATAAACAGCATATCGCTGACCATTACCGGTTGTTCCGGAAATATGATTTACACCATTTTGTTCAGCCCTTAAGGCTATAGTTGCTGAAGCGTTAAACCAAAATTCAATAGTAAAGTTATTTGTTATAGCTGTTAAGTCTGCAGCATGCCCTTGAACATTATCATTTATACCATCAAAATTTAAAGCATATCCAGCGCCTTGTGAATAGATATTTAAAGAAAAAAATAGTGTTACTATAATTAGTATGGTTTTCATAAGAATGAGTTTGGTAGGATAAAATTAAGTAAAAACACTTAATCAACAAAAATAATAATACTTAACCTAGAGTGTTCTATTTTTAATCTGGATGAATAGTTTTATAGTATAAATTAAGGGGTATATTTTATTAATTTTACCATGTTATTATTATGAAACAATTTACATCAACAATTTCTAAAAAACCAGGGGTTTATCAGTTTTTAGATAAAAATGGAAAGATTATATATGTTGGTAAAGCCAAGAATTTAAAGAATAGAGTTAGCTCTTATTTCAATAAAATACATGAGAATGGTAAAACAGCTGTATTGGTTAGGCAAATTGCAGATATCAAAACTATAATTGTTGAAACAGAAATTGAGGCTTTGTTGTTGGAAAATAACCTCATTAAGAAATATCAACCTAAGTATAATGTAATGCTTAAGGATGATAAAACCTATCCATGGATTTGTATTAAGAATGAACGTTTTTCAAGGGTTTTTTCTACAAGAAATATAGTAAAAGATGGTTCTGAATATTTTGGGCCTTATGCTTCTGTAAGAATGATGAATACTATTTTGGAGCTTATCCGAAAATTATATCCATTAAGAACATGTAATTATAATTTGTTGCAAGAAAATATTGATAATGATAAGTTTAAAGTGTGTTTAGAATACCATATTGGTAATTGTAAAGGTCCTTGTGTGGGAAATCAAACAGAAGAGGATTATACAGAAGCTATTCAGAATATAAAAGCCATTATTAAAGGAAACATACATGGTGTAATTAAGTACTTAAAACAACTCATGAAGCAATATGCTGATGAACTGTTTTTTGAGAAAGCTCAGCTGATAAAAGAAAAAATTCAGCTACTGGAAAATTACCAAAGTAAATCTGTTGTGGTTAGTCCGACCATTAATGATGTAGATGTTTTCTCTATCATTTCCGATGAGAAATATGCTTATGTAAATTACTTAAAAGTGATTAATGGAGCTATTATTCAGGGACATACCATTGAGTTGAAAAAGAAATTAGAAGAAACAGATGATGAATTGTTGCAAATAAGTATAGCTGAGTTGAGAAGCAGATTCAACAGTGAATCTAAAGAAGTAATTGTACCTTTTAAACCGGAGTTGCAAGATGAAAATATGAAGTTCTTAGTTCCGCAACGAGGTGATAAAAAACAACTATTAGAACTTTCTGAACGCAATGCTAAATATTACAGATTAGAACGGAAAAAACAACAGGTCAATGTAAACCCTACTAAACATGCAGATAGAATTTTAGAAAAGTTGCAAAAAGATTTGAGGATGAAAGAAAAACCTGTTCATATAGAGTGTTTTGACAACTCTAATATACAAGGAACAAACCCTGTGGCAGCTTGTGTGGTTTTTAAAGATGCCAAACCAAGTAAAAAAGATTATCGACATTTTAACATAAAAACAGTGGAAGGTCCAGATGATTTTGCCTCTATGACGGAGGTGGTTTACAGAAGGTATAAAAGTTTAATTGAAAACAAGGAGTCGTTACCCCAACTAATTGTGATAGATGGAGGTAAAGGTCAACTGGGAGCAGCTTTGAAAAGTTTAGACCAATTGGACTTAAGAGGAAAAATTACTATTATAGGTATTGCCAAACGATTGGAAGAAATTTATTTTCCTAATGATTCGGTTCCTTTGTATTTAAACAAAACTTCAGAATCCTTAAAATTAATACAGTATTTAAGAGATGAAGCTCATCGCTTTGGAATAACCCACCACCGTAATAAACGCTCTAAAGCAGCCATCAAATCAGAACTGAGTGAAATAGAAAGTATTGGTTATAAAACCACTCAACAATTATTGTGGAAATTTAAATCAGTAGCCAATATAAAAAAGGCTTCTTTGCAAGAGTTAGAGCAAGTTATTAGCAAAAAAAGAGCAAAAGTAGTGTATAATTATTTTAACGAATAATTAATATTTATTATTTGTTTTCTTCAAAACCTATCTTTTTTGTTAAGCAGTAAATTGTAAAGCATTTCTCTGGCTCTGAATAATTGAGCTTTTACTGTTCCTAAAGGAAGTTCAGTGGTTTCAGCTATTTCGTCATAAGACAACTCTCTAAAATAACGTAAAACAATTAATTGTTTGTAGCGTGGCTTCAAATGATCTACCATTTCACGCATAATTCTAATCTTTTGCTTACGCATAAATTTTTCTTCCGGGTTTAAGTTGTTTTCCTTAATATCGAAAGTAGAACTATTACCTTCACCATCTTCAAAACCTTTGTCTATTGAAAAGGTAATCATCTTTTTTTTACGTATAAAATCGATACAATTGTTGGTAGCAATTTTAAAAAGCCAAGTGCTAAATGCATAATCGGGAGTATATTGATGTAAGCGGTTAAATGCCTTACCAAAAGCTTCAATGGTTAAATCATCAGCATCATCTTGGTTTTTAACCATTTTAAGCATCATATAAAAAATAGAATCCTTGTATTTTGCTAATAGTACGGCATAAGCTTTTTCATCCTGATGGTCTCTTGCTTTCACAACCAATTCGTAATCTATTTGAGCTTTGGGAGATAAATTTTTACCTAATTCCATTGGGTTCTCTTTTTTATAAAATTTGAAATTACTAAAATTGGATTAAAAAACATGAAAAATAGTTCAAATAGTGGTGTATAAATTACAAGGTCTTTATTTCCCAATTGTTTAGTAGAAAACCTAAAGATAAGCATTTGAATGATATATTTCAATAAAAATAGACCAACTATTAGATGAATATAGGGAATTTTAAAGACTAATAAAAAAAATAGGCCTATAAAAATTAAATTGGAAAACATAAAAGTTCCTAACAGCAATTGGTGTTTTAATTTATAATATGTACCACTTAAAAAATGCCGTTGTTTTTGGCGTATCCATTTATTAAAAGTAGTTTTTGGTTTAGAAATAGTATGGGCTGCAGCGTTCAAAACAACTTGCGTGTTATTGTGGTTAGCTACTTCATTTACAAATAAATCATCATCACCCGAAACAATATGATGGTGAGAAGCAAATCCTTTATTGTTAAAAAATACATCGGTGTGATAGCTTAAATTTCTTCCAACACCCATATATGGAAGCTTACGCAAAGCATAAGAAGTATATTGAATTGCTGTATAAAAGGTTTCGAATCGTATTAATTTGTTTAGAAAACCAGGCTGTTGCTCATAATTGCCAACTCCTAAAATTATTTTCTTTTGAGGATTTTCGTAAGCAGTCATTAAACTTATCCATTGGTTTGAAGTGGGTTTACAATCGGCATCGGTAAGTAATACTATTTTATTTTTTGCTGCTTTTATTCCTAAGGTTAAAGCAAATTTTTTATTACCATAAAAACGATCGTTATCAGGAACCGTAACTATTTTAAGGTTGTTATATTGTAAAGAAAATGCTTTTAATACATCTTGCGTATCATCAACTGAGTTATCATTAACAACAATAACTTCAAAATCGGGATAATCTTGAGATAAAATAAGAGGTAGAAATGCTAACAAATTTTCTCTTTCGTTTTTAGCACAAACAATTACAGAAACAGGTGTAGAATGCTTTTTTAGTAAAGGCTGTTTGTAAAAAGCAATTTTTGTAAAAAAATACAGGTAATAAAATATTTGAACAAGAAATAGGAGTATAAACAAAATAACCAACCAATCCCAAATAGAGTGGGGAGGGAAAAAGGAAAAAATGTCTTTTAACAAGTCTTGCATTATAAATATAATTCAATGTCAAAAATAAAGAGCTATGTCCGTACTAAATAATTATCTTTGGCGAAGTTTTTAGACATACATCGTTAATAAGTTTTGAAGGTGTATTTCTCATGAAAAAGTTAATAAGCAGCTATAAATGAAATTTAAATTAGAAAAGAAAGATCCGCAATCAAAAGCGAGAGCAGGAGAGATTACTACCGACCACGGAATTATTAAAACCCCCATTTTTATGCCTGTAGGAACGGCAGCAACTGTAAAAGGGGTTCATCAACATGAATTAAATAATGATACTAATGCACAAATAATTTTAGGAAACACCTATCATTTATATTTAAGACCAAAGTTAGATGTTATTGGAAAGGCAGGAGGGTTACATAAATTTATGAATTGGGAAAAACCAATACTTACAGATAGTGGCGGATATCAAGTATATTCGTTATCAGGAAGAAGAAAAATAAAAGAAGAAGGAGCAATATTTTCCTCTCATATAGATGGTTCAAAGCATTTATTCACTCCGGAAAATGTAATGGACATACAACGAACTATTGGAGCGGATATTATTATGGCTTTTGATGAATGTACACCTTATCCGTGTGATTATAAATATGCCAAAAACTCTATGCACATGACGCATCGTTGGCTTAAACGTTGTTGCGAAAGGTTTGATGAAACAGAAGGTTTGTATGGCTACGATCAAACACTTTTTCCAATAGTTCAAGGGAGTGTTTACAAAGATTTAAGAAAACAATCTGCCGAAAAAATTGCTTCTTTTGAAAGAGAGGGAAATGCTATTGGCGGTCTTTCGGTAGGAGAGCCCGATGATGAAATGTATGAAATGTGTGAAATTGTAACAAATATTCTTCCAGAAGACAAACCTCGTTACTTAATGGGGGTGGGTACACCAATAAATTTATTGGAGAATATTGCCCTAGGAATAGATATGTTTGATTGTGTGATGCCTACAAGAAATGCTCGTAATGGAATGTTATTTACGCAAAATGGTTTTATCAACATTAAAAATAAAAAATGGGAAGCAGATTTTTCGCCAATAGATGCTGATGGAACAAGTTATGTAGATACTTTTTATTCAAAAGCGTACCTTCGTCATTTAATTATTTCTAAAGAAATATTAGGAGCACAAATTGCTACTTTGCACAATTTAAGTTTTTACCTTTGGTTAGTTAATGAAGCAAGGGAACATATTTTGTTAGGAGATTTTACAACATGGAAAAATAAAATGGTAAAACAATTGGCAACTAGGTTATAGTTTAAATGAAGATTATTGACGCATATATTATTAAAAAGTTTTTAGGAACGTTTGCTTTTACCATACTTCTTATCATACCGATTATCATTATATTTGATTTATCGGAAAACTTACAAACTTTTATTGAACGAAAGGCGTCTGTTTCGGCAATATTCTTAGATTATTACCTCAATTTTGTCCCATTTTTAATTAATCAGTTAAGCCCTATTTTTATATTTATTACGGTAATTTTTTTCACATCTAAAATGGCTAGTAATTCTGAAATTGTTGCCATACTTGCAGGTGGGGTAAGTTTTAGAAGATTGTTAAAGCCTTATTTAATATCGGCAGCTATACTTACTATCATCTCTTTTTATCTTAACAATTTTGTTATCCCCGAAGCAAACAAAAAAAGAATTGCATTTGAAGAAATTTATAGAAAAAATAAATTTAGAAATGTAGATAGAGATATTCATATGCAAATAGGTAAAGAAACGTTTATCTATATGTCGAGTTACAATGCGGATATTGACATGGGAATAGATTTTTCTATTGAAAATTTTAATGAAAAAGGAGAATTGACTTATAAATTAATTGCAGATAACGTAATCTGGGATACTATCACTCATAAATGGCACATTGGTAATTATTATGAAAGACATATTAATGGGTTAGATGAAGTGGTAAATATGGGTGTTTATAAAGATACAACACTTAACCTAAAACCTGAAGAATTTAAAAGAAGAAAAAGTTTTGTACAAACAATGGGATATCAAGAATTAAATGACTTTATAGATGAAGCTGTATTTAAAGGTTCTGAGAAAATTACTCGTTATTTGGTAGAACGACAAACACGGTTTGCGTATCCTTTTGCGACATTTATTTTAACAGTTATAGGCGTTTCTATGTCAAGTAGAAAGGTTAGAGGAGGAATAGGTTTACATATTGGCCTAGGCTTATTGATAAGTGCTTCTTATATTTTATTTATGCAAATATTTACTTCGTTTGCACTTACTTCTGGAGCATCTGTATTGGTGGCTGTATGGACGCCTAATGTTTTGTATGGATTATTAGCCTTGTATTTATTAAAAATTGCTCCTAAATAAATTAGCTGTTTTAGTGATTGGTTGTTAAATTTTCATTCATTTACAATAAAATCAGTTAAAATATTAAAATTTATCAAAAAAAAATTTGTTAATAAGTATGTTTTTTGTATGACAAAGGGTTGTTTTTTAGTTGATTAACGCTAAAATGTAGACTGTGTAAGGGTTTTCACTTATTAACAAAAGGAACATTTTGAATTATTTTGTCGTTAAAGAAGTAAACCTCTAAACTTCTACGCCATGAAAACTATCTACTCCCTTTTGTTTTTCGGTGTTTTTTTACTACTCTTTGCCGATAACAACCTACAAGCACAAACCCAATCATGTGGTTGTGACAATACAGTTCCAACATTTACTATTAATCTTTCAGCAAATCCAGATACAAGTTATGCTATCCAATCTACTAGAAATGGCTACTGTTGTTCTGCATCAGGACCTGCCAGATGTATTAGTTTTAACATTACTGTTAGTCCGGGAGCTAATCAAGTAAATTTTGATGTTTTTAATCCCGCACCTCCAGGTGGAGCTTTTTACCAAGTAGGGTGTGGTACTCCAACATCTTTGGGTACACCTCTTTGTATTGATACAGGTGTGGTTAATTTTTGTGTAACTTATTGCAAATCAGGAAATGATAATGCTACTTATGTAGTAACTACAACTAAAACCTATGGAGCTTCAGATGATATTACTGTTAGAGAGGGATGTAGTAAAGATTTAAGTGTTAAAGGTTTAGTTAAGTCAACCGTTACATGGAATTCTGTTTTTCCGGGAAATTATGGAGATTTTAATAATTATTTATCATGTACTTCGCAATGCGATACGACAGCAGTAACTCCCGTACCAACAGCACCTCCTTATATAGATTATCAAGTATGTGGAAACTTAACAACATGTAGTACAGGAATGTTTATTTGTGATACGGTTAGGGTTTATACTTTACCTGAATTGGTAGTAAATGTTACACCACAAAATGTGGTTATATGCCCGGGAACAGGAAGTGCAGTATTAACAGCAAGTGTTACCAATGCTCATCCGCCAATAAACTATATGTGGAACACAGGAGCTACAACCCCATCAATTACGGTTACAAGTGCGGGAACTTATTTTGTTAGTGTTACAGATACCTTATCAGGTTGTCCTGCTGCTTCAGATACAGCCTACGTAATCAACCCACCTCCATTTCCACCTTTAAATCCTACCAATAATGGACCACTTTGCGTGGGCGATTCCTTAAGTTTGGGAGTTGATACTGTTCCCGGAGCAACTTATGTTTGGTTCGGACCAAATGGTTTTACCTCTTCAAGTCAGTACCCATCAATTCCAACAGTTCCTTTAAATGCTACTGGAGCTTATGGTGTAGTAGCAATAGTAAACGGTTGTTATAGTGACACCTTTTATACTAATGTTGTGATTAATCAAATACCATTTGCACCAATAGCAACTACCAATGCTCCAGTATGTGAAGGAACAAACATACAATTGTTTGCCTCAAATGTGACTAGCGGAACGTATAGTTGGACGGGAGTTAATGGGTTTACAAGTACTCAACAAAATCCAACAATTGCTAATGCTAATATATTAGATACAGGTTTTTATAGTGTAAACGTTACGGTTAATGGGTGTACAAGTGCAAATGCCGATATTTATGTTGAAGTGCATCCAACACCACAAGTGATTTTACCACCAAATATTATTGTGTGTCATGGAGCGGTTGTTCCTCAAACTAACTTTTCGGGAACGGTAAACAATACTACTTATAATTGGACAAACTCTAATCCTAATATAGGATTACAAGTAAATGGTAATGGCGGTATTCCACCATTTACAGCAAATAATACAGGCACAGCTTCAGTTACTTCTACACTTACTGTTACACCAACAGCTAATGGTTGTCCCGGACCATCTAATAATTTTTATATAACAGTTGATGCAACTCCTGCAGCTAATTTTTCTTATACTAATGTTTGTGAAGGAACGCAAACTTCATTTACAGATTTGTCCCAATCTAATGGTGGAACAATAGTAAGTTGGGCATGGGATTTTACTAATGATGGGGTAATTGATAATACTAATCAGAATTCCTCAAACGGATTTCCAACAGCAGGGACTTATAATACTCAGTTGCATATAGCAACATCTTTAGGTTGTAAAGACTCAATCATCATTCCTGTAGTAGTTGATCCAATTCCTGTGGCTAATTTTGTTGCTGATGCAGTTTGTTTTAATCAAATAACTAATTTTATTGATTCATCTTCCATTGCTACAGGAGGAATTGTAAATTGGCAATGGGATTTTGGTGATAATTCAGGAACATCAACAAATGCAAACCCATCATATACCTATAACTTACCTGGTACATATAATGTAAACTTAACCGTTATATCGGATAGTGGTTGTATAAATACCTACACCAGTTCTATTGATGTTTATGATAATCCTGTTGCAAACTTTACGGTAAATAATGCTTGTTTAGCTGATGTAGTTCAATTAAATGATATTTCAACAGTAAACAATTCTTCAATAGTTAGTTGGGCATGGGATTATGAAAATGATGGAGTAATTGATGATACTAACCAAACAACTCAAAACCTATATCAAAGTGCAGGAGTTTATAATCCTTTATTAATAGTATATTCAGCACAAGGTTGTGTCGATACCGTATTAAAAACGGTAACTATTCATCCTATGCCTGAAGCAGAATTTACTTTTAGTAATCAGTGTTATGGAACTACTATACCTTTTGTAGATGGTACAACTATAGCAAGTGGAAATGTTTCAAATTGGCAATGGTATTTTGGAGATGGAAATACCTCAATACAACAAAGTCCTCAACATAATTATAATGCAGAAGGAATTTATTCTGCCACATTAGTAGTAACATCTAACAATGGGTGTAAAGATACTATAAAGCACTTTGTTGAAGTGTGGCCAATTCCGGTGGTGAATTTCTCACCAACAGAGGTTTGTTTTAATACGCCTACTCAATTTACCGATTTAACAACAGTATCAAATAATTTCACACAAAACAATATTGTTTCATGGAATTGGGATTTTGGTGATAACTCAGGAACAAGTGCACAACAAAACCCTATTTATCAGTATAATTCTGAAGGAAAATTTTATGCAACGCTTACTGTTGTTAGTAATAATGGATGTGCTAATAGCCAAACATTAGAGATTACTGTTAATCCAATACCTCATGTTGATTTTATAGCAGATATTACTCAAGGATGTTCTCCTTTAACCATAAACTTTACAGATAATTCTTCTATTGATACCCTAGGAAATATTTCAGGTTGGCATTGGGACTTTGGTAACGGAAATACATCTTCAGCTCAAAGCCCAAGTGGAGTAGTGTTTAATAACCCATCCCATACTAATACAGCTTATTATAATGTTATTCTTTCTGTTACTTCAGATAAAGGTTGTACAATTACTGACTCTATGAGTCAAATGCTTACTGTTTTTCCAAAACCTTTGGCAGATTTTGCCTATTCTCCTGAAGAAGCTAATATTTATGATAGTGAAATTACTTTTACAGATTTATCTGTTGTAGCTAATCAATGGCTTTGGGATGTAGGAGATAAGGGAACTACATTTACTAATCAACATCCTGTGCATCATTACACAGATTCGGGTGATTATTATGTTACTTTATTTATCGAAAACACTTTTGGTTGTAAGGATACCACACAAAAGAAAGTAAGAATAGAGCCTGCTTTTGCACTATGGATACCTAATGCATTTACGCCTGATAGTGATAATAAAAATGATTATTTCTTTGCTAAAGGATATGGCATAGATGAGATAGAAACTTTAATTTTTGATAGATGGGGTGAATTAATATTTGAAGGTAATCAGCTAGATTCACAGTGGGATGGAAGGTATAAAAATGGAGAAATTAAGCAAGATGTATATGTCTATAAAATTAGAGCGAAAGATATTTTTGGAAAGTGGCACGAATACATTGGTAAAGTAACCGTAGTAATTTAAAAATAAAAACCAGCTAAATTTAGCTGGCTTTTTTATGGAATTGTTTTATCTGGAGATAACCAACTTTTCGGTTATTGTAGAATTAGTAAAATTCAGATCTAAAAAATAATAACCATTACTATACTCAGAAAGAGATAATAAAATATGATTGTTGCCTTTCTCAATAGTCCCACTATAAATCTCTTTAATCATTTTACCATTGATATTTTTTAAACTGATAGAGACTTGTTCTTTCTTTAGAGATTGAAAATCTATAACAATTGATTCTTTTGCAGGATTAGGGAATACTTTTAATTGATAGATAGGCATAACATTATCATTAATACCAACCATTAAATTATCCTGATATTCTATTTGAGACCCTCCTGGAGTAGTTGTTACCTTTAATACAGGGACACCTGAGCTTGCAACTAACCATTTGTATTCAATTTGTTGTGGCCTTGGAAAACTAAATCCTGTTCCAAATTGAGATGTATAAAGTGTGTCAGTAATATTTAAAATAGATTTTACTCTTAAGCAATTGAAAGTTCCATAAGGAGTAATAACAGTTCCCCATCCATCAACTGTATCAACACGCTCTTGAAATTGACCATAATCGCCTACCGTTGGTATGGAAACTAAAAACTCAGAATAAGAAGTATTGTTGTTGTTATAATTGAGCGGAAAAACATATTGAATATCAACAGGAATTCTTCGTGTAGATGATGGTACTCCATTTATATTGGAACCAAAACCAACATTAGCATATTGAGAAGAAGCGTTTTTGTAAAAATCGTAAATATCAGTAATGTTTACTACTTGAAAATTTATATCATTTCCTTTTATTGCATAATTGGCTTTATGATTGGGGTATAAAAGAAGATTGTTAAAATAATATTGGTAAGCAAATGGTGTTGAAGATACAGTTACGAAAGTATCAGAGCGTTGAATGGTTGCTTGAAGTTGAGAATAATCCCATAAGAAATTAGTACCAGTAAGAGCAGGGTTATTTCCTTGTAAGTTAGAAGTAATACTAATATGATAAATATCGTTAACACTTGGCATATCATTATTAGAAATAATAATTTGTGCTGAAGAAATTAAACTCAGCGTTGTTAATATTAAAAGAAAGATAATTTTTGCCATAATAAGATTTTCATTATTAGCGGAATAATAAAAAAATAAAGATATAAAAAAAACCGATAACATTTTTATTATCGGTTTTTTTTGTGGAGTCGGAGGGATTCGAACCCTCGTCCAAACAAGGAAATCGTAAGCTTTCTACATGTGTATTCTTTTATTAATTGTTAGGAATAAAACAGGTAAAAGACAACCAATTTTAATCTTAAGTTTCTGTTGTTTAACCTATGCTTAGAAACATCACAAAGGCTAGTCTGAAAAATTGATACTCCTTAACCAAAAATAAACAGACAATATTTTTGAGAAGTAATGGTCCTGCCTACTGTACTTCAGCGAGGATGAAGGTTATCCGACTTAGTCGTGATTACGCAGCCATTGCATAGTTATCTTCGCCAGTTAGCGATTTGAGAGCCGATATTTACGAGCCAACTCACAATGCTCGACATGCTTACCTAGTCATTCATCTTGCTGTCAAAGCCAAAAACGACCCCATTTAGTAATATTCCAAAGAACTTATACAAAGTTAAACTTTTTTACTCATATCATAAGTTAACAATTGCTAAAAGAAGCGTTTTAGCTTATATTTGCGAATTATTAAAGTTTTTAAATTTATAACTATGAAAATTGGCATTATAAAAGAAGGGAAAATTCCTAGCGATGAAAGAGTTCCTATGTCTCCTGAGCAATGTGCTGAAGTGAAATCTAAATTTCCTGCTGTGGAATTGGTTGTTCAAAAAAGTGATGTAAGAAGGTTTAAGGACGAGGAATATACTAATGCAGGTATTGAAGTTGTTGAAAATATTGATGATTGTGATGTCTTGATGGGGGTAAAAGAAGTGCCTATAAAAAATTTAATTGCCAATAAAACCTATTTTTATTTTTCCCATACCATAAAAAAACAACCATACAACAGAGCTTTGTTATTAGAAATGATAAACAAAAATATTAAAATGGTAGATTATGAAGCCATTACAGATATTGAAGGAAGAAGATTAATAGGTTTTGGAAGATATGCCGGAGTTGTTGGTTGTTATAATAGCTTTTTTGCTTACGGTAAAAGAGAAAAAACTTTTGACTTACAAAGAGCTTATTTGTGTGATGATAGAAAAGAAATGGAAGCAGAACTTAAAAAAGTGAAACTTCCTAATAATTATAAAATTGTGATAACGGGTGGAGGTAGAGTAGCAGGAGGAATTGTTGAAATATTAGATGTTATCGGCATTAAAAAAGTGACTCCAGGCGAGTTTCTAAATCAGTCATTTAATGAGCCGATATATACACAGCTTAATGTTCATGATTATAATAAACGAAAAGACGGAAAATCGTTTGATTCTCAAGATTTTTTTGATAATCCTACTGAATTTGAAGGTGATTTTTTTCGATTTGCTAAAGTTGCCGACATGTACATTTCAGGTCATTTTTGGGATGAAGAAGCTCCGTTTATTTTTTCTCGTCAAGATGCAAAATCTCCTGACTTTAATATAAAAGTGGTTGGTGATATCAGTTGCGATATTGACGGACCTGTTGCTTGTACATTAAGACCATCAACCATAAAAGAACCGCTTTATGGTTATGATCCTCAACAAGAAAAAGAAGTAATGTTTGATAATGTTGATGCCATTACTGTTATGTCAGTTGACAATCTTCCTTGTGAATTACCCAAAGATGCATCTGCTGATTTTGGCAGAGAATTTATAGATAATGTTTTACCTCACTTAATTGATGATAAACTAAACATTATTAAAAATGCTACCATTTGCGAAAATGGCGATTTAACAGAAACCTACGAGTATTTAAGAGACTATTTAGAAGGGATGTAGGGCTTTTAGTTCATCAAATCTTCAATTTCTTCAGCTTCTAAAGGAATATTTTTCATTAAATCGAAAGGTTGTCCGTCATTGGTTACCACCACATCATTTTCTAAACGGATGCCTAAAGCTTCTTCTCTTATGTAAATTCCAGGCTCTACCGTTAGTACCATTCCTGCTTCTAACGGTCTGTTTCTGTTTTCTACATCGTGTACGTCTAATCCTAGATGATGAGAAGTTCCGTGCATGAAGTATTTTTTGTAAGCCGGATTATTAGGATCTTGTTTGGCAATATCATGTTTATCAAGTAATCCTAAATAAATTAGTTCATTTTCCATTATTTTGCCTACTTCTTTGTGGTAGTCATCAATTTTAGTTCCCGGAACTAACATGGCTGTAGCAGCTTTCATCACTTTAAGTACAGAATTATAAACATCTTTTTGTCTGTTGCTAAATTTCCCGCTTACAGGAATACATCTGGTCATATCAGAAGCAAAGTTACCGTATTCAGCACCAACATCCATTAAAATAACTTCTCCTTCTTTACAGGTAGCTTTATTTTCTACGTAATGTAATACACAAGCATTATACCCTGAGGCAATTATAGGTTCATAAGCAAACCCTCTAGAACGGTTTCTTAAAAATTCGTGCATGTATTCTGCTTGGATTTCATATTCTGTTACGCCAGGTTTAACAAAGTTTAATACTCTTCTAAAACCTTTTTCAGTAATATTACAAGCGTGTTGAATCATTTCAATTTCAGTAGTGGATTTGATAGCTCTAACTGTTCTCATGATAGGAGCTAGCCTTTCGTATTGATGTAGTGGGTATTTGGTTTGACAAAGTTTTCTAAACCTATCATCTCTTGTCTCAACAGTATTTACAGCTCTTAGATGTTCATTTTGATTAAGATAAATGGTTGTTGCCTCTGTAGTTAATTGATGGAAAACTTGTTCAAATTGGCTGGTCCAAAAAACAGTTTTAATGCCTGAAAGAGCCGTAGCTTCTTCTTTAGTAAATTTAGCACCCTCCCAAATGGCAATTATTTCACTGGTTTCTTTAACAAATAGTATTTCTCTATGTGCCGGATTATTAGCTTCCGGAAATAATATAACTATCGATTCCTCTTGATCAATTCCGGAAACATAAAGTAAATCGTTATTCTGACGAAAGGGCATGGTCCCATCAGCATTGGTTGGCATAATATCGTTTGAATTGAAAACAGCCATAGATGCAGGTTGCATCATCTCTGTTACTCTTTTTCTGTTGTTTATAAATGTTTGCTGATTAAGAGGATTGTATTTCATGTGTTTATATTTTTTTGTTGTAATAGCAATTATGCTATAGATTACTGTATTTTGTTGATGTATTTAGAGCGTTTTTAACTCTATAGGAAGCTTAACAATATCACTAATATCTTCACCCATAGATTCCATGTCTTCATCATCTTCATCATAAAGCCACACTACTTTTACGTTTTTTGATAGTGTTGACTGATAGTTGGCTAATTTTTTAAGTAAGATATACATACACTCGGTTGAATGTGTGTTTAAGTAATCGAGGTAAATTTCTAATGTAATTTCTTCCGGAGATGTAGTTATGTAAGTATCTAGCCAATTTTCTATAGGTTTGTAGAAGTTAATAGGATGTTCAGGAATAGAGCGTCCCCAAATTTTTAACAAGTTGGTTGTTGCATTAAAATCTATCTTGGGAGTATTAATTGTTCCTTCAATTAGTAAATTATCCATTCCACAAATTTAAATTTAAATCTGAATTTAGAAAAATTCTAAGGTTTTAATTTATCTTTAAATTTCTTTTTAAACTTTTTTACCTTAGGCTTGATAATAGCAGAGCAGTATGGTTGTTCGCCATTTAACTCAAAATAATCTTGATGATAATCTTCGGCAGGATAAAAATTGGTGAAAGCTGTAATCTCGGTAACGATAGGGGTGCTAAAGGTATCGGAACTGTCAAGTTGTTGCTTGTATGCTTCAGCAATTTGTTTTTGAGCATCGTTGTGATAAAAAATAGCAGAACGGTACTGAGTACCAACATCACCTCCTTGTTTGTTTAGGGTTGTAGGGTCGTGGGTTTGCCAAAAAACTTCCAACAATTCTTCTGTGGCAATAATGTTAGGATTGTATATCACCTGGCAAACTTCTGCATGCCCCGTATTTCCAGTGCATACTTCTTTGTAAGAAGGATTTTTTACAGTTCCGCCAGTATACCCTGAAATTACTTTTTCAACTCCTTTTAATTGATCGAAAATAGCTTCGACACACCAAAAACATCCGGCACCAAGTGTTATGGTATCTGTTGTGGTAGTATCATTAGTATTTTCTGTAGGTTTATTGTTATTTTTTGCTTCCATATTACAGCTAAATATTGTAAAAATTAATATTAAAGTAAGAGTTGATATGATGGTTTTTAACTTTTTCAAAATTAGTTATATAATTTTGTTGGTTAAGATTTTTATTTTTTCAAAAGTAGCAGCTGTAACATTAACCAATGGTAAACGAACTGTATCACCTGTAATTCCTAAAACTTTTAGCGTAGCTTTAATTCCGGCAGGGTTTCCATCACAAAATAAATAGTTGATAATTTCAAAATGTTGGTAATGCAATTTTCTGGCATTTTCTATATTGCCGTTTAACGCTTCATTTACCATATCAGAAAATCCTTTAGGAAAAGCATTGGCAATTACAGATATAACACCATCTCCACCGCTAGCAATAAAAGGTAGGGTAAGAGCATCATCTCCGGAAATCACTAAAAATCCTTCAGGTTTTTGTTGAATAATCTCCATACATTGTTCTAAATTTCCGGAAGCTTCTTTTACAGCTATGATGTTTTTAAAATCATTGGCAAGTCGTAAAGTTGTCGCAGCAGCTATGTTAGAGCTTGTTCTTCCCGGAACATTATATAAAATTATGGGTAAAGGAGACTTTTCAGCTATCGCTTTGTAATGTTGGTAGATTCCTTCTTGGGTAGGTTTGTTGTAATACGGACTAACTGAAAGTAGTGCATCAACACCGGTAAAGTCGGTAGTTGAAAGAGCATCTAGAATAGCTTGTGTGTTATTACCACCTAAACCAAGTACTATGGGTAATCTGTTGTTGTTTACTTTAATCACAAAAGCCAATACTTGCTTTTTTTCTTCGTTAGTTAAGGTTACCGATTCTCCAGTTGTACCTTGAACTACTAAGTAATCTACTCCGTTTGTAATGAGGTATTCTACTAATCTTTCTAATGCATTATAATCTATGCTTTTGTCTTGATTGAAAGGAGTAATAATGGCAACCCCTGTTCCTCTAAATTTTTCCATTTGGCTAATAATTTCTTTTTTACAAAGTTTTGTTTTTATTTCCACAATACTTACTAATTTGTCGAAAATTTTTATAATAAATTACATAAAAAAGAGCATTAACTAATATTAGTTAATGCTCTTTTTGTAGCAATAAGTTATAATACTCTTACTTGATATCCTTTAAAATATTTTGATAAAAAGCTCCTAAAAGAGGTACGGCTTTTCTTTCGCCATTAACAGCTCCAATAAGTCCTAATATCCAGAATATAAAAATTCCGATATAGCACAAGTTAATTAAAATGGCTATCATCCATCCAATAAATGGGATGAAAACCAATATAAAACTTGCAATCATCATAGAAAAGCTAGTAAGATAAATTCCTAATGCTTGTCTAAGGTGGAATGCACCTAATTCAGATTTATTTCTTTGTTCACTGTGCATTACAAAAGCGATGATTAGTCCAATTAGTGTAATGTAGCTAACAATTGCCACTGTTTTCCCCGGGTCTTGTGTAGGAACAGCATTGTTGTTTGTAGTTTCTTCCATATTTAATTGTTTGTTTTTTAGTTATACATCAAAACTATAATTTTTATTTTAAAATTAGCTAAGGTATTGCTACTAAATTTCAACAACTTCATTCGTTTTTAAATACAAAATATAACCTTTAAAAGTAAAGTTGGCATAAGCCGGAATTTTACTGATGACATCAATATAGTTGGTTATTTGTTTTTTATGTTTATTGTTTCTTTCGCCTGTTTTGTAGTCGATTACATAAGCAGTCTGTTGTTTTATAACCACTCTGTCGGGCTGGAAAACTTCACCGGAAGGTAATAAAATAGAAGTTTCATTTTTTACTTCATCTACATCATCAAACAAAAAATGTATAGCAGGATTACTGAATAAATTTTGTAGTTGAACCAATAACTCTTTAGATTCTTCAATGGATATAATACCTTTACTCACATACCTGTTAGTTGTTTTTTCAATATCAGCGACTGTTTTAATATCAGCTAAAATAGCATGAATGGAAGATCCATGTTCGCCAATCTGTTCCGGATTTTCAACTTCCCAGACTTTTGGAGCTTGAAAGCTTATTTTTATTTTTTCTCTCCAATTGTTGTGGATGATCTTACCAAACTTATCGCTATTGCTTTGTTCAGCTTGTTTTTCGGTAGTATCTTTCTTGTTAAATAATCCGAAACGGTACGTGGGTACTGCTGTTTTAATAGGAGTGAAGTTAGTACAATAGTTATAAAGAAACTGGTTGGCGGCAACTTTTTCACTCTTTTTTGGAACATAGTTAGATAAAATATACAACCTGTCTTTTGGTCGAGTAAATGCTACATAGAGTACATTTACAAGGTCTAATATAGCTTTATTTTCTTCATTTTGATAAATATAAGCGTATTCGGTGTTTAAAATATCTTTATTCATTGGAAGTAGGGCAACAGGCAATTTTTCTACCGGTGTTTTCTCTATCCAAAACATTCTATTATTGCCCCTTGCTGCATTATTGGCAAAAGGATAAATTACAATTGGAAATTCCAATCCTTTAGATTTATGAATTGTCATAATGTTTACCGCTTCAATTCCTTCAGGGATGATGATGGAAAACTTTTCACTTTTATCATTCCACCATTCAACAAAACTGTTGATAGAATTGCCTTTTTTTACGGTAAATTCATACACTTTATCTAAGAAAAACTGAATGTAAATGTTGGTTTCATCAGACAAAGAAAAATGGTTAATTAAAAATTCGGTTAACTCATAGAGCGAAAACTGGTTGATGATGTTTTTATCTAACTCTAAATCGTTCATTTTTAAGAAAGTTGCCAATACATCTTCTTTTTTTGATGATGAAGAAATAAAGAGTTCAAAAATTGCCGCATCGTTGGCTAACGAATCCGGCATTAGAGAAAGCAACGCCAATTGAATACTTTTTTCGTTAGGATAGATTAAGTATTTTAAAAAAGTAACCAAAAAGTTAACCTCTTTAGAGTTGTTTAGCAACAAGCTTTCTGAAGAAATAACATCAATATTATTATCTAGTAAAAATGAAGCTATTTCTGCCGCTTCACTATTGGCTCGTGTAAGAATGGCAATATCGTTTAGTTGGTAACCTTCTTTTGTTAGCTGATGAATTATCTGTAAGGTTTGCTGTGCATTTAACTCTATCAATTCTTCTTTATCATCGGTTTCAAAAAAGCTTATTTCTATTCCTCCACCTGTATTTTCGGGATTAAAACCTTGGTTAAGGTCTTTATAAAGGTTTTGATATTCTTCCGGCATTTGTTGGGCTACAAACTGAAAAAACTGGTTGTTAAAATCAACAATTTCGGCAGTAGAACGAAAATTATTGTTAAGATTTTTTCTGTTGATGTTTCTATCAAAAGAAGCATTAATACTATGCAGTTCTTTATTTATAATGCCTGTTTTTTCTACAATTTTAGGGAATTGAATAATTTGCTCTACTTCGCCACCTCTCCATCTGTAAATAGATTGTTTGGCATCTCCAACCACCATGTTAAATCTGTTGTTAGCTAAAGAATTATCTACCAACGGAATGAGATTGAACCACTGAATTACAGAAGTATCTTGAAATTCGTCAATAAGATAATGGTAATATTTTTCACCCAAACGTTCATAAATAAAAGGAATAGATTCGTTGGCAATTACATGAGCAATTTTTTTATTGAAATCGGAGAAACTAAGTACATTGTTTTCTTGTTTAATGTTTTCAATAGATTTTTCAATTTCATTAATAACTGCCAGTACAAAAATATTTTTATGGATAGATGTGGTAATGAGGTAATCGCTGTATTTTTCTACTTTTAAATTTTCTAATTTATGGTAGTAAGAAGTAAGTTCGTTAGTTATTCCATCAATGGTTTGTTTTATGTTTTCGGGAGTTTTTTTTGCATACCAATTTTGTTCGCCACTAAACATTTTAACAATAGAATTTGTTGGTGGATCATAGTTTTTGTTGGTGTGTTTGATGAAGTATTTAGGGATATAACTTGAACTAAAATCATTATCGGCTAAGCCTTTAGATTTTATTAAGGATAAGGCTTCGTTAGCTATTTTTTCAGTTTCATCTTCAAAAGATGTAATAATGGTTTCCAACTCTTTTTTTATGAGGTAAAAATCATCAACTGATAATTCGTTAAGTTGATTGGCAAAATAGCTGCCGTTTTCCTGTAAAAGTGTTTGAGCAAAACTTATTAAGTCTTTTTCAATATTCCAGCCGGCTTCTTCATTAGCTTTGTACACAGAAAAATCAACCATTAATTTGGTTATTTTATCATCTTTTCCAACTTGGGCAATTAGTAAGTCAACCGCTTTTGTCAATACTTCACTTTCTTGCAGCTCAATTTCAAAATTGATGGGCAAGTGCAAATCGTGAGCAAAAGTTCTAATGATTTTATGGGTAAACTTATCAATGGTACTGATGGCTAAATCATTGTAATGATGAAGAATATGTCGTAAAACAACTTCGCTTTTATTAATGAGTTTTTCTTTTGTTATTCCAAGTCCGCCCTCAGCTTCACTTAGCAATAAATCGTTCATTAAAAAATTGGAAGTACCTTCTAATGGTTGGTCTGATGCAAAATCTTCGAGTGCCTTAATCACTCTTTCTTTCATTTCTGCGGCAGCTTTATTGGTAAAAGTTATGGCAAGAATATGTTTGTAATAAGCAGGAAATTCGGCATTTTCAGCCAATACACGTAGCAAAAATTCTTTTACTAAAGTATAAGTTTTTCCAGATCCGGCAGAAGAGTTATATAGGACTAAGTTTCTCAAATTTATAAGTTTTTAGCAGGATAATATTTCTGCTAAAGAAAGTAAATCGGTATTAATTTTTTGATGGTGTTTGATGGCTTTTTCAAAAGGAGTGTAGGCAATTTTATTGTTTACAACTCCTATCATAAGGTTTGTTTTGCCATCTAACAGAGCATTAACAGCAGCATTTCCCATTTGGCTGGCAAGTACTCTATCCATAGCCGATGGACTACCACCACGTTGTATATGACCTAAAATAGTTACGCGAGTATCAAATTTAGGATGATGTTCTTTTACATGTTTGGCTACTTCGTTGGCTCCTCCGGTTTCATCACCTTCGGCAACAATTACTATCATGCTCGATTTTCTACCATGTCTGTCGCTATCTAATTTTTTAAACAGTTCATTAATGTAAGAGGGAGTTTCAGGAACTAGAATTGCTTCAGCACCAACGCCAATTCCGCTTCGTAAAGCAATAAATCCGGCATCTCTGCCCATCACTTCAATAATAAATAAACGATTATGAGAGTTGGCAGTATCTCTAATTTTATCTACTGCTTCAACTACTGTATTGAGTGCTGTGTCATAACCAATGGTGTAGTCTGTTCCATATAAATCATTATCTATAGTTCCGGGAATACCTACAAATGGGATGTTAAACTCACTATTAAAAATAGCTGCTCCTGTAAAAGTACCGTCACCACCAATGGCTACAATGCCATCTAAATCATGTTTTTGAATGTTTTCAAAAGCTTTTTTTCTCCATTCATATTCATGAAATTTTTTACATCTGGCACTTTTTAGAATCGTTCCTCCTCGCTGTATAATGTTTTTAACATCTCTGGCACCAAAAGGTTCAATATTTCCTTCAATCAATCCTTTATAGCCTTCATAAATACCATAAGCCTGAATGTTGTGATAAGCACAAGTTCTTACTACGGCCCTAACCGCAGCATTCATTCCCGGAGAATCACCACCGGAGGTAAAAACACCTATTTTTTGCATTTTTTATCTTTTTAATTAGACAGTTTAATTAGCTCTTGAGAACGTTGATGACGTTCTACAGAAAAATCGTTATCGTTTTTTATGATATAATTTATGACTTCTAAAGTACTATTTCTTAAGGAAACATCATTGGGTGTTAATAAGAATTTTTGAAATAGTAACTCTTCGAGCAGTTTAAACTTGGTTAAATCGAAATCATGTTCCGCTTTAAGTGTGTCAATTAATTTGTCTTCAGGGGTTTCTAAAATGTTTTTTAAATTAATTTTTAGAAAATCATTAGCAAAGTCATTAAGGATTTCTTGAATTTTTTCGGGTTCGTTGTTTTGTTTTAAAAAGAGGATTTTAGCTAACATTTTAGCCATTTCATCAAAATATCGTTGAATGTAATCCTTTCTAATCATTTACAGCATTTTCTGTTTTGTGTGTCTTTTTTGTCCCTTGATACATTTCATATTGAACAAATTTACATTCCAAACTTCCATTAAATAATTTTAATTTTTTAGATGGTCTTAGTCCAACATTTTTAAGGGCTTCCATATTGGAGCTTATTATCCATGCCGACCAGCCACTAAATTTTTGTTTAAGTGTATCACCAAAATCGGTGTAAAGTGCTTCAATTCCATCGCCAATTCTTTCTCCGTAAGGTGGGTTAGAAATGATTATACCAGCTTCTGTAGTTGGTGTGTAGTCTTGAAAATCAGATAATTTTAAGCTTACTTTGTCTAATAGATCAATACTTTTGAGGTTAGCTCTGCACATACCTAACACTCTTCCTGAATTGTCCACACCAATAATTCTAGTGTTGGAGAATTTTCTATTGGTAATAGCTTCGTCTTTTAATTTATTAAAAAGTTGATTATCGAAATCTTTCCAATTAAAAAATCCAAATTCTTCTCTTTTAAGGTTGGGAGCAATGTTAAAAGCTATCATGGCAGCCTCTATAAGAATAGTTCCTGAGCCACAAAACAAATCAAGTAGAGGAGCTTTTTTGTCCCATCCACTCAATAAAATCATGCCTGCGGCTAAATCTTCCTTAATTGGTGCTTCGCTACGACTTTCTCTGTAACCTCTTTTAAAGAGAGTATCACCAGAGCTGTCTAAACTTACTACACAATTATTTTTTTGATTGATGTAAAGGTTAATTTTAATGTTGGGGTTAAATTTTTCAACATTTGGTCTTCGGTTAAATTTTTCTCTAAATCTATCTGCAATAGCATCTTTAGCTTTTAATGCAGGGAATTGTGAGTGATTAAATAGGGTAGAAGAAACTACTGCATCAATAAAAAAAGTTTGATCTACATCAAAAATGTTTTCCCATTCCATTTTTTTGATTTGGTTATACAAATCATCACTATCTTTAATAGGAAATTGATGTATCGGAACTAATAATTTATTGACTGTTCTGAGCCATAAATTGGCATTATACAATAGAGCCTTGTCTCCTTTAAAGGAGACACTTCTAATTCCTTTCTCAATTTGTTGAGCTCCTAATTGAGCTAATTCTTCAGCAGCAACATCTTCTAAACCGAAAGAAGTTTTGGCTACCATGGTAAACGGTTTTTCTAACATGTTACAAAGATAGATTTTTTTACAGAGAACTACTATGAATCTTTATGAAGCCTATTATTTTGTTTTATTAACAAAGCAATAAACCGATTGAAAATCGCTCTATACAAAATTCCTTAATTTTGGGACTTTCAAAAAAATAAATACATGCAACATTTCATTATCATTTTTTGTTTGGTCATTACTTTTTTAGGATTCATACCAAAAGCAAAGGCTCAAGATCCATTAACAGCAGGAGAAATAAAGTTAGCATTAAATAAACTTAATACTTTAGGTAGTGTACTTTACTTAGCTGCTCATCCTGATGATGAAAATACTCGATTAATTGCTTACATGGCAAATGAAAAATTGATGCGTACAGGTTACCTTTCTCTAACTAGAGGTGATGGTGGGCAAAATTTAATTGGTACTGAGCAAGGTGGTTTAATGGGTGTTGTACGTACACAAGAATTATTGGAAGCTAGAAAAATTGATGGTGGCGAACAGTTTTTTACCCGAGCTGTTGACTTTGGGTATTCTAAAACTCCTGAAGAAACTTTTGCTAAGTGGGACAAGCAAAAAGTGTTGGCAGATGTAGTATATATCATCAGAAAATTTAGACCAGATGTAATTATTACTCGTTTTCCAAAAACCGCTTATGCAGGTCATGGTCACCATACTGCTTCGGCAATATTGGCTGAAGAAGCTTTTGATTTGGCAGCAGACTCAACTGCATTTCCTGAGCAACTGATGTATGTAGATGTTTGGCAGCCCAAACGGTTGTTTTTAAATGCCAGCACTTGGTGGGATAAAGACTTGCCGGAAAAAGCTAAAGACAATCCAGATTACATTACGGTTGATGTAGGAACTTATAATCCTTTATTGGGTAAAGCTTACAGCGAAATAGCTGCAGAAAGCAGAACCATGCATAAGAGTCAAGGATTTGGCGCAGCAAAAGTAAGAGGAGTGCAAGATGAGTATTTGGTGTTGCAAAAAGGTGAAAAATTTGAAGATGATGTTTTTGATGGGATAGATTTTTCGTGGAATAGAATAGAAGGAGGGAAAGAAATTAGTGCGTTAATTCAAGGGGCAAATACCAATTTTGATGCTGAACATCCTGAAAAAATCGTTCCTATTTTACTGAAAGTGTTTACAAAAATTAATGCCCTGCCTTATAGTTCTTGGAAATATGTTAAGTTGGCAGAAGTTTCTAAATTGATAAGCTCTTGCATGGGACTACATGCTGAATTTATTGCCGATGATTTTAGTGCAACACCAGGAACTTTGGTTAATGGTGTAATAAATATCGTTAACCGAAGTAATTTAAAGGTGAAACTTACCAATATTGGTATTATGGAAAAAGACAGTACTATTAACTTAGAGCTGCCTAAAAATGAAATGCAAAACATTAATCTACCCTTTGTTTGTGAAAATGAAACAAACACCAACCCTTACTGGCTGAACAAACCTTATGAAGGAATTTTTGAAGTTGCTCAGCAAGATATGACTGGACTTCCTCAAAACTTAAATAAACTTTATGCTGCCATTATGTTAGAGGTAGAAGGAATATTTTTTTACACAACTCAACCTTTGCAGTATAAATGGACAGACAGGGTAAAGGGGGAAATTTACAGACCATTTATAGTGTTGCCTAAAATTACTGCTGCTGTTGCTGAAAATGTGTATGTTTTTTCTGCTAATACACCTAAAAAAGTAGTGGTAACGGTAAAGTCGCATGAAAAGAATAGCAATGGAAATGTAAACTTAGCTTTACCAAAAGGCTGGAAAGCTAGTCCCGAATTAGCTGATTTTTCTATTGTTGAAAAAAATCAAGAGCAGCAATTAGTTTTTATGGTTACTCCTTCTGCAACAGCATCTGAAGTAGAAATGAAAGTATTAATAAATAATGTGCCGGCAAAAGAGGCTATTTTTATTGAATATGACCATATTAAAATACAAACTGTTTTAAAAGAAGCAAGAGCCAAAATGGTTCGTCTAGATGTAAAAACCAATGGACAAAAAATTGGTTACATTATGGGAGCGGGAGATGAAGTGCCAAATGCTTTGGAACAATTAGGTTATCAGGTAGTATTGTTGGATGAAGATAAATTGAAAAATGGAAATCTATCTCAGTATGATGCTATTATTTGTGGTATCAGAGCTTATAACACAAATAAATATATGAGTAATGTTTACACGACAATTATGGATTATATTAAAAATGGAGGAAATTATATTGTTCAGTACAACGTAAATAGAGGGTTGGTAACCGATAAAATTGGTCCATATAACTTTAACATCAGTAAAGATAGAGTAACTGAGGAAGATGCTGATGTTACTTTTGTAGATACTAAACATTCTATGCTGAATTACCCTAATAAGCTTACCGCAGATGATTTTGAAGGATGGGTGCAAGAAAGAGGCTTATATTTTGCCGATGAGTGGGACGAAGAATTTCAGCCAATTTTAATGATGAATGATAAAGGGGAAACGAGTAAAAAAGGCAGTGTTTTAGTAGTTCATTATGGAAAAGGAAGCTTTATTTATACAGGTGTTTCATTTTTTAGAGAGTTACCTGCCGGAGTGAGTGGTGCTTTCCGATTGTTTGCCAACATGGTAAGTTATAAGCAAACTGAAAGTATAAAGTAGTAGAGTCTTTTACTAACCCAAATATCTCTCCTTACGAAGCGTAGCGAAGATAAGGAGTTTAATATAGAAATGGATCCCTGATCTCCACTACGTTTCGTCAGGGAAGAAAAATGAATTTGTAGTGTCGAGAAATAAGATAAAAAAAACTGCCAATCTCCTGATGTAGAAATGACAGTTTTTTTGTTATTTTTTTAAACTTTTAAGGTTTATGGCCATTCAGGGGTATCCTCATCAGACCACAAAACGCTCCATTGAATTTCAGAAAGCACATCATCTTCAAACCATAGATTAATACCTGCATTTAAAAAACTAACTAGTTTTTGATTTTCGCCTTCTTCAGAGAAATCTTCTAAATAGTTTTCACCTAAATCCATATTTTCTGTTTCAGCTAAAGTTTCATCAACAGATAACCCGATTAATTTTTTGCCTTTAATTGTAGCTTCAGGAGAACTTGTAGCAACAGTGGTTAAACGCCACCCATCTTCTTCATCAAAAGAAAAAGAAGTTTCTAATTCATCATAATGCCAATCTTCTGTTTGGTAATCTTCATCTTCAGTAGCGTTGTATAATTCTTTTTCTGTAGGTTCTCCTAAAATTTGTTTCAATTGGTCTCTTTTGCTTCCAAAAGTAATGTTGCTAATACCTTTGCCTGCTTTTATTTCGTATGAAAAATCACTCATAATTTTAATTGTTTTTGTGTACTGCAAAGGTACAATGCTTATTGGATATAAATAGCTATTGAGTGAATTTTTCATTAAAGATATTTAAATTCATTCAATAAAATAGATTAATCTGTTACATTTGCAGCTCAAAAATTTTATAAGAAGAATATGGCGTTAAAATGCGGAATTGTTGGTTTACCAAATGTAGGAAAATCAACCTTGTTTAATTGTTTATCAAATGCTAAGGCTCAATCGGCAAATTTTCCTTTTTGTACTATTGAACCAAATGTTGGGGTAATTACTGTTCCAGATGAAAGGCTAAATGAATTAGAAAAATTGGTGAAACCTGAGAAAGTGCAACCAACTACTATAGAAATTGTTGATATTGCCGGATTGGTTAAAGGAGCTAGCAAAGGGGAGGGTTTAGGTAATAAATTCTTAGCAAATATTAGAGAAACGGATGCTATTATTCATGTGTTGAGATGTTTTGATGATGGCAATGTGGTGCATGTAGATGGTTCTGTAGATCCGGTTAGAGATAAAGAAATTATTGATACTGAATTACAACTAAAAGATTTAGAAACTGTTCAGAAAAAATTAGATGGTGTAAAAAGAAAAGTACAAACGGGTGATAAATCAGCCGTTAAAGAAAATGAAGTATTACAGAGATATGCTGATGCGTTAAATCAGGGAAAATCTGCTAGAACAGTTGAAGTAACCAAAGAAGAAGCTGTTTTTGTAAAGGATTTACATTTGCTTACCAATAAGCCGGTTCTATATGTTTGTAATGTTGATGAAGGTTCTGTAGCTACAGGAAATGAATATGTAGAAAAAGTAAAAGCAGCAGTAAAAGACGAAAATGCAGAAGTATTGGTAATTGGTGCTCAAATAGAAGCTGATATTGCTGAGTTAGAAACTTTTGATGAACGTCAGGAGTTTTTGCAAGATTTAGGGTTAAGTGATGCAGGTGTAAGCAAGTTGATTAAAATGGCTTATAAATTATTGAATTTAGAAACTTATTTTACTGCAGGTGTAAAAGAAGTTAGAGCTTGGACGATTAAGCATGGAATGACTGCTCCACAGGCAGCAGGTGTTATTCATACCGATTTTGAGAAAGGTTTTATTAGGGCAGAAGTAATTAAATATAATGATTTTATTTCTCTTGGCTCTGAAGCAGCCGTAAAAGAAGCTGGTAAAATGGCGGTTGAAGGGAAGGAATACATTGTGCAAGATGGAGATATTATGCACTTTAGGTTTAATGTTTAAATAATTAGTTTAAAAGGTTAAAGTTTATAAAGTTGAATTAACAAAAAAGCCTAACAGAGAACTGTTAGGCTTTTTTGTTGTACATGTTTTTTTATTTTCTGTCTCCTAAAAATCTTAGTAAGAATAGGAACAGGTTTACAAAATCTAAGTAAAGGTTTAAAGCTCCCATAATGGCTAATTTATTCGTTTCGTCAGTGCCATATTCTACACCAGTTCCAATTCTTTTTAATTTCTGAACATCATAAGCAGTAAGTCCGGTAAAGATTAAAACACCTAATATACTAATGATGTAGTCCATGGTTTCACTACCCATAAACATATTTACCACACTAGCAATGATAATACCTATTAACCCCATCATTAAAATAGAACCAAATTTAGTTAAATCAGTTTTGGTAGTGTAACCCAGTAGGGCCATTACACCAAAAGTTCCGGCAGTTATGAAAAAAGTCATAAAAATAGAACTGGCGGTATAAACTAAAAAGATAGTACTTAAACTAACCCCCATAATGGCAGAGTAAATTATAAATAAGATAACCATTGCCATGGAAGAAAGCTTTTGAAAACCAAAAGACATCAACAATACAAAACCTAAAGGGGCAAACATTACAATGTAGCCAAGCATATTCATACTAACGCCTCCTTCAGCAGTTGGGCTGAATAACATGCCTACCAATTCTAAATCTGTTCCAAACCAATAGGAAATAATACCTGTAATAGCTAAGGCAGAAGCCATATAACTAAATACATTAGACATAAAGGTTTTAACCATAGTCCCGCTAAATGGAGCAGTTTGCTCTATCGGACTTTTAATGAAATTCTTGTTTTCCATATTATATTATTTAAATTTTATCTGTTTTTTATTATCAATTTATTTACCACTTGTAAAAATAAGTCATTATGACAGTTTGTTAGAGATTAAGCTAATAAACTCTTTACGGGTACTATCTTTTTCAAAAGCACCAGTAAAAGAAGAAGTAGTAGTTAGTGAATTTTGTTTTTGGATACCTCTCATTTGCATACACATGTGCTGGGCTTCAATAACTACCGCAACGCCAAGTGGTTTAAGTGCTTCTTCAATACAGTTTTTAATATCATCAGTCAATCGTTCTTGCACTTGTAATCTTCTGGCAAAAGCATCTACCACACGAGGGATTTTACTTAACCCAACAATATGTCCGTTAGGAATATAAGCAACATGAGCTTTTCCAAAGAAAGGCAACATGTGATGTTCGCATAATGAGTAAAGCTCAATGTCTTTAACAATTACCATATGTCCATGGTCTTCTTGAAACATTGCTGATTGAAGAATTTCTGTAGGATTTAAATCATAACCATGAGTAAGGTATTGCATAGCTTTAGCTACTCTCTCTGGAGTTTTTTGTAATCCTTCACGATTAATATCTTCACCAAGGTTAGTAATAATGTCAGAATAACTTGCTGATAGTAAGTTGATTTTTGTTTCGTTGTACTGTTCAATTTTTTCGTAACCATCCATATTGTTTTGGCTAGTCATGTTATCGTTGTATTTCGCCATGAGTTTTATTTTCCGTAATATTCAATATAATTGTTTTCTGTTTCAGCAACTTTAATGCAGTGCAATTCGCAATTTAATTCATTTATAAAAGGTGCCAACACTTCCCAAAAAGCAATTGCAACATTTTCTGTAGAAGTTATTTTCCCTTGCATAAATGGAACATCTAAGTTTAGGTTTTTATGATCTACTTTACTAATAATATGCTCACGAATTATTTTACTTAATACCTTTAAATTAACTACAAATCCAGTTTCTGGATTAAGGTTGCCTTTAACAGTAACAAAAAGCTCGTAATTATGTCCATGCCAATTAGGATTGGAGCACTTTCCAAAGACTTCAAAATTTTTGGTGTCATCCCATTCCTCAATAAATAGGCGATGAGCAGCATTAAATCTTTCTCTTCTAGTTAGGTAAATCATATAGCAAAATTAAGCTAATGATTTTAATTGGTTGTTCTTTTTAAGAAAATGAGTACAATACTTAACTAATTTTATGAAATGGTAGCGATTTAACTAAACAAAGTTATATTTGTGACTTGTAAATATCATGCTATCACTATTAGATGAGATAATTTATTACTACATATATTATTAATGCATTTTTTTAAAAGAAATATAGATTATATAGTTACTTTCTTTATAGAGTTTTTAATTGTACTTCTTAGTTTTTTAGTTTATCGTATAGCAAGTGAGTATATGACGGAGTATGGTTTTAGTGAGTATACTCTATCCAGAAGGAGTATTTCTTTTTTACAACCTCTTTTAATGGTAGGGTTGGGAGTTGCTGTTCCAAGGTACATCAGCATTTATTCTAATAGAAACTCTATTTTTCCTACCGGATTATTGCTTTTAGTTATTTCAGGGTTTGTTATGCTTTCGGTTATCGGTTTTAATGCGGCTTATTTTGCTAAAATATTTTTTGGCAGTGTTAATTATAGTAGCTATATTTTTCCCTTAGTTTTATTATTGTTTGGATATGGAATACATGCTATAATCTATGGATTTTTAAGGGGTAAAAGAAATATTTACTTATCTAATTTTGTTCAATTAATTCACATAGGAATTTTACCTGTAACTATTTTGTTATACACTAACCAGGTTAAAGAATTACTGTATATAAATAGTTTTTTATTGTTAATTAGTTGTATCATTTTTATAGTTATCACAGTTAAAAAATATCATCCTAAACTTAAAGTAAATAAACTAATAGCAGATACTAAAACTATGTTGAGATATGGACTTCCAAGGGTTTTGGGAGATTTTTCACTTTTAGCATTAATCACTTTACCATCTTATTTCGTGTTAAATTTTCAGCAAGATTTGTTATTAAGCGGAGACGTAGCGTATTCAATGACTTTAATCAATTTAGTAGGTACAGCTTTTGGCCCACTAAGCGTTGTATTATTACCAGAAATTGCTGAATTTTCAAGAGATAAAAAATTACATTTGATAAAACAAAGATTTTATAGATTTATATTTATGAGTATATCATTAACAATAGTTGGATATCTCATTTATTATTTTTTATCGGATTATATTTTAACAATTTTATTAGGAAGTAATTACAGACCATCAATAGAAGAAATATCCATTATTGTTTTACGAGGAAGTTTTGGATATGCTTTATATATTGTATTAAGAAGCTTTTTAGATGCAATAAAAGTTAAAGCAATTAATTCTTTTAACCTTACTGTGGTTTTAATAATTTATTTATCATTGATAACGGCTTGTTATTATTTAAATAGATCATTTAATGATTATTTATATGCTTTTGTTTTTTGCATTAACTTATTGGGTTTATTAACATTAATACAAGCATTTAGAGCAATTAATAGCCTTAAAGGTTAAGGTAGAATTATATTAAAAGAATTTTTATATGCAAAAAATATTGAATTCACTTTTTTTTGAGCTAACAGTTAAACAATGGTTATTTATCTGTTTGGTCATATCAGCAGCTATAGGGGCTGGTATTAGTTATGGAAATGTTTATCTTTTTCATATATTTTTAGTGTTAAATGTTTTTTATATTGGGATATTAAAAATAAACCATTTAAAGGAGAAATTTAGTTATGTGTTAGACAAGAAAAATAAGATGAATTATTTTTTTGTATTCTCAATAGTATGGTTCCTACTGTTACTTCCTTTTGCTGAAAGTAAATATTTTGCTATAAGGCATTTAATTTTTATAACACAAGGATTCTTATTATGTCTAATTGTTGTAGAAAATGTGAGAGACTTTTCAAGATTTAGATATTTATTTAAAGGATTGAGTGTAATTTATATAATAGCATTAGTTATTGGTGTTTTAGAAAGTCTACAAATTTTAAGATGGCCTATATCTAGAATATCAAAATACAACCATTTATTTGCAAGAGAAAATGAAATTTTTGAGATATTAAGTAAAACAAAATATCCTGAGTATGTTAACTCTATGCCAACAGGCTTTCATTGGAACCCTAATGATTATAGTACATTTGTTTTATTAGGATTACCATTCTTTTTGTTGTGTAAGAACATTTATGTTTCTTTAATTGGATTAACAACAACCGTTTTGTTAATTTTAGCAGCTGGTTCTAAGTTGGCATTTTTGGGAGTTATAGTAATCATTATTGTATCTTCTTTTATACTATTTAAAAAGTACTACAAGAATATTCTTTACTTATTTTTTTTAGTAATTTTTATATCAACAAATGGATTTACTTTATTACAAGGTGAATTTTTAAAAGTAAATGAGATGCAAGGATTAGTATTACCTTGGATGCCTTTACCAACTTCTCCTGATAAAATTGTAGATGATTTTGATCATTTAGATAGTAATTCACAAGGATATAGAGTAATGCTTATACAAGAAGGAATTGAGATGATTAAAGAAGATCCTTTGTTTGGGGTTGGTGGAGGAAATAGTCAGTATTTATTACAAAAAAAAGGAGGGGTTGGGTTTGATAAACTAACCAACATTCATAATTTTTGGTTTGAACTATTAATAGAAGGAGGAATTATATATTTTTTAGTGTTCGTTTTTTGGTGTTGGATTTTATTAAAATTTCTATTTAAACACCATAAAAACAATAATATAAGCGAAGAAAAAAGATATTATATTTCTGCTTTTTTCCTCTCGAGCATAGGGTTACTTATTTCGGGTGTTGCATCTAGCAGTATGATCGCTTTTTTACCGCTATATTTATTTATTGGAGCTCTTGTTGCACTTTATCACATAATAAAAACAGATGAAAATATTATTAGCCTCTGATATAAACTCTGCTCACACTCAAAAGTGGGCTATAGCACTTGCTAAACAAGGAATAGAAGTGGGCGTTTTTTCTTTTAGAGCTCCTATTTATAATTGGTTTTCAGAAAATAACATTGCGGTTTTTTGTATTAACAATTCATTTAATCATTCAGAAAAGTTAGGTTCTAAAATTTTATATTTAAAACAATTACCATTTTTAAAAAAATGTATTAAAAAATTTAAACCAGATGTTTTACATGCTCATTATGCATCAAGCTATGGACTATTAGGTGTTTTAACAAGTTTTCATCCCTTATTTGTCTCTTTTTGGGGGACAGATGTTTTTGAATTTCCAAAAAAATCGGTAGTAAACAAGCTGGTTTTTAGTAAAATACTTCAAAAAGCAGATGTCTTGTTTTCTACAAGCAACTTTATGGCTACAGAAGCTCAACACTATACAGAAAAGACGATTAACGTTATTCCTTTTGGAATTGATACTACTCTTTTTAAGAAGTTAGAAGAGCTTAATAACAATTCTAACCAGTTAATTATAGGTACAATAAAAAGTTTGGAAGAAATTTATGGGATAAAGTATCTAATTAATGCTTTTAAATTGTTGAAAGATAAATATCCGGAAATACCATTAAAATTAATGTTGGTTGGAGATGGAAGTCAATCAGCAATGTTAAAAAAGTTAGTAGTAAATTTAGGTATTGAGAGTGATGTTGATTTTGTTGGAAGGGTAAAACATGAAGAGACCATTCTTTATCACAATAAGATTGATATTTTTGTTAATGTTTCTTTGTTTGAAAGTTTTGGGGTTTCTGTTTTAGAAGCCTCTGCTTGCGAAAAACCAGTAATAGCAACTAAGGTGGGTGGTTTAACAGAGGTTGTAGGTGATGGTGTAACGGGAATGCTTATCCCTCCAAAATCTATAGAAAAAATTACACAAGCTTTAGAAAAATTGGTGTTAGATAAACCATTAAGAGAGCAAATGGGAAAAGCAGGAAGAGAAAGAACCAATAAATTTTTCAGTTTGGACAACAATACAAAACTAATGATTAGTTATTATAAATCAGTAAGTAAGGATAAATGAAACTACTTATACTCACACAATATTTTCCACCGGAAGTAGGAGCTCCACAAAACAGATTATTTGAGTTGGCAGTGTTGTTACAAAAAGAAGGTATAGACATTACAGTACTTACGGCAATGCCTAATTACCCTGCTATGGAAATACATAAAGCGTATGTAGGAAAAAAATATGCTTATGAAGAAATAGATGGTTTAAAAGTACATCGTTCATCTATTTATGTCTCTAAGTCTAAATCAATAGTTAAAAGATTACAAAACTATTTTTCATTTGTTTGGTTTTCCTATTGGGTAGGAAAGAAAAAACTAGAAAAAGAGTACGATTATATTTTTTGCGAGTCGCCACCTTTGTTTTTGGGGATCTCGGCTTATTTACTTTGCAAAAACAAAAATGCTAAACTAATTTTTAATGTATCCGATTTATGGCCAGAAAGTGCTGAAAAATTAGGATTGGTTACCAATAAGTTCTTCTTGAAATTAGCTACTATTTTGGAAGAATTTCTATATAAAAAATCGGTATTAATAACCGGGCAAACTCAAGGGATTGTTAAAAATATAAGCGGTAGATTTCCTAATAAAAAAGTGTATTGGTTACCCAATGGAGTTGATTTGTCATTGTTTAATCCAGAAAAGATAAACTCTGAATGGAGAAAAGAAAATGGATTTTCAGAAAATGATTTGCTACTACTGTATGCTGGAATAATTGGCTATGCACAAGGGTTAGACATTATTTTAAAAGCAGCTGAGAAAACCAGAAACAATGCTGAAATAAAATACCTATTGTTAGGTAGTGGGCCTGAGAAAGAACGTCTGATGGGGCTGAAAAGTAATTTGAATTTAGAAAATGTATTTTTTTTAGATTTAGTGCCAAAATCTGCAATGCCTAAAATTGTTAAAGCTGTTGACGTAGCTCTTGTTCCATTAAAAAAATTAGATTTATTTTTAGGAGCTATTCCCTCTAAAATATTTGAGAATTTAGCCATGAAAAAAACCTTACTTCTAGGGGTTGATGGTGAAGCAAGAGAACTTTTTATTAATCAAGGAAAAGCAGGTCTTTATTTTGAGCCTGAAAATGAGGAAGAATTGGTGAATAAGATAAATCAATTAAACAACAATAGAAATGAATTGATTTTATTTGGTGAAAATGGAAGAAATTATGTGCAAGAATTTTTCAACAGAAACAAAATTGCAAAAGAATTTACTAATGAACTAGTGAGCCTAAATAACTAAATATGGATGAAATTGATAAAATAAAAGAAAGGTACAAATCTAGACAGACTGCTGAGATTAAATCTAAATATGCTCAGGGAAATACTTATAGCAAAAACATTGTTAAAGAAAGAGAGCTTCTATATGCGTCTGTTTTAACCAATAAATTTGCTAAAATAGAAGATATAAAATTATTAGAGATAGGAGCAGGTGAGGGATTAAATTTGAATGGTTTTATGAGTTTGGGAATTCCTAAAGAAAACATTACGATTAATGAACTTTTAGAAGATAGGGTTGTAGTGCTTAAACAAAACTATCCTGACATTAAGGCTTATTCAGGTAATGCACTTGATATTCCTTCTTCAGAGCAATTTGATGTTGTTTTTCAATCTACCGTTTTTACCTCTATATTAGATAAAGCATTAAAGCAACAAATTGCCAATAAAATGTTGGAATTGGTAAAACCTAACGGAATTATTTTGTGGTATGACTTTGTTTATGATAACCCTAACAATAAAGATGTAAAAGGAGTTAGTAAACAAGAAATAAGACAACTTTTTGCTAAGGCATCAAAAATAACTATCAAAAAAGTAACTTTAGCACCACCAATAGGAAGAAGAGTAGGAAACCTTTATGGAATCTTAAATGGACTTTTTCCTTTCTTAAGATCACATGTAGTAGCTGTTATAGAAAAATAAAAACTATTTACTTAAGTAATCAATTGCATTTTTGGTGATTAACTGAATTTCTTTGTTTTCTCCATAATTTTTCTTCAAGCACCAATCTTCACTTACCAAACTTATAATTTCCCCACTTGTTTTAGTTGGCTGAAAAATAAAAATGCCTTTAACACCTTTGTTATCGTAGTATTTAGCTTTGTTATAAGCTATAATTTTTGCATCAACAACTTTCATTTTTGAAGTATCAATTATTGGTTTTCCATTTTCCCAATTGGTAGGTAAGGAAATATTTAAATAAGTTTCTACATTTATTTTAGCTACTCCTTTTAATATAGGATGATTAGCATGGTTAATGATTAAATTGCCCGATTTATCGGTAAAACCACCATAAGCATAGGCAAGAGGTGTAAGTGTAGTTGTACTATCATTATTTTTAGCGAGATAACCTTGCCAACTTTGTATGACGTTACTTTCAGGATGAATTAGAGTGACTTTTGAGGTGATTGAGTTATACCAACAAATATTGTTTTGATAATAAGACGAAATGATTAATAAGTTACCTCCATTTTCAACAAAATCATCTATGTTTTGCTTCATTTTTGAAGTGAAATAAGTTGCTTTCCCATAAATAATGAGGAGTTGTTGATTATTAAAATTGGTGTTGTCTTCCAAATCAATATCGGTAATGTAATTGGCATCTATTTCAGTAAACAATTTTTTTAATCCTTTGGTGTAGTTATCTTCATAAACAGTTCTTAAAAAACTGGTGGTTGCTGCTTTAACATCAAAGACAGCTTGGTGTTGGTAAGGTTGGTAAATAAGGTTATTCATAAAAGGATACACAACAGTTATTTTGTTTGTGGATGGTTGTTTTACAATTAGTGGGTGTTTGCCGTTAATAAAATAAATGCCCGATTTTATATTTTCTGGAATAATAAATGTTCGGTTAGTAGTATATTGAAAACCCTCGGTAAGTACTTCATTTTCATTAGTTGTTTCTTGTCCAAATGGAATATTAATAGAAAAGACCTCTTTGTTGTTAATATCAATTATAGGAATATTGATGTTGAAAGGAAAAACTCGCTGTGAAGAATAGTAAAGCGTAACTTCATCTCCTGAATGGTAAGATGGTTGGTTGGTGTAACATTCGTTTAATAGTAAATCAGAAAAATTAATTTTAAAAATTATAACTAATAATAAACCTATTAAAACAATTATCTTTGTTGCTTTTAAATTGCTAAACATTAACAGTGAATTTTGATACCGTCAAATATAAGGCTAATTATTATTTGTTTTTACTACTGGCATTTATAATTCCTTTAGAGCGTAAATTAATTCCGCCCATTATCATTTTATTATTCGTTTCAAGTTTACTAAACGGAAGTTTTAAATTCAAAGAAAAGAAAGGAATATTAGCATTAACCTTGCTTTATGTAACTTATGTTGTGGGGCTAATTTATTCTATTAACCTTAAATACGGCTTGTTCGATTTAGAAGTAAAACTTTCTCTGTTGCTTTTTCCTTTAGTGTTTTTTGTTTCAAAAATTGAAATGAAAAAAGTAGCGGATAATATCCTAAACTCTTTTATAGATGGTTGTTTTGTGGCTAGTATCTTAAGCTTAATTTCGGCTGCAATTCAGTATTATTTGTATTCAGATATTAATTCATTTTTTTACGGAGAATTAGCCTTGTATGGTCATTCCAGTTACATGGCTATTTTTTTATGTTTTTCATCAGCACTCATCTACATCAAAAATATTAAGCAAGGCAATAAAATCAGTTTTCCTAAAAAAGACTTGTTTTTGCTGGCATTGTTTTCCTTAATTATTTTCTTTTTAGTCTCTAAAACAGGAATTATTTCAATTTTACTTATTCATTTTGCTTTTATAGGGTATTTAATAATTAAGAACAAATTATACCTTAAAGGAACTGTTGCATTGGTATTAATTTCTACGCTGTTATTTGCGGGATATAAAGCTTTCCCAGAAGTAAATAATAGGTTTAACGAGTTGTTCACTACAGTTTTTAGCGAAAGTGAAGAATTAAATTCCACTTCTTCTATAAGAACAGAAATTTGGAAAACGAGTGTAAAAATTTTGGTTCAACATCCATTTGGTGTAGGTACAGGAGATGTAAAAGATGTGTTGGTGGAGTATTATATGAATTCAGGATTAGATTATGCCGCAGAAAAAGAACTAAATGCTCACAATCAGTTTTTGCAAATAGCATTAGCCACGGGAATTTTAGGTCTGTTGGTTTTATTGCTAATGATTTTTTATCCGCTTTATTACGCTATAAAAAACACGCATATCATTTACATTGTTTTTTTAGGATTAATTATTATTAACTTTTTAACAGAAGCGATGTTAGAAACATTAGCAGGAGTAGTGTTTTTTGCATTTTTTAATACCATGCTTTATACTACATTTGTGCAAAATAAAATAAACAGATGAAAATTATAACGATAGTAGGAGCTAGGCCTCAATTTGTAAAGGCAGCTGCTTTAAGCAGAGCAATAGAGAAACATCCAGAAATTGAAGAAATAATCGTGCATACAGGTCAGCATTTTGACGATAACATGAGTGAAGTATTTTTTAGAGAAATGGAAATTCCTAAACCAAAGTACAACTTAAATATTAATAGTGTTGGACACGGAGCTATGACGGGTAGAATGTTAGAACAGATTGAAAAGATATTATTAGAAGAGAAACCTGATTTACTGTTGGTTTATGGAGACACAAATTCTACAATAGCTGGAGCGTTGGCTGCTAAAAAATTACATATAAAAGTAGCTCATGTTGAAGCAGGTCTAAGAAGTTTTAATATGGATATGCCAGAAGAAGTCAATAGAATTTTAACCGATAGAATTTCTGATTATTTATTTTGTCCGACACAAACAGCGGTAGATAATTTGCAAAAAGAAGGATATGAAAATATTGATACAAAAATCATTAAAAGTGGTGATGTAATGCAAGATGCAGCCGAGTATTATTCTCTTACTTCTGCTGAAAAAGCTACCATCGCCAATACAATAACGCACGATAAATTTATTTTATGTACGCTTCACAGAGCAGAAAATACGGACAATAAAGTGAATTTAACAGGAATAATAGATGCGTTAAACACCATTAATAAAACAGTTCCTGTGGTATTACCACTTCATCCGAGAACGAAAGGCAAAATTGCTGATTTAGGACTGAAAATGGAATTCGACACCATAGATCCTGTTGGGTATTTTGATATGATTGAGTTATTAAAGAAATGTGCCTTAGTAATGACGGACAGTGGTGGATTGCAAAAAGAAGCCTTTTTCTTTAAGAAAAACTGTGTTACCGTGAGAGAGCAGACAGAGTGGGTAGAGTTGGTTGAAAATAAGGTAAATGTGCTTGTTGGAAGTGATACAAAAAAAATTATAGCAGGAATAGAACAAATGTTGGGGCAAAAAGCAGATTTTACCATAGATTTATATGGGAAAGGAAAAGCTTGTGAAAATATTATACAAGAATTAATAAATTAGAAATTAAAGACGAACAATAATCAATAAATAATATGATTCCATTTTCACCACCACACATTAATCAGCAAGTAATAGACGAAGTAACTAAGGTACTTCAATCGGGTTGGATTACTACAGGGCCGAGAACTAAAGCTTTTGAAAAAGAAATTACAGCTTATTGTGGTAATAAAAATTCACTTTGTTTAAACAGTGCTACCGCAGGCTTGGAAATTATTTTGCGTTGGTTTGGTGTAAAAGAAGGCGATGAAGTGATTTTACCTGCTTATACTTATTCGGCTACGGCTAATGTGGTAATGCATTGTGGAGCTAAGCCTGTTTTTGTAGATGTAAATCCTCATGATTTCAATATTAATGTTGCAGCAATTGAAAAAGCTATCACCTCAAAAACAAAAGTAATTATGCCGGTAGATTTTGGTGGATTACCTTGCGATTTTGATACAATTAATGCTTTAGTAAGCAAATACAAAAATACATTTGTTGCCACTACAAATGAACAAAAAAAATTAGGAAGAATTTTAGTTCTTTCCGATGCAGCTCATTCTTTTGGAGCAACTTACAAAGGTAAAAAAACAGGAGCTTTAACTGATGTCTCTGTATTTTCTTTTCATGCTGTAAAAAACCTAACTACTGGCGAAGGTGGAGCAGTAGCACTTAATTTACCTGAGCCTTTTAATAATGATGAGATTTATCAAACTTTATGTGTAAAAACCTTGCACGGACAAAATAAAGATGCATTAGCAAAAACACAAAAAGGTAACTGGAAATACGATATTGTTGAAGCCGGTTATAAATGCAACATGACAGATATTATGGCAGCTATTGGTCAGGTAGAGTTGGCAAGATACGATAGCGAAACTTTGCCGAAAAGAAAGTATATTTTTAACCAATACTTTAAGGCTTTAAAAGCCTATGATTGGGCTGAGTTGCCTGTTATAGGTAATGAAAACTTATCAATAGAAACTTCTTACCATCTTTTTCCATTAAAGGTAAAAAACATTACTGAACAGCAGCGAGATGCTATTATTCAAGAAATTTTTAATCAAGATGTATCTGTAAATGTTCACTTTATCCCTGTGCCTGCTATGAGTTTTTATGTCAATTTAGGATATAATATTAAAAATTACCCTACAACATTGGATAATTTCTCTAGAGAAATCTCTTTACCTGTATTTTATGATTTAACAGACGAGCAGATTCAAACGGTTATAAAAGCAGTTGTTAATGCTGTAAACCAAATTGTTGGGTAATGAAGAGGTTAATGGACATATTTTTTTCATTTATTGGATTAATTGTTCTATTTCCTTTGTTTTTGGTAATTGCTTTAATAATTACCTTAGACTCTAAAGGTGGAGTGTTTTACAAACAAACCAGAGTAGGGAAAGGTGGAAAAGATTTTAAATTATTTAAATTTAGATCTATGGCTGTTGATTCTGATAAAAAAGGTTTACTTACTGTTGGTGGAAATGATAGTAGAATTACCAAACCCGGTTATTTCATCAGAAAATATAAAATTGACGAATTGCCGCAGTTAATAAATGTTTTTATTGGTGATATGAGTTTGGTTGGTCCTCGCCCTGAGGTTAGAAAATATGTTGATTTATACAACCAAGAGCAACAAAAAGTACTTTCTGTAAAACCTGGGATAACCGATTTTGCAAGTATTGAATTCATTAATGAAAATGAAGTGCTAGGAATTTCAGAAAATCCAGAAAAAACATATATTGAAGAAGTTATGCCTATTAAGCTGAAGCTTAACTTAAAATACATTGAAGAAAAAAGTGTTGTGACTGATATCAAGATTATATTCAAAACCATTGCTAAAATTATTAATTAGTAATTGTGAATATTAATATTAAGTTAACCCGATTTCAGTAGTAGAATTTTTATAATTTTCAGTTTTAAATTAATGAGTTGGATTAAATACATATTTCAAAATAATTTTCCACGATGGATCGTGCTTATCATTGATTTGGTAATTTGCTTTTTTGCCATCATAATCGCTTATTTAGTTCGTTTCAACTTCAATATTCCGGAAGTAGAAATAAAAGGATTTCCTTTTGTTTTTAGTGTAATTATTGGCGTGAGACTATTAAGCTTTTTAATTACAGGAACCTATAAAGGGATTGTAAAACACACGAGTTCTAAAGATTCTCAACGCATATTTATAACGCTAACAATTGGCAGTTTAGCTTTTGTTGTGGTAAATCTTATTTTTTATTATGGCATCAATAAAACCTTTCCTATACCATTTTCTATTATCATTATAGATTATATGGCAACCCTGTTTTTAATGATAACGCTAAGGGTGTTGTTTAAATCTATTTACACAGAAATAATGAATCCCTACCGAGAAAAAAGCAACGTGATTATTTTCGGGGCAGGAGAATCAGGTATTATTACTAAAAGAACGCTTGATAAAGATGCAGGGTTAAAATATAAAGTACTGGCATTTATTGATGAAGATACTAAAAAAGAAGGAAAGATTTTAGAGGGTATAAAAATTTTAGGTTTAAACAAGTTAGATGATTTATTGAGTAAAGAAGATGTTGCTCATTTAATTATATCGGTTCAGCAGCTTTCTAGTGCGAGAAAAAAAATGCTGATAGATACTTGCTTGAAATACGATACCAAAGTATTGAACGTGCCGCCTGTTTCTAACTGGATAAACGGACAGCTGAGTTTTAAGCAGATTAAAAAAATTCAGATTGAAGAACTGTTGGAAAGAGAGCCCATTAAACTGAGTGAAGACAACATTAAACAACAATTATCTGATAAAGTGATATTGGTTACTGGGGCAGCAGGGAGTATCGGTAGCGAAATGGTAAGACAAATTGTTCATTTTAGTCCGAAGAAAATAATTTTGCTTGACCAAGCAGAGTCGCCACTATATGATATGGAACTAGAATTGGGTGATGATCCTAACCATGTTCCTTACGAAATAGTAATTGGAGACATTAGAAACAAAGAGAGAATGGAAAACCTTTTTAAGACGTTTCGGCCTAACTATGTTTTTCATGCTGCGGCTTACAAACATGTTCCCATGATGGAAAATAATCCTTCGGAATCTATTTTTACCAATGTGTTGGGGACAAAAGTAATTGCAGATTTAGCCGTACAGTATAATATAGAGCGATTTGTGATGGTTTCTACAGATAAAGCAGTAAATCCAACCAATGTAATGGGAGCGAGTAAGAGAATTGCGGAAATATACATCCAATCACTGAGTGCTACCGCTAATACTAAATTTATCACCACTCGTTTTGGAAACGTATTAGGCTCTAACGGTTCGGTAATTCCGAGGTTTAGAAAGCAAATTGAAAGTGGAGGACCAATCACCATTACGCATCCGGATATTACCCGATTTTTCATGACTATTCCAGAAGCTTGTCAGTTGGTGTTAGAAGCAGGAACATCAGGAGAAGGAGGGGAGATCTATATTTTTGATATGGGCGAATCGGTTAAAATACTCGATTTAGCCAAAAAAATGATAAAGTTATCAGGGTTAACCTTAGATAAAGACATTAAGATTACCTACACAGGACTTCGCCCAGGAGAGAAACTGTATGAAGAATTGTTGGCAAATGAAGAAAACACTATCGCTACCCACCATAATCAAATTATGATAGCGAAGGTTAAAAAATATGACTTCCAAGAAGTGGATGCTAAAATTAACCAACTGATAAGCAGTTTTAATGCTCAAAACAACTTTCAAATTGTAGCTCAAATGAAAGCATTAGTACCTGAGTTTAAGAGTAAAAACTCTGTTTATGAGGAGTTGGATAAGTAAGCCCTCTATATAATCCCTTGAAGAGGACTTTTTTAACAAACAAAGCCCATCTTTTACCGTCATTGCGAAGCTAGGTTAAGTGATGTGTGTTGGATCTGAAGCAATCTTTTTAAATTTTTGTAGTCTACTTATGAAGTAACGTTAAATGTAAAAAGTCGTTTTAATGCTTTTTACATAGTGTTGTAAAACGTTTTATTTTTTAATCATTTTTAAAGTTGGTCCTGGCCATTTTTCCATAGCTTCTAGTGTAACAAATCCATCTTTTACAATTTTGTATTTAAATTTTGGTCCGCCAAACATCATCCCTGTAAATCCGGAGTCAAATGTCACTCTTCCTAAAGAGTCAGTTTTTGTCGAGTCTTTAGCAATTCCTTTTCGATTAAGAAAATAGACATTTGCGTCAGAAATAGGTTCTTCATTTTCAGCAGATACAACAGTAACAGCAATTACTTTCATTCCTTCACAACTTGTAAACAAGATGCTCAAGGAAAATATTAAAATTACAATCTGTTTCATTCTTTAATGTTTTACAACAACCGGATAAACGTACCATTATGTTTATCCGCACTGTATCTTTATCCCAAATGTAGTAATTCAATCGGATTTTTCATGGTTTTTAGAATATTAATTCAATTTGTAGTTTTAGATTCCTGCTTACGCGGGAATGACGTTTAGACAGGTTGTAAAGCAAAAAATAAGCTCTAACCAACTTCTTACCTTCATTCTCGAAATTTTCAAGGAACGCAGAAAATTATCGGGAATCTATTTTTGATTTTATATTCTTATTTTCATAGTTAATAAATTTACCATTCTATCACTTACATTTTTAAGAATTTTAGCGTATTTATTAATACATTTGTTCCTTAATTATTTTAAAACATACAATTTATGGAAGCGACAGCATTAAAAGATATTATTTTAAAAGACAAACATATTGCCTTAGGAGCTAAAATGGTTCCTTTTGCAGGGTTTATCATGCCTTTACAATATACAGGTTTAACTGACGAACATTTAAATGTTAGAAATAATGTTGGTGTTTTTGATGTGTCGCACATGGGAGAGTTTATGGTGAGTGGAGAAGGTGCGTTGGATTTAATTCAACGTGTTACCTCAAACGATGCTGCGGTATTAACCCCAGGAAAAGTACAGTATTCTTGTTTCCCCAATTATGATGGTGGTATAGTAGATGATTTATTGGTGTACATGTTAGCTAAAGACAAATACATGTTGGTAGTTAACGGTGCTAACATCGATAAAGACTGGGAGTGGGTAGTGAGGCATAATTCTAACAATGTAAGCATAGAAAACATTTCAGATAGAATTTCTTTGTTGGCAGTACAAGGACCCAATGCACAAAAAATGTTGCAACCTTTAACCAACATGAGTTTGGATATGACTTATTACACCGTGCAAGAGGGAACTTTTGCAGGGGTAGAAAATGTAATCATTTCTTCAACAGGATATACCGGAGCAGGAGGTTTTGAGGTTTATTTCCACAATAAAGATGCAGAGAAAATTTGGAATGCCATACAAGAAGCAGGAAAAGCGGTAGGAATGAAAATGGCAGGATTAGCTTGTAGAGATACCTTAAGGTTAGAAATGGGTTTTTGCCTTTACGGAAACGATATTAACGATACTACATCACCAATAGAAGCAGGGTTGGGATGGATAACCAAGTTTACCAAAGATTTTGTAAATGTGGATTATCTTAAAAAACAAAAAGAAGAAGGCGTAGTGCGTAAATTAGTTGGCTTTGAGTTAGTAGAAAGAGGAATTCCTCGTCAGCACTACCAAATTGTAGATGCAGAAGGAAATGTAATAGGTGAAGTAACTTCAGGAACGCAATCTCCATCCTTAAACAAAGCAATAGGCATGGGCTATGTGGCAACTCCTTTTGCTAAAGTAGATTCGGAAATTTACATTTTAATAAGAGATAAAAAAGTAAAAGCTAAAGTAGTGAAAATGCCATTTTACAAAGGATAAATATTTCCCACTATTAATAACTAACTAATAACCATTAACTTTTAATCAACACATGGGAGAAATATCCTCCGGAAATATTAATAACGTAGAAGTGTGCTTTTCTCCGGCATTATTTCCAAGCTATTTTGATAATAACAACTGCGTGGTAGTAGTAATAGATATATTAAGAGCTACCTCTGCCATTTGTGCTGCTTTTGAAAATGGGGTTAAAGGACTTATACCGGTAGAATCTGTTGAACAAGCTATCGCCTACAAAGAAAAAGGTTTTTTAGTAGGAGCAGAAAGAAATGCTCAAGTTATGGAAGGTTTTGATTTTGGAAATTCTCCGTTAACCTTCTCTGACAAGAAGTTTAAAGACCAAACTATAGTACTTACTACCACCAATGGAACAAAAGCTATACATGCAGCTAAAAATGCTCATAAAGTAATTATAGGAGCTTTTACTAACTTAGATGCTGTTTGTGATTATGTTGAAAAGCAAGACAAGGATGTATTGCTTTTATGTGCGGGCTGGAAAGATAGGTTTAATTTGGAAGACTCTCTTTTTGCGGGTGCAGTAGTAGAAAAAATAAGTAAAAACTTACGTTATACCGATTTAGGAGATGGAGCCATAGGGGCACTTAATTTATACAAAAATGCCAAGGGTAAATTATTTGAGTTTTTAGGGGAATCTTCTCATAGAAAACGATTGAGTAATTTAAATTTGGAAGAAGATATTGTCTATTGTTTAACTTTAAATAAATCTAAATTAGTTCCTGTCCTTAAAGGAGATACATTGATTTTAGAAAACAATGAGGAAGCAGCTTCTGTTGGTCAGTTAGCTTAACAAAAGGTGGGATGAAACGATCGTGAGTAAAATTTTCTCTTATAAGGAAAAAATTGTTTAGAGAGTTTCATCTGACCAATCTAAAACAATAAAAATGAACAGATGAAATTTTTCTACAAATATTTATTTCTTGTAGTGCTTTTCTTAATTGGAGCGTACTACATTTATCAACCATCTATTTATTCTTGGGGATTTTTCGGACATAAAAAAATTAACCGAATGGCAGTTTTTACCTTGCCACCCGAAATGATTAAGTTCTACAAAAAAAACATAGAATACATTACTGAACATGCTGTCGACCCTGACAAAAGACGTTATGCCGTTGAAGGCGAAGCTCCCAGGCATTACATAGACATTGACCATTATGCTGAAGATGGGCAAGATCCTTTTGAAATAATGCCAAAAAAATGGTTTGATGCGGTAGATAAATTTACCGAAGATACTTTACAAGCTTATGGAATTGTGCCTTGGCATGTTAATTTTATGGTATTACAGCTTACCAAAGCTTTTGAAGCAAAAGATTATGATAGAATTATTAAGGTTTCAGCAGATTTAGGACATTATATTGGCGATTCGCATGTGCCGTTGCATACTACTAAAAATTACAACGGACAATTAACCAATCAGAAAGGCATACACGGCTTTTGGGAATCTCGTTTGCCTGAGTTAAAGCATGAAGATTATGATTATTTTGTGGGTAGAGCGAAGTATGTTGATGATGTTTTGGAAGATGTATGGGGAGTAGTAAAACTTAGTTTTGCTGCTAAAGACTCGGTATTGGGTTTTGAAAAACAATTGAACGATGAGTTTCCTCAGGATAGAAAATACAGTGTAGAAAATAGGGGAGCAGCTTTAATGAAAGTGTATTCCGAAGAGTACTCTGACAGATACCACGAAATGCTAAATGGAATGGTAGAGAGACGTTTAACGGCCTCTATAATAAAAGTAGGTAGTTATTGGTACACGGCTTGGGTAAATGCCGGACAACCCAATTTAGATGAATTACTAGAGAAAAAACCTTCTCAAAAATTTATTGAAGAAGCAGAAGAATTAGACAATTCTTATAAAAGCAATAAAATTAAAGGTAGAGAACACGACCATTAATGGTTTAGAGATCAATTTTCTTAAATGTAAACGCTTCTACCCATTTTTTATCCCCGCTGTGTAGGTTGAGTTTTATAGTTAATTCATCTTCTTTTCTACTATAAGTTAGTCCATTGAAATAAGCCGTTGTCCCTTCAATTTTTATTAATTCAAAAGTTATCCACTTATCTTTTTCTTCCCAAGGGGTTAAATCCTTACTGAAGTGTTTTAATTTTAATGATATGTTGCTATCCAGCTGCTCAATAACCATGTATTCTGTAAAAACAACCTTTCCATCTTTTGAATAACGAAAAATTCCTTGCATGGTATTATCCATCTGAGGCATCCAAATTTCATCACAGGTTCCGCCTAAACCTTCGCCTGACCACAACTCGGTCAGCCAATCTAATTCACTTAATTGGTGTTTTTGTTTTACGGTAGTAGAGTCTAATGTTAATACTTCTTGACTAAAAGCTGCTGTACTAATAACTAATAAGCTTGCAATAGAGATGAGTATGGTTTTCATAGTTTTACTTAGATTTTAACATTTTCAAAGATGCCCAAGAAAGAAATAGTATTAAAATTATTATTATGGACCATAACCAACCATTGTTAGAGAATAAAGGTTGTGCTTCTTGTTCTTTTTCATGAATAATTTTCTCTTCTTCAGATAATTTTAGTTGAGTTATACCTGTAGGGATTTTATCTTTAAAATTAATTATGTCATAAGATGGAGTAGTCGAAGATTTATTACCATAGTATAAAAAATATTCGCTAGACAAATCACTAAATCGAGCAATTAACTTATAAACAAACCCTTTTGTTGTAACAGTATCAATTGTTAAGGGAGTATTGTTGTTATTGTAAATAATAATTTTAAGCTTATTTAAAGATGTTGGATTGAAGTGAAATTCATTGGCTTCAGTTGAGCTCATAATACTACTTGTTAAGGTAATATAGTTGTAAATCCAGCCTTTTTCAGTTTGCACACTATCCTTTAATTGTTTAATAATAATAGGTCGGTAATAGTCTAAAGTATCAGCAACAGTTAAACTAAGTTCGTTGATAGGATATTTATTGTGAAGTTCAATGTCAATTTCCGTAGTGGTGTTATTATTTTTTTGAGCCATTTTTTTTATAGCACACTGGTGTAGTGCTATTTTTTCAATCGTTTGTAATGATAGGGTGGCTTTTTTCAAAACAGGAACTTCATTGCTATTAACGCTTATTCGGTAGTAATTGTAGTTGGATTTAGGAAACTTGATATTAGTATAGTTAAAGTCAATTTCATTATTATGAATTGATAAAACTCTATATTTTTCGTGAATTGTAAACCACTCATTTTGGTTGTTACTGCCTTCTAAATGAATATTCCAATCAAAGTTTTTATTTTCGAAACTTAAATTGATTTCGTTAATAATTTTATCAATCGGAGTTTTAAATGTCCAGAAATAACCATTTTTGTTGTTAGAAGCATTAATTAATTTAAAAGAAATCTCCTTGTATGTATATTCATTTGAAGGTATCGATACAATAAAAGCTACTTCTGAGGTATCATTTGTAGCGTTAAACCCTATAATTCGTAAGTCGGAAAAGTTGGTATTAATGCTGCTAAATATAGCCTCAGGTAAAACTACCTGATGCCATAAATTAGATGGTGGAGATAACTTCCTTTTATAGTTATGATTTTCAATCTGAGCGTATAGACCAAAATAACACAAAAAATATATCAGGAAAGTTAAACTAATTTTTAGTTTCATCAGAAATTAATGTTTTATACTTGTTGTACAAGAATGAAATGATTAATAAAAGTATACCTAAAGAAACAAACACTATTGTTTTTGCGATGGTATTTAAGTGCGAAATATCGTAAAAGAATAACTTAATTAACGTAATTGAAAATAAACTTATGGCACCTATTCTTAGATATTTTTTCTTTTTCCATAAGCCTAAAACAATAAGCAATAGGGCATATATTCCCCACAAAATACTTATACCAAGCTTGTATGATTGCGAAGAGTTGAAAAAATCCATCCAATTAATTAATTCGCTGCTGGCAACCCATAAAATACAAGTGTGTAGTATCAGTTCGAATGGAATAGTTAGCTTAATTTTTATGTAAGCTTGTTTAATTTCTTTATAAGTTACATAAAAAAGAAGTGCTAAAAACAAATAAGCAATGTATCTCACCCAAAGGTTAAAAACACTTGCTTCATAATATTCCATAGTTTGATAAAGATAAGAAGTTCTTAATACACTTAGAACATAAAGTCCTTGGGTAAGGAAAATTAGTATGGTAAAAAAGTTGAGGATTAAATTAGTACCTCCTAAAAAGGAGTTCTTAGTCTTTTTAATATTAAAAATAGTTAGAAGAGAGAAAAACAACATGGAGAAAATAATTACAAATAACGATTTAAACCTCAACAAATCATAATTATTAATGGAGGTATCGTAATCACTACCTTCAACTTGTTGAATTATTTCTGAGCTATTGTAGAGTTGCTGCCAATAATTAGTAATTTCTATTCTAAGTGTAAAATACAATGAAAAGAGAAATATAAAAATAGCTGAAATTTTTATCATCTGACCAAAAACATTGCTATTACTATTTTCTGAATGGTTTTTAATGTTTTTGTATGAAAAGTAGGTAATGAGACCAAAAGCAAAAGAAAATAATAATGAAGTAAGAAAATGGATGTTTATAAATGCAGTTATTTTATTATATGAAAATAGATAATGATAACTTTCCCAATCTTGTAAAATACTAAAAAAAGCAAGTAACATTACAGGAAAAGAGAGATTGCGATAAGTCTTTACATTATTTTTGGTGCCAATTAGAAATAATATGGTAGCTTCTCCCGCCCAAAACAAAGAAACCCAGTTGCCGTCTAATTGTACCGGAATAGTTATGGTAATAAAGGTTAGAACCAATCCAACCAACAAGTGAAATAAGTGTTTGTCGGCAAGTTTTTGTTTGTAAATAACAAACGCAGTAATAAAGTGAATAAGAGCATTAAGTATAGTGAATAAACCAAGTAAATTATCAGTGTTGCTATTATTAGTAAAGATGTTATAACCTAAGCCATAAAAAATGAAGGCATTAATAAGTAACAAAACCACATCGCTGGCATTAAACTTTTCTTTAGCTATTAGTTTATATGACAAAAATGTAATATAAAATATGGTAAAAAAGATAGTTAAGAAAGATAGGGCTAAAGTAAAGTGTACATCATTTTCGTACTTAAATAAAAACCATGATAAAAATATTAGCCAGGTAAAACCAAATGCTGAATAATATAAAGGTTTCCAATATTTTTTAAATGAAATATAGAGAATACCTATATTAATAATGGTCATATAGCTAAATAAAATCATTACTTTTCCTGATCCATCGCTTAGTAAAAATGGTACAGCATAAGCACCGACTAAACCAATGTGAGCAATAATTTGAAGATTGTATTGTATCGCAGCTAGTACGGTGAAAATGGTAAACAAAACCATTAGCCCAAATGAAATTTCTTGAGACAATAAGCCATATAAACTATAAGCAACAAAGGTTATAAAGTACATTATGGTCATTGAGCCACTTAATAAAACAGCACTATAGTTTTTATATTTTTCTTTTAGCTTAAATCCAATACCTAAAAGTCCAAAGCCAAATAGATATCCTAAAATTATACGGGTTAGTGGATTTATTAAATTGTTGTCAATGGAATATTTTGCTCCAATAGCAACTCCAATAATAGTAATCAAGATACCTATTTTGTTGATTAGGTTTTCACCAATAAAACGTTCTATATCATTTTTTTTCTTAACTTTTTCTTGTGATGGTAAAGTGCTTTCAGGTTTTGCGGGAATTATTGGAGGAGGTGTTTTTATTTCCTTAGTAACATTAATTTCAGGTGTTGGAGGAGTGTTTAATGGTTCTTCAGCTTTGGGGTGTTGGAGATTAGATATTTCAGTTTTTAAATGGTTAATTTCCTCGCTAAAATTTTGATGTTTCTTTTGAAGCTGATCTAGTTTTGCTAGTAGTTGAGCTATTTTATCATTTTCATTTTCCATTTAACCTTTTTTGTTGGATCTTAATTAATAAGTTACCTTAGGAATACTTATTCAAATATAAAACATTCTTTTTAGAAATCAATTTTTTAGAGGAAATAAAAAAAGCTGTCGCAATCGGACAGCTTTTTCTTATAAATTAATGAAAAGAAGGTTATTCTTCTACTTCAATCATTTTGAAAGGAACATTAATAATAGCTTGGTAGTCTTCACCTGCTTCTAACATATCCTCATCATCTTCTTCGTAATACCAGTTGATGATTACTTCACTATTACCATTGATAGCTTCTAATTTTTTTAAAACATCCAAAACACATTTTGAAGAACTTGTGTTAAAATATTCCAATTGAATATCTACAGTTGTTTTAGACTGAGGGTTATTGTTATAAGAATCTAATCCTTCAATTAAAGGTTTATAAAACTCTATAGAGTTTTCAGGAATTGATCTTCCTCTTAATAACAAATATCCTTCACCAGGTTTAAATTCAATGGTTGGTGTTTTTGGTGTTCCTTCTAAAATTAATATTTCCATATCTCAATTTATTATTTATTTAACTTTTTCTTCTTTTTCTTCTTTGTTTTTGTTCTGAGCAACTTTTACATTTAAACTAAAGAATGTAAGTTTATCATCAACATTATCAAAGCGGTATTCTAATTTTTTTCCTGACTTTCTGGCAATGTCTATCATTCCCAGACCTCCACCTCCCTTTGAGGACATTTCTCCATTATTTAAAACTTCTTTGTAGTAAGTTTTAAGTTGTAAGCTATCCATGGCGTTAATGGTATCCAACCTTTTTTTCATAGGCTCAACATTATCTTTAACCATATAGTTCCCTGTCATAATAGAGTATTCATCGTTTTGTTTTTTTATCATAAACAAAGCACTCTTTTCATTAATAGGGGTGGTTAAATCATCGCTTTCTAAGTGGTGGTAAAGATTTTGCAAACATTCTACTAAAATGTTATAAACTTTCTTTTTAACAACAGGAGGCTCTTCTAAAGTATCCATTTTAGATTCCATTATTTGAAGTATAGATGTTAATAAGTCGGATGTAACTTCTCCTTTAAAAGAAAGCATTATATTACCTTCCTCCATTTTAGTATAAAAATCATGTATGTTCTCCATCAACTAAAATTTTCGATTTCAAAGATATTAAATCAAAATTATTTAACAAGTTTTTTTGGTATTATTTTAATTTAATGTAAAAAAACACATCATTAATAGATAAAAAAAAATAGTTCAGCGAAAAATAATCCTGTTTTTAGTTTATAATCATTAATTAACAATGAGTTAAAATCTTGGATAAAAGTAGTACTTTTTACTACATAGATTAATACTTTTGTCTTTTAATTATAAATATGGAGGAAATTTTAGATGATAAAAATTGGTTTGAGGCTTGGTTTGATACTCCATACTATCATCTTCTGTATAAAAACAGAAATTTTAAAGAAGCAGGTTTTTTTATTAATAATTTAATAGATTATTTAGTTCCTCCCAAAGAAGCATCTCTACTTGATGCCTGCTGTGGAAAAGGAAGACATGCACTTTATATGAATCAACTTGGATTTAATGTAGATGCTTTTGATTTATCGGCCAATAATATCGAACATGCTAAAAAATATGAGAACAATAAATTGCATTTTTTTGAAAATGATATTAGACAAGTATTAAATCAAGATAAATATAACATTGTATTTAATTTATTTACCAGTTTTGGTTATTTTGATAATGAAGATGATAATATACAAGCAATTAAAGCATTATCGGACAGTTTAAAACAAGATGGAGTGTTAGTGATTGATTTTCTTAATGCCCAAAAAGCCATTGAAACGATGATAAGCAAAGAAGAAAAAAAAGTAGATGATTTAACTTTTAAAATTAAGCGTAAGATTAAAGATGGTTTTATTGTTAAACAGATTTCTTTTGAAGATAACGGCAGAAAATTCAGTTTTGAGGAAAAAGTTAAAGCACTTTATCAAAAAGATTTTATAAATTACTTTAATCTTGCAGGATTAAAATTAATTAAGGTTGCCGGAGATTACCAATTAAATGATTTTGATATTCATACCTCAGACAGGCTAATACTTTTTGCTAAAAAATAAACTTATGGAAACGAATTATACTTATCTTATTCTTTTTTTAGCAGCTTTTTTAAGTGGAGGAATTATAGTGTTTGTAAAACCTAAAATGGGGTTATCTTTAAAGTTATTACTATCCTTTAGTGGAGCGTATTTATTGGCACTTTGCTTTTTGCATCTTATTCCCGAATTATATGTAGCACCATCTTTTCAGGTAGGGCTTTTTATTTTAATTGGTTTTGTTTTTCAATGGTTTTTAGAAGTTTTTTCAAAAGGAATAGAACATGGTCATTTTCATACACACTCACACGAGACTAAATCAGTATTTCCCTATGCTATCTTTTTAAGTTTGTGGTTACATTCTTTTGTAGAAGGAATGGCACTTATAGAGCCAGAACATCACCATCACGACCATGAAAATTCTTCTTTATTATTAGGTATAGTAATACATAAAATTCCTATAGCCATTGTATTAGCTTCTTTGCTGTTAGCTCAGGTAAAAAACAAAATGGTTATCATTGGCGGAATAATAATGTTTGCTATTTCCGCACCTCTAGGTTTGTACTTAGGGCAGCATTATGGGAGTTTGTTTTTAGCAGATATAACGGTGTTAATGGCATTGGCAGTAGGTGTATTTCTACATATTTCTACTACTATTTTATTTGAATCTACCGAAAACCATAAGTTCAATTTTAAAAAATTCGGGGTTATTATTCTAGGGTTTATTTTAGCTATTGTTACGCTTTAATAATAAAAAAATTACTTTTTACTGCTAGCATCAAACAAAATGGCTTTTTCCTCTTTGCTTAAGCTGTCATAACCTGATTTAGATATTTTATCTAAAATAGCATCAATTTTTTGTTGGTTAGCTGCTTTTTGAGTATTATATGCAACATCAGATTTAGTTTTCCCCGGATTTTTATACACCACCTTCATTTTTCTTTTGGAAGAAAATAAATGCGCTATATAATTGAGTAAACGATTTACTCCTACAGTAATGTCTTTACCGTTTCTTAAACGGTAAATAAAATAAAAACCGAAAAAAGCTCCGCCTAAGTGGGCAATATGTCCGCCAGCATTACCTTGCGGAATACTAATAATATCCATAATGACATAAAACAGCGCTATGTATTTCAGTTTTACGTTGCCTAAAAGCATTAATCTTACCGTATAGTTGGGAACATAAGCAGCAATAGCAATTAAAACTGCCATTACAGATGCTGAAGCTCCTAAAGCTAAAGCTCCCGAAACAATTTCATTAAATACAGGAAAAATATTGAAGGTAAGGATAAATAAAAGGCCTCCTGAAATTCCGCCTAAAATATAAGTGCCGATAAGTTTTTTAGCATCCAAAAATTGTAAGAAAATTTGTCCACCAAAATAAAGGATAAGCATGTTGAAAGCTATGTGCAAAAAGCCTTCGTGTAAAAACATGTAAGTAATTATGCTCCATGGCTTTAAAATTAGCTGACCAAAATCAGCAGGTAATGCTAACCAATATGCTACCATGCTACTACCCGAAACACCTGTGAAAAAGAAGATGAGTAAACCGATAAGGTGCACCAAAATAAAAACGGCTACATTAATAAAAATGAATTTTATCAAGGCGGTTCCTGTTTTATATTGATGTTTTAAATCGTCTATGATGCTCATAATTTAATCTTATTAAGTTTTAAATAGTTAATAAAACTTATTCCTATCAGCATTCCAATATTTTATAAGAATAAACCCAAACAGCATACCTCCTAAGTGAGCAAAGTGAGCTACGTTATCGTTAGGGTTGTTGGCAAAACCTGCATATAATTCAAATATTCCATAAAAAATTACGAACCATTTGGCTTTAATAGGTATAGGAGGGAAGAGTAACATTAATTCGGTATTAGGAAACAGCATTCCAAATGCTAATAAAATTCCAAAAACAGCTCCAGAAGCTCCAACAGTGCCTATGTTTATTAAAATGTTTGCCTGAGCAGCAATAGGGTCAGTAAAGTTTTGTCTGTTTTGTAAAATTTCATAACCGTTATTAATAATATAATCAAATTCTTCAGGGCTTAATAAATCTCTAACAGAAATTAATCGAATATAAGCTACTAAAATCTGAATAATTCCGGCACCAATTCCGGTAGCCATATAATAAATTAAAAATCTTTTTGGTCCCCAAACTTGTTCTAATACTCTACCAAACATCCATACAGCAAACATATTGAAGAAAATATGCATTACGCTTCCATGCATAAACATGTAGGTAATTAATTGATGAGGATAGAATTGATTGCTTTCTATATAGTGAAGTCCTAGATAGCCTGTAATATTGATACCTTGTTGTTCTAACAAAACAGTAGCTAAGTAAAACAACACATTAATAATCAGTAGGTTTTTTACAACGGGTGGTATATTTCTGAATAAACTTTCAAACATGCGTTTTAATATTGAAATTGATGATTAAGATCATCTATGTTTAGTGTAATAATAATAGGTTTTCCGTTAGGTAAGTGGTAAGGCATCTGACAAGCAAAAAGCTGTTCCACTAAACTAAGCATTTCGGATTCAGATAGTGCTTGTCCATTCTTTTTAGCAGCACTTTTAGCCATTGCCATTGCTAATGCTTCAAGATGAACTAACTTAAAAGTACTTTGCTGTATTTTAAATTGTTCAATAAATTGCTCGAAAGTAGCCAACAAGTTTTGATTAGCAAATTCGGTAGGAACACCATTAATAACAAAAGAAGTTCTACCAATAGCATCAAACTGAAAGCCCATTTTTTTAATATCTTCAGCCATCTCATTCAATACTTCTGCATCTGCATTACTCAAATCTATCGTTTCCGGAAAAAGCAATTGCTGAGAATTACCTTTGCCTTGCTCTAAGTGTGATGAAAACTGCTCAAACAACACTCTTTCGTGAGCTCTTTGTTGGTCAATAAAAAAGTAATTCTGATTAAGTTGAGTAAGAATAAATTTTTGATGAATTTGAAGTACAGTTGTTTTGCTGACTTGTGTTTCTTCATCCCAATTGGGCGAAAAAGTCTGAGATTCATTGTTTTTTTCGGATGCTGATGTTCCGTTATTAGCATCTAAAATGATCTGAGTGTCTTTCTCAAAATCATTAAAAAGACTATCCCAATTTTTGGTGTTGGGCTTTTCAAAAGTAGGTTTTGAGTTTTCTCTTTCCTTATCAAAAGGATTAAAATTAGGATTTACCCTAATGGTAGGCATTTTTGCAGCCTCTTTGTATCGAGCTAAGGGGATATCAAAACTTTTTTCTTGTTCAAAATCTAAAGTAGGTGAAATATTATTTTTTCCTAATGCTTGTTTTATAGCTGTTCGTAATATTGCATAGATAGAACGTTCATCTTCAAACTTAATTTCTGTTTTAGTAGGGTGGATGTTAATATCAATTTTTGACGGGTCAACATGTAGGTTAATAAAGTAAGATGGAAATTGGTCTTTATTTAATAGTTGGTCGAACGCATTTTGCACTGCGTGATTTAAGTAAGCACTTTTTATAAACCTATTATTAACAAAGAAATATTGTTCGCCTCTGGTTTTTTTCGCAAATTCCGGTTTGGTAACAAACCCATCAATGGTTACGATATCTGTTTGTTCGGTAAGAGGAACTAATTTCGTATTGTATTTATCTCCATAAACTGCCACAATTCTTTGTCGAGCACTTCCTGTAGAAAGATTAAAAACTTCATTTCCATCATTATACATACTAAAAGCAATGTCGTGATGTACCAATGCTACTCTTAGAAATTCATCCATAATGTGTTTGGTTTCCACACTATTCGATTTTAAAAAATTTCTTCGGGCAGGTACATTAAAAAATAAGTTTTTTACTGATATGGAAGAACCTACTGCACAACTACAAGCTTCCTGACTTTTAAATTCGCTACCTTCAATAATTAGTTGCGAACCTAGTTCGGCATCTTGTTTTCTTGTTTTTAGCTCAACTTGTGCAATTGCAGCTATAGAAGCTAATGCTTCTCCTCTAAAACCTTTAGTATTTAGACAAAATAAATCATCGGCAACTTTAATTTTAGAAGTGGCATGACGCTCAAAACTTAACCTAGCATCGGTTTCCGACATTCCCGAACCATTATCAATAACTTGGATAAGGGTTTTTCCGGCATCTTTTATAGAAAGACAAATGTTGGTAGCTCCGGCATCTATAGCATTTTCCATCAACTCTTTAACAGCCGATGCAGGTCGTTGTACTACTTCTCCGGCAGCAATTTGGTTTGCTACATTATCCGGTAAAAGTTGTATAATATCTGCCATAGTTTTTGCTAAGTTTTGCCGTCAAAATTACTAAGAACAAATGAGTTTTTACCTATCCTTTTTTAGCGAATAGTTAACAATTTAAAATTGTTTAGTTAGCAAGTTTTTCTTTAAGATACTTTCCTGTTACCGATGTTTTTGCTTTTATCATATCTTCAGGAGTGCCTTCAAAAACAAGCTGACCGCCATGTTCGCCACCTCCTGGACCTAAATCTATCACCCAATCGGCACATTTTACAACATCTAAATTATGTTCAATTACAATAATAGTATGTCCTTGAGTAATAAGTCCGTTAAAGGATTTTATTAATTTATTAATATCATGAAAATGCAAACCTGTTGTAGGTTCATCAAAAATAAAAAGTAGTTTTTCCTTACTGTTTTTCTTGCTCAAAAACCCGGCTAATTTCACACGTTGAGCTTCGCCACCACTAAGCGTATTAGAAGATTGACCTAAATGTACATAACCCAAACCAACTTCTTGTAAGGGGCTAAGTTTTTCTGCGATTTTTTTTCCTTGATCTTTAGGAAGTTGCTCAAAAAAAGCAATGCCTTCATCTATCGTTAAATCAAGAATATTGCTAATGTGTTTGTCGCCAATTTTTATATCCAACAATTCTTGCTTAAAACGTTTTCCTTTACATTCATTACATTTTAAATGGATGTCTGCCATAAACTGCATTTCTACTGTAATTTCTCCTTCGCCTTTACAGGTTTCACATCTTCCCCCATCAACATTAAAAGAAAAATGTGCGGGTTTGTACCCTCTATTTTTAGATAGCGAATGATTAGCGAATAAGTTTCTTATTTCATCATACGCTTTTATATAAGTAACAGGATTGGAGCGAGAAGATTTTCCAATAGGATTTTGGTTGACATATTCTACAGCATTAATTAAATTAACATCACCGGAAATACCTTTTATTTTTGTGTTTTTATCAGAATAACCGTTTAAATATCGGCTTAGTTGAGGCAATAAACAGTTTTTTATTAAAGTAGATTTTCCTGAGCCACTAACTCCTGTAACAGCAGTAATAACACCCAATGGAAAAGTTGTAGTAATATTTTTAAGGTTGTTTTCTTTAGCTCCTTCTACCACAATTTTGTTTTTCCATTTTCTGCGTTTTTCAGGAACAGGAATTTCAAGGGTTTTATTAAGGTAGTTGGCTGTTAAGGTGTTGTTTTTTTTCAGCAATTCATTAAAATTTCCGCTAAAAACTACATTTCCACCTAATGTTCCGGCTTCGGGACCAATATCAATAATTTCATCTGCAGCTCTCATAATATCCTCATCGTGCTCCACTAGAATTACGGAGTTGCCAAGCTGTTGTAATTGTTTAAGCACACTAATAAGTTGTTCGGTATCTTTAGAATGCAAGCCAATACTTGGTTCATCTAAAATATACATAGAACCTACTAAACTACTTCCTAAAGAAGTAGCTAAACTTATTCGTTGCGATTCGCCTCCAGAAAGTGTTGACGACAATCGATTTAATGTTAAATACCCTAAACCTACATGTTCTAAATAGCTTAGTCTGTTGTTAATTTCTATTAGCAATCGTTTAGAAATAGTAGTATCACTTTCCGACAGCTTTAATTTTTTGAAAAAATTGGATAGTTTATCTATAGGCATCAATACCAATTCGGCAATAGCAGTTTTATTAATTTTTACATAGTTGGCGTCTTTTCTTAAGCGAGTTCCTTTGCAATCGGGACAAGTAGTTTTTCCCCTGTATCTTGCCAACAAAACACGGTATTGAATTTTGTAGCTGTTGCTTTCCACCATTTTAAAAAAATCGTTAATTCCTTCGAAGTAGGGGCTTCCCTTCCATAAAACATCTTTTTGTTCAGGAGTAAGTTCATCATAAGACTTATGGATGGGAAATTTTTCTTTAGTGGCATTTAAAATAAAATGTTCTTTCCATTGCTGCATTTTTTCACCTTTCCAGCAAACAACAGCATCTTGGTAAACAGACAAGCTGCCGTCAGGAATAACTAAATTCTCATCAATTCCAATAATGCTTCCGTATCCTTCGCATTTTTTACAAGCACCAAATGGATTATTGAAACTAAAAAAATGGACAGAAGGCTCTTCAAAGAGAATTCCGTCCATTTCAAACTTGTTGCTAAAATGAGTAATAACAGGTTGTTCATTTTTGTACGTAAGTACCTGACATTCGTGTTTACCTTCAAAAAAAGCAGTTTCAACACTATCGTAAATTCTGCTGAGTTGTTCCTCATCATCTGCGGAAGCAACAAAACGGTCTATTATTAAATAAGTGTTATTGATATCTATTTTTATATCTTGAGTTTTGTCAATTCTTAGCATTTCGTTATTAAGCCAAATTCTTGAAAAACCTCGTTGTAATAAGGAAGAAAGTGTTTTGTCTTTAAATTCAATTTTAGAGAGTAATATTATTTTTTCGCCTTCAGCTTGTTGGGTAATAAAATTTACTACATCTTTTAAAGTGTGTTTTTTTACTTCTTTGCCTGAAACAGGGGAGAAGGTCTTACCAATTCTGGCATAAAGCAACTTTAAATAGTCATAAATTTCGGTAGAAGTACCAACGGTAGAGCGTTTATTTACTGTATTTACTTTTTGTTCTATCGCAATGGCAGGAGCAATTCCATGAATGTAATCTACTGCCGGTTTTTCTAATTTTCCTAAAAACTGACGAGCATAAGCCGAAAGACTTTCAACATATCTACGTTGACCTTCAGCAAAAAGCGTATCGAAAGCTAAAGAAGACTTACCGGAACCAGAAACACCTGTAATAACTGTAAATTTATTTCGAGTGATGGCAACATCAATATTTTTAAGGTTGTTAACTCTTGCTCCTTTAATTAAAATGTGTGTTTTAGCCGTTTTTTCTTTAGTAAGGGTTTTGCTCATTTATTGAAAGTAAGTAAAGTGTAAAATGAAGTCTCAAAATTACACTTCTTTTTATACAACATCAATCTGTTTTTTTCATAATAGAAACGACTATTAAGTAAAAATTTTCTTATCCAGGAGGATGATTATTATGGAAGTTCCATCTGACCGATAAAAACAATAAATATAAACAGATGAAACACTATCTTTGCACCATGATAGAAATGCAAAACATAATAGAAAACGCCAAAAACATAGTGATAACAACCCATAAAGGACCTGATGGAGATGCTATTGGTTCTTCGTTAGCGTTGTATCATTTACTAAAGCAATTAGATAAAAATGTCTCGGTAATAGTTCCGGATCCTTTTCCTGATTTTTTACATTGGATGGAGGGAGCTGATCAAATTATTTGTTTTGATAAAAACCAAGAACAAGCAGAAAAATTAATTGATGCTGCCGAAGTTATTTTCAGCTTAGATTACAACGCTTTAAACAGAATAGGTGATATGGGAAGCGTTATAGAGAAAGCAACAGGAATTAAAGTAATGATAGATCACCATCAAGATACACAGGGTTTTGCTCAGCATTATTTTGTAGATACCGATTGTTGTTCTACAGCTCAGCTAGTTTATGAATTTATCCATAAAATCAATAAAGAACAGTTGCTGAACAAAGCAATTTCTACTTGTATTTACTGTGGAATAATGACAGATACCGGTTCTTTTAGATATCCGTCCACCACTGCTGAAACACACCGAATTATTGCTCACCTTATAGAGTTAGGTGCTGAAAACGCCATGATTCATCAGGAGGTTTATGATAATAACACTACCGACAGATTAAAGTTATTAGGATATGCATTGAGTAACAAAATGAATGTTTTTGAAAATCATCACTTGGCATATATAGCACTTTCATTGAAGGAATTGAATGATTTTAATTTTAAAAAAGGCGATACCGAAGGTTTGGTAAATTATCCCTTATCTATTAAAGGCATAAAAATGTCAGTTTTATTAACCGAAAAAGAAGATGGAATAAGAATTTCATTCCGATCTAAAAATGAGGTTTATGTAAATAAAATAGCTCAAGAACATTTTGGTGGTGGCGGACATGTGTATGCTGCTGGAGGAATTTCAACTTTATCACTAGAAGAAACCATTAAAAAACTAGAAGGAATACTTTTAAAATGAGATTTAACAAACATATCGTTAGTTACATTTTTATGGGGTTATTTTCTGTAAGCTTATTTTCTTGCGAAGAAGAAAAACCTATAGAAAAGCCTGACCCAAAACAAGTAAAAGAAGCATTAATAGAAGCTAATAAACAAGCGGTAGAGAAAGAACAGCGACAAATAAACGGTTACATTCAAAGAAGAAAATTGGATGTAATTAGCACTGGAACAGGGATACATTATCAAATAATAAAGAAAGGTGAGGGAGAAAAAGCGGTAGAAGGAAAAAAAGCAGTAGTAAGTTATGAGGTAAGCTTAATAGACGGAACAATGGTTTATTCTACTAAAGAAAAAGGACCAGAGGAGTTTACTATAGGAGAGGATAATGTAGAATCTGGATTACACGAAGCAATTACTTATTTACATGTTGGCGATAGAGCAATCATTATTATTCCATCATACTTGGCTCATGGCTTGGCAGGAGATTTTGATAAAATTCCTGTTCGCTCTACTATCATTTATAATTTAGAGCTAATCGCAATTAAATAAAGTACCATGCAAAAACTATTTTTTCTTTTAGGTATTTTGCTATTGTTTTCTTGCGTGAAAAACAATCAACAAACTACAGAACTAACAGATGGTATTTCTTACCAACTCTTGGCTTTTGATGACACAAAAAAAACTTCATCAAACAAGGAGTTTGTGAGTGCATCATTACAATTGTTTGATGGCGAGAGTTTGCTTTTTAACAGGTTTCATCAACATACATTTGCCATTGAAGGAGAATTGTTTACTACCTTATTTTCAGTATTAAAAGTAGGAGATAGTGCTGTTTTTAATATTACACCCCAATGGATAACTAACTATTTTTTTGAGCTTCAATTGCCTGCAATTACCAATGATACCTTGCTTTTATACATTAAAGTAAACCAATATTTTTCTGAGAAAGAACATCAGGTATTTTTGAGTGAACGGGATGATGATTTAGTAGAGCATGAATATATTACTTGGTATGTAAACAGATTTTTTAAATCAGAATACACTAAAAGAGGAGGAGTATATGTTTTTCCTATAAATAAAACTGATGGAAAAAAAGTGGCTTATGGAGATTTTATCAGGATAAAGTATAACGGTTATTTCTTAAACCATGTGCCACTTGATAAAGTTGCTGAAGGAACGGTGTTGGATTTTGAGTACGGAACACCCAACCAAGTTGTTAAAGGAATAAATATAGCAATAAAAGGAATGAGAGTTGGTGAGAAAGTGAAAATAATAGTACCTTCGCAACTTGCTTTTGGAGAATATGGTTCCTCAACAGGAATAGTACCTCCAAGAACTCCATTAATATTTACACTGGAGTTGAGCGAAATAATGAAATCTTTTAATCAATAAATAAAAACAATTTAAATTTAACTATGAAAAAAATTACATTACCTGCATTAGCTTTACTGACGTTAGTAGCGTGCAACAATTCTGGTTCGGCTGATAAAAAAGTTGAACTTACTACAAATATTGACTCTGTAAGTTATGCTATAGGCATGAACTCAGCAACCGGATTAAAAGAAAATGTTCCGGAAATTAATATGGATGCTTATTTGAATGGGTTTAAACATCAAGCAGATTCAGGAGTTACTTTAATGACAACTGAGGATGTTGATATGGTTTTACAAGCTTATTCTATGAAAAGACAGATGAAACAAATGGAAGAGCAACAAAAACAACAAGAAGCTCAATATGGTAGTGTTAAAGAAGAAGGAATTAAATTTTTAGAAGAAAATAAACAAAATCCTGATGTTAAAGTTACTGCAAGTGGTTTACAATATATTGTATTGAAAGAAGGAAAAGGTAAAAATCCGACAGCAGCATCTGTAGTTAAAGTACATTATCATGGTACTACACCTGATGGAACAGTTTTTGACAGTTCAGTAGAAAGAGGTGAACCGATAGAGTTTGGATTGAACCAAGTAATTGCAGGATGGACAGAAGGTGTTCAGTTAATGAAAGAAGGTGCTAAGTACAAATTCTTCATTCCTCAAGAATTAGCTTACGGAGCTAATGCTCCACAAGGCGGACAAGGGCCAATTAAACCTTTTATGCCACTAGTTTTTGAAGTGGAGCTAATTCAAGTAGTGAAGTAATAAATTAAACAAAAGTGCATTTGGAAAGGTTTTTCTCTAAATGCACTTAAGTTAACCTAATAAAACTAAATAGTATGCATAAACTAATCATTAAAGTAAGCTTATTGTCTGCAGTGGTATTAATAGCGTCAGCTAATGTACAGGCACAGAAAAAAGATAAAAAAGAGAAGCAAAAGAAAACTAAAACAGAAAAAGTTGATAAAAATGCTTTCCAACTGAAAAATCAGTTAGATTCAGTAAGTTATAGTGTTGGATTAAACATGGGAGCAAGTATTAAACAAGAGTTTAGTGAGGCAGAATTGAAAGCTTTAATGAAAGGTATTGAAGCTGCTTTTACTGATACTAATTATTTGATTACTCAAGAGCAATCTCCTGAAGTTATTCGTCCATATTTTCAGAAAAAACAAGAAGCTGCTCAAGCTGAAGAATTAAAACAGTTTGAAAGTGTGAAAGCTAATGGACTTAAGTTCTTAGAAGAAAATAAAAAGAATAAAGATGTTAAAGTTACTCCTAGTGGGTTGCAATACATGGTAATGAAAGAAGGAGAGGGGAAACAGCCTATTGCTACCTCAAAAGTTAGAGTACATTATACTGGTTTAACTCCTGATGGAACTGTATTTGATAGTTCTGTGGAAAGAGGTCAACCAGCAGAATTTGGATTAAATCAAGTAATTCCAGGCTGGACAGAAGGTGTTCAGTTAATGAAAGAAGGTGCAAAATATAAGTTTTTTATTCCTCAAGAATTGGCTTATGGAGCTAATGCACCACAAGGTGGAAAAGGACCAATAAAACCTTTTATGCCGTTGGTTTTTGAAGTTGAATTAATTAAAATATTAGATTAATAAATACTGTTAAATAAACTTAAAGTCCTAAGATTAACTTCTTAGGACTTTTTTTTGTATAATAATACTGATTAGAAATAATTTAAACTTTAAAAAGGTTTTTATATATAATTCAATGATTACATTTGTCCTCTTTTTTAATAAACTATGAGAATAATAATTGCCGGAGCCGGAGAAGTAGGTTTTCACTTAGCAAAAATGATGTCGAGCGAGTCGCAAAACATCTATATTATTGATGAAAATGAAGACCGAGTAAACTATGTAAAAGCTCATTTAGATGTGTTTTGTGTGTTAGGAGATGCAAAAGATTTGGAAGTTTTAAAAGAAAACAAAATCAGTTCTTGCGATTTACTAATAGCAGCAACATCTTCTGAAGAAACTAACTTACTAGTTTGTATAACCGGAAAAAAATTAGGAGCAAAAAGAACCATAGCCAGAATTAATAATTATGAGGGTATTGGTACTAGTATGCGTGTATTTTACGAATCTTTAGGTGTAGATAATATTATTTCTCCTGTAGAGTTAGCTTCAAAGGAGATAAATAGGTTAATTACCCAATCTGCTTTTACTAACGATTATGAGTTTGAAGGAGGAAAACTTTCTGTTTTTGGTATCCCCATTTGTGATAAGTCGCCACTAAAAGATAAATCTGTTGTTGAAACAGCTTATTTAAATCCTAACCGTTCTTTTAAACCTTTATTTTTGTTAAGGGGAGAAAAAACAATATTAATACAAGCTTCTACCGAATTGAAAGAAAACGATATTGTTTACTTTATTTCTACACCGGAAAGTATTCCTTTAATCACAAAAATTTGTGGTCAACAGTTTTATGATATTAAAAACATTATGATTTTGGGAGCAAGTAGAATAGGTGTGCTTACTGCCGAAATTCTGGAGAAAGATTACAATGTAATTTTAATTGAAGAAGACAGAAATAAAGCCACAAGAATAGCAGATCAACTAAAACATACCCTAGTTATAAATGCTGATGGAACGGATGTCTCTGTTTTAGAAGAAGAAAACATAGCCGAAATGGATGCTTTTATAGCTGTTACTGGAGATTCTGAAACCAACATTATTTCATCATTAATAGCTAAATCTCATGGCGTTAAAAAAACCATCGCAGGAGTAGAAAATATAGATTACATCAACCTTTCTCACAATATTGGAATAGATACACTTATCAACAAAAAAATTATTGCTGCGAATAATATTTTTACCTACTTAAGAAAAGGTGTAAGTGCTATTGCTAATTTTCATGGGGTAGATGGAGAAATTATTGAATTTAATGTTAAAGCCAATACCAAAATACTCTCAAAACCTTTAAGAGAACTAAAACTACCTGAAAATGTTGGTGTTGCAGGTGTTGTTAGAAATAACAAAGGGTTTATTCCCTTTGGTGGTTTTCAATTAGAAGAAAACGATAAAGTAATTGTATTTTCGAATAAAGAAAGTATTTCAGAATTAGAAAAGTTCTTTAATTAAACGAAAGTGTCTCGAAACCTGATAAATATTAAAGTTGTATTCAATGTTATAGGTAATCTTATCATAATTACTGGATTATTGATGGCAACAGCTATTCCTTTTTCTTTGTATTATGGAGAAGGAGATTTATATCCATTAATTTTATCTTCTTTAACAACTCTTTTTTTTGGACTAATCATCAAGTTAAGAACTCAAAAACATAAAAATGATGAAGTTAAAAAAAGGGAAGGTTATCTAATTGTAGCTTTTGGTTGGTTAGCTATGACCATATTTGGTTCTTTGCCTTATGTATTTTCTAACGCTATTCCCGATTATACTAATGCTTTTTTTGAAACCATTTCGGGTTTAACGACAACAGGGGCTTCAATTTTAAATGATATAGAATCCGTTCCCAAAGGAATTTTGTTTTGGCGGAGTATGACACAATGGATAGGTGGTATGGGAATTATTGTGTTAACCATTGCTATTTTACCACTACTTGGTGTTGGTGGGATGGAATTGTTCGCTTCAGAATCACCCGGACCTACCAAAGATAAAATTCATCCGAGAATTAAAGAAACAGCGAAAAGATTGTGGTTAATTTATTTTTCATTAACGGCTATTCAATGTGTGTTACTACTTTTTGGAGGAATGGATTTTTATGATGCTATAAACCACTCACTTACTACAATGTCAACAGGTGGGTTTTCTACCAAACAAGCAAGTATAGGTCATTTTGACTCTGCCTATATTCAGTATGTCGTTATTTTGTTTATGTTTTTGGCAGGAACAAATTTCACCTTACTTTATTTTGGTTTTAAGCTAAATTTTAAAAAATTTTGGATTAATGATGAATTTAAATGGTATGTAGCAGCTATAATAGTATTGTGTTTTGTGATTTTTCCTACGGTATATTTTGTGTATGGTAGAGCTGATGGTGTTGAAGCCTCTTTTAGAGCGGTATTGTTTCAGGTAACAAGCATCATTACAACAACGGGGTATGCTACTTCAGATTATACTTTGTGGGGTTCTTTTGTAACTTTTTTGTTTTTTCTATTATTATTTACTGGAGCAAGTGCTGGATCTACAAGTGGAGGGATGAAATTGGTAAGAATAGTATTATTAATGAAAAATGGCTTTTTAGAGTTTAAAAGAAGATTGCATCCCAATGCTGTAGTTCCGGTACATTTAAATGGAATAGGAGTATCTCAAAAAATTATTTATAACCTATTGGCATTTGTGTTTTTCTATCTCTTTTTATTTGTAACAGGATCTATAGTCGTTACTTTTTTTGGAGTGGATTTTATTGATGCATTAAGTGCTGTTGCTACCTCTATTAGTAATGTTGGACCAGGTATTGGTAGTATTGGTCCTTCATTTTCATTTTCTCACTTACCCGATGGTGTAAAATGGGTGTTATCCTTCTTAATGTTAGTAGGAAGATTAGAGCTTTTTACCATTACCATTTTATTTACCCCTTATTTTTGGAGGTTGAAATAGTAAAATAGAAACTTATAAGCGATTAATTTCGTTGAAGATAACACGTGTTTAAATCAATAATCATGAGAATTATTTTAGCCATTTGTATTTTATTTTGTTCAGAATTGGCTTATTCGCAGTGGAGTTCTTTTTATACTAGTCAAAAAGCTTACTATCAAATTAAAGAAAGTTATTCATATCCTGCCGATACTACTTTTCATCAATTTCATTACGATACCATAATTGACTATGGGAGCTTTAAAGTAATGCATTCTAATTATACCAATTCTGATTTTAATGGCTGTTATCCTGTTGTAAATCAAAATTATGGTTCGTATAATTTCATTTATTCAAAACAATATATAAGACCTGACTCTGTACTTTTAGTTAATGATTCAACCTATTTTTTCTATGAAAATACATCCGTATTATTTTTACCACAAAGTGAACTAAGTCAAACATGGACTAGCTCAATAAATAATTCTTCTAACTATAATACCTTGCAGTTTACTTGCGATAGTGTTGGATTTGGTAATGTTTTATTAAACATCAACGATTCGTTAAAATATTTTTCTGTTAAAGCATATCAAAACACAACTCCCGTAGCATCTGTGTATGATAATCTAATAATTATTTTATCAAAGAATTACGGTTTTAAACAATTAATAGCATTTAGAGATTACAACCAACAAGCATTTAACTTAGTTGGATTAGATTCTGCTAATATAAAAACAGGCTTTTCTTATCCTGATTTTTCAGCTTATTTTCATTTGTCTGTTGGAGATGTAATAATATGGGAAGAATATTCGCCTCATGCAGGTCCATTACATATGGGGTATACAAAATACCATAAAGATTCTGTAACCAATTCTCTTATTACTCCAGACTCTGTCATTTATAATTTCGATAGAGTTACAACTGGTAGCGGAAATACTTCTTCTTATACTATAAAACATTTAAGAAGCAATTTTACAGGTTTAAATACAACCAGTTCAGTATATACAATGGGTACAAAAATTACACCTGAATACATTTTTGGACTAATGGGAGGTGAATTATTTGAAACTTACGGAGCCTATATTACTAAAGATACTGTGATAAATCGTTTTTATTATTATCTAGGCTTATTTGTAGATACAACTAATTGTACATTAGGAGGAGCTGCAGATGTTGGAACTCAAGTTGAGTACAATACTTATTATGGACTAAGTGCATATGCATTTGAAAGTTGGACAAGCACTTATTTTACTGTAACTGGTTCAATTATAAACGGAGTACAAGAGGGAGATGATTGGGCAACCATAATAGCTTTAGTAGATGAAAATGACATTGATAAATTAATTCAAATATATCCTAATCCGAGTAATCATGGTAATATAACAATATTACATGAAGAAATTATTAATTCAATAGCTGTTTATAGTATTGATGGAAAACTTATCCTTACCAAACAAGTAAATAATAATGATTTCCAAACAAATCTTGTACTACCAAAGGGAGTTTATTTTATTCATATTGAAAAAAATAATTCTACTTTGCGTGTCGCCAAAGTAGTGGTAACAGGATAACTTTTTTATAAATACTACTGCTTCCAAAGCAATAATCCGTTCATAAAAACTTATTTTTGCAGCGAAAATAACGCATGTTTGCGAAAAATGATATTTTAATGAACAACACCAAATCTCAAGCACTTTATAGTAAAGGACAACAACATTTAGTAGGAGCAGTAAACTCGCCCGTTAGGGCATTTAAATCAGTAGGGGGAAATCCGCTTTTTATGGAACGAGCTTTTGGCTCAAAAATTTACGATGTTGATGGTAACGAATACATTGATTTAGTACTTTCTTATGGACCAATGATTTTAGGTCACGGTAATAATAAGGTAATAGAAGCAGTACAGAAACAAGTTTGTACAGGCTTTACATTTGGTGCAAGCACAGAAAATGAAATTGTTTTAGCAGAAATGGTGTGTAATGCCTTTCCGGGAATGGATAAGGTTCGTTTTGTAAATTCAGGAACAGAAGCAGTTTTGAGTGCTATTCGTTTGGCAAGAGCTTATACGGGTAAAAATCATATTATAAAATTTGCCGGTTGTTATCACGGACATTCAGACGCTTTATTAGTTGCTGCCGGTAGCGGATTAGCAACACTAAGTATTCCGGGAAGTAAAGGGGTGCCTGCTGATGCAGTTAAAAATACCTTAATTGCCGAGTACAATAATATTGAGTCTGTAAAAAAACACATTAATGAATGCAAAGATGTAGCAGCTCTATTTATTGAGCCTATTGCCGGAAATATGGGGGTAGTATTGCCTTCTGATCATTTTATTAAAGAGTTAAGAGAAATTACTAAAGCTGCAGGAATCTTGTTGGTAGTAGATGAAGTAATGACAGGTTTCCGCTCTAAATTTGGTGGAGCTCAGGAATTGTTGGGTATAGAGGCAGACATTACTTGTTTAGGTAAAGTAGTGGGAGGTGGTTTTCCTGTGGGGGCTTATGGAGCAAGAAATGAAATTATGGAAATGGTTTCTCCTTTAGGCGATATGTATCAAGCAGGAACCTTATCAGGAAATCCTGTAGCAATGGCTGCCGGAATTGCTACACTAACGGAATTAAAAGCTCAGAACCCTTACGAAAAGTTTAATCAGCAAGCAGCTATTATTGAAAAAGCTTTGTTAGATGCTGCTGCTGAAAATGGTATAGCATTGACAGTAAATCGATTTGGATCGATGATCAATCCATTTTTCTCTGCTAAAAAGATTACCAATTTTACAGAAGCTCAAGAGTGTAATACCGCTAAGTTTACTAAATTCTTTTGGGGATTAATAGAAAATGGTATTTATATTCCACCAAGTCAGTTTGAAGCTTGGTTTTTATCATCCGTTATTTCTGATGAGGATATGGAAAAATTAATTAAAGGTATTAAAGCAGCTATGGTATTAGTTAAATAAAAAACAATAAACAATGACAACTTTCAACGATAATTTTTTAAAAGCTTGTAGAAGAGAAGAAACTCCATATACACCACTTTGGTTAGCTCGTCAAGCTGGACGCTACCAAAAAGAATATATGAAAATTAAAGAAAAGTACAGTATTATTGAAATCAGTACTATTCCGGAAGTGAGTGCAGAGGTTACTTTGTTGCCTATCAACCAATTTGAATTAGATTCCGCTATCATATTTTCGGATATTTTAATTCCACTTGGACCTATGGGAATAAGCTTTGAATATAAAAAAGGCTATGGTCCATTAATTCATAATCCAATACGAACAGTTGCTGATGTGGAGAAACTTAAAGTGGTCGACCCTGCAACAGAAATGTGGTATACCGGTAAAGCATTAACTATTTTAAAAGGGGAATTAAATGTGCCTTGTATTGGTTTTGTTGGAGCTCCGTTTACCTTAGCAAGTTACATGATTGAAGGTGGGCCATCTAAGAATTATGAAAGAATGAAAGCTTTTATGTATAATGAAAGTAAGGCTTGGCACTTGTTGATGGATAAATTAGGCACCGTTATGGCGAATTACTTAAACTTTCAGATTGAAAGTGGAGCAATGGCGGTACAAATTTTTGACAGCTGGGTGGGTGCTTTAGATATTGACGATTACAACGAGTACGTTTATCCACACGTAGAAAAAATGATACAGGTGGTGAAAGAAAAATATCCTACGGTTCCATTAATTTCTATGGGGGTAAATTCAGCTCACCTTATACCGAGTTTACGAAAAGCTAATCCTGATGTTATTGCTATTGATTGGAAAACCGACCTTGCTAAAACTTGGGAAGACTTAAATTACGAAGTAGCAGTACAGGGCAATTTAGATCCTACTGCTTTATTTGCCGATTGGGATATTATTGAAGCCAAAACTAAAAAGATATTAGACTCTGTAAAGGGGAAATCTGGCCATATTTTTAATTTAGGACACGGTATTTTACCAGGGACGCCAGTTGAAAATGTAAAACAGTTGTGCAAATTTGTGCATGAATATACAAGAAAGTAAATGAGGGAGTTTTATCCACTATCTTTTTAATCACCACATAAGTACCAATCCTGCTTTGAGCGTAGGCGAGATCATCTGTACAGATGTCCCAACATACCTTCTCTTACTTCCATTTCTACGCCAATACTTTTATAGAGGTATTTTCTTAGTGTTTTTGTATCTACATTGCTTTTGCAGATTTTTATAAAGTAATCTTGAATAGAACAACGTAAATACAATTCCCTTTGTATTTGGTCACTTTTCTACCTTTATTGATAAACTCTTTTTCAATCAACTGGCAATTGGTGTGGCCTTTATCAGAGTCTTTCTCTTGTAAGTATGCTTCTGAAGCATTTTACAAGAGTTTGAAAAGATAAAAATACCGGATAAAATTAAAACTTATTCTATAACTGATGAAACTCTTCAAAGGTATTATCGGAGTAAAAAACCACTATTTTCTGAATTTTTTTATTGTCCTCATGCTTATTAGTTGGTGTAGGAGGGGAGTGATCAGTCGGATTAGGTTTATTTTCTGCTTGATTAGAAGGAATAATTTCGGTTGCAACAGTATTTCCTGTCAGTAACCAATCGGAACTTACTTTTGGAAATGCGGTCAATACTTTCTGAATAAATTCTAAACTAGGTTTATTTCGTCCAGAAAGTATATGAGAAATGCTTGATCGTTGCACTTCAATTTTATCGGCAAAAGCAGAAGCTGATAAATTATTTAGCTTCATAATGTATTGCAATCTTTCGGTGATATTCATGGTGTTTTAGTATGTTACAATTGTAAATTAATTAATTTGTTACAAATGTAAACATAAGTTTTGAATTGGTCATGTTACAAATGTAAATTATTTCTAAAAGCTCTGTTTTTATTAGTACTTTTACTCTAAGTAGATATACGTAACTAACTGATTTTTAATAAATATGATTTATGAGAATGGGATTTAGATGTAGCTGTATTACAATTGTAATATTCTTGTTTCGTTTTTATTTGTTTTAGCATGAATTTATTGTTTACATATGTAATGTTTATTGTTTTTTGGATGCTACGAATGCACGAATGTTTTAGTATAGCATTTGTCATACAGGAAGTAACTTTCTTATTATAAAATGAAAATAGAATAATAGTTTAAATTATTATTTAGAACTAATATTTAAGATAGGTTCCTCCTGAAAGACAAAAAATAATGTTGTATTTTTCTCAAATCATTCTTGCATTTGTGGCTATTAAATTGAAAAATTGTCAGTCATTTTATAATTGTTTTGAGTTTAATTAGTCAATCTGTCATAAAAAAGGTGGTGGCATATGGTTTGACTATTAAGAAAACTGTTAAACTTAAAAATTAAAATACTATGGCAAAAGGAAAAATTAAGGTTCAAACGGAGAACATCTTTCCGATTATTAAAAAATTCTTATACTCCGATCACGAAATATTTTTAAGAGAGCTTATTGCTAATGCTACGGATGCGACTAAAAAGCTACATTCGTTAAGTGCCTTGGGCGAGTTTAAAGGCGAAATTGGTGATGACACCATAGAAGTGAAGCTAGACAAAGCTGCTAAAACGCTAACCATAAGTGACAAAGGGATTGGTATGAGTGATGAGGAGATTAAAAAATACATTAATCAAATTGCTTTTTCGGGTGCTGAAGAGTTTGTTAGTAAATTCAAAGATAAAACCGATACTCAAAACATTATTGGTAAATTCGGTTTAGGGTTTTACTCTTCTTTTATGGTTGCCGAAAGGGTAGAAATCATTTCTAAAAACTACAAAGACGAACCTGCTGCTCATTGGGAGTGCGATGGTAGTCCGGAATACAGCCTAAAACAAGGTAATAAAGAAACACGTGGAACAGACATCATCTTGCACATTGCAGAAGATTCTACTGAGTTTTTAGAAGAACATAGAATTTCATCTTTATTAGAAAAATATTGTAAGTTTATGCCAATTGCTATAAAATTTGGCACTAAAACTATTTATGAGGACAATAAAGAAGGTAAAAAAGATAAAGATGGCAATGTAGAGCAAGTTAAAAAAGAGGTAGATAATATTGTTAATAACCCATCACCAGCATGGACTAAAACGCCATCAAGCTTAGAGGACAAAGATTATAAAGACTTCTACAGGGAGTTGTATCCAATGAACTTTGAAGAGTCTTTGTTTCACATCCACTTAAATGTAGATTACCCTTTTAACTTAACGGGGATTTTGTATTTTCCTAAGATAAAACCTAACATGGAAGTACAGCGAGATAAAATTCAATTGTATTCTCGCCAGGTATTTATTACCGATTCTGTAGAAGGAATTGTACCTGATTTCTTAATGTTGTTACATGGAGTTATCGACTCTCCTGATATTCCGTTAAATGTTTCTCGTTCTTACTTACAAGCCGATGGTGCTGTTAAAAAGATTTCGAGCCACATCTCTAAAAAAGTAGCTGATAAGTTAGAAGAGTTGTTTAAAAACGACAGAGCAGATTTTGAGCAAAAATGGGACGATATTAAAGTATTTATAGAATACGGAATGTTATCTGACGAAAAATTCTTTGAAAGAGCTCAGAAGTTTGCTTTATACAAAACAACAGATGGTAAGTATTATACCATGGATGAGCTTACTGAAAAAATAAAACCTTTACAAACAGATAAAGACAATAAAATAGTCTTTTTATATGCTAGCGATGTTCAAGAACAACATTCGTTTATAGAAGCAGCTACCAATAAAGGTTACGAAGTAATTGTGTTAGATACAGCACTTACTGCTCACTTAGTGGGTAAGTTAGAGCAAACGGTAAAAGACAGCACTTTTGCTCGTATAGATGCGGATACTATTGATAAATTAATAAACAAGGATGAAAAAATTCCTTCTAAATTATCTGATAAAGAACAAGAAAAGCTAAAACCAATTATTGAAGAAGTAGTTCCAAAAGAAAAGTTTACCGTACTTTTTGAAAGTATGAATGAAACAGATCAGCCTATGACGATTGTTCAGCCGGAGTTTATGCGAAGAATGAAAGACATGAGTAAAGTTGGTGGAGGAATGAATATGTTTGGAGGTGCAATGCCTGATTCTTACAACTTGGTGGTAAATGCCAATCATCCTATCATCTCTAAAATATTGAATGAGAAAGATGCGACCAAACAAAAAGAAATAACCAAACAGACTGCCGATTTAGCCATGCTTTCACAAAACATGCTGAAAGGAGAGGAGTTGACTAAATTTATCAAACGTAGCTTGGAATTGATTTAACTGTCATTGCGAAGCTTTTGGGTTGGAAAGAAGTGTTGGTGCTGAAGCAATCTTTTAATTTAGAGTTCTGAATAAAAGATTGCTTCGCTTCACTATGTTTCGCTCGCAATAACGTAAAATTGTGAATAAGATTTTGTAAGAAGCGAATGACAACTCCCTCACATTAAATACATTTGTATAACGATAACTAAAATTTAAAAAACAAAAACATGAAAAAATCAATAATTGTATTAGGTGTCTTAGGATTACTTATTTTATGGCTAGTATTCTCAGCAATTGGCACATACAACAGTATGGTAACCAAAGATGAAGCTATTGATGGACAATGGGCACAGGTAGAAAACGTTTACCAACGTAGAGCCGACCTTATTCCTAACTTAGTAAATACAGTAAAAGGCTATGCTGCTCACGAAAAAGAAACCTTAGAAGGAGTTGTAAACGCTAGAGCTAAGGCTACCTCTACTACTATAAATGCTGATAATTTAGATGCGGCAGCTTTGCAAAAATTCCAAGCAGCTCAAGACGGATTAAGCTCTGCTTTATCTCGTTTAATGGTGGTTGTTGAAAGATACCCTGACTTGAAAGCAAACCAAAACTTTTTGGAATTACAAGCTCAATTAGAAGGTACAGAAAACAGAATTGCTAACGAACGTATGAAGTTCAATGATGCTTCTAAAGATTTCAACACTTACATTAGAAAATTTCCAAAAAACATTTATGCAGGAATGTTTGGTTTTGAAAAAAGAGCTTATTTTGAATCTACCGAAGGTGCTGATGTAGCTCCAACAGTAGAGTTTTAACTTTTCGTAAACATTATCCTTGTAATCGATGTAGCCCAAAGTAAAACTTTATAAACTTTCAACTTTTAAACTATTTATGCCTCAAGATTTATTTACCTTAGCTCAGCAACAAGAAATAGTTGCCGCCATTAAAGCAGCAGAGAAAAACACTTCCGGAGAAATTCGTGTCCACATAGAAAAAAACTGTAAAGAGGATGTACTCGACCATGCTGCTTTTATTTTTGATGAATTGGAAATGCAAAAAACAGCATTACGCAACGGAGTACTCATTTATTTAGCAGTAGAAGATAGAAAACTAGCTATTTTGGGCGATGCAGGCATTAATTTAAAAGTGCCAAAAGGATTTTGGGATGAAATTAAAGATGTAATGATCTCCAATTTTAAAGAAGGTAAATTTACTGAAGGCTTATCGCAAGGGATTATTTTGGCAGGAGAGCAGTTGAAAAAACACTATCCGCACGATAAACACAATGATGAAAATGAATTGAGTGATGAAATTTCTTTTGGAGGTCAATAATGAAACAACTATTTTGCATATTCCTATTTTTATTTTCATTTTCTGCTTATGCAGCAAAAGAGGAGAAATGCTTGTTAGATCGACCGGCAAAACAAGACTTGGTGCAAGATTATGCTAATGTTATTGATGCCGAATCTGAAGCTCATTTACGTAAAACTCTAATCGCTTTTAATGATACTACTTCTACTCAAATTTTGGTTGTTACTGTTACCGATTTATGTGGCTACGATAAAGCAGAGTTTACTTATACCTTGGGTGAAAGATGGAAAGTAGGTCAAAAAGGAAAGAACAATGGTATAGTAATAATGATAAAACCCAAAGAAATTGATGGGATAGGAGAAACATTTATAGCTCCCGGATATGGCTTAGAAGGAGTTTTACCTGATGCTATTGCTAAAAGAATAGTAGAGAACGAAATGATTCCTTACTTTAAAGAAAAAAAATATAGTTGGGGAATTATTGCTGGAGTAAATACAGTAATGTCGATTACTTCAGGAGAATTCTCAGCGGATGAATATGCCAAGAAAAACTCAGCAGGGTGGGCTCCATTTGTTTTTGTATTGTTGTTTATTATTTTCTTTGTGATATTAAAATCTAGAGGAGCATCAAAATATGCAGCCTCTAACAATTTAGGATTTTGGGCTGCTTTAATGATGATGAATGCTTCTAATAAAAGTCATGGAGGTTCTTTTGGCAACTTTAGTTCCGGTGGTGGATCATTTGGCGGATTTGGAGGTGGTTCTTTCGGTGGTGGAGGAGCAGGAGGAAGTTGGTAAGTTAAGGAAAAGTAATTCCTCTGTAATTACTTACTGCTACAGGTTTTAGATTAGCACCATAAGAAGCATTAATTACTTCCATATATTCATTTGCTATCATAGCATAACCTCTAGAGTTTGGATGAATACCATCAACAGAATAAAAACCACCTTTAATAAACTCTGTAGTAAAGTTAATTCCGTCAAAATTGAATTCATTTCCGCTATTAAGGGTTTTCATAAATTGATACATATCTAATACCGCATAAGCTCTTGCTTGAGCAGAAGCTCTAATTTCTGCATTAATAGCATTAATATAGTTTTTTACGATAAGTACTTCGTCTTTATCTAATACTTGCTGATGAGGCAATGGGTCTTGTATGGTTAAGCCTTTTCCTTCTTTAATTAGAGAGGAAGAAGAAAGCAATAATAAGTCTTCTTTTACTGCTTTTCTTATAATGTTAGTATCAGCTCCTTCTTTAATCCAAATATCCTTACCCAATACCTCTAAAGTAACTGTATTAAAAAATGGTGCTTCAGTAATGTCATGTACTGTAGCACAAATACCACCATTAGCTGTTAATTTTAAAGTATCTAATAAAGCATCATATTTTGTTCTAAAACTACTAATAGGTGTAAGGATAGAAGAACCACTAACATCATCACCACCGGCATTTGCCCATCCCATAACATCGTGAATACCTAACCAACAAGTAAAAAAAGTAGCTTTACTATTTTTTACATGCTCAATATAATCAACAGGATTACTAATGCTTCCAAAGTTTAAAAACCTACCGTAAGGACTAATAGGTTCTCCGGCAACACAATTCCAAGCTAATTGACCAGAAGGTGTGCCTCCTCCAAATAAAATGTAATTGGTAATAGCATCTGTACTATTAAAAGAAATAACATTTCTAACATTTAAACCACCTATAGCTAAATTATTATAAGTCGTGGTTTGGTTCGTCCAAGTAAGAAAAGATGGATCGTAAGGAATAGCTAACTGATGATTGTCATTTTTCTTACAATCGTAAGCTTTTATCACTTCTATTTTTTCATTAAGAAATGCTAAATGCATATAACCCGATCCAGCTCCGGTTACCAATGGTTGTTTAAATGAAACGCCCATTTGAGCAGCAATAATAGCTGGATAAGAGTTCTCTTGTTGTTGAAATTCGTTGTGTAAACCACCATCTTGAAAGCCTTGAGTAAATGAGCTTCCTATAGAAATATAGTTAGAAAAATCTGCACTTCCTGAATCTGGTGCTTCATAAGGATCAAACTCGGTTTTGGTGCAAGATGCAAAAGTTAAAATTGCAACAGAGATGTATGTAAGTTTAGAAAGTTTCATTATTCAGCAGTTGAAGTAGAGGGTTTAGATTTTCCAGATAATTTAATGTTTAACGCTAATCCGTAAACATTCACTTTTCTTCTGTAAGTACCATCAAAATTAGCGGCTAATAATAAGTCTCTTCGTTCAGCACTTTGTCTGATGAAAGAAAAGTCGACAGAAAATTTTTCATTAATTTTATAACCAAAACCTCCTGTGTATGCAGTTTGGGTAATATCAGGTAATTCAGGACTAACAAAACCTTCTTTAATAGGTGAATTATCCATGTATATACCACCTCTAATGCTAAATTTGTTTTTGTAAGTAATATCTAAACCAAAACGGTGAGTAACTACATCTTGCCAGTCTTTTACAGTTTTAGATTCAGGAGTTTCTTTATTATCAAATTTAAACGTTAGCGTATCGTAAGAAGACCAGCCTGTCCAATTGAAATCATAAATTACAGTAAACAGTAAATTTTCGTTGTACTGATGTTGAACACTTAAACCTGCTGTAAAAACCTGAGGGAGAGTAAGTTTAGAGGTAAAGCCTGTTTTAGCAGGAAATTGTTCTTGAAGAGCAACCGGAATATTAGTAAATTCAGCCTCACCATTAGATAAATCGATAGGCATAGCCGAACGATAGCTTAACCCTAAATTAAAATCAGTTTTTTTAGAACCATTCTCTAGTGTTAAGAAGTTAGAGAAAATACCAATGTTGTAACCAACACCGTCACCACTACCTGTTAAACTTGCTTTACCTTCAGTAGTTGTTGAAGAACTTACAGGTATCGCTTTTTCTGTAGAGAAACTTCCAGTAGCATAAACAAAACCTGCACCTATGCTAATTTTATCATGTAATTTGTAAGAAACAGTTGGTTGAAACATAAATGTTCTAAGGCTAATATTTTGGATAATGTATCTACCTTGCCAGTTATCTTCATAAGAAGAACTTGAACCAAACTGATTATTTACTAAAAAACCAACATTAAATTTTTCATTCAGTTGAGATGAGTAGTAAAAATGAATAGGAGTAGCTCTAGGAGAAGTTTGATTAGTGTTTGCAACCTGAGGTGTTTGTACAGAAACATGAGGATCTACCAAATTAGCTCCAAATGTAAATTGATGACCCGTTAGTGAACTCATAGCTCCTGGATTATAAAAAACTGCACTTGCATCATTTGACAAGCCTGTAAAAGCACCTCCCATAGCAGCAGCTTTTAATCCTTGTAAGTTTAGTTGAAAACCTCCTGCAGAAACAACAGTTGGAGTGATTAACAATAAATTTAATAGTATTTTTTTCATTTCGTTATTCTCAATCTTATTAACAATGTCGTGAGTAATTTTTTCTCACAGTCATTTTATTTATTTACAATAAATCTTTTTGTAATTCTTTCAGCTTGATAAGTAAGCTGATAGAAATAAACACCATTTTCGTAGTTGTTAGCATTAAGTGTGTAAGTGTTTTTTCCAGAACTTGCACTAATTTTTTCTGTTTTAATTTCTTCACCTAATAGATTAAAAACAGTTAACTCAACAACTTCAGCAGTTGGCGTATTAAATTCTATAGTTGAAGTATTACTAAATGGGTTTGGATAGTTTTGAGTAATAGCAAATTTATTTTCTGCCAATTCATTAACATTAACTGTTGAACTTGTAGTGTCAACAATATCAATATAATAATAATTTACATCAAAAGGTTGAGTTTGTGTAAGACCAAAGACAGTAGCGTAGGTAGTTCCGTTAACATTAATTGGATAGTTTCCGGTATCTGCTACTGTAGGATTGCCTGTTATTAACATACAACTAGATGTTCCGCCTAAAAATTTAAAAGGCAATGCGTTTTCATTTTCAGAAACAATGGTAAACCCAGGAGGTAAACCTGTAACAGAGGTAACAATAACACTATCAATTGGAACTGTAGTACAAGGAGGGAAAGCAATAACAATACAAGTATCGGCAGGAGTTACTGCTGTTATCACTTCGCTATATGGTTGTCCTACGTAGGCAGTTGGTAAGTTTGTAGCACTATCCGGATATACACCTGGAGCAGTATATTGACCATCAGGTATACAATTTTGAGCTACAATAGTTGACGTAATAGCAATAATTGCTAATAAAGAAAGTAATGTTTTTTTCATAAGGTTAAATTTAGTTTAAATTAAACTCCAAATGTATAAAAAAATATGAAGAGATAAAATAAAACTTATAAACGATAATAGAATAAGTGGTTAATAAATAGCGACACCATTTTCTGTTGCTATCCAAACTTTATTAGAGAGATCTATAGCCATTTTATTGACATAATTGTTGGGTAGGTTTGAATTAGAAAAATTGAAATATATCCACTCAGTAGTAATAGGATTAAGTTGAGCAATGCCTTGTCCAGACATTCCTAAGATTACTTCTGTAGAAGATTTTACTATAACTGAACGTACTAAATTTAAAGGCAATCCCGAGTTTTGCATATTAAAAGTTTGCCATATACTACCATCAATTTTTGTTAGTCCGCCATTAGTAGCTATCCAAATAATACTATTGTCGAAAGTAATATCAAATACAAAAGGATTAGGTAAGTTTGAATTTCCAGGGGTATAATTAGTAAAGTTACTTCCATCAAAAACAGAGACTCCAGAACCTGTTCCTATCCATAAATCACCGTTTGTATTTTCCTCAATAACGGAAACAGAGTTGTTTGGTAAATCCGAGTTGGAGGGAGTAAAAACTTGCCAATTACTTCCGTCAAAAGAGGCTAATCCGCCACCTGAAAAAGTACCTATCCATAATTTACCACTCATACTTAGTGTTAAAGCTCTTATTTTATTAGCAGGTAATAGAGAGTTGCTTGTATTATAGGTGGTTGTTATTCCGTTGGTATAATTTACTAATCCATTATCTGTTCCTATCCAAGTAGTTGTGCCATTAGATTGTACACAATTAATTTTATTACTTGGTAATCCTGCGTTTGTTGTATTCAGTATCGACCAATTATTTCCATCAAAAATAGAAAGACCATTATTAGTAGCGATTTTTACAATGTTTCCAAGGATTTCAATGTCATTAATAAAGTTAGCGGCAATTCCCGAATTTGAAGTTTGATAAATGGATGAAAAAATTTGGGGAGGATTTGTAGGTTCATGAGTTGGAGCAACAGTATTCGCTTCTTTGTTACAAGCAAACAATAAAAGTAAAATAGAAAAAACAAGATATATTAAATTGTTTTTCAAAACAAAGTGGTAATGATTAAGTTGCTAAGGTATAAAAAATAGTTAACTTACAACTTCTCTAAGCTTTATTTTTTTCTCGTAGTCTAATATTAATAAGTAATACAGAAAAACTCCAAAAAAATAAAGAGCAGCAGTTATAAGGAAGACATAGACATATTGTAATCCTATTTGTCGTAACACTTGAAAAATAACTGAACTGATAAACCAACTACCCGACCAAACAGCTGAAGTTAAAGCACTCATCATTTCTTGATTTCTTTCACCAACATAATCCATTACTATATCAGAAGTCATTGGTCCGGCCATATTCATTAATGGTTGTCTGATTACATAAGCTGCAACGGCAATATATACAGCCCATTCAAAAGACATTATTTCTGTAAATGCTAATACAATTAATGCAATTATAGCAATGGTTTGAGTAAGCGGGACAGCTAACTTATAGCCTAATTTGTCTTTTATTATAGGAACATACAACACCATGCTAAACACAATTAAAGTAGCAAATGCACTAATAATCGCAAATTCGTCAGAATCTAATCTGTGAATTTTAAAGAAAAATAAACCTATAAAAGGTATAGTTAGTCCTGCACCTACAGCAATAACAATAGTTGGGATTAGTGCTTTAAAAATAATTATCCAATCAAATTCTTTAAGGTTCGTTCGTTTTTTCTTGAGTTGAGGAATATTTTCACTAAATTTTATTTTAAAGATGAAGAATGTACCTATAAAACCGAGTGTACAGATAACTTGCAAGATTAATTTTTCATCAAACAATTCAGGGTTAATGTTTTTTAAGCTGAAAATTAACGCCCCGCTAAAGATGTTTGCCAAGCTCCATGTGGAGTAACTCAATGTAATGGCAGCGGTATGTGTTTCTTTTTTTGCATTTCTTAAAATATAAGGTATGGCAGAAATTTGTATTCCAATAAAACTTACCCCCCAAAAAAACAATACAATATACAGTAAGAATGATGCTTGTTGTGAAATGGCAAAAACAATAAGTAAAGCAAGAGCCGGGGTTAAAAAAGAAGAAATGTAAAATATTGGTTTTAATTTTCGTCCTTTAATAAACAAACCCAAGGGAAATGCAAATAATAAGACACCTAAAAACCGGAAAGAAACAAAAGAAGCACTTTCATGATCTTCGTAGCCAACTTTTTCCATATAAATCAACATAATAGCCATAAATGCACTATTAATAAGTTGTAGAAAAAATTCAGCAACGATAAACTGAATAATATGTTTTTCTAGTTGTTTATAATGTTTTACGAATGAGAACATTTAGACTTTTTTAAACGATTAACAGGTAATCATTCATGTTAATACCATTAAGAAATGCTGCGGCTGTCATTCTTTTTTTACCTTCTGGTTGCAATTCTAAAATAGCAATAAAACCATCTTTAACAGCAATTTTTAATTCATTTTTAGTGAAAATGATTTCACCAATTCTATAGTTATGATTTTCTTTTAAAGCTTTAGATTTAAATATTTTACAATTAATCACCTTATTTGTTGGTTGATGCGTGAACTGGGTAAAAGCAGTAGGGTAAGGACTTAATCCTCTTATATGATTATGGATTTCATTTAAAGGTTTTGTCCAATCAATTTTACAAAAAGGTTTAAAGATTTTATAAGCAAGCTTTAAGTCTTTACTATTATCTTGAGGAGTGGTTTGTATATTGTTTTTTGCTATAGCTGTTAAGGTTTTCACAATCAAATTAGCACCAACTTTCATTAATTTATCATGTAATTCACCGGCAGTTTCATTATCTTCAATAGTTACTTTTTCTTGAAATATAATCTCTCCGGTATCTATTTCATGTTGTAAGAAAAAAGTACTTACTCCAGTTTCTTTTTCTCCGTTAATAATAGCCCAATTTATTGGAGCAGCACCTCTGTATTGAGGTAAGAGAGAAGCATGTAAATTAAAAGTTCCCATTTCGGGCATGTTCCAAACTACTTCAGGAAGCATTCTGAAAGCAACAACCACCTGAAGATTAGCATTTAATGCTTTTAATTCATTAAGAAATTGTTTATCTTTAAGATTGGTAGGCTGCAGTAAAGTAAGCTGTTGTTCTTCAGCATAAATTTTAACTGCAGATTTAGAAAGTTGTTGACCTCTTCCTGCGGGTTTGTCAGGAGCAGTAATTACACACACTACATTAAAACCAGCTTCTACTATGCTTTTTAATGAAGCTACAGCAAAATCAGGCGTTCCCATGAAAACAATACGTAAATCTTTATTCATTAACTTAAGGATTTTTCTTACTAACTTTTTTAGCATAAGGTAAATAAGTGGGCAAAGCTGCAGAACCATACCAGTCGTAAATTTCTGCTTCTAAAAATGATTGAGCAACAGCAGGATCGGTACTCAAAAACTTTTCTACTTCTTCTTTATTTTCTGCAATAAAAATGAATAGACCTCTATATTGCTTCTCATTTTTGCCAAAAGGTCCTGCTACAATTAACTTACCTTCTTGTACCAATTTATTAATATTGTCAAGATGTCCTCTAAAGGCAGCACTTATTTCTTCTTTGTTATCAGAGGTGTTTGTACCTGTTTTAAGAATTACAAAATAATACATTCTCATACCATAATTATCAGCTTTTAAGCTATCTGCTAATGCTTTATCATAGTGAGTTGAGTCTGTTTGTGCTTTTACAGAAAAGCAAAAGAGTGTTATTAATAAACACAATACAGATAGGTGTTTCATGATATTGAAAGATTCGGTTAAGTCGCAAAAATAAAGAATAATTGTAGCAGAATGAGGAAAAGTTAAAATAGATGTTTGTTGAAAATTAATATAATTTAACAAAAATAAAACACTTGTTCTTGCCTAGAACAACGGCTTTAATAGGTAAATTTGTCGCCTAATTAAAATGAAATGAGAGGTTTTTGGTTGCTAGTTTTGTTAAGTATATTGTTATTTTTAAGTATTAACAATATAATAGCACAAAATTATACAGTTAGTGGAACTATTACAGATGCATCTACTAATGAACCTGCTGTTGGTGCTACGGTTTATATTAAAGAAACCCGTAAAGGAACAGCCACTAATGATAAAGGTTTTTATTCCTTAAGCCTTTCTAAGGGGAATTACACATTGGTAATTTCATACATAGGTTTTAATGAACAAGAAATTCCTTTAGTAATTAACAAAAACACTAAAATTAACCGCAAAATTGAACCAGCTGTAATTACTGCTGAAGAGTTTACTGTGGTTGGTGAAAAAGAAAATCAGAATACAGATGAAGCTGTAATGAGTACAGTAGAATTAAAAATGGATAAGGTAAAAACATTGCCTGCTATTTTTGGTGAAGTAGATGTGTTAAAAACCATACAGTTGTTACCAGGAGTGCAAAATGCAGGTGAAGGAAACTCCGGGTTTTATGTTAGAGGTGGTGGACCTGATCAAAACTTAATTTTGCTTGATGGAGCTACTGTTTATAATGCATCCCATTTATTTGGTTTTTTTTCAGTTTTTAATGCAGATGCTATTGATGAAGTGAAGTTGGTAAAAGGTGGTATGCCTGCTGAATATGGCGGAAGATTATCATCTGTTTTAGATATTTCCATGAATAATGGGGATATGAAAAAATATAGAGTTGATGGAGGTATAGGTGTAATTTCATCCAGATTAACAGTACAAGGGCCAATAAAAAAAGATACGGCCGCTTTTTTGGTTTCTGCCAGAAGAACTTATGCTGGAGATTTAGCTCAACCTTTTGTTAGCGACTCTTCAAAATTTAAAGGGAGTAACTACTATTTTTATGATTTTAACGCTAAATTCAATTATATATTATCATCAAAAGATAGATTGAGCTTGAGTGGTTATTTGGGTAGAGATGTGTTTACTTTTAAAAATTCTGATGATGGTTTTGAACTGAATACACCATGGGGAAACAGTATAGTCGCTTTAAAGTGGAGTCATATTTTTAATGATGAATTTTATGGAGATGTTACTGCTTCTTTTACAGACTATAGGTTTAAGGTAATTGCCAAACAAGATCAATTTGAGTTTGGATTATATTCAGGAATTACTGACTATAATTTAAAAGCTGACTATACTTATTTACCTTCTATTTTACATAAAATAAAGTTTGGAGGAGCTTATACCTTTCATAAATTTACTCCTAATAGTGCAGAAGTAAGTTCTGCCGATGTTGAATTTAATACTGGAGATGTAATTATTAACTATGCTAACGAAGGAGCTTTGTATGTTTCTGATGAATGGGATATTAGTGAAAAATTTAAAATTCAACCTGGACTAAGATATACCGTTTACCAACATATTGGTCCATTTAAACGCTATATTAATGATGAAAGGGGTGCTCCTCTAGATACTATTGAGTATGATAAAGGGGAGACCGTAAAGCTGTATCAAGGATTGGAACCAAGATTTATTACTCGTTATGCTTTTAACGATAAAGCTTCTGTTAAAGCTTCGTTTACACAAAATTATCAATACATTCATTTAGCTACCTTAGCTTCGGTTTCTTTACCTACAGACCAATGGATACCGAGTACTGAAGTTACTAAACCTCAATTTTCTACTCAATATGCTTTAGGTTATTTTAGAAATATTTTTAAAAATAAATGGGAAACATCTGTTGAAGTGTATTATAAGGATATGAAAAATCAAGTAGAATATAAAGATGGAGCAATGCCTCAGGATGATAGTGGAACGAATGTAGATAATAACCTTACTTTTGGTAAAGGTTGGTCGTATGGAGCTGAGTTTTTCTTAAAGAAAAAAGTAGGAAAAATTAATGGTTGGATAGGTTACACGTTAGCATGGACAAAAAGACAATTTGATGATTTAAACAACGGGAAACCATTTTACCCAAGATACGATAGAAGACATGATGCTTCAGTAGTTTTTAATTACGAAATTTCCGATCGCTTAATTTTAGGAGCAACTTGGGTTTATGCTTCAGGAAATGCCCTAACACTTCCTGCAGCTCGTTATATTATAGAAGGACAAGTAGTAAACGAGTACGGAGAAAGAAACTCTTACAGAATGGAAGCTTTCCACAGAATGGATGTTGCTTTAACATTAAAAGGAAAGGAAACAAAAAAGTTTAAATCGAGCTGGAATTTCTCTATTTATAACCTTTACAATAGAAAAAACCCTTATTTCATTTACTTCTCTAATGAAGGAAATGTTTACAATGGCAGTTTAGATATTAAAGCAAAACAAGTTTCATTATTTGGAATAATTCCTTCCATATCTTGGAATTTTAGTTTTTAAAACCAATTATTATGAACAAATTAAACCATATTACCCCTGTTTTATTGCTACTTATGCTAGCAATGGTGTTGGTTTCTTGCGAAAAAGAAATAGAAATTGATTTGCCTGATGCTCAAACCAAATTGGTTGTTGAGGGAAACATAGAGCAGGGTAGACCTCCTTTTGTTATTTTAACTAAAACATCTCCTTATTTTGAACCAACAGACATCAACTCTTTACAAACACTTTTTGTAAGTGATGCATTAGTAACAGTTTCTAACGGAACTAATACGGTGCAACTTACAGAAATTTGTACCAACCAATTACCTGATTCACTTTTACCCGCTGTTGCAGAGTTAATAGGTGTTTCATTAAGTAACTTACAAACTTTCGGGTTTTGTCTTTATACTACCTTAGATTCTACTATTTTTGGTGAAGTAGGCAAAACATATTCCTTATATATTTCCTCAGGTGATGAAGTACTGACTTCAACAACAGAAATTCCACCATTAGTTTTTATGAATAGTTATTGGTATAAAGATCAGCCGGGTTACAGTAATTTCGGATATATTTGGTTTGAACTTTCAGACCCTCCACAATTAGGAAACGCTTATAGGCTTTATACTAAAAGACTTGGAAAGGACAGCCGTTTTATACCTATCTTTGGTTCTGCCTTTGATGATCAATTTATTAATGGACTTACTTTTGAAGGTAATTTTGGTAGAGGTAAAGAACCCGGTTCTCAAGCTCCTGATGATTTAGCCGAAACATCATATTACTATCAACAAGGAGACACGGTTATTATTAAGTTTTGTACCATAGATTATTATCATTTTAAATTTTGGGAAAGTTTTGAAGCTGCAGCTATGAGTTCCGGAAATCCTTTTTCAGCACCAACTACTGTTACCACTAACATTGAAGGTGGTGGTTTAGGTGTTTGGGGGGGGTATGGAGCAACTTACGATACACTTATTTTAGTGGATTAAAACAAACTCAATTGACTAGTCGGATGACAAAAAGCAGTTAAATCATAAGCCGGCCAAACTTTGTCTTTTAGGTATTTTTTTCTGGCTACATCAAACATATTTTTTATCATTACTGCTATTTCTCCGTGTAGTTTTAGTCTATTCTTTCCTTTACTTTCTAAACTACCATTATTTATTTCTTTTATCTGATTCAATACTTTATCGGCTCTTTCCGGATAAGTTTTGCGTAGCCAATCTTCAAAAATTTCAGCAATTTCTCCATTTAGCCTAACTGTAGTGTAGCCAACAGATAAAGCTCCTGATGCTGCAACTTTTTTAACAATATTAGGGATTTCATGACTGTTTAATCCGGGAATTATAGGAGCCACCATCACATTTACAGGAATATTATTGGCAGATAACAACTCTAATGTTTCCAGTTTCTTTTGTACAGAAGCAGTTCTTGGCTCTAATAAGCTTCTTAATTTATTATCGAATGAAGTAATGCTTAAGCTTACATGCACTAAATTCAATTTTGCTAAAGGAATCAATAAATCAATATCTCTTTGAATCAACGCATTTTTAGTGATGATACTCACAGGATGTTTGTATTTTAAACATACCTTTAATATTTCTCTTGTAATTTTTAGCTTTCTCTCTATAGGTTGGTAGCAATCGGTATTTCCTGACAACATAATAGGACTGACCTTCCAATTTTTGGTGTTAAACTGTTTTTCTAACAATTTAGGAGCTTCAGGCTTGTAGATAATTTTACGTTCAAAATCTAATCCTGCTCCGTACCCCCAGTATTGGTGACTTTCCCTTGCATAACAATAAACACAACCATGTTCGCAGCCCTGATATGGATTCATAGAATAAACAAACGGTACAGTAGGGCTATACACTTTGTTGACTATCTTTTTAGGAAATTCTGCAATGTATTCGGTTTTAGTATCTTCCAAAAAAGGCACATCAATACCTTCTATATGTTCGTTTACATAAGCGGTTTTAGCAAATTTGTTGTTTACCTGTATTTGACTTCCTCTACCTCGCATAGTTTTAAATTATTTTACAAATATAACTATAATATGTAGATTATTTGACTTATATTTGTAGTTATGATGAAAATTTCAAAAAACATCAAGCATTTACGAATGTTAAAAGGCTTGACACAAGAGCAGTTTGCTCAAGCAATAGAGGTTACTAAATCTAGAATTGGTTCTTATGAAGAAGGTAGGTCTGTTCCGCCAATAGAAACACTTATTGTGTTGTCTGAATTTTTTAAAATTCCGATAGATGCACTGGTAAAAAACGATTTAACCTTAGCCCAAGATGATACTTTTATGGATATTGGTAATCAGCGGATTTTATTTCCTATAAAAGTAGATGCTAACAATAATGATGTAATTGAAGTGGTTACCAAAGAAGCTTCGGCTGGCTATTTACAAGGTTATACCGATACTGAATACATTGCTGATTTACCCATTATGAGTTTAAATTTTTTACCAACAGGAAAACACAGGGCTTTTCCTATTAAAGGAGATTCTATGCATCCGTGGGTAAAAGATGGTGATGTAGTAGTGGGAGAATATTTAGAAGGGACTCACCAAGTAAAAAACAGTTATTGTTATATTATCCTTACAAAAAATGACGGATTAGTTTACAAACGAGTATTTACGGATAGGATGGAGGAGGGAATATTAATGCTCTCATCTGATAATAAAATGTATGAACCTTACATGTTGCATTTATCTGAAGTATTGGAAATATGGCAATTTAAACTAAACTTATGTATTGGACAGTATGAAGAAGATGAAATTAATCCGGCAAACATTCTTAATTTGATGAGAAGTGTTGGCATAGAGCTTAAAGATCTTAAACACAGAGTTGAAAAGTTAGAAGGAAACTAATTAGTTCACTTGTATTAAATCTGTTTCCTTTATTATTTCTCTAATGCATTGAACTAAATAAGCTATTTCATTAGTGCTATTAAAAGCTTGGAATGAAAAACGAATAAAACATTTATTACCATGTTTCATAATAGGAATTTCAATATGATATTTATTGAATAACAATTCTTTTAGTTTTTCCGGTGATGGAGTTGTTATTTCAGCACTACATATTTGTCCATAAAATTCTTTATTTAATGGTGCTAAGGGGTTAGTTTTTAGTACTTCAAAAAGAGTTGGTGCAACAGATAGTAATTTCTCTTTACAATCCTCTGCCACTTTTTTCCAGTTATGTTTTTCCATAAATTTAATGGCTTTAGGAACTGTTAAATAAGCAGAAAAGTCTCTGGTGCCATTAAATTGATGGTAATCAAAAAACTGAGAATCAGATGGATAAGTACTTTCATACCCCCAACTAATAATTAGAGGATCTAGCATTTTTTGGAACTCAGGTTTAGCATAAAGAAAAGAACAGCCTTTGGGAGTCATCATCCATTTATGACAAGCTCCGGTATAAAAATCTGCTTCAATTTCACTTAGGTCTAAATCAATATGTCCCGGAACATGGGCTCCATCAATAATAGTAATTAGTCCTCTTTTTTTAGCTTCCTCACAAATTTCTTTTACAGGCAAAATAAGAGCTGTGCTACTGGTAATATGACTTATGAAAACTCCTTTGGTTTTATCAGAATAGCCTTTCCAAAACTCTTTTAAGAAAGCTTCTTTAGATTGAATTGGTAAACTTATTGGTTGTTGAACATATTTAGCTCCTGAGGCATTGCAATAAAAATTCCAAGTTCTATCCAGGGCTCCATACTCCAAGTTAGTAGTTAAAATTTCATCTTCCAGAGAGAGTTTTATATTTTTAGCCAATATATTAACAGCAAAAGTAGGATTAGGAACAAATACAAGGTCAGATGAATCACAATGAATATAGTCAGCTAAGCTATTTAGTGCAGTTTTCACATAGTTAATACCATTATGAGCAATAAACTGTACGGGTTCTTTTTCGAGTAGGTATTGCCATTTTATATAGTCTTCAAAAATTTCTTTAGGACAAGCTCCAAAAGAACCAAAATTCAGGTAAACAATATCTTTGTCAAGTAAGAACAAGTTTTTCATAACTTAATTACATATAGGTTAGGATGTTAAAATTAAGATTTATTTAGGTTTTAAAATTAATTCGAAATGAAGTAATTAAAAGCAGTGAAATTCATAAATACAGCACATAAAAAGCCTACCTTTGCAGCCTGAAAGCTCAAAATTACATGCAATATTCAGATTGTGTGTGAATTAACAACTAAACTATACAATGGCAAAATCGCAACAAACCTACAACAAAAAAGAAAAAGAGAAAAAAAGATTAAAAAAACGTCAAGATAAATTAGCCAAAAAAGAAGAACGTAAAGCCAACTCATCTGATGGCGACTTCGATAGCATGATTGCTTATGTTGATGAAAACGGTATGATTACCGATACTCCACCAGACCCCAACAAAAAAAAGAAAGTTATTAAAGCCGAAAACATTGAGTTAGGCGTTTCTAAAAGAGTAGATGAAGAATTTAATCCTAATAGAAAAGGAAAAGTTTCTTTTTTCGATAGCTCTAAAGGGTACGGATTTATACTAGATACCGATAACCAAGAAAAATATTTTGTTCATGTTAGCGGATTAATTGACGAAATTGGTGAAAACGACAAAGTAACTTTTGAACTAGAACAAGGTCAAAAAGGACTGAATGCTGTTCGAGTGAAGAAAGTGTAAGAAATCTAATATTACAACAAACGTCATTCTCGAAATTTTCAAGGAATCTAGAAAATTATCGAGAATCTTTTATTGTTTAAAATTTTTGCTTAGATAGGAGACAGGAATGACGATTAAAATAAGAGAATAAACAAAAGAAAAAAACTTAAAACAAGGTTGTTTGGTTGGTCTCCAATTCCAGTAATTTTTGTTTACGCCAAATACCACCACCATAACCGGTTAAACTACCATCAGAACCAATAATGCGGTGACAAGGAATAATAATAGAAATTTTATTTTCTCCGTTAGCAGTGGCTACAGCTCTTATGGCTTTTAAATCTCCTACAGCAATAGCCTGTTCTTTATAACTTCGAGTAACACCATAAGGAACTTTCAATAATTCCTTCCAAACTCTTAATTGAAAATCCGTTCCTACCATATCCAATTGCAAATCAAACGTTTTAAGTTCACCATTAAAGTATTTTTTTAACTGTTCTTCTGCTTGAGTAATCAAATCGGATGTTGCATTAATCAATACTACTTCCTCACGTTTATTAAACTGATCAAGATGTTTGGCAATGCGTTGTTCATTATTAAATTCTAACAAGCAGATTCCTTTGTTGGTAGCTCCAACAGTTAACAAACCTAATGGAGAATCTATTTGGTGAATATAAATCACTATCATACCAACAAAAGTAATTGATTAAAAGTAATTTTACGAATTCAATTTATCCACATTATGAGCAAAACAAAAGTATCCATAGGCAGCGTATTTAAAACCATTATTTGGCCAAGAAAAAAGTTACTTTTTGTGGGGTTAGTCCTTATTGTAATTAGCCGTTTAGCAAGTTTAATTCTTCCTGGAGCTTCTAAGTACTTAATTGATGATGTTATTGTCAATAAAGATTTTGATAAACTATACACTATAATCCTTGTTGTTGCTGGAGCAATTTTGGTCCAAGCCGTTACTTCGTTTTTGTTGACCAAACTATTGAGTGTTGAAGCACAGCATTTAATTGCTCAATTGCGAGTGAAGGTGCAGCAAAAAATATTGAGTCTGCCTGTTAGTTTTTTTGATAACAGTAAATCAGGAGAGTTGGTTTCTAGAATTATGACAGATGTAGAAGGTGTAAGAAACATAGTAGGAACAGGTTTAGTGCAATTGGTAGGAGGAACACTAACTGCTGTCATTTCTTTGATACTATTAATAAAAATTAGTCCAATGATGACTGCTTATGTGCTTGTTCCTGTTGCTATATTCGGATTTGTTGCTATGAAAGCTTTTGGATTTATTCGCCCTATTTTTAGAGAACGAGGGAAAATAAATGCAGAAGTAACTGGTCGATTAACAGAAACTTTAAATGGGGTAAGGGTGGTAAAAGGTTTTAATGCTGAGCAACAAGAAATAAAAAGTTTTGAAACAGGGGTAGAAAAGTTGTTCTTAAACATTAAAAAAAGCCTTACTTCTACCGCTTTAATTACCAGTTCAGCTACTTTTTTACTAGGGCTTGCTTCCACAGGTATTATGGGAATTGGAGGATATATGATTATGCATGATGAATTAACTTTTGGAGATTTCTTGGCATTTACCCTTTATTTAGGATTTATGATAGCTCCTATAGTGCAGATGAGCAACATTGGTAGTCAGCTAACAGAAGGTTTTGCCGGATTAGACCGAACAGAAGAAATTATGAACATGGAATCGGAACACGATACAAAAGAGCGAGTGATAGAGTTGGAAGCAGTAAATGGAGATATCGCTTTTGAAAATGTGTCTTTTGCTTATGAACAAGACAAAGAAGTAATTCGCAACATCAATATTCATGCACCCAGAGGTTCAGTAACGGCTTTGGTGGGCTCTTCCGGTTCAGGAAAAAGTACCATTGCCAGTTTGGTTTCGTCATTTTTAATACCACATTCGGGCAAAATAACCATAGATGGAAAAGATTTATCAAAAGTCACCTTAAATAGTTATAGAAAACATTTGGGAGTAGTACTACAAGATGATTTTTTATTTGAAGGTACGATTAGGGAAAATATTATTTTTCCTCGACCAAATGCTAGTGAAGAAGCTATACAAGAAGCAGTAAAAGCAGCTTATGTAAATGAATTTACCGATAGATTTGAAAAAGGCTTAGAAACTGTAATAGGGGAAAGAGGTGTTAAACTTTCGGGAGGACAACGACAACGGATAGCTATTGCTAGAGCTATACTGGCAGATCCTAAAATATTAATTTTAGATGAAGCCACCTCTAACTTAGATACCGAAAGCGAAGCGTTGATACAAGCTAGTTTAGGGAACTTAATGCAAGGTAGAACTACATTTGTAATAGCACACCGATTAAGTACTATCCGCAAAGCTGACCAAATTTTAGTAATAGAGAATGGAGAGATAAAAGAAAAAGGTAACCATGATGAATTGATTGCTAAACAAGGACGTTATTTTGAATTGTTTACGTATCAGTCGAGGATTTAATTAGTCAATTAATAAATTAAGTTTTATTCCACTTTTAGTTAAAAAGAAAAAAAAGCTTCCTTTCTTATAGTTACTCAACTCAGCTTGATTAGATAATATAGCCAATCTTTTTATTGATTAAAATCAATAAAGAAGGTGATTGTTATTACTTTAACTGTAGTGTTACTCCTTTATATTTGTCAGTTAGAAAGAGTGATTAGTAATATTTTTAGTTATTTATATTCCAGATATAATCATGAATAAAAAACGCTGGTTTAGCTCAAGAACTTATATGATTGGTTTATTTATAATGAAAATTCGAATAATAATTAATACCTATGTTTATGAAAAATTCGATATCTTCTCAAAAATTTAAATTTCGTGATTTACCTCACTTGTTAATAGATACAGCTAAAGCATGGAATAATGCTGATCCTTGGAGATTAAGTGCTATTATTGCTTATTATGCAGTACTTTCCTTACCAGCATTATTAGTAATCATTATTAATATTGTAGGTACTATATGGGGAGAGGAAATTGTTCAGGGAAAACTAACCTCTGAAATAACCATAGCCCTTGGTAAAGATGTGGCAGATTCTATTCAATCGATGATTAAAAATTCTAAAATTGAAGATAAAAGTTTTATTTCTTCTCTTATTGGTATAATTGTATTAATATTCGCTTCTACAGGTGTATTTTATCAATTACAAATCTCATTGAATAAAGTTTGGCAATTAAAACCAAATCCAAAAGCAGGAATATTAAAAATAATTACCGATAGAGCTAAAAGTTTCGGATTTATAATTGTTATTGGTTTTTTACTTTTAATAAGTTTTATTGTTAGTGCAGGAATTTCTACCATTACCAATTTTATTAATGATACTTTGCCTGATTTTATGTTGTACATAACCAACATTATTGATATTGTAATATCATTGGCTATCATCTCATTATTATTTGCCTTAATGTTTAAATTTTTACCCGATGCTAAAATAAGGTGGAAAAGTGTATGGCTGGGAGCTTTAATAACAGCTGTTTTATTTGTAATAGGAAAGTTCTTATTGGAACTTTATTTTGAAGAAATGAATCCTGCTTCCACTTATGGAGCTGCAGGATCCATTGTTTTAATTTTACTTTGGGTTTCTTATTCAAGTCTTATCTTATTCTTTGGAGCAGAATTTACTTATATCTACAGTAAAAGATATAATTTAAGCATTCAACCTACTACAATTGCTATCAAAGAAGAATCTTAGTTGATTAATATCAATTATAGTGATTGATGTACATCTCTACATCTAATTTATTCTAATATTATCTTTATAGATAATTTAAGTAATTATAAACATCTAAAAAACAAATGTTATGAAAACACTAAAAACCATAAGTCTATCGGCTCTTATTTTGTTAGGAGCGTCATCAAATTTAGTCGCAAAAAAAACAGATCATGATAAAGTTAAAATTAATGAAGAGGCATTTAACAGTCTAACAAAACAAGATCAAGCTAAAGCATTAGATATTCAAACTCATTTAAATGAAATTTATTCAACTGATAAAACAAACTTGTCTAAAAGTGAAAAAAAAGAACTTAAACAAGAATTAAGAATATTGAAAGAAGAAGTTGACTCAATAAATCAGAAGTCTCATAATGGTCATGTTATATATATATCTACCGGAGGATTAATTATAGTTATTTTACTTTTAATTATTCTACTATAGGATTTGAAGATAATGTTTAAGTTTGCGGTAAATGAGCAAACAATATGAACATATTTTTTTCGATTTAGACAGAACGCTGTGGCATTTTGATGAAAATTCTAAAAATGTGTTGAATGAAATCTTTGTGAAATTTGAGTTGGATCGTTTTATCAGTAATCCGAATGAGTTTATTAAAACCTATGAAGTTATTAATGAAAAACTTTGGAAGCAATATAGTAGAAATAAAATAGACAAAGAAAAACTTCGCTCTGAAAGATTTTACCAAACCATGCTAAAATATGGTGCAGATGATAATGCTATTGCTGTGCAAATAGGTGATTATTACATCAACCATTCTCCACAGCAAACCGTTTTGTTGCCTTACACCATTGAGACCTTAGATTATTTGAAGAATAAATACGTGTTACATATTATTACTAACGGATTTGAGGAAGTTCAGTTGATAAAACTGAATAAGTCGGGAATAATGAATTACTTTAATCAGCTTATATTTTCTGAAAAAGTAGGAGTGAAAAAACCACATCCACTAATTTTCAAAAAAGCCATTAAAAATGCCAATGCTCATATTAACAATTCCATAATGATAGGGGATGATTATTATGCTGATATTTATGGAGCTAAAAGAGTTGGTATAGATAGTATTTATTTTAATTTTAATAATTGTTCTCACCAATATGATGTTGACAATGAAATTAATTGCTTAAGCGAGTTGACTGGTTTGCTTTAGCTGTTATTTTTCATCATCTTCTTCACCAAACCATATCATTGCATACCCTTTTTTAATACCAATACCTATAGCATTCCATTGTTTGTTTTTCCAATTGGCTTGATTTATTATTACATTATTGTGTGGAGCACTAGTCTTCCAAGTGTTTAATGCATTTTTAGCAATTTCAGGATCATTTTCTAGAGAACTTGAATAAGAAATTTCATATCCATTGCCTTTGTAAGAGGTTAATTCTCTTGGTTTACTCCACATACAAGCTGCTTTTTTATGGTCGTTAGTGTAGCAACAAGAAGTCCAATTACCTTTATCTGACCAACTATGTAAATTACATTTTGAAGTGACAGGTTCATTTATAGCCAAATCTTTAGCATGAACTTGAGCTACAAAAGTAAGCGATTTAGAAAGAGGAATAGGAGGGAGTTTGTGTACTTTTCTATAAGTATTTATCAGCTGATAAAGTTTCTTTTCATCTTCATTTAGTTTTGTAGTTGAAGATGGTTGTTGAAAAGCATAAAAAATAATAACCATTAAATAAGCTAACTTTTGCATAGTTTAATTTTATATTTTAGAACGAAATTCCAAAATATAAAATTGTGTGCTTATTTAATGATTATTAACAAAATGAGATTGTCTTTTTTATTTTTCAGTATCTTTTTCTGAGCTAGTATCTGCTTTTTTAGGCTTTTCTTTAACAACAGTCATGACTAATTCTTTAGTAACTTTATCCAATTCTACTTTAATAGTATCTCCTTCTTTAATTTTTGATTGGATGATTTCTTCAGCTAACGGATCTTCCAAGTATTTTTGGATGGCTCTTTTTAAGGGTCTTGCTCCATAAGCAGCGTCATAACCTTTATCGGCAATAAAGTCTTTAGCATCGTTAGCTAAATCAATTTTATACCCTAAGCCTTGAATACGTTTGTATAAACTTTCTAATTCAATATCAATAATTTTAAAAATATCATCTTTTGATAATGAATTGAAAATAACAACATCGTCAATTCTATTAAGAAATTCAGGAGCAAAGGCTTTTTTCAATGCATTTTGAATAACACTTGCTGAATGTTCATCAGCAGATTCTTTTTTAGCCGAAGTAGCAAAACCTACTCCCTGACCAAAATCTTTTAACTGACGGGCTCCAATATTGGATGTCATAATAATAATAGTATTTTTAAAGTTGATTTTTCTACCTAAACTGTCAGTTAAAATACCATCATCTAATGCTTGTAATAAAAGATTGAATACATCCGGATGCGCTTTTTCAATTTCATCAAGCAATACAATAGAGTAGGGTTTTCTTCTTACTTTCTCAGTAAGCTGACCACCTTCTTCGTATCCTACATATCCAGGAGGAGCACCAACTAAACGAGAAACAGCAAATTTTTCCATGTATTCACTCATATCAATTCTAATAAGTGCATCTTCACTATCGAATAAATATCTAGCTAATACTTTTGCTAATTGAGTTTTACCAACTCCAGTTGGTCCTAAAAAGATAAAACTTCCAATAGGCTTATTTGGGTCTTTAAGTCCAGCTCTATTACGTTGAATAGCTTTAACCACTTTTTTGATAGCATCATTTTGGCCGATAACTTTATCATGAATTTCATCAAACATTTTAAATAAACGCTCACCTTCTGCTTGAGCCACACGTTGAACAGGAACTCCTGACATCATAGAAACAACTTCAGCAACACTTTCTTCTGAAACAGTTTCTTTATTGTTTCTAGTTTCTTCCTCCCAAGCTATTTTGGCATCATCCAATTCTTTTAAAAGTGTCCTTTCTGTATCTCTTAGCTGAGCAGCTTCTTCATATTTTTGACTTTTTACCACATGACTTTTCTTGGCCTTTATTTCATCAATTTTTTTCTCAATCTCAATAATATTTTTAGGCACTTTAATATTGGTAATATGTACTCGAGAACCAGCTTCATCTAAAGCATCAATAGCTTTATCCGGTAAATGTCTGTCAGTAATATATCTATCTGTTAACGTTACACAAGCTTTAATAGCATCTTCTGTATAAACAACATTATGATGGTCTTCATATTTCTCTTTAATATTTTCAAGTATCTGCATAGTTTCTTCTACTGTAGCAGGGTCTATTACCACCTTTTGGAATCTTCTTTCTAAAGCACCATCTTTTTCTATGTATTGTCTGTACTCATCAAGAGTTGTAGCGCCAATACATTGAAGTTCACCTCTTGCTAAAGCAGGCTTAAACATATTAGAAGCATCTAAAGAACCTGTAGCACCTCCGGCACCAATGATAGTATGAATTTCATCAATAAACAAAATAATGTCAGGAGATTTTTCCAATTCATTCATTACCGCTTTCATACGTTCTTCAAATTGACCTCTGTATTTTGTTCCTGCTACTAAAGATGCTAAATCTAAGGTTACAATTCTTTTATTAAATAATACTCTAGAGACTTTCTTTTGAACAATACGTAAAGCCAATCCTTCTGCAATAGCAGACTTACCGACACCAGGTTCTCCAATTAAAATAGGATTGTTCTTTTTTCTTCTACTTAAGATTTGAGAAACTCGTTCTATCTCTTTTTCACGCCCAACAATAGGATCTAGCTTACCATCTTCAGCATATTTAGTTAAATCTCTACCAAAATTATCCAATACAGGAGTTTTTGATTTGCTTTCTGAACCTTTTGAAGGATTTCCGCCTCCACCCATAAAACCTTTCCCGCTGTCATCATCGTCATCAGATGAAGCTCCCGGAAATTCTGATTTTGGGTTAAAATCTTCTGACGAGTTTAATATCATAATTTCTTCTTTTACTTTGTCGTAATTAACATCAAATTGTTGTAATGTTTGTGTAGCCACATTATCTTGGTCTTTTAATATAGACAACAATAAATGTTCTGTACCAATTACATTACTTTTAAACAATTTGGCTTCTAAATAGGTTATCTTTAATACTTTTTCTGCTTGTTTTACCAATGGAATATTTAATAATTGACTAGGAATTCCTGAACCGGTTTTAGTAGAAAGTTCAATTTGTGCTCTCAAATCTTTCGGATTTACGCCTAATGATTCAAGAATTTTCACTGCCAATCCATTACCTTCTCGTATAATTCCTAACAAGAGATGTTCTACTCCGATATAGTCGTGCCCTAATCTCAGGGCTTCTTCTTTGCTATAAGAAATTACATCTTTAACTTTTGATGAGAAATTTGCATCCATATACTTTCTATTATATTTTACACCCTAAAATTAGGATTATTTCAAGTAAGTCAAAAATAATTATATACTAATATCTATTAAAAATATATAATATGTCTTTTTCAACAGAATTTTGTTAGTAAATAAGCGTTAAAAATTTGTCTTTAAAAAAGGCTTATTAGTACTTTCGGGAGTTCAAAAAATCAGTACTAATTAAAATGTAAATTACATGATAGAAGGCGAAAAAATTATTCCGATTAATATAGAGAAAGAAATGAAATCTGCCTACATTGATTATTCAATGTCGGTTATTGTGTCTAGAGCTCTTCCTGATGTGAGAGATGGTTTAAAACCTGTTCACAGAAGAATTCTATTTGGAATGATGGAATTAGGCGTTAGATCAAACGGTGCGCATAAAAAATCAGCTAGAATCGTAGGAGAGGTACTTGGTAAGTATCACCCACATGGTGATACTGCGGTTTATGATTCTATGGTACGTATGGCTCAAGAATGGTCGTTGCGTTACAGGCTAGTTGACGGACAAGGTAACTTTGGTTCTGTTGATGGTGATAGTCCTGCTGCAATGCGTTATACCGAAGCTAGACTACAAAAGATAGCTGAAGAAATGTTGGCAGATATCGATAAAGAAACGGTTGATTTTAGCTTAAACTTTGATGATACGCTTCAAGAGCCAACCGTATTACCAACAAGAATTCCTGCTTTATTATTAAATGGTGCTTCTGGTATTGCTGTAGGTATGGCAACCAACATGGCTCCTCATAACTTAACTGAAGTTATTGATGGAATCATTGCTTATATAGACAATAGAGAAATAGACATAGATGGCTTAATGGATCACATAAAAGCACCTGATTTCCCTACAGGTGGAATTATTTATGGTTACCAAGGAGTAAAAGATGCTTTCCATACAGGTAAAGGCCGTATTGTAATCCGTGCAAAAACGGAGTTGGAAGAAACAGATTCAGGAAGATTTAGAATTATTGTTAACGAAATTCCTTACCAAGTTAATAAAGCTGACATGATTAAAAAAACAGCTGACTTAGTAAATGATAAGAAAATTGATGGAATTTCTGATATTAGAGATGAATCGGATAGAAACGGGATGAGAATAGTGTATGAACTTAAAAGAGAAGCTATTCCGAACGTTGTTTTAAATAATTTATTTAAGCAAACAGGCTTGCAAACTTCTTTTAGTGTAAACAATATTGCATTGGTAAAAGGTAGACCGGTAGTTTTAAATTTAAAAGATATTATTGTTGAATTTGTTGAATTCAGACATGAAGTAGTGGTTAGAAGAACTACCTACGAATTAAGAAAAGCAGAAGAAAGAGCACATATCTTAGAAGGGTTAATTATTGCGTCCGATAATATTGATGAAGTTATTAAAATAATTAGAGCATCTTCTAGCCCTGATGAAGCTCGTGATAACTTAATGGAACGATTTAATTTATCAGATATTCAATCTAGAGCAATTGTTGAAATGAGATTGCGTCAGTTAACGGGGCTAGAGCAAGATAAATTAAGAGGTGAATACGAAAGTATTATGGCTTTAATTACAGATTTAAAAGACATTTTAGCTAACGAAGATAGAAGAATGCAAATCATTAAAGATGAATTGTTAGAAGTAAAAGCTAAGTATGGTGATGAAAGAAGAAGTGTAATAGAGTATGCCGGAGGAGATTTTAGTATTGAAGATATGATTCCTGATGAAACAGTTGTTGTTACTATTTCTCACTTAGGATACATAAAAAGAACTTCTTTATCTGAATACAAATTACAAAATAGAGGAGGAGTAGGAGCTAAAGGTTCTGCTACCAGAGATGAAGATTTCTTAGAAAACTTGTTTGTAGCTACAACACATAATTACCTATTAGTATTTACCGAAAAAGGTAAATGTTACTGGATGCGTGTATTTGAAATTCCTGAAGGTACAAAACAATCTAAAGGTAGAGCCATCCAAAACTTAATAAACATTGAAACTGACGATAAAGTGTTGGCTTATATTAACGTTAAGGATTTGAAAGATGAAGAATACATAAATAACAACTTTATTATTATGTGTACTGAAAAAGGTGTGGTTAAGAAGACTACCTTAGAGGCTTACTCTAGACCAAGAGTAAATGGTATTAATGCTATTACAGTGAGAGAAGGAGACAGGTTATTAGAAGCTAAATTAACAAGTGGTTCTGATGAAATTTTATTAGCACTTAAATCAGGTAAAGCAATTCGTTTTAATGAATCTACTACTAGACCGATGGGTAGAAATGCATCAGGAGTTAGAGGTATTAGATTAGCCAACGAAAAAGATGCTGTAATTGGAATGATAGCTATAAATGATAAGAGTAGAAACATCTTGGTAGTATCTGAAAACGGATATGGAAAACGTTCTGAATTAGAAGACTACAGGGTAACCAATAGAGGTGGTAAAGGGGTTAAAACCATTAACATTACTGATAAAACAGGTGGTTTAATTGCTATGAAAGATGTATCTGATAACGATGATTTAATGATTATCAATAAATCAGGATTGGTGATACGTTTAGCTGTAGATTCTTTAAGAGTTATGGGTAGAGCAACTCAAGGAGTAAGATTGATTAACCTAAAAGGAAACGATAGTATTGCTGCAGTTGCAAAAGTTGAAAAAACTGAAGAGGAGGAAGAAATAATACTTAACGAAATAGAAAATCAAGATACTTCAATGAATGAGGAAGATATGGACAATGGCAAGGATGTTGATGTTTCTAACGATGAAGAATAAATAAAATTGAAAATTAAAAAACGATAAAATGAAAAAAATACTGATAACAGCTGCTGTAATTGTTGGATCAACGGTAGTATTTGCTCAAAAAAATCAAGTACAAACAGCATATAGTTTTAGTAAAGCCTTTGATAGAAACGGAAAATGTTCTGAGTTACAAAATGGGTTAGAAGCTATTAATATTGCTATTCAAGATGAAACTACTAAAACATGGGTTAAAACATGGATGTATAGAGGGAATCTATATTATAGTGTATTGTTACCAACAACCGATCAAAATTGTAAAGACCTTTATAAAGAAGCCTTAGATGAAGCTACAGATTCTTACCTAAAAGCGTTGGTATTAAACTTTGAAGATCCTGAATTAAAAAAGTTAGATTTGAACAAAGAGGATGGTAGTGATATGATAAAGTTTATTACTGCATTAAATAGTAATAGCAAGGTTGAATATCAAGAGTTTATGATGACAATTATAGGTGGAAGAATGCCCGGTTTAGCAGGAGAATACGCTAATAAAGGAATAGAAAACTTCCAAGCTAAAGATTACAAAAAAGCACAAGAGAATTTTGGAAAATCTATGATGTTAAATCAACTTGCCGGAAAAATGGATACGGTAATGATGTTTAATACAGCATTAGCTTCTGAATATGCTGAAGATTATGAAGCAGCAAAACAATTGTACAATGCTTTAATTCAGTTGAAATACAATGTGGATGGTAACGGACCAAGTTTATATCAGTCACTTTCTAGAATTCACAAAAAGGAAGGAGACAACGAAAAATCGTTAGCAGTTTTACAAGCAGGAAGAAAAGCTTACCCAAACAATCAAGCATTAATATTCGAAGAAATTGATTATTTCTTACAAGCAGACAAAGCTCAAGAAGCATTAACAAGCTTAAATACAGCTATTGAATTAGATGCTACCAATGCTTTTCTTTATTATGTTAGAGGAACTGTTCAAGAAAAACTGGAAAATAAAGATGCTGCTATTTTAGATTATAAAAAATCATTAGAGTTAGATCCTAAACAACATGATGCAGCTTATAACTTAGGTGCTTATTACTTTAACAAAGGTGTTGATAAAATTAATGAAGCAAATGATTTGCCTTTAAGTCAGTCTAAAAAGTTTGAAGCAATGAAAGCCGAAGCTAAAAAAGACTTTGAAAGTGCTATTCCTTATGTAGAAATGGCAAACAAAGCAAAACCGGAAGATGGCGATACTGCTACTATGCTAATTAAACTTTACACTCAAGTAGGTGAGTACGAAAAAGCAAAAGAATTAAAAGCGAAATACCAATAAGCTTTATTCAATTAAGTAATTTTAAAAAAGAGGTTGTCTTAAAAGACAACCTCTTTTTTTGTCGTAGATTCCTGCCTTTGCAGGAATGACGTACAGAGAACGAGAATGATGTTAAAACTATTTCAGCATTAATTAACCTACAACGTCATTCCCGAAATTTTCAAGGAACGTAGGAAATTGTCGGGAATCTTTTCTATCGTTAATCAATTACAATTCCCAAGTATTCTCCATCAAATGACCCCGATAAGTATCGGGCGGGGAGATATCTTGTAAGTTAGGAAATGTAACGCCTTTCATATTAAGATAAGCTCATATTTATGTTAAAATTGATTAATGCTTAAAAATCTGATTAAAATCATTTCTAATTATACAATAATTAATGTACCTTTGGTTATAATAATTAACAATTAAACAACATAATTAAAAAATACATGAAAACAGTTCTTCTTCCAACAGATTTTTCTACCAATTCTAAGAATGCAGTTAATTGGGCACTAAATTTTTACCAAAGTGAACAAGTGAAATTTATATTAATTCATTCTTATTTTTCACCGCAATCTGGTTCTAGTGCCGTAGTTTCTATTAATGAAATATTAAGAAAACAAGCTGTAGAAGATTTGATAAAATATAAAAAAGAGTTAATAGATACCTTTCCTAACAATAAGAATGAAATTGTTTGTAAAGAAGTTTATGGAGATGTACTTCATGCTATAAAATTTATATCTGAAGAATTAGATAATGTAGCAGTTGTAATTGGAGCTAAAGGAATGAGTGCTATGGAAGAAATATTTATAGGAAGCAACACTTCGGAAATTGTTAAAGAAGCAGACGCTCCTGTTTTTGTTATTCCTGAAAATGTAGTTTATAAAGAAGTAGAAAAAGTTGCTTTAGCAATAGATTTTCAAGATAATCTTAATGCAAACACTTTAAATCCATTAAAAGGTTTATTGGTAAATAAAAAAGCTGTATTACGTGTTTTCTACATAGAAGATGAAGATGCTAATATCGCTGAAGAACAACAAAACAAAGTAATAATAGATTTAGAATCAAAACTCAATCAAAACATCGAAGTTATTAAAATAAATGAAGAAGATCCGTTAAGTGGAGTACAAAAATTTATTCATTCACATAAAATTGATTGTTTAGTAACAATAAACCGTAAAAAGTCTTTTTTTGAAAGTTTATTTCATAAAAGCTTTAGTAAACAGATAGCCCTTCATACAGACACACCATTATTGGTATTGCATGATTAATAATTCACTTTCTTAACAAAATTATATGATGACCATACTTTTGCCTACGGATTTCTCTAACAATGCTAAAAATGCCATTTTTTATGCATTAGAACTTTATAAAAATCAGGAAGTTAATTTTATATTAATGAATGCGTTTCATCCAACACACGATGATATGGCCAATAGTATTACTGGTGGTTCATTAAATGATTTGTTAAGCCAAGTTTCTGAAAAACAATTACAAGAATTAATTGCTGAGATTAAATCAAAAAAACAGCTTAACAATAAAAAACATTCGTTTAGCTTTAAATCTGTTTATGGAAGTTTAGTAGAAATTATTGACACTTTTGTTGATAAACATCCTATAGATTTAATAGTAATGGGAGCAAAAGGAATGAGTGCGGTAGAAAAAATTGTTTTTGGAAGTAACACTTATGCAGTAATTAAAGAAGTGGATTGTCCTGCTTTAGTTATTCCTGATAAAGTTAGTTATTCTTCTCCATCAACTATTAGCATTGCTACTGATTTTAAAGAAATTAAAAAGAAAAACATATTTGCTACATTACAACCTTTGGTAAAGGATTTTAAACCGGAAATTACTTTATTTAATGTAACGGAAGAAATGAAATCGATTGGTGCTGACGAAAAACAAATGGCTCAATCTATTACTAATATCCTTGATGTAGCGGATATTAAAACTTCTTATTTTAAACATGAAGATGTAATTTATGGTACTAAAGAATATGTTAAACAACACAATACATCTTTAATGGTACTGGTAAACAAGAAAAGAAACTTCTTTGAAGATTTATTTCATATTAGCTTTACCAAACAAATTTCTTTTCATGCCGAAATTCCATTATTAATCTTACACGATTAATTTAAAAGCCAATTGTTGGCTATAAAATATGGATTCTTTAACACAAATTTTACTAGGAGCAGCTGTAGGTGAAGCTGCTATGGGTAAAAAAGTGGGCAATTGGGCTATCCTTTGGGGGGCTGTTGCCGGAACTATTCCCGATTTAGATGTTTTAGCCTTTCATTTTACTGATAATATTACTGCTCTCGAAATCCACAGAGGGTTTACCCATTCGCTATTTTTTAGTGTGCTTTTTGCACCAATTTTTGGTTTTATCATCAGTAAAATTCATAGAAAGCTAAACGCCACCTGGAAAGATTGGACCCTACTGATGTTTTTAGGCTTTTTTACTCATGGCTTGTTAGATGCCCATACTACATGGGGGACACAACTCTTTTGGCCGCTAGATTATCGCTTGGCTTACAAAAATATTTTTGTTATAGATCCGCTATACACCATACCGTTTTTGTTTTTCGTGATTTTAGCCATGTGTTATAAAAAAGAAAGTAAAAAGCGTAGCAAATACAACAATTTAGGACTAATCATCAGCAGCAGCTATATGGTGTTAACGTTAGGTTTTAAGTGGATAGGACATCAACAATTTACTAAAGCCTTAGCTAAACAGGAAATAGACTACAAAGCAATAGCCACCAGACCAACTCCTTTAAACGCCATACTTTGGGGAGCAAATGTTCAGCTTAAAGATGCATATATTATTGGTTATTATTCATTGTTTGACAAAAGCGACATTCAATTTAGCGAAAAAATTCCTAAAAATTATCACTTGTTAAAAGAGATACTTCACGAAAAGAAAGTACAGCAATTAATTAAGATTACCGAAGGTTGGTATGCTGTTGAGCAAAATGGCGACACGCTTATTTTTAAAGATTTGCGTTTTGGTCAGAACGATATTAACAATATAAAAAGCAACTTTGTTTTTAGTTTTGAATTGTTTTATGACGAAAATGGTGAATTTCAAGCTATAGAACAAACTAAAAACATTAGAGATGGCAAACTACTTCTAAAGGCCTTACTTACCAGAATTAGTGGTGTTTAATTCATTAATAATCTTATCTAAAATAAATAAACTCTTTACCTAATCATTAAGTTTATCTAAATCCCTACGCACTTTCTTGGTAGGGCGACCTTTAATTCCTAATATTTTATTCTGATGTTGTTGTTGCTGAACTTCCTCTAATAGTTGTAAATCTGCTGCGGTGGTGGTTTCTAATAAGTATTGACTCACCAATTTTCTTCCAATACGAGATTTAGGAATATCTAATACTTTAAAACTTCTCCAAATAGGAATTACTTTAATACTAATAATATTACCAACAGCAGTAAGCTTGCTTGGTTTTACAAAATCACCGTTAAGTTTCACTTTTTCGGTATCGCAAGCTTTTGTGGCTAATGTTCTGGTTTTAAACAAACGTACCACCCAAGTATATTTATCTATTCTCATGGAAGCTGCCAGTTAAATTCGTTAAACAACTTAAGCCAATCTTCAGGAAAATCAGCAGTAAGAATCATTTTTTGGTGGAAGAGGGGGTGTTCCAACTCAATCTGTTGAGCATGTAAAAACAAATAATGGCAGTTAAATTGCGTTTCATACATACGGTTATGAAATCGATCTCCGTATTTATAATCACCAACTATAGGATGATTGATTTTATTCAAATGCTTACGCAATTGGTGCATGCGTCCGGTTTTAGGAAGTAACTCCATTAAACTATAACGTGATTTAGTGTAAGGATGAACAGGAATGTCCAACTCAACAGATGATACAGTTGTATAATGGGTTAAAGCTGCTTTATAAACTCCGGTATCATCATTTTTTACAGGAGAATCAATTATTCCGGCAGGCGGACTAAAACCTCTGACAATGGCAAAATATTTTTTTGTAATACAATTATTGATAAATAAAGCCTGAAATGGAGCTACAAAAGATTTATCTTTTACTAAGAGCAAAATTCCTGAGGTTTTTCTATCCAAACGATGTACAGGAAAAAGTGGAAAACCTAATTGTTGTTGTAATATTTCCAACAAAGTTGTTTCCGTAATGTTTCTGGCGTAGTGTGATTGATGAATTAAATAGTTATTGGGTTTATTCACTACCACTAATAAATCGTCTTCATAAACAATTTCTATGGTATCTATTGCTGGTTGGATGGAAGTATTCATTTCTTTTGCAAGATACTAACGTTATAGGAAATAAGACTAAATGATGTTCGTTTGGATATTAAAGTTCTTTTTTTACATCGTTAACAGCTTTTTTTGATTCTTTTCCAACGTATTTTATCGGTTTACAAGCTACCATTACAAACATTAGGGTGGTTAGTAGCATAAATTTGAATGTTGTTAGTCTTAATTTCATGGGATACGATATTAGGTAAGTGCTGTATTTCCAAAATTACACATTTAAATTCATGTATTTCAGAAAGGATGGGTATTAACTAAATTACTCATTAACAATTTTTATGGAATCAACTAAGGGTTGTACAGACGTATTCATCTCCTTTGCAAGATACAATTAATAAAAAATATACATACATAACTTGATGAAAGTTATATTGCCTAATGCTAACTTCGCTATTAAAATTCAATAATTTACTCCGTGCAATGTAACTTTTTTCATTTTCGTTACACTTATTATATAGAACACACCTTTTAAAGTGTTATTGATGATTAATAAAAAACAACAAGAAAAATTTCTAATACTCTACAAACCAATTCATGATAGGTTTGAACGCTTCTGCAGGGCAAGGGTTTTTGGAAATATGGAATATCAAGATTTAATGAATGATACTTTACTTGTTGCTTTTAAAAAGTTTAATACACTTAAAAATGAAAAAACTTTTTTATCATTTTTAATAGGTATAAGTATTCGTTTATTAGCTAATCATCACAAAAAAATAAAAGAAGATTTAATAGTTGAATCTAATTATGACTATCATCAAGATGTAAATGCCAATACTGAAAGAGATACTGAAATCTATTTTCTATACAAAGCATTAGCATTGCTCCCTGACGAACAGAGGGAATGTTTGGTGCTTTTTGAGATTACAGGTTTCTCCATTAAGGAAATTATGGAAATTCAAAATTCCTCCGAATCGGCAGTAAAACAACGCTTAAAAAGAGGACGAGCTAAGTTATTAGAGCTATTGACTTTTGAATCAAAATACCAAACTAAAGAGGATAGTCATGAGTAATGATACTAATAAAATGTTGAATGATTTATTCAACAAAGCCAAAAATGAACCTTCAAAAGTATCTTTTGAAGCAACTAAGGAGCGATTTATAACCTCTGTTAGCAAGAAAAACAATGCTACAAAAGGAAACAATTTTGCTCGATTTTTCAACCTTAAATTAATTATTATGATAGCATCAATAATAACAACTATTACATTAGTATTAGTTTTAAAACCAACAACTACAACAAAAACAACAGATAAGGAAAATACCACAAATACATCAACTGTAGAAACAACAATAAAGAATGAAAAACAGGTTTTACAAGAACAACAACAAGTGATAACAGAATATTTACAAAAAGTAGATAGGTTAACACCTAAAAACATTGCCTTAAATCAAGAAAAAGCCCTCCTTATTCCGACAGATAGTTTAAAAAAATACAAAAAAGCATTAGTAGCATCGGCTCGTATTTCCGAAATATTAGATACCGCTTATAGGTTTCCGAATTTAACACCTGATGAAATTGCTGCTAACAACAAACAAAAAGCAAAAATGGTAAAACAACTTATTAAATTAGATAAAAAACAATATGCTTTTATTCCTTCAGGTACGTTTAAAATAGAAGATAAAAATTGGTCGGTACAGGCATTTTATATGCAAACTACCGAAGTTACCAATTTAGAATACCGAACTTTTTTATTCGATTTATTAATTACCGACAGAAAGGAAACATTTTTAAAGGCAAAACCTGATCAAGCCATGTGGGTAAAAGAATATCCAAATGCTTTTAATAAACCAATGCAAGACAATTATTTTTCACACTCAGCATATAATGACTACCCTGTTGTTGCTATAAGTAGGGAAGGGGCAGAAATGTATTGTAAGTGGTTAACTGAAGAGGTAAACAAACAAAATACTGAACCCATTAATGATATACGTTTGCCAAGTAATTACGAATGGATGTACGCAGCATCTGATGGAGGTAAACATTTTCCTTATCCATGGGGAGGGCCTTATCTTAGAAACTCAAAAGGATGCTTTTTGGCTAATTTTTATCCGATGAAAGATAATTATATAGCTGATGGTGCATTTCATACAACTAAGGTACAATCATACAATCCTAATGATTTTGGTTTGTATTGCATGAGCGGTAATGTGGCTGAGATGGTGTATTACGAAGATGAAAATAATTTACCGGGAACGAGAGGCGGTAGTTGGTCGAGCATAGGACAAGAGCTACAAATAATTGAAGGAAATGATAGATTTAAAGAAAGAACCAAACCCTCTGTAAATGTTGGTTTCAGACCGGTTATAACTTATTTAGGAAGAGCAAAAGCACAAATAAATCCTCCCGGAACAGTTAAAATAAAAGACAATATTTACATAGATGAAACGGAAATAACCAACTTTAATTGGCGAGAATACATGATGTGGTTGGAGAAAGAACACGGAAAAAACGCTATCGAATACAAAAATGCATTGCCCGATACCTTAGTTTGGAAAGAAAAAGAATCGTTTAATGAACCTTATACTCAATATTATTATAGTCATCCGGCATATAATGATTATCCTGTGGTTGGAATAAGCTACGAACAAGCCGTGCAATATTGCAAATGGCGAACGGAACGCGTAAAAGAATTGTTTGAAATCAAGGTGTTGACCGATAAAAAGAACGTGTATCCAACCAATTTTGAATACCGATTGCCAACAAAAGAAGAATGGGAAGCAGCAGCAAAAATTGGTTATTCCGAGAAAACACAACAACAATTGAATACTAAATACAAAGGACAAATTTTAGCTAATTTGAAAAGGAATAAAGAAGATAATGTGGTGGTAGCCGGAAATATTGCAGACAATGCAGATATAACAGCTCAGGTTAAATCATATTGGCCAAATGCTGCAGGATGTTATAATTTAATTGGAAATGTAGCCGAAATGATTAACCAACAAGGATTGGCTAAAGGTGGCTCATGGATTAATAATCCAAATGAAATTTCTATTGAAAAGGAAATAACTTATACCAAACCAACAGCATGGTTGGGTTTTAGATGTGTTGTCGAAATTAAATAGTAAGAGTTAATTCTTTATATTAAGCTCCTATATTCTTTATTGAAGATAGGGGCTTTTTAGTTTATTATATGGCGAGTTTAGAAAACTCTATTTAACATAATATAAATTATAAGACAAGTTAAATATTATTTTTATATATTTGCAATTCAGCAACTTAAACCATATCCTTTTAAAAAAATAAATTATGAATAACAAGTTTTATATCAACTGCAATTTTAATTACACCACTGTAAATCAAATTTACATAAAAAAATCTAGGTTATATTTTATATCTTCTCTAGTGAAAAGATTTTTAAAATTTTTAAAAAAGATCATCTTCTTTTTGTAATTATATTTTATTGGAATAATATTGTTTAAACCAATCGGGAACGATGTCATTATCAATTTTATCCCAATTCTTATTATTATCTTTATCTAACTTAAAGTGAGCAAATAATGATTGTTTCCCTTCACCATCTACCGAATTGTCAAAATAAAATGCTTGATAAGCATATTGAGATGCTTCATGAAGTAAATTCATTGAACGATAATACCTATCAGTTATTTTATCTTTAGGAACATCATGACCTCCTTGTTTTACTCTTACTTCAACACGATATTGATTAATTGTAGGAGATTTAGTTGAAACAAAATACAAATAAACTTTATATCCCGCTTTCACAGCTTCTTTCATAATATCTACCTTACTGGGATGTGAAAAAACCGTTTCAAAAGAGAATTTTTTTCGCTCTGACAATAGCTTTTTTCTTAATACATGTGCAATTATTTGTGCTAAATGTTCATCAGCATTTAATTTCACCAAATAAATACTATTGTCTGTAAGCTTAAAGGACGATTTAAATAGTTTTTCATTAAAACTATTCCCAACTAAGCCTGAATCCATGGCAATTCTCACGAATTCATCTTCCAAAAGAGTTATCTTGTATTTTTTGAGAGAACATTTACCTTTTCTCAGTTCTTTGGCGATTAAATCAGCATTTATATAGATACCAAAATCTATAGGTACATTATTAACTTTATAGTTTCGTACTTTATTAATAATAGTACTTTTCCCAGATCCATTTGGACCAGCGAAAACCCTCATTCTTAATACTTCTTTAGTCAAGGATTAGTTTTTGATTTTTGTTGTTTACCTCAATTTTCTCAATTTTTTCAACAGTTCCATCCTTGTATTCTTTCACCACCCATCCTTCTCTAGCAACAACAATATAACCCAAAAGTTCCATAGCTTTTTCTGAAGCCTCTTGAAACGCTTCTGTTGACTTACGTATTAAAATACGTTTAGTAAAATACGGCTTATTTTTCTTTGAATCATTCATAATTACCCCAAAGTTACGAAAATATGCATATAAATGTTGCACCAAAAACTAATATCTCCTCTCCCCTTCCAAATGTAAGAGCAATTCAATTGTGCAGCCAATGGCTGCAAAAAACTTTTTTGCAAAGCTCATTTTATTTGTGTATATTAGTGCGTATGAATATATTAAGGTACATATGGACTAAACTCAACCGAAAGTTACTGTGGAAACAACGCAGAACCTATGTGTTACTCATACTAATAGCCCTGGGAATGATAATAGCGGCTGTTGTGTATTTTAAGCTATTCTAACTTTATATATGGTATATGTTTAAAATTCTTTTCTTATTTTAATTGCTTCTTCAATCCAAGCACCTAGATTATCAGCTATATTTTTATAAACTCCGGGACCTGTAACTTGAGTAGGTGATTTTAGTTTTACAACATTTGATAGTTTTTTCTTTCCTTCACATAAAGTGAACCCCTCAAATGGATTTTTCCCAGCTTTAGATTGCTTTCCCTGTTGATTATTTAGGTTATGAATTCTTATCCCAACAACTCCTTTCCCTGAATCCCAAGCTTTTTTGATTTCATAATCAATCCATTTCCTGTTGGCAGTTCCTTCTCCAACTAAAACAACAAGACAAGATTTTCCCGATAGATTGGTATCGATCCAATTTTTAATAGAAGTATCACCTTTTCGTTTAATTTCTTCCCAGTTATTTGGTGTCGCAACGGAATTTTTTTCTATTGAACCAATATTTCGAACCTGTTGGGTTCTCCAAAAATCCTTTTCAAAATGAAAACTAAAAAATACTTTTCTTTTTACAGGTATGTCTCTTTTTAATAAAATTCCCATATAATTAAATTTTGTCCAATAAATATTTTTGAAATACAGAGGAATAAGCATAATCTAAAAGAAACCTTTTATTGCCCTTCTCTGAATAATACTTGTCAAAGATCATTTTCGCTGCTGCACCTGTGCTAGCAACAGGAATAACAATTGCATTTGAATGAAATTCTCTAAACATCATAAACTCCTCTTCTACTCCTTTCATTCCTCCTATAAAGATTCCAGCACTAAAATTATTTGAGCCTAACATTTTTTCTCTCATTAATTTTAAGCTTGCATCTTTTTCTCCTAAGTTTTCTGTTGTTATTATATTGTCAAATTGATTATTGTCAGGGAGAAAAGACTTTTCGAAAAACTTTGATTGATATATCGTCATATGATCCTGAATATTTATTCCGCTAACTTGTAAAACATAATTAACCAATGGAGTTATTGAAGGGTGACCTCCCCATATCAATTTATGCTCAGGTAAAACTGCTGTTGCTAATGATATTATAGAATCTCTGATCGCTAGAATATCCGCTGTTTCGAAATATTTTGAATCTCTTGTTTCTAAGGGAATACTAGCCGATAGAAATATGTTTTTTAAACTTTTAGACATAGTTCGAATTCTTTTTTACCAATTGTTTTTATCCTTAATTGATCATTTAACCAATGAAGATGATTTAACCATCTATTTCTAATTCTTAAATCATCATAGATAAGATGAACACTTGCTTTTGCATAGTTACTTGATGCTTTAGTAAGTTCCTCTGATAAATGGCAATCCATAGATTGAGGTATTCCAACAGAAGGGATATATATATTTATTTTATCGCTAGAAATTTCTTCCGTTATAAAACGCTCAGGTTGTAAATTTAGATTTCGCCCAAATTTGCGACCGACATTTAAAAAATCTGTAATCAAACTATCTTGTCTAGAAGCAAGATTTCTAGCTCGTACTGATTCTACTATACATACTAAATCATCTATGAAGTCATCCTTTAGTCTTGATAAATAAGTTTTATCTTCATCCCAATAATCGAAATTCTCAATTTCCATTTGTACAGGGAAAGATATTTCAGCAAACCTCTCTGGTTTATGCTTTGGCCAGACTAGCTGGACAACACCTATTAGTTTTGCACTAGCTTCAGCGATTTCCTCTTTACACCACCTACTTTCAAGAAAATTAGGAGTATTTAATAACACTACGACATCACAATCACTCATTCTATGCCATAGTTCTTCTTGAAATGGCTCTCCTTGTTTAATAGAATGCGTATCTAAGAACACATCAAAATTCTTCCTTTCCAACGCCTCATACAACTGCAAAGCGACTGATGAAGACTCATTTCTTTTATAACTAATGAAAACTTTTCTAGTAGCCCTTAATTTACCAAACGACTCTAAAACAAGCGATACAATTTTTTCATCTTCATTAACAGAATATTTAAGTCCATTTTGGTTAGAAAGTAACTCCGGTATTTCATTAGTAAATGAATCAGAGTATATTGGAAGAATAATTGTACCATCCAACAATAACTGTTGTAGTAAGTCTACATTCTTAAAGCTACCGTTTTTATCTCCAAAATATAATACATATCCAGGCTGATTACCTTTATACTCTGCAGAGTAATTTTCCTCTGTGATTACTTTAAATGCATTTTCCAGTAACTTTAACTCACGAATTTTTTCAAATAGAACACTTCTAATTCGCTTGATATAATTATCAGTAGTACCAAGAAATATTATTTGATATTTATATTCCATATTATTCTTTCTCAAAATAACTGTAGGTTAATTTGATTATGTTCACTTTCGTGTTCAATCCAACTAATCGGGTCTCCTCCAATTCCTTTCTTAATATTAGGATTAGTTATAACCCATGTTATAAACTCCTCTCCCACTTCATTTAAATCTTTATATTTCATTCCTGGTCCTTTTTTGCAAAAAATGGAAAAATCCTCAGGAATTTCGATAGAGTTATCGCCTAAATAGTAGAAGTTTCTTGATATCAAAACAGAATCCGCACTAGTATCAGTTTTCGTATGCTTTTCTTTATTGACTGTAGAATGGGCAGATGGTTCTTGTATCCACTCATTGGTTTGTTCGTCTTTGTGATAAAAGTTATCACCATACATTTGAACTAAACTGCCATTTATAATAGGTCTTTTGTAATGAAAACGAGGATTATTCCAATATTCATCAAAAGTGATTTTTTCTTCGACTTGCATAGCATATATAAGGTGATTCAATCGGCTTAATTTTTTACTTCCCGTTCCAATAATCCAGTCACCTAATTCTAAATTTTTATTTTTTCTTATAGCAGGCTTACACACAGCCAAAGTACAGTAACCTCCAAATGGATTTGGGGCAAGACCATAATCATGTTCAACTACATATGAGAAATAATTCATTACACTAACAATTTATTGTAGCTATCTTATACATAGGAGCCTTTTTACCTCCAGAAGGGTTTTCTACAGGAAATTTTTCACCATTTATAATATCGATTAACTTATCTAAAGAATTCCAACCAATTGTGGGTCCGCCATACTTTTTAAAAGCAGGAGGAAGTTCTGCATTTTCATTATTTCCATGAGTATAGATTCCTACGATTTTTTTACCTTGCCTATATGCCATTTCAATTTCATCATTTACCCACTTTCTAGAATGAGTTTTATCTCCAATAAGACATATTAAAGAGCCTGACCAACTTATCTGTTTTCTTAAAAATCTTTTTATCACTTCATCACTTGGCCTCTTTTTTTTAGTATGTTTCGTACTATCTACCGAATAATTTCTGACATTATAACCTCTTTCTGCAAAACGTTCTTTTAATCGTTGCACTTTATCATCATCCTTACCATGATGACTTATGAAAACATTATTTGATTTAGGGCTACTCATAATTCTTAACTATTTTATTAATATTCCATTTTGGAGGATACCAGTATTCAATTTTACTTTTTGTTGGTTTATAAATTTGTTTGATTCTTGTTCGTCCAGAAATTCCTTTTAAATTGGGATGTATAACCCGAGAATACTTATCAACTTCACAAAATAAATTTTGACAATCTATAAGTTGTAAATCCCTTCCCCATAAGTTTTGAAATGGAATATTTAATCTTTTAAATTCTTCATTTTGCTTTTCAGCCATTAAGCGTATTATTTCGGATTCATTATAGTCTCCCATATCGCTAAAGCATTTCCTAATTCCATCTCTTGCTCCTGGTCCTGGGAAAACAAAATCCATTTCACTAAAATCAATTAAATTGCTATAGTTTAAATCAATGCAATACTGATAGGCCAAAAAATCACCAATTGTAGGGAACTCCTTTAACAAATAAAAAACTTCTTGTATTGATTTAGCATCTCTTACTAGCTTATAAGTCTGATTTTTCATCATCAAATCAAGCAACATTAAATGATTTTTGTGTTTTTTAGGATACCCAAAAGAACTCTTTCCAGAAGTCATTATATATGCACCAGAATATATTGTTTTCTCTTTTTTAATTGCCTGATCAAGAATTTTAGAATATTTAGAAAAAGAGAACTCTGAATACCTAATTTCTTTAAGTTGCTTTTGTAGCAATTTCCAAGTTTCTATTTTATTAAATGTTTTAAATAAAATTATTCTAAAAAACACTTCTTCAGGAGATTGATCCCCTTTATAAATGACTTCTTTAATTAGAAATTGACTAACTCTGTCTGATGCCCTGTAGGCATTAGTAAACTTGTGTTTAATAAGTACCTCATCATCAGTCCATGGAAAAGACTCTCCTTCTATCTTCCTGAAAAAAATATTTTGTCTTTCAGCAGTAAATCTCCAATAAGTATCGTAAGCCTCAGTTGGTGTTGGAAGCTTCATTTTTTTATGGATTTGAAAGTTTTTCTGCAACGTTACTTCTTCTATTATGTTATCAACAACTAATTCCATTTCTCTTATTTGAGCTTAATTTTTTCCTATGTATAATAGTTTTCTATTTTTTATACTTACTAGTACTCTACCTCCCTTATTCTTAACTAATTCATCAAAGACATTATATGAGTTAATAATAGCAGTTTCCCATTGATTTGCAGTACAATCTTTAACTTCTACCTTACTCGAAAGTTTTTGAATTGTTTTTAGAACTTCAGTATCTACTCTATTGCTGTATTTAAAAAGTTGGTGATGTTGAGCATGACTATAAACATACAATGCAATTAATTCTTCGGTAATCGCTGCTCGTGCTCCATCTTCAACTTCATCGGTTTTATCATTACTTCTTCTTTTAACATCCATAAGTTTTCTAACAACAGGAGACCAACCCAAATATGCTACATAACCAAAATGAAATATATCATGGTAACGATATCCATCATCCTCATGCGAATTATCTGTTAATAAATCACCTATCCTGTTTCCATTTGAATCTAATATTTCCAGCATTAGTTTTTCTCCCTTTTTATGTTCTTTGAATGTTACCTCAAATTCTCTAGGGAATCTTTCCTCTTCTGGATACTTTTCATCATAAATTTTGAAGCTTGAGAAATCCTTATCCGAAAATCTATCAAACGTCTTTTTCAAATTTTGTTCTGCGATATCTTCTAAACTAATTCCGTTTTGAGTTGCAATAGTTGATATATACCAAAGAACATCTCCCAATTCTTCAGCTAACTGTTCATTGAAATTATTGTAACCATCACCGTCTCTAATTTTCTTTTTCAATTCAGTAATGACAGAACCTGTTTCTCCTACTATACCTAAGAAAGGAATTATTTCGTCCACTTCTGTTCTATCAACATATTTTTGAATCGTTTTTTTTGCCTGTTTTTGATACTCTTCGAAATTCATGTTTTCTTAACGGTTAATTTATTTTCCAATTTTATATTTTTGTATATTTTCTTAGTACTTTACAAAGAGCAGTATCAATTGCCAATGCAATTAAATCAAATATAATTCTTTACTAGACTAAAGTTATTATATAGTTCATTAGATTAGAGTTTGCTAATTATTTTTTCTTTTTCCTATAATTTTGAAATGGAAAAATACAGCTAAATTTTTAATTTATCTCAAATTTTAAGTTATTTTTATTAAGACAAAGTAGGTGATTTAGGCATGCACTAAAGGTCGGGCTATCCACTATAATTTATGTGGTTTGTTAAAAAAAAAACCTAACAACATGAAAGTTATTAGGTTTTTATTAGCTTGTGATCGCGAAAGGATTCGAACCTTTGACCGTCTGCTTAGAAGGCAGATGCTCTATCCAGCTGAGCTACGCGACCTTTCCATAAATTAAAAAAGGCACTGAAGCCTTTTTTAGTCGGGGTGGCAGGATTCGAACCTGCGACCTCCTGCTCCCAAAGCAGGCGCGATAACCGGGCTACGCTACACCCCGTTTGGTGTCAAAAAAAACGTTTCTTTTTTGGAGGTGCAAATATAGCACTACTTTTTACTTTACGAAACAATTATATAAAAAAAATAATGCAAATGCCGCTTTGTTTTATATCGTGCTAATTTAGTGTAGATTAAAATGGGTTTAACCGCCTAATTTTTCAAGGTGCTTAATGTATAATTGGTTAATTATACCATCTGCCAACCCTACTTTTGGTACAAACATGTCTTTTACTCCCGCTTTTTTCATTACCGTAAGGTATATTTTAGAGGCATGTGTAATCACATCAGCCCTATCGGGACGCAATCCTAACTTCAGTTTTCTTTCTTCAAGCGTGTGCTCGTTTAAAAATTCATCCATCTGCTTAAGCTTGGCATATTTCAAAATTTTATAATTGCTCAGTCGGCACAAGGTATAAATAGAGTTGATGTTCCCTCCCGTTCCGATAATCATGTCTATGGTATAATTATCCCTTAACTCCTCTACCCAACTTTTCATTTCCAACCAGGTAGATTTTTTTACCATATCGTTTTTTAATCGAATGGTTCCTATTCTAAAAGAATGAGAAGTAATTTTTTGTCCTTTACTGAATAAAGTTAATTCCGTACTTCCTCCACCAACATCCATATAAAGATACGTACCATTCTGATCTATTTTTTCGGCAACGTGTGTTTCAAAAATAATATCAGCCTCCATGTTCCCCTCAATAATGTTGATGTCTAAATCGGTTTCGTTTTTAATATGAGCGGCAATTTCTTTTCCATTGGTAGCTTCTCGCATGGCAGAAGTAGCACAAATCTCAAAATCTAACACGCCATAAACTTCTGTTAAGTGTTTAAAGGCAATTAAGGTTTTGAGTAATTTTTTAGCGTTGATAGGAGAAATGGCTCCGCTAGTAAAAACATCCTCCCCTAACCTAATGGGTAACCTTACTAAAGATATTTTTTTAAGTTGTGGGAATGTTTCTGTTGGATATACTTCGCAAAAAAGTAATCGAACAGCATTAGAACCTATATCTACAGCAGCAAATCTCATAAGTGGGATAAAAATACACTATTTTTTCTGCCGCAGATATAATTTCTTTTATAATTTTTCAAAAGTCCATCAACATCTTTTACTTTGTTATTGAAAGCCACTAAATACTAATGTTAGTAAACAGAAACTAGTTAACCAAAAAATTCATTTACAGTTCCTGTTCCCTGTGTGAGGGCAACCGAACAAACGGTGCGAAATCTGGAGTAATCGGACCGGGAAATGCGTTGGCTTGTGGGTAAAGATTACGAAGGATTTGGCGTTTGTTCTTGATTTTTGGCTCTTTTTATCAAGAAAAAGAGCGTAAAACCTTTTTTTTTAACTTCCGTCTTCGGTCTTCAAACTTCCTAATACTTCCACCTATTAGCAATAGCTACCAACGAAAGCATTACGGGAACTTCTATTAATACTCCAACAACAGTTGTAAGTGCCGCCCCGGAATTTAATCCGAATAATGAAATAGCTACTGCTACAGCTAATTCGAAAAAATTGCTGGCGCCTATCATGGCTGCCGGAGCGCAAATGTTGTGTCGCAATTTTAAAAACCTACCCAACAACCAACTTAAAAAGAAAATGAAATAGGTTTGTAAGGTTAATGGAATGGCTATCAACAATATATTTTGTGGTTCCTTGACTATTTTTCCTCCCTGAAAAGCAAATAACAGTATTAAGGTAATTAGTAATGCTGCAATAGAAACAGGTTTGAGTTTCGCTAAAAATTGTTCTTTAAACCAAGTCTCCCCTTTTGTTTTTATCAAGTACTTGTTGGATAGGTATCCGAAAAATAAAGGCAATACCACAAACACCACAACAGACGTAATTAATGCTTGATATGGAATGATGATTTCTGCTGATGATGAGCTACTTGCAAATATAGAAATATCGAAAAAGTAAAACAAAAAGCCTACAATGGGAACAAAAGCAAATAACAAAATAATATCGTTTACCGACACTTGTACTAAGGTATAATTAGCATCTCCTTTGGTAAGGTAAGACCACACAAAAACCATAGCCGTGCATGGTGCTGCTCCCAACAAAATAGCTCCTGCCAAGTATTGTTCTGCATCCTCGGGAATAATGTACGCTTCGTAAATTTTATAGAAAAAGATAAACGCAAAAAAAGCCATGGTAAATGGTTTGACTAACCAATTAATTACTACCGTAAGTCCTAATCCTTTCCAGTTAGAAGCTACATTTTTTAACGATGAAAAATCTATTTGCACCATCATAGGGTAAATCATCAACCAAACCAATATGGCCACAGGAATATTGACTGTTGAAATATTCCAACTACTCAATACGGCTATGTGTGTTCCGAACCAGTTGCCAATTAAAATTCCTGCTCCAATACAAAGCAATACCCAAAGGGTTAAATAACGCTCAAAAGTTCCCATTCAATTAGCTTTAGAAAATTAACAACAGTTTGAATTCGGATCGCAACAGTTTTCGGTTTTTTCGGCATAAACCGTTACACTGTAAATACCGAAATCCGGAGAATCATAATACTTCGCTAATGCCTCTTCAGATAAATACTGAGCAACAATCTCTTTAGGCAACACAATACTTTTTTCTTTTTGAACGGTAATGTTTTTAAAGCCTGCATTTTTAATGATGTCTAAATATTCATCCAATTGAATAGCTCCGGAAACACAACCGGCATACATTTCAGCATCATTTTTTAAGTCCTCCGGCAAATCGCCTTTAAGCACCACGTCCGAAACAGAAAAATGTCCACCAGGTTTTAATACTCTAAAGGTTTCCTGAAAAGCTTTGTTTTTATCGGGAACTAAATTTAATACACAATTACTAACCACCACATCAATACTGTTGCCTCCTATTGGTAAGTTTTCAATATCCCCTTTTCTAAACTCCACATTGTTAAAGCCTAATTTATCAGCATTTGTACGAGCTTTTTCTATCATGGCATCTGTCATGTCAACTCCTATTACTTTTCCTGATTCGCCAACAATTTCTCGGGCAACAAAACAATCGTTTCCGGCACCGGAACCTAAGTCTAATACTTTATCACCTGTTTTTATTTTCGCAAAAGCCGTTGGTAAACCACAACCTAAACCTAAATCAGCATCCGATTGATACCCTTTTAAAGCAGAATAATCCTCTGCAAAAACTGCATAATCAACAGTTCCGCAACCTCCTACTCCACAACAAGAATTAGCGTTTTCTGTTTGAGATTGATTGGCTATTTCACTGTACTTGTCAGCCACCATTTTTTTAATGTCTTCTGATGTTTGCATATGTTTATATTTTTTTAACAACAAATTGTTGCTGATAGATTAATAATATATTGATTAATAATGTTTTGAATTAACTTTATTTTTTCTTCGTTTACACAATAACACGTTTTTACGCCTTCAATTTCACCTTTAATTATCTGAGCTTCTTTCAGTGCTTTTAAGTGTTGCGAAATGGTAGATTGAGATAAATTCAGTTCATCTACTACTTCACCACAAACACACGTTTTTCGTTGTATTAAATATTCTAAAATGGCTATTCTTGCAGGATGGCCTATTGCTTTAAACAATTGAGCAATTTCTATTTGAGCGGCTGTATAAGCTTCGGTTTTTGTTGTTCCCATGGTTGCAATAAAATTATATCGTAATATTACGATTAATATCTTAATTACATCTCAAAAAACTTCAATTATTTTTTTAACCATAAGTTTATCCGTAAACAAATCAGGAGATTAGAAAATTAAAAGCGACTATTATTTTTTGATAAAATCGAATAAAAAAGGAATTCCTTTAAAAAAAGCTTTTTTTAAAAGGTATATTTATAAATTTGCATCACTAAAAATAATATTATGGCAAAAAAATCAACCTTCACAAAAGAGCAATACCTTAAGTGGTACGAGTCAATGTATATGATGCGTAAGTTTGAAGAAAAACTTAGTCAACTGTACATTCAACGAGTATTCGGAGGATTTCTTCATTTATATATAGGACAGGAAGCGGTTGTTGCCGGAGCCGTTTCTGCAACTCGCCCTGAAGACAATATGATAACTGCATACAGATGTCATGCCCACCCTATTGGTAAAGGAACTGAAATTAAATATTTAATGGCAGAACTTTACGGAAAAAAAACAGGATTATCTAAAGGTAAAGGTGGTTCTATGCACATGTTTGATGTAAGCAGAAAAGTTTTTGGCGGACACGGAATTGTTGGAGGTCAAATTCCTTTAGGAGCAGGCTTAGCTTTTGCAGATAAATACAAAGAAAATGATAACATTACCATGTGTTCTATGGGAGATGGAGCTATCAGACAAGGAGCATTACACGAAGCGTTTAATATGGCAATGACTTGGAAATTACCGGTTATCTTCATTATTGAAAACAATAAATATGCGATGGGAACTTCTGTAGAAAGAACATCTAACGTTACTGAATTGCATAAAATAGGGTTGAGTTACGAGATGCCTAGTAAGGCTGTTGACGGAATGGATGTTGAAGCTGTGCATCATGCTATAGCAAAAGCGGCAAAACATTGTAGAGACGGAAAGGGACCTTATTTATTAGAAATGGAAACGTATAGATATAAAGGACACTCTATGTCTGACCCCAGAAAATACAGAACTAAAGAAGAAGAGGAGCAATACATTAGCAACGACCCTATTGAAAAAGTGTTGCAAGTAATAAAAAAGAACAAATACGCTACCGACAAGCAAATTGAAGCAATACATGAAAAAGTAAAACAAGAAATTGTTGACGCTATTAAATTTGCTGAAGAGTCTCCATTTCCGGAGCCGGAAGATATGTATGAAGAAATTTATGCTGAACCAAACTACCCGTTTATTAAAGATTAGTTTGCAGATTAATTAAAAATAAAATTAAAAACCAGGCTCTATTTAGTGAGCAATAAACGATACAGAATATGGCTGAAATAGTTAGAATGCCCAAATTAAGTGATACCATGACAGAAGGTGTTGTTGCAAAATGGCACAAAAAAGTTGGTGATACGGTTAAAGAAGGCGACTTATTAGCTGAAATTGAAACAGATAAAGCTACCATGGAATTCGAATCTTTTGTTGATGGTACGTTATTATATATTGGTGTTAAAGAAAAAGATGCTGCTCCTGTAGATACTATTCTTGCTATTTTTGGAGAAAAAGGTGAAGATTATTCTGCTCTTTTAAAAGATGAAGATAAAACAGAAGAAAAACCACAAGCTACTGAAAAAACTGAAGCTAAGGCTGACAACAAAAAAGAGGAAGCAACCGAAAAAATAGATACTTCAGGAATTAAAGCAAGTATTGTAAAAATGCCTAAGCTAAGCGATACGATGACTGAAGGTGTAGTGGCAAAATGGCATAAAAAAGTAGGAGACAAAGTAGCTTCAGGAGATTTATTGGCAGAAATAGAAACAGATAAAGCCACCATGGAATTTGAATCTTTTGAAGATGGGGTGTTATTGCATATTGGTATTGAAGAAGGTGGCTCTGCTCCTGTTGATGCTATTTTAGCAATTATTGGAGAGAAAGGTGCTGATTTTGAAACCTTAATAAAAGCAGAAAAAGCAGGTGCTAATAAAACGGAAGAAAAACTAAAACAAGCCGAAGAAACTAAAGCACAACCAAAAGAGGAAACAAAAACAACCAGCACTGCTTCTGCTCAAACACAAAACAATACCGCTACAGGAAGTAGAATTATTGCTTCTCCCCTAGCTAAAAAAATTGCTCAAGATAGAAACATCAACTTGTCTTTATTAAAAGGAAGTGGAGATGGTGGAAGAATTATAAAATCTGATGTTGAAAATTATCAAGGTGGCACGTCAGCTACTTCTTTTATTGGAGTTGAAAAATATACTGAAGAACCGGTTTCTCAAATGCGTAAAACCATTGCAAGAAGATTAGGCGAAAGTAAATTTTCTGCACCACATTTCTATTTAACCATAGAAATGGATATGGACAGAGCCATTGATGCCAGAAAATCCATTAATGAAATTGCTGCTGCGAAAATATCTTTCAACGATTTTGTTATTAAAGCTGCTGCTTTAGCATTGAAAAAGCATCCAAAAGTGAATGCTTCTTGGTTGGGAGATAAAATAAGATATAACGAACATGTAAACATTGGTGTGGCAGTAGCTGTTGAAGAAGGTTTATTGGTTCCTGTTGTTCGTTTTGCTGATGGAAAACCGTTGAGCATTATTACTTCTGAAGTAAAAGAGTTTGCTCAAAAAGCAAAAGATAAAAAACTTCAACCTCAAGATTGGGAAGGAAGTACTTTTACCATTTCTAATTTAGGAATGTTTGGAATAGATGAATTTACCGCTATTATCAACCCACCAGATGCTTGTATTATGGCTGTTGGAGGTATTAAAGAAACGCCTGTAGTTAAAAACGGACAAATTGTTCCGGGAAACATTATGAAAGTTACGCTTTCTTGCGACCACAGAGTTGTTGATGGAGCTACCGGAGCTGCTTTCTTACAAACCTTTAAGCACTTAATGGAAAATCCGGTTATTATGCTAGGGCAACAAAATATTTAATACTTATACATTATAATTAATGAAAAAACCAAGTGAGAAACTTTCACTTGGCTTTTTTTATACGTTATAGTTTATACTGTTTGCTTTTCAATAGAATTCAATCTCAATAAAAAATGTTTAGATTAAGCCCATAAAAAAAGCAGCTTTCAAACTATTGAAAGCTGCTTTTTAAGATTAACTAAGTAAGATATTAATGAAGGATTACTTTTTTAACAACAGTTGCTTTATCTGTAGTTAAGCTTATAAAGTAAATACCTTTATCGTTTCCACTTAAATCAATAGTTTCTACTAAACTTGCTGAATTGGTGAAATTGTTTCTAGAATAAACAACCTTACCTTGAACATCAACAATAGTTAACGTAGTATTAATAGTAGCCCCATTAATCATTACATTAAGTAGTCCATTGGTTGGATTGGGATAAATTGCAATAGCATTTTCATTTCCTAACTCATCAATATCCGTACACGTTTGGAAAGTGATATTAATATCATCCGTATATATACAACCTGAAATAACATCAGTAACAGTTACAGTAATGTTATAAGTTCCGTTACCGCCCATTAAAGTGGTATCAATTAACTCGGTTTGAGTAGTACCACCTGTTGACCAAGAATAAGTGTAATTACCTGCACCTGCATCAAGTAAAATGTTTTGGTTTGAACATAATGCAGTATCAACACCTAAGTCTAAACCAATAGGCATACATGGAGGAGTTGTGAAAGTAAATGGACCAACCCAATTACTAGTATCTCCTAACCCACAGTCAGCCTGAACATAGTAATCATAAACAGTTCCGGGAGTTAGCCCTTGTAATAAATATGGTTTAGCAGCTACTGCTTGAGGGTTACCTGTTCCTAATGTGAATCCGGTTACATCCCACTCAATGTTCCAGTTAGTAGCTGTTCCATTTTCTGTCCAGTCTAACATTGCCGAAGTTGGTTGAATGTTAAATGCAGTTAAGTTAGAAGGATCTGAACAAGTGAATGCATCATAAACTTCAACATCATCAACCACATTTGCTCTACCAAAGTTATTAATTCCCTCAAATGCTATCTGATAAGTTGCAGAAGGGTTTGGTAAGGTTAAGGTATCAGCTGTCCAAGTCGGAACATCAGTTGTATAATGAGCTATTTGTGTCCAAGTACCAGTAGTACTAGTTCTATAATATACTTTAAGCTCATTTTGATCCGGAGACCAAAATTCTTGACCATAAAAGAAAGCTAATTCTGGGCTATTTACTGAACTTAAATCTAATACAGGACTCACTAATTTAACAACTGGTGAATTAGTTCCTGATTGACTAACAAATCGTGCATTTTCAGTACCGCTATATGCAGTTGTAATAGCACCTCCTGAAGAACCTGTAGCATATGTCCAACTTGCTGTTCCTATTTCTTCAATTTGTGTCCAACAATCACGTGTATTACTTGTTGCTTCAAAATCTTCCAAGAAAGGGAAAGTTGTAACAGCACCACATGCGGTAGTAAAAGCAAATGGCCCTGACCAATTACTAGAATCTGAAACACTACAGATAGCTCTTACATAAAATTCATAAGTTGTATTTCCTGTTAATCCTGTTAAGTTATGAGGATTAGTTGTGGTTCCTACTATAGTTGGGATTCCTGTTGGAGTAAACCCTGCAGTTCCCCATTCTATGTCCCATGTTGTGGCTGTTCCATTTTCTGTCCATCCCAAATCTGCTGATATAGCTGTAATAGCTGTTGCTGTTAATGTTGATGGGGCAGGACAAGATGGAGGAGCAACTATACTAATTGTATAATCTTCAAATTCACCTCTTGATATTGCAGCACATGGGTCTGATGGGTTATTTGAATTCCAATCAGCTGCAATTCTCATAGTATAATTACCTAAACTTGCACCTGTAGGTATATTAATAGTATTAGTGAACGGTCCATTACTATAAGCAGTAGTGTTGAAAAATTTCTCTGTTGAATTGTCGAACACTAAGTCATTATTCCAGTCTATCCAAATTGAAAAACCTACGGTACCTCCTACAATTTCGGCATTAAAATCGAAACTACCGTTAGGATAACTCTCTACTATTTGAGCCGTTGCATCTAAATAACCACCTGTGGTAAAACCTGTAGATAAATTAGAAATATTTACAGAACCACCTATTGTAGTAAAGTTATTTACATAAGTAGAAGATGAAGTACTTGAAGGAGTACAGTATCCTGTATAAAAGGTAAAAGGACCAGCCCATGTACTAATACCACTACCTCCACAATCAGATCTTACATAAAAGTCATAAGAAGTGTTTGCTGTTAATCCTGTTAAATTGTGAGGGTTAGTAGTTGTACCCACAACATTTGGAGTTCCTGTTGGTGTAAAACCAACTACTCCCCACTCTATATCCCAAGTAGTTGCTGTACCATTCTCAGTCCAACCTAAATCTGCTGATATATATGTCATATTAGTTACATTTAGAGCAGATGGTTGAATACATGTGGGAGGCATAAATTCTATAGCTCCTGGATCTGGAGTTGCAGCTCTTGTAGTTCCATAAAAATCATTAGCTACACCAACTGCTGCATTAGCCATTCCATCAATAGATGGGTTACTTGGTGTTAAATCATTAGCTGACAAGTTAACATATAAAGGACTTGCATCTGATGAATTAGCATCTTGAGATGAAGCTGTTTGCCAATCTACTAAAGTATTTTGAGCTGCAGAATAATAACCTAAATTATTAGTTCCAGCTGGTGCATTAATGTAAAAAACATTATTATCACTAATTATGGTAGAAGTTGTCGAACCAAAATAAATACAGTATTTGGTTCCTGTACCACCTCTTGTAATTGTAATAATATTATTCTTAAACTCAATGCCTGAAGCTATTGTAGTTTGATAAAAACCTCTAGTTGTACCTGAAGTTGAATTAATATCATCTATAGAAACAGTATTATGGTAATAAAATACTCCATCACTTCCTGAATTATATAAACCATAAACTGTAGCATTTCCTGAAATATTACGAATAATATTGTTGGTAACTATGTTTTCATTTCCAACTGTTGCATCTACTGATGAATGACCTATTAAATAAATTGTTGGTGTACTAGTTGTACTTCCTAATGGATTGAATAATTCATTAGCATTTGCTAAATTATTTTCACTATTTCCTGTGTAATAAATTGCATAATATGCTGTAGTAGAAACAGATGTTCTGTTTGGACGACTAACTTTATTATTAGAAGTAATAGTATTATTTACTGCACTATGGTAAATTCCATAATAATATACATCTTGTACATCATTGCCTGTAATGTTATTATTATTTCCTCCAGCAATTGTAATTCCATAATACCCCCCAATTACTGTATTATTAATAATAGTGTTGTAGTTTCCTGTTGGTTGTGTTGTTGATGTTGCACTGGTTAAACTTCCTGATATAACAATTCCCGCATTAGTAGTAGCTGTACTACTAATGGCAGCTGTTAAATCAATTGTACAGTTATTTACTGTATTAGAATCAGCTCCACTTGTAAGCTGTACAGTAAAGTTATTAGTAGACGATTGTGGTACTAATATCAAATCATTAATGGTTACGTGTTTTGCTCCATCTAGTAAAATCAACGAACGACTTCCTGTAGCAGTTGTAGAAGTAATAGTTTCTCCATTTCCGTTAAAAGTGATAGTATTGGTAGCACTTGTTCCTGTTATAGGTGTAATGGTTACTTGTTCGTTATAAGGACCTGAACCTGTTAGCACATCAAATACAACCGGTGCAGAAATACCACAAGCTAATAAAGCATTAACAGCATCTGTAAATGTTGGGTAAGTTCCGGTAGCACCGATAGTATAATTTCCTGCTAAAGGAGTTCCACAAGTTGTAGTAAAACTAAATGGTCCTGACCATCCGCTTTCTGTTCCCCCACAATCAGCTCTTACATAAAAATCATACGTTGTTAAGTCTGTTAACCCTGTTATGTTATGTGGGTTTGTAGTTGTTCCTACAATAGTTGGAGTTCCTGTTGGAGTAAATCCGGCTGCACCCCATTCTATATCCCACATTGTTGCAGTACCATTTTCTGTCCAACCTAAATCAGCAGAAGAATTAGTAATATTTGTTACTACTAAACTTGATGGTTGGGCACATGCCGGTGGTGTAAACTCTATAGCACCAGGGTCTGGAGTTGCTGCTCTAGCAATACCATAAAAGTCATTAGCAACACCAACTGTAACGTCTGCTATTCCATCAATAGGAACATTAGTTGGTGTTAAATCATTGGATAAAATATTAGCATAAATAGGATCTGCATCTGATGAATTAGCATCTTGAGATGAAGCTGTTTGCCAATCTACTAAAGTATTTTGAGCTGCAGAATAATAACCTAAATTATTGGTTCCTGCTGGTGCATTAATATAAAAAACATTATTGTCAGTTGTTATGGTAGAAGTTGTCGAACCAAAATAAATACAATATTTAGTACCCGTACCACCTTTAGTAACCGTAACTATGTTATTTTTAAATTCAATATCAGAGGCAGTAGTTGTTTGATAAAAACCTCTAGTAGTTCCTCCTGTTGAAGCGGCATCATCTAAAGAAATGGTATTATGATAATAATGCACCCCATCACTACCAGAGTTATATATGCCATAAATAGTTCCATTCGTGTTAATGTTATAAATTAAATTATTAACTACCCTGTTTTCATTTCCAACAGTTGCATCAACCGAACTATGAAAAATTGGATAAGCTAAACTTGTTGAAGCTCCTCCAACACCTGTAAAAGCATCATGAATTTCATTAGCTTCAATAAGGTTGTTCTCTCCACTAGTTATAAAATAAATTCCATAAAAAGAGCCCAAAGGTGATCTAGTCATTCTTGACATTTCATTATTACTAATAGTAGAATTAGAGATACTTCTAAAATATAAACCATAAGTATAATAATTCTGAATATTATTATTAGTAATTGTATTGTTTAAGGAATTAACACTTGAAGATACTCCATTTATAGTAATACCATAATAACCTCCAATAATAGTATTATTAGTAAAAGTATTATTTGTACCTGAAGTACCTGCATCAGTTGCTCCATCTAACGTGCCAGAAACAACTATACCAGCATTGGTAGTTCCTGTACTCGAAAATGTAGAAGTTAAATCAACAGTACAATTGTTTATTGTATTATAGTCTGCATCATTAGTAAGATGAATACCAAAATTATTAGTAGTTGATTGAGAAACCAAATTTAAGTTATCAAAAGTAATATAATCAGCACCGTCTAAACGAATGATGTAGTTATTAGGGGAAGTTGATGTTGAAAAGGTAATGGTTTCTCCATTTCCATTAAAAGTAATGGTGTTAGTAGCATTTGCTCCAATTACAGGGGTAAGCGTTATTTGCTCATTGAAAGGACCTGAACCTGCTAAAACATTAAAAATAACCGGTGCAGAAATACCACAAGATAAGGCGTTTACTGCATCTGTAAAAGTAGCATAATTTCCTGTCGTACCAATAGTGTATGTACCTGCTAATTGAACAGCACAAGGAGTTGTAAAAGTAAATGGACCAACCCAAGCACTAACTCCATTCCCACCACAATCAGCTCTTACATAATAATCGTAGGAAGTTTGTGCTGTTAAACCTGTTAAATTATGAGGGTTAGTGGTTGTCCCTATAATAGTTGGTGTACCTGTTGGAGTAAATCCGGTTGCTCCCCATTCTATATCCCATGTGGTAGCTGACCCATTTTCTATCCAAGCTAAATCAGCAGAAGTTGCTGTAAAGTTAGTAGCTGTTAAAGCTGACGGATCTGGACAAGCAAGATTAGGATTACCATCAATAGTGAAATCATCTATATATAGCTCCCATTCATTTAATGATACTGCTTGGATCGCAATGTAAATATTTTGACCTTCATAAGCTGATAAATCATATTGATACATCGTCCATGTTGATGGTGCTGTTTGTAAAGAACCAGCCAAATTAATTGTAAAATCACCAACATTAGTTCCTGTTGTAGAAATTAACACATTAAAATCTTCAAGAAAAGTAGCACTTCTGCTTTTCGCATAAAAAGTTAATCTGTCAGAAACTAAATCTGTAACTGCAATTTGTGATGTAATTAAATAATCGTCATGCGCAACATTTATATCATAATCAATTCTTGCTACTTGAGTGCCACTATTTGCTGTACCTGTACCAGGTGTTGTAAAATACCAAGTATTGGCATCTCCATTATTAATTACTGTCCATCCGGTAGGAGTTCCCGCACCTTCAAAACTTTCGGTAAATTGAGCCATCCCTTGCCAACTTATTAGTAAGAGAAAAGCCATAAACATTGTAAATTTTTTCATAGATATAATTTTTAATTAATATTCATTTATTTTTCAAACTCTTAAATAGAATTATTTTGTCAAAGTTAATTTATTGTAATGAAAATAAGCTTTTGTTGCGTACTTTCATTACCGATAGTTATTAACAAAATGTTCATAAAATGTTAAATTATTTAATCAGTTACTTTATTATTAAAAAGATGTACATTTGCCTTAATGCAAACCAAAATTTCTATCATAACCGTTTGTTACAATAGCGAAAAAACTATTGAAGATACTATTCAATCGGTAATTAATCAAACTTATGAAAACATAGAATATATTATTATTGATGGAAAGTCTTCTGACTCAACACTTTTCATAATAAATAAATACAAAAACAAAATTTCACTTATTATTTCTGAAAAAGACAAGGGTATTTATGATGCTATTAACAAAGGAATTGATTTGGCTACCGGTGAAATTATAGGAAATTTAAATTCTGATGATTTTTATACTGATAATAATGTGATTGAAGATGTAGTAACCCAGCTACAGCAAACTAAAGCAAACGGACTTTACGCTGATTTGATTTATGTTGATAATGAAAACACCAACAAAATAACTCGTCTTTGGAAATCCAATGAATATAAAAAAGGCATGTTCTTAAAAGGCTGGATGCCTCCCCATCCTACTTTTTTTGTTAAAAAGGAAATCTATCAACGATATGGCAAGTTCAACCTTGATTTTACTTCTGCTGCCGATTACGAATTGATGCTTCGCTTTATTCATAAACACGAAATTTCATTAACCTATTTACCTCGTGTTATTGTAAAAATGCGTGTTGGTGGAATTAGCAATGCAAGTTTAAAAAATCGAATTCGTGCTAACAGAGAGGATAAAAAAGCTTGGCTAATAAATGGACTAAAACCCCATCCTTTTACTTTAATTCTTAAACCTATTTCTAAATTAAGTCAGTTTTTAAAAAAGTAAAAAAATCCTATTAAAGATGATGATACTTTTCTCCATTAATAATGGTGAAAGCCCTGTAAAATTGCTCTACAAAAAATAACCTTACCATTTGATGCGAAAAAGTAAGTTTAGATAAGGCAATTTTAGCACTTGCTCGTTGATACATGCCTTCTGAAAAGCCATAAGGTCCGCCAATTACAAAAACCATGTTAGTACCCGCATTTAGTGCTTTTTGCATAAAATTCGAAAATCCTACAGAATTGAACTCTTTTCCATTTTCATCTAATAAAATAACGACTTCATTAGTAGTGATTTTTTCTAAAATAGCCTTGCCTTCCAATTCTTTTTGCACTTCAATATTACTTTTTTTACCCAATTTCACATCATTAACAATAATAAATTCAAACTGAATATAATGCTTTAACCTCCCCAAATACTTGTCTATACCTTCTTTTAAATAAGTCTCGTCTGTTTTGCCTATTGCAATTAATTTAATCTTCATGAGGCTAAATTAAAAAATTAATTTACATTTGTTTCTATAAAATATAGCTATGGTTTAATGGCTTAGTTTTTGCTGACTTTTGAAAAACAAAAACACATGAAACAACTGATGAAAAAATCATTACTCATAATTACTTTATTTACTGTTCTTACAGCATTTATAAATCCTATCATCAATGAAAATATTGCAAAAGCCTTAAAAAATGGTAATGCTACTTCCATAGCAAGTTTTTTTAACAACACAGTTGATTTAACTCTACCTAAAAATGAAGGTGTTTTTAGTAAAGCTCAAGCAGAAATTATTCTAAAAAACTTTTTTACAGCAAATAAGCCTTCTGATTTTAAAGTGGTTCATGATGGTGAATCTAAAAATAACACCTTATACTCTATTGGTAATTTAATTACAACAAACGGTGTTTTTAGAACTTATATTCTTTATCAAGAAAATGGAAACAATATTGTAATTCTTGAATTAAGAATTGAATCTGACGAATAAAAAATCAAAACATCTTACCTTAATGGATATTAATAATTTAATTGAAATGGCCATTGCTGAAGATATTGGCAGTGGTGACCATACTTCCTTATCTTGTATTCCTGCTGATGCTACTGGAAAAGCTCAACTTTTAGTAAAAGAAAAAGGCATATTAGCTGGAATAGAAGTGGCTAAAATGGTTTTCCAACAAATTGATAAAAATTTAGTTTTTAATCCGATTTTAAATGATGGAGACCATATAACACTTGGAGATATTGCATTTACCATTGAAGGTAAAAACCAATCTATTTTAAAAGCTGAGCGAATTGTGTTAAACTTTATGCAACGCATGAGTGGTATCGCCACTAAAACCAATGATTATATACAACTAATTAAAGGTTTTAACACCAAAGTATTGGATACTAGAAAAACCACTCCCGGCTTACGTTTAATTGAAAAAATGGCGGTAAAAATTGGTGGTGGACAAAATCACCGCATGGGGTTATACGATATGATTATGATTAAAGATAACCACATTGATTTTGCAGGAGGAATTGCAGCAGCTATTAATAAAACTAATGCTTATCTTAAAGAAAATAACTTAAATTTAAAAATAGAAATTGAAGCTCGTAATCTTTCCGAACTCGATGAAATTTTAGCGGTAGGCCATGTGGATATAATTATGTTAGATAATTTTTCTTTTGAAGACATGCGAACTGCTGTAAAAAAAATAAACGGGCAATATAAAACCGAAGCTTCAGGTGGTATTACCGAAGCTACCATAAGAGAATACGCTGCTTGTGGAGTAGATTTTATTTCCGTAGGAGCATTAACCCACCAAATTAATAGTTTAGACTTGAGTTTGAAAGCAATTTAATTTGTTAGTTCATTAATCGCCAACCAGCTCATTAAACCAATACTTGTTTCTATTGCAGCTTCATCAATATTAAAATTGGGTGTATGTAGACCAGAATTGGGTTTGTCTTTAAAAGCTGTGCCTAAGCGATAAAAACAAGCAGGTATTTCTTGAGAATAATATGCAAAATCTTCAGCTGTCATTCTTACATCTAACTCTACCACATTGTCTTTTCCTAAAAATAGTTCTGCAGCTTCTTGTGCTTTTGCTGTAAGTTCTTCATCATTCACTAAAAAAGGATAGCCTTTTCTAATTTCTACTTCACACTTCCCTCCCATTGCTATTGCTGTTTGTTCGGCTATGGTCATTATTTTTTTATGAGCAGCTTTTCTCCATTCCTCATCCATGGTTCTAAAAGTTCCTTCTATATAAACTTTGTCGGGAATTACATTAGTAGCTCCATTGGCTTGTATTTTCCCAAAAGAAAGCACAGAAGGTGTAATTGGATTTGCTCCTCTGCTTACTACTTGCTGAAGTGCCACTAATGTTTGAGCTGCAATCATTATCGGATCTACATTTAAATGAGGCAAAGCTGCATGTCCGCCTTTACCAATAATGGTTAAATACAATTCATCAGTAGAAGCCATGTACATTCCCTTACGAAAACCAACTTTTCCAGCAGTTAATTGGGGATAAACATGTTGTCCAAAAATAGCAACAGGACTAGGGTTTTTAAGTACACCTTCTTTTATCATTAAAGAAGCACCTCCAGGTAATTTTTCTTCACCCGGCTGAAAGATACATTTTATTGTTCCTTCAAATTTATCCGTTAATTCTGATAGTATTTTTATAACGCCTAACAAGGAAGCAGTATGAACATCGTGTCCGCAAGCATGCATTACGCCTGTATTTTTAGAACAATAATCTACTTCATTTTCTTCTTGTATGGGAAGTGCATCAATATCTCCTCTTAGGGCAATTATTTTTTCATCAGGGTTCTTTCCTTTAATGAAAGCTACTACACCTGTTTTCACAATTCCTTTCTGAAATTCAACCTTATATTCAGTTAATTTTTGGCAAATAAACTCAGCTGTATTGTATTCATTAAAAGAGAGTTCCGGGTACTGATGCAAATGCCTTCTTAAAGCAATTACTTCTGCTTTGTAATTGGTTGCTTTTTGTTTTATTAGCTGAATAATTTCATTCATTTTTTAAATATCTAAACTAAGTGAAAGATAAAAAATAGGTTTTTTGTTAGAAACACCATTTTCTACTCCCCAAGCCCAATCTGCTCTTACAAAATACCCTAATAAAGTTGTTCTCATTCCAAAACCATAACCTGCTACTATTGGATCTATATTTTTAAAGACAGTAACTTTTATCGGTCCATCAATAATCACATCTTTGTTAATTCTGTTTTCCTTATCCCAAGGATTCACACCATCCCAGGCACTTCCTGCATCAGCAAAAGCTATTAGCTGAAAGTTTTCTACAAATTTAGAACGTATTGGTCTTCTAATAAAATACTTAAATACAGGAACTCTCAGTTCACTGTTAATTACCGCAAAATTTGACCCTCTACGAATATTTTGAGGAAATCCTCTTAAATTGGCTGCCAATGCTTGATATCGGTAGTTTTTAGTAAAGTCTATATCTTCCTGATTGATAAACCTGTTTTGACCTCCTAAAGGAATCCATTCATCCACACTTCCCATATAATAAATCAATTTTTCATTTCCGAATGAAGCACTTGAAGCCAATCTGTTTACCCAAACAATTTCTCTACTCAATTGCAAAGAATGTCTTAAGTCTAATCCCAATACTTGTGTGTTTCCAATTGTTCCATCTCCTGTTGTATTGTTTTCAAAAACTTCTTGATAATACTCTCCAAATAACTTAAACTTAGTACCAAAATAGATATTCGGCATTTTATGCCTGGAATTATCAAAAACATAAGCCATTTTTATAACTCCTCTAAATTCATTTAAATTATTAGCCTCGAGAGCAAACTGATCCGTAGATTTCACAATAATATTATCATTTCTTATACTTGCAGTACCTCTTATGCTAGCTACTTCACTAAAAGGATATTTTAATGAATAATGCAAGGTGTTAGTAGCTACTCCAAAAACATTTAATCCGTTAGTAGCACTAAAAGTAGTTCTGGCAAAAGTGTATTCTTTATCCCATCTTCTTACTAAATTTTGGTAAGTCATAAAATACTCTCTTGTTCCTGATGAAATTCTTACACCACCATAAATCTTATGATCTTCAAATAAATCTACTGTCCCTAATTTTATTAAACCTCCTATTCCCGGCCCATTAAAAGCGCCTCCCGTAAATAGTTGATATTCTCCATTAACAAAACTATTACTTAACCTTAAAGCTGAATTATCATTAAAAAAGGACAAGTTGTAATTCCGTTGGTTGGGCATTTTAAATTCTTCAGGCAAAGAATCTATTTCAGATTTCCGTTCGCCAATTACAATGGTATTTTTCTGTATAGGAGTAGTTTTTTCACTATCAAAAACATAATTTGTTATATCAACTTCTTCCTGATCTATGTTGATTACTTCTGATGAATACTCTACCGGTTTTAACAAAATAGAATTACTTCTATCGGGCAAGTTTGTAGGCAATTGTTCATTTTGTAACGAGTCTTTTTGTTGTTGTTGACTAATACTATCTAAAATAGGTTCATTAATGTCGTTCGATAATAAATGATATTTAAAATTATCCACTAATACAGTAGTAGAAACACCTCTAGAATTTATAAAATGTTCTTTTATACCTCTACTAAAAATGGTTTTTGCAGGCTTGGCATCATAAAAATGATGGTAATGAATACTGGTATCAATATGTGTAATAAAACTGTCTTTTACTGCACTAAACTGTGTATTTACTCTGTTTTGCTCTCCTAAGTAGTATACTGCTGAATCATAGCCATAAGGTAGACTTTCTGAAAATCTAATAGACTCTGTAACCCTGGAAAGGGTTTTATCTTCCGAAAGGTAATCTAAAATCCAAACATCTCTTTTATTATAAAACAACTCTAAGTTAGCAGGTTGATACCCTAAAGAATCGGTTAATCTATTAGAAGTAAAGATAATTTTTGTTGAGTTCTCAATGAATTGAGGCTCTATATCATCAAATAAATCATTGGTAATCTTTTTATGAGAATTAGCTCCTATATTATAAAGATACAAATCCGATTGTCCTTTATAAACACCTGAAAAAACCATTTCTCTACCATTATCATGGTAATCCATTGCAGTTACTTTCTCTAAATTAAATAAAGCTTTCACTTCCAACCCTCCGGAATTTATATCGAAATAATACATTTTTAAAAAACCTTTTTCCTCTGTTACAAACGATAATATTTCACTTGCTGGGTGCCATGCTAAAACGGGATAAGAATAATCATTTACCCTATCCAACTTAAATTCTTTTTTAAAAATTTTGTATTTTTTATCATTATCCTTATAATAGATGTAAATCTTATACTGCCCTAATTTATTGGTTACGTATGCAAAGTTATTTCCATCATTACTAACTTTAAATTGAGAATAATCTCTCCTTTTCTTAATCTTAAACAATTCATTCTTCTCATAAAACTCTTTAGGGGTTTTATCGAGGTTTTTAAATTCAGATTTGTAAAACTCCAGCCATTCTTTTGTAAGACTTTTGGTAGATACTCCCAACACATATAAAAATCCTTTATCTACACTTTGTGTAACCCTTGTCATATATAAAATATTGGGAATTACAGCTTCTCCATAAGTAGCGGTAATGTAAGCCCAAAGGGAATGACCGGCAACAATAGCATCTTTATCAGACAATCGGTTAAACCTTTTATATTTGCCAGACATTACACCATCTCTAACACTATTTTCAATTTCAGAATCCCAACCTTTAGAAATGTAAGAAGTTAATCCTAATTGGTACCAATCAGGTAAGGTAAGTAAAGTAGAATTTTTTATTACTTGTCGCCAGTTGCTGCCATAAACTTGTTGATTGATAAGTACTCTTGCTATTCCTTCTTTAATTTGAATATCAAAATCTTCATGATTGCCATTAAAATAAAGAAAAACCTTCTCTCCCATTATGGAGGTAATTCCGCCCAACTCGCCATTCTCTAAAGAAAGTCCCACATTACTTTGTTTAAAATGCGATTGTTTGTTATAAATGATAAATTGAATTTTATCCACTAAGTTAAACTCAAACAACTCCTCCTGTTCGGGGATATACTTTCGGGCAACTTTTGCGGTATATTCTGCTAATTCTTTCCCTCCGGTATAGAAGTAAGTTTCATATTGCTGATAACGATAAAATTTCCATTCAAAATAATCATATTGAACACGGTTTTTACCAAAGCCAACTTTGGTACCATTATAAAACTGAGCATCCACCTGAGTTGTAGCTAGTAAAAAAATAGTACTTAACAATAAAATATTTTTGATGTTATTTTTGATAAGCGTGTTCAAATGTTTAGCGTAAAAATAAGACTTTTTGTAATGAATGTGATACTTTTACATTTCCAAAAATCAAAATTAACAATTATGCTTAATTTACAATCTTTTGTGTTTAACGGTTTTCAAGAAAATACTTATGTGCTTTTTGATGAAACCAAAGAATGTGTGATTATTGATCCGGGATGTTACACCGTTGCTGAACAAAACCAATTGGCAAGTTTTATTATAGAAAATGAATTAAAGCCCGTTAGGTTGCTCAACACACATTGCCATATCGACCATATTTTAGGCAATAATTTTATCGCTAAAAAATTTAATCTAGGGTTAGAAATTCATAAAGAAGATTTACCTGTACTTTTAGCTACAACAGATTACGGACATTTATATGGTTTTACTGTTGACCCTTCTCCTGAACCTACCCGATTTATTGAATCAGATGAAATTATCCGTTTTGGAAATACCGAACTAGAGGTTAGGTTTACTCCTGGTCATGCTCCTGGTCATGTAGTTTTTATAAATCATTTAGAGAGATTGGTAATTAATGGTGATGTGCTTTTTTATAACAGTATTGGCAGAACAGATTTACCCGGTGGCGATTTAGATACCTTATTAAATAGTATTAAAACACAACTTTTTACCTTGCCGGATGACTATGTAGTGCATACCGGTCATGGTCCATCTACTACCATTGGTAACGAAAAAAAGTATAATCCTTTTGTTGGTGAAAACGCTAGTTAGTTTATTGGTTTAAAGAATTAATTATTGAAGAAAAGGACCGAAATATCTACTGAAAAAGTTGTAAAAAAGTACCAACCGAAAAAAGATAAAAGCATGACAGTTATTACTATTGTTATTGCTGGTTTTTTTATTGGTAGTATGTGGTGTGTAGCTTATTACCCTTATACTTTAATCAATTTTTATGACTTTTCTAAGGTGTTTATATTTTTGGCAGTAATTGGTTTTTTACTTCCTTTAAGGTTTTATACTAAATGGTTTCATTTTACCAAATATGAAGCCTTTATGTTTAATCTAATGGGGGTTGCTCCATTTGTTTGTGGAAGTTTATTGTTATTGAATTATTATTTTTATACCACAACGTTTACCCATTTTTATTTTATCGAAGAATACTTTATAGAAGAACAACGCACTATTTCCACTCTGGGCATTGAAGCAGAAAGAAACCTTATTACCGGAAAGTATAAAATTATAGGACTTTCCTACCCTAATGAACATGATTTTTTGCAATACAATTTTTATGAAATTGAGATTAGAGAAGGAATCTTAGGTTTTAAAACGGTTAGTAGAGATCTAAATGTAGCTTTACCTGAAGAAAAATGACAGAAGTAGCAATTTAAGCTATTTCATTCAAGAATTAATCCTTCAATATGAAACCCGTGTTTGAAAAACTCAGTAAAAAATAAGTAGCTTTGTTTTTAGCCATTATAAAAATAATGACATACAGACAAATGGTTAACTGTGACTACTGAATAATGAGTTAAACACATGAAATTAATTTATCAAATAGCTTTATTTTCCTATACAATTCTTATTAGAATTGCTTCATTATTTAATCACAAAGCCAAACTATGGCTTAAAGGTAGAAAAAATAGTTTCCCTTACCTTGAAACACAAATTAAAAAGGAAGATCAAATTATTTGGTTTCATTGTGCTAGTTTAGGAGAGTTTGAACAAGGAAAACCACTCATGGAAAAAATAAAAAACCTTCATCCTGAGTATAAATTGCTTGTTACTTTTTTTTCTCCTTCAGGTTATGAATACCGTAAAGACAATCCTTTAATAAACTATGTTTGTTATTTACCAATCGACAGTAAAAAAAATGCAAGAAAGTTTATAGAGCTGGTAAACCCCAAACAGGCCTATTTTGTAAAGTATGAATTCTGGTATTATTATTTAGCAAATTTACATCAACAAAATATCCCAACATATTTAATTTCAGGGGTTTTTAGAGCTAACCAACCGTTTTTTAAATGGTACGGAGGTTTTAACAGAAAAATGCTTTCTTTTTTTACTCGCTTTTTTATACAAAACAAAGTTTCGGTAGATTTATTGAATAGTATTGGCTTTAACAATGTCACCCAAAGTGGTGATACTCGTATAGACAGGGTTTATGAAAACTCTCAATCTCCCACTCCGTTGCCAATAATTGAAAAATTTACCAATAAAAAACCTACTATAATTATAGGTAGTTCGTGGGAAAAAGAAGAAGAAATTATTAGCACATATATTCAAACTACCGACAAGGAGTTTAATTATATTATTGCTCCACATGATGTTAGTAAAGCACATATAGATAACTTAATAACAACACTCGATAGCAATCACCTGCTCTACTCGGAAGCTAACCAAAGAAATGCTACACAACACAATGTTTTAATTATTGACAATATTGGTATTTTGGCCAATTGTTATCAATATACTGATATTGCATTAATTGGTGGTGGATTTTCAGGTTCCTTGCACAATATCTTAGAACCTGCGAGTTTTGGTAATGCCATAATATTTGGTGAAAAACATTGGAAATTTCATGAAGCACAAGAACTAATTGATAATTATGCAGCTTTTTCTATTGGTAGTTTAGATGATTTTATAGCTATAGTAAACCATTTAATGTTGAAAGAAAATCTGCAGGACACTAAAAATGCAGCTACAAAATATATTAAAACCAGTGTGGGTGCTACCGATAAAATTTGGGAGATAGTGAAAATTAATTTTTAATTAATGTGTTTTTGTCATGGTATTTGGAGTACAAATAATAAAGTTAGCAATACCAATGCTTTCAGCAGATAAAGAATCTAACTGATCTTGTTCTACAGCAGCAATAGTTACTACTTTTAAACCACCTTTCTCTTGGTTTAAATACCAACTTATTCCCTCAAAATTATTAGAGTGATAAGTACCATTATAATGAATAAATGTCTGACCTTTTTTCCAATTTTTTAAAATAAAATGAGCCATAGTCGCATCTTTTATAGCTTGTGCTTTAGGTAAATTTTCACCCCCATGCCCTGCTGCCATTTCCATCATTTTTTGGTAGCCAGGTAAATCTTTATCATAAGCTATTGGTAATGGAGCAATAAATTGTCTACCCTTATCTGTTAAACTGTTTAATGCTCCAAAACCATCCTTATAAACCATGTTAGCATATCTTCTAGGGATATTGGTAGCAATAAAACCCAGTTGATTTTTTAATGCATAATCCATTAATGGTTGATAATCAGTTTTATTATTTGGCCAAAGTTTCATTTCCTTAGCAAAAGTCTTATAATCATATTTACCAGACAAATATTCATTAATAATCATTTGATTATCTGCTTCAAACATTTCTGCTCCTAATACAATATCTTGATTAATTTCTTTATGAACATCTTTAGTTAATTCTAATTGAAGCCAATGATTAATCGGATTATTATGTAATTCTCCGAAAAGAATAATATCAGCTTCTTCAGTAGCTTTTAAAAGCTTTTTATAGTTGGTTTTTTTACCTTTTTCGTTAAATAGTTCGTAAGCAGGTTTATCGTTAATAAATGAAAACGATGCTAATACTGCTAATAAATAAATCCATTTTTTTTCCATAGTTATTTTTTAAAGGTACAAATATAAAAACTAATAGTATTATAAATGACGTATAAAATATTCTTTATGAAAGATTTATAGAGAATTATACATCCCAGTTTATTCTATAATCTGATGTTTTTTATTGTCAACTACATTACTTAGGTTCCATTCTATTTGCTGAATAAAAGCTTTAATTCTTACATTACAATCAATTTTTGTGCAAATTTCGCACGATTTAGGTTTACAATAATCCGAATGTACAAATAACTCTATATTATTTCCATATTTTTTTTGAATTAACGCCTCAATAGCATCAACTTCTTCATGAGCTTCTTTTACAGTTAAATACCAAGGCACTGTTAAATGACAATCAATATGCAGGCCACTTCCAAATTTTATAATTCTTAAATTATGTAAATCTATCCAATTGGGCACTCTGTTTTTATTCAGCGTTTCAACCATATCTTCTAACAATTGAGTATCTGCTTCATCCATTATTCCTGCTACAGATTGTCGTAAAATCTTAACTCCTGTAAAGATAATAATAATACCAAAAATCATTGCAAAAACACTGTCTAACCAATATATTGATGTGACTTTAATAATAATCAATCCAATGATAACCCCTAAGGTTGTGTATGTATCAGAAATTAAATGTTTACCACTAGAAATCAAAGCTATGGAATTATTTTTCTTTCCTTTTTTAACTGCTAAATAGCCCACGATAAAATTGGTTAACCCTGCAAAAACAATTAATACAATACCTATATCTATTTGTTTAATTTCTTGTGGATTGATAATATGGTTGATTGCTTCAAAAATTATCCATAATCCGGCAAAAGCAATCATTACTCCTTCTATTCCCGCAGAAATAAATTCTACTTTTCCGTGTCCATAAGGATGATTGCTATCTTTTGGTTGAGCAGAGAGATATAAACTGTATAACCCAATAAATGCTGCAATAACGTTCACTATTCCTTCCAAAGCATCGGTTAGTATAGCAACAGAGTCGGTAATGTACCAAGCAGCTAATTTAATAGCCAATAGTACTACCCCAACAAAGGCAACAATTTTCTGAAAGTTATAATTTTCTCTTTCTATTGGCATAAATATTTTTCATGTAAAACATTAATATGGTGTTGCTGATGTCCGGCAATTACAAAACCTATTCCCAATACTGATAATTTATTACCATTCATTACTCCTACTTTTTCTAACATACTTTCATCAAAACTCTTAAATAAAAGAATAGTAGCTTTTCTAACAGCAAAATATTCTTTTCTAATACTTTTAAAACTTCTATTGTTGGCATTAGAATAAGTTACATATTCATCATGATTAAACCCAGGTAAGGCGGCTTGCTCATTTCTGGCAAAGCACAAAGCCCTATAATTAAAAATTCGTTCAGTATCTATAATATGAAGTAGCATTTCTTTAATAGTCCATTTATCTTCAGCATACTTATAAGTAGTATTTTCTTCATTTAACAGTTTACATAGTTTTTTAAATTTTTTAGTAGATTTTTTTAAAGCAGCAATTACATCGTCCTCTTCTACCATACTTATATAATTTTTAAAATAGGCTGCAAAATCAGCTGAAATGAGTTCTTCTTTCATATACAATTATAGATTAATTTATTTTTTATAAAAGTAACATAAATCCTTTTAAAAATAAATGAATAAAACCTATTTTTGAAACCCATTAAAATAAAAAAGATGTATAAAATTAAATTTGGAACAGACGGATGGAGAGCCATCATTGCTAAAGAATATACCGTAGATAATTTACTTAGAGTTGTTTTAGGGACTACTGCTTGGTTAAAACAAAGAACCGGTTCTCCTTCTATCGTACTCGGACATGATTGTCGTTTTGCAGGAGAATTATTTGCAGAATGTGCTGCCAAAGTATTTGCTGCTAATGGTGTTAAGGTATATTTAGCAAAAGGACCGGTTAGTACACCAATGGTAAGTTTAGGTGCTTTTAAGCAAAAAACTTCATTAGGAATTATTTTAACAGCCTCACATAACCCACCATCTTATGCAGGTTTTAAATTAAAAGGTTCATTTGGAGGTCCATTGCTTCCTAAAGAAATTCAAGAGGTAGAAGATTTAATCCCAGACAATAATAATGTAGATATAGATAGTTTACAGTTAGAAGATTTTGTTCAATCAGGAATGGTAGAATACATTGATTTAGAGACGATGTATGTTAACCACGTTGAAGAAAACTTTGATATGGAAGCTATTCGTAACTCAAATATGAATTTTGCCTTTGATGCGATGTATGGTTCTGCTCAGGATGTGATGAGAAGATTAATGCCAGACATTGATTTTTTACATTGTGAACATAACCCGGGTTTTAATGGTACGCCCCCCGAACCAATTCATAGAAACTTACAAGAATTTTCTGATTTGATAAAATTATCTGATGGAGAAATCGATTGCGGTTTAGCAACTGATGGAGATGGAGACAGAATTGGTTTGTACAATAGCAAAGGTGTTTTTATAGATTCTCATCATATTGTATTGTTATTAATTAAGTACTTGGTTGAAGAGAAAAAACAAACAGGAAAAGTGGTTATTTCATTTTCTTTAAGTCCTAAAATTCAAAAAATGTGCGAGCATTACGGTTTAGATTATGAAGTTGTAAAAATTGGATTTAAACATATTGCCGGTATTATGCTCGAAGAAGATGTTTTATTAGGTGGAGAAGAATCAGGAGGAATTGCAATAAAAGGTCATATTCCTGAAAGAGATGGTATTTGGATGGGGCTAGTAATTTGGGAATACATGGTAAAATCAGGCAAAACCTTAGATGAACTAATTGAAGAAGTATATAAAATTGTAGGAGCTTTTAAATATGAAAGAATTGATTTACACCTTAAAGAAGAAGATAAATTACGTATTGTAGCTAATTGTGAGAAAGGAGTTTACACTTCTTTTGGTGATTTAGAAGTGAGAAAAGTAGAAACTGTAGATGGTTTTAAATATTTCTTTGATAATGATGAGTGGGTAATGATTAGAGCCTCTGGAACAGAACCAGTTTTAAGAACTTATGCAGGAGCAGAAACCAATGAAGCCGCTTTTAAGTTATTAGAAAAAACACATCAAACTATCAATAAAAAATAACCATTTTGCTAGCTTCATCCTTCCAAAATAAGCTTATAGAAGCCGGTTGTGATGAAGCTGGTAGAGGATGTCTTGCCGGACCTGTTTATGCTGCAGCTGTAATTTTACCAAAAAATTATAAGAACAGTTTACTAAACGATTCTAAACAACTTTCTGAAAAAAAGAGAAATCAACTCCGCATTGAGATTGAAAGAGACGCAATAGCTTTTGGTGTTGGTATTGTTGATAATGAAAAAATTGATGAAATTAACATTTTAAAAGCTTCTTTTTTGGCGATGCATATGGCTGTTGAGCAACTTAACACCACACCAGAGTTACTTTTAATTGACGGAAATAGATTTACTCCCTATCCTTCTATTCCACACAAGTGTATTATTAAAGGAGATGCAAATTTTTTGTCTATTGCCGCTGCTTCGGTTTTAGCTAAGACTTACAGGGATGAGTTTTTAGAAAAAATGCACCAAGAATTTCCTGTTTACGATTGGAATAAAAATAAAGCATATCCCACCAAAAAACACAGAGAAAGTATTATTAAACATGGTATTACACCTTATCACAGGAAATCATACAACTTATTTCCTAGGCAACAAAAGTTAGACTTGGAGTTTTAAATTTAATTTTTCTGCAACACTATGTCTTTAGATATATTACTTCTATAAGCGTCTTTACCGTAAATTTCAATATCTTCCATATACAGTTTGTAACCTGGAACTTCTACTAATAAATTAAATTTACCAGGTGGTAAAATAATAATAAACCTTCCTGTATTAGGGTTAGGTAAATATGATCCATACTCTTCATCAATTTGTAAATCTAATACAGAAATGGCTGCATCAGTAAATATCTGAGAAGAATCTGAAGTAGTTATAAACCCTTTAACAACAGTGTATTCAGGATCAACTTCGTTAAAAGTTACACTGTAGATATCCAAATCTCCTAATCCACCTGCTCTTAATGTAGAAATATAACCTGTTCTACCGGATTTAGATTCTCTGTAATTCATATTATCTTCAGGAGTATTAATTGGGTAGCCAATATTTTTAACAGTCGTCCAGATTCTTTTTACATTATCCCAAGAAGCTTTGAAAATATCGTAACCTCCCATGCTGGTATGTCCCTTAGAACTAAAATATAAAGTTTTACCATCATTAGATATATTAGGAAAATCTTCATCGAATTTGGTATTAATAGTTGGTCCTAAATTTTGTGGTAAGCCCCATTTTCCATTAGGCAATTTCTTAGTTACATAAATATCAACTCCTCCATAACCACCATCTCTGTTACTGGCAAAATACACTTCATTTCCATCAGCAGCAATGGAAGCTGCTATTTCATGATCTGTTGAATTAATTTCAGCTGGCAATTTTTCTAAATTAATCACTTTTTCATCAGCTAATTCTGCAATAAACAAATCTCCATAATGATTATCATTTTCAAAATAGAAAAGAATGTATTTACCATCTGCTGATAAACCCACAACCTCTTCATTTCCATCAAGCATATTAATGTTTTGATCTAATTTTCTTGCTTTTTGAAATTCGCCATTTTTAGCTTTTGATATGTATATTTCAGAAAAGTAATTGCCATTCTCCATTTTCAAACTTCCATCATCCCTTTTGGAATTGTAAACTATAAAAGATTCATCTTGAGGAACAAATGGATAATAATCTGGTCCGGAAGAATTAATTTGACTCCCTAAATTATTAAAAGAAACATCTAATTGGAATTTCATCAATTCAATAGCATTATAGCAATATTCTATTTGTTTAGCTACATCTTCTGCAGAAATTACATCACTTTTATTTAGTTCTCTAAATTGCTCAAACATGTTTATGGCATCGCTAAAACGATAAGCATAATGGTAGGCTCTTCCCAATAAATAAAAAGCTGTTGGATTAGGTTTTTCGCTTTTCACCACTTTTTCTAAATAGCTTACTGCATTAGATTTATCTATGTTGGTATTTAAGTAACAAACTCCTACTCGGTAGTTAAACAACATATCATCAGGAGTTTCTTCTAAAAGAGCAAGATATTCATCAAGAGCTTCAATAAAATTATATTTATCAAACAAATTTGCAGCTCTTTTTACAACGGTTTTATCTTGAGATTTAGCTGAAAAAGAAATAATTACAGCTATAGTTAATGTTAAAAATGATTTGTAATTCATTGATTATAAATTTAAAAAAGGCAAATTTAATGCTTATTTAGGTAAGGTGCAATTAATTTTCGTAAGCACCTAAATCTGGAGGAGAATTTCTTGGGTTTCCATCTTTATCAGACAAAACACCTACTGTCTTACCTGCATTTGCTGCTGGAGATGTTGACCAGATTTTATAGTTGTTATTCAGATAATCTACAAAAATAGTGGCTGTAGGATTTTGAATTATCCCTACATAATTTGCTCCTGCTAAACTCTTAGTAGAACGAACAATAGAATAGTCAATTTTAAAATTAATAACTCCCGGTGCTAATACATCTGTATTAAATTCTATTTCATTATTTCCTTCAATAATGGTATTCACAAAAACAGCTGAATCTATATCTCTTACCTGTACATTCCCATTTGCATCTTGATAATAATTTTGAAGAAAAACGGCAGAGCCATCTCTTGTTCCCTGATCCCAAAAATTGGCAATAGTAGTATGGTAAAATTTGTAATTTCCTCCTCCTCTTAAAAATATACTCGACTGGCCTGCTTGGGTAATTAACGAGTTGGTATCTGTTATTTGGTAATTGGTGGCTAATAAATTTACCGCTGCTGAATTGGTTATTTCACAGCCATTTAATCTTAATTTATTAACACTTGTTGGTGCTGTTGGATTAAAAGGTAAGGGTTCTGCCTGAATTCCTATAAAAGCATTTTTAATAATAGCATAATTAATAACATTATCTGAACTACCTTCATTTATCCATATTCTATCCCACTGTCCGGAAATATCCTGATAAGTATATTCTAACCTTGTTCCCTGAAAAATAACCGGATCTGATGGTGTTCCATTAACCACTAAGTTTCCATCTTTATATACCCACAACCCCGAATTATTATGTAAATGTACTTTTACTCCCGGGTCTATTACCAATTTATCTAACGAATCTATAACCAAATATCCTACAATAACATAAGGCTTATCGTTTACCCAATTAGCCGTTACAGGTGGTAAACTTCCCGAGCAATCTCCATCTAAACAAGAATAAGGTGGTAAACCATTTACATATTTTTTAGGTGTAAAATAATGTGCATTTTGTCCCCAAGCCATTAAATGTACTTTTTGATTATTGCCATTAGTGGAAAAAAGCAGCTGTTCTTCAACAACAAAGGGAGAAAGCACACTATTAGGATCTATGGTTACTTCTAAAAAAATATAAATACTATCTCCTGCTCTGACTTCTACATTACTATGCTGATTTCCTGAAAGTCCATCTACATTAATTCTGAATTGAGAGTTTGCACCATTTTGTAGACGAATGTCTGATATAATTAAATTATCAGAATTTCTATTATACACCTTTATTCTTTTGGTAGTAGAACTCATGGTTGTAAAAACCGTGTCGAACAAAAGGGTATCTGTTGAGAAAGTTAATTTAGCTCCTGAATCAGTAGTAAAATCATCTTTTCTACAAGAATAAAACATAGATGATAACAACACAAAAATAAGTGCTATTGCAAAAAAATAAGTATGGCTTTCTATACGCATGAGTGCAAAAATAGAAAACTATTACGTTGATTTATTGAAAATATTGTTTTTAGTTCTTTAATAACCTATTTATAAAAGATTTTAAACCGAAAAACATTCTTTATTCAGCCAAGTTTTCATTAACTCAACCATTTCTTGTTGTAAGGCCTGACCTTTATCTTCATTGTATTTATGTTGCAAATCAACTTTTAGTTTGTCTATATCTACTCCATTGGCTTTTTCAGCTAAAAACCAATTTTGAATTACAGTAGGTCTTGGTCCCCAAGTACCTAGAACATTAAGATTTTTATCTAAAGCAATTAATTTAGGAATAGATTTAGATCCATTAGTAAGGAAATTGTTCATTACTTCCGGATGTTCATCTCTAAAAATTAAACGAAAAGAAATAGCCGGATTGGCTTCGGCAATTTTTGCTAAAACAGGAATGTTTTGAGCTGCATCACCACACCACGTCTCCGTTAACACTAACCAAGTCATTTTATCATTTAAACAATCAACTGTTTCCAATACTTTTTCTGAAGGAGCTGTTGTTTTATAACTTCTTTTTAATCGAGAAAAATTAAGTTTGGTATATTCAACAAGCGCTTCAGATTGGTCTTCTCCTGAGGTTGAACCTTTTGCTACTTGTTTTTCATGTAGTTGATAATATTCCTCAAAAGAAATACTTTTGTTGATATGTTCTTGTGTTATCATAGTATAAATTTACACTTACAAAAGTACATGTTATTAAACGAGAAACTATAATTAATATCATTGTATAAGTTAAAGATTATTAAATGGAATTAAAAAAAACTGCCGATGGTTCACATACCTTGTTTGTCCCAGAACTGAATGAAACCTACCATTCTGTCCACGGAGCTATACAAGAATCTCAACATGTATTTATAAAAAATGGCTTACGTTATTTTATTGATAAAAAATCTGTTAGCATTTTAGAAATTGGGTTTGGAACAGGACTAAATGCCTTACTAACATTATTAGCAACAGAAAATTCCTCGCAAATGGTTAATTATGTTTCTCTAGAAAAATTTCCACTTTCCAATGAGCTTGTTCAACAACTAAACTATCCTACTCAATTAAAACTTGATACAGACCAAAAAAAATTATTTAATCATTTACATATTTGTGAATGGAATAAACTAACTCCAATTACTAATAACTTCAATCTATTAAAGATTAATAAAGATTTGACTGATTTTCATACCACCACAAATTTTGATATTGTATATTTTGATGCTTTTGCTCCTGAAAAACAAGCCGAATTATGGATTTCTGAAATTTTTTTGAAAATTTATAATTTTTTAAAACCTAGAGGGATTTTAGTAACCTATTGTGCTAAAGGAGTTGTAAAAAGAACTATTAAGTCTGTTGGTTTTCAATTAGAAACATTACCCGGCCCACCGGGAAAGCGGGAAATGATAAGAGCTATAAAAGGTTAAAATAATCTGCTCGCAAACACTTCTTTTATTAATTTTTATATTTTTTTGGTATCTTAGCCACCCATTAAATGAAAAAGGTAAGTTTCCATAAAATTTTATTTCATATATTTTTACTATTACTGACAGTAAATTTACATGCTTTTTCTTATTCAGAAAAGGGAGATAAAAAAGAAGAACGCACAAAAAAAGATACTGTTTCTGCATTGGTAGTTTCTTCTACTAGTCCTATTTACCCTTCTATTTCTGAACTTTCTGGAAATCAAATTATTCAATTAATAGATTCCTTATTAGAATTAGACCAAATTCCTAATGGTATTTTAAAAGAACTTAACGAATATGCTGAAAATAGGTTGTTAGAACATGATTATTATAATTCACTTACTTATTTTTATGATGACTCTCCTCTACCAGCAAACTCTGTTTATCAAAAATGGGATACTAAAAATATTTTCCCTTATGATGAAGCCATTTGCAAAAATGATACTACTACCCTTATAACTTTAACTGATTCTATCAATTTTTGTAATTATCATCCACCATTAATTGATCCTGTAATTACTTCTAATTTTGGTTGGAGAGATGGAAGGACACATAGTGGAATAGATTTAGATTTGGAGGTTTGGGATCCTGTTTATGCTACTTTTGATGGAATGGTACGAGTTGCTCTTTATCACCCTGGTTATGGAAGAGTTGTAATTGTTAGACATTATAACGGCTTAGAAACTTTATATGCTCATTTACATAGATTTAAAGTTAAAGCTGGAGACATTGTTCATGCTGGTCAAGTGTTGGGTTTAGGCGGTAGTTCGGGTAGATCATCAGGAAGTCACTTACATTTTGAAGTGCGTTATAAAGGTAAAGCCATAAACCCTAAAGCTTTAATTGACTTTAAAAATAATAACATTATTAGTTGTTCTGCAGAATTAATTAAACAAAAGTATGATTATATTGCTCTTCCCACTGGAGTAGAATACCACACCATTGAAAGAGGTGATTATATGTATAAAATTGCCGACAGATATGGATTGTCTGTAAATGAACTTTGTGAAATGAATGGCATTAGAAGAAACAAATTGTTAATAGTAGGTAGAAAACTACGCATCAAGTAAGGATAACAAAGTTTTCGTCATATTGCTCCAAGCATATTTTTGTTTTTCAATCTCTACTCCTTTTACAAATTCCACTTCTTTATTGTTAGAATAAAAATCTACAATAGCATTGGCAACACATGCTGCATTAGGTTCAACAACATACCCTACTACATTATTGGGAATCATTTCTTTTAAACCGCCTACATCTGTAACCAACATCGGTTTGTTAAAATGATAAGCAATTTGTGTTACTCCACTTTGTGTGGCTGTTTTGTAAGGTTGCACAACCATATCGGCTGCACAAAAATAGTTAACCACTTCATTATCGGGAATAAACTTATCTACCAATATTACACTGTCTTGTAATTGATGTTGTTGAATTAATGTTTCATAAGACAATTTATCATCATAAAATTCACCTGCAACAATTAATTTTACTTTAGACTTATTTATACGCTCATCTGCAAAAGCATTGATTAGTGTATCTAACCCTTTGTATTGTCTTATTAAACCGAAAAATAGTAAGTAACTATAATCAATTGATAATCCCAATTCATTTTGGGCTGTTATTTTGTCTTTTATTGCTCCAAAATTATCGTATAACGGATGTGGAGAAAGTTGGGTAGGTGTTTTAGGAGCAAAAGTTTTTAAATCATCCATTACTTGTTGAGACATTACCACAAAACCGTCTATTTTGATAGCAAAGTATTTCGTTAATGCACTATCTCCCATTCTTTTTTCGTGCGGAATAACATTATGAGTAATGGCTAATAGCTTAGTGTGTCGGTTTTTCTTAATCTGTCTGGCTATTGTACCAAAACAAGGAGCAAAAAACGGCATCCAATAGTTAAAAATAACTACATCCGGTTGAGCTTTTCGGAGTTGTTTACCCACTTTTAGCCAATTTAGCGGAGCGGTAGAATTAATTTTTCTACTTATTTTTAAATTATTAGGAGCTACTGCATCTGAAAATTGTGTTTTACCGGGGAAGAGTATATTAGGATATTGAGTGGTAAAGGTGATGATTTCAACTTCGTGACCTTCTGATTGGAATTGTTGAGCCAATCTTTCAGAAAACAAAGCAATACCACCTCTAAATGGGTGTGCAGGGCCTATAATAACAATATTCATAGACGATTAAATTTCTTTTTCTATTTGGTATTTATTTCTGTGTACAGAAGATCTGGAAATCAATTCTCCTAAAAATCCTGAAATAAACAATAAAGAACCTAAAATCATAGATGTAAGTGCTAAATAAAACTCAGCTCTATCTGCCAGTAATCTTGCACTGGTATCAATAAAAAGTTTATTTACTCCTAACCAAAGTGAAATTAAAAATCCGATTAAAAACATAAAAGTTCCTAATGTACCAAACAAGTGCATGGGTCTTTTACTGAACTTAGCCATAAAGGTAATAGACAACAAATCTAAAAAACCATTGATAAAACGTTCGATACCAAATTTTGTAGTTCCGTATTTTCTTTCTCTGTGTTGTACTACTTTTTCAGTAATTTTTTCAAATCCTGCCCATTTGGCTATAACAGGAATATAACGATGCATTTCGCCATACACCTCTATGTTTTTTATTACTTCTTTTTTGTATGCTTTTAGTCCACAGTTAAAATCGTGAAGGTTTTTAATGCCCGACATACGTCTAGTTGCTGCATTAAATAATTTGGTAGGAATAGTTTTGGTTATCGGGTCGTAACGCTTTTTTTTCCATCCGGAAACTAAGTCATACCCCTCTTCTACTATCATTTTATATAAATCAGGTAATTCATCAGGACTATCTTGTAAATCGGCATCCATGGTAAAAACCACATCGCCTTCAGCAGCAGCAAATCCAACATTTAATCCGGCAGATTTACCATAATTTCTTCTAAATTTAATGGCTTTAATCCTACTATTTTTAGCTTTCAACTCTTCAATAACCTTCCAAGAATTGTCTCTACTACCATCATCAACAAAAATAATTTCATAAGAATAATGATGATGAGACAATACATTGTGTATCCACTCAGCTAGTTCCGGTAAGGATTCTTCCTCATTATAAAGAGGAATTACAACTGATATATTTAATGCTTCGTTCATAAGCTTCAAAACTAATTAATTTTTTTCTTGAATTAATCGGTATGTTTTAAAAGATATTTCTACTTTTGCGGTGGGCAAGTCTTATACGACCAGCTCCTGCTGAACTTCCCCAGGCCGGGAACGGAGCAAGGATAGGTGGTTGAGCGGTGCGATGTAAGTAGCTTGCCCACTTTTTTCTATAAAATCCCATCATTTATTAATAGTTCATCCAACTGTACATCATGTGCTTCTGTTGGTACTTTTTCTACTTCCTGAAATGGATAAAAAATGCCTATCTTCTTTGTTTCTTGATGGTTAACAATGAAATTATCGTAATAACCACCTCCATAACCTAATCGGTAGTTGTTTTTATCGAAAGCCAAACCAGGCACAATAATTAAATCAAAAGTATCATTATAAACTACTCCGCTTGCAGGATGTGTTGTACCAAAAACACCTTTCTCTACTTTGTTTAAGTCGGTTAAGACTAAGTTCTCCAATTTTCTTTTAGGTAGCGTTTTGGGAACAACTACCGTAATCTTTTTTTCTAAAAGTGACTTTAGTAAGGGATAAATATCAATTTCTTTTCCCATGGGTAAATAAGCATGTATTTTTTTGTAGCCATTTTCCAAAATAATGTTTTCCAGCTGCTCACAAACCCATTGATCATATTTGTTTTTAAGCTCTCCATTCGTTTTAGCTCTTCTAGCCAGCATTTCTTGTCGTAATGCTTTTTTTTGTGCTATAATGTCACTTTTACCCATACTAAACGTAAATTTTTTGATACAAGTGATTGTATTTAGTCAAAATATTTTTACGCTTTAGTTTTAATGTTGGTGTTAGTTCGCCAGCATCAATAGAAAGTGGTTCGCTAAGTAATTCAAATCGTTTAATTTTTTCGTAGTTAGAGAAATTTTTATTGAATTCTTCCACCTCTCTTTCAAAACGTTTTATTACTTGGTCGTTGGTAATCATTTCTTCGTTAGTTGTTGCTTTTACATTTTTTCTGTCGCACCACTCCTTAAGAAAAGCAAAATCGGGCTGAATTAGTGCAGAAGCAAACTTCTCCCCTTCTCCGATTACAATAATTTGCTCTATAAACCTCGATTCTTTAAACTTGTTCTCCATTACCTGAGGAGCAATATATTTTCCTCCGGAAGTTTTAAATATTTCTTTTTTTCTATCGGTAATTTTTAAATACTTACCGTCCTCCAACACTCCAATATCTCCTGTAAGGAAGTAGCCTTCACTATTAAAAGCTTCCTTGCTTACATCAGGCAAATTATAATACCCCATCATAATACTTGGCCCTTTTACTATAATTTCACCATCTTCGGCAATTTTAACATCTAAATTATCTAAGGGTTTTCCTACCGTTCCTATTTTAGTTCCTTCTTTTAATAAAGAGTTTACCGCTATAACAGGAGAAGTCTCTGTAAGTCCATATCCCTCTAAAATAGGAATTTGAGCTGCTGTAAATACTCTAGCTAAACGAGCTTGCAGAGCTGCTCCACCCGAAACAATGGCAACTACATTTCCTCCCAACGCTTCTCTCCACTTACTAAAGATTAATTTATTGGCAATTTTCAATCGGAAATTATACCACCAACCTTTATCTTCCATTGGGTCAAATTCTAACCCTAGTTCTAATGCCCAGAAAAATAATGCCTTTTTAATGCCTGATAAATCAGAGCCTTTAGCTACAATTTTATCATAGACTTTTTCTAGCAGACGAGGAACTGTGGCAAATAAATGTGGTTTTACTTCTTTTAAATTATCTGCAATGGTTTCTAACGACTCTGCGTAATAAATTGAAATCCCTTTGTAAATAAACAAATAATCTATCATTCGCTCAAAAACATGGCAAAGCGGAAGGAAGCTCAATACTCTATAGTCTTTCCCAATAGGTAATCTCTCTTCAGAAGCCAATACGTTTGCTACCAAATTTTGATGTGAAAGCATTACTCCCTTTGGTTTTCCTGTTGTTCCGGAAGTATAAATTAAGGTAGCTAACTCTTCTTGTTTAATAGCATCTTTTAATGCTTTTATAGAAGACTCATCTCCGTCCTTTCCTAACTCCAATACCTCTTTGTAGTTGCTTTTGCCTGCAATTTCATCATAAGTATAAACATGCTTTAATTCAGGCACATTGCTTTTAATATTTTCAATAGATGTAAGTAATTCCTGACTTGATACAAAAACAGCTTTAGCTCCACAATCATTCAATATATAAACATAATCTTCTTCTGTAATGTTTGGATAAATAGGCACATTTACTACTCCTATTTGTTGGGCTGCTAAATCGGTTAAATGCCACTCTGTTCTATTGTTAGAAATAATGGCAATTCTGTCGCCTTTGTTAATTCCTAATTGTAACAAACCTAAACTAAAATATTTACTTTTTTCTACAAATGCCTCTATAGAAAGTGGTTGCCATTTACCGTTCTCTTTTTGTGTGAAAGCATCTGTTCTTGGTGTGTGTTGTAATTGATAATAATAAAAATCACTAATTGTTTTAACCTGATTTATCATGTTTTCAAAGCTTTAGAAATTGAAGTGCGTAAAGATAAGCTAATTAAGTTTTAAAATCAATAGCTCTCAAATCAAATAAGTAATTTAGCGGCTCCTACTAAAAAGATTATTTATTTTGTCGAGAAGAATTGCTGTAAGCATCATTATCATTATAACGGTTATCACTGGATTTGCAACTTACTTAGCATCAGGTTTAAAGTTCGATTATGATTTTGAAAGCTTTTTTCCTAAAGAAGATACCGACCTCGATTATTTCTTAAAATACAGAGCAACTTTTAAAAATGATAATGATTACATGCTTATTGCCATTGGTAATAAGGAAGGTATTTTTTCCGATAACTTTTTAGAAAAAGCAGATCGGTTTACTGCAGATTTAGAAAAACTGCCTCACGTGGTTAGTGTTATTTCTCCTACCAACATTAAACAACCTGTTTTTAGTGCCTTTGGTTTTATGGAAATTCCTTTGCTGCATGTTGGAGAACCTGAAAAATATAAAAACGATTCCATTAGAATTGCTAAGTCTAAAGAATACATCAATACGCTTTTCGCTCCCGATTTCAAGTCTATTTCTATTGTAGTAAACAATGTTGACATCATTAATAAAAAAGAATCTGATGCTTTAATTTTTGCTTTAGAAAAACTAATACAAAACTATGATTTTGAGATAATTAACTATGCAGGAAAAATAAGAGGACAAAAAGCGTATTTAACCATTATGAATAAAGAAGTAAAGCTTTTTTTGTTGGCTTCTGTATTGCTGGTTATTATTTTTCTGATTATTAGTTTTCGTTCGTTTTTCGGAACGGTCATTCCTATTATTACTGTTTTTATTGCTATTATCTGGACCTTAGCTTTTATGTTTTTATTAGGCAAAAAACTGGATTTAATGACCATGTTGCTACCTACTATTTTGTTTGTTGTTGGCATGTCGGATGCGGTACATATACTCAACAGGTTTATTGAAGAATTGCGAAAAAACAAGTCTAAAAAAGAAGCTATAAGAATTACCTTTAAAGAAGTGGGGTTAGCAACGCTTTTAACTTCTATTACTACTGCTGTCGGATTTTTCACCTTAATTGTTGTGAGTGTTGTGCCTGTTAAAGAGTTTGGAATTTACTCCGGTATTGGGGTTATTTTCGCCTTTTTAATAGCCATTACCTTATTACCCGCTATTTTAACACTATCAAGACCTCCGGCTATTATTAAGCACAGGAAAAAAGAAATGTTTTGGAATCGATTTTTATCTAAAACTTTATTGATTACACTAAGACATCCTAAAAGAATTGTAGTAATTTATACCCTTATCTTAGCAACTTCCGTAATAGGCATTTTTCAACTAAAAGTAGATTTTCATTTGTTAGAAGATTTACATGAAAGTCACCCACTCCAACAAGATTTTAGGTTTTTTGAAAATACCTATTCAGGAGTTCGTCCTTTTGAAATGGCTATTCTGTTAAAAGACACGCATCAGGTATTCGATTATGAAGTAATAAAAGAGCTTGATAAAGTTGAGAAATACCTTTACGATGATTATGGTGTCAACTTTTTACTCTCACCTGTGGCGGTTGTAAAAATGATTAACAAAGCCCAAAATACTGGAAATAGTAACGCTTACAAAATTCCTGACACTAAAAAAGAGTATCATAAAATTACTAAATGGTTAAAAAATCCATCTATAAAAAACCACCTTAACAACCTTATTTCTCCTGATAAAAAGACCATTCGGTTTACAGGAAAAATGCACGATGTAGGCAGTTATCAATCACGTATATTAAATGATGATTTTGACACTTTTTTCAACCAAAATATTCATCCACAATATTTTAATTACATCATGACCGGCACAGCTTTGCTGGTAGATAAAAACAATAGTATAATGGCTTCTAACATGATCATTGGTTTATCCATAGCTTTTTTATTAATTGCATCACTCATGGGAATTTTGTTCAAATCGTTTAAAATGGCGCTTATTTCATTAATTCCTAATGCTATTCCGCTTATTATTATAGCAGGAATTATGGGATTTACGGGCACATCTATCAACATGTCCACTTCTATTATTTTTACCATAGCTTTTGGAATTGCTGTTGATGACACCATTCATTTTTTGAGTAAATACAAGCTTCAGAGAGGAATTGGCTTAACGAACTTATATGCTATAAAAAGAACTTTTCTTTCTACAGGAAAAGCCATTGTACTTACCTCTATTATTTTATGCAGTGGATTTTTATCATTAATGTTATCCGATTTTAAAAGCACTTATTTAATTGGTGTTTACATTACACTCATTTTAATTGTTGCTGTAATAACCGACTTATTCTTACTTCCTATTTTGCTTTTAAAAAGAAAGTAATAAATTATTTCTCTTGTGTTCTTCAGGAATCCAGCTTAATTACTGGTTTAAAATAATAATTAAATTTATTAATTTTTAATTAGCTAATTACTTTCTGTATGATAGTGAGTCACAAAAGAGCTCTTCTTTTTAAAATGTAAAGCAAAAGTGAGAAAGTAGATAATAATATAATAACTGGGTGTTGAAATATATTTTTTTCACTATACTTCTTGTCTCTTTTTTACTAAGTAAGAAGAGCTTGTATTTATTTTACAAATTTCTTCTTAGAGATTTTGATTTTTAATTTATAGTGTTATATTCGTAGCCTTTGATAGACACTAGCATTGATGGATAAATTAAAATATTTTTTTATAGGTGAACTTCTTAATAATGAAGTAAATCCCTATGAAAAAGCAAAAATTGAAACTAACCACTGTTTTTCATTTTTTGGATTCATTTGTTTCTTTTCTGTGTTTTTAATCTCTTTTTTCATTAAAGCTTACCCAGTAATGATTCCAACAGGGGTTTCGGCTTTCTATTGTTTAACACATCTTTTTGTATTAAAGGTTACTAAAAACATAAAAATATCATCTATCATTTTTACCACTCTTATTTTTACCATTTTGTTTGGTAATATGTATTTTAACAACAACACCATCCACTTTGGAGGTGCTTTTTGGATAGTAATTTTAATCTTTTTTGCAGCTTTTAATTTAGGTAAAAAAGGAGGAATCATTGTTGCCGGACTAAGCCTAGTTGCTTATGCTGTCTTTGCTGCTTTTTTTCTTCACTCCCACATTATTGCTGCTGCTACATTTCCAAAAGTGATTTTTTACACTTTAGGTTTAGAAGCTACTGTAGCTGTTTTCATTATTTTTTATTTGCTCAATACCTTTATTAAAACCAACCGACAAATTACAAAAGAGCTTAAAACAAGTAATAAACATCTTGAAGCTCAAAACAAATTGGTTAATGAGCAACACAGTGAAAAAATTATCATGCTGAAAGAGATTCATCACAGAGTAAAAAATAACTTACAAGTAGTGAGCTCTATGCTTAGATTACAATCCGATAAAATAGCAAGTGATGAAGTTAAGGTGGTTTTTGATGATGCTCAACACAGAATTCAGGCAATGGCTTTGGTTCATCAACGCATGTATCAAACAGAAAATTTAGCTAAAATTGATTTAGAAACCTACATTAAAGAATTAGCTACCGACTTAACTTCTTTACACTGCACCACTCAAGATGTAACGTTAAATATTAACACCAATTTTTCTGAACTAAATGTAAAAAACATTGTTCCTTTAGGATTAATTATTAATGAATTAATATCCAACTCTTTAAAACATGGTATTAAAATAAACGGGAGCATACTACTCTCTTTTAATAAACAAGATAAAGATTTAATGTTTACCTACAAAGACAACGGTGTTGGTTTTGATGAAGCAACACTAAAAAAAGGTTTTGGAATGGAATTGATAGAGATATTTGCTTTACAAATGGACAGCACCTATCAAATGAAAAATGAAACTAATAAAGGCTTAACCTACGAATTCAATATTCCTCTAAATTAATTTAATTAACAAAAAAACCGAATAGCTCTACTTGCTATTCGGTTCTTCTTATTTAATTAAGTATCTTGGTTATTCTGTGTGGTTAGTACCTAAATCATCAAAATCAACATCGGTGAAAGTGCTAGCAACTTTTTCTACTACTTCTTCTCCTTGTTCTAATTTAAGTTCTTTAATTTTCTCTACGGCTTCTTTTAAACCATCAGAAAATTTTTCTAAATCTTCTTTGTATAAAAACAATTTGTGTTTCTCGTAGCTAAACTTTTGGTTGTCACCATTAAACTTTCTTTTACTCTCTGTAATTGTCAAGTAATAATCATCAGACTTTGTTGCCTTTACATCGAAAAAATAAGTTCTTTTCCCGGCTCTTACTACTTTAGAAAATACTTCATCTCTTCTGTTTTCATTGTTTTCATTCTCTTCCATCATGTTTTAATTTATTAGTTAAACTTATTAATGCGTACAAATCTATTATTTATTACTAAAAAATAGAAAATAAAATTACTATATTTTTTAAATAAATCAGCAATAATGAAAAAAAAATATAATTTTAAGTAGCTTAATTTCAATAGATTCAATTTTATAGTGTGAGTTTCATTTATCTTAAGAGCTAATCAACAAGCTATAAAGTAATCATATTAGAGTAAAAAAGTTGTTGGAAAGGCAGGAGAAAACAAATTTATAATAGACCTACTGAATAAAAAAATTAAATACGCTAAATGCCGTATTTCAATAATAGTACTATGCACATATTTTTGTTATTAAATATAAAACATAAACCATGAAAAAATTTAACTTAATAATCTTTAGCATTTTTTTAACAATAGGACTAAATGCTCAATGGGCACGAACCAATGTTTCCATTAATAACAATGTAACCATTGAAGATATGTGTGTACACAATAATGAATTGTATGCTGCTGTATTTGATAGTGGTTTAGTAAAATTAAACACCACCACTCAGCAATGGGAGACCGTACAAAATTCACTACCACCAAGTTCTAATAGTGCTCACATTACTCATTTAGCTAGTAGTGGAAATAGTTTATATGCGTATGTAAATAATCAAACTTGTGCTAGTACTACCATTTATAAAAGTACTGATAACGGAGTTACGTTTGTTACAGATTCAGCCGGACATCCTCTTTACGGCTCTTTTCCAGCTCAATGTGCAGGACAACCTTTTGATGTTGCCAATGTTTTTGTATTAAATGGAAAGTTAATTAACGTTATTAATGGTGGCTTTTATAGCAAATATCCTTCTGATCCTGCTTGGGTAAAAACTACGGATCCAAATGTAACATTTGGTGAACAATTTAGTGAATATAATAACACCTGGTATGTATGGTCAGATAATTATAAACTACACACTTCTACTGATAATGGTCAAACATGGACCACTCCAACTAATAGCGGTTTACCACCAATGTTTTATGCTAAAGTGATGAATGTAAATCCTACTTCAGGAAGAATTTATATTGCCGGGAACTCACTTTCTACAAATGCATACAAATTATTATACAGCGATAATGAGGGCTTGTCATGGGATAGTTTACCTATCAATCAATACTTAGGATTAGATTGGATTGGTCAAAAACAAAAATTACATGGTATGATAAGTAATGGAAATAATATTACTGCTATGCTGGTGAATGATGCGAATAACTCACATCCAAACGTAATTAAAAGTACTGATGGTGGACAAACTTTTAGTGTGGATACAGTAGGCTTACAGCCAAATGCTTTTGGGACAGTGTTAATAAGCAGAATGCTTTATTTTAATGGAGACCTTTATTTAGCCCCTAACTACTTTGACATTTATAAACAAGGAACATCCAGCACAAGTATAAATGAAGTTAGCAAAATAAATGTTCAAGCCTATCCAAACCCTGTTACACATACTTTACATATTAAAAATGATAATCCAATTACATCAATTAGTGTAACTAATATGATAGGAGAAATATTATTAAGTGAAACACCACTGTATAATACTCATTCCATTAATTTTGAAACTTTTCCAAGTGGAATATATTTTGTGACGATAAGTGCAACTAATCAAACACAAACATTGAAAGTTGTAAAAAAATAAAACAACTTACAAAAACCCTTTTTAGTTTATTCTCATATTAAACATAAACTAAAAGGGGTTTTTATTATTTCTTTAAATAAACGATTATAATATTTTAAAAACTATTATCACCCTCTCTATTCTTAGTCTGAAGCAAAGTAAAAAGTGATAGCAACTAAGAGTTTTAACTAAAAAAACTTATGTTTGTGCTTCTTTACAAAGATTTTTAAATTTTGCATATGAAAAATATTATACTGTTATTATTGCTAACTTTTTTACTTTGCTCATGTACCAAAGAAGCTTCAAACCATGGGGGTTCTACTTTTGATACAGGAGGGGGCTCTAATCTTGCAAGCATTACCAACACTTGGTGGCATCTAGATAGTGTTGTACACCCTTCAGTTACGATAAATAAGGATAGAATTTATGAGTTCGGAAATAGTAATTGTAAAATTACAAACTATGAGTTCAATCCTTCGGGGAGTATTTCAAATCATTGGTTTCTTTATAATTCCAGTTCTAAAAAACTACGTCTTCAAGGTACAGCTGTAAATGATACCAATGATTATACAGTAAATATACTAACCTTTAATAAATTAGTATTTGTAAATGATGCAAGTCCATTCGAAACTTATCATTTATCAAACTAAAACATAAGTCTCATAATTGAGCGTATTTATATTTTAAATTAATTACTTAAAATAGAAAGACACGTTTCATCCCCACCCCTCATTCCTCGCCAAAAAATAATTTTGTAACTTTATAGCTATTCACTTTCAAAAGAAAGTACTTTGGAGTTTACGGATACAAAACAAAAGACAAAATGGCGATAATTGGCAATATTATAAAAGCATTTGTTGATTTAAAGGGTACTATTACCTCGGAATCAAACCCTGTTGAAGAGCAAAAAAATGCTTTGAATAATCTACTAAATGAGGCAAAAGATACTGCTTTTGGCAAACATTATAATTTTCAAGAAATCTTAAATGCTGAAAACCCTCTTGAAAAATTTGCACAGACTATTCCCTATCACAATTATGAAACCATGAAAGACAAATGGTGGAACAAGGTTATTGATGGACAAAAAGATATTACCTGGCCGGGAGTTCCTGATTATTTTGCTTTAAGCTCTGGCACTACCGGTAAAGAAAGCAAACGTATTCCTGTTACAGATGCTATGGTTGATGCTATACGACAAGCAGGAATTAATCAGGTATTTGCTTTAAAAAACTTTGATTTACCCGCTGATTTTTTTGAGAAAGAGATTTTGATGTTGGGTAGTTCTACCGATTTAATTGAAAAAGACGAGCATCTTGAAGGTGAAATAAGTGGTATTAGTGCCAGTAATATTCCCGGGTGGTTTAGTGGCTACTACAAACCCGGAAAAGAAATTGCAAAAATTGATAATTGGGATAAACGCGTTAAAAAAATAGCCGAAAAAGCAAAAGATTGGGATATAGGTGCTTTAAGTGGCATACCTTCTTGGATAGAGTTAATGTTAGAAGCGGTTATAAAATACCATAACTTAGATACCATTCATGATATATGGCCAAATTTACAGGTTTTCACTTCAGGAGGTGTTGCATTTGGTCCTTACGAAAAGAGCTTTAATAAGCTTTTAGGGAAACCTATTTTGGTGCTCGATACCTATTTAGCATCTGAAGGTTTTTTAGCATTTCAGGAACGTCCTGATACTAAAGCAATGAAATTAATAACAGACAATGGTATTTACTTTGAGTTTGTTCCCTTTAAACCGGAATACATCAATCAAGATGGGTCTATTGTGAGCGATGCTCCAAGTTTAACGATAGCAGATGTGGAGTTAAACCAAGATTATATATTGATTATATCAACCGTAAGTGGTGCATGGCGTTACTTAATTGGAGATACCATTGCTTTTACAAATATTGAAAGAGCTGAAATTATTATAACAGGAAGGACTAAGTTTTTTCTTAATACAGTAGGTTCTCAACTTTCGGTAAATAAGCTAGATAGTGCTATAAAGCATGTAGAAGAAAAATTAGATGTGAGCATAACGGAATATACTATTTGTGCAAAAAGATTTGGTGAAGATTTTTATCATTCTTGGTACTTAGGTTCCGACCAGATGGATACTGACAATGATAAAATAGCGGAATTGATAGATGCTTATTTGTCTGAGGCGAACAAAAACTATAGTGTTGCACGATCTAAAGCATTGGCAGGCGTAAAGGTTAATGTTGTGTCTCCAAAAGTTTTTCATGAATGGAGTAATGCGAATAAGAAAAAAGGCGGACAGGTAAAAATGGAGCGTGTTATGAGTGAAGATAAATTTGAAGAGTGGGAAACATTTGTGAAGAACAATTAGCTTAGCTATCGCTGTCGTTTTCTGCTACAATATTCATAATCTCCTCAGGAGATAAATAGAATTTTTTCATTCGTAATTTGTACTTATCATCTATATCTGCGTGATTAAGAATAAAGTTTTTTGTTTCTAAAATATACTCTCCCATTCCCCTCTTAACGGCATACGTATCTGCCATACGCTCTGCTTCTACAATATGGTTTTCTAATAATAAATAACGTATTCCAAACCAAACTAAATTTAAACTACTCCTGTGTTGATAGTCTATAATATGGCCTAACTCATGACCAAACCAACCAATTAACACATCTGAGGGTAAATCTTTAGTTTTAAACTTTCTATCTGAAATTTTAAATGTTTTACTGATGTAAATATAATATTTCCGATGTTTTTTACTTTTAAGTAAGCTACCAAAATCAGGTTGTGCCTGCATGGTAGATTTTTTTATATCTTCTTTAAACTTAATTTCTATAGGTGTTTTTTTTAATTCAGGATAATAAGAAAATGCTTTATTAATTTCTTTAGATAAAATTTCAGGGAAAATATGTTTTATTGATGTACTCATGTAAGTCTCGCTTTTTGGTGTAGTCCTAAATTTAACCTTTTTTTATAGCATTTCAAAATTAGAGCGAGCTTTATAGTTAATTTATGGAGAAATTAATGATAATACAGTATGATTAAAAATAAAAGAGAAGGTAACGGACAAAAATGAAGAGGTTGCAGAGGTGAGGTTTTAAAATACTCCCACCTACTTTTATGAAGCTATTGGCTTGATTTATAAAAAAATGTATATTTACAAAATAAAAATAAGTACACTAAAAAGTGTATATATACAACAACATTATGTTAGACATGTATACATATATACAAGTTATGCCTAATACTAAAACAACGACAGTCTTAAAAAGAAATGAAACAAATACTGAACAATTATTGCAACAAAGAAAATGGACTGTTATTGTTCGACCCACCAACAGGGTCGGGCAAAACATATAATGTATTAAGTTGGATATATAACAATTACAAAGACTTCTGTAAGGAAAACAGAAAAATATTCTTTGTTACCAACCTAAAGAAAAATTTACCCGACCAAAAACTCAAAAATGACTTCTTTATACCCAACAAGGAATTAGAAGATTTTGAAAAATATGTTACATTTTTAGATTCAAACGCAGATTGTTTAGTAAAACGGTTTGAGCAAGTTGAAAGTTCAATAAATGATTATTTCAAAAACTCAAAAATATTCTATTCTATAAAGAGTAATGTTTATGAAATCAACAAACATCAATCTAAATCAGATTTAAAAACTTACGTTACCAAATTAAACGAAGAACTAAGAAACGACCTCGAACCAAAATTTAGGAGGTCAATAGAAAAGTTTCTAAAAGAAAATTATCCCAACAAGCAAGAACGTATCAAAGCTATTCAAACAGACAAAAATCTAAAATGGATTGGAGAATTATATCCTGCCGTTTTTTCGTCTAAGAAAAAGATATTCTTTTTAAGCATTGACAAGTTCTATCATAAAAACAGCACACTTGTCGAACCTTCCTACTCGTTTTTAGAAAACGATATAACAAAAAATGCTATTATTTTTATTGATGAATTTGACGCAACAAAGGACAACATTCTGAACAACATTATTGAAAAAGGGAAAAAGCAACGGATTGATTTTATTCATCTTTTTACAGAAATATATTGGGCTCTTTCCAAAAATGTACTTCCACAAAAGTTTATTACACACTCTGAAAAACGAGAAGAATTAATAGAGAAAAAATACGGATTAGCATTAGATGATATTCAAAAAACTTTGCTTGAAAAAGCTGAAGAAATTGTACAAAAGTACCATTTGGATTTCAGTTTCAAAACAACTAACAATAACGATGATAATGTCAATCAAAGAAACTTACTTTTTCACGATTTTCAATATCATTCTGTTTACAGAAATGATAAAAAATTCATTCGCTTAAACCCCAATAAATTTGATAAAATAAACGAAATCATTTTTGAGAGCGAAAGACCACAGACGGGAGAAAATATTGTATCGTTGCTCAATCAAATTAAAGGGTTTATCAATTATTTTAGTGGCGTAATAAAAAGTATCGCTGAAAATTACCAGCAATTAGAAGAACAAGAAAGAAAGTCAAATCCAAGAAGAACGGAATTTACATTTGACCTTGCGATAAGTACCGTGATAGAAGAGTTTGGGTTGGAAACTAAACACAAAAACTATCTTATTGATAATATTTTAAGTGCAAGAGAACGACCAAGAAGTAAAAAAGACGGCAGTTATGAACTCAATTATGATTTGAGTATATATGAAAACGGTTTTAGGTATTATGATTTTGTTGATGATGATTCTCATCAGTCAAAAACAAAAGCCTTTATCTATAATTTTCAAAACACACCTGAAAAATTTATTCTGAAATTAGCTGAAAAAGCTAAAGTAATCGGCATTTCGGCAACAGCTTTAATTGAAACCGTTACAGGAAATTACGACATAAAATATTTCAAAAGACAACTTGGTAATAAGTTTATAGAACTTACAAAAAAAGAGAAACAGCAGTTAAAAGATACGTTCAACAAGCAAAACAAGCATTACGATAAAGTAAAAATCAACACGGAATGGGTTAATTTTACGAACAGCAATGAAGTTGAAAAAATCAATATAGAATTTGAAAAACTATTTGAAAACAAAGAATTAGCAAATGATGTTATTGGAGATTTAAAAGCTATAAACCCAAATTCAACGGACTATCATTTTAACCGATATTTGAAAATTGGTTATTGTTTCAAGCAATTCTTATTGAAAGAAGACATAAAAGGTTTCTTATGTCTTTTAAACAAAGAACCTAAATGGAATGACAAAGGTCTTAATCTAAAAGCACTTCATAAAATATTTGAATATTTAATCGAAGATACTACAAAAACACAAAATCTTTTCCTTAACGACAAAGACGAGTTTGAAATAAAGAACTCATATACAATCATCAATAGCAATGATTTCGACAACAAGAAACAATCATTCATTACGCAATTAGAAAGCGGCAAAAAAGTTTTTATCATTTCTATGTATCAGACAATGGGTGCAGGACAAAATTTACAATTCATTTCTCCTAATCCTGACAAACTAATAAATGTAAAAGATGAAAATTCGGAAAATTGGAATATCCAAAATGAAACCGATATAAATGCTATTTATTTAGATAAACCTACACATATCATTCAAAAGATAGACTTGAATTTGAATGAAGAAGGCTTTATCAAGTATTTATTTCAATTAGAATTTTTAGCACAAGTCGGATTGATTTCAATAAAGCAACTAAATCATCAAGTTACTATTGCGTTTAAACATTTATTAGCATCTTTCAACACAACTATTAAACCTGAAAGTCCAAACAATGGATTTTTGTATAAGGACTTTAATATTAAACAACACTTTGCAAAATACATTATACAAGCTATTGGACGGATTTGTAGAACAAATTTAAAATCACCAAATATTTACATTTATGCAGATAGCGAATTGGACAATCTGATTTGTGATTTTGATGTAGATAACAATCTTGTTTTAAATGAATTTAAAGAACTTGTAAAATCAAGTAGAGAAAAAATACAGCAAGAAAATGACAAGGATTCAAAACTGAAAAACATTGCTAATGTTACAAATCGAAAAGTACACGCAAAAATCAGAAAATTCATTTCTCCCGATTGGAGTTGGAAGGAAAAGCAAAAAGAAGAATGGGAAAATCTAAGAGAAATGTGTTTGCGTTTTCCTACTATTTCTGAAAACGAGATTGACAAATTCAACTTAAACCGAATTTTAGATTTATACATCGAACTGCCAAAAGAGAATGACAAGTATTATTTCTCTTTGTATAATGATGAAGAATACAATGATTATCAAAATGTAGAAATAGATTTTGATAAAAGTATTGGAAGCGAAGTTTCTTCTTCATCAGTTCGCTTAAATAAATTATTGAAAATAAGCGGAGTTGAGGCGTTTTTTAAAACAAAAAATTGGGCAACTGATTTTACTTTAAACAAATATATTCTTCCACCTGTTCTATTCAACAATATCTACAAAGGTGCTTTGGGAGAGCAAATAGGAAAGTTTATTTTTGAAAAGCATTTAAAAATAGAACTTGAAGAATTGCCATTAGAAAATTATGAGCTTTTTGATTACAAAATCAAAGATTTAAACACTTATATCGACTTTAAACATTGGAAAGAAAACACGCAAATTAGCTTTGAAGAACAAGAAAGAAAAATTCGAGAAAAATTAAAATCGGTAAATGGAGAAAAAGTTTTTATCATCAATATTCTTTCATCGGAAAATAAAATTCCTATCAAATCATCAGACGGAAAAATTATAGAAATTCCTTGTCTTTGGAATACTGAAAAGCAAGAATTAGATTTCAGTTTCCTTGAAATATTTAAAGAAAATGAAGCATTGCAAAATCAATAAATTAAACATCACAATAAATTACGAAAAGATATTTCAGGATTTTTCTATTGTGAAATTCTCTACTTCCGAAAACTATATAAAATATGGTGCTTTAATTTTGGACGAACTAAACTCACTCCTAAAAGCCAAAAGTATTGTTTTTGAAAGAGGGAAATCTTTTTATGCTTTGTTTGATAAGAACACGATTGACAATATAGATTTATCAAAAGAATTAGAGAAAATAGAAGAAGGCGAAACTCTTTCTTTCAAAATTTTAAATAAAAATGAAATTGAGGAAATAGCCGAACATATAATTTCGCAATTACTCATAAATTCAATATCAACCCCCAACCATAAAAAACTTACTTTTAATAATCTAACAGGGAAATTGTATCTTTTCTCTCCTGCGTTTTTAAAAATAAGTAAAAGGAAGGACAAAGAACAAATTTTTAAAATAGTGGCATTGGAGTTAAACATTTCTCCAGACTCATCACTTCAATTAAATGTAAGGACATTTTCAAGTGTATTGCTAAGCAAACAAATGGATTTTTCTAAAAAGAAATTCAATGAATACCCGAAATATACATTTGTACACGCAACAGGAACATTAAAACGTGTATTAAATTCAGAAAATATTACAGGAGAAAATCAATACATTCTCAAACAAACTTCTCGAAATGGAATTTCCGAAAAAAACAATATTCCATTTTTAAGTTTTAAGGATTTAGAGGAGTTTGGAAACAGTAAAATTGGCATTTTAAATTCAGCTATTCAAAGTATAGAAGACAAACTATCAAATTATCTCTCAATAGAATTTGCTCAAATTCCTGTTAAGGATACAGTTCGTTATTCTAATTCATTTAAAATCTCCAATTTTAAAGAAAATATATTTTTACTTGACTTGGCACAAGATGAAGATTCAGCAGAACATCTTAAAAACGTTCAAAATGAATTGAATAACATCATTCCAAAAGCCAACATAAAAATAACAAAAAAGGAAAGTCAAAATGGATATAATTTAAAGTTAATTCACAATCGGTCTTACTATGAAAAATATGAAAAGGAAGACCCTTACAGAGCAAGTTCAATTAACCAACATTTTACAATAGAGGATTTTAAAGCCGATTCAAAAGCCACTTTGAAAGTATTGATTACAGAATCAATCATCAAAAATGATATAAAAAACAATCAAATTTCAATAGTTGATTGGGAAGATTATGGATTCAACAACGATTGGATTTTTGGCAATAAAATTGACGAACAATTTTGCTTTCTAACTATCAAACCAAACGGAAATTTACGATTTGAAAATTTTGAGCCAAATTTATTTAATCAAAGTGAATACGATATGTTGTGTGAAATCTTTAACGAAAACACAAATGCAGAGTTTATTGTAAAAGATGAAAAAGGAAACATTAATTTGATACAAAGAACGTCAAACTTTACAATACCAAATTATGACATAATTTACAACACATTGAAAAATGAAGCTACTGAATTAAACTTAACAAAAACAGAGGCTAAAAAATGTGTTGTTGAAACTTTTGAAGATTTTGAAAAACAAAACAGCATAACTAATAAAATTAACACGCTTGACCATTGGAATAAAAAATCTTTACTTGATTGTTTTGAAAACAGAACTGACAAAAAACGATTTACAGAGAAAGTTGTAAATGAAACAGGAGAAATCTTGAAATCATATTTAAGAGATAAAACAAGATATGAGATTATAGACAGTCAATTAGATATTCATCTACTTGAAGAAAATGGGGAAACACTTTATTATGTAGGAATAAAAGGCGAAGGAATACAACAACAAATATCAAGAGCATCTAAAATAAGAGGAATTAAAGCGTATCAAGATTCTAAAATTATCTTTGACAAATTACTACCATTGATGAATGTTGATTTTGTAAAAAATGGAGATTTGACCGTTTTGCCATTCCCTATAAAATACCTAAAAGAATGGAAGAAGTACTAGGCATAACAAGGGTTTTGTGAAATGGCGAGGAAACGGCTTCGATTGAAAATTTGTGCTATCTTTGAAGTCGGTGCTTCGATAGAAAGTTTGTGTATAAAATCCGCTACTTCACAAAGACCCGGCACGTTACCCTACCCTTTCCTCAATCAATTGTATTATTTCCGCTTGTTGTTCAGGTTGGAACCAATGGTAATCGTTATCATTTCTTTTAAACCAAGCTATTTGTCTTTTAGCATACCTGCGGGTGTTGGTTTTTATTTTTTCTACGGCTGCTTCCAAGGTAGTTTCTTCTTCAAAATAGGCAAATAACTCTCTGTAACCAACTGTTTTTAACGCTACTTTATCTTTGTAGGGATGTACTTTTTTAGCTTCTTCTAATAAGCCTTCTTGCATCATGATGTCCACTCGCTGGTTAATTCGCTCATTCAATACTTCTTTTGGTCGGTTTAAGGCTATTTTAATGGTGTTAAAAGCTCTTGGGTTCTTCTTACCTTTACGTAGTGAGGAATATTTCTGCTTACTCAGCATACAGACTTCTATTGCTCTAAACAATCGTTTGGTATTGGCTAAGTCTATCTCGTTATAAAAATCTTCGTCAAGCTGTTTTAGTTTTTCTTGAAGCAATTCAATACCGTACTTATCTTTAAGTGCTTCCAGTTCTTTTCTAAGTTGCTTGTCTCCTTCGGGTAAATCATCATCAAAACCATCACAAACCGCATCAATGTATAATCCGGAACCTCCGGTAAGAATAACTACCTCATTATCTTTAAAAAGCTGATCGAGCAACTGCAACACTTGCTGTTCGTAATCGTTTACATTTATTTCATCATGAATAGAATGGGAATCGACAAAGTAGTGCTTCACTCCTTTCATTTCTTCGGGAGTGGGCTTAGCTGTGCCAATGGCTATTTCTTTATAAAATTGTCGTGAATCGGCAGAAATTACCGCTGTACGAAAATGTTGTGCAAGTTTTACTGCTAAGGCTGTTTTCCCAACAGCCGTAGGCCCTGCAATAACCACTAAAAATTTGGAATTCATTTTTATTTATTGGTAGTCGTCAAAATCATCAAAACCTTCAAAAATATCATCATTAAAAGGTTCTTCGGTATTTTTCAAACTGTCTTCATCCAATCCTTCAGCTTTCAATATTTCATTCATAATTTCTTCATCAGAAAGTACGCTGTTTCTGGTATTTTGGTTAGGGGCTGCACCTTCACTATAAACCAATTGAGGAAAATCACCTTCTTTTTCTTTTACAGAAATTTCTATCAATTCAATAAAGAAATTCCACATGTTTAAAAAATCGTAAGTATATAATAAATGTCCACCAACACAATTAATGATAGATTTTATTGGAGTATCACTCATCTGCAATACTTTTTCTTCATCAGACATACTCATGTCAAACAAAGAAATTTCCTGACCTTTATTCCAATCGTAATCGCTTAAATAAAAAGAAGCCATTTGTTCGTTATCAAAACCAAATGCTTTTAAAATAGATTGGTGAAATGCTTCAAAGTTTTGGTCACTCTTAATCTCAATGTCTCTAAAAACTTGTTTTTCTCCTTCAATCAGAACTCTAAACTTATAAATGCTCATTGCTGTAATAGTTTTTGGGGTTTTATAGGGTTTTTAAATTTAATTCTTTTCCTTTTTGAAGCATTAGCTGATAAGCTGCTTCATAGTTATTTTCTATATCGCCTTCTAAAATGGCTTCTTTTATGGCTTCTTTAATAATGCCTATTTCTCTGCATGGCTTCAAATTAAAGGTTTCCATAATCAATTCACCTGTTATGGGTGGTTGCCAATTTCTTAGCTGATCTTTTTCTTCAACTTCTTTTAGTTTTTCTTTAACTAATTCAAAGTTAGCCAAATATTTTAAGACTTTTTGCTTATTCTTAGAAGTAATATCTGCATTGCACAAAGTCATTAAATCATCAATGTCTTCTCCCGCCTCAAACAACAACCTTCTAACAGCACTATCGCTAACGGTTTCTTTTACCAATGCTATTGGTCTGAGGTGGAGCCTTACCAATTTCTGAACATATTTCATTTTGGCATCTAACGGAAGTTTTAAGGCCTTAAAGATTTTAGGAACCATCTTAGCTCCTTTGTCTTCGTGTCCGTGGAACGTCCACCCTACTTCTTTGTCAAATCGTTTGGTTGCCGGTTTGGCAATATCGTGCAAAATAGCAGCCCATCTCAACCACAAATTATCTGTATTGGGAGCAATATTATCCAGCACCTGTATGGTGTGGTAAAAATTATCTTTATGGGCTTTTCCGTTAATCACCTCCACTCCTTTCAGGTTATCCATTTCCGGAAAAATGATTGCCAACAACCCCGTATCAAACAATAACTCAAAACCTACAGATGGTTTTTTGGTGAGAATAATTTTATTCAACTCATCAATAATTCTTTCTTGAGAAACAATTTTAATGCGTTCTTTATTCTTAGCGATGGATTGCAAAGAGCTTTCTTCAATAATAAAATTTAATTGAGCCGCAAAACGTATGGCTCGCATCATTCTTAAAGGGTCGTCTGAGTAAGTAATATCAGGATCTAAAGGCGTTACAATACGTTTGTTTTTTAAATCATCAATTCCATTAAACGGATCAATTAGTTCTCCGTAATTGGCTTCATTTAAACTAATGGCTAAGGCATTAATGGTAAAATCTCTTCTGTTTTGGTCGTCTTGTAAAGTTCCATCTTCTACTATAGGTTTTCTGGAGTTTCTCTGATAAGATTCCTTTCTTGCTCCAACAAATTCTACTTCATAATCTTTGTACTGCAGCATGGCTGTTCCAAAGTTTTTAAAAACAGTTACCTTGGTAGCGTTTCCTATTAATTCAGCTACTTTTTCGGCTAAGGCTATTCCTGAACCTTTACAAACAATATCGATATCTTTACAAGGTCGATTTAACAAAAAATCCCTAACAAAACCGCCTATCACATAGCTTTCTACCCCTATTTCTGCGGAAGCTTGTTTAATCACTTCAAAAACCTGATGGTCTAGTAATTTTTTTATTGATTCGATACTTCTACTTACTGTCATTACTAAAAGTTAAATACTAAACTAGCTCCATGCATTATGTTATTATTGGCTGTTAATTGTGTAGTTGGAACTATTCTTAATGAAAGGTTATCGTTTTTGGGGAAAGAATACAAGTGTGCATCAACACTGGCATCCACAATGTTAAGAGCATAAAAAATGCCCGCCACTATAATGGATAAATCTCTATTTCGTTGGTAAAAATCATAGTTAGATTCTAAACTCTGAACTGACAAACGACCATCAAACTCATCAACAGTATTGGGGTCATTATCCAATCGTTCACTCAATGCCGTTTTAAACCTGTCGTAAGTTTTGTTGTTTTCTACTGCAAAATAAATGGAAGTTCCTATTGCTCCGTAAATTATGGGAATTTTCCAATATTTTTTATTGTAGGCTTGTCCTAACCCCGGAAGAATGGTACTCATAATGGCAGCTTTTGCCGGAGAATGAGGTTTAGCTATGTCTATCAATAAGGTATCAGGAACTTTATTGTTATTAGAGTTAACCGCCAAAGAATCTTGAGCGTAAATAGTGTTTAAACTAAATAGCATCAGCAAGAAAACTAATTTTTCTAAAACGATTTTCGCCATACTATATGAGTTTTTTTGTGCTTTTATGATTGAGCAAAGAAGTCATTTGAGCAATAGCTACTTCATTAAGTTGCTGCAATCGATTAGGCTGTTTGATGCCTTGGTTAATAAGTACCGCATTTAAACTTTCTAAATTAGATAGCACTACCAATTGCTCAATGTTTGCTGTATCTCGAATATTTCCTTTTTCGTTAGGATTTTCATCTCGCCATTGTTTAGCTGTTTTACCAAAAAGTGCCATATTGAGTACATCAGCTTCATTAGCATATACAAAACTAATTTGTTGCTTGCTTAAATTTTCGGGCATCAATATTTCTTTAATGGCATCGGTATGAATATGATAATTGACTTTTGTTAAATGGCGTTGATAATTCCATTCTAAATTTTGACGGCTGCTTTCTTCTTCTTTTAACCTTTGGAATTCATTTATCAAATAAAACTTAAATTCAGCACTTATCCATGTGGCAAATTCAAAGGCAATATCTCGATGTGCAAATGTTCCTCCATATCGACCTGATTTTGAAATGATACCTATGGCATTGGTTGCTTGTATCCATTTTTGAGGAGTAAGTGTAAAACTATTTGAACCTGATTCATTTTTAAACGCATCGAATTCGATGCGTTTAAAATTCGGATTTTTCAATTGTTCCCATAAACCACAAAATTCAATGGCACTTCTGGTCCGCATCCAATTTTGAATAATGTAATTAGTACGATCTGCATCCCTATACCTTGCCATATCAGTAAGCGATATATAGTCATTTGCTTTATCCGAATAGAGGCTTATTTCCCTTCCTTTTACTTCTATTTTCTTATTCTTTGCCATGTTTCTGGTCTTGCAAATAGTTGTATTGCTTTATTTTTTAACAGTCTTCTCATTTTAAAACAAGATATAACATTAAAAGTTAGTGTTATTCACTATTAAAATCCTAATAATTCAGCAATTCTCTCTAAATCATCTTCGGTGGTAAACGGGATAATCAACTTTCCTTTACCTTCTTTGTTTTTTTGAATCTGTACTTTAGTCTGTAAGATATTGCTTAAGTCTTCCATTATTTTTTGATTGGTAAATGATAAGGTTGATGGAGCTTTTGAAGTAGATTTTTTCTCTACATCTTTTACTTTTTCATCTTTAACCAATTCTTCTACCTGACGAACTGAAAGTCCTTCCTGAATAATTCTTTTGGCAATTTGTAGTTGCTTTTTTTCTTCCGTAATGTTGATTAACGCCCTTGCATGTCCCATAGAAATTTCTTTGGTTCTAATGGCTAATTGTATTTCAACAGGAAGTTTAAGTAACCTAAGGTAATTTGCTACAGTTGAGCGTTTTTTACTTACTTTTTCACTCAGTTGTTCTTGTGTTAAATTACATTCTTCAATTAGTTTTTGATAACTAAAAGCCACTTCTATCGCATCTAAATCTTGTCGTTGAATATTTTCAACCAATGCCATTTCCAGCATTTCTTGGTCGTTGGCAATTCTGATAAAAGCAGGAATCTCTGTTAATCCTGCAATTTGAGATGCTCTAAACCTTCTTTCTCCAGAAATTAGTTGGTATTTATCATAGCCTAACTTTCTAACGGTTACAGGCTGTATAATTCCGTGCTCCTTAATAGATTCAGAAAGTTCTAATAAAGCTTCTTTCTCAAACTGTGTTCTAGGCTGAAAAGGATTTGCTTCAATTTGAGCAACGGGAATTGTAGATACAGAGCCAACAACATGATTGTTATTCTCCGGTAAATCTAATCTCGATTTTGATGTTATATCGGTATCGGCATTTTGTAATAATGCTCCTAACCCTCTTCCTAATGCTGGTTTCTTACTCATCTTCTAAGGCTATAATTTTTTCTTCTTCACTCATTTTAGTCATGTTATTCTTTTGAAGAATTTCTCTGGCTAAATTTAAATAATTGATAGCACCTTTACTACTTGCATCGTGCATAATAATGGTTTTGCCATGACTTGGAGCTTCTCCCAAAGTGGTGTTTCTTTGAATAATGGTATCAAACATCATGGTTTGGAAATGTGTTTTAACCTCTTCCACTACTTGGTTAGACAATCTCAATCTAACATCATACATGGTTAACAACAATCCTTCTATATCCAAATCCGGGTTTAATCTTTCTTGAATAATTTTAATAGTGTTTAGTAATTTTCCTAAACCTTCTAATGCAAAATATTCACATTGAATTGGAATAATAACTGAATCTGCTGCTGTAAGCGAGTTGATGGTAATTAACCCTAATGATGGAGAACAATCTATGATGATAAAATCATATTTGTCTTTAATGCTGCTAAAAGCATTTTTCATCATGTGTTCTCTGTTGGGCATGTTAATAAGCTCTATTTCAGCTCCAACCAAGTCTATATGAGCAGGTAAAATATCTAAATTAGGCGAGTCTGTATGCAAAATAGCATCTGAAGGATCAATTTCATTAATTAAACATTCATAAATACTATTTTTAATGTTACGAGGATCAAAACCAACTCCTGAAGTTGAATTGGCCTGAGGGTCAGCATCTACTAAAAGTACTTTGTACTCTAAAACTCCTAAACCGGCAGCTAAATTAATGGCTGTGGTAGTTTTTCCTACGCCTCCTTTCTGGTTAGATATTGCAATAATTTTACCCATAGTGTTATTTTTAGTTTATGTATTGTGTAACGTTTTTATTAAAGTTTTATGGTTTCCCCGATTTCAGGCAAAATTAATTCTTTACCACGAGATTTGAATTTATCTATCGCTTCATTTTTGTTAATTTCTATGTATCCAAACGTATCGTAATGAACGCCAATTATTTTATTACAGTTAATAAATTCTGCGGCTGTTATTGCATCCTCTATTCCCATTGTAAAGTTATCTCCTATAGGTAAAACTGCAAAATCTAACTTCTCAGAGTTTCCTATTAATTTCATATCCATTGTAAGAGCCGTATCTCCTGCGAAATAAAAAGATTTTGAAGCATTTACAATAAAACCTCCTGGATTTCCTCCGTAACTTCCATCGGGCAACATGCTCGAATGAACTGCATTAGTATATTTTACTGTACCAAAATCAAATTTCCACTTTCCACCATGGTTCATCGGATGCACATTTTCTATTCCTTTTTTCTCGTACCAACTCACAATCTCAAAATTAGAAACCAATTTTGCTCCTGTTCTTTTGGCAATATTTTCAGCATCTGCCACATGATCTTCATGTCCGTGAGACAATAAAATGTAATCAGCTGTTAAAGTAGTTACATCAATATGTGCTGCTTTAGGGTTGGGCGAAATAAAAGGATCGAAAAGTATGGTTTTATCTTGTGTTTTAACAGAAAAACAAGCATGTCCGTAAAAAGTTAATTCCATAATATCTAGCGTTAAAATTCAATGCTATACAAATTAACTTAAAAGTAGTTAGAATATGAGGCGAAACGCTATGATTTTACCAACTACTTTTAAACATGCTTATGTTGATTTATTTTTGGCGTAATAATTTCGCAGCTTCTTTAGCGAAATAAGTAATAATAATGTCTGCTCCTGCTCTTTTTATAGAAAGTAAGGTTTCCATCATCACTTTCTGCTCGTCTATCCACCCATTTTTACCGGCTGCTTTAATCATAGAATACTCACCACTGACATTATAAGCTGCTATGGGTAAATCAAAATTATTTTTTAAATCTCTGATGATGTCCAAATAAGATAAAGCCGGCTTTACCATTAAAATAGCCGCTCCTTCATCTACATCAGTCTGAGCTTCTTTCATCGCTTCATTCCTGTTGGCAGCATCCATTTGGTAGGTTCTTCTATCACCAAAACTTGGTGTGGAATCTGCCGCATCTCTAAACGGTCCGTAGTATGCCGAAGCATATTTTACCGAATAGCCCATTATAGGAATGTGTTGAAATCCATTTTTATCCAATTCGTCTCTAATTTCTCTCACAGCAAAATCCATCATGCCTGATGGAGCAACCATATCTATACCTGCTTTTGCTTGAGCCAACACTTGTTTTCTTAAATTTATAAGTGTTAAATCGTTGTCCACATCATGATTACACAATACACCACAATGTCCGTGGTCGGTATATTCACAAAAACAAACATCGGCAATTACTTGTAAACTAGAGTACTCTTTTTTGATATAACGAATAGCTTTTTGGACAATACCTTCTTCGTTCCAACTTTCAGAACCTTCGGCATCTTTATGTAAAGGAATACCAAATAAAATAACCGACTTTAATCCCAATTCCACTACTTCATCCAACTCTTCTTTTATTCTATCTAACGAATAACGAAAAATACCGGGCATGGAAACAATTTCTTTTTTAATGTTATGGCCTTCTTCAATAAACAAAGGATAAATAAAGTCGGTAACTTGCAAATGTGTTTCTCTTACTTTTGCTCTAATTTCTTCGTTTTTTCTATTATCTCTAAGTCTGGTACTCATGTTCATTAATTTAACTATTACCTAACCAATTCTATACTGTCCGGATTAATTTTTATTTTCTTACTGCTGTAAAGTATACCCACCGCTTTTTTAAACGCTTTTTTACTGACTTTAAAAGTACTGTAAATCAGTTCGGGAGAGCTTTTGTCTGTAATGTTAAGTTTGCCGTTTTGCTTTAATAAGGTTTCGTAAATAGCATTGGCAATATTTTCTAATTCATCTAATTTTGAACTGTTCAACGTGATGTCTAGCTTATTGTCGGGACGAACTTTCTGAACAAAACCTTTCAACTTATCTCCTATGTATATTGGACGAAAAACTTCATTTTCGAACAACATGCCTAAATGTTGGTTGTTTACCACTACTTTATAGCCTAAATCTGTATGTTGTGCAACCAATAAAGACACTTCGTCTCCTTGTTTCAAGGTAATTGGATTTCTTTTTAGGTGTTTTTCAATTTTTGTACTCCCCACCATTCTGTTAGTAAGCTCATCTTTGTACAAATAAACAGGATACTCTTCTCCAACTTCTATCTTATAAAACTGCTCAGAATAAGGTACTAATAAGTCTTTTTCTACTCCCCACTCAAAAAAAGCACCCACAGGAGTAACATCAACTGCTTTTAAAAAATCACACTGGTGCATTAATATTTTAGGGATTAATGTAGTAGCAATAGGTCTGTCTTCAGAATCTGTGTAAACAAACACTTCTAATTTGTCTCCGATTTCAAAATCTATCGGAACATATTTGTGAGGCAACAAAATTTCTTCCCCCTCTTGTGTAAGTAAATATATTCCTTGTGGAGTAGTTTTTACACTTTCTAATTCAACAATATTTCCTATTTCTTGCATATTTTAATTCCTTAAAAAAACTAATTCTTTTGGTGATGATGCTTCTTCATTAAACAAGTATCCGTCAGTATTAAAAGCCGTTAGTTCTTCAATAGTTTTTATTTTATTTTTCATGATGAATGCTGACATAGCTCCTCTGGCTTTTTTAGCATAAACCATTACTGTTTTATATTGTCCGTTAGTAAAGTCTTTAAATACAGGAGTAATTATTGGTGCTGCCAACTTTTTTTTATTAACAGCTTTAAAATATTCATTAGAAGCCAAGTTAACCAACACCTTATCGTTATTAGCTTTTAGCGTATTATTAATCTCCTTAACAATCGTATCTCCCCAAAACTCATACAAATTACTTTTTTTACCAATCTTTAATTTTGTTCCCATCTCTAATCGGTAAGCATGAATAGCATCCATAGGTTTTAAAACGCCATACAAACCGGATAAAATTCTTAAATGTTGCTGAGCATATTCCAGTTCATTTTTCTTAAAAGAAGTCGCATTTAGTCCCGAATACACCTCTCCTGTAAAAGTAAACAAAGCTTGTTTGGTATTTTCAGTATCATGATTAGCAGTCCATTGTTGGTATCTTTCTACATTCAGCTGAGCCAAATCATCACTAATAGACATCAGTTGTTGAAGTTTTTTAGGACTATATTTTCTTAATTCTTTTATTAGTTTTTCCGAATGTTCTACAAATTGAGGTGCTGTAAACCAATCCGGTTTTTCACCTTCAACTGACAGCTTTTTTGCGGGAGAAATGACTACTAACATAAATGATTAACGATTAACTTTTCAACGCACAAAAATACTTTTAAAATCACGAACGATTTTAATTAAGAAGGAAAATCTATTTTTTAGGATAACAAACAAACCATTTTTTAACCGGTCGTGCTAAAGCAGTAATATTTAAGGTATCGGCAGCTTCAGAAATATCTTTTACAGTATTGTTTTTTAATAAAATATTTATCTTATCCATTTTAGGGTTGTATGCATTGTTTTCTATAGCATCCTGAAAAACAAAATATTCTATTTCTTTATCTGAGATTTTTAACTGTTTAGAAAACTTTTTTTTAATGGTATTAAGTTCATCTTTAGCTAAGCGAGTATCATTGATAACTACTTTGTACAAGTTTCTGTTCACCATCATTTTACAAAGTTTTGATAAAATCTTATCTGAATGGTTTTGCCAAACTTTTACCGAAGTCATTATATCATAATCATCCAAATTGGCAAATTCATCCAGTAATTTAGGGTTATTTTTAAATGACGACAAATCATGCTGAGCATATAAAAAAGTTCTTAACGATGGCGTGCAAAACAATTCTTCATTGTTATTTGCCAAGCTTTTTGCTCTTTTTAAAATATTTACCAATAAATTTTCTGCCGACAAAACCGTTTTGTGCAAATAAACCTGCCAATACATTAACCTTCTGGCAATAATAAATTTTTCTATGGAATAAATTCCTTTTTCCTCAATAGCCAAATGATCGTTATGCACCGTGAGCATGGTGATAATTCTCTCTGTACTAATCACCCCTTCCGAAACGCCTGTAAAAAAGCTGTCTCTTCGCAAATAATCCAATCTATCCATATCTAACTGTCCGGAAACTAGTTGATGTAAGAACTTTTTAGGGTATTCGTTTCTAAATATTTTTAAAGCTATATCTAATTTTCCTTTAAACTCCTGATTAAGTTTATCCATAAAAAGGGTAGAAATTTCCTCGTGAGAAATACCATTTACAATACTATGTTCTAAGGCATGAGAAAATGGTCCATGACCAATATCATGCAATAAAATAGCAATGGTAACACCTAGCGCTTCTTCATCTGTAATTTCATGACCTTTAGAGCGAATTACATCAATGGCTTTGGTCATCAAATTCATAGTACCCATAGCATGATGAAACCTGGTATGCAAAGCTCCCGGATATACCAGATGTGTTAACCCTAACTGTTTAATCCTTCTTAATCGTTGAAAATAAGGATGTTCTATTAAGTCAAAAATAATTTCATAAGGTAAGGTTATAAACCCATAAATAGGATCATTAAAAATTTTCTTTTTATTCACACTTGGCATACTACTTTAGCGTTAATATTAGTTAAATATGATAACTAAAAATTATTTGAAGCTTCAAAAGTACTATTTTTGAAGTATTCTCAATTGAATTAAATTAGAATCCATTTTAAAACGATAAAAACATGAACAATATAACTATACTTTGGGCTGATGATGAAATAGATTTACTAAAACCTCATATTTTATTTCTAGAAGAAAAAGGGTATGGAGTTGTTGGAACCCAAAGTGGTGACGATGCAATTGAATTACTCGACAAGCAACGTGTTGATATTATTTTTTTAGATGAGAACATGCCCGGCTTATCAGGTTTAGAAACCTTAGAGTTGATAAAAGCTAAATTCCCGAGTATTCCTGTAATTATGATTACCAAAAGTGAGGAGGAATATATTATGGAAGAAGCTATCGGTTCTAAAATATCCGATTATTTAATAAAGCCTGTAAACCCAAATCAGATTTTACTTTCTATAAAAAAGAACTTAGATACCACCAAGTTAGTTAATGCAAAATCTACTTCTAACTATCAAAAAGAATTTAGAGAAATTGGCATGCAGCTAAATGATAGACTTGATAAGGACGAATGGGCTGAACTGTATCAAAAACTAGTTTATTGGGAATTGGAGCTCGAAAAATCTAAAGACAGTAGTATGGAAGAGATTTTTGAGATGCAAAAAAGTGAAGCTAACAAACAATTTGGAAAATTTGTTGAGAAGAACTACACCGATTGGCTCACCAATCCAGAAGATGCCCCAATAATGTCACATAACCTAATGGCAAAATATGTTTTTCCTGAATTAAAAAAGAGTAAAGAACCTTTATTCTTTATTGTGATAGATAATTTACGTTACGACCAGTGGAAAGTATTACGACCTATTCTATCCGAAGATTATTGGATAGATAAAGAAGATGTTTTTTATAGTATTTTACCTACCACTACTCAATACTCTAGAAACGCCATATTTGCCGGAATGATGCCCTCAGAAATTGAAAAACGTTTTCCGGATAAATGGATAAATGATGAGGAAGAAGGTGGAAGAAACCTAAATGAAAAGTTTTTTGTAGAAAACCAACTTGCACGAAGTGGTTTTTCAGATTCTAAAATCACTTACAACAAAGTATTGAATGTAAGTTATGGTAATAAAGTATTACGAGAAGTTCCATCCATGTTTAACAGTCATTTAAATATAATAGTTTACAATTTTGTGGATATGCTTTCTCATGCCAGAACTGATACCGAAATTGTAAAAGAATTAGCAACAGATGAAGCTGCTTATCGCTCTGTAGTTAAATCTTGGTTTGAACATTCCACCCTATTAGATATTTTAAAAGAAATTGCTGCTCGTGGTGGAAAATTAGTGATAACAACAGACCATGGTTCTATAAGAGTGAAAGAAGCTTCAAAAATAGTTGGGGATAAAGATACCAATACCAATTTGAGATACAAACAAGGAAAAAGCTTACAATATCAGGAAAAAGAAGTGTTTGCTGTTAAAAATCCGGAAGAAATTCATTTACCAAAAGTAAATGTTAGTCAGTCGTTTGTATTTGCTAAAGACGATTACTTTTTTGCCTATCCAAACAATTACAATCATTATGTAAATTATTACAAGGATACTTTTCAGCATGGAGGAATTTCTCTGGATGAAATGCTAATTCCTGTAGTTGTATTGAGTGCAAAAAAGTAATAAGTAATTTGCGAAACTTACTTTCAAGGACTTTCAATAAAACATAATGTTAGACTGCTAGTAATCTTCTAGACAATTTATTAGTTACTTATTTAAACTCATCAACTGTTCTTCTAGCACTTTAATTTTTGCTTCAGCATCAGCTTTTTTCTTTTTTTCTGCTGCTACAACTTGTTCTGGTGCTCCATTAACAAACTTTTCATTGGCTAATTTTTTATCTACAATAGCAAGCAAACCTTTAGCATATTCCAAATCAGTTTTAATTTTTTCAATTTCTTCATTAGTTATTTTTCTAGCTATTGGGATAACATATTCAGTTGATTTAATTACAAATTTTTCAGCTGTTTTTTCCCCTTCATCATTCCATTGGTCATCATAATACAAGTGAATATTACCTAACTTAATAATCAACTCTTTAAAAAATAAATCGTTATTCGACTTAACATATAATGTCAAATCTTGCTTTGGTGACATGTTATATTTAGCTCTAATATTTCTAATGTTTGAAATTATTTCTTTACCATCTTCTCCTCCTTCTATTGCACTTTCATTAATGTTCCCTGCTTGAGGAAAATCCAACAACATAATGGTTTCACCATTTTTTCTTTCTTCTAAATTTTGCCATAACTCTTCAGTAACAAAAGGCATAAATGGATGTAACATCTTCAACAACTGCTCAAAATAAGTAATTGTAGCTTTTAATGTTATTGCATCTATTGGTTGTTGATATTCAGGCTTTACACCCTCTAGATACCACGAACAGAAGTCATTCCAAATTAGTTTATATGTACTCATCAAGGCATCCGACAAACGATATTTTGAAAAGTTATCATTAATAGCTTCTAAGGTTTCATTCATTTTAGATTCAAACCATTCAATAGCAATTTTAGCACTTTCGGGTTGTTCTAGGCTAGTGTCAACCTCCCAACCTTTTACCAAACGGAAAGCATTCCACATTTTGGTAGAAAATTTACTGCCTTGCTCACAGAGTGTCTCATCAAACAACAAATCGTTTCCTGCTGCAGCACACGATAACATTCCAAAGCGAACACCATCTGCTCCATATTGATCTATTAATGCCAACGCATCAGGCGAATTCCCTAAAGATTTACTCATTTTTCTGCGTTGCTTATCTCTTACCATTCCAGTAAAATAAACATCTTTAAACGGCTTTTCATTTTTAAACTCATAGCCTGCAAAAACCATTCGAGCCACCCAAAAGAAAATAATATCCCAACCAGTTACCAATACATTAGTAGGGTAATAATAATCGAAATCTGGTGAATTTTCTTCAAAACCATCAAACACAGAAATGGGCCATAACCATGATGAAAACCATGTATCTAATACATCTTCATCTTGAATTAAATCCTTTTCTGCTAAATTATTATTGCCTGATTTTTCTTTAGCCAATTGCAAAGCTTCTTCTTTGGTTTTGGCTACTACAAAATCTTTTTGCTCATTGTAATAAAAAGCCGGAATTTGCTGTCCCCACCACAATTGACGAGAGATAGGCCAGTCTCTAATGTTTTCTAACCAATGTTGGTAAACATTTTTAAACTTAGCCGGAAACAGCTGAATATCATCATTCATTACATGTTCTAATGCTGGTTTTACCATTTCATCCATCTTCACAAACCATTGCAAAGATAGCTTTGGCTCTACTACTGTATCAGGATTTCTTTCAGAATAACCAACATTATTGGTAATTTGTTCTGTTTTCTCCAACAAACCTTGCTCTTGCAACAAATCAGCCGTTTTTTTACGTACTACAAATCTATCTTCACCAACAAATATTCCTGCTACTTCGCTAATAGTACCATCATCATTAAAAGTATCTATCACTTCCAAACCATGTCTTAATCCAATTTCATAATCGTTAGTATCATGAGCCGGAGTAACCTTTAACATTCCTGTACCAAATTCTTTATCAATATAATCATCGCAAATAATAGGAACTTCACGATTAACCATAGGAACAATTACTTTCTTTCCATGTAAATGAAAATACCTATCATCTTTTGGATGTACACAAATTGCTACATCGCCCATAATGGTTTCGGGACGAGTAGTTGCAACAGTTACATAGCCTTCTTCACCAACAATTTTATACTTTACATAGTATAAGTTGGAATTTACTTCCTTACGGATAACCTCTTCGTTAGAAAGCGTTGTTTGAGCTTTAGGATCCCAGTTTACTATTTTCCAATCTTTATAAACATAACCTTTGTTGTATAGTTCCACAAATGATTGAATAACCGCATCAGATAATTTGGACTCCATAGTAAAACGTGTTCTCTTCCAATCGCAACTTGCTCCTAAACGTTTTAGTTGGTCTAAAATAATACCTCCGTATTTTTCTTTCCACTCAAAAGCATGTTCTAAAAACTTTTCTCTACCGATATCTCTTTTATTAATTCCTTGCTCTCTCAACAGATTTACTACTTTCGTTTCTGTAGCAATGGAAGCATGGTCGGTACCCGGTACCCAACAAGCATTGTAGCCCAACATTCTAGCCCTACGAATCAATACATCCTGAATGGTATTATTGAGCATGTGTCCCATGTGTAAGACTCCGGTTACGTTTGGTGGAGGAATTACAATAGTATATGGCTCTCTTTCATCCGGAACTGAGCTGAAAAAATCATTTCTCATCCAGTAGTCGTACCATTTCTTTTCAATATCAGTAGGGTTGTATTTATTGTTGATGCTCATTAATAAAAAAATTAAAATTGAGCCGTAAAATTACATTAAAGATTAACAACAGCAAAGTGTTATATTTGAGAATTGAAAAATAAATTTTGTTTGTAGATTACTGTTTTTTTGACTAAAAAAGATAATAAGAACTTAATGGTTTTAATGTCAACATAAAATCTTAAACCTATACAGGTTCTCTTAACTTTTCATAAATAAAAAATAGTATCAAAAACTTTTTTACTTTTGCTTATCTAATTGAATACTCTCAAAAAGATAAAAATGGCGGAAGAAATTAAAGCTCAAAAAGTAATTTATACCATTATTAATCCATTAATTAACTTACTGGTTAAACTTGGTATTACTCCCAATATGATTACTTCTTTTGGATTAGTTTTAAATATGTTGGCTGCCGTCATTTTTATTATCGGAGCTAAATATGCCGACCGTACCGACATGAGTTATGTTGGTTGGGGCGGTTTTACTATTTTAATTGCCGGTTTGTTTGATATGATTGATGGAAGGTTAGCAAGGGTTGGTAACATGTCCAGCAAATTTGGAGCTTTATACGATTCTGTTTTAGATAGGTACAGTGAAATGGTAATGTTTTTAGGAATTTGTTACTATTTAGTAGCACACAGTTTTTTCTTAAGTTCGTTATTTGCTTTTATAGCACTTATTGGTTCTATGATGGTAAGTTACATTAGAGCTCGTGCCGAAGGTTTAGGAATTGATTGTAGTGTTGGTATGATGCAACGTCCGGCAAGAGTAGTTACCATAGGTGCTTCAGCCATGTTTTGTGGTATTTTTTATTTCTTTTTTGATATTATAGAACCTGTTAAAATTGCTAAATCACCACTTATTGTTTTTGAAAATATTACTATATTTACATTACCTGTAACTTTAGTTGCTGTACTTTCTAATATTACTGCCATACAACGGCTCAATCATTGTAGAGTGGAATTATCAAAAAAAGAAAATTTATAATAATGCAAAAAAAGTTTAAAATAACTTATCTCTTTCTTTTCTTGATAATGACTTCTTTCATTTTTAATGACGATAACTATCAGAATCGTATTAAAGTTTTTGAAGGTTATCCAATTCCTAAAGATGATAAAATGCTTTTCTACATTCAAAAAAGTTATAATACCAATACGGTAGTTTATGCTGCTAACATTAACTCTAAAGGAAAATTAGATTCAAAAGAACCAGTAATTGTTTTTTGGAGAAGATACCAAGAGGGTGGACATAAAAGAGAATTAAAAGCCGTTGAAAAAACTTTTGGTTATGGCGTAAAAGCCAAGCCTTTAAAAGATAGAGAAAATACTTATGTTTTTTCACTTGTATCTCTTAAAGATATGAATTTTGTAATTACCCAAGATAAAAATGGACATCCAGAAGTAGCTACTATCATAAATAATAAACCTGCCCGTATTGAAAAGGTTTTTGTAACTGCTGAGCATGTAAGCATATTACCTAAGATTTTTGCAGTAGAAGTTTTTGGGAAAGATATTAAAACTGGTAAACCACTCTACGAAAAAATAGTAAACAAAGAAGAGTAATTTATTTTGAAAATCAATAAAACCTTAATACTACTTGCTCTTTGTCTCCTCTATTTTTTATGGGTTTATTTTTTTGTAGGACTTAGACCTGATCATTTCGCAATACTATTTATTGTTTTAGGAGGATATTTAACCCATGTTTATACCAGAAAATTAGTCTCCGCCTTTTTTATTTTTATTATTTACTGGGTTATTTATGATTCTATGCGAGTTTTTCCTAATTATGAATTCAATACCATTTATATTGAACAACCTTATTTATTAGAAAAAGAGTTGTTTGGCATTGAACTTAATAATCAACTTGTAACACCCAATGAATATTTTTTAACCAACAACTCTACTTTTTTAGATGTGCTTAGTGGATTTTTTTACATCAATTGGGTACCTATTCCATTACTATTTGCATTGTATTTGTTTTATAAAAACAAAGAACTTTTAATTCAGTTTTTAGCAGCATTTTTATTTGTTAACCTATTAGGCTTTATAATTTACTACAGTTATCCTGCTGCTCCACCGTGGTATTTTCATGAGTACGGAACAGAAGTTATTTACAATACTCCAGGTAATGCAGCAGGATTACTTCGTTTTGATACGTTTTTTGGGATAGATTTATTCCGCTCTTTATATGAGAAAAATGCCAACGTATTTGCGGCCATGCCTTCATTACATTCTGCGTATCCAATAATTGTTTTATTCTTTGGAATTAAACAAAAATTACGTTCAGGAATTATTATATTTGCCCTCTTTTTAATGGGAATTTGGTTTGCAGCAGTATATTCATTTCATCATTATATAATTGATATACTAGCAGGAACCTTATGTGCTTTAACTGGCTTATTCATTTTTGAACGGATAATCATTAAAAATAAAAAAGTAAAGAATTGGGTAGTAAGCTACTCGCAAAAAATATAAATAACTAAATAACAAACATGGCATCAAACATTAAACAACCAGAAGGTAAATTAGGTATTCTTTTACCAGGAATGGGAGCTATTTCAACAACTGTTATAGCTGGAGTCCTAGCGGTTAATAAAGGAATTTCTAAACCCATTGGTTCAACTACCCAAATGGGAAGAATTAGAATTGGTAAAAGAACAGATAACAACTCTCCGTTAATTAAGGATTTTATTCCATTGGCAGACATTAACAATATTGCTTTTGGAGGATGGGATATCTTTGAAGATAACATGTATCAAGCAGCTGTTAATGCAGGTGTTTTAGATAGATACTTATTAGAACAATTAAAACCAGATTTGGAAGCTATTAAGCCAATGAAAGCCGTTTTTGACAAACATTACGTTACAAAACTAGATGGACCAAATGTTAAAAAAGCTGCTACAAAGTGGGAATTAGCAGAGCAAGTTCGTCAGGATATTAGAGATTTTAAAGCTAACAACAATTGTGAGAGACTAGTAATGGTTTGGTGTGGTTCCACAGAAATTTACATCCAAGAAAGTGAGGTTCATCAAACAATTGAAAGCTTAGAAGCTGGTTTAAAAAATAACGATGTAAATATTCCTCCAAGCATGATTTATGCTTATGCTGCCATTATGGAGAAAGTACCTTACGCTAATGGCGCACCAAACCTTTCAGCTGATATTCCTGCTTTAGTTAAATTAGCTAAAAACAATAATGTGCCAATTTGCGGTAAAGATTTTAAAACTGGACAAACCTTAATGAAAACGATAGTTGCTCCAGGATTAAAAACACGTAACTTAGGTATAGCCGGTTGGTTTTCAACCAATATATTAGGAAACAGAGATGGAGAAGTATTAGATGATCCAAATAGTTTCAAATCAAAAGAAGTCTCAAAGTTAGGTGTGTTAGAACAAATTTTAGAACCAGAACAAAATCCTGACTTATATAAAGATTTATACCACAAAGTAAGAATTAACTACTATCCTCCTCATGGAGATAATAAAGAAGGATGGGATAATATTGATATCTTTGGTTGGTTAGGTTACAAAATGCAAATTAAAATTGATTTCTTATGTAGAGATTCCATTTTAGCTGCACCACTTGTTGTTGATTTAGCTATTTTCTTAGATTTAGCTCAACGTGCAAATATGTCGGGTGTTCAGGAATGGTTATCATTCTACTTTAAATTCCCACAAGAAAAAGTTGCAGGGTTAAAACCAATGCATGATATTTTTAAACAAGAAATGAAATTGCTTAACACGCTAAGACACCTACAAGGAGAAGAATTAATCACTCATTTAGGATTAGATTACGAAGATTAATTTTAAATCTTAACAAAATAGAAAAGAGGCTAAAACATAATTTTAGCCTCTTTTTTTTTATAACTTTATCAACTATTTAACTAAAATAAGCTAATGATGAGAAATTACCTTTTTATTTTATTATTCTTTTTGAGCTCCTTAAGTTTTGCTCAACAAACTATTAACGATAGCATTTTTCACAATGGAATTTACCGAACTTATATTTTATATATTCCGGCAGCTTATAATGCTACAAACGCTACTCCATTAGTTATAAATTTTCATGGCTACACAAGCAATGCTAATGCTCAAATGTATTATGGAGATTTTAGAGCTATTGCAGATACTGCCAACTTTATTTTAGTTCACCCTATGGGAACTTTAGATGGAAATAACCAACCCTATTGGAATGCAGATTGGGGAGGAACTGTTGATGATATCGGATTTACAGCCGCTCTTATAGATTCACTATCTGCTCAATACAATATCAATCAAAATAGAGTTTATAGCACAGGTATGTCTAATGGTGGCTTTATGAGTTATACCTTAGCTTGTTCTTTAAGTAGCAGAGTTGCAGCTATAGCTTCTGTAACTGGTTCCATGAATGCTAATCAATCATTAAATTGTAGTCCACAACACCCTACCCCCGTTATGGAAATTCACGGTACGGCAGATGCTACAGTTCCTTATAATGGATCAACTGGAATTGCATCTATTACTAATGTGCTAAATTACTGGGTTAATTTTAATCAATGTAATGCAACAGCTGTTTTTAGTAATATGCCTAATATAAACACTTCAGATGGTTGTACTGCCGAACATTATGTTTACCAGAGTGGAAACAACGGTATAGAAATAGAACATTATAAAATTATTGATGGAGGACATACTTGGCCGGGAGCTCCCGTAAATATAGGCGTTACTAATCATGATTTTAATGCTTCCGAAAAGATATGGCAATTTTTTGCTCAATATGATCTTAATGGAAAAATAAACCCTACCTACATTAACCAAATTGGTTCAAATACAACTGTAGAAATTTTTCCTAATCCGACTGAAAATTTTCTGACCATTAAGACCATGAAAAACCTTACTAAAGCCACATTAGTTTATGATTTAACTGGCAAATTGGTAAAAACTATTGAAATAAATCAATTTAGTTTTTCTTTAAACGAGTTAGATAAAGGAATTTACTTTATTCAACTTAACATAGAAGAAGAAATAATTACTAAAAAGTTTATTAAAAATTAGTATCCTCTATTTTTAAAAGCATAAAAAAACACCTTGCATTGCAAGGTGTTTTTTTATGAATGTTAACCCTAAAATTATAAATAAGTTTGAAGGTTATTAGTTCTTGAAAGTCTTTTCAATCTTCTTAAACCTCTTTCTTTTATTTGTCTAATTCTTTCTCTAGTTAAACCAAAATGATTTCCTATTTCTTCAAGCGTCATTTCTTTTCTGTCGCTAAGTCCGTAGAACAACCTAATAACTTCGGCTTCCATTCCTTTTAAGAACTGTAATGTTCTTTCAATGTCTGTAGATAAAGACTCGTGAATTAACAAATCATTTGGAGCAGGAGAATCTTCACTTTCTATAACGCTTACCAAGCTATTGTTATCATCATCATTAGCCATTGGTGCATCAAGAGAAGATTGCTTTTTAGACATTTTTCTTGAGTTTTGGATTTTCTCAATATCCATATCTAAAATTTCGCTCAATTCCTCATCTGTAGGTTCTCTTTCCATAGTTTGTTCAAATTCACTTGAAGCTCTATTTATTTTTTGAATTTCACCTAATCTATTATGAGGTAATCTAATGGTTCTTGAGTTATCAGCAGCAGCTTTAAGGATACTTTGTCTAATCCACCATACAGCATAAGAAATGAATTTAAACCCCTTGGTATGATCATATCTTTTGGCTGCTTCTATCAATCCTAAGTTTCCTTCATTAATTAAATCTTCTAAAGTAAGACCTGTGTTTTGATACTGTTTTGCAACAGAAATAACAAACCTTAAGTTAGAACGAACTAATTTATCTAAAGCTCTCTCGTCTCCTTCTTTGATTTTTTGTGCTAACTCTACTTCTTCATCAGCTGTAATCATGCCCTCACGAGAAACCTCTTGCAAATACTTCTCAAGTGACCTGCTTTCTCTTTTGGTGATTTGCTGTGTAATTTTAAGTTGTCTCATTGTTTAATTTTTATAACTTTTTATTGAATTTTTAAATGCACTTATGATAACGACCGAATGTCTATTTTAGTTTCTTTTTTAGTATTTTTTAACATATAATTAACTAACTTGATTTTACTTATTACCTCTGCTTCTTGATTATCACTTTACTATCATTAGCAATAACTTTCCAATTATCATCAAAAACTTGACTAATATAACGACTATATAATGCTAACCTTGCATTTCTACTTCTTTCTTTTTCTTCTTGACTTTGCTCTCCTGTATATTCAAATTGTGTAATATTAGGATGTTCTTTTAAATAAACCTTAACCACTTCAACAATAGTTCTCATCACCCTATACATCTCTCCTTTATTTGTTAAACTATATTCTTCCCCATCATATTCTTCATTGGTTACACCAAAAACTAACGAAGTATGTAAAATATTATCTTCTTTTCTTCCAAACCTCACTTCATAATTTACACCACTACCAGTTGTAAAAGAATATATAGCTCCACTCTTAATGTTCGGATAAACAATATCATAAGGAACTATCTTACTCATTTTCTACAATTTGTCACATAACTTTATTTCAGACTGCGAATATTCAAAAAAAAAATAAGAATAAAAAAATTAATTTATAATTGTTTTCATTATTCCTACCTTTGTTTTAAACAAATTATAAATAAATGGCTAAATTAGGAAAGTGGATTGGTGGTGGGTTAGGTTGGGCTTTTGGTGGTCCTATTGGGGCAATTTTAGGTTTTGCTGTTGGTTCTGCAATTGATAGTTCTATTTATACTGATGTAGAAAAAATGGACAACCAAACCAACAGAAGAAGAAGATACTACACCTCTCAACCAAATGATTTTGCAATAAGTCTTATGGTACTTGTCGCAGCGGTTATGAAAGCAGACGGAAGAGTACTTAAGGCAGAGTTAGATTTTGTAAAACGTTTTTTTAAGAAACAGTTTGGGTCGGAAAAGACACAACAACACCTTATTACGCTAAGAGATATCCTAAAAAAGGATATTCCTATTGAAGAAGTTTGTGTTCAAATTAGAACTTTTACAGTAATGTCTGCTAGAATACAACTATTGCATTTGCTCTTTGGTGTTGCTTCTGCTGATAGTGAAATTAGTCAACAAGAGTTAGACGTAATTTCCAGAATTAGTGCTTTTCTTGGAATCCCAACGCATGATTTTAATTCCATTAAAGCCATGTTTGTAAAACAAAAACATAGTGATTACCAAATTTTAGAAATAGAAGCTACCGTTCCTGATGAAGAAGTTAAAAAAGCTTACCGAAGAATGGCAGTAAAGTATCATCCTGATAAAGTTAGTCACATGGGGGATGAGTTTCAGCATGCTGCTAAAGAAAAGTTTCAGAAAGTTCAAGAAGCTTATGAAAACATAAAAAAACAACGAGGAATTAAATAATTCATTTTGGAGAAAAAAGAAAAAAACCAATTTATTGCTGCCCTATTCCTTCCTTCAATGTTGGTGTTGGCAATGTTTGTTGTTTTTTTAATTGAAATCATATTTAATGTAAGTTTTAGTTCTTATGGAATTTATCCACGAAAAGTTTCCGGATTAGTAGGTATAATTTTAGCTCCTTTTTTACATGGAAATTTTTCTCATTTACTTAACAACTCAATCCCAATACTAATTTTAGGGTCATCTTTATTTTATTTCTATAAAGAAATTGCTTTCAAAGTCTTTCTTTGGATTTTTATTATGGGTGGAATTTGGACATGGATGTCTGCCCGAGAAGCTACACATATTGGAGCTAGTGGCGTAGTTTACGGTTTGTTTTCTTTTTTGCTTATAAGTGGTTTTATACGAAGAAATATGCAGCTTATTTCTATTTCATTTTTTGTGGTATTTGTTTATGGTAGTATGGTTTGGGGAATTTTTCCTATTAAAGTAGAAATTTCTTACGAAAGTCATTTTTGGGGTTTTATTGCCGGAGCAATTTTATCTGTTTACTACAGAAAGCAAGGTCCACAAAAAAAAGAATATCATTGGGAGGAAGATGATAATGACGATGAACCTCCTACTGCTACTGAAAATCCTCCATCTCAAGAAATTACTTATCATTATATTTATAAAGAAAAATAAATTAATTGTAAATCAATTTTTGACAATAATGTTATTTTTTTAGCTTTGTAAAAAAATTACAAAAATGAGGTTAGGACAATTAGCAAGACAAATTAACATTTCAACAGATAAAATAGTAAGTTTTCTTGAAAAGGAGAAAAAAATTACCATTAACCCACATCCTAATGCTAAAATACCTGATGAGCATATTGATGCCATTACCAACAACTTTGTTGTGATAGAAGATAAAATTACTGTGAATAAAAATGAAAAAACTGCAACAAAAGCTAAAGAACCTCCTAAAAAAACAAAAAAAGAAACGGAATCTGAAAAACCTGTAATAGAAAAAATAAAAGTTGTTGAAACCATTTCGGCTGTTCCTACTCCTAAAATTATTGGTAAAATTGATTTACCAGATAAATCTAAAATTGAAGTAAATGTTGATGGTGTAGTTTATACCGAAGAGGAGTTAGAACAAAAAAAGAAAGAAGAAAGAGAGGCTATTAAAGCTCAAAAAGAACAAGAAGCAATAGAAAAAGCGAAGCAAAAAAAATTAGCCGAAGAAAAAAAACGTATTGAAAACGAAAAAAGATTAGCCGAACAGCTTCGATTAAAAGATTTACAAGATAAAGAAGCTAAGTTACTTTCCGTAGAGGAACAAAATCGAAGAAAAGAAAAAGAAAAGAAAAAAGCTGACCAAGAAGCTATTAGAAAGAAAAAGGCTAAAGAAGCTAAAAAACGTTTTTATGAGCAACAGTTAAAAGAAATTGAAAAGAATAAAAAAGTAAAACAAAAAACTACAGCTAAAAAGCAAGAAGAAGAAATTGTGCTACCAAAACAAACAGTAACCATTGAAGAAGAAACTCCAAAAAGTTTTTGGGGTAAATTTTTAAAATGGTTAAACACCTAATTTTTATCTCCAAAATAAATTTCTACTTTTTTAAGAAAATCACCATATATTAAATTATTGGTGGCTATTAACTCTTTACCAAAAAGAAAGTTGTTGTTTCCAGAAAAATCTGTTACTACACCACCAGCTTGTTTTACTATAACTGCACCAGCAGCTACGTCCCAAGAATTAAGACTGTATTCATAAAAAGCGTCAAATCTGCCACAAGCAACATAGGCTAAATCTACAGCTGCCGACCCCAACCTTCTTAATCCTCTAGATGTTTTCATTAAGTCTTGAAACAGCATCATGTATTCCTTTTGTTTTACATAATTAAAATAAGGAAAACCTGTTGCTACTAATGAATTCTCTATAAGAGCAGTAGGAGAAACTTTAATTACAGCTCCATTTAAATAGGCATTGCTTCCCTCCCACGCATAAAACATTTCATCTAAGTTAATTTCATAAATTACACCTAAAACCAATTCATTATTTCTTTGCAATGCTATACTTATTGAAAAGCAAGGAATTGAATGGATAAAATTAGTTGTCCCATCTAAAGGATCAATAATCCAATTATAGACTACACCTTTTTTTACAAGAGTTTCTTCTTCTGTTATAAAACCTGCCTCAGGAATAAGCATAGCTAATTTCTTCACTATCATTTCTTCCGCAGTTTTATCTACATATGTAACCAAGCTGTTTTTAGATTTTGTTTCTATATCATCTATTGTTATTTTTTGTAATTTAATAAATGCTCCTACTTCTCTGGCTAAACTATTTACTTCTTTGCAAAGGTGTTCTAAATCTATCATCAATTTATTTATGTTTTTATTAATCTACAATTTCAGCTCTTTTTGGTTTTAACGCATCTCTAACCATATAAACCTGACTTTCTTTTACCAATAAATAGGCAGTAGTATGGTTTGGATTTACTTGTTCTATGCCTGTTTCCCTTAGTAATAAGTTTTCTTTACTGGCAAACTCTGCTAAATGTCTTTTATGGTGTTCTGCAAAATGAACAGCATCATCACCATTAAAATCCCAAATAAGTTTAATTGTTCTTTCCATTTTTTAATTATAAAGCTCAAAATTAGCTATTTTATTACTTTTCTATATCATTTTGTGTTTTAACCACTCAATAACATCTATATCCGAAACTGTTGATGTGTTTTTATCTAATTTTTCCAATGCAGGTAAATTTTTTGCTATAATTTTTTGTTGTTGTTTTTCATCATTTGTTTTTGAAAGTGCTAACAACACCAACAAACATTTTTTATCAAACTCTGTTTGTAAATGATGTTGTTTTAAAAATTCTATAGTAGATTTTACTAAATAAGGAATGAGTAGTAAGTTTTTTAATTCATGATGTATAAGTATATTAAGTAAAAAAGCGGCCGCCTTTACATCTACTCGCAAATTTCTTGATGTAATATTAATAACTTTATTTATCCATAATAAAGCATTTTTATAATTCCCAACATTAAAATAAATTAAAGCTGCATGATAATTTAATAAAAATGAATGTTGAATGTTAATTAGTGTATTTATATCTTCATATTTAGTTATTGTATTTTCAATAAAAGTAATAGCTTTTTCATAATCTTTTCTTTCCATATAATAACCAAGTTCAAACAAACATAAAGAGGAAAAAACACTCGCTTTTTCATGAGGCATTTTAAAATTAAATGTTTTTAATTTTTCAAGGTATTTATTAAATTCAGGATAATCATGGTTAACTAAAAAGTGAGTAAGAACATTATGAAGTGCAGCAATATAATGAATAGGATTTTCTTCAATAAGATGAGGATTAGCTTCAAGAAAGTTTACTAATTGTTTTCTAAATGCTTCAGATTTTTCCATGCAGCCTATTACCCTATAAAGCACACCATTTAATACATAATAATTATATTTTGCTTCATTAGATTGTGCTAAAGAAATATCAGTTAAAAGAGGGTTCTTTAAAAATGCATTGTATCTATCTTTCTCATCTTCACCTCTCACTAATTCTGATTCTTTCATCATCAATTGAGCAGTATTAATAAGCTCTCTATATTGAAGAATATTTAAATATTTTTGAATATTCTGTTTACTACTATCTTCTAAGGCAGTTTTATATGTTTCATTAAGTTTAAAAAGAGCATTATGAATTCTACCTTCCCAATAATTTAACTCTTCAAGAACTAAAAAAAAATCGTACCGCTGAGCTATTTTAGTAGTTTTTAAAATAATCTTCTTTGCCAAGTTATATTGTCCTTTCCAAAATAAAATCTCAATATCTATTAATAAATTTTTACATTCAATATTCACTTTTAGCCCTGCATGATATTGTCTTAATTGTTTAAGAATAAATTGTTGTAAATAATTTTTAGCTACTCCAAATTGATTAATAAATTTTTCATTCCTAAACTTTACCTTGAGCACTTCTTCATCATAATTCTTTTGTCTTTCAATAGCATCAAAAAGCTTCATATAAGTTTTATCTCCTTGATGAAATTGAGCATTAAGTCTTATAAACCTTTTCTCACTTTTTGAAAGGGAATGAATTAGATCATGTAAAACATGTGTTTTTTTCATATCAACTTGTTAATTTTTACAGATTTACAACAATATAGTTAAATTTAAAACAATATTAATTTTTTGAATACTAAATATAAAATAACTAAAAATATTTTATTTAATAACAAAATAATAACAATAACTCAATTTAGAATACTAATAATGTATTAAAATTAAGATATGTTTTTTTTTATACAGCATCTATATTCGCAAAAAAATATTTTATACTATTCTCAAAATCAATATAAAAATGAAAAAAAGTTTTATTATCATAGTATTTACTATACTATCTATTGGAGTATTTAGTCAACCTAAATGGACTAACAATCCGAACTCAGAAAGGGCTTTTGTAGAAAATAAAGGGCAATATAATGGAAGGAACTGGCAATCTACCAACCAAATAAAATATGCTCTTAGTCAGCAAGATGGCTGGTTTACATTCTTTTCTAACAAAGGCATAACTCATAGGATTGAGAGATTGGTTAGAAATCCAAAAAAGAAAAAAGGAGAAGGAGATGCTAACAATAATCTTCCTAGTAGAATTCATCTAAGCGAATTTGTAAACATAAGTTTTGTAGGTGCAAATACTAATGTAAAGATTATTGCCGAAGAAAAGACCAACCATTACTACTCTTATGCTGTTAAAGATTTAAAAACAAATGATGTAAACAACATCAATAATGTAAAAGGATACAAAAAAATCACTTATAAAAACATTTACAACAATATAGATATTGAATATACTTTACACCCTGATGGTGGTATTAAATATAATGTGATCTTGCATCCGGGAGCAAATCCTAATGAAATAAAAATGAAGTATGAAACTTTTCATACTAATCATTTAGATGAAAAAATTGATATCAAATTAAATTCTCAAATAGGACAATTAGAAATTAACACGGCATCCACTAAAATTATAGAACATAAACCACTTACTTTCTATCAAAACTCCAAAACTGTAATTCAGTCAGAATATGCTTTTAGTAACAATATTTTAACCTTCAATTTAGGGAATTATGACAATTCTCAAAAAGTGGTTATTGACCCTTGGGTAGTTACACCTAATTTTAATGCCGGAGATTTTACTAGAGAAGTAGAAACAGATGCTACTGGAAATGTATATGTTATTGGTGGTGAAATACCAATGGAGCTTAGAAAATACGGTATTGCAGGAAACTTAATTTGGACATACATCACACCTTGGGATACAAATGGTGGTGATTGGTTGGGAACATTAGCAACAGATGCTGCCGGAGTAAGTTATATTACACAAGGTACTGGTGCTGAAATAGAACGTGTAAGTACAGCAGGAGCTATGGTTTGGCATGCTAATGCAACTGGGATTTTTAACATAACCGAATATTGGACCATTACTTTTAATTGTGATAATACCAAATTGATTGTAGGCGGTACAGGAGGAACAGGATTAAATTTTCAAGCCAAAATATATGATATGGACTTGAGCAACGGTAGTGTTTTGGCTGATGTAACCGTTGGTACCCAAGGTGGTTTTACCCCAGTTGAAGTTCGCTCTATTGCCCCTACTAAAAACTCCAAATATGTTTATTTAACTCATACTGAAGTTGGTGCTATTAATCAAAATTTAACAGCATGTAGTTCTATTCCAGATTTTCAAGTTGACAATACCCATCATTTAGGTTACAAATGCGAAAACTATCTATCTGCATCTCAAAACGGTGGAGGATTAAAGGCAATTATTGCTAACGATAATTTTTTCTATACACACAGAGGAGATAGAATTTTACAATGGGATATTAATACTGGAGCATTATTAAATAATGTTGCTTTACCTGGAGGAAGCTCTAACAATACATTTGGGAGAGTTGTTCATTGTAGCGGATTAGATGTAGATGCTACAGGAAATGTATATGCTGGTTCTATGGATAGAGTTGTAAAGTTTGATCCAAACTTAAATATTCTTTCTCAAGTTAATACTACAGGTGGATTTACTGTTTATGATGTAAGTGTAAATTCCAACGGAGAAGTTTTAGCTGTAGGTGCATTATTAAATAATAGTACTTCAACAGGGCGAGGAGGAAGAATAGAATCTTTAAATATGACTGCTGGTTCTCAATATGCTACAGTTTGTTGCGACCCAAATTTTTGTCCAATCAATACTTTATGTACTACCGATGCTCCAGTTTCTTTAAATCCAAACACTCCGGGAGGGGTTTGGAGTTCTACTCCTACAACACCTGGACTAAACACGTTAACTGGAGTATTTGATCCTTCAGTTTCAGGAGCTGGAAATTTTGTAGTTACTTATACTTTAGGTTGTGGTTCATTTTCCTATACTATTTCTGTTAATGTATGTTCATCTTTGTCTGTCTGTGTAGAAGCAAACGGAGATTTGACGGTAAGTAATGGAACTCCAGTTTATACATGGGATCAATGGACTCCTCCATCAACAATTACTGTAACAAACCAAACTCAATGTACTAGCTGTGGAGGAACATGGACATTTGGAAGCTGTTACAACCCATTCCCTATACCACTAAACTCTTGTAATGCTCCTGGTTTTTGGACTACATTTACAACTGGTTCTACAATAACACCTCCTCCTGGAATTGATACACTTAGGGTAACTGACAGTTTTGGTAATTTTATTATTATTAATGGATTAGCTAATCTTCCGGCTTGTAACCCAACTGCTTGTGATGCAACAATTACTGCCGCTGGTCCTTTTTGTGAAAATGATGCTCCCGTAACGCTTTCTGCTGTTGATCCAGGAGGGGCTTGGAGCGGGACAGGGATAACCAACACTTCAACAGGTATTTTTGATCCAGGCGTAGCAGGACCAGGAAGTCATATAATAACTTATTCTATTACCGGTTCATGTACTGATACCGATACAGAAACAATAGTTGTTAATGCTCAAGATGACGCTTCTTTTGGTTATTCTCCTACTACTTTCTGTACTACCGATCCTAATCCTACTCCTACTATTACAGGAACTTCTGGTGGTACTTTTACGATTGACAATAGTGGGGTAATTAACGCATCTACCGGTGAAGTTAATATTACCGGTAGTGGTGTAGGTGTTTTTAATGTTACTTATACTACTAATGGTGCTTGTCCTGATACTAGTACTGTAACAATAAACATCACCTCAGGAGCAGATGCAACAATTACTGCTGCCGGTCCTTTTTGCGAAAATACCGCTTCAGTAACTTTATCAGCTGTTGATCCGGGGGGAGTTTGGAGTGGAACTGGTATAACCAACACTTCAACAGGTACTTTTGATCCTTCTACTGCTGGTGCAGGAACTCATCAAATTATTTATACTATTTCAGGTTCTTGTGGGGATGCTGATACTATCTCAATTGTCGTAGACGCACAAGATGATGCCTCGTTTAGTTATTCTCCTACTACTTTCTGTACTACTGACCCTAACCCTACTCCTACTATTACAGGAACTTCTGGTGGTACTTTTACGATTGACAATAGTGGGGTAATTAACGCAACTACCGGTGAAGTTAATATTACCGGTAGTGGTATAGGTGCTTTCAATATAACTTATACTACTAATGGTACTTGTCCTGATACTAGTACTGTAACAATAAATATCACCTCAGGAGCAGATGCAACAATTACTGCTGCCGGTCCTTTTTGTGAAAATGCCGCTTCAGTAACTTTATCAGCTGTTGATCCGGGGGGAGTTTGGAGTGGAACTGGTATAACCAACACTTCAACAGGTACTTTTAATCCTTCTACTGCTGGTGCAGGAACTCATCAAATTATTTATACTATTTCAGGTTCTTGTGGGGATGCTGATACTATCTCAATTGTCGTAGATGCACAAGATGATGCCTCGTTTAGTTATTCTCCTACCACTTTCTGTACTACCGATCCTAACCCTACTCCTACTATTACAGGAACTTCTGGTGGTATTTTTACGATTGACAATAGTGGTGTAATTAACACATCTACCGGTGAAGTCAATATTACCGGTAGTGGTGCAGGTGTTTTTAATGTTACTTATACTACTAATGGTGCTTGTCCTGATACTAGTACTGTGTCTATTAACATAAACAATTGTACTTTACCACAACCAATTGCTAATTTTTCTGCTTCGCAAACTAATATCTGCGAGGGTAATTGTATTAATTTCACAGACTTAAGTACTTCATCAGCCACAGGAGGAATTACAGCGTGGAGTTGGACTTTTAATGGTGGAACACCATCAACTTCAAATCAACAAAACCCAACTAATGTTTGTTTTGCAGCAGCAGGAACTTACACTATTTCATTAACTGTTACAGATGCTAATGGTAGTGATGATAGCACTATGACCGCATATATTACAGTAACCAATTGCACAACACCTACAGCAGGATTTTCTATCTCAGATAATGAAATTTGTGCTGGCGAATGTATTGATTTTACTGATATGAGTACAGCTGCAACAAGTTGGTTATGGACCTTTAATGGAGGAAGTCCCTCAACATCTACCGACCAAAACCCAACTAATATTTGTTTTGGAACTGATGGAGTTTATTCTATTGAGTTAATTGCCTCAAACTCGTTTGGTTCTGATACAATTACCGATACAGTAACAGTACATCCAACACCAATTGTTAATGTTGGAAGTAATGTTACCATTACTTTAGGTAATAATACCGTTTTAAACGCAACTGGTTCTAATGGAAGTTATTCTTGGACACCTCCAACTTGGCTAAGCTGTCCTACTTGTCCATCTACTACTAGTACACCTGAAGAAACAATCACTTATACAGTAATTGTTGTAGATTCAAATGGCTGTAGTGCTTCAGACCAAGTAACTGTATTTATAGAATTTGAGAATGTAATTTGGGTACCAAACATATTCTCTCCTAATGGAGATGGCAGCAATGATATACTTTATGTTAGAGGTAAAGGTGTTGCTGACTTAAACTTTTTTGTTTATGACAGATGGGGTGAAAAAGTATTTGAAACAACTAGTTTAGATATTGGTTGGGATGGTAAATTTAGAGGCAAAGATATGAACAAAGCAGTTTTTGTGTATTACCTCGAAGCTACTTTTATAGATGGTAGTAAAGTAACAAAAAAAGGTGACGTAACTTTAATAAGATAAATAATTATGAAATATAACGTATTCACAAACATCCGAAAAATGAACTATTCTATAGGTAAAAAAACAAGTCTCCTCATTGCACTATTTTGTCAAGTAGGAATAATTTCAACAACAGAAATAAAAGCTCAAGACATACACTTTACTATGTATGACGCAATGATAATGACCACAAATCCAGCAACAGCAGGTGTCTTTAACGGTGATTTTAGAGGTGTTTTAAACTATAGAAGTCAATGGGGAAGTATTTCCAATCCATATAAAACTTATGCTATAATGTTTGATGGTGGATTATTAAAAAACAAATGGAAGAATGGATATATAGGAGCCGGAATAAGTGCTTTTAAAGATGTTGCGGGAACAACTAATTTTGGAACAACTAAAATTAATCTTGCTCTTTCAAGTGTTTTATTTTTAGACGATAAAAATTCTGCATCTGTAGGTTTAATGGGTTCTTGGGGACAAACAAGTATGAGTCCAGATAATCTAGAGTGGGATTCACAGTTTAATGGACAAAATTTTGATGCATCACTAAGCTCTAATGAATTGTTTGCTTTTGAAAATAGTAATTTCTTTGATTTTTCTGCAGGTGCTTTATGGTCTTATGGCAAAGGTGCAAAAACATTAAGCTCTCAAGATGAGTTCAATATTCAATCCGGAGTAGCTTTTTATCACATTACGCGTCCAAACCAACAACTAGAATTTGGAGAAGTAGATAAACTATATTCTAAATTAGCATTTCATACTGAAGCTCATATAGGAATAAGTAATAGTAAATTGGCTTTCAGACCAAAATTTTTAGCTTACTTTCAAGGACCAACGAGACAACTATTAGGAGGTTTAATGGTTAGATATACACTTCAAGAAGAATCTAAATATACCGGTGCTTTTAAAGGTGCTGCTATTTCATTAGGAACATACTATAGGTTTGGAGATGCCTTTGCTCCTGCTGTAGAAATAGAAATTGCTAGTTTTTCTCTTGGTTTTGCCTATGATTTAAATGTTTCAGGATTGACAGCTGCAACCAATGGAAATGGCGGTCCTGAAATATTTATCCGTTTTATTAATCCTAACCCTTTTGTTTCCGGTAAAGGAACAAAGAGCCGAGCTAGATTTAATTAACTAATTTACTACTCTATCTAACAAAAAAAGCTGTTGTTTTGTAAACAACAGCTTTTTTTATTGAAAATAATTATAAAAACTATTTCTTAATAAATAATTGAGATACTCCATTTACATTAACAATGTAAGCTCCATTTGGAAATCCACTTACATTTACCTTTAACATGTTTTCGTTTAATGTTTGAGTAAAAACCACCTGACCTAACGTATTTGTAATTTCTACTACATTATTAACTGAATTCATTTCTTTTAAATCAATAGTAATAAACTCTATAGCTGGATTAGGATAAACCAATAACTCTATATTGTTTTTAACAAATTCATTAACCCCCACAAATGTGCTACAATCTTTTTGATTAGGGTTTTTAAGGTTACTAGGGTTGCAATCTAAAATATTATATAAGAAAGTAGTTAAATTAGTGTTTGTTGTATCCAATATTGGTGTAGAATTAGCAAATGGAGGATGGTCGCTTCCTGTATATGGATCTAAATGATTATAAATACCTTGACCGTCCATTCTAGTATTTATTGGTCCACTACCATAAAGATTAACCGGTGTAAAACCATTTAAAGGCTGTCCGTAGTTATATAAAACGGTTTGGTCTCCATAAGTATGACAGGCGTACAAAGGAACATCATTACCATCTATCCATGCAGTATCAGCTACTCCACCTGCAAAGCCGAAAGTACCTGCTGCTCTAGAGCAGTACCCTGGTGTTCCACTACTACCTTCTAAACCACCGATTTCGCCTAACCAAGTTTGCCACTGAGTAGGTAATTTATTTACATCATCACCATAAACCAAATTAAACGCCAATATTCCTCCTGCTGAAGTTCCTCCAATAAAAATTTGCTCTTCATCAATTTTGTAAAGATTAGCATTAGCAGCATCAGATCTAAAGTAACGAATTGCAGCTTTTCCGTCCTGAATTGCTCCGAATACTACTTTAAACGTAGTTTCTTCTGCTAACAATGAAAAAGCACTGGGTGCCAACCTATAACTAATAGAAGCACATACATAACCTTTTTTAGCTAGTTCTGTAGCAAAATGAACTAATTCTGCCGAAGACCTTGACCCTCCTGAAAAAGAACCTCCATGAGCAAAAATAACCAACGGTCTCGATGTTGCAGTATCTCCTTGTGGTTGATAAATGTCCATAAACAAATCAATCACATTATTATTTAAATCCATATTACTACCATATTGCACGGTAGTTACATCTACAGTAGTGTAAATATTAGTTTGGTATCTACCATTACATTGAGCAAAAACCTCTATTGAACCTAAAATTGCTATTGTAAATAAAGTGTAAATTTTTTTCATAATTTTTTGTGTATTTAAAATTTGCAACTAAAATAAGTTATTTTTTATAAAAATAAGCCATGTAACACATTTATTTTATTTCTTCGTATTTTTATATTCTTGAAAAATATTTTTACTTTGCCACCTTTAAACATCTAAAAATGAGCTGGCATAAAAAATTAGGTCCAGGATTACTATACGCTGGAGCTGCTATTGGAGTTTCTCACCTTATTCAATCTACAAGAGCTGGAAGCGATTTTGGGTATCAACTTATTTGGGCAATTTTGATAGTTATTATTTTAAAATATCCTTTTTTTGAGTACGGACCGCGCTATGCTGCCATAACAGGAAAAAATATACTTTATGGATATAAAAACCTAGGTAAGTGGTCAGTAATTTTATTTTTCTTGATTACATTCTTTGGAATGTTTATCATACAATCTGCCGTTACAACAGTTACTGCTGGAATTGTTACTGAAATTTTTCATACACATTTACCAATATGGAGCATTGCCTCATTCGTACTTTTTATTTGCTGTCTATTTTTATTTATCGGAAAATACAAAGTGCTAGATACAAGTATGAAGTTTATTATAAGCCTATTAGCTGTGGCTACCATTAGTACTTTTTTAATATCACTCTTCGGAGACTATCAACAAGATAATTCACTAAAAACAATTTTTTCTTTTTCTAATAAGAATCATTTGCTATTTTTAATTGCTCTTATGGGTTGGATGCCTGCTCCATTTGATATTGCTGTTTGGCATTCTATATGGACTACAGAAAAAACTAATCACAACAAAGACAAATCCATTAGCTATAAAGATATCATGTTTGACTTTAAACTAGGTTACTGGACTACTTTAATTCTTGCTATAGCTTTTTTGGGGTTAGGTGCCGTAAGTCTTTATGGAAGCGGTGTTGAACTTTCTGCAAACGGAAGTGAATTTACAAAACAATTACTTCAAATTTATACTTCCAATATTGGTGAATGGTCTTATGTAATTATTTCAGCAGCAGCATTAACAACCATGTTTAGTACAACGTTGACTTGTTTAGATGCACAACCAAGAGTTATGGTAGAAACTTCTGCGATTTTATTTAATAAAGTTCAAAATAAAGCTAGTTCATTTTATTGGCTATGGCTATTTCTGCTAGCCTCTGGTAGTATCGTTATCATAGCATTTTTTTCGGCAAACATGAAAACGCTAATTGATTTTGCAACAGCAATAGCCTTTTTATCTTCTCCAATATTAGCTATCCTCAATTATTTAGTTATTACGGGAAAAGATATTCCCAAAGAAAAACAACCCTCTACTCTACTTAAAACAATAAGTATTATAGGAATACTTTTCTTTGTCTGTTTTAGTATTTATTACTTTTATGTTTATTTTTTCTAGACATTTTTACCTACTATAAAATGGTAGTTAAAACTCATTTTTAACTAACAACAAACTGTTTATTTCATTTCTAATTCAATAGCTTAAATGTAAATAATTGCACTATTTTTGAGTGTATTTTTTTCAATACTCAATATTGTTTATATATTTACGCTCAATTTAAGAAGTAACATGAATTTTATATCAACCAATTATATTTCAAAAGTCTATTTATTAATTTGCATACTGTTATCACTTAGTAATTCAGCCCATGGTCAAAAATCTTCCCCCGAAATTGAAAAAGCTATCTCTAAAGCAAAATTTAATATAGAAGTAAATGATTACCGTGGTGCTTTAACCTCTTTAAAAGAACATTATAACAAGGACAGTACTGATGTAAACTTAAATTACCAAATGGGAATTTGTTATTTTAACTTACACGAATACGAAAAAGCAGAAAAACATTTTAATCAATCTGCAACATCAGTAAGTTTAGAACTATTTAGATATAAAGCGGCTACAGCTCATGCTAACAGTAAGTTTAAAAAAGCAACTAACTTTTATAACGGATATAAATTAATTGCCGGAGAAAAAGAGCTTACCAATGATGATATTACACGTTACATTAATCAAATTTCTTATGCAGAATTGGCTTTAAAAAACAAAAGAAACATTTTAGTAGAGAATTTAGGACGTAGCATAAACTCTGAATTTGATGATTGTGCTCCGCTAATAAATGCCAACGCATCATTGTTATTGTTTTCTTCTAACAAAGAAAATTACATGCATAACATTTATCAAATAACTGATTATAATAAAAGTAACACTCAAGTTGAGAAACTAAATAATAATATTAATACCGCCCAACAAGAAATTACTGCAGGCATGTCTGCTGATGGACAGACCCTATTTTTTCAAAGAAATAATAAGTTTCTTATTGCCGGAAACCTACAAGTTACTCAAATGGGACTAGAAGAATGGGAAGATCCGAACGAACTTCCTGTAGAAATTAAATCAGCTTTTAATGAAACTGGCGCATCTATTACTATAGACAATAAAACAATCTATTTTTCAAGTAGCAGACCGGGAGGTTATGGCGGAAAAGATATTTATAAAGCTAACCGATTACCAGATGGAACATGGGGAAAAGCTCAAAATTTAGGACCAATCATTAATACCCAATTTGACGAAGACTACCCTTTTATTTTTAGTGATGGAAAAACGTTATATTTTAGCAGTAAAGGACATCAAAATATGGGTGGGTTTGACCTATTTTTTTCCACAGTTTCTAATGAATCTTGGACTAACCCAGAAAATTTAGGCTCCCCAATAAACTCTGTTAGAGATGAGTTCTCTATTGTTTTAGCAGCCAATGGAAAAAATGCGTTCTTTTCATCAACTAGAGAAGGTGGATTAGGTGGTATTGATTTGTATAAAGCTTTTATAAATGACCCTCCTACTAATTTAATTGTCTTAAAAGGAATCGGATATGATAAATCATCGAACAAATCTATTCCTGTAAAAGCAACTTTAATGGAAGATAACAAAACCATAGTGGGGATTTACAATGCAAAAGCAAGTACAGGTGAGTTTGTAATGATTGTTGCCCCTGATAAAAATTATAATATTTTAGTTGAGGCCGATGGATTCCATCCGATTACCGAAAGTATTGATTTTAATATAAAAAATCAAGAACCAATCGTATTTTTATTAAATAAAAAATAATTAACCTTTAAATATTTACGTTATGAAAAAAACATTATTTATACTCATATTACTTATATCAAACAACCTATTTGCACAATCTAAAACAGAATTTACACTTACGCTAAAAGATGGAAATATCGTAACAGGAACAACAAAAGTTTCTAATGTTTTATTAATAACCGATTATGGTAAATTAGATATCCCAATAAAAAACGTATCTTCTATTTCTTTAGGAATTCATCCTGATAATAGTTTAAAAAACACTATTGTTAATCTAGCCAAACAGTTGCAAAGTGCTATAGAAGATAATAGAAAAAAAGCTTACGACCAATTGGTTAATTTAAAAATAAGCGCAATCCCTGTTATTGAAGAAGTACTTTATTCAGAAACTGAAGAAACACCTATTCATTATGATTATTCTCTAACTACTGCATTGTCTGAATTAAAAGCTATTCACAGTGTAGGGAATAGCTATTCTACAAAAGATATAATTACTATTGATTACGAATACAGCATGGGTGGAAAATACGATTTTTCTACTGTGAGTTTAAAAACGGAATATGGTGATTTAACTATTCCTAGAGAAAAAATCGAGAAAATTGACATCCTTTATATAGATGCATCTGCCGATAGTAAAACGTTTAAATTGATGGCATCAACTCATATCAGTTCTAATCAAAATGGCGGTTGGTTAAAAACGGGTATTGTAGTTAAGCCCGGACAAAATATTTCTATGACAGCTTCAGGAGAAGTTGTGTTAGCAAGCCTATCAAATAATGCATACAAGCCTGATGGCTCTGTTAAGAATAGTAGTTCAGATGATTTTAATACAAATAGCAGTACTTCAACAAGTCCGGCTTACGGAAATGTAGTATTTAAAATTGGGGATTCCGGGACAGTAACAAAAGCGGGAGCTAAGTATAATGGCAAAGCAAGTGCTGCAGGAATGTTGTACATTTCTATTTATGAAACTGTTTACAATGCATCAAACACAGGTTTCTATGTTGTCAATGTTGCCGTAAAATAAAAACCATTGGCAACTAAAAACAAATATCTATTTTATGTTGCACTATGCTGTTTTCTTACTGCTTCTTGCCAAAATAATACTACAAAAAATGATACGTTAGTTATAGATAGTGCTGAAAATAATAGTTCAGTTGTAGATACTATTGTTTATAACTATGCTTGGCTTAATAAATATAAGTATAAAGAAGCTTTGTGCAACAATGTTCCTGTACCATTAGGTTTTAAGAGAACAGAAGTTAGTCACAACTCTTTTGGTGATTGGCTTAGACATCTTCCATTAAACTTAACAGACAATACTGTTTATTTACACAGTGGAAAAAAAAAATACAATCAATCGGCACAATTTGCAGTCATTAATATAGATGTTGGAAATAAAGATTTACAACAATGTGCTGATGCTGTAATGCGATTAAGGGCTGAGTATCTTTTTGCTACCAATAAAACTAATCAAATAAAATTTAATTATACTAATGGAGCTACTATTCCTTTTAAAAAGTGGAGCGAGGGTTTTTATCCTAAACTACAAGGAAACAAAATGGTTTGGATAACTTCATCAAAAAACAATACCACTTACCAAAGTTTTAGAAAGTACATGGATAATATATTTATGTATGCAGGAACTGCCTCATTAAGTAAGGAATTAGTTAACGTCAATTTATCAAACATGAAAATTGGTGATGTATTTATTAAAGGAGGTTTTCCAGGACATGCTGTTATTGTTATCGATATGGCAGAAAACCCTACCACAAAAGAAAAAGTTTTTATGTTGGCACAAAGCTATATGCCCGCTCAGAATATTCATGTTTTAAAAAATCCTAATAATAATTCATTATCACCTTGGTATTCAGTTGCCGACTGTAAAACAGAAATTTCAACTCCGGAATGGACATTTACTCCTAACCAAATGATGAGATTTAATGATTAATTTTGCTTAACATGAAAAAAGTATTAATCATAACCTATTACTGGCCTCCAATGGGTGGTGGCGGGGTGCAACGTTGGGTAAAAACCACTAAATACCTCAGAGAATATGGTTGGGAACCTATAATCTACACTACCAAAAATGGGGAAATAGCCATTCAAGATAAAGAACTACTAAAAGAAATTCCTGAAGGTGTTGAGACCATAAGAACAAAGATTTGGGAACCATTTGGCTTATATAAAAAATTATTAGGTAAAAAAAAAGATGAAGCTCTTTTACCCGGAATGAGCCAATCTAGCGAAGGAAATTCATTATTACAAAACCTTTCTTTATGGGTTAGAGGCAATATTTTTATTCCCGATGCCAGAAAATTCTGGATTAAGCCATCTTCAAAATTTTTAATCAATTATTTAAAAGAAAATAAAGTGGATGCCATTATTTCTACAGGACCTCCCCACTCTACTCATCTTATTGCAAAAAATGTAGTAAAAAAACATAAAATTCCATGGTTAGCAGACTTTAGAGACCCTTGGACCTTAATAGATTTTTATCACAAACTTAAACTTAGCAACTGGGCAGATAAAAAACACAAACAATTAGAACAAGAAGTATTACATACAGCAAATGAAGTGACTACTGTAAGTTGGAGTTGTGCTAGTGATTCTAAAGAAATTTCAGGAAGATTACCTGTAGTAATTACAAATGGTTACGATCCAGCAGATTTTACAGCCGTTGAAAATGTAGTGCTGGATAAAAAATTCACATTAACACACACAGGATCATTAAATGAAGATAGGAATCCTCATGCTTTATGGAAAGTACTTTCCGAACTTGCTCAAGAAGATGAACAGTTTAAAAATGATTTAGAAATAAAATTTATTGGTCAGGTAGCTGCCGAAGTGATTCAGTCTATCAACCAACATCAACTTCAAAACAACTTAAAATTAGTAGGAAGTTTACCTCACAACCAAGTAATTGAGCAAATGATTAGCTCTCAATTGTTGCTAGCGTTGTTGAATAACACACCAAAAAATGATGGTATAATTCCAGGTAAATTATTTGAGTATATTGGAGCACAACGACCAATTGTTGCCATTGGAAAACCTGAAGGTGATGCAGCTAAAGTGATAAAAGAAACTCAAGCAGGAACATTAACCGGATTTGAGGAGGTTGATTCGCTTAAAGAAATTATTAACCATCATTATGCGGCTTATAAATCCAACAGTTTAAAAGTAAATAGCAAAGGGTACGAAAAATTTAGCAGAAGAATTCTTGCTAAATCTTTCGCTGATGAACTCAATAAAATAAGTGCTAGTCAATAATCATTTTTACAATATGTTCAAGTTTCATCTTTTTATTTTAGCCAAATTACCAAGTGCATTTTTTGCAGGAGTTAGATTAAAATCAATAACCGATAATGCTTGTTCATCAACCATTAAACATCGTTGGATAAATCAAAATCCTTTTGGTTCTATTTATTTTGCAGTTTTAGCCATGTCGGCAGAACTTACTACGGGAACCTTAGTACTTCAAAAAATAAGAAACAGTAAGCAATCTATTTCCATGTTGGTAACACAACAAAAAGCTACTTTTCTTAAAAAAGCCAAAGGTAAAATAACCTTTACTTGTAGTGATGGGAAAATTATAGATAATGCCTTGCAAAACACTATAGCAAGTTCTGAAGGTCAAACTTTTTGGATGGAATCTGTAGGGAAAGATGAACAAAATGAAAAGGTTGCCATTTTTAATTTTGAATGGAGTATTAAGTTAAAAAGCCCAACAAACTAACAATCAAATAGATATTTAAATTATTTTTAACATTGTTTTAAAATTAATTTTATGTTAAAAATTTTAATACTATAAAAGCCCTCCAATCGAGAAAAAGGGATTAAATTTGCGTACCTATCAATTCACTTTTAAAAGCATCTCGATGAGACAATTAAAAATTACTAAGTCTATTACCAACAGGGAAAGTGCTTCGTTAGACAAGTATTTATTAGAAATTGGTCGAGAAGGACTTATAACTGCTGAGGATGAAGTAGAATTAGCTCAACGCATAAGAGAAGGAGATCAAATTGCTTTAGAAAAATTAGTTAAAGCCAATTTAAGATTTGTTGTGTCTGTTTCAAAACAATATCAAAACCAAGGTTTGTCCTTACCTGACTTAATTAATGAAGGTAACTTAGGATTAATTAAAGCTGCTCAACGCTTTGATGAAACAAGAGGTTTTAAGTTCATTTCTTACGCTGTTTGGTGGATTCGTCAGTCTATTTTACAAGCAATAGCCGAACAGTCCAGAATTGTACGTTTACCGCTTAATCAAGTTGGTTCATTAAGCAAAATAAAAAAAGCATTTTCTAAGCTAGAACAAGAGTTTGAAAGAGAACCTTCTATAGATGAAATTGCCAACTTATTAGACATCAGTATAGATAAAATCGATGGTTCTATTCAAGTTTCGGGCAGACATGTATCTGTTGATGCTCCTTTTGGAGATGATGAAGACTCCGGAAGTTTACTAGATGTTTTAACTGATAATGATGGTACAAGAACAGACATTTTATTAATGCAAGAATCTTTACATCAAGAAATTTGCAGATCACTGTCAAAGTTAACTGACAAAGAAAGATCAGTAATAGAATTATTTTTTGGCATAGGATGCAAACAACCTCTTTCTCTTGATGAAATTGGTGAAAGTTTTAATTTAACACGTGAACGTGTACGCCAGATAAAAGAAAAAGGTATTAAAAAATTAAGAACATCCTCAAAAAGTGATTTACTCAAAGCCTATTTAGGATAAAAAAATATAATTATACATTAAAAATCAATTAAAAATTTATCATGGAAATTCTTGACAAAAACAAAACCTACGAAGAAAATCTAAATGAATATGTAAAAAGAGAAAAAGCTGCTGTTAAGCTTATTAGTTCAATCGGACATTTAATGTACGAAAAATCTATTGAGTTAGTACTTTTTAGAAATCCTTTAGTAGACATAAGCATCTCAGATGTTTTAAACCTACACTCTAAAGCGAAAAGCATTACTTTTAATCCTGTTGATATTTTTGACACCTCCTCTTTAGCTAAAGAGCTAGAAAGCTTAGATATTGCTCCGTCAAAAATAGATATAGGCAAATTAGCTGCTGAATGGCATAACGAAAAAGCTAACTATGCTTCTCAAACCGACTTCTTAAAAGATAAATTAAAAGACTTTATTGCTGCTGAAGGTCGTCAATTACAACCAAAAGATGTTGTTTTATTTGGTTTTGGAAGGATTGGTAGATTAGCCGCCAGAGAACTAGTAAAACAAGCTGGAAAAGGTCAACAACTAAGATTAAGAGCTATTGTTACTAGAAAAGTAACTGACGATGAGATTATTAAAAGAGCTGCTTTATTAAGAAATGACTCTGTACATGGATTATTCTCAGGAACTGTAGATGCTGATACTGAGAATAAAGCACTCATCATTAACGGACAAATTGTTAAAATAATTGAAGCTAACAATCCTGAAGATGTTGATTATACTGCTTACGGAATTAATGATGCTTTATTAATTGATAATACTGGTGTTTTCTCTAACAGAGAACAACTTTCTAGACATACTCAAGCAAAAGGAATTAGCAAAGTATTACTTACTGCTCCAGGTAAAGAAGTACCTAATGTTGTTTACGGAATTAACGAAAATACTTTAGATATTGAAAATGAAACTATTTTCTCTGCAGCTTCTTGTACTACCAATGCTATTTCTCCAATTCTTTATGTAGTAGAAAATGAATTAGGTGTTGTAAAAGGACATATAGAAACCGTTCATGCTTACACCAACGACCAAAATTTATTAGATAACATGCATAAAAAACCAAGAAGAGGTCGTTCTGCAGCTATCAACATGGTAATTACTTCTACTGGTGCAGGAAATGCTGTTACCAAAGTAATTCCTTCTTTAAAAGAAAAATTAACCGCCAATGCTGTAAGGGTTCCTACTCCAAATGGCTCTTTAGCCATTCTTAGTTTAGAAGTTAAAAAAGAAACTTCTGTTGATGAAATTAACGAACTAATTAGAAAAGCTGCTCTTCAAGGAGGTTTAGTAAATCAGATTAAATACGAAAACGATCCTGAATTAGTATCTACAGATATTATAGGAAACATTTGTTGCTCTGTTTATGACAGTAATGCAACCATCGTTTCTAACGACAAAAAAAATATAGTACTTTATGTATGGTACGATAACGAGTTTGGTTACACTAAACAAGTAATTCGTTTAGCTAAATATATTGCAAAAGTTAGAAGGTTAATTTATTATTAATCCCAACTTTTATCAAGGAATAGGGTGAATAAACTAGTTTATTCACCCTATTTCTTTTAACTCATTTTTTATATCACTCTAATTACATTTACCATGGCTGTAAAAAGAAACGACAACAAATTCAACAACATCATTAAAGATTTACAAGGAAACGACACCCAAAAAGTATTAACCGCTATAAAACAACTCCGAAAAAGTGGTAAACCGGAAGCTATTGAGCCACTTTTAGATGTTTACTTAGTAAATAAAGATAGCGAAGTTCAACAAGCTATTACCGAATTATTGTTTGACTTAAAAGCAGAAAATACCACTCAAGCAATTATTAATGCCATAGAAAATGACAAGTACTTTTCTATCAAAGCCTTTTTAACATCTATTTTTTGGCAATCCGGATTAGATGCAAGTAATCATTTAAGTTACTTAGTACAAGAGGCTGTAAATGGGGATTTTAATGTTTGTTTAGAAGCATTAACAGTAATAGAAAATTTCGATGCTACTTTTGGTGAAGATGAAGTAAATGACTTAATTTTTGATGTAGAAGAAACCATAGATATGGAAGAAAATGAGGAAAAACAAAAACTATTAATCAGTTTGAGAATGGTTTTACAACAATTAAATGTTGAGTTTTAAGAAAATTACAAAAGTTGCATAATAGTTGTTTTATAATTTATTAACTTTCTTTGCTAAACTTTTTACTTAAATTTGTTAGCCTCACTTTATACTAAAATTATGATCATAAAAAAAATCTCACTTCTGATAATAACACAATTTTTTGTGTTATCTCTTTTCACACAAAACCTACTTACACCAGGTGGTCAAAAAATTGAAAACTTACTTCAACTTATCAACTACGCTTATGTTGATTCTACAGATGAAGAAAGAATAACCGAAGCAGCCATTGTTGCTTTGTTAAAAGAATTAGATCCTCACTCTGTTTATATCCCTGAAAAAGAACTCAAAAAGATGAACGAACCTTTAATCGGAAATTTTGAAGGTGTAGGGATTCAGTTTAATATTTTACACGATACATTAGTAGTAGTATCTCCCATTCCCGGTGGTCCTTCCGAAAAAGTAGGCATTCAGGCAGGCGATAAAATTATTGAAGTAGATAAAGAAAACATTGCAGGAATTGGTCTTCAAAATAGTGATGTGCAAGATAAACTAAGAGGTAAAAAAGGTACTAAAGTAACTGTTGCTGTTAAACGTAGAGGAGAAAAAGACTTATTAAAATTTACCATTACCAGAGATGAAATTCCAATTTTTAGTGTAGATGCTTCTTATATGGTTGACGATGAAATCGGCTACATAAAAATAAATCGTTTTGCCAATAAAACCATTGATGAATTTAGAGATGGGTTAAAAAAACTGAAGCAAAAAAATGTAAAACATTTAATATTAGACTTAAGAGGAAATGGTGGAGGTTACTTAAAATCAGCTATTCAACTGGCTGATGAATTTCTTGATGAAAATAAGTTAATTGTTTACACCGAAGGATTAAAAAGTCCGAAACAAGAATATTTTACCACAGAAAAAGGTGGTTTTGAAAAAGGCAAATTGGTTATTCTTATTGATGAAGGATCCGCATCAGCTTCCGAAATTGTTAGCGGTGCAATTCAAGATTTTGATAGAGGATTAATTGTAGGAAGAAGATCTTTTGGTAAAGGATTAGTTCAAAAACCATTTTCTTTAATAGACGGTTCTGCTGTTAGATTAACCATTGCAAGGTATTATACGCCTTCAGGAAGAAGTATACAACGACCTTACGATGAAGGTAAAGAAGAATACTATAATGAACTTACAAGAAGATACGAACACGGAGAATTAGTTACTGAAGATAGTATTGCATTCCCTGATTCATTAAAATTTACTACCCTAAACAGCAAAAGAACGGTTTATGGTGGCGGAGGTATCATGCCTGATGTATTTGTTCCTATAGATACCAGTATGATTTCTGATTACTTGAGTAAAGTTACCAGAGAAGGCTTGGTAAATGAATTTGCATTGGAATACACGCAAGATAACAGAGAAAAGCTAATAGCAACTTACCCTACGGTAAGCGATTTTAAAAATAATTTTGATGCAGAAAAAGAGCTGCTAACAGCATTTGTTGACTTTGCCGCCAAAAATGAAGTAGAAAAAAATGAAGAACAAATTAACACTTCTAAAACTTTTTTACTTACCCGTTTAAAAGCAACCATTGCCCGAAACATGTGGGATAGCTCAGCCTATTACCAAGTTATTAGCGATATAGATAATGCCTTATTAAAAGCGGTTGAAGAAATAAAAAGCGATACCTTTAAAAAAGAAAAATTAGTATACAAATAAGTTTTGTAAATTTGTCATCACATTAAAAATAAAAAATAACTAACTATGAAAGAAAATTTGAAAGTTGCCTTATTGGGCGTAATTGCTTTAACCTTAATTGTAGATACCTTCTTTATGGACGACAGACCGGCAAGAAGAGATTATAATGCTTCTGAAAGTATTGCTACTTCTCCATCAGTAACCACTAATACGGGTAATGTAAATGATTTGAATCCTATTAACCCAATGTCTCCTACTCCAACTAACGAACCAGCTCCGGCAGCTCCTGTTTTATCAGAAACGAGAGCTAAAACGTCTGTTCAGTTTGCTGAAAACAGCCATAACTTTGGAAAGATTAAACAAGACTCTAAGCACACTAAAATTTTCAAGTTTACCAATACAGGTAAAGAACCTTTAATTATTGAAAATGCTACAGGAAGCTGCGGATGTACCGTTCCTCAATTCCCTAAAGAACCCATTAAGCCGGGAGCAACAGGAGAAATTGTAGTGGAATACAGCCCTGGAAAACAACAAGGAGCTCAAACAAAAACAGTTACCATTACTGCCAATACAGACCCTATTATTACTACACTTAACATCTCTGCAGATGTGGAAGTAGTAAAATAATACCAACAACATATTTATTACAAAAAAGCTTATCAGGTTCCTGATAAGCTTTTTTTTGTTAGGTAAAAAATCTAATTAATTTAAAATAGAATTACTACATTTGAATTAAAGATTCTATTATGAACAGAACACTAATGTTCTTTATTCGATACGTTGGTGTTAATAAAAAAAATAAATGAAAGAAAAATTCTTTTTTCTTGACCTTGGTGATTTTGACACTGAATTTCAAGATGAAAGATTAAGTACTAAAAAGGTACTTGACCTTGGTTGTGCCCATGGAAACATTTTGTTTCACCTCATATTTATTACAAATAATAATGATATCAACTATACTGGAATAAATAAAATAAGTAATAAAGATATAGATAATTTTTACGATAACTTTTGGTTTGAAGACTATAATAATAATCTAATTATAGATGAAAAGGGCGATTATTATGATTATTATACTAAGGTATGTTGTCAAATCTTAAAAACCCCACCCCTAGAAAAGAATGAATTTGAAAAACATATAAGATCCAAGTTAATATTCAACAAAAACATTTACGACTTTGTCTTATCTAATCAGAATTACTACGACTTAATTATTCTTTCAAAAATATTACATTACGAAGATATCGATCCTGTAAAAGTAATTAGTCGATGTCTCAGTCTTTTAACTGAAGAAGGAAGAATATATGTTAAAACACCTAAACGTTCTGTTTCGGATAGAAAAAAGGAAATAAATGTCAAGATTCTTAAAGAATGGTTTAGAAAAGCAAATGCTAAATATGATTTTTATAATACTGAACTTGATGATATGTATTATATAGTGCTAAAAAACTATTCATAACAAGAACCTTCGCTCTCGCGAGTTTAGCGTAGCGTAACTCGTGAATTATAAAATAATAACTATCTTTAAAATAATGCAAACCTACAAAACAACTAAAACCACCTAACATGAAAAACTTTGACTGGACCACCTTTACAAGAAAAATAGCGATTAAAGCACCACTAACTGACATTTATACCGCTTGGACAACAACATCAGCAATTGAAAAGTGGTTTTTAAGTAAGGCTGTTTTTATGGATACTAACGGAAAACCTGTAAATAAAGCAACACCCATAGAAAAAGGATTTAGTTATGAATGGAATTGGTATTTATATGACGAAACAGAGCATGGTAAAATTACGGAGGCAAACGGAAAGGATTTTATTCAGTTCACTTTTGCAGGAGAATGTTTAGTGGATATTCAACTTTCTACATTAGACGATTATGTAATCGTAGAACTAACACAAAAAAATATTCCCACAGATGATAATTCAAAACAACATATCCGACTTGGTTGTCACACAGGTTGGTCGTTCTATTTGGTTAACTTAAAATCTGTTTATGAAGGTGGTTTAGACTTAAGAAATAAAGAAACTAAGCTAAAAGTAATGATGAATAATTAATTTTCATCATCCTTCCGTTATCTTAAAAACAGCCGTTTTAATTCTTTTGGTATTGATACTTCCTACTTTTTCTTCTAAAACTAAAGCCTTGGCTTTATCCTCTTCAAAAACAGTTTTAATATCTTTAATTATACCAAAAGGAATGTTGGCTTTATGGAATTTCTCCTGAAAAGAGGATAAAGAAATGTTATTGAAGTAATTTTTAAGTAAATCATCTAACTCGCTTCTGTTCGCTACTCTTTTAACGTTGCTAGAGAATCTTTCATCCTTAATTAAGGCTGTTGCTCCAATAATAGTCAACATACTTTTAAATTGATTGTCCGTGCCAATTGCCAATACCATCCATTTACCATCTTTCGTTTGGTAAGTTTCTCCATAAGGAGCAATGTTTGGATGTAAAGAACCTATTAATTTGGAATTCTCACCATTCATTAACCAGTTAGTCGCTTGGTTTTTTAACGAAGCTAGTGCTGCATCATACAAAGCAACTTGTAAATAAGCTCCTTTTCCACTTTGAGTTTTATTGAGTAATGCTACTAAAATTCCTTCTTTTAACTGGTGGGCAGCCAACACATCTATCATGGCTACAGGCATTTTTAAAGGACCTGAACTTGCTGTACCATTCATTGCCATAAAACCTGTTTCGGCTTGTAGCACTACATCATATGCTACTCTATTATCATCCTCTCCAAAACCATTTATTTCTCCATAAATAATAGTAGGATTAATTTTTTTAATGGAAGTATAGTCTAAAGAAAATTTTTCCGCATCACCGGGTTTAAAGTTCGCAATTACAATAGCTGCATCTTTTAGCAAATCAGTAACTTGTTTTTTATCATTAGCTTGTTTTAAGTCTAAAAAAAGATGTTCTTTATTCCAATTTACCGCTGAAAAATAAGCAGAAACATTGTCTTGGTTACTTTTTTCTGAAGCTATTCTCCATTGTCGGGTTACATCTCCGTTAGTAATTTTGTTTTCTATCTTAATCACTCTTGCTCCCATTTCGGCAAAAAACATCCCTACATCGGGGCCTGCCAAAACACTTGCTAACTCAACAACCATTAAATCTTTAAACATCAACTTATTTTTTTATCATTTTTATAAAAAGTTCTCTTCCTGCTCTAGGCGGTATAGAGTTCGTTGCCGTTTCCATAATGGCTACATCAAAATACGGAGAAAAATGGCTTAAATATTCTGCTTTATTGCCGCCAAATGGTGGATGGTCTGTATTTAACACATCATCAAACAAAAGACCTACTAATTTTCCTTTAGACTTTAGTAATGATGCTGTATGCTCAGCATATTTTGCTCTCAAACTCGGATGTAATGCACAAAAAAAAGTTTGTTCCACCATCAAATCATAAGCACCTTGGTGCTTAAAAAAATCTTCACCAATTAAATGATGCTCGGGAAAAGTAGGAACACGTTGCTTAAATTGCTGTAGTACATGTTTAGAGAAATCTAACACTACCACATTCTTAAACCCTAATTGATTCAGATATTCTGCCTCATAAGCATTTCCACATCCCGGAATAAGAATAGTCATTTCCTTATCCGTAAGCTGATCAAAATAATCCTTAAGTGGTGTGGAAATATAACCTATATCCCACCCTGTCTCACATTTTTCATACCTTTCATTCCAAAAATGTTCTGATAACGCTTGTTCCATTATTAAGGTTTTTTAATGCCTGATTTTTTTATGCCGGGCTTGCTAGTTGATTCTTTAATTTTTACCGAAGAGGATGGACATGGTCCTTGTGTATCTCCATGTGCTTGGTGAGCAGGCCATGCAGATGCAGGTATTTCTATCGTTTGAGGATTTCCTGTATTCCCCGGTGGATAGTGACAAATGGTGATTTTCTCATTTCCTCCAGAATTTCCTGAACCGCCATTGTTCCCACCTGAGTTTCCGGAGCTACCACTATTTCCTCCTGAGTTTCCTGTTGAAGGAGCACAAGCCCCCTGAGTATCTCCATGAGCTTGGTGAGCAGGCCATGCAGATGCGGGTATCTCTATGGTTTGAGGATTTCCTGTATTCCCCGGTGGATAATGACAAATAGTTATCTTCTCATTTCCTCCATTATTTCCTCCTCTTGGGTTGCCTAGATTCCCACCAGCGCCTCCAGGTATTCCTCCCGGATTACCTCCTGTTGTAGGAGCACAAGCTCCTTGTGTATCTCCATGGGCTTGATGTGCAGGCCATGCCGAGGCAGGTATTTCTATGGTTTGGGGATTATTTGTATTTCCAGGTGAGTAATGACAAATAGTGATTTTTTCCTCATTTCCACCAGAACCACCTGTTCCACCTGTATTTCCACCATTATTTTGCGTAGTACACGGTCCTTCAATATCACCATGTGCTAAATGTGTTCTAACTTCCGAAACAGCAATCTGGATAGTTTGATAAACTCCTGTATTAGGATCTTTATGACAAATAGCTATTAAATCAGTACTACCCGGGTTATTACTACCTAAAGGACACAATCCTTTCGTATCACCATGAGCTTGGTGTGCAGGCCACTCAGATTCTTTAATAATTATCTGCTCTTTTTTACCTGTTGTGGCATTGTAATGACAAACTTGTATATCAGCATCGACAACCACCGGACAAGCTCCCTGTGTATCTCCATGAGCTTGGTGTGCTGCCCATTCGGTTGCAGGAATTTGTATGGTTTGTGGTGTTCTAGACCCTACGGGGTAATGGCAGATGGTTATCATTGGTATTTCAACTCTTGGACATTCTCCTTTCGTATCACCATGATTAAAATGTTCTACCCACCTAAACTCAGGAATAGTAATAGTTGATTTTTTGCCCGTTACATCTTTATGACATATGGTTAATGTTGGCTCTACTGCAGGACAAGAACCTAAAACATCACCGTGTGCTTGATGTATTGCCCATTCAGATTCAGGGATTTCCAATGTTTGACGTTGATCACCTGTTGTTGGAACATGACAAATCGTAATTTTTTTAACTTTCGGACAAACACCCATAAAATCGCCATGAGCTTGGTGTACTGCCCATTCCGTAGCAGGAATTTGCATCGTAGTAGTATTTCCTGTTAATATATCTTTATGACAAATAGTAATTGAAGTAGATGTTCCCGGGTTATTAGCACCTAAGGGACATAAACCTTTCGTATCACCATGAGCTTGGTGTGCAGGCCACTCAGATTCTTTAATAATTATCTGCTCTTTTTTACCTGTTGTGGCATTGTAATGACAAACTTGTATATCAGCATCGACAACCACCGGACAAGCTCCCTGTGTATCTCCATGAGCTTGGTGTGCTGCCCACTCGGTTGCAGGAATTTGTATGGTTTGTGGTGTTCTAGAACCAGCAGGATAGTGACAGATGGTCATCATCGGTATTTCAATTCTAGGACATTCTCCTTTACTATCTCCATGGTTAAAATGTTCTACCCATCTAAATTCAGGAATAGACATGGTAACTTTATTTCCTGATGCTTCTTTGTGACAAATAGTTATCGTAGGTTCTACTGCAGGGCAAGCGCCTAAAATATCACCATGAGCTTGATGTATTGCCCATTCAGATTCCGGAATAGTTAGCGTCTGACGTTTATCACCTGTTGCCGGAACATGGCAAATGGTTATTTGTTTAACGGTATAACAAGGTCCTTTTCTTGCTCCCTGACTTTGATAACTTGGCCATTGAGCTTCTTCAATTTCAAATGATTGATTATTTAAACAAATAGTAATCATTGATTTTGCTATAGGAACACAAGCTCCCATTTTATCACCATGAGACTTATGTATTAACCATTGTGATTCGGGAATTTGAATGGTTTCTATATCTCCTTCACGACTAGAAACCTGATGACAAATGGTTATCATTTTCTCTGTTTCGGAACAAGCTCCTTTGGTATCTCCATGAGCTTCATGCATTGCCCAATCTGATGATTTAATGTTTATGGTTTCTCTACTTCCTGTTGGTGTTTTATGACAAATAGTAATAGTACTTTCTTCATTACAAGTTAATGAGAACTCTTTTGTAGTGGTTTCTGCTAATTTTTTAGCTACAATTTTAAAATTGTTTGTCCCATTAGCTAACTGAACGGTAGCTTTTAACTCATTATTTGTAAAACTATAATTTTGAGTAGCAACCAAGTTGTTGTTATGATAAAAAGTAACATCTTGAGCTTTTATATCAGGGGTTATTTTAGCAACAATAGTTACCTTACAATTTGGCGAAATAAATGTGGTAGCTATTGGTTGAGATAAAATAATTACAGGTTTTACAGGTTGGGTATAAGATGTTGTTGTTGGGGTAGTAGTATGAGTTGGTGTCGGAGTAGTTGTAGGCGTATAAGTACTTTCTCCTTGGTGATGTTTTAAAATACTAAAATGTAATCCTAAAGAAGTATAGTGGTAAATATCTTGAATAAAAAATGGGGCATCATTTTTTGTTGCCTGACCATCAAAATAATCGGTTTGCGGCAAAGAAATTTTATGCTCTAAAGCGAAATCAACTCCAGGAGCAATTCTAAATCCTAAGCCTACTCCAACAGCAGGTGTAAATACAACTCGTGAATAATTTCTATTATCTAAATTTGTTTCGTAACTATCATCTAATAAATCGCTTAATTGCTTTCTAATATCCGACTTATTTCCTTCATAATTAATAGAAGAATAATCGTATTGATTTCCGAACTCATCTAATTGATTGGTTTTAACAACATAATCCGTTCCTCCTGCTCCGGCAAATAAATAAAAAAGAATACCTGTATTTTCATACAGTTTATTCCATCGTAACATAGCTTCTAACGAAAGTTCCTCAAACTCGGTATTATTGTTTTGAAAAAACAACTGATTGGAGTAATCAACTCCTGAATTTCCAAAACCATTTAATGCATAATTAGAAATAAAACTTTCGTGAGGCTGATAACCCAACCCAAATGTTTCAGATTTTAAATATCTTCCTCGCAGTGAAAAGCCAAAAAACCTGTACTTTTTATTGTAAAGTCTGTACTCTAATGTAGCGCCATAACCAAAACCAAATAATTTGTTACTAATATCTCCTTTTTGGTAAGCACCACCAATGTTCCCGCCTAAAGTCCATCTGCCAATATCATAAGTTGTATGTTGAGCATTTGCTGAAAGAGTAATTACAATAAACGCAATAAAAAAGTAAAGTTTTTTCATGAGTATGATGCTTTTAATTTTTATAATTCACCGCTAAAAACAATTTTTATTCCAAAAATAGATTTTTGTTAATTTTTCTAAAAATGAATGTAAAAATACATAGAAGTTATTTAAAGTCTAAATATATGAATGAAAATGAATTATTTTCTTCATAATACTAGGCATTATTAGGAAACATAGTACACCTATTGTATATTTTGACAAAGCTTATATCTCATAAAGCAATAAAAAATATTAAATTTGTCGCTTACCATAAAAACACAAAATAGAAAATTATGTTTGATAGTCTATCGGATAAGTTAGAAAGAGCCTTTAAGGTATTAAAAGGACAAGGACAGGTTACTGAGATTAATATCGCTGAAACCGTTAAAGAAATTAGACGTGCTTTATTAGACGCTGATGTTAGTTACAAAGTTGCTAAACAATTTACTGACGAAGTAAAAGAAAAAGCTTTAGGGGAAAATGTAATCAACTCATTGTCTCCTAATCAATTAATGGTTAAAATTACCCATGATGCATTAGTAGATCTAATGGGTGGTGGAGAAGAAGAAATTAACCTGAAAGGCAATCCAACTGTTATATTAATTGCCGGTTTGCAAGGTTCGGGTAAAACCACTTTTTCAGGTAAATTAGCCAACTACTTAAAAACTAAAAAAGGAAAAACTCCAATGTTAGTTGCAGGAGATGTTTACCGCCCTGCTGCGATTGATCAATTACACGTTCTTGGTGAACAAATTGGTGTAGAAGTTTGGTCGGATAAAGAAAATAAAAACCCTGTTGATATTGCTAAAAAGGCTATTGCTGAAGCCAAACAAAAAGGATTTAACACTGTAATTATAGATACTGCCGGACGTTTAGCTGTTGACCAACAAATGATGAATGAAATTGAGGCAGTTAAAAATGCTGTTTCTCCTAATGAGATATTGTTTGTTGTAGATTCAATGACAGGTCAGGATGCTGTAAATACAGCTAAAGCATTTAACGATAAGCTTGATTTTAATGGTGTAGTTTTAACTAAATTAGATGGTGACACCAGAGGTGGTGCTGCGCTTTCTATACGTTCTGTAGTGGATAAACCAATTAAATTTGTTGGTACGGGCGAAAAAATGGATGCATTGGATGTTTTCTATCCATCAAGAATGGCAGACCGTATTTTAGGCATGGGCGATGTGGTTAGTTTGGTAGAGAGAGCTCAAGAACAGTACGATGAGAAAAAAGCTAGAGAACTTCAAAAGAAAATTGCTAAAAATCAGTTTGATTTCAACGATTTTATGGATCAAATTGGTCAGATAAAAAAGATGGGGAACATGAAAGACTTGTTAGGAATGGTTCCTGGTTTAGGAAAAATGACTAAAGGTATTGATATTGATGATGATGCTTTTAAAGGAGTCGAATCTATTATTAAATCTATGACTCCGGAAGAAAGAGCTCAACCTAAACTTTTAAACGGAAGTAGAAGAAAACGAATTGCAGAAGGAAGTGGAACTTCTATTCAAGAAGTAAATAAGCTCATCAAACAATTTGAACAAACAGGTAAAATGATGAAAATGATGGGTGACAAAAACAAAATGGCTCAAATGATGAAGAGTTTGCCTAATATGAAAAGATAATTAACCTAAATTAAGTAATCATGCCAACTATTATTAGCGGAAAAGAAGTAGCAGATAAAATTAAACTTGAAATTGCTGAAGAAGTTTCTAAACTGAAAGACGAAACAGGAAGAACTCCTCACCTAGCAGCGATTTTAGTTGGAAATGATGGTGCTAGCAAAACTTATGTAAATGCAAAAGTTAAAGCTTGCGAAGTAGTTGGTTTTAGAAGCACTTTAGTAGCATTAGAAAAAGATGTTACGGAAGAACATCTACTAAACGAAATAGATAAACTAAACAACGATGATGATTTAGATGGCTTTATTGTTCAACTACCATTACCCGAACATATTAATGAACAAAAAATTACCGAAGCCATCAATCCAAAAAAAGATGTAGATGGGTTTCATCCTACAAGTTTAGGAAAAATGTTATTGGGTCTACCTACTTTCTTGCCAGCAACACCCCTTGGTGTTACAGAAATGCTCAAACACCATAATATTCCTACTGAAGGGAAACATTGTGTAGTAATAGGTAGAAGCCATATTGTAGGATCTCCAATGAGTGTTTTAATGTCGCAAAATACCTACCCAGGAAATTGCACTGTTACTATTACACACAGCAGAACACAAAATCTTAAAGAAATAACGCTTCAAGCAGACATATTGATTGTAGCCTTAGGCAAACCTGAATTTGTTACTACCGACATGGTAAAAAAAGGAGCTACAGTTATAGATGTTGGTATTCACAGAATTGAAGACAGCTCAAAAAAATCAGGTTTCAGGTTAATAGGTGATGTAAAATTCGATGAAGTTGCTCCAAAATGTAGTTATATTTCTCCGGTACCTGGTGGCGTAGGACCAATGACCATCGTTTCTTTATTGAAAAACACTTTATTAGCAGCAAAAAATAAAAAATAAAAAAAAATTTATTTTTTATTTTTCAATCAATATATATTAATAATATTGTCGCAATATTTAATGTTTTAGATTATGGCCAGATCAATAAAAAGATTATCAAGTTTCGATAAAAAAATCCAAAAAGAAATTGTCGGATTAATTGAAGCTGACGATATCAAAATGGTAGACTTCCCTTACAAAGGAGAAATTGAAAGAGGAATTATATGGAAAATTAATGAAGAGGATTCTTTTTTAGTTGTATTGGATAACTTTAAATCAGCTGTTAAATTAGTTGAACCTGATGATGAGGATGAAGATGATGATGATGATACTCCAGAAGCAGCTGATAATTTTGATGGAATTAACGAGGATATTGATGTTGAAGAAGATGAAGAAGATGAGGAAGATTTAGACGAGGATGATGAGGATTAATTCTCATTTTTTTAAACACGTACTCCAATTACACAAACATCATCTACTTGTTCTAAACTACCTTTCCAATCATTAAAATATTGTTCTAAAATTTCTTTTTGTTCATTCATACTTTTATCTTGAATATTTAATAATAAATCTTTGAATGGTTTGTACATCATTTTTTTACCTTTAGGTCCTCCAAACTGATCAGCATAACCATCAGTAAATATATAAATAGAATCTCCTTTTCGCAACTCAACTTCATGATTGGTAAATGATTCTTGTCTAAAATACTTCCCTATTGGTTGTTTATTTGGCTTAATTTCAAAAAGTTCAGCTATTCCTTTCTCATTTTTTGTAACAATATATAATGGGTTATTTGCTCCTGCATATTGTAACGTAGCCACTCTTGCAGATTTATCTAACTTAGAGCTTGAAATATCAAATCTTAAACTACAAAGAGCAAGGTCCATTCCATCTTTTACATCTTCACCACTTTTTTCAAAATGTTCCACTACCAATTGTTTTGTTTTATCTAAAATTTCAGCAGGAATTACTTCTTTAACTTCCAATAATGCTTTTGATAGTGAATTAGCACAAACCACACTCACCATAGCTCCCGGGACTCCATGTCCAGTGCAGTCTCCTGCTGCAAATAAAATTTGATCTTCATGTTTTTCTAACCAATAGAAGTCTCCACTCACAATATCTTTTGGATGATATAATATAAAAAAATCTTTAAGCTGTTGTTTCAGTAATTCATCTGCAGGTAAAATTGCATTTTGAATTCTTTTGGCATATTTAATACTATCAACAATCTCTGTGTTTTTTTGTTCTACAATAATTTTTTGAGATTCTATTATTTGTTTTTGTTTATTAGTAACTCTAAACCTATTATACATAAAACCACTAAAAAGAATAATGAGAATAAGTCCTCCAAATAAAGCATATTGTTGATTTTTTTTCATTTTAATTTCGGCTTTTTGTTTAGCTATTTCAGCTTTTGAAAGAGCTTTTTCTTTTTCATAAGCAAGACTATCAGCAACAGATTTTTTTTCATACAAGTATTGCATTTCTTTTTCTATAGAAGCTTTAGTATTTTCTTCATTTAACAAACTATCTTTATATTGAATAAATAGTTTGTAAAAGTCAAAAGCCAATTCTTTCCTATTGGTTTTTTCATAAAGTTTACTAAGCTTTTCTGTAGAGGACTCTAACACTTCCAATGAACCTATTTTCTCAGAAAGCTGATAGGATTCCATAAGAAATTTTTCTGATTTTTTATAGTCTTCTAATAACATATAAATATTGCCTATATAACTTTTTTGATAAACAATTCCTATTTTATTATTTAGTTCCTCATCTATTTTTAAAGCTTCAAAATAATAATCCAATGCTTTATTAAAATCCTTTTTATCTTCATAAGCTAAACCTATATTTCCTAAATGTCTTGATATTCCATATTTATTATTATACCTCCTATCAACTGCTAATCCTTTTTGATAATATGCTAATGCTTTATCGAAATTATTTTGATTATGATATACAATACCAATATTCCCTAGTATAGTAGATATACTATTAGTTTCATTTATTTTTTCTTTAAGCGCCAATGATTTTTCATAATAATCTAAGGCTTTTTCATACTCTTTTTGGTTGTAGTAAATTATTCCAATATTTCCTAAAGTAACAGCCTGTCCCTTTTCATTATTTATTTCTTCTTCAATTTTTAATGATTGAAAATAATAAGTGAGTGCTTCTGCATATCTACCTCGAGTATCCATAATTACCCCCATATTCCCTAAAATTGCAGCCTGTTGTTGTTTGTTGTCAATTTTAATATTGATTTCCAAAGCTTTTGAATAATTTTTAAACGCATTATCATATTCACTTAAACTCCAGCTACAATTTCCAATTTGAGCAAGAGATTTAGCTTTTAAAGCTAGAAAATTATTTTTTATACTAATATCAATATTCTTGTCAATATGTTTTTGTAATAAGCTTATTGTTTTTTGATATTGATTTTTTGCTTTTATAAATATTCCTGAATAATATTGAGCTAATCCATATTGAAGGTAAATTTGACTTAATTTATAATCTATTACTACATCAATATCTTGATTCTTAATTCCCATATTTTTCAATCTAATAATTTCTATTAAATTAATTGATTGTCTATAATATTCAATAGCAGAATCAGACTGTTCTTCCAAATAATAGTCACCAGTAGCTGTTAACGAATTAATAAATACTGTATCCGAAAGTTCTCCTTTAAATTGAGCGGCTAATGATTTATTAGCATTTTTTAAAGAGTCAATTTTGTTTATTGATGCAGATATGATGCTCGAGTTAGCTATTAAGAAAAATAGTAAGGCTATAATATATCTGTAGTTCATAAAATACAAATATATAGATTAAATGTTCATTTCCAAATATAGAAATTAGGCAATTATATCTTCTTCATTCACTATATGCGAATCCCAACAACACAAACATCATCTACTTGTTCATTATCACCTTTCCATTCTCTAAATTTTTCTAGAATTAGTTCTTTTTGAGTATCCATAGAAAGGTTATTAATTGACAATAAGAAATTTTTAAATTGTTTAGACATAAATTTCTTACCTCTTTCTCCACCAAATTGATCAGAAAATCCATCTGAAAAAATAAACAAGCTATCCCCTTTTTGTAGCGAAATTGTATTAGTAGTAAATGAAGTAGGATTTACTATTTTTCCAACCGATTGTTTATTAGGTTTATATTCAAACAATTCACTTTCATTCTCTCTAACGGATCTTATTAACCACAATGGATTATTAGCTCCGGCCCATTGTAATGATGAATAAAAACCATCTTTTTCTATATCCTTCTTATTTAAAACACATAAAGATATATCCATTCCATCTGGAATAGAATTTCTCTGATTATTAAAAGCTTCAATAACAATTTCTCTTGCTTTATCTAATATTTCACCAGGATTTGTTAAACCAAAATCGTTTACACAAGTATTTAAAGCATGATTACAAATTACAGAAACCATTGCTGCAGGAACACCATGTCCAGTACAATCTGCTACTGCAAAAAAAACTAAATTATCTTTTTGTTTATGCCAATAAAAGTCTCCAGCAACTATATCTTTAGGCAAAAAAACCAATAAACTATTATTTAAATTTTTATTAAATTCTTCTTTAGAGGTTAAAATAGCAGATTGTATTCTTTTTGCATATTGGATACTATCTCTAACTTCTTTACTCTTCTCTTGAATATTTTTATTGATTTTAGATATTTCACCATGTTTTCTTTTTAGCAAGTAGTTAATTTTTTTATTTTGAAACGAATAATAAAGTACAAAAAGTAGCAATATCAGTAAAATACAAAATCCACCTACAATATAATATCTCGTATCATTAGAAATGTCAATTATATCTTGTTGTGGAATTATAGTTCCAACATACATAATACTACTTTCGTTTAAATAAAAGGGTTTTATACTTGCCCACCAGATTTTATTATTGCTTGTATATTTAAAAGTTTGTGTTAATAACGCTTTATTTTCTTCCCAATGATTAAAAGCATGGACAACAGTGGGAATATTAACTTGATGAATTGATTTTAATAAAGCTTCTTTTGGATTTTTGATAACTTTATTATTAGGAAGTGCTATATAATCTAAACTTTCTGAAACAATAAAAGTCATTGAGTTAGGTGTGGTCTTTATATCTTTTGTAAAATTTGTAAGATTAGTTAAGGTAACATCATAAGCTAATATAGTAATTTCATTAGTGTATTTATCTTCCCATCCTATAGAAGCCGTTAATCCAATTTCACTATTGGTATTAAAAATATAGGGAGTTGTCCAAGTAACTTCATTATTATAAAGTTTTTTCATAGCATTATTATGCCAATCTCTTTCCGAAGGTAACTTTAGTAATGGATTGTTCCAAGATTTTATTATATATAAAGAATCTCCTTCTTTTTTCCACTGATTAAATTGGGCTGCATTATCATCAATCTTCAAATCAATTTTTCGAGTAAATACCTCCTCTCCATCAGAAAACAAATCTATTTCATAAGATTTTTCATTAGCTATTCCGATAGATGAAATTTGCGGATAATTTTTAAGAATAGGCATGAAATAGTCTACCACTTGTGATTCAGACATATTTAAATAAGATGTTTGTTGTTTTCTTTCTTTTTCAACAAGTATTGCTCTTCCTACAGTTTCAAAAAAATCATTTAGTTTGTGTTCTGATGAAATCATAAACTTTTGAGTAAGTGAATGAGCTAGATTAGTCTCCGTGCTTTTTAATTTTAAAAGCATCATGGTCATTATTATTATAGATACTGCAATAAGCACTAAAATAATATTAGTAATAATAATTTTTGAAATGTATTTCATTTAACGTAAGTTTATGTATACAAAATAAACTATTCATTATCAAAATTTAATAAGCATGATTTGGTATATTAAATTTAAAATCTTAGTATTTATACTTAAGCTTTACATAAGTAATTAGTCTGGGAGAAGAGTATAACAAACTATTTAAAACAAAAAAGACCGTACAAATTGTACAGTCTTTTTCAATATTTACTTTTCGGAGAAATTACCCTCCAAAATCATCAAATCTTACATTTTCAGGAGGTACCCCCCAATCATCACACATTTTTGTAACAGCATTGTTCATTAAAGGTGGTCCACAGAAATAAAATTCTATATCTTCTGGAGAATCATGTTTACTTAAATATTGATCTATCACCACTTGGTGAATAAAGCCCACAAAACCATCTCCTTCTTCATCATGAATATCTTTTTTAATTTTCCAGTTATCAGATTCTAATGGTTCTGAAAGTGCTAAATAAAACTTAAAGTTAGGAAAGTCTTTTTCCAAATCTCTAAAATAATGGATGTAAAACAATTCTGCTTTAGATCTACCACCATACCAATAAGTAACTTTTCTGTTGGTTTTAATGGTTTTAAATAATTCATATAAATGAGAACGCATTGGAGCCATTCCTGCACCTCCACCAATATAAAGCATTTCAGCATCAGAGTGATTGATAAAGAACTCACCATAAGGACCTGAAATAACTACTTTATCTCCTTGTTTTTGGTTAAAGATATAAGAGGAAGCCACACCAGGATTAACATCCATCCAATCTCCTTTATCTCTATCGAAAGGAGGTGTTGCAATACGTACATTCAACATAATTTTTCTACCTTCAGCAGGATAAGAAGCCATTGAATATGCTCTAACAACCTCTTCATCATTTTTCATCACTAAAGGCCATAATTTAAACTTATCCCAATCCGGTTTAAATTTATCTGGTTCTCCCGGGTGATCTTGAGGATGAGCTGTTACGTCCATATCGGCATATTTAATGGTACATGGTGGAATTTTAATTTGAATATAACCACCAGCTTTGTAGTCCATATCTTCAGGAATCTCTACAATAAACTCTTTGATAAAAGTAGCTACATTGTAATTAGAAACAACAGTTGCTTCCCATTCTTTAATTCCCAAAATTTCTTCCTCAATTTCAATTTCCATATCTTCTTTCACCTTTACCTGACAACCTAACCTCATTCCTTGAGCAATTTCTTTTCTAGAAAAATGAGGTTCTTCTGTTGGTAAAATACTACCTCCACCACTCTTAACCTCGCACTTACATTGAATACAAGTTCCGCCACCACCACAAGCAGAAGGTAAGAAAATTCCTTGATTACTTAAAGTATTTAACAGTGTACTACCTGCCTCTACTTCCAAAACTTTATCATGGTTAATTGTAATTTTAACTGGACCTGAGTTAGTCAATTTTGACTTCGCCCAAAGCAGTAATAATACTAACAATAATGTTACAATTGTGAAAATTATAACTGCAACTATAATGGTTGCTGTGCTGATTGCTAAAAACATATCTTAATATATTTGTTGAGTAATTTTTAATTAAAGTTAAAGTTCAATTCCCATAAAGCTCATAAAAGCGACTCCCATTAATCCACAAATAATGAATGTAATACCTAAACCTCTCAATGGACCGGGAACATGAGAATACTTAATTTTTTCTCTAATAGCTGCAATGGCAACAATTGCTAACCACCAACCTACACCGGAACCTAATCCGAAAACTGATGCTTCACCAATATTTACATATTGTCTTTCTTGCATAAATAATGCCCCTCCAAGTATAGAACAGTTTACTGCAATAAGTGGTAAAAAAATACCTAGTGCACCATATAATGCAGGAGCAAATTTTTCAACAGCCATTTCTACTATTTGAACTGTAGATGCAATAACTGCAATAAACATAATAAAACTCAAAAAACTTAAGTCCATAGTTGCATATTCTTCTCCTAACCATGATAAAGCTCCCTCTTTTAATACATAATTTTCTAATAAATAGTTAATAGGTACAGTTACCCCTAGTACAAATATTACTGCCAAACCTAATCCGTTAGCTGTTGTTACTGTTTTTGATACAGCTAAGTAAGAGCACATACCTAAAAAATAGGCGAAAATCATATTTTCTATGAAAATACCCTTTACGAAAATGTTAAAATATTCCATGAGTCGTTAATTTAATTCTTTTTATAATTAATGATTTTCTTCAATTAGTTTTCTGTTTCTACTTCTTTGTATCCAAATATAGACACCTACTGTAATTAAAGCCATTGGAGGTAGAATCATCAAACCATTATGTTCGTAACCTGTATTATTTGCTAAACTTGTTAAGATTTCTATTTTACCTACAACAGGTAACGTTAATGTACCTGAACCAAATAATTCTCTAAAAAATGCAACCACGATAAGTATAAGACCATAACCAAAAGCATTACCTACTGCATCTAGAAATGAAGCTCCTGGTTTATTCCCTAAAGCAAATGCTTCTAACCTTCCCATAATGATGCAGTTAGTAATAATAAGCCCAACGAATACTGAAAGCTGTTTACTTACATCATAAACGAAAGCTTTTAGTACTTGATCAACCAAGATTACTAAACTTGCCACAATAACCAACTGAACAATAATTCTAATTCTAGAAGGTATTATTTTTCTCATTAAAGAAACAATAACGTTAGCCCCTATCATTACAAAAAGAACTGATATAGCCATTACAAAAGCTGTTTCTACTTTAACGGTAATTGCTAGTGCAGAACAGATACCTAAAACTTGAACGGTAATTGGATTATCGTCATTAAGGGGATCCTTAATAAGTTTCATGTTTTTCTTAGAAAATAATGATTCGCTCATAATTTTATAGTATTAAGATTTTAAATATGGTTCATAAGTTTTTAGTGTTCTTACTAGCATTTCAGTAACACCATTTCCGGTAATTGTTCCGCCACTAATAGCATCAACACCATGCTTATCACCTTCCGGAGCACCACCTTTAATAACTTTAATTGATTGATAATTTCCTGATTCATCAAAAATTTTCTTTCCAACAAATGGTTCTTGAAACCAACCTTGATTAATTTCTGCTCCTAGGCCTGGAGTTTCTCCTTTGTGATCGAAAGATGCACCCGCAACAGTATTTTTATCTTCTTCAAGAGCTATGTAACCCCAAATTGGTCCCCAAAGCCCTTTACCCACTAATGGAATAATATACTTTTTACTTCCTTCACTTTCATAAATATAAATTGGAAAGTTTTTTTGCCCACCAGATTTATATTCTTTCAATACATCTACTTTAAACGCATCCCCTTCAATTTGTTCTCCTTTATCATTCAATACAATTTCTTCTGTAATGTATTTGTTATAAGCATCTTTAGCTTCGTCTCTTGTTACTTCTATACCAACAGACTTAAGAATATTTTGCATTTTTTCGCGTTCTATATTTTGGTTTTGCATAGGTTTTAAACCTTCTGAAGCAAAAGCCAACAATAGCGCTACTATTACTACCATCACGATTGAGAATCCTATGGTATATTTATTACTATTTACATCCATTTTTTTATAGTTTAAGCTTTAACACTAACTCTTTTAAGTCTTCTTTTAATATTTGCTGCAACAACATAATGATCAATTAATGGAGCCATAATATTCATAAACAAAATAGCTAACATTACTCCTTCCGGATATGCTGGGTTAAACACTCTAATCATTATTGCAAAAACGCCAATAAAAAAACCATATATATATTTACCTGTATTTGTTTGAGAACCTGTAACAGGATCGGTTGCCATAAATACAGCTCCAAATGCAAACCCTCCTATTACTAACTGATGTAATGGTGTTAACTCCATAAATGGATTTGCTCCCCATAGGTTAAATAATAAAGCCATAACATAACCACCAACGAAAGTAGACAGCATTATTCTCCAACTTGCAATACCTGTAATTAATAATAACAAAGCTCCTAAACCTATTGCTAAAGCAGATGTTTCTCCTATAGAACCTGGAATAAAACCAATGAATGATTCCATAACACTAGCATTCATAGTATTTAAAGCTTCTGTACCTCCTTTAACTGCTTGTGCTAATGGTGTAGCTCCTGAAAAACCATCAACTAATTGTTGACCTTCTTCTAAGCTTGTATTTATCCATACTTCATCTCCAGACATTTTAGTTGGATAAGCAAAGAATAAAAATGCTCTGGCAGTTAATGCAACGTTTACAATGTTCATTCCTGTTCCACCAAATACTTCTTTCCCAATTACAACAGCAAAAATAGTTGCAACACCTACCATCCAAAGCGGTACATCAACAGGCAACACTAATGGAATTAACATCCCTGAAACCAAAAATCCTTCTTGAATAGCATGTCTGTTAAATGCAGCAAAAATAAATTCTACACCTAATCCAACTCCATAGGAAACAATTATTATTGGAAGTACTTTTAACGCTCCAAAAATAAATTTATCCATAAACATATCACACACATGGTTAGCATTAGTAACTTCTCCTAAGGCTAAAAAGTGTTGATGTCCAACATTATAAATACCAAACAATAAAGAAGGAATTAAAGCAAAAATTACCATTACCATGGTTCTTTTTAAGTCTATTCCATCTCTAATGTGTACACCATTTTTGTTGGTATGACCAGGTACAAAAAACAAGGTGTACATTCCATCCCAAACCGTATAAGCCAAAGGAAATTTTCCGTCAGCTTTCGGCTTTATTTTTTGCATAAAATTGTCTAATGCTTTCATATGTTTATTATAAGTGTAAGTGCTTACAGTTTACTTTTATATTTATTATTAGCTCATTTCTTTTTTAAGCTTATTCAACCCTTCTCTAACATACTGTTGAACGGGAGTTTTTGAAGTACACGCATATTCGCAAAGTGCAAAATCTTCAGGAGCTACTTCATAAATACCTAATTTTTCCATGTTATCAATATCATCTACCATAATAGATTTTAGTAATTGAACTGGATAAATATCCATAGGGAAAACTTTCTCATATTCGCCTGTAACAACTAGTGATCTTTCTTCACCATTCATATTGGTATTTAAATCGTATTTTCTGTTAGGCATTAATTTAGAGAAAAATGTTCCTGAAAGACTAAACTTATCAAAACCTGGTGCTAACCATCCCATAAACTGGTTGTTTCCACCTTCAGGAATAACGGTTAATTGATAATCATAAAAACTTAAATAACCATCTTCTGGAATTTTTGTTCCTGTTAATGGGTTTCCACTAATATATCTTCCACCCTCTTCTACATTTCCTTTAATAATAGCATCTATTTTAGCTCCTAAAATAGTTTTAATATAAGATGGTTTCTTTACTAAAGAACCGGCAAAGGCAATAGAACGAGTTGCATCAAACTTACCTTCTTTAAAAAGTTTTCCTATAGTTAAAACATCAAGTGCTTTAAGTGTCCAAACAACTTCTCCTTTGTTTATTGGTTCTATTTTATGAATTTGAATTCCAACATTTCCGGCAGGATGTGGTCCTGCTATTTTATTTATCTGAACGTTCTTAGCAGTTGTAAAAACTTCATCAGCATTAGCGTTACCATTTATGTTTAAATGAACCTTACCATCTGTAAGTTTTACCAACGCATCTAATCCTGCTTGAAATTCTGCTGATTTACCATGAGCAATAAAACCATAATCTGGTGCTAATGGAGCTGTATCTATCGCTGTAATGTGAATAGATTTTGGCATATCTTTAGGATTGGCTATAATATCATAAGGTCTTTGTCTGATAAATGGCCAAACACCACTTTTCAGCATATTTTCTATCACTTCTTCTCTCGACAAAGTGGCAGCATCTGCTTGCTTAAAAGATTCATATTGAATTTCAGCATCCGCTTTTACTTTTATTTCTAAAATTTTTCTTTTATCACCTCTAACAATATCTATCACTTCTCCACTAACCGGTGATGTAAATAAAACCTCTTCCACCTCCTTATTATAAAATAACGGAGAACCTGCTTTAACTTTATCACCAACTTTTACAGAAAGTTTTGGTATTAAAGTAGGAAAATCGGTAGGCTTTAAAACAACTTCTGTTGCAGTAATAGTATTAGTGTGTAATTTTTCGGCAGCACCTTTTAGGTTAATATTTGCTCCCCTTTTAATCTTAACGTCTTTTGACATAGTTTTTTTAGATTAAATTATAACTGCGACAAAATTATAAAATTCGGTAATCTGGCAAAGGAAATATTAAAAAAAATAAACTTTATTTGACAACTACTCGCTTAACATCGCTTAATATCTTAATTTTACTGATGAATATTTTTATTAACACCTTTTTTGGCTTAAATGTTGACGTTTTGATAACCAACGTTTTATTTATTTTAATTTTCTTTATTCAATGAAAAAAATCTTCCCAACAATAGTTATTTCTGCATTTTCTATTAGCTTATTTATTTTTATTTCAAGTTTTATATCAAAAGAAACTATTTCGGACGATTATACAGGCAATAATTATTTAAGATATGAAGACTATATTTATGTTGATCATATAAAAACGGTACTACTTCATCATACAGGAACCCCTTTAAGTAATCCTATTATTCCATTAAATGGAACCGAACAATTGCTGTTAAGTTTTGATGATTTTAAAACCCTTCCCCGAGATTATTATTATTCTGTTGTGCATTGCAATGCTAACTGGACTCCTTCCGACCTTAGACCCAACGAATACATTAATGGCTTTTTTGAAGATATCATTTTCGATTACCAATATTCTATTAATACAGATATCCCTTATTTACATTACCAATTACAAATTCCTAACGAAAACATTTCATTTACCAAATCAGGCAATTATCTTATAAAGGTTTACGAAAACGGAAAAGAAGATAAACCCATACTTACTAAACGATTTATGGTTTATGATAGCAAAGTTTCTATTACCATCGACCCAAAAAGAGCTACTAATGTAGAACATCAGTTTACCAAACAAGAAATTGATTTTAACATCGACCATACGGGCTACGAAATTATTGACCCTTTTAAGGACTTACAAGTAGTAATTATGCAAAACTTTAGATGGGACAATGCCATTTACAACCTTCCACCCCGTTTTATTAAAGGACAAGAATTGGTGTATGATTATGAAACGGAAAATAGCTTTTATGGTAACAACGAGTTTAGAGAGTTTGATTTAAAAAGTATCCGTTACCAAACCTTAAATGTAGAACGCATTGAATTCAACAGTGTAAAGAAAATGAATGAGGCTTACTTGGTAACGGATGAAAACCGATCATATAAACGATATACGACCAATCCCGATATTAACGGGAACTTTTTGATTAAACGAAATGAAGGAGAAAGAAGCGAAGTAGAAGCCGACTATGTTAATGTACATTTTACACTAGCCAATGTTCCTCCTAAAGACGGTGTTTTTTATGTGTTTGGTAAACTAAGCGATTGGAAATTTAAAGATGACTTTAAAATGGCTTACGACTCTGCCTCAAGTAGCTACACTACAGATGTTATGCTTAAGCAAGGTTTTTATAATTACACCTATTGCCTATTAAAAGATGGTGCTAAAACTACGGGCGACATGACAGAAATTGAAGGTTCGCACTCCCAAACCGAAAACGATTACATGGTGTTGGTTTACCACAGGCTACCCAATAGAATTTATGATGAACTTATTGGTTTTCAAACCATCAATACTAAAAATCAGTAAATCAATTATTTGTCAGCGCATACATGATAGAAAAATATTACCTGTTTTACATCCTTGCTTTTATTGCCGAAGTTATCGGAACGGTTAGTGGTTTTGGTTCTTCTATCCTATTTGTACCCATTGCTTCCATTTTTTTCGATTTTAAGGTTGTATTAGGAATAACCGCTCTTTTTCATGTGTTTAGCAACCTCTCTAAAATATTTTTATTTAGAAAGGGCTTGGATAAAAATGTAGCCATTAAATTGGGGATTCCTGCCGTAATCTTTGTAATCATTGGTGCTTTTCTGAGCAAGTTCGTTCCTCAACAAGAATTAGAGCTGCTCATGAGTTTGCTGCTTATTGCATTAGCCGTTTACTTAATTATTTATGCCAATAAAAAAATTGAAAAAAGTAACAAAAACCTTTATTTAGGTGGCATGGCTTCGGGCTTTTTGGCAGGATTAATTGGAACAGGTGGTGCGATTAGAGGACTAACCTTAACCGCTTTTAGCTTGGAAAAAGAAATTTTTATTGCTACTTCTGCCTTAATAGATTTGGGTGTTGATGCCAGCAGAACCATTGTTTATTTCTTTAATGGCTACATCGTTAAAGAATTTTTAGTTACCATTCCTATATTAATAGGCATAAGCTTTTTAGGAAGTTATGTAGGGAAATTAATCCTCGAAAAAACGCCTCAACACTTTTTCAGGATGTTTGTACTGGTGGTAATTATCCTTACTTGTCTTTTTCAAATAAACAAGTATATTTTTAATTGGTAATGCTTATCAATCTCATAAACTTTTAAACTTTTAAACGCTTCACCTAAATTATGACTATCATCAGTTTAATTGCTATTTAGTTTTTATAGTTTTGCACCTATTATTTTAATAGCAAACTATATGAATGTAGAAAATAGTAAAAGAACTTTTAGTCAGAAAAACATAGCTGAGTTAAATAAAAAATACAGAACATTAACTCCCGAACAAAGGGTTAGCGAATTGTATATAGATTTTAATGAGGCTGAAATAATGCTTACTTCTTCTTTTGCGGGTACTTCTGCCTTACTACTCAAGCTGTTTTCAGACATCCATCCATCTCAGGAAGTATTGTTTATAGATACCGGTTACCATTTTAAAGACACCATTATTTATAAAGATTACCTTACGCAATTATACAATTTAAAAGTAACCAGTGTTGGTGCCGAAAAGTGGAAACATGATTTTACCACCAAAGACCAAACCTGGAAAAAAGACCCTGACTTATGTTGCTCCATTAACAAAGTAGAACCCTTAGAAGCTTTAAAAGAAAACCATACCGTTTGGGTTTCCGGATTAATGGCATGGCAGAGCGACTACAGAGCAAGCTTAGATATTTTTGAAGAGCGTGGTGGTATTCTTAAGTTTTATCCTTTGTTAGATGTTTCTCGTGAAGATAGAGACAATTACATTAGAGAGCACCATTTGCCTTTCCACCCGTTAATTTCTAAAGGGTATTTTTCTATAGGGTGTGAACACTGTACCGTACCCGGTGAAGACCGAAACGGCAGGTGGAACAACAACCCCAAAACCGAATGCGGCCTGCATTTGTAAATTCTAATTTATTTTATACATTTACAAAAAAGTATAAGTGCACCAAAAGGTATATATACAGCAGCATTATGTTAGACATGTATACCTTTGGTTTACATATATACAAGTTGCCAGTAATTTAACAAAACCAGAAATACTCGAATAAAATGAATATTAATTTAATAAAAATAATTCTGCTGATTTTCGTTTTGAGTACTTTTTTATCCTGCAATGGACAAGTAAAAAGCGAACAGAAAATTGCTGAAAATAAAACAAATGAACTTGGCAAATCAGTATTGCAACTTGATAATAGAATTTGGGTCATATTTCAAGATTCAAAAGAGAATTTTTGGTTTGGAAGTAATGGAGTAGGAATTTTTCACCTTAATGGGAAAGATTTAAAACAAATTACAACAGAGAACGGATTGGTAGACAATACAATCAGAGGAATTCAAGAAGACAAATCTGGAAATATATTTATTGAAACAGCCAACGGAATTAGTAAATATGATGGAAAATTATTTACAACACTAAAGCCAATCGTTTCAAAAAATAACAAATGGAAATTAGAAACCAATGATTTATGGTTTGGTTACAATGCAAACGATGTATATCGTTATGATGGAGATTCTCTTTTTGAATTAAAATTACCACGACAAAATTTAAAAAAGACATTTGGAATTGACACGCTTGTAAGTCCATTCAATAACAACAACCCTTATTCGGTCTATAAAGTAAACAAAGACAAAGATGGAAATATTTGGTTTGGGACATTCGTAGCGGGAGCTTTTCGATATGACGGACAATCATTTATGTGGTTTGGTGAAAATGAACTATCGATTCTTCCAAATGGTACAGCACCTGGAGTTCGTTCAATGCTTCAAGACAAAGATGGTTATTTTTGGTTGAGTAATTTCATAAGCAAATACAAAATCGAACAAAACACATTAGAATATGAAAAAATAAACGGAATTGAAAAAGATAAACCTAATTATTTCAATTCTGGATTATCAGATAATAATGGCGATTTATGGATGACAAATTATGGAGGCATAGTATGGAAATATGATGGAAAAACTTTATCAGAATTTGAAATCAATAATGAAGAAAAAGATGTCTTGCTAATTACTATTTATCAAGACAATAACGGAATAATTTGGCTTGGAACAGATAATGACGGAGTTTATAAAAGTAATGGAAAAAGCTTCGAAAAGTTTGAATTAAATAAATAAAAACTACTGGCAACAATGTATATAAAAAATAGGCGAGTGAATGCTGAATTCAAGACTTTTGGCTTGTATCAAACTTTGTGTTTAACCGAAAGTTTTGTGCTTCGAAATCGTCTACTTTTCATATACTAAACGTTAACCCAACTATAATTAAATAGAAGAAATAAAAATTTAAATAATGTTTACAGTAGAACAAATCGAATCTGCACATGGAAAAGTAAAATCAGGAGCTGATTTTCCAAATTATATTCAAGAAATTAAGAAACTAGGAGTTGTATCCTTTGAAACTTGGGTTTGTGACAGTCATACCAAATATTTTGGAAAGAATGGATTTCAAACTAAATCAAAACCAAAATACGACAATTTAAAAATCACAGACATTTCTAATAAAGACCAATTTGGTGAATATTTAAATATTCACCAAAAAGGAGAAACTGATTATTTTACATTTTGCAATCATTGTGCAGAAACAGGAATCGAAAAGTGGAATGTGAATCTTGAGAAAATGACTTGCACATACTATGATAAGGCTGGGAATGAAATTTTAGTAGAAAATGTACCGACTGTATAAAAAACGAACAACCAACAATGGCTCTCAGTAATTGCTTGTTCTTTCCTACTCATAGCCGAGACAACTAAATAAGCTTATACCAGTTTCAATTAAGTAAACACCATATCTCCATCACCGGCTTGGAAGATAAGTTGTTCTTCCTCAAAATAATGGGCTAATTTATGGGAGTAGAAATAAGCTCTGGTCAATGGTTTTTTATATAAGAAAGGCGTAGTATGTTTATTGAAGTAATTCACCAACTGCGGCTGAAATAAACTAATGGTATTTAACTTATAGGTTTTTACAAACTGATAAATCAATTGAGCGGCTTCGGCTACTTTTTCATCTTCTAAATAGGTTTGGTAAACGCTTAGTTGCTTTTCTCTAATTTGCAACAACATAAAGCCTTTAACTTGCTTTTCGTTATCCATAAGCTTTATCATAAAAACCCTAAAATCTGTTGAAAGGGAAGAGAAATAATAGTTCTTACCCAACGCATCATTAGTGGGTGCTGAGAATACCCAAGGGTATTTCATTATCCAGTTCAACTCTTCTTTAGCTCTCTTAAACGGACTGTTTTGTTGATGTTTCAGCAGAAAAGCGTTTAGCTCTTCGTCAATTTCATTCACATACAACACTTTACTTTCAGCTTTAAATCTTGGTGTTCTTAGGTTTAATAACACATCTCCAAACACGTTTAACAACTTGTCTGTCACTCCCACAAAAGGCAAAGCTATTTTCCAACCGGGTTGTTTGTTTTTAATAATGGTTTTAAAATCGAATCGGGCATACATTCTAATGCCTGCTAAATCTACCTGTTTAAAAAAACCATCTTTGGTATAAAGCTGTTTAGATGCTTTTACCGGTCCTTGAAAAACAATTTTCAACTCCCAATCTTTTAAGGCAGCATCTACCATTTTTTTGGCAATGCCCAATCCTCTTTGGTTAGGATCTACCCACACGCAACTGTACCAAGCAACTTTTTCAGTTGTTCCTTTATGAATAATATTTTCTACTAATAAGAGCCTGTACCCAACAATTTTATTGTCTAGCATCGCCAAGTAAAGAATTACATCATCTTTATCTGCTCTGGGGTTGTTAATGTGAGAAATAGCTCTTTGCTTAGAAATAGGATAATCAGGCAGGTGTTTAAAGGCTTCCGAATGGATAAATTCCTCGAGTTGAGCAGTGGTATATGATTTTATGGTTACAGCCATTTACAACTGGTTTACGAACTGATGTGTCTTTCTTTTTTCTCCGGATAAATATCATCTATGGTAACCAAAATAGCCGTCTCCTCTACTCCGCCAAAATCAGGATTAAGGGCGGTTCCAAAAGATTTCATAGTATCCGATATTTTCATGTACGTATTAATTAGCGGAGGAACTGATTCTCCATAACTTTTTAAATACTGATACAATGATTTTAATCCTTCATCAAAGTTTTTGTCCCTTATCAATTTCTTTATTTCCCTTAAATCTGTATTAATTTCTATTGGATGAATAGGTGTTACCAAGTTTTCCAAATCAGGAAAATAAGAATTCATAAAATAAAGTAAGGCATTTCTAGCTTTTTTGTTATAGCTTGAATACATGGTAACTTTACCAAAAAAATATTTAATGTGTGGATAGTTGGTAATAATAGAACCCAAGCCATCCCAAATATTATCTAATGCAAAAATTCCTTTTCTGGAACTTCCTCCTCCCGCTTGATAGAGCGGTTGTACCCAAGATCTTCCCAACTCTATAGTGTAAGGCAAATACTCTTTAATAAACTTATCCGAAAAATTAAAATAATACTTGGTAGAAAGTAAGATTTCTCCTGATGGAGATATGGCTGTAGAGCAATCTTTAAAACGGTAACCGCTCACTATCTCTCTGTCTTCTCTATCGTAAACAATCAGTTGCTCGTAGCAATTTTCTGAAGTATCAAATTTATCTAAATCAATATCTTTACCTGTTCCTCCTCCCGCTTGCGAAAAAGAAAGCTCTCTTAACCTACCAATTTCCTTAAGCACATTAGGAGCATTATGATAGTTTACAATATAAATGTCATTATCTCCTTTATTGGTTTTTTTTACAAACCTTTCCGGAGTAAGTTCTTTTTCTAATACATCTCTATCTATAGGAGCCATCATAGTTTGTTTAAAGTTTATGAGGTTTATGTTATTAATCTAATCTTCGGTCTAATTCTAATCCTTCAATTCATACACTTTCTTTTTTACCCATTCTGCCCAATATTTATCAGGCTTATCTTTATGAAATTTAGTGTAAGAAATAGGTTTTCCAAAAGTTATGGTAATCGTTTTATTTTTTTGTTTAAACGTTTCTTTTGCCAAAAATAGCATTTCTATATTAGCTTTTATGCCTAAAAACTTTCTAAAATTAGCTAATCTGTAAAAAAAGTTAGACAACTTACCTTCTACATGAATAGGAACAACATCTTTATGATGTCTTTTGGCTTGGGTAATAAAGGTTTTTTTCCATTCTAAATCTCTAATTTTTCCGTTGGTTTTTCTACTTACCAATCCGGCAGGAAAAACAAAAACTGCTCTATCAGAAGAAAAAAGTTCATTAACACTGTTGAGCGATTGTTTAGAGTTACTACCATGTTTATTTACTCCAACAAAAAGTCCGTTTAAGTTTTTTAGGTGCAACAGAATATCATTTACTACAAACTGAACATCCTTACGATAATCTTTTAAAGCAGTAACAATTGCCAACGCATCTACTCCACCTAAAGGATGGTTAGAAGCTAAAATACATCCACCGCTTTTAGGAACACTTTCTATTCCTTTTACTTTTACTTTAATGTTGAATCGATGAATAATATCTTCTGCAAATTCATAATCGAATTTGTCTTTATTCTCTATTAAAATAGTATTAATATCCTCTTGATGAATGGTTGTTTTTAAATAACTAATAACAAAAGCCGGAAGCCATTTTAATACTTTCGGGTTTTTATTCGCAATAATTCCTTCTACATCAATTAGCTGTTGTTCCAAATGACTTAAATTTTAAAAATACAAGTAAGTAATTATAAATTTTTATGCGTCCCATCACAAAAAGCTCCTTTGACAGACTGTTTACAACCACACCAAGCTACTCTTCTGTCTTCATCAAAAACTTCAATTGTTGGGGTAAATGAAGAGCCTTTATGAGATCCATCGCAATATGGTTGTTTGGTACTTTTTCCGCAAGCACACCAAGCGTATTTTCCTGCTTTCTCTTCTTTTACATAAGGGGTTTTCTGAGCTATTGTAGGCTTTTCCATAATTGTTAGTTTTTTTAGTTTGTTAAAAGTCTAAATTAAACATTTTAATGTCGGAGTTGTAAAAATACAAAACATCCTTTACTAATTTTAGGATGTAATGTCATATTAAGCAAAATTTTTCATGCCGAAAAATGCTATCGACCACGAAGCCGCAACAATTCATTAATTTAAAATAAAAGAGTTATTGTTAAATATCTTCTTATTCATTAACCTATATGCCTCATTTAGAATCGCAATTCCTAACCAACAAGATATCTCAACTTCATTTTACTGAGTTTCGTTCCTCAACTCGTAAAACCTTGTTCGATATGACAAGGAACTTAACCGAAAAGGGAAACAAAAAAAACAATTTCTTAAAAAATAGGATGAACTGGTTTATTATTCAACGCATTTTCAATCTCTTCCATTACTTCCGGGGTTAGTTTTGCTTTTGCTTCAATGGCTTTAAAGTTTTCTTCCAACTGACTCAGCTTACTTGCTCCCAACATCACTGTACTCACATTTTCATTTTTTAAACACCACGTAATTGCTAATACCGGAAGACTTAATCCTAATTTTTTAGCAATTTTCTCCAATTGAGCTACTTTGTCTAAATTTTCTTTGGTAACCACAGTATTTTTTAACCAATCCATGCCTTCCATTACCAAACGGGTATCTTTTGGCTGAGCTTTTTGATTGTACTTACCTGTCAATACACCTGATGCCAATGGTGACCAAATAGTTGTGCCTAAACCAACCGTTTTGTAAATTTGGCTATACTCCACTTCTACTTTTTGTCTGTGCAACATGTTATACTGAGGTTGCTCCATAGTAGGTCCTATTAAATTATACTGTTTTGCTACCATGTGAGCTTCCATAATTTCCTGAGCACTCCATTCAGATGTTCCCCAATATAAAATCTTGCCTTGAGTAATTAAATTATGCATTGCCCAAACAGTTTCTTCTATAGGTGTATTTTTATCCGGACGATGACAGAAAAATAAATCTAAATAATCTACTTGTAATCTTTCTAATGCCTGATGACAAGCTTCAAATACATGTTTTCTGCTCAATCCGTTTTGATTAGGCTTGGTGTTTTCTGTGCCTCTATATCCAAAAAAAACTTTACTGGAAACCACATAAGAATCTCTATCCCATTTCATTTTTTTAAGAATCTTTCCCATTACTATTTCAGATTCGCCACGAGCATAAATTTCTGCATTATCAAAAAAGTTGACGCCATTATTGTACGCCAATTTCATTAAATCTTCAGCAATGTTATTTCCTATTTGCTTTCCAAAAGTTAACCAACTTCCTAAAGATAATTCGCTTAATTGTAATCCTGACTTTCCTAATCTTCTATATTCCATAATCGTATTTTTTTATATTTAAATATTGTTTTAGTCTGCTAAAATTACTTGGTTATTTTGCTTTGTATAATCGGCATACCCCTTCATAATTGCTGAGAACATTAAATCTCCCATCAGTTTATAACCATCGGTAGTTAAGTGAATTTTATCTGTTTTTGCCAAACCATGTTTTTGCCAGATTTTTATAGAACCTAATCCTCCCATAACATGATACATGTCCCACATAGCAGCATTATGTTTAGTTGCTAACCTAATCATAGCCAAACGAGCTTCCTCCACTCTCTTGTTAGGATATCTTCTTTTGTAATAACTATCGTTATTGGTTACAAAAATAAAGTTAGTTTTAGGTGATACTGATTTAATCCAATCTACTAAAGTATCATAATTATTTTCGTAACAATTTCCACAAAAACCAGGATCGTAAGCATCATTTATACCAATACAAAAAATCACTAAATCGGGTTTAATGGTTTGCAAATGTTGTTTAAAAAGTGTTGCTCTTAAATAACTTGATGTACTAGCTCCATTTACTCCAATTGAGTGATAAACTACTCCCGGATCATCATTGTCTAAGCTTATACCATACAATTCAAAAGGTTGCGAAGCAGAATCATTTTTATAAATGGTAAAATCGACCTCTTTTTTATAATTTGCAAAAACAAACTCGGTATAACCAATACTATCGTTTACGATTATTGCAACACAGGTATCTTTAGTAAGTTCTATACAATAACCCAAACTATCTTGGTTATGAAAAATTTTGATGCGTTTAAAGTCATAATCAGGAGTATTATCTCCTCTAAACTGTATGGTAAAAGAAGCCAAACTATCACTTGTCGAAGCTGTAATGCCTGAAACTCCCCAAGTTGAAAAGTGTTTGCTTACTGAATTTCTATACCCTTGCCACTCCCCTGTATAGTTAACTTCATAATAATAAGGATTATTGGTTTTAGCTAATTTAAATGGAAACAAAAAGCCTCTACCACCATTAAGGTTAGGCGATATGCTATGAAAATTCTTTCTTAGTTGGTCGGACCAAATATCTGCTTGAATATGAGAACCACCTATTTGCATGATGTTCACTTTTCCTTTTCCTTCAAACATTAGCATATCTAGCTTTGCATAAAAATCATTTAAGTTAGCTCGGGCATGATAAAAATGTAAATAATTAGAATCGTATTGTATGAAATCATGTTGCGGCAATATGTGTGGATTTCCCTGAGCAACAACAATTTGTTGAAATAAAAAAATACTAAAAAAAGTCCCTAAAATTTTATAAATCATCTACTAAACGTATTTAAAAACAAAAATACCAAAGAAAACAAGTCAATTTTGGTTGAATGCCATTAGGTTTTTAACAATGTGAGTTGGTTATTTAATTTAAACCCAATCTCCATTACATCTTAACACTTGCTCTATTATATCTCTTACACAACCTTCTCCTCCATTTCTATCTGAAATATAATCTGAAATATTTTTGATTTCTATGGCAGCATTTTTAGGACAAGTTGCCACACCACATTGTTGCATTACTTCAAAGTCTGGGATATCGTCTCCCATGTATAGTATATTTTCTTTTTGTAACTGATGTGCTGCAACATACTTATTAAAAACCTCGATTTTATTATCCACTTTAAGAAACACATCGTTTATACCTAAGCCATTTAATCTTAACTTAACTGCTTCAGACCTACCTCCGGAAATAATTACAACTTTGTACCCTTTTTTAACAGCATGTTGTAATGCAAACCCATCTTTATTATTCATTTTCCTTACTTGCTCTCCGTTTGGTAACAACAATACAGAACCATCTGTAAGCACCCCATCCACATCGAAAATAAAAGTGCTTATTTGGGGTAACAATTCTTTAAAATTTGCCATAGTAATATATCATAATTTAGGCTGCCAAAATTACACATTAGATTAGCAGCTTCTATAAAATAAAAAACCTTTATAAAAAAACTAAATGCTTAACTTACCAGTCTAAAAAAATGTTTCTATATTTACGAACATGGAAAGTATCAGCATATCAACTACTCAAAATGTAAGTATTAGTTATGCTATTGCCAGTTTAGGTGATAGAATTTTAGCCACTTTATTAGATTACCTTATCTTTTTGGCTTATTTTGTTATCGTGTTTTATACACTCTCTGTTTTTAATATTATAAACGATTTAGGGTTTTTCTCGAGTTTGATTTTTTTACCCGTTTTTTTTTATGATTTATACTGCGAACTGCTTTTTAATGGTCAGAGTTTTGGCAAGTATCTAATGAAAATAAAGGTAGTTAAGATTGACGGAACCCAACCCGGGTTCGGAAGTTACTTATTACGTTGGATGTTTAGAATCATAGAAGGAGGTCATCTTTTTAACGGATTAATTGCTATTTTAACTATATTAGTAAATGGAAAAGGTCAGCGTGTGGGAGATATTGCTGCCAAAACAAGTGTTATAAAGCTTAAAAAGAAAATTGCTTTAGAAGATGGTTTTCTGAATATTTCTGATGATAATTATGCTATCGTTTTTAGAGAAGTGGAGCAACTTAATGAGAAAGATATTTCTATTATCCGAGAAGTTTTTAATCATGCCAAAAGCAAAAACCGATTAGACATTGTCAATCAACTGGCTGAAAAAACCAAAAACACGCTAAACATAACTACCCCAATGAAAAGTATTGAGTTTCTTAATACTATTATAAAAGATTATGAGTACTATCACTCTAAATCAATGAGAGTTTAAAAAATCACTTATGAATTTCATCTCCTTTAGCATCATAAAAATGATATTCAAGGAAATTTTGTGCTGTTGATGGGATAACCTCTACAGATGCTTTAAATTTAGATTGCCATTCTTTTCTTAAGGAAGACATCAATCCTTTTCTTTTATTGATATACGCTTCTAAGAAAGGATGAACCGTAATACTAATTTTATTTATATTTAGTTGTTGAGTTATGTAACGCAGATTATTTTCAATCTCATCTACTAATAAAACTGTTGACTGAACTTCTCCTTTACCACCACAACAAGGACATTTTTCGGAAGTTTTAATTTCCATTTCCGGACGAACTCGCTGACGAGTAATCTGTACCAGCCCGAATTTACTTGGAGGAAGAATGTTATGCTTCGCTCTGTCAAGCTGCATAAACTCTTGCATTTTTTCATAAAGCTTCTTTCTGTTTTCTGCTTCTTTCATATCAATGAAATCAACAACAACAATTCCGCCCATATCTCTCAGCCTAAGTTGACGAGCAATTTCTTCAGCAGCTTCTAAGTTTACCTCAAGTGCATTTTCTTCTTGAGTTTTATCTTTCTTCTTCCCTCTTTGTCCGCTATTTACATCAATAACATGTAATGCCTCTGTATGTTCTATAATAAGATAAACACCTGTTTTTAAAGTTACATTCTTTCCAAATAAAGATTTTATTTGTCTTTCAATACCATATTGCTCAAAAATAGGAGATTTACCTGTATACTGTTTTAATATTTTTTCTTTATCAGGTGCTATTGAGCTTAAAAATGTTTTAACTTCATTAAAAAGAGCCTCATCATCAATATGAATACTACTGAAATCTTTATTTAACAAATCTCTTAATAGAGAAGATGTTCTATCTATTTCACCAAGAATTTTTTTAGGAGCATGAGCATTTTTAAGATTATTAAAAACAGTTTCCCAACGCAGCGTCAAATCATTCATGTCGGCATGCAAGTCAGCAACTTTTTTATTTTTGGCAACCGTTCTAATAATTACTCCAAAACCTTTGGGTTTAATACTTTTAATAAGTCTTATCAACCTTTCTCTTTCTTCGGCATCTTTAATTTTTTGAGAAACAGAAACTTTATTGGAGAAAGGTACTAACACCAAATATCGTCCGGCAATAGAAATTTCCGAACTTAACCTAGGACCTTTTGTAGATATAGGTTCTTTGGCAATTTGTACTAAAATTTGATCTGAAGATTTTAATGTTTTTTCAATTTTACCTGTTTTTTCAATTTCAGGTTCAAATTCAACATCTAATGATGAAGAATTAATTCTTCCACCGACAACTCCTTTGGTAAATTTTGCGAAAGAGTTAAATTTTGCCCCTAAATCTAAATAGTGCAAAAAAGCATCCTTTTCGTAGCCAACATTTACGAAAGTTGCATTTAATCCCGGCATAATTTTTCTTACTTTACCGAGATAAATATCACCTACTGAAAAATTATTATTGGTTTTCTCCTTATGTAATTCTACTAATTTTCCATCTTGAAGAATGGCTATAACAACCTCATTAGGTGAAGAACTTATTACTAACTCTACACTCATCTAATAGACTTTTGAAAAACATCTTTGTTGAAAACAATTATCTTAGTTGCTAACGTGATGTAAATAACGCAACTAAATAAACAAAAAGCTGATAAATAAGAAAAACTAGTATCCTGTTTTAGGATACTAGTTTCTTAAAAATCATTTGCTTAAAATAAAGAACTGAAAAATAATTTCAGACCCTAAAAAGAATAATTATTTTTTCTTATGTCTGTTTTTTCTAAGTCTTTTTTTACGCTTGTGCGTAGCCATCTTATGTCTTTTTCTTTTTTTACCGCTTGGCATAATGTCTTTATTTTATATGTTTAATACTTTATTACTTCCTTTTTTGAAGTCGCAAATGTAAACTAAAATTTTATTATTTCACATTTTTTTTCACTTTCTCTACAAAAGATTTTGCAGGTTTGAAAGCTGGAATGTTATGAGCAGGTATAATGATAGTTGTATTTTTTGAAATGTTTCTACCAGTTTTTTCAGCTCTTCTCTTAACAACAAAACTACCGAACCCTCTTAAATACACGTTATTACCTTCTTCTAAAGATTTTCTAACTGTTTTCATAAATTCTTCTACAGTAGTTTGTACTGTTAATTTCTCAATTCCTGTTTTCTCTGAAATTTTAGAAACGATATCCGCTTTTGTCATTTTTTAATACTTTTTAAGTTTATATTAATTTAATTTTTACTTATCAATAAATTTACCTGCGCAAATTCGAGTGCAAATATAAGAGTTAAAGTATATTTAACCCTAATACGTTAAAAAACATTAACATATTTTAGCTTAACCATTTAAAACTTTCGACAAACAAATGCTTTCGTCTAACTGTTTGATTAATAACCTGAACAAAATACAACATTATTCTTTCGTAATTTTGTCTTCCTAACTAACATTATTATTTAATGCATTTTTCTGATAATTTAATTTCTTGGTATAAGCAAAACAAAAGAGACTTACCTTGGCGAAATACCACCAATCCATACAAAATATGGTTATCGGAAATAATATTGCAACAAACTAAAGTGAATCAAGGCTTATCTTATTATTATAAGTTTATAGAACATTTTCCAACTATAAATGATTTAGCAAATTCTTCGGAACAAAAAGTGTTAAAACTTTGGCAAGGATTAGGATATTATTCTCGTGCTAGAAACTTACATGCAACAGCCAAAGTTATTGCTAGAGAATATAAGGGCATCTTTCCTAGTGATTATAATAGTATTTTATCCTTAAAAGGAATTGGCGATTACACTGCTGCCGCCATTGCTTCTTTTTCTTACAACCTCCCCTACCCAGTTGTTGATGGAAATGTTTTTAGAGTTCTATCCAGAATTTATGGAATTGATACTCCTATTGATACCCCAGAAGGAAAAAAAACTTTTTATTTATTGGCTAACGAGTTAATTAATATAAAAAAAGCAGCAATACACAATCAAGCGATAATGGAGTTTGGAGCATTAATTTGTACTCCTAAAAATCCTAATTGTGAAAATTGTGTTTTTAATAACTCTTGTATTGCTTTTGCTAATAAACAAATAAATCTATTACCTATTAAGTCTAAAAAAATAAAACAAACTAACAGATTCTTTAACTATTTAATTATAAAAACCAATACTTCAGAAACATTTATTACTGAAAGAAAAAACAAGGACATCTGGAAAGGTTTGTATGATTTTCCCTTAATAGAAACATCAAAAAAAGTATCCTCTTTTAATGAATTGAGTAAACAAACTATTTTTCAACAATTATTACCTGAATCAGCTACTTTAATTCTTAATAAAGTTTCACCAGAAACCAAACACATATTATCCCACCAAAAAATATATGCTACCTTTTGGCACATAACTACAAATAAAACTAAGCATTTAGAAGCAGATTTTACAAAAGTAAATAGTTCATCTATCAACAATTACCCTTTACCGAAACTCATAGAAAATTATGTTAAAACCTTTTAGCATCAATTTTTATATCAATTCATATTTTTTTACTACATTTGGTTCTATAAAAAATAATATTTATTATGGCCGGAATTAACAAAGTAATATTGGTAGGGAATTTGGGTAAAGACCCAGAAGTTAGGTATTTAGAAGGTGGAACAGCTGTAGCTAACTTTCCTATAGCAACTTCGGAAAACTATACCGATAGAAACTCAGGTGAAAAAAAAACCATTACTGAATGGCATAATGTTGTTTTATGGAGAGGTTTAGCAGAAATTGCTGAAAAATACCTAAAAAAAGGAAATCAAGTTTATATTGAAGGTAAACTAAGAACTAGAAAATGGCAAGATAAAGACGGACACGATAGATACACTACTGAAGTTGTTGGAGACAGTATGCAAATGCTTGGAAGAAAAGATGACAATTCATCTTCTGATTCGGCTCAACAAAGTAAATCATCTGGAGCTCCTTCGGCACAGATAGATAACGAACCATCTGAAACAGATGACTTACCATTTTAATAACTAAAATTAGTAACTGAAAATTGGACGATCCTCTACCTGCCCTGCAATACACAAATTTTATAATTGCTTCAATTCTAAATTCAATTGATTTAGTAACTTCTATTGAATTAATAGTTGTGTTATTTTTATTGGTTTTTTCCGGCTTAATTTCAGGTTCGGAAATAGCTTACTTCTCTTTATTACCAAAAGATTTAGAAGAAGAACAAAACAGTAATTCAACATCTCTTTCTCGAGTAAGAAAACTACTTCATGACCAAAAAAGATTGTTAGCTACTATTTTGGTTGCCAACAATTTAATTAATGTAGGATTAATCTTATTAACTACATTGGTTATCAACCAACTTATAAACTTCTCATACCTTCCTGATTATGTTAGTTTTGGAATTCAAGTAATAGGCATTACCTTTATTATTTTACTTTTTGGAGAAGTAATTCCAAAAATTTACGCAACCAAAAATGCTCTATTTTTATCTAAGTTTATGAGTTTCCCACTCAGCTTTCTTTCTTTTTTACTCTATCCACTTAGTTATGTTTTAATGACTTTTTCAAGTATTATTGATAAACATATTAAACAAAGAGGTCTAGATGTTACTGTTGAAGATTTGTCTCATGCTTTAGATTTAACATCAGACATTGAAGAAGATAATGATGAACATAAAATTCTTAAGGGAATCATTAAATTTGGAGAAACAAGTGTTAAACAAATTATGACTGCCAGAGTTGATGTTGTTGCTTTGGATAAAAAATTACCTTATTCAACAGTAATTGAAACCATTTTAGATTCAGGTTATTCTAGAATTCCCGTTTTTGAAGAGTCTTTTGATACTATAATTGGCGTTATTTATATAAAAGATTTATTAGCTCATATTGAAGAAAAAGAAGATTTTGAATGGACGAAATTATTACGTACTCCTTTCTTTGTTCCTGAAAATAAAAAGCTGGATGATTTATTATCAGAATTTCAAGAAAAGAAGATGCACCTTGCTGTTGTAGTAGATGAATATGGTGGAACCTCCGGAATTGTTTCTTTAGAAGATATTTTAGAAGAGATTGTTGGTGAAATTAGTGATGAATTTGATGATGAAGATATTACTTACTCCAAATTAGATGATAATAACTATGTTTTTGATGGAAAAACAGCCTTAAACGATGTCTTTAAAATTATTAATATTGATGATGACGAATTTTTTGGCGATGAAAAAATTGATGCTGAATCACTTGCAGGACTGGTAATTGAAATAGCCGAAAAAATTCCCCAAAAAAATGAAAAAATAACCCTCAAAAATCTCATTTTTACTGTTGAAGCATCTGATAAAAGAAGAGTTAAAAGAATTAAACTAACTGTTAGCAATTAACAACTTTTTTACTAATAAAATCTTATCTTTGTGAGAACATCTACTAATCTTATTTTATTATGCAAATTCAATTCAACACAGATAACAATATTTCTGGGACAGATCAATTAAAAGAAAAACTTAGTACTATTTTAACAGGTTCACTAAATCGATTTAAGGATAGAATTACTCGTTTAGAAGTACATCTGTCTGATGAAAATGGAAAAAAATCTGTAGGTAAGGATAAAAGATGTATGTTAGAAGCTCGTGTAGAAAACCTAAAACCCATTGCTGTCACTAGCGATGCAAAAAATATAGAACAAGCTGTTATAACTGCTGCTGAAAAACTTACTGCAGCATTAACTACCAGTTTAGGTAAAATTAGGACGTATTAAACCTCTAACCATTATCAAACCTGTTAAAACCTAACGTTATGAATACAGAAGAAAAAGAATGGAATGATAAAATCGCACAAAAAACTACTGAAATTCAGCAAAAACATCCTGAATTAATAAAGTTTTTAGAAGAAATGCCAATGACCATTCCGAACAAAAACAATCCGGAAGTTACTATCCGAAATCTAAAAAAGTACTATCAATCGCTTTGCGATTTGATAGATAATAAGAAATAAATTGATTGAAGAATAATACAAACCTAACAGCTTCTATAATCTGTTAGATTTTTTGTATAAATCTTTTACATTATAGAGAATCCATTATCATTTAATTTCTACCTCAACAAGGTTACATGTCCCTTTTGTGTCTTAATAATTTTAGAAGGATCATTAGGATAGAATACATAAAAATAAGTACCCGCAGGCTGCCCTAATCCATCCCAATCATTTTTATAATCATTGCTTTCATAAACAGTTTCTCCCCATCTATTAAAAATTAATAACCTACTTCCAGGAAAATATTCAATATTTTTTATTACAAAAAAGTCATTAAACCCATCTCCATTAGGCGTAAAAACATTGACAATACTATTAGCTAAACAACTATCTAAAATAATATAAATAGAATCTGTAGTTGAACATGCACCTCCATATTCAACAGTAACAAAGTGCCATCCCGAATCTTGAACTGTATGGAAAAAGTTGGTACTGCTGTCTTGCCATATATAAGAGTAAAAATTAGGATCTACTTCAAGAGTAAAAACAGAATCAATACAAACAATAGTATCATTGCCCAAGTTAATTACAGGATATTGAAATACTTCAACAAAAGTTGTAGAACTAGAAGAACATCCATTTGTATCAGCAATAGTAACAGAGTAAGTTCCTGTATTTACAGTACTTGCATTAAGTATTGTGTCAGCGTAAGTGTTATTGTTATAATTATTAGGACCACTCCATAGGTATGAACCTCCTTGTATTGTATCTGTTGTTAAAAACAGCGTATCTCCTTCACATATTTCATTATCGGTATAAATAATTGGTGCAGTTGGAGAGGGAAGAATAATAATGTTTATTGTATCAAATAAAGAAACACATCCATTAGAATCCATTATAGATACGTAATAACCTCCATTACCAGATTGAGAAATATTATTAATTACTAATGTATCAGAAATAGAAATTGAACTATCTGGTGCAATCCAATAATGTGTGTGATTCAAAGAATCATTAGTGTAAAGTTGAATCGTTTCTCCTTCACATAATAGCGTATCTCCTAATATTTGAGGTGTAGTTGGTAATGGAATAACAGAAACATTAATACTTCCTTGCTGTGTAACACAATTTGCTCCAAAAACATCTAAATAATAAATCCCACTATCAGCTAATGTCATATTATTAATTATGATTCCTGTACTACTACCTACAACTGTAGAGTTATGAATCCATTGATAGGTTGCTCCAGGTAAATTATCTGTATATAAATTTAACGTTTGACCTTCACAAATAGTGGTATTTCCATAAATATTAGGTGTACCATTTGCTGGAGAAACATATATATAAAAGAAATCAGCAGCACTTTGACAACCATTGCTATCAATATAAGATACCATATAAGCTGTAGAGTAATAAAGTGCTGGAGTTTGGTAGATAGAGTCTGTTGTTAAATAAACCAATGAATCATTATACCAATCATATATTTGACCAGATGAAGATGTTAGTAAAATGCTATCTCCATAACAAATTGAAAATGTATCTACAACAGGTATTGATAATGGATAATTAAATATGTAAATAGAATCTGAAGTTACAGTACAACCATTAGCATTTGTTGCTGTTGCATAATACAATCCCGGAGTATAAATAATTAAACTATCTATAGTTGAACTGTCATTCCATTGAATAGATTGGTAATTTCCATTTGCATACAATAACAAAGTATCATTTATACATTTAAACACTGTATCGCTTAGGTTTAAACTTATAATTGGTAAGGCAAGTAAATTAATTAAAATACTATCGGTAGGACTACTACATTGGTTATCAGAAATAGAAAGATAATAATACCCCGCTGTTAATGAATCTGCTGGTGTAATTAAAATAGTATTTTGAGAAGAAGTAAAACCATTTGGACCACTCCAATTATACGTGCCATTAGTAATTGTTGGTGTTGAGAGTATAGTACTATCGTTAAAACAAACACTATTATTTCCATTAATTATTGGAGTAAGTGAAGCTAGGTTTATATTAATTGAAACCGTAAGAAAGTTACTCATGCAAAATGAATCCGCGTTTTGAACATATATTACAGTATCAGATGTAATTCCAAAAAGAGATAATGTATCACCTACAAAAGCAGGTGTAGTTAGTGTTGAATCCCAGAACCAATTGGTAGTAATTCCATTGTTTAGATTATACAGTTCAAAGGTATCTGCTGCACATATCGTAACATCTGAAACATTTGGCGTTATTCCTCCCGGGTGAAAACTAACATTAACCGTATCCGACATGGATGAACATCCCATTCCATTCGTAAGCTTAACATAGTAATCTCCTGTATCTGTAGTCATTAATGTTTGACCAAAAAACGGTCCAGGAGTCCACTCATAAGATACCATTCCAGAGTTAGTTGTTAAAATTGCTGTATCTCCAGGACAAATTACAAGATTGGTTAATGGTGTTATAGTCGCAATAAAATTTGAAGAAGTAATGGTAACACTATCTCTAAAAGTAAAACCACATTGAGTAACCTCTACTATATAAACACCAGGTTGAGTAACAGTAACCGATGAAGACGATGAATTAATTGGTGGCAACCAGTTGACTATCGGTGAACCACTATATACCACTGTTATTTCTATAGCTCCCGAATGACATAATTCATTTCCGGGATCTACAAATAAAAATGGCGTATTATATTCCTTTAACTCAATGGTGTTTGAAGTTAATTCACAACCATCCGCATCAACAATAACACAATGATAAAAACCCGGAGTGTTAGCATAAATAGACTGCGTATTTCCTATAATGTTGTTTAAAGGACCAAACCAAGTATAAGACACTGCATTTTGCTGACAAGTTAATAAAATAGAATCGTTAGGACATATAATATTATCTGGTACATTAGAAAAAATAACCGGATTTGGTTTAACATTAACGATATAGCTTTTTCCTGCATTGGTATTAGTGCACCCTGTAACTGAATCTACTATAGTTCCTGTATAAGAATAAACTCCTTGTTGAGTTGCAAGTATAGAGTCTCCAAAAGAATTAATATAAATAATATTTGGTCCAGACCAAGAAAAACCTGCAACAACTGTGTCTGTCCATAGATTTAAAGTATCTCCCGGACAAAGCAAACTATCTCCTCCAAGGGTTAAAAGTACTGTTGGTTTTGGATGTACAACAACATAAATAGAATCTTGTATTGTATAATGTGTGGTATCCACTCCACATGAATTACTATATCCTAACATGAACGAGACTGTAATATTGTACCAACCTGTTGTTGTAGGATAAAAATAACCATTTAAGCATGTATCAACTATTGGAAACGAGTTTGAGGGAGAACCACTCCAACTCTCTGAAACCAAAGCTTGGGTGCAAAATGGAACTAGATTTCCTGTAGGATTGGTAAGCGAATCTGCTAAAAGTAAGTTCACACGTTTTCCCTGACAAACAGTATCTTCAACTTGTATAAGATAAGGAACAATAGTATCAGTATTTGAATAATCAACCTTTACTTCAAACATATCAGAATCAGTACAGCCATTAGTGTCTGTAACGGTTACAGAATAATTTGATGCTGCTGTATAAACTGGATTTGGTAATGTGTCATTATAATTTGTATTGGGTGTAGAAAAAGTAAATTGATAATTGGTATCTAAATTAGAAAACCATACTAAAGCAGTGTCTCCCGAACATATTATAATGTCATTATAATAAACAGGTTTCAATGTGTTAAACCCATGATCATCGGACATTAATGGCATTTGAGGTAGCGGATTTACAGTAAGATAAACACTATCTCTTTTTAACAAACAACCATCAATTCTGTTGGCATCAATATAATACAATCCACTAGTAGTAACATTATAAATTGTGCTGGTAGTATCCCCTGTGTTCCATAAAAAATCATATATAGGTCCTATATGATTATATGGAGTCGGTAAGTTAGGAAAATATTCTCCATTTCCAGAAGTTTTAGTTTTTTCTACAAGGTTAGTTTTTTCGCAAACAGTCATAGAATCAGGACAATTATTTGCTAAACATGGTACTTCGCTATTAAAACAATTTTGTGTGATGTAATAATAATAAGGAGTTAAAGAAGTGTCAACAGGTTGTCCTATAAAAATATCTTTATTTCCATGGGACTTGAGAGTAGAATAACTACTGTTTAAACAACTTGCTCCATTAGTAGGAAAAAAATTTACTCCTGGTATAGGTACAAAGTTTACTCCTATCGGCATATTAAAAAAACTAGTATATCCCCCAGAAATTACAGGGTTATCAATTAGGTTAATAGCAATCCCCGAGCAATTATCATCAAAAGGACCTCCATATTGTCTCATCCATAATCGTTGACTTGTTTTACTATATTTAGTTATAAAAACATCATTAAAACCAACTGAATTAAACACTCCATCACCTAATGTATCAGCATATTCGGTAAAAACACATTTAAACGTTCCTGCTAAATAAACATCATCATTTGAATCAATTGTAACTGCTTTTGAGGAAATAGGTGATTGTGAATCATCCTCTTCCATCCATATAATTTCTCCAGCACTATCAAATTTTATTAAAAAAATACGGTAAGTATAATTGCCATTCAAGAAGCTAACCCCTATGCTTCCAATAATAGCCATATTACCTAAAAAATCTCCTGTAATATAAACATCTCCTTGGCTATCTAGCTCAACATCATATACCAATGTTTGAAAAGCTCCTAATCGTTTAAACCAAATTTCATTTCCTAAAGGATCTAATTTCAACAACATTCCAGCATTATAAATAGTATTATTATATGTAGAACCCGCTATAGTTAATGTATCAGAAAATTGACCAGTAACATATATGTTGTTATTCACATCTGTTTCTAAAGCTAATCCCCTATCATCATATTTAGCTATTCCCTGAATAGACCATAAATTCAAACCGTTTGCATCATATTTAGAAACAAACATATCAAAAGCAGGGAGGTTTGTATTGGGGTCAATAGTACTATTAAATATATTACTACCTATTTGGGCTGTACCAACAAACTGTCCTGTAATTATAACATTACCTAAATTATCTACTTCAACTGCGTAGCCAATATCCATAAGTGGTCCTCCTTCAGAAATTGCCCAAATAACATTTCCAGCATTATCTAATTTAACAACAAATATGTCTTGAGAGTTATTTAGTGATGTTAATGTAATATTATCGAATGTTGCTGTACCATTAAAATAACCCGTAACATATATGTTTCCAGAATTATCAAGAGCAATATCCAATCCTCTATCAGCAGATGTTCCGCCAAAAGTTTTTACCCACAAATACCCTCCATTAGAATTACTTTTAGAAACATAAACATCACTAAAACCATTGGTAGTTACATTTAAATTTACGCCAAATACTGTAGCCGAAGTAGCATAACCTGTAGTATAAATATTTCCAGAGGCATCAGTTTCTACATCAAACGATTCATCATGAAATGCACCACCTCCAGTTTGCATCCAATTCTGAGAGAATAATAAAAATGAAAGTAAAAATAATGTTATAGTGAAAATTGTTTTCATATACAAATAGTCATGATGTAAAATAGGTTCGAGTTGTTGCAAGTTCTATCTACCAAAAATAATTCATAACATATTAATACACAAATATTTTTAATAAAAACATTACGTATCCAAACAACCCAATTTAAAACTACTACTATGAAAAACAATTATTTACCTAAAAGAATCTCCACTACCAACTTTTTGGTTAATGCTTTATCTGCTGCTTGTTTTCTAATATCCTCAAATGAATAAAGAAAATCGCAACCATTTTTATATTCACTGCAACCATAGGCGGTTTTGCCTTTTATAATCTCTCCTTTTTTGCATTTCGGACAAATTAAAACATCGCTTTTAAAAGCCTTGGTTTTCTTAGCTAAAGTAGGTGTTAGCACCAATTCAAACTGCTCATTCAAAGTCAACACTCCATCTATTTTTTTACCATTGTCTTTAAAGCCCTTTATGGTTACTGACTTCCCTTTGCTTACAATTTGAAGAATTTGCTTTTCCGTAAGCTTCTTTTCTTTAAAAGTAAAAGGCATTAGAAATTTACAGCCATTAGTATATTCACTACATCCGTAGGCAGTTTTACCTTTTAGCATGTTGCCTTTTTTACATTTCGGACAACTTGCTGTTGCAATTCCAGGTGTTTTCTTTTTGGTTTTCGTCTCAGCTTGATGTGTTACATGAGATATCTGAGCATTGTTTTGCTCCATTCTAACTTCATACACCAAATTATCCACCATTTTTTTCATGTTTTTAATGAATGTTCCTGCGTTATATTTACCTTTTTCAATTTCTTGTAATTGCTTCTCCCATGTTCCTGTTAATTCTGCTGAAGTAAGAATTTTATTTTTTATAGTATCTATCAGTTGAATACCTGTAGTTGTTGGTAAAAGCTGTTTTTTGTTTCTTACAATATATTTACGCTTAAATAAGGTCTCTATAATGTTTGCTCTAGTAGATGGTCTTCCTATTCCATTTTCTTTCATCAATTCTCGCAATTCTTCATCATCAACTTGCTTACCGGCAGTTTCCATAGCCCTAAGCAAAGTTGCTTCTGTAAACATTTTTGGTGGTTTGGTTTCTTTCTCTAAAAAACTTGGCTCATGTGGTCCTTTTTCACCTTTCTTAAAAGCCGGAAGTACATCAGGTTCTTTTTCTTCAGCTCCGGGAACTTCAAAAACTACCCTCCACCCTTTTTCTCTAATTACTTTTCCTGTTGTTTTAAAAGTTACATCTGCTGCTTTACCAATAACAGCAGTATTATCTACAGAACAATCATCATAAAAAACAGCTAAAAATCGTCTTACAATTATATCGTAAACCTTTTGCTCGTGCAGACTTAATGAATTCTGAATACCTGTTGGTATAATAGCGTGATGATCGGTAACTTTTTTATCATTAAATACTTTAGATGATTTTCTAATTTTCTTTCCTAATAAAGGTTGTGTTAATTGCTGATAATTAGTCAACTTTTCCAAAATACCTTTTACTTTCGGGTAAACATCATTTGGTAAAAATGTAGTATCCACTCTAGGGTAAGTTACTACCTTTTGTTCGTAAAGTTTCTGAACGGTTTTAAGTGTATCATCTGCAGAAAACCCAAACTTATTATTACAATAAACCTGTAAACCTGTTAAATCAAATAATTTAGGTGCATATTCTTTGCCTTTCTTTTTCTCTACAGAAATAATTTCAAAATCACTCTCTTTAACTTTATTAGCTAACTTTTCTCCATCTTCTTTTTTTAAGAATCTGCCTTCTTCGCAATTAAATAAGGTATCTCTGTAAAGCGTTTGTAACTCCCAAAAAAGTGTTGACTTAAAGTTTTCTATTTCTTTAAACCTGTTTACTACCATTGCTAATGTTGGCGTTTGTACTCTCCCTATAGATAATACTTGTTTGTAACCGCCATGTTTAATAGTATATAAGCGAGTAGCATTCATTCCCAACAACCAATCTCCAATAGCCCTAGAAAATCCGGCATAGTATAAATTATCATATTTTTCCGAAGGTTTTAAGTTGTCAAAACCTTCTTTAATGGCTTCAGTTGTCAACGAGGAAATCCATAATCGTTTTACTTCTCCTTTATACCCTGCTTGCTCTAATACCCAACGCTGAATAAGCTCTCCCTCTTGTCCGGCATCACCACAGTTGATAACTAAAGTAGCATTATCAAATAAAGTTTTTACAATGTTGAACTGCTTTTGAATTCCGGAATTGTCAACCACTTTGGTTTTAAATTTTTCGGGCAACATAGGCAAGTTATTCAAATTCCAACTTTTCCAATAATCTTTATAATCATGTGGTTCAAAAAGAGTACATAAATGACCGAAAGTATAAGTTACTGCATAACCATTACCTTCAAAATAACCATCTCGCTTAGTACTAGCACCAAGCACACTGGCAATTTCTCTGGCTACACTGGGTTTTTCGGCAATGCAAACTTTCATATTATATAATAAAATAGCTTTTTACAAATAACCGATTTTTTTAGGTTTTATCATTATCGATTTGATGGTATTTATCCAGTTTTTTTACGTAAAAAATAACATCATCTGCAAAAAAATTATATTTAATTATAGATAAGGTTTTTTTCTATATTTGTTCCACTAAATAATCCATACAATATTTATAATAAACATTTCTTAATCTTTTATTTTATTTAATGAAAATTAAACTTATTTATCTGTTATTAGTTCTTATACTACAACTAAATATAAATGCTCAAAAAACTCAACGAAACGAAATTGCCTCTATAGGTTTAGGAATTGGTCTTGACCATGGAGGTTTAGGGGTAAACTTTACTACCTATCTTACTAAAAATATTGGTCTTTTTGGTGGTTTTGGTTATGTAGTAGTAAATATAGGGTTTAATACTGGAGTAAAGTTAAGACATATTGTTTATGAAAAACCAGGAAATATTAGTCCTTATGCAATAGTAATGTATGGTACAAATTCGGTTGTGCAAATTACAAATGCTCCTGAATACAATAAAACATTTAGTGGATTAACATTTGGAGGCGGAATAGATTTTAGTTTTAATCGTAGAAAAATTGGATATTGGTCTTTTGGTTTGTTGTTTCCTCAAAAAAGTCAAAAATTTGATCAATATGTTAGTCTTTTAAAAACCAGGCACAACGTTAGATTTACAAGTTCAGCACCACCTGTTGGGATATCTATTGGATATAAAATAATTTTAAAATAAAAATTCTTTAGTACTAACTAAAATTAAATCTGAGCATAATCTGGAATATCCTCTAAAAAAGTATAAGACTCATTTTCAAAGTCTATTTTACAACAATAATGATTCATTCCATTGGTTACTAAAAGATAAGGAACTTTAAAAACCATGTTATATCGAGCTATTTGCTCAAAAGTAGCCTCCGATATCTTTATATGTGGAGCTTTACATTCTACCAAAAACAAAGGTTGTAATTCTTGATTGTAAATTAAGACATCTGCTCTTTTTTGCATTTCGTTAAACACTAAACCTTTTTCTATTACAATAAAAGATTTAGGAAAATGCTTGTGATAAATTAAAAAACTAACCACGTGTTGTCTTACCCATTCTTCAGGAGTTAAAACCAAGTATTTTTTACGAATAACATCAAAAATATATTCCTTATCATGCTCTCGCTTAACTTTGTAATCGTATTCCGGTAAGTTGAGTTGGTGCATATTAATACTAAGGTATATGCATATATTTATGCGTTTGTAAAGAAATTGACCATTGTGTATGTTTTTTCACATACTCAATAATTAAAGGTAACATTTTTTCCTGACTACTCCACTCGGGCTGTAAGTACAAACGACAATGCTTCTTCACTTTTGCTGCATGTTCTTCCGCCCACTTAAAATCATTTTTATTATGAATAATTACTTTAAGTTCATCTGCATAATGATAAGCATCATCAAGCGGTGGTATATTTTTTTTTGGAGATAAACAATACCAATCCCAACTACCACTACTTTGGTGAGCTCCTGAAGTTTCTAAAAAAACTTCTACCCCTATAGCTTTAAGCTGGTTAGTAATGTAATCTAAATTATATAACAAAGGTTCGCCTCCTGTTATTACTATGGCTTTCGCTTCAATTTCAATTATGTTCTCTATAATTTGTTGTACATCTACCAAAGGATGTAAATCTGGGTTCCAACTTTCCTTTACATCGCACCAATGACAACCAACATCGCAGCCTCCAACACGAATAAAATAAGCTGCTTTTCCTGTATTATATCCTTCTCCCTGAACAGAATAAAACTCTTCCATTATCGGCAACATTTTACCTTCTACAAATCGTTGCTGTTGCTCTTCACTCAATTTATTTTTTATTAAAATATTTATCATTCCACAAAAATAAGATTTGTTTTTCTATATTCTACCCATAGTATTTTTACTTAGTTGTTTAATTCTTTTTGTAACATAAATACTTAATACTCGTAAAATGCCCAATATCAACCAAAAAAACAACAGCATGAGACAACTGAAAATTACACAGCAGGTAACCAATAGAGAAACCATTTCATTGGAAAAATACCTTCAGGATATTTCTAAATTAGATATGATTAATGCTGATGAAGAAGTAGAGTTAGCTAGAAAAATAAAGGCTGGAGATATGAATGCTCTCGAAAAATTGGTCAGAGCTAATTTGCGTTTTGTAATATCCGTTTCTAAGCAATATCAAAATCAAGGGTTAACACTGCCTGATTTAATCAATGAAGGAAATATTGGTTTAATAAAGGCTGCTGAAAGGTTTGATGAAACTAGAGGATTTAAGTTTATTTCTTATGCTGTTTGGTGGATTCGTCAATCTATTTTACAAGCTATAGCAGAACAAGCTAGAATTGTTCGTTTGCCTTTAAATAAAATTGGCAATATTTCTAAAATAAATAAAGCTTTTACTTCTTTAGAACAATTTCATGAAAGAGAACCTTCTGTAGAAGAAATTGCCGACTTACTTGATATAACTACAAATGAGGTTAGTGATTTTCTTAAAATTTCTGGAAGGCACATTTCTGTTGATGCTCCACTTTCTGATAATGAAGATTCTGGAAGCATGTTAGACCTAATGAGTGATGAAAATGTTTTAAACTCTCCCGATAAAGAACTAACTAATGAATCTTTACGAAGCGAAATTGAACGTTCTTTATCCACGCTTTCTCCCAGAGAAGCTACTGTTTTAAAAATGTACTACGGAATTGGATATAAAAACCCTCTTACTTTAGATGAAATAGGCAGAAGCCTTGACTTAACAAGAGAAAGAGTTCGTCAGATAAAAGAAAAATCTTTACGAAGATTAAAACAAACATCAAGAAGTAATTTGCTCAGACCATTTTTAGGTTAATCATGTCTAGCTCCTTTTAAAATTCTAAAAGCATGTAGAATAGCAGGGAAAACTGCCTCCATACTTTCTTTTGCTCCATTAGTGGAACCTGGTAAAGCTAACACCAACGAATCTTTTATAACTCCCGCAACGCTTCTAGATAACATAGAATAAGGTGTCCTATCTTGTCCGTAAGATCTTATTGTTTCTTCTATTCCTTTAATCTCTCTATCTAACAGAGGACGAAGTGCTTCCGGAGTAACATCTCTTGAAGACAATCCTGTCCCTCCCGTGTAAATAATTAAATTCACTTTTTCATTCGCATAAAAAGCTGCTTTTTCTGCTATAATTGCTTTTTCATCAGGAATTATAATATAATCTGCTATAGAAACACCACACTCCTTTAATTTATCAATAATAGCTTTTCCTGCTTTATCTTCTTTTTGTCCTTGCGAAATAGTGTCGGAACAAACAATTACCACTGCCTTTAAATCTTGTCTATATTTATCTTTAAAATCAGACTTCCCTCCTTTTTTATCTACTAACTTTATTTCATGAATTTCTATTCCTTTATCAATAGGTTTTAACATATCATACATATTCAATGCCACCAAACTAGCTCCATGCATAGCCTCAACTTCTACACCTGTTTTATAAATAGTTTTTACAGTAATATAAATATGGATAGCTAAATCTTTAATTTCATAATTAATAGTGGTAGCTTCTATTGGCATAGGGTGACAATCTGCTAATAATAAGGCGGTTTTCTTAACACCTAACAACCCTACGGCTTTACTCATAGCAAACACATCTCCTTTAGGAACTTTATTCTCTTTAATAGCAACTATAGTTTCTGGTTTACTCACTTTTACAATGGCTTGAGCTGTTGCAATTCTTAGTGTATTATTTTTATGTGTTATATCTATCATCTATTAAAAATTTATCTTCATCCAAAATTCGATAAAATAATGCTTTTTTTAAATGATTTAACTCATATCTTTGAATTTGATTAAAAATTAGAGATTAACGAATAACCCATAATATGAAAGAAAAGGAGTATACTATTAATTATAAAGAATATCAAAACGATGAATTTCATCTTTTACCCGAACAAACCCAAAAGTTAATTCAACTTGCTGATGAAAATCTTAAGAATGCTTATGCTCCATATTCAAATTTTGAAGTAAGTGCAGCATTACAACTCACCAACAATGAAATTATTAAGGGAACAAACCAAGAGAATGCTGCTTACCCATCTGGAACTTGTGCCGAAAGAGTGGCTGTTTTTTATGCTAATTCAAAATATCCTAATGAAAAAATAAAAGAGATTGTAATTACTACCACAAAAAACAATCAATCTCCACTTTCACCTTGCGGTTCTTGTCGTCAGGCATTAATAGAGTACGAAAAAAAGCAACAAGCTCCAATAAAAGTAGTTTTAAAATCTGGAAATTCTGCTGTTTGGGTTTTTAACAGTATCGCTAATTTACTTCCCTTTGCTTTTGATGCCAATCAATTACTTGATAAATAATTCATTTTGTTAAAGAAGTGTTAATGCATATAAGACAGAAGTGCTTTCTTCTTAAATTTGAGGAGTATTTATCAATTATTATTAATCTATAAATAAATTTAACTATGAAAAAAATTATTTTATCTTTAAGCATATTACTAGCTTCTGCAGCAGTAATCAATGCTCAAACGGCAGATGGTGCTACACCTATCCAAAACGAAAATGCAGCAGTTATTTCTTTTGAACAAGAAGTTGTTGATTATGGAACTATTGAACAAGGAGCTGATGGTGTAAGAGAATTTGTATTCACTAACACTGGAAAAAGTCCATTAATTATTTCTAATGCAGTAGGAAGCTGTGGATGCACTGTTCCTACTTGGCCTAAAGAACCGATTAAACCAGGTCAGAAAGCAGCTATAAAAGTAAAATATGACACTAAAAGAATTGGTGCTATTAATAAATCAGTAACCATTACTTCAAATGCTACTGAACCTACTAAAATTATCAGAATTAAAGGTACTGTTGTTGCTCCTAAAACTTCTCCTATAAAAGAAGCTGTTGGTGCTCCGGCAAACTAATCTTTACTAAATATTCAACAAAAAAACCTGATGAAAATTATTCGTCAGGTTTTTTTTATACTTTAAGCTAAATTAATTGTCTAAACCAAATCTTGTTTAGTAATTTTATACTTCAATTTTTTAATATTTGCTATGTTATCATTATCAGAAAGAAGTACCTTAATGCCAGAATCACCAATTAGAAAGCTTGTTCCATTTGCTCAAGCTGCTGAAGCTAAAGGAACAACCGTTTATTACTTAAATATAGGTCAGCCGGATATTAAAACTCCAGAAGTAGCTATTGATGCCTTAAGAATTATTGACAGATATATTATTGAATATAGTCATTCTGCTGGTGGCGTAGGGTATAGAAATGGATTAGCAAAGTATTATAACAACTTAGATTTTGGTATTACTGCCGATGATATTTTAGTAACAACAGGAGGTTCTGAAGCATTAATTTTTGCTTTTAACTGCTGCATGAATCCTGGGGATGAAGTAATTATTCCCGAACCTTTTTATGCTAATTACAACGGTTTTTCTCAAATTGCAGGAGTAAATATTGTCCCAGTAACCTCTACAATAGAAAATGGTTTTGCCCTTCCTCCTATTGAAGAATTCGAAAAACTAATAACTCCAAAAACAAAAGCTATATTAATATGCAACCCAGGGAATCCAACAGGATATTTATATAGTAGAGAAGAATTAGAAACACTAAGAAATATTGTTAAAAAACATAATCTTTATTTAATAGCTGATGAAGTTTATAGAGAATTTTGCTACGATGGTAGAAAACACTACTCTGTATTTAATTTAAAAGATATTGAAGAAAATACTATTGTTATAGATTCTATTTCAAAAAGATATAGCATGTGTGGAGCTCGTATTGGAGCCTTTATTTCTAAAAACAAAAAATTAATTGCTACAGCTTTAAAATATGCTCAAGCTAGACTAAGTCCACCAACACTAGGACAAATAGCGGGAGAAGCCGCATTAAATACCCCACAAAGTTATTTCGATGAAGTAATTGATGAATATGTAAAAAGAAGAAATGTGGTTATTAAAGGGCTTAACGAAATTGAAGGTGTAAAATGTCCAACTCCTGGTGGAGCTTTTTATGCAGTTGTAGAATTGCCTGTAAAAGATGCTGAGAAATTTTGTCAATGGTTATTAGAAGAATTTGAATATAATAAACAAACTGTTATGTTGGCACCTGCTGCCGGATTTTATGCTACTAAAGGATTAGGAAAAAAAGAAGTTCGTATTGCTTATGTATTAAACGAAAACTCATTATTAAATGCCATTGAATGTTTAAAACATGCCTTACAAGTATATCCTGAAAATACTTTAAAACAAAAACAATCGTTAGTAAAATAATTTTTCTATAGACATTTGCCGTATTTATAGGTTTAAAACAAGGTAAATTTTGCTTACCCAATTGTTATTCAATTTTTTATTAGGAAATTAGCAACTTTAATAGAAGAAAAAAAAGATTAATAAATTCAGTTAATAACAATGTCCAAAAGTTTATTCTTAGTACTATTTTTGAGTATAACATTAATTGTTAATGCCCAAAAAGTTGGACTTGTATTTAGTGGAGGAGGTTCTAGTGGTATCGCTCACGTTGGTGTTTTAAAAGCTTTAGAAGAAAATAATATTCCCATTGATTATATTGCCGGAACCTCTATGGGAGGATTAGTTGCCGGGTTTTATGCTGCTGGTTATTCTCCCGATGAAATAGAAGATATTTTTTTATCAGAAAAATTTAAAAACTGGGCAAATGGCCAACTGGATGATAAATACATCTATTACTTAAGACAAAAAAAAGAAGATCCTTCATTATTTACTTTTAAATTAAATTTAGATACAATTATTGAAATTAGTTTACCTACCAACCTTGTTTCTCCTTCAGCTATAAATTATGCATTAATGCAATATTTAGCTCCCGCTTCTGCAAAAGCAAAAAACAATTTCGACAGTTTATTCATTCCATACAGATGTATAGCTTCTGATATTATTTCAAAAAAACCAGTGGTTTTAAAAAAAGGACCTTTACCAACAGCTATTAGAGCAACTATGGCGTATCCTTTTTACTTGTCTCCGGTAACTTATGAAAATCAACTATTATTTGATGGCGGGTTGTACAATAACTTCCCATCTAATGTAATGTATAATGAATTTGACCCCGACTTTATAATTGGTAGTAATGTATCTTCTAATTTTTTACCTCCTAATGAAGATGACATCATTTCTCAAATAAAAGCAATTATTTCTAATGATACAGAATACATAATACCTTGCGAGCAATCTGTTTTAATAGAACCTAGTGCTGAAGATTTTTCTACTTTTAATTTTGATAATAATGAAGAATTAATAAAAATTGGTTATGAAGCAACATTGAAAAAAATTGAATATATAAAAAGTAATATTTCTAGAAGAAATGATTCTACTTATATTGCTGAAAAAAGAAAAATATACAAAGAAAAGCTTCCTAAACTTATTTTTGAAAACGTTCATGTACAAGGACTTAAAACCTCTCAAAATACTTATATTAAAAATTCAATTCGATTGAAAAAAGATACCCTTAATGCCGAAGATTTAAAATCTGAATATATTAAAGTATCTTCTGACGATAAAATTAAATCACTTTATCCCGAAGCTATTTTTAATACCGAATCTAATAAGTTTAGTTTATTACTTAAAGCAAAAAAAGAAAGAAATTTTATTGTTTCGTTTGGAGGCGTATTTTCGTCTAGACCAATAAATACAGGATATTTAGGACTTCAGTATAATATCTTAAGAAAAAAAGCTTATTCATTTTTAGCAAATACTTATTTTGGAAAACTTCATAACTCTGTAAGTATTGGTTTTAGAATTGACTTTCCTAAACCTCTACCTTTTTACTGGATTACCACTTTTAATAACGATAGGTGGGATTATTTTAGAAGCAACTCTACTTTTTTTGAAGATACTAGACCTTCTTTTTTACGTAGTTCGGATTTATATGCTAAAACAGAAATAGGAATTCCTGTTTCCTACAAAGGAAAACTGGTAATTGGAGCAACAGCCGGAGAATTAGATAATGAATATTATCAAACCAGACAATTTATTTCTACCGATACAACTGACAAAACAAGCTTTAGAAATGCAATTGGATTTCTAAAATATGAAAGAAACTCGCTAAACAGGAAACAATATGCTACTGCCGGAAGTTTTTTTACTATTGGTACAAAGTACATTAAAGGAAAAGAAAAAACTATTCCCGGATCGACCTCTATAATTAAAGATATTGCTCAAGAATATCATGAATGGTTTTTATTGAAAACCACTTTTGACAAATATTTTATAAGAAATGGAAAAGTTCGATTTGGAATTTTTGGTGAGGGCGTATATTCCGACCAAAGCTTCTTTGAAAATTACACTGCAAGTATTTTAACAGCCAATGCCTTTGCTCCTGTCAGTGAAAGTAGAACCCTGTTTCAAGAAAGATTAAGAGCACACAATTATGCTGCTGGGGGAATAAAGAGTATTATTATGTTTAACCAAAATTTTCATTTACGATTAGAAGGTTATATTTTTCAGCCTTATCAAAGAATATTTCAAAATGAATTTAATAAAGCAGCTTATGGTTTAGAGTGGGCTTCTAGAGAATATATAGCTGCTTCTTCTTTGGTTTACCATACACCAATTGGACCTATTGCTGTAAATGTAAATTATTACGACAGACAAGAAGATCATTGGAGTTTTTTAGTTCACTTTGGTTATTTAATCTTTCCAAAAAAGAGCTTACATTGATACAACAAACTTTGTAAAACTTAATACTACTGTCCAAAAAACAACTCCGAAAAGCATAATAATTAGAGTCTGACTACTTCTTTTAAAGAAACGAGTTGCAAAAAAACATCCCAAAGGAATTGAAAACAGTAATGGTGTTAATAAAGAGATCCCTATTAATCCATATTTAGATTTTATATTAATAATTCTTCTACTAGAACTAGAAAATTTATTAGCTGATAGCTTATCTTTTTTCCACCTGCTTAACAATCTATCAATTAACTGATTAATAAAAGATCCTAAAAAATAAAAAACCAATATTCCCAAACATCCACCTATTAATAAAATCAAAAATGTAGAAGTCCATGATATTCTTTTTATAGCAAGAATATACAGAGCTGATGCCATAAATTTAGTAGCACTAAAAACTAGTAAAAAAAATATTTCGTAAAAAGATAAAAACATTTATTGTTTTTTATTCTTTAGCACCAAATGCCAAATCTCCAGCATCGCCAAGTCCGGGAACAATATATGATTGAGCTGTAAGTTCATCATCAACAGCTCCTACCCAAACAGTAGTATCTTCTGGCAAATGTTTTTTAATGTAATTCACACCCTCAACACTTGCTATTAATGTAACAACATGCAAATTAGATGGTTTTCCTTTCTCTAATAACAATTTATAAATTTCAACCATAGATGCTCCGGAAGCAAGCATAGGGTCAGATAAAATTACTGTACGATCTGTTAAATCAGGGCTTGCCATGTATTCTGCTTCAATTACGAAAGATCCATCTTTATGATGTTTTCTGTATGCAGACACAAAAGCATTGTCAGCTTTATCAAAATAATTTAATAAACCTTGATGTAAAGGAAGTCCAGCTCTTAAAATGGTTGCCAAAACAGGTTGTTCTTTAAGTAAACTCATTTCTGCAACACCTAAAGGAGTAACAACTTCTTGTTTTTTATACGTTAACCTTTTACTAATTTCATAGGCAAAAACCTCTCCCAAACGTTCACAATTTCTTCTAAAACGCATACTATCTCCTTGTATGTTCACATCCCTAATTTCTGCAATGAACTGATTAAAAATAGTATTTTCCGACCCTAAGTTGATAATTTTCATATGTAAATATTTATTGTTTTAAACCATTCATATGGAACATATTATAACATGTTCATTATTGGTAGTTTGCTTTCTCCTCATGGCTATTTCATTATAACTATTTTTTTACATCCAATAACATTTGTTCATAAACCCTTCTCCATCCTTTCCATATTCCTTCATCAGAAAAAGATTCATTATGCCATATACTCACAAAAGTACCATTTACTTTTTTTACAATCTCAACTATTTTATTAATGTTAGTAACTGACTCCTCTTCAGTATAATTTTGATAGTATTTCAAACCTGCTTCCATTACACAAAAAGGTACTATTTTTAAAGGACTTACTTTGTTTTTCTCTAAATCAAAAAAATAATATGGAGAACAAATACTCGCTCTAAATCCACTATTTTCAGCGTATCCCATGCTGTGATCTTCATTAATTCCAATAGCAATTAAGTTTCTGTATGTGGATGGAAAACTTAACTTTAAAAAATGTTGTCGACTTTTAGAGATATTTTTATTTATAATATTTTCCAATCGTAACTTTTCTTCTTTAAGCAAAGCAACATTACTATTAGACTTATACGATGGATGCAATCCTACTGTATTGGTAATAGCTATTTTTTTTATTAAATACTGAAAATTTTTGTTATTAAAAGCTATATTTTTATCAAAAGATGCATAATTACCAACCAGAAAAAAGTAAATAGGTTTAATATTATATTTTTGATGTACTTCATCCTGATAATCGTAAGTATCATAAGGGTCTTCAGTTTTATCACGCAAAACATCTATTCTGTTCTTTAAATTTTGAGGTTCAGTAATAGATTTTGCTAGCCCACCTACAGTTCTCCAAAAACCTTTGTGTTTAATAGCAAAAGCGTTGTCTATATCAATGGTGCTTAAAAACTCAAATTTTCGTTCGGGAAATTTATAATTAGTAAAATGAGTTGTAACAAGTTGAGCAATTTTTTCTGCCCATATATTTACCATTGGCAATTCTATACAATTATTTTTAAACGCAAAACTCTCTGTTGCTAAAAATCTTCCATGTTTATCTTTTTTATGAGGTAAGTACTCCTCATACCTTGATATCAAGTAAAATACAGTAGCAAAAATATCAAAATTAGAATGTTTATTTGTTGATATTTCAAATAAACCAACTGTTCCATCTGTTTGCCGAATTGCTGCGGTATTTTGTAATTTTATTTCTTCCTCAAACAATAAACTTGTTGAAGTAAAATGCAAACCATCATCTATTGGTTTAGTGGCATAAGATAGTTTGGCTGTTTTGCACAATAAATAAAATTTGGTATCATCTGTAAATGAAACAGAAGTTTTTAAAATCTGCTCAAAAATCGTTCGAAAAGTATAGCTAATCCGATTGGTTACTTTATGTGTATAGACTAAAATCATTTTTTCTTAATTTCTTAAATTAGTCCTTCATCACCAAAACTAAAATAATTTTTGTCTGTAATAATTAAATGATCAAGCACAGGAACATCTATCAAATTACCAATTTCTTTCATTTTTTTAGTAAGTTGTATATCTGCATCACTTGGTTTTAAATTTCCTGATGGATGGTTGTGACACAAAATAACAGCTGAAGCAAGTAATTGCATAGCTTCTTTAAAAATAATCTTGGCATCTGCAACTGTACCAGAAACACCTCCTTTACTCACATTACTTTTCTTAATAACCGCATTACGCCTGTCTAAAAACAATACCCAAAATTCTTCATGAGGTAAATCGCTCATTACACCAATAACTTCTTCAAAAACATCATTGCTCGATTTAATGGTTTTCTTAAGCTGATTACCTGTATTTTTTCTTCGTCTACCCAACTCCAATGCCGCCACAATACTAATAGCTTTTGCCTCTCCTATTCCATTAAATTGCATTAATTCCTTAACAGAAAGCTTTCCTAATTTATTCAAATCATTATCAATAAATTTAAGAATTCTTTTTGAAAGTTCTACGGCAGTTTCATTTCTATTCCCGGAACTAATCAAAATAGCAATAAGTTCAGCATCAGAAAGTGTAGCTCTACCTTTAGAAAGCAATTTTTCCCTAGGTCTATCTTCTTCAGACCAAGATTTTATATTTAGTTTTTCAGAATACATAAAGCAGCAATTTTAGTTGATAATCAACTAAAATTGCTGCTAAATTAGCAAAAAATATGCTTCTTAAGAAGCATATTTTATTAGGTTTTCATCTATTTTTTCACCTGTTTTTTACAGGTTTCTGTTTTTGAAATTACTGTTTGATTAATTTCTATAGTAAATAAATCACTTTTTATTTGTTCATTAGTCAATTCTGCACTTAATAAGCATAATCCTTTCTTTTTTCCCTTTGCCTTTTTATTAGGTTTTATACATAGATTAAAAAGCTCACTCGATTCAGCAACTATACCTGCATCATAAAATGTAATAACAAAATTACAATCCACAGCATAATTATTAGTATTATGAGCAATTATACATAAAATAAGGGGACTTTCTTTATTAGATTTTTTAGTCAAACTCCACTTACCATAGAATACAACACCATCAACTTCCGATATTTTTTCAAAACCTTTCTGGCCGAAAGTTGATATTGATAATATTAATAATAATAAAAGAATACATTTTTTCAAATTTGTTACCATAATTTATCTTTAATTGCTTTTTTAGTTATCCCTGCTTTTTCATTCATAAAAAGGAGGTTTTAACTAGTTAAGTTTTTATTATCTTAATCATTAAGTGAATTACTTCTTGGTAAAACGGTTATAAATATGCTTATCATAAAATATCTAACAAAAATACTATTTTTATGAGTACAAGTATTAGATATCCTACGTTCCATTGGTTATAAGCATATATAAGAGTAAGAGCAATATGACATCTTTTTTTATACTATTGGCAGTAAAAACTACAAATCTACATATGATAAAAAATTATAGGCTAATAATTTCACTCATAACTAAGAGTTATTTCATTTTCTCTCCGTTTCCGTTTTGATAGAAATTATGTAAAATAGAAAGCATTTGCTTTTCTCCTTTTTCAACAGCTTCAATTTCTTTCCATTTTTCATCAGAAATTAGTGTACGTAAGGGCTGATTAACCTTTGTGATTAACGGAAATGCCTTTTCTATCTTTTTGTCCCAAACTTTATGATATTTCACCAAATCATCCGGATAAACAATTTTTCTGCGAGTACCTTCATCTACTCCTCTAAAAGGGTAGGGAATATTCAAATATCCATAATCATCCGTAAGTTGTTCTCCCGGAAGAATATCTCTAATGGCAATTTCAAAATCATATGCCGTTGTTAAACAATTAGAATTAAAACTATGATTTACGTACCTACCATTATCCCAACACAACACATAGTTACCATTATTATTTCTAAAAGTATAAAAATCTAAAATTTCCTGATAGATAGGTTCCATTGTTTGAATTTCTAAGGGACTAAATTCTCTATCCAGTTTATCTAATACCCAAGTTATTGTTCCTTTTGGGATAAACTCTCGTGCAACAACGCCATAGCCTATTTCGTTGCTAATAAATTTTAATTCTGTAAGTGGATGAATCATATATTTAAGGTTTAAAAAATTACTTATTGAGCTTAAAAAGCTAAATAGCTGCAAAATCAAATACTCAAAAAAAACCTTAAAACAATAACAGCTATTATCAACACAAATGTAAATAGGATTTTAATTCAAAAAACTTTTTTGAGAAATTATTTTATAACTCTTTTATAATTTTTTTTAAGCCCTAAAACATTAATTTAGCCCCACAAAAATTCCCCCAAATGACAAAGAAAATAATGGTGGTTGTTGGAACACGACCTAATTTTATAAAAATTACCCAACTTGAAAAAGAATTAGCTAAATATGGAAATACTTTTGAGTACATCTTAATTCACACTAATCAGCACTACGATACTAATATGTCGGATATATTTTTTACTGAGTTAAACCTAAAAGAACCTAATTTTTTAAGTGTAACCGCTACAACACCCTCATCACAAATTGGGCAAATAATTATTGAATTAGAGAAAGTAATAAAACAACATCAGCCTGATGCTTTAATAGTTGTTGGTGATGTAAACTCTACTTTGGCAGGAGCAATTGTTGGAAATAAAACTAACACACTTCTTTTTCACTTAGAAAGTGGGCTTAGAAGTTTTGATAATGATATGCCCGAGGAAATAAATAGATTAATAACTGACCTTGTGACAAATCATTTTTTTGTAACCGAACAAAGCGGTTATGATAATTTAATTGCTGCTGGTAAAAAAGCAGATCAAATTCATTTTGTAGGAAATACAATGATCGATACATTAGTAGCTTTTGATAATGTAATTCAAAAAAACAACATCTTAGACAAGCTTAATATTGTAGATAAAGATTTCGTTTTAATGACTATACACAGACCTTCAAATGTTGATACTAAAGAGCGCCTGCTTATTTTATTAGATATAATTAATAAAGTTGCTGAAAAAAATTATTTGGTAATTCCTATTCATCACAGAACTAAAAACAGCTTAATTAATCATAATTTATTTAAGCAATTAGAAAACAATCCAAAAGTAATTATTACAGAAGGTTTAAATTACTTAGCTTTTCAAAAGTTAATAGCTTCATGCCAATATGTACTTACTGATAGTGGAGGAATTCAAGAAGAAACTACATACAGACAGGTACCATGTTTAACTTTAAGAGAGAACACTGAAAGACCAATTACTATTACTTTAGGAACGAATGAATTAGTAGAGTACAATTACGGTGCTGTTGCTAAAAAAATTAATGAAATTGAAACAGGCAATTACAAAAAAGGCGAAATTCCCCCAATGTGGGATGGACAAGCTACCAAAAGAATTGTTAAAGTATTGCATGAGATTTTAACCTCTTAATTTCTCCTATTCTTTAGTTTATTTCGTTACTTTGGTTTTTATTCTTAGGATGATAGAAATCGGTTTAACCATATTTTATATACTTATTGGCTGTTTTATCATCAGTAGAAGTAACTTTTTTAAGTTAGCTACCATCCCCACTTATTGGATAATTATCATCTTCGGAATAAAAATCATTCTTAGCATTCTAATAACACTTATTTACACTTACTATTATTCCGATAGAGCTGTAGCGGATGTGTTTAAATATTTTGATGACAGTAAAATTATGTTTGATGCTCTTAAAACAAATGTATTAGATTATAATCAAATGGTTTTAGGGTTAGATCTTAACTCAGCTTATTTTCACGAGCATTATTACAGTAAAATGCACTATTGGAACAGGGTTAACAATAGTAATTTTTTAAGCGATACGCATGTAATGATTCGTTTTAATGCTATTGTAAGGTTGTTTTCTTTCGGTTTTTATCACGTACATAATGTTTTTATCAACTTCCTTGCATTAATAGGTTTAATCGCTATTTTTAAAGTATTTAGTAAGCTTTATATCGGTAAAGAAAAACTATTATTTCTTATTGTATTTCTTACTCCTTCCTTATTGTTTTGGGGTTCTGGTTTGTTAAAAGAAGGTTTGGTAATAATTGCTTTAGGTTTATTTTTATTGCATTTTTTTAAGATTGCAGAAAAATGGTCGTTTATTAGTTTATTGCTTATCATGCTTTCGTGTGTTATTATTTTATTTTCTAAAATGATAATTCTTATTGCTTTAATTCCTGGTATTTTAGGATTCTTAATTCATAAAAAAATGAAAAACATACTTTTAAGTTATTTATATGCCACAGTAATAGTAATTGCAACAAGTTTAATTTTGTACTTCATTAATCACCCGCTCAATCCTATTGATATTATTATAAGCAAACAACAAGATTTTATTTATTTAGTCGAAAAAATGGATGTGAGAAGTGCTATTTATCAACCTAAGTTTAATCACCTTTCAGATTTATTAGCCTATACTCCACAAGCTCTAATTAATGTATTTTTAAGACCCTTTTTGTGGGAAAGCTATTCTGTATTTACACTTTTTAGTGCCTTAGAAAACATACTTATCATTCTTTTTTGTGTGTTTTTATTATTCTTTAGAACTAAAAATACAAGCTTTTCTGCTCTATTTTATTTTTCAATTTTATTTGCTTTGGTGTTGGCAATTGTAATCGGACTAACAACCCCCATTTTAGGAGCTATAGTACGATATAAAATTTTTGTAGTTTTATTTTTTCTATTAGCTATTGGCAATCAATTCGATACTAATAAGTTTTTATATTTTTTCAATAAGGTATTTCCTTTTTTATATAAAAAACATTAACACCAATTCTGAAAAATAAGTAAATTTAGTTGAATTTAAACCAAGTTTTATTTTAAATAATTTAAACTTAAAACCTTTGTGTACTACTTATACAAAGGTTTTTTTATATTTTTGAATACAATTTTTATCTCTTAACCATGAAATTATTTTATTACAACAGTAAACATAAAATAATTGTAGGTATTCTCATTATATTTTGGGCTGCTTATCATTTTGCAGGAAAAAGAAATACTACAGCATATTATGAAAATGGTACGCCTATGTATAAAGGAGAATTAAAAAACGGTAAAAATGACGGTCATTGGGTATGGTACTACAAAAATGGGAAGAAAAAAATGGAGGGTAATTTTAAAAATGGTGCTAGAGAAGGGCTTTGGTACACTTATTTCCAAAATGGTAATATCAGTACTGAATGTGTTTACTTAAATGACCAACTTAATGGTAATTATTTAATCAGAAATGAAAATAATGAAACTATTAAAATCTTAACTTACAAAAAAGATGAGCTAGTTTTAAAATAAATCGACCAATCTCCAATCAAACATGATTTATATCACTTCTTAAATTAAGGCTAGTAACTAATTTTATTGTTCTAATTATCGTTACAATAAATTATGTTAATTGCTACAAGAGATTTTTTTGTTAGAAAACTTAAGAAAGGTACTTTTCTATGGAAATCATTAGAATTTCTACAAGGAATGTTATTTGTAAAAAACTATTTGCTCTATTACCAATGGAACATATTAAAAAACTCCACTACTACTCGAGAAATAAATATTGAATTTGTTAGCTACTGTAATTTAAGATGTTCCTTTTGCTCATTAGACCATGAAAAACCTAAAGTAAGAATTTCCCCTACCATACTTGAAAACTTGATGAATAATCTAGTAAATGACCACCGTTTTAGAAAAGTAGAAGTACTCCATTTACATAGTGGAGGAGAAACCCTGCTTCATCCTAAAATTAGAGAATTATTGACGGTTATTAAAAAATATAAAGACCTAGCAAACTATAAAAACCAAAAATTCCCAATAGTAAATTTACTTACCAATGCTACTCCACTTACAGAACAAAAAGCCATAGAAATTATTGAAAGTGGAGCTGTTGATGTTATGCGTTTTAGTATGGATGGTGGTTCTCCCAAACGTTTTGAATCCATGAGAATTAGAGCAAAATGGGATATTTTTTATAAAAACATGGTATTTTTCCTAAATGAAAACAAACGCCAAAAGGCTAATATTAAAACACATATTATTTCTGTTATTGATGCTAACAATCCACTAAAAACAGAATGGATGGACAAACAGTTTGTTGAAGTATTGAACTTAGTAGATACTTATGAATTGCGTCATCCACATTCGTGGGCTGGAGAAGTTGATATTGAAGGTAACTCCTCTAATAGCATGAATAAACCACATAAAATTGGTTGTGGACTATTAATGCACCAACTAGTAATTTTACCAAACGGAGATGTAAATGTTTGCTGTACCGATTTAAACTCAAGAGGTGTTGTAGGAAATATTCAACAACAATCTTTATTTGATGTGTATAATTCTTCTACCAGAAAAAAATGGTTAAAACTCTTTTACCAGCGTAAAAAACATGAAATAGACCTATGTAAAAACTGCGAGACTTTCTAAACTACCTATTTTCCCACAGAGATGCAGAAACGCTTAATCATTTTAATATCATCTTCATTACAAACTTTCTACTTTACAAACTTTCTACTTTATGAACTTTAAGTATTTTAGCAGTCAATTTACAAACAAATGGCAGGAAACACTTTTGGTACTATCTTTAAACTAACTACTTTTGGCGAATCTCACGGTGAAGCTATTGGTGGAATTATAGATGGTTGTCCTGCGGGATTAGCATTAGATATTAGTCTTATTCAAGAGGCTTTAGACAGAAGAAAACCAGGACAATCTCGCATTACTACCCAACGCAAAGAAGAAGATAAAATCGAACTTCTTTCAGGAGTTTTTGATGGTATTACTACAGGAAGCCCTATTGGATTTATCATTAAAAATAACAACCAAAAACCTAACGATTACGAGCATATTAAAGATAAATTCAGACCCTCTCATGCCGATTTTACTTATCAAGAAAAGTATGGTTTAAGAGATTACCGTGGTGGTGGAAGAAGCTCTGCCAGAGAGACTGTTTGTAGAGTTGTTGGTGGAGCTGTTGCTCAACAAATATTAGCTAAATTCAATATTTCTATAAATGCATACGTTGCTCAAGTTGGCGATATTAAGTTAGTAAAGAAATACACGGAATTAGATCTTTCAAAAACTTACCTCCATCCTACTCGTTGTCCAGATGATACCATTGCAGATATAATGTTTGATTATATTGATAAAATCAGAAAAGAAGGCGATACTATTGGTGGAAAAATAACTTGTGTAATCAATAATTTGCCTGTAGGTTTAGGCGAACCCGTTTTTGATAGATTAGAAGCAGATTTAGCCAAAGCCATGTTAAGTATTAATGCTTCCAAAGGTTTTGAAATAGGTTCAGGTTTCGGCTGTATGAACATGAAAGGTTCTGAACATAATGATGTGTTCGATACTCAAAACAATAAAGTAATTACAAAAACTAATCATTCCGGAGGTGTGTTAGGTGGGATTAGCAATGGAGAGGATATTTATTTCAATGTTGCTTTCAAACCTGTTGCTACTATTATGCAAACACAACAGACTATTGATGTCAATCATAATAAAACTACCATAGACGGCAAAGGAAGACATGATCCTTGTGTGTTACCAAGAGCTGTTCCTATAGTGGAAAGTATGGCTGCCTTAGTAGTAGTGGAACACTTATTACGTAATAACTCTAGTAAATTAAGTAAGCACTGAAATGTAGACATTAATTAAAAACTTGTCAGTAAAACAATAAACATGAAGAAACTAGCTTTACACTGGAAAATAATCATAGGCTTACTATTAGGTATTATATGGGCTTATATTTCTGCAAGTTTTGGATGGAGCACTTTTACCAAAAACTGGATTGCTCCGTGGGGTGAAATCTTCATCAACTTATTAAAATTGATTGCTATTCCTTTGGTACTTTTTTCTATTATTGTTGGTATATCAGGATTATCAGATATAAAACGTTTAGGCAGAGTTGGTATAAAAACGCTTGGGATTTATTTATTAACCACTGTTTTTGCGGTAAGCTTAGGTTTGGTATTGGTAAACGTTATTAAGCCGGGCAAGTATTTAGATGAAAATCAGCGTATAAAAAACAGAATAACCTATGAACTTTGGGCTCAAGAAAATAACATTGAAATTAAAGACCATCGATCTTACCTTACCAATCCGGATTATACAGATTTAGTTGGTGATGCTTCTCAACAATATGAAGTAGAAAAATCTTTAGCTGAAGTTGATCAAGATTTAGCAAAACGTAAACAAGAAGCGAGAAGAACCAAAGAAGCTGGACCGTTGGCTTTTTTAATTGATATGGTTCCTTCAAATATTTTTGTTTCGTTGGCAGACAATAAACTGATGCTGCAAATTATCTTTTTTGCTATCTTTTTTGGTGTTGTTTTACTTATGATAGATAAAAAGAAAGCGGATAATGTTGCCGGAATTGTGGATGGTTTTAATGAGGTTTTCTTAAAAATGGTAGATATTGTGATGAAAGCTGCTCCATTTTTTGTTTTTGCATTGATGGCTGCCAAACTTAGCGAAATGGCAGGTGACGACCCTAAAGCTATTCAGGACATCATTATTAATTTGGGATGGTACAGCTTAGTGGTAGCAATTGGCTTGGCATTTTTGGTTTTTGTTGTTTATCCGCTTATTATGACAAGAGTATTAAAAATCAGTTACACTTCACTTTTCAGAAAAATTAGTCCTGCTCAATTATTGGCCTTTTCATCGAGTTCTAGTGCTGCAACACTTCCTATTACTATGGAGTGCGTAAACGATAATTTAAAAGTACCTGAAGAAGTTTCTAGCTTTGTCTTACCAATTGGAGCAACAGTAAACATGGATGGCACAAGTCTTTATCAATCTATAGCCGTAATCTATTTGGCTCAAATTCATTTAATAGATTTAGACATGGCTCAACAGCTTACTATTGTCGCTACAGCAACTTTAGCGTCTATTGGTTCTGCGGCTGTTCCTAGTGCAGGATTAGTAATGTTAATGATAGTATTAGATGCTGTTGGTTTAAACCCGGCTTGGATAGCTATTATTTTTCCTGTGGATAGAATTTTAGATATGATGCGAACAGTAGTCAATGTTACTGGAGATATTACAGTTTCCTCTGTTATCGCAAAATCTGAAGGTTTTATGAAGAAGTAATGGGTTGTTGGCAGTTAATAGTTAAGTTAATCGTGATTTATTAATAGTTTTTATAAACTTATAACCTCTTAAACTCATAAACTGTTTTACTTAATTCTCAACTTATTAATCTTTTTTATTGGTCCTGGACAAAAAGATTGGTGACATTCCACACATTTTTTCACCAACTTATTAAAGCCTTCTTTTTTGTTTTGTTCGCTAGAAAAAAGAGTGTTCGCCTCATTAATCATCAATTCGGTATAAGCCTTAAATTCAGGTGTCTTCACATCAGCATCAGTTGGTGTTGCAGTATGTATTCTTTCTAATGCCTCAATGTATTCTTTAGAAATATTTCCCTCATTGTTTACAATAAGCTGTTTAATACTATCGGCATCATTATACATTTTTCGCATTAGTAAAGCCAACTCGCTGTCTTTGTTCGGATGATTGTCAACTACTTCAGTAGTTATTTCTTCATTAATTGCTTGTTCTGTTGTTTTATCGGCACATGATATAATGAAAAAAAATATCCCGAAAATAATAGTCGGGATATATCTATTTTTAATGAATGTAGTCATTATTAAATATTATTAAGTTTTATTCTCCTTTCGTAATTAACTTTTCCTCTTTAATAATTACACCTTCGGCTTCAAAAGAATAATTAATTTCTGGTTCTGTAACTGCATCAATCTCTTCTTGCGAAGCTTCTGCATCTTCTAAATAATGTTTTAATGTTGCTACAGAAGTAGTATCAATTTTTGCAAAACCTTGTACAATTGCAAATCTTCCTGCGGCATCTTTAGGTACAAAAAAATCATAATCTTTAAACGTTACACGCATGTCTTTATCTTCACCTAAATTAATCGTCATCCAGCAACCTTTTTTCGCACACACTTCATTAATGGGAGCAATTAGTTTGGTGTATAAAGAATCTTTACCTTCAAATTGAGCTAAAAACTCGGCTGCTGTAATAGCACCTTCTTCAGTAATGTCTTTTCCATGTTTAGTAATGGTTACTTCTATTTCCTCACTTACTACTTCTTTTTCTTGCTCTTTATTATTTTCCTGACAAGCTACTAATACAACTGTTGATAGGATAAAAATTAATTTTTTACTCATACTCTTTAATTTTAAATTATTGTATTCGTGAAACTTCGTTTTCATAATATTTTTTTAATGTTTTAATGAATTGATTGATTGACAAAAGTAATGGATTGATTTAATTTAGTTGATGATTTTAGTCATTAAAAATTATTTTTTAAAAACAAAATATTTCTGCAAGGTAAAGTTGTAAGTAACTGCAACCAAAATTGCTGTCATTACTCTCGAATAATTTTCATGTATTTTAAATAACTCTGTAATTACATAAACCAAAACAGTATTAAGTAACAAACTTCCTAAAGACACCATAATGTACCTACCAATTTGGGTTACCAATTTTTTCTCTCTTGATGAAAAAGCCCAATTTCTACACAAAATAAAATTGGTAATGGCTCCTGTTAAAGCACCTATAGCTGTTGCATAAACATACCAAATATGAAACACATCTTTAAGTAAGAAAAATACGCCAAAATCTACCAAAGTAGCTAAAAGTGCAGCTGTTTGGTACTTTAAAAATGATATGAAAAAAAATTTAACCCTCAAATAATTAATAATATTAATTGCAGTACTAAGTTAGCATAAATTCCCGCTAAAACATCATCTGCCATTACGCCTAAACCTCCTTTAAGTCGCTCCATTTTTCTAACTCCTAATGGTTTGGCAATATCAAAAAAACGAAATAAACCAAAAGCCAATAATAAATTTAACCCAGTAAAAGGCACAAACACCATAGCTACCCAAACACCTACCAACTCATCTACCACTACTTTTGAAGGATCTTTACCCCACTCCTGCTCCAATTTATTAGTAGCATAAATTCCCAGCAATGCAACAATAACAATTAACCCTATAAATACTAAAGGATTTGGAAAAGTAGGAAACCACTGCATTTGATGAAACAACCACAAAAAAGCCCCTCCCACTATTGCTCCGGCAGTTCCGGGAGCTACAGGCGAAAAACCTGCTCCAAAAGTAGTCGCTATTAAGATGTGTATATACTTCATTAAAAAGTAGTATTAGTATTCTGTAATACAAAACTAAGTTTCTTTTTGAAAACAACATATTGTTAAAGTTTCCTTCACAATTAAACCCAAAGCTTATTTAGAACTGAAAATAAATAAAAGATTGTAAATCGGCTGACATTGACTGATAAATGCCAAAAATAGTTATACTGCTAACAATAATTTTTACCCATAAAGGCAATTTAATAAAAGCTTCTTGATACCAATTTTTAATTTTAGTAGGCAATACATGAATAATATAACCAATAAGCATCACCACAAAAACCATCGCGTAAGAGGAAGTAATTGATGGAATTAATTCAGCACTAAAATTATTACCTATTTGTCCCAAAATTTGCCAAGTAGACTCCATGCTTTCGCCTCTAAACCAAATTCTGGTAAAGGTTATAAAGTTAAAGGTGACAAACACCTTTAAAGCCAATGCTAAAAAATTATTATACTTCTCGTAAGGACTAATTTTTCGCCACAATTTATACACCATTAAACCTAATCCGTTTAATCCGCCCCAAATTACAAATTGCCAACTTGCTCCGTGCCACAAACCTCCAAGCAACATAGTTATCAGCAAATTAATATTAGTGGTAAGCCATGCTCTAAAAGATTTTATCCAAATAGCCAACACTCCAATTAAAATAGCAGCCCACAAAAAGGAATAAAGTACTATCATTTTTCCTGAAAGTAAAATAACAAAAGCACTTATTACTCCAATAGCTATCCATGTTCCTAAAGAACCTCCTCTATTTCCTCCTAAAGGAATGTATAAATAATCTTTCAACCATGAGGATAAACTCATGTGCCAACGTTTCCAAAATTCACCTACATTTTTAGCTTTGTATGGTGAGTTAAAGTTGGTTGGCAACGTAAAACCCATTAACAATGCTACACCAATGGCAATATCGGTATAACCGGAAAAATCGGCATATACTTGTAAAGAATAACCATACAAGGCCATCAGGTTTTCATAGCCCGTAAACATTAATGGATTATGAAAAACCCTATCGATAAAATTTACGGCTATGTAATCGCCTATCACTATTTTTTTGGTCAACCCTTTCAAAATCCAAAATAAAGCTAATCCAAATTGATGTTGCGTTAGTTTATACGGTTGATAAAGCTGAGGAATAAACTCCGAAGCCCTAACAATTGGCCCGGCAACCAACTGTGGAAAGAATGAGACATAAAAACCAAAATCTAAAATATTATTTACAGGCTTAATTTTTTCTTTGTACACATCTACCGAATAACTTATGGTTTGGAAAGTAAAAAAAGAAATTCCTACGGGCAATAAAATTTGATTAACAGAATAAGCGGTTCCCACAGTATCGTTAGCAAATTGTGCAAAATGGTTAAATACTTGGTAATTAGTTTGAAAAATATCATTATATGCATCTGTAAAGAAATACGCATATTTAAAGTAACATAACACAAAGAGGTTAATAAACACACTTAATCCCACAAAAATTTGCTTAGTTATTCTTTTTGGTGAAGTATAAATTATTTTACCTATAAAATAATCTGATAAAGTAGAGAAAAGCAATATACTGATAAATAACCCACTAGTTTTATAATAAAAAAACAAGCTGGCAAAAAATAGGAAAGCATTTCTCAGTCCTCTTTTTTTATGAATGAGAGAATAAATTAAAAGCACCACGGCAAAAAATCCCCAAAAGAAAAAAGCGGTAAATATCATTGGTTCACCTTCATTATACACAAACAGGCTTTTAAGATTGCTCATGCTAAAAAATTGGCTTAACCATTCTGATATGTTAAATTGTTGACTCAAGGAATACGTTTTCTATTTCTAACAGACTGTTGAGTTTTTTATCTGCAATAATAAATCGTTGGTCGTCTCTACTTTCTTCGTCAGGAATAACAACCACCTTCATTAGGGCAGCTTTAGCCGCCAAAACACCATTAAAAGAGTCTTCAATAACCAAACAATTTACTGGGTGGACATCTAATTCTTGGGCTGTTTTAATGAAAATTTCAGGATGTGGCTTACCAAAAGGTAAGTTTTCTGCTGAATTTATTACCTCAAAATAAGAAGCAACTTTAAGTTTATTTAATACGGTAATGATTAGTTTCATGGCTGAAGATGATGCTAAAGCCAACTTATACCCTTTAGATTGAAAATACTCTAAAGATTCAACAACACCTTCCATATTTTTTCCATTTTTTATAATTAAAGAAGTAACTGTCTTTAACAACTCTTTTTCCACTTCTTTAATCGACATCCCTTCCCATGGGGTTTTGTTGTACCAATACTCTACTACTTCATACAAGCGCATACCCATAGTTTCTCTACACATTTCTTCGGTAAAATCTAAACCTACTTTTTTAAATATAAGTATCTCTGCCTCTCTCCATAATGGTTCTGAGTTAATCAAAACTCCATCCATATCGTAAATTACCGCCTTAATAGTTGATTGCATTTTTTTGTTTTATCGTATTCTTAAATAGTAGCTAAAAAAGCTTTACAATTATTTTCAATTCTAGTTTGGATATCAGAAACATCAGCACGCTGAAATTTGTCCCCAGTAATTTGCTCATAAAGCTCTATGTATCGTTCAGAAACTTCATTTACAAATTCATCAGTCATTGTTGGCACTTGCTGTCCATCTTTACCTTGAAAACCATTAGCAATAAGCCATTCTCTTACAAACTCCTTAGAAAGTTGTTTTTGTTTTTCGTTGTTATCCTGTCTTTGCTGATAACCTTCTTTATAAAAATACCTAGAAGAATCTGGTGTATGAATTTCATCAATTAAATAGATGGTATCGTCAATTTTTCCAAATTCATATTTGGTATCAACCAAAATCAACCCCATGTTAGCAGCCATTTCTGTTCCTTGTTGAAAAATTTTATGGGTATAATCTTCTAACTGTAAATAATCTGCTTCTGAAACAATGCCTTGTTTTATAATTTCTTCACGAGAAATATCCTCATCATGTCCTTCATACGCTTTTGTAGATGGTGTTATAATGGGTTGTGGAAATTTATCATTTTCTTTCATTCCATCTGGCATCTCAACTCCACATAAAATTCTTTTACCTGCTTTATACTCACGCCATGCATGTCCAGATAAATAACCTCTAATAACCATTTCTACTCTAAAAGGCTCACAAATTCTGCCTATAGTAACATTAGGATCTGGAGTTGCCACCACCCAGTTAGGTAAAATATCGGCTGTTGCTTTTAAAAATTTAGCAGCTATTTGGTTCAACACCTGTCCTTTAAAAGGAATAGCTTTAGGAAGCACTACATCAAACGCTGAAATTCTATCGGAAACTACCATTATCAATAGTTCATCATTAATGTTGTACACATCTCTAACTTTTCCTTTATAAAAACTTTTTTGACCTTTAAAATTAAAGTGAGTTTCTTTTACAGCATTGCTTTGCATAAGTTTTAATCTATTAAATTTGAAAAGTGCAAATATATAATCATATTGCCATAGAGATAAACAAAAGCACTAAAAGTTATTCCATACCTAAAGTTAAATTGTTAATATCTATAATTTAGGTAATGAGTTTAGAAATTTAGGGGTGTGAACTTGGAGAGCTGAGGACTAAAGACTGAATACTGGATTCATGCATTAGTAGTAATTCATCTAAAAAAATAACCATTTAATAATCAAAAACATAAAAGAAATTACAAAAATTTAACTATACAAACACCTGAACAACCTAAAGTTAATCCTATCTTTGTTAGGATTAGATATGGAAAAGGTTCAAAAATTTAAGAAAAAATCTCGTTTGCAATTATTGCATCAGTATTATGTATATACTGGGTTTTATAGTTTTTTGAGAACTATTCTTAAAAAATCCTTCTGGCCAATTTTAATCTTTATTGCAGCTATTTTAGGCATCCATTTTTTTGTAATGAACATCAACGATATTTTAGAGTTGATGATTTCTTCATTTCCAACAGCAGGAATTTTAAGTGTTTTCTTTTTAAGTGAATCTATATTAGGATTAATCCCTCCAGAAATTTTTATTGCTTGGGCAGCAAAAACAGATTCTTCTTGGTTTTATTTAGGTCTATTATCTATTGCATCTTACTTAGGTGGAGTAATATCCTATTTTTCAGGTAGAACCTTTGCTTACTTTCCTTCTGTATATGAATTTCTAGAAGTAAAGATGGCAAAACATGTAAGCAATATGAGAAAATGGGGTGGTCTATTAATTATTGCTGGTGCTTTATTACCTGTACCTTTTGCCATTACCAGTGTTGCTGCTGGAATTATAAAATACCCCCTACCTAGCTATCTTGCTTATGGTCTTTTAAGATTTCTACGTTTTGCTGTCTATGGCTGGATGATTTTCGGAGCCATCAACTAATTACTATTTACTAGTTATAAATTTTGTTAAAAGCCATTGGTTTCTTTATAAATCTTCTATATTTGTTCAATCATTTAATTTAACAAATTCATCATCTCATGGAAATCAGTATCCCAGCGTTTATTGTTCTATCTCTAATATATTTTATTGTTGCTCATGTTGGGCTTTATAAAATTTTCGAAAAAATTGGCATTGAAGGATGGAAAGCTTTAGTTCCGTTCTACTCTACCTATATTGCTTGTAAAACCATCAAAAAATCTTGGTTATGGATTATTACTTACTATATTCCTTTTTTAGGTTTTGTAGTTTGGATGGGAATTATTGTTGAACTGATGAAGTTGTTAGGAAAAACTTCTTTTAAAGAACATTTTTTAGGTGTTGTTTTTGCTCCTATTTATTTACCTTATATTGGGTTTAAAGAAGATGTTAAATTTATTGGTTATGAAGAGGCTGCTAAATATAAGAAATCTACCTCCAGAGAATGGGCTGATGCTATTGTATTTGCCGTTGTTGCTGCTACACTTATTAGAGGTATTTATTTAGAGGCATTTACCATTCCAACTTCATCTATGGAGCAAAAGTTATTGCGTGGCGATTTTCTTTTTGTAAATAAGTTAGCTTACGGAGCAAGAATCCCTATGACTCCTATAGCAGTTCCTTTTACACACCATAGTTTCCCTGAATGGATTCCTTTGGTTGGTGGCAAAAAATCTTTTAGTGAAATAATTAGCTTTCCTTATACCAAATTACCAGAAATGGGAGCTATTGAACGTAACGATTGTGTGGTGTTTAATTTCCCTGCCGGAGATACTGTTGCTTTAGAAGCTCAAGATAGAGTTTATGACCAGTTGGTAAGAGATATGGGAAGAACGCAAGTTTGGAATAAATATACCATTGCTTATCGGCCAATTGACAAAAGAGAGAATTATATCAAACGTTGTGTAGGATTGCCTGGTGATAAAATTGAAATTATTGACGGAGTGCTAAAAGTTAATGAAGAAACTGCTTATCAAGACCCTGGTGTGCAACACCGATATATTGTTCATACTAAAGATTATGAGTTGTCTAAAAAAGTATTACTTGATAAAAAAATCAATTATGAATTTCCTGTTCAGGAATATATGAACCCAGAGACTGGTGCTATTAATGTAGTTGACTTTTGGAGAAGTAAAGATAAAACAATTTACAATTTAACCATGACAGAGGAAGCAAGAAAAAAACTCCAACAGTTTCCTAATGTGGTAAACATTGAACAAATTATAGACAAACAAGATTCTACCACTTATGCTGATTTATCCATTTTTCCAAATAGTAATTTATACAATTGGACAGTAGATAATTTTGGACCGCTAACCATACCTAAAAAAGGTACAACTGTAGAGTTAAATGAAAAGACATTCCCTATTTACAAAGTACTTATAACACGTTACGAACTAAATGATTTACAACTTAAAGACGGTAAAATCTTTATTAATGGCGAAGAAACTACTTCCTACACTTTTAAAATGAATTACTATTGGATGATGGGTGACAATAGAAACAACTCATTAGATTCAAGATATTGGGGTTTTGTACCCGAAGATCATATTGTTGGTAAAGCTGTTTTTGTATGGATGTCTTACAGTCCACACCCAGAAGAAGGAGGCTTTTTTAGCAGAATTAGATGGGATAGACTTTTCACCAAAGTACATTAATTGGTTTACTGTTAGTGGTAAATCGTGAACTTCAATAAAAGTGAAATTACTCAAAGAATGGTTTAAAGCTATAATTATTGCTTTTATTACAGTTATTGTAATTAGGATATTTGTTTTTGAAGTTTTTACCATACCCACTTCTTCCATGGAGAAAACCTTACTGCCGGGAGATTTAATTTTGGTAAATAAACTAAGTTATGGAGCTAAAATTCCTTACACCAACTTTACACTTCCTGCTCTTAGCACTATCAATAGAAATAATGTAATCGTTTTTTTCTATCCATTAGAAAACAAAGAACTTATTGACGATAAATCGTATTATATTAAAAGATGTGTCGGTTTGCCGGGGGACACTTTAGAACTCATCAATAAAACTTTGTTTATTAATAATGAAGAACAGCAACTTCCTTATTCTGCACAGTTTAATTATCAGGTACTGAGTAAAGAACTACATCAAGATACATTAGCAAAATACAGCATTACAGAGGGAGGTAAAGTAGAACATACTGAATTATGGCAACTTACCATGACAGATAGTATCAAAAAAATTATTGAACAAATACCTCAAACTTTATCTATAAAAAGCTTAAACATACCTCCAAATGCTTTTGCAGATTATATTTTCCCCTACCACCCTTTTTACCCATGGAACATTGATAATTTCGGAGAAGTCGTTGTCCCAAAAAAAGATGTTACTATAAAATTAAATAACAACTCCATACACTTGTATCAACAAATTATTGAAATGTATGAAGAAAATGAATTAACTATATTAGACAATAAGTTTATTATAAATGGTGATACTACTAACGAATATACTTTTAAAATGGACTACTATTTTGTTATGGGAGATAATAGACACAATAGTTCAGATTCAAGATTTTGGGGCTTTTTACCCGAAAATCATATAGTTGGAAAAGCTAAAACAATTCTATTTTCTATGGAAAAATCTAAAAAAAACAACACAATACGTTGGGAAAGATTTTTTGAAAGTATAAAATAATTTTACTCCACCTTATTCTTAAGAATTAACCAAATACCTTTTAAATCAATTACTTTAAGTAACAACCCAACAATTACCCCAACCATAGCGGCTATTAACAGATGAGTGATTAAACTAAACTGAAGCTGTTTGAACCCGAAAAAAAATGCAAAAATGATTAAAGCAAATAAGCTTATTCTAACTAAAAAGTTAACATTCAACTTAAAGTTGAAGATCTTTTTAGAGACTATTACCTGAGCTATAATAATAACTGCTTGCGTTGCCAAACTTGCTATTGCTGCTCCTACGGCATGGTGCTGAGGAATTAACCAAAAATTTAATGCTACATTAATTACCAAACCTACAACTGCAATTTTATTAAGCAATTTTAAACTTCCATTAGCGGTAAGCAATGTTCCGAAAATATAAGATGTAGCTATAAAAACATAACAGAACATTAATACTATCAATACATTTGATGAATACTGAGTATCAAAATCGTAAAGTAAATCCATTACTTCTCTAGCATGATAAAACATAAACCCTGCAATGGTTACAGACAAAACAAACAATAAACTAAAAGATAATTTCACCAATGGAGCTACCGTTTTGTTATCTTTAATTAAAAAAGCAAACATGGGTAATAACAGCCCGGCAAACAATACCCCAAATTGATTAAAAGCATCCATAAAACGGTAAGCTTGAGCATAAATAGCTACCTGTCGCTCTCCATCAGGAAGCATTAAGTCTAACATTACAGCATCTATCCTATAATAAAAAACCATTGTAAGTACCAACAAAGCATAAGGGAAAGTTTGTTTTAAAATTTGTTTTAAGAAAGATCCATCTATCGTAAAAATAAAATGAGTGGTTTTTGATATTACAATTGAAAACACAATAATCGCTGTAATAGCATAGGCTAATGTTTGAGCATAAATAAAGTGCATAATGGTAAAAGGGAAGTCAAAAACATTTCCCCATAATAAAATAGCACAAAAAACAATCATTAACGTTTTATCAAGCACCGAAAGAAAGCTATCTGTTTTGTAAAGTTGAAGTGCTGTTATGTTGGATCTTAAATACTGAATAAATGAAACCAAAAACTGATTGATAGCTAAAAATAACAATACGAAAAACCTTTCGCTATCGTAACCCATTACCCAACCCACCCCAAAAGTGATAACAAGGTAAATTACAAACAGCATCATTTTAAATACCGTTATTCCAGAAAAATATTTAGTAAGTAAATTATTATTTTGGGTAATGTGTTTATTGTTGAAATTGGTAATTCCTAAATCTAAAATAATATTAAATAACAACGAAAAATTGAACAAAACAAAGTACATCCCATAATCTTCGGGCAAAGTATTCTGAACAGTTCGGTCGATACCAAATATCCAAAAAGGCTTAATCAGCAGGTTAAGCAGCAATAGTAAAGCTAAATTGGTAACAAATTTTTTCTGCACTATTCAATTGATTTGCGACAAAAATAACTTATCTGCGTCAATATTATTATTTTCGCTGATTATATATTAAACAATCTACTTTTGAAAATTGCCGTAAATACCCGATTAGTCATTAAAAACAAAATGGACGGCATAGGTTTGTTTACTTGGCAAACTTTCTCACTATTAGCGAAACAACATCCTGAAATAGATTTTTATTTTATTTTCGATAGAAAGCCTGATGAAGAATTTATTACCGCAAAAAATATTCATCCCATTATTATTCGCCCCATTACCAGACACATTTATGTTTTTCCTTATTGGTACCAAATTGCATTAAAAAATGTATTAAAAAAGCTTAAACCTGATATTTTTATTGCTACTGATGGAATGTTTCCGCTCAATAGCAACATAAAAACCTTAGCTATTATTCACGATTTAAACTTTGAGCATCATCCTGAACTATTACCAAAAAATGTGTTAAACTACTATAAAAAGTACTTTCCAAAGTTTGCTCAACAAGCCAATCAAATAGCTACCGTTTCTGAATTTTCTAAAAATGATATTGTTCAGACATACAAGATAGAAGCTTCAAAAATTAGTGTAGTTTTTAACGGTGCAAGTAAAAAATTCAAGCCAATAAGTGAGGTTGAAAAACAAATAGTTAAAGATAAATTTACTGAAGGAGTAAATTACTTTTTATTTGTTGGAACCATTCATCCAAGAAAAAATGTTCCTATGTTGCTTAAAGCTTTTAACCAATATAAATTGGAAAGCGGTTCTTCATTAAAATTACTAATTGCCGGAAAAAAAATGTGGAGTAATGCAGAAACTACGCAACTTTTAAACGAACTAGAACATAAAAAAGATATTGTTTTTACTGGGAGAGTTAATGATAAAGAACTCGCTCAACTTACAGCTGCTGCTAAAGCCATTACTTACATTCCTATTTTTGAAGGCTTTGGAATTCCGTTGTTAGAAGGAATGCAATGCGGTGTGCCTGTAATTACATCTAACATAACTTCTATGCCCGAAGTTGTTGGATCTGCAGGTATTTTAGTAAATCCCTTTAACCAAAACGAAATTGCACAAGCAATGCAAAAAATTACTACTAACAACAATTTCCATAAAGAGTTAAGCTCCAAAAGCATCCTTCAAGCTACAAAATTTAGTTGGGAAAAAACTGCTCAATTAGTAATGGAAAGTATAAACAAGACAATTCAGTAAGTTGAAATCAAAAATTTCACTACTTTTATTTTGCAAATAACACAATGGATAACGAAATCAAATATCATTTTCTAAAATCTGCTCTAACAACAGAAAATACATTAATGAGCAATGATGATTTTTTGCATTGGATAGAAGAAAAAAAGAAAACAACCCATCATAAAATTACATTTATACCATTTTCTGATATGGAAAATTGGGGATTCAACTCCACTACGGGCAATTTAGAACATTTTTCGGGTAAGTTTTTTTCTATTGAAGGTATCAACATAAAAACTAATTGGGGAAAAGTATCAGAGTGGTCACAGCCAATTATCAACCAACCTGAAATAGGTTTTTTAGGAATTATTACTAAAAAATTTAACAATACCTTGCACTTTTTAATGCAAGCCAAAATAGAACCCGGAAATATTAATGCGGTACAACTTTCACCAACTTTGCAGGCAACAAAAAGTAATTATACGCAAGTTCACCAAGGAAATGCACCACTTTATTTAGATTATTTTTTATCTGAACGGAAAGATGTAACTGTATTATTAGATCAGCTTCAATCGGAACAAGGTGCTCGTTTTCTGAAAAAGAGAAATAGAAATATGATTGTGGAGATTAATAGTGAAATTGAACTCAAAGACAATTTTTGTTGGTTAACACTAGGGCAAATAAAAGAATTACTAAAGTACGACAACATCATTAATATGGATACCAGAACAGTTATTTCAGGTATTCCTTTTGGAGATTTAAGCACTTTTGAAAGCTTTAAGAAAGAAGAAAATACAGATTTAAAATTAAATAACTTTCTTATATCGGAGTTGGATAATTCAAAAGCCATACATTCTATGGAACATATAATTTCTTGGATTACCCGATTAAAATCTTTTGCTGAATTAGATGTAGAAAAAATACCACTAAACAGTATAAGTGATTGGAAAAAAGACGATTTTTCTATTCATCATAAAGACCATAAATATTTTTCTGTAGTGGCTGTAAAAGCAGAAATTGGCAATAGAGAAGTGAAAAGTTGGACGCAACCACTAGTAAAATCTGCTCAAGAAGGAATTATTGCTTTTTTAATTAAAAAGATAAATGGTATTTATCACTTTTTAGTGCAAGCAAAATTAGAGTCCGGCAATTTTGATATTGTTGAACTAGCTCCTACAGTACAATGTTTAACAGGTAATTACCGTAAGGGAGAAAATGAATATGAAGTGGAATTTTTAGATATTGTTTTAAACCCTGAAAAACACCATGCAAAAGTACTTTATAACACATTTCAATCCGAAGAAGGTGGAAGATTTTATCAAGAACAAAATAAAAATATGCTAATTGAGGTAGCTGATGATTTTGAGGTTAAAGTACCTGAAAAATTTTGTTGGATGACATTAAATCAGCTAAAAGATTTTATAAAATTTAATAACTATTTAAATATCCAGTCGAGAAGTTTATTATCGGCTATAAGATTTAAATAAACTAATTATGCAAAAATTAAAAATAGGCGTTTTAGGCTGTGCCAACATAGCAAAAAAAAGTGTTGTTCCCGCAATTTTATCTATTTCTGATTTTGAATTAGTAGCTGTTGCTAGTAGAACAGCAGAAAAAGCTCAAGAATTTGCCAATTTATTTGGATGTGAAGCTGTAGAAGGGTATCAAAAACTTATTGATAAAAAAGATATTGATGTTATCTACATGCCTTTACCTACAGGATTGCATGAAGAATGGGTGTTAAAAGCCCTAGAAGCTGACAAACATATTTTAATAGAAAAATCGTTAGCAATGAACTATTCTTCTGCTGAAAAGATGGTGCAAAAAGCAAAAGAAAAAGGCTTACTAATTATGGAGAACTTTATGTTTCTCTATCATAATCAACACCAAATTGTAAAGCAACTTATTACAGAAAATAAAATAGGAGAAATACGATGTTTTAGAAGTTCATTTGGCTTTCCACCATTACCATCTAATAACTTTAGATACAATAAAAAATTAGGAGGGGGTGCATTATTAGATGCCGCTGCCTATACCGTTAGAGCTAGCCAATTGTTTTTGGGTAACGACTTGGAAGTTAAAGCTGCTTCTCTTAATTATAATGAAAATGGAGTAGATATTTTTGGAGGAGCCTTTCTGAAAAGCAAAAATGGATTATTTAGTGAAGTAGCTTTTGGTTTCGATAATTTCTATCAATGTAATTATGAAATTTGGGGGAGTAAAGGAAAAATTACTGCTCACAGAGCTTTTACTCCTGCTCCAGACTTCAAACCTCTTATAACAGTAGAAGAACAGCAAGGAGAAAAATTTGATATTGAAGTTCCTGCTGAAAACCATTTTACAAATATCTTACATGAGTTTATAAAAGGTGTTAAAGAACAAGATTATAAGTCAAAATATGATGAGGTATTAAATCAAGCCAAATTAATTCAAGAAATAAGAGACATAGCAAACTAAGTATATGAGCAAACAAAGAGACTTTGATAATTTTGATAAATTTGCGAAGGGTTATAGAGAGACTCATAATAAAGCTATTGCCTTAAGTGGCGCAAATAGTGATTTCTTTAGTGAATATAAAATTCTAGAATTACTAAATTTTGAAGATAATTCAAAACCATTAAAAATTCTTGATTTTGGCTGTGGCGATGGTAATAGTTCTACCTATTTGAGAAAATATTTTCCTAACGCAACTATTGTTGGTATTGATGTTTCTGAAGAAAGTATTAAACAAGCTCAAAAAAAAGAATTGCCAAATACTACCTTTTCTGCATTTAATGGATTAAAAATTCCTTTTAATAATGAAGCATTTAACATTATTTTTACTTCTATGGTTTTTCACCACATTGAGCATCATTTGCATGCAGATATCTTATTAGAAATTAAACGCGTTTTAAAACAAGGTGGTATATTCTATAATTTTGAGCATAACCCAAACAATCCGCTTACAAGAAAAGTTGTGAATGAATGTGAATTCGATAAAGATGCCGTATTATTAAAACCAAGTTATCATAAAGCAATTATTGCAAAAAGTGGACTATCTTTAAAAGAAATAAAATATACCATCTTTTTTCCAAGACATAAATTATTTAAGGTTTTTCATTTTACAGAAAATTTACTATCTTGGTTGCCAATTGGAGCTCAATATTTCATAAGGGCAGAAAAAATATAGCGATTTTAAAACAAAACAACAAATATTAAGCAAAATCACAAAAGCCATTTGAACTCAACAATAGAAATATCCATAGTTAGCCCTGTCTACAAGGCAGAAAACCTAATAGACAAACTGGTTGAACGTATTATTGAATCTGTTTCAAAACTTACTGACAATTTCGAAATTATTTTAGTAGAAGACAATGGTCCTGATAATTCTTGGAAAAAAATTAAAGAAAACTGTGCTAAATATCCTTTTGTAAAAGGGATTAAATTGAGTAAAAATTACGGACAGCAACATGCTCTGCAAGCCGGTTTAGATGCAAGTAAAGCTAAATATGTTATTACCATGGATTGCGATTTACAAGATCAACCCGAAGAAATTTATAAATTGCTCAATAAAGCAAAAGAAGGCTACGAAATTGTTGCTGCAAGTCGAGAAAATCGAAAAGATGATTTTATAAAAAAATTAGCTTCTAAATGGTTCTATGCATTATTAAGTTATCTAACAGAAACCAATCAGGACAATACAATTGGTAATTTTGTTTGCTATAATAGAAAAGCTGTTGAAGCTATGAAATTAATTGGCGATAGCAACCGATACTACCCTATGTTGCAGCAATTAATTGGATTTAGCTACACAAAAGTATCTATTCAACATGCTGATCGAGAAGATGGAAAGTCCTCTTACTCTATGAAAAAGAGATTGAAATTAGCGATAAACACTATTCTTACTTTTTCAGACAAACCACTAAGACTTACTGTTAAAATGGGTGTTTTACTATCTTTTTTGTCTGTTTTAGCAGCTTTAGCATTAGTAACTATGTATTTTTTAGGAGATTATAGAACTGATGGGTGGGCAAGTTTGGCTTTATTGTTAAGTTTTTTTTCTGGAACTATTATTTCTGTATTAGGAATGGTAGGCTTATATGTAGGAAAAATATTTGAAACGGTTAAAAACAGACCCACTTATATCATAAATGAAACCATTAATTGAAAAAATTAATTTTAATATCGTTTTTATTTTTCAACAGTAACCTAGAGCTACTGCAAGCTCAGAATTTTGCTGATAAAAAGTTCTACTTAGTTGATTCTTTAAATCTAAAAACACTTTCAACTAAAGACCGAAAAACTATAGACTCTTTACTAACGGTTTACCACAAAACAAAAAACGATTCTATTCGATTAATGCAATTAAACAATCTTGTTTCTAATTGTGAAGATATTATTTGGATGAAATATAACGAATTCATTTACAAAAAATCACTAAACTTGATATCCAAATCAAAAAACAATACAACTCTTGTAAATTTTTACAAAAAAAATATTGCTTCTTATTATAATAACTTAGGTTACTATTATTTTGGGGTTGATGATTATCAAAACGCTGTCTTTTCTTTTGAAGAAGCTATTACAATCAGTAAAGAAATTGATGATTTAACAGTAATTCCAACAGCACTAAACAATATTGGCTTTATTTTTAAACAACAAGGAGATATTTTAAGGGCTTTAGAATATTATCACCAATCATTAAAACTTAATAAAGCACTTAAAGAAAAAGAAGAAATTGCTTTAGCCCTCAATAATATTGGAGGAGTTTATTTTAAATTAGAAGAATATGATAAAGCTTTAAACTATTATAGAGAAGCACTCTTAATTGAAAAAGAAAGTGGAACTCAAAAAGGAATTGCTAGATTATACAGTAATATAGGATCTGTATATACTAATCAAGAGATGAAAAAAGAAGCGATTGATTATTTTAATCAATCATTAAAAATTTACAAGGAACTACAATTAAAAAAAGGAATAGCTACTTCTTTAAGCAAAATAGCTATTTTAGAAATGAGTCTTGTAACTGATAATACACTTAACAAAAATTCCATTTTAAATCATGTATTATTAAAACATAAAGAAGCCTATCAAATTTATTCCGAAATTGAAGATAACGAGGGAAAAGCATATTCATTAAAAAACATTAGTTTAACTTATAAAGAACTAGGTGATTTAAGCTCATCGTACGATTTTGCTACTAGAAGTTTAACTATTGCTCAAAATATAGGTTTTCCTGAATCTATTAAAAATGCAGCGGCTATCTTAAAAGAAGTTGCTTATCACAAAAAAAACTTTAAGCAAGCATACGACTTACAGGAATTATATTACAAAATGCAAGATAGTATAAGCAGCTTATCTATAAAAGAGGCTACTTTACAAAAACAATTTCAATATGAATATGAAAAAAAACTCCTTGCCGACAGCATCAAAAATGTTGAAAAGGAAAAAATTATACAGGCAGAAATTGCAGCTAAAGATGAAAAAATAAAAAGACAAAGTACCGAAAGATATGGACTTAGTGGTGGTGTTTTAGTTTTATTATTATTCGGAAGTGTAATTTTTAAACGATATAAAGAAAGTCAGAAGCAAAAAAAAATAATAAATACTCAAAAAGAAATAGTTGAAGCAAAAACAAAAGAAATAACAGATAGTATCAACTATGCTAAAAATATTCAAAATTCAATATTACCAACAGAAGAAGAATTTGAATCTACCCTAAAAAATAGTTTTATTTATTACCAACCAAAAGACATTGTTGCCGGAGATTTTTATTGGATGGAGAAGCTCCCATCTAGTTCTTTCGAAGGAAGTGAAATTATCTATTTCGCTGCTGCCGACTGTACCGGACACGGAGTTCCTGGTGCTATGGTAAGTGTAGTTTGTAATGGAGCACTAAATAGAGCTATTGGAGAATACAACCTAAAACAACCGGCTGAAATTCTAAATAAAGTAAGAGAACTTGTTATTAAAACTTTTGATAGAAGTGGTGACGATTCTAAACTTAGAGATGGAATGGATATAGCACTATGTAGCTTAAAATTTAATGTTCTCAATTCAAAATTAGATCAACTTAACAACCAAAACCTGATACCCAAAACAGCAGCAATGTTAGAATATGCCGGAGCAAATAATCCTCTTTGGATTATTACAAAAAATAGTGAAGGTGAAAATGAACTCATCGAAATTAAAGCCGATAAACAACCTATTGGCAGACATTTCAGGAAAACTAATTTTAACAACCACACTGTTAGTTTACAAAAAGGAGATACTATTTATATTTTTACTGATGGGTATGCTGACCAATTTGGTGGACCGAAAGGTAAAAAAATGATGTATCGACCTTTTAAAGAATTTTTACTTTCAATTCAAGATAAAAATATGCAAGAACAAAAAATAGCTATTCAAAAACACTTTAATGAGTGGAAAGGAGAGTTAGAACAAGTTGATGATGTTTGTGTAATTGGAGTTTGTATATAATAGATAAATCAGGTAACTAAAAAATGAATAGATTAATTTTATCCTTCTTAATACTATTTAATTGTCAATTTGCTTTTGCTTCAAATCTTAACGATAAATTAATTATTGCTAATGAAATTTATTATTCAAATCCAGATTCTTCTTATATAATTTGTAAAGAAATAGAAAAACTCAATTCAAAAACTAATACTGAGTTAGCTGAAATTTATATATGTCAATCTAGATACTTGATTTTAAAAACCAAATTTGATGAAGCATCCGTTATATTATCAAAAACAATAGAGCTTTTAGAAAAAGAAAACAATTTATCACTATTAGCAAAATGTTATTCTCTAAAAAGCATCTTATTAAATAGAGTTTCCAACTTCGAACAAGCACTCTTTCATCAAAAAAAAGCTATCTCACTTTATACTGAAGCAAAAGATACTACAGGAATAATAAGCTCCCTAACAAATATAAGTTTAGATTACTTAGAAAGAAATGAAAATGATTCTGCATTGTATTACTTATCTAAATTAAAAAGGTTTGATAATAAAATGAAAGAAAAAAGTAAATATTACTTTCATCAAAACTTTGGTAAATATTATTTCAATATTAAAAATTACGATAAAGCAATAAAAGAATATAATGAAGCACTATCAATAGCTAATAAGTACAAAATGATAGATAGCAAAGCAACTTGTTTAACATTAATTGCTATAACCTACTTTAACCTTAAACAATACATAAAAGCAGAAGCAACATTACTTGAAAGTATAGCTATTGCTAATAATAATAACTTATTACACGAAGCCAATGAAGCCTACATAGTTTTAATTGAACTTTATGAAAAGCAAGAACGTTTTAAAAAAGCATTAGGAGTTAAAAAGCTAAACGATAAAATTGAAAAAGAAATATTCACCATTGAGAAGATAAATAAAATTAATGAAATTGAAACAAAACTTAGGCTATCGGAAAAAGAACAAATAATTACACAACAAGAATTAAAGATAAAAAAAGAACAACTTAATACACTTGAAGCAAAATCAAAAATATCTCAACTTATCTACTTCATTTTATTATGTATTGTCATTATTGTTTTTGTGGTAATTATATTTATACGAGCAAAAAAATTAACTTCTAAAATTAAAACCCAAAAATTATTGCTTGAAGTAAAAAGTAAAGAAGTTACTGATAGTATCAAATATGCTAAACGAATACAGTCAGCAATTTTACCATCCTTTAAAACTATAAAGGAACATCTCCCCGATTCCTTTATATTATACAAGCCAAAAGATATAGTTGCAGGAGATTTTTATTGGTTAGAGAACAAAGACAATACTGTATTATTTGCAGCAGCAGATTGTACCGGACATGGAGTGCCGGGAGCAATGGTGAGTGTAATATGTAATAATGGATTAAATAGAAGCGTTAGAGAGTACAGGTTAACTAATCCAAGTGATATTTTAAATAAAACTCGTGAAATTGTAATTTCAGAATTTGATAAAAGTGATGAAGATGTTAGAGATGGAATGGACATTGCTTTATGCAGCTTAAAGTTTAATATTTCAGATTCCAAATTAAATCATTCTAAAACATTGAAATTGAAACCTGAAACAATAGCTTTACTAAAATATGCGGGGGCTAACAATCCACTTTGGGTTGTTCGACCAATTTCTAACAACATCGAACATCAAGCACTGAACTATGAACTTATCGAAATTAAACCAGATAAACAACCTATAGGAAAACATTTTAAAAACTTATCTTTTACATCTCACTCAATAGAATTAAAAAAGAGAGATACTATTTACATTTTCTCTGACGGATATGCTGACCAATTTGGTGGACCGAAAGGTAAAAAGTTTATGTATAAACCTTTTAAAAAGTTGCTTTTATCTATTCAAGATAAAAATATGAACGAACAAAAAAAGATATTAGAACAACGTTTTAATGATTGGAAAGGAGAATTAGAGCAAGTGGATGATATTTGTGTAATTGGGGTGCGTATTTAATTTTATCAACTTTTTCTCTTAACCTCATAAATTTACAACTATTATAAATTAACTATCCTACTTTACTTCCTATAATAATTACATCATCAATTTGTTCTAACTCTCCTTTCCATTCGGTAAATGTTTTTTGAAGTATTTCTTTTTGCTTTTCCATGGTTTGTGAATTAATTACTAGCAATAATTCCTTAAACTGTTTGTAACGGAATTTCTTTCCATGAGTGCCTCCAAACTGATCGGCATATCCATCGGAAAACAAATATACTGTATCCCCCTCATTCAAATTAAAAGAATGATTGGTAAATTGTTTTACTTCATCTGTATAATTACCAATTGGAAACCTATCTGCCTTAACTTCATAAAGCTTTAAACCTGTTTCACTTTCTATATTTACCTCAACACCTTCTATATTATGTTGAGAAACTATATATAAAGGATTATAAGCTCCTGCAAATTCTAACACTTTGGTTTGTGTATTAAAAACACAAAGCGAAATATCCATTCCATCTTTAATATTAGTTTGCTCAGCACTTTGTCGTAAAGTTTCCGAAACACCTTTATTCAAATAATTCAAAATTTCGGCTGGAGATGTTACACGATATTCACCAACAATTTTATCCAATAAATTGTGCCCTACAATACTCATGAAAGCCCCTGGGACTCCATGTCCTGTGCAATCTGCTGCTGCAAAGAGAACAACATCTCCACCTTCTGGAGAGTTGGGGAGAATTTGCATCCAATAAAAATCGCCACTTACTATGTCTTTAGGATTAAACAACACAAAAGTATTTTTTAGAGATTGAGAAAACTCTTCCTCAGAAGGTAAAATAGCATCCTGAATTCTCTTAGCATAATTGATACTATCAATTATATCCTTATTTTTCATTTCAACCTCTTTACTTTTTTGAACCACTTCAGCAGTACGTTCTTTTACTTTTTCTTCTAACACATGTTTTTCCTTAATCAATGCTTTTTCTCTAAATTTTATCACCACAACAATAGTAATAACAAGAATTACAACACATAAAACAATAAACCACCATTGTTGCCAAAATGGAGGTGTAATTACAAAATTATATGTTGTTGGTGTAGTGTTCCAAACTCCGTTATTATTAGAGGCAATTACTTTGAAGGTATAGTTTCCGGGAGGTAATGGTGAATAAGTTACAAATGTTTGTTTGGTTATTGGTCGCCAATCTTCATCTAACCCTTCTAACATGTATTTGTAATTTACCGCTTCAGGGTTAGTCATACAAATGCTATTGTAATAAAAAGCAACAGCTTTTTCTCTATAACTCAACTCCATTCCATCTGCTAAAGCTCTTTCTTCTAAGTTTATCATCAGTTTATTAATGAAGGTAATTGGTTCTAACAAATTTTGTTGTTCATACCTTTTGTTTAGATGTATTAACCCTTCAATGGTTCCAAACCACAAATCACCGGCATTATCCTTATATGTCGCGTTTAATTTAGATTCAATACCCTTATACCCCATTTTATTGGTATAGGTATAAAATTGTTGCTGTTTTTTATCGTATTTGTTCAATCCTTTATTGGTACCTATCCATATATTATCTTCATTATCTATATTGATAAACGAAATGTAATTAGATAACATTCCATCTGCCACAGTAATTTCTTGTATAATTTTTTTACCATTAAAAACCAAAATACCTTTTCCATTTGTACCTATCCAAAGGTTCCCTTCACTATCTTCTATCATACATACAGCAGTAAACTGCTTTTCTAGTTTAATCTTTTGAATTTCAGCTCCATCAATTTTACTCAATCCCTTATCTTTTGCTCCCACCCATAGCACATTATTTTTATCAGTATATAAGCAAGAAATATCATTTCCTCCTAAACCGTGAGATTGAGAAAGTCTGTCTGCCAACTGATTTTCAACTTCATAATAGACCAAGCCATCTGTTGTACCAACCCATAGGTTATTTGATTTATCTACTTCTAAAGCAGTAATAAATGGCTGACTCATAAAAGCATTGATTCGGTAATTACTTTGAAATCGTTTACTTTTATAATTATACTCTAATATTCCGCCCCCCCAAGTTCCTATCCACAAATTGTCATTCTTATCTTTCTTAATAAAACGAATATCGGTATAAAACAATCCATTATTCTCATTGAATTGCTGTTTTAATGTTAGTTTATCGTTCGTTTTACTAAAAACGCTAATCCCAGCTCCTGTTCCTATCCAAAAATCACCATTTTTATCTTGCTGAATAGCTTTTGTTTGCTCGCTTAATAACCCTTGATTTTTTCCATAACTTACTAACTGAAAGCCTTTAAAAATCAGTAATCCAGTTTCTTTGCTCCCTATTAATAAATTACCTTCTCTATCCACCGAAAAACATCTAATATTATTGTCAGGTAAACCTTTTTGTGTATTTATAGTGATAATTTCTGAGTCATTTATCATTGATATTCCTCCTCCCCAAGTACCTATCCAGCAGTTGCCTTTTAAATCTTCAGTAATGGTAGTTATCCAATTGGAAGCAATACCATCTCGCACAAAGTCATAAATCTTAAATTCGTGAGCAGCTGTATATCGGTACAATCCTCCATTGTATGTTCCTAACCATAAATCACCATTACTTGCCTCATACATGCAGGTAATTTGAAAATAATTAGACATTCCTTCTATCTGAAAATTGCTGAATTCATCTTTTTGTGGCTGATATTGCTTTATCCCCACATCGGTAACAAAACAGGAATTCCCATTTTTTAAACTCAATACCTGATATACAATATCACTTAAACCATCCTGACCTTTGTATTGTTTAATTTTTAACGAATCTTTATTTGTTTCATAAGGATTAAGCACCTGAATAGCTCCTCCTTTATAAGTACCTATCCATAAATCACCATTTTTAGTAAAAGAAAATGAAGTAATATCTGCCTGAAAATTAAAAATAAAGCTTGCTTTTCCCTGTTGAATTAAAGATATCCCGCCTCCTTCATGACCAACCCATAAATTTCCTAGGGTATCTAATGCCAAAGATTTTACTCCACCTTCGGCCAATCCATCTTCAGTAGAAAAATTGGTAAACTCCTTACCATCAAAAGCAGAAAGTCCACTTGCTGTTCCCAACCAAAGTTTACCTTTTCTATCTTGAATTATAGCATAAACTCCTGATTGAGCAAGACCTTCTTTTACACTATAATTATCGAAATGATAATGTTGAGCACTAGTAAAATTGGTAAGGAGTATAAAAAAACTAATTGCAACGGACCGAGATATACTTTTCTGAAAAATATTTATAAACTTCAACTTATGAAACTATTAGAATAAAACATAAACCAAAAATACAATAAAGAATAAGATTATCAACCGATTAGTGAGAAGAATTTAATGTTGTTTTTTTAGATTTAATTGTATATTTGTTTTTATTAAAGTATTAACAATTATAAATAATAACACTACTAAATGAACAAACTTCTTACTATTATAATTGTTACAGCAACTCTTGTAAGTTGTGACTCAACAACTCAAAAAACAATCGATATGAAAGAAAAAAATAATAATACAGAAAATACTCCATTAACAAATGATATAACTCCTAAAGTAACAGGTATTGGCGGGATTTTCTTTTTTTCTGATAATCCACAAAAAACAAAAGAATGGTATGCTAAAAATTTAGGTCTTGAAGTGAATGAATGGGGAGCTAGCTTTGAATCTAGAAATGCTAATCAACCTGATGAAATTAATTATCTCCAATGGAGCCCTTTTAAAAAAGGAAGTGAATATTTTGCTCCATCAAAAAAAGAGTTTATGATTAATTATAGAGTTCAAAATATTGAAGGACTTGTGAAAAATTTGAAAAAAAATGGCGTAACTATTGTCGATGAAATTGAAACCTTTGAATATGGAAAATTTGTTCATATTATGGATGCCGAAGGTAACAAAATAGAACTTTGGGAACCTATTGACAGTGTGTTTACAGAAATGGATTTAAAAACTACTAAATAACAAAAACCTTAAAAATACAACCAGTAAAAATTAGTAGCACTATTACTATTAAACTCAACTGTAGGCAACGGGAATTTTAAAAATCCAAAAGCTCCTAACACCGTATTAGCGAATTTACTTTTAGTTTTTATACGAGTTAAATCAATATCTAACGAAAGGTAAAATTGGCGTTGACGTTCAATTTCCGGAAAAGTATTGTTATTAAATGCTCCTAACATTCCATCAGCTCCATAACCGACAGCAACATTGAGCCATTTAGGAAACTTATTTTCTTCACTTAAAAATGAGGCAATATTAGCACTCATCCAATAGGTTTGTCCATTGTAGTCCTTTAACATATTTTGAGCTAAATTTTCACCTAGTAAGTTCGGGCGTTTTTCCGAATATTCAGTTTGATGAAAAGAATATTTAAGTAATACTCGTTGTTCTTGCCAAGCCAATTGCTGAGCTATAAAAAATCCAGATCCGGCAGTATTTACAGCTACATCTCCCCAAGAAAACCCCCAATCGGATGAAAAACCGTCAAAAACTTCCACGGAAGTTAGAAGAAATAACCCCAACGTTCCGCCATACCATACCGATTTTTTCTCACTCACTCCACTCCATTTTAAAGCTTCATAACCAGCAAAGCCAACATAATAAGCCGTAACTCCATGACCAATTTTATCCATTTGGAGCCACTCGTCATTATCATTAAAAAAGTGAAACGAAGAACTCGGAACATCTTTATACCAAAGCGTATAAAGTCCTGTCATTGCAGCAGTATAACCAACCGTTTCTGCTACAATAACCGTTTTTAATCTTTTATTATTAATAGTATCCTGTTGAGCAAACAATCGGTTGCTTACTGAAAATACTATCGCTAATATGAAAAATTGGTATTTAGTAATGATGTTTGAATATTAGTTGTAGCACAAATTAATGATTAATTTCATTTATTACCACAAACTAATATAAGTTTTTCACATTCTTTGTTTTTTCCCTGACAAAACGCAGTGGAGATCAGGGATCCATATAAAAAAATCATTAGACTGGGCTCCTTGTCTTCGCTGTGCTTCGCAAGGAGAGTCAGCATTAATCACTCTACCACTTTAAAAGCAGTTCTTCTGTTTTCCGCTCTTCCTTCTTCTGTATCGTTATCAGCAATTGGAGAAGTATCTCCGTAGCCTTTAGTTAACAATCGATTAGCATCAATTCCATTGCTTACCAAATAATCTTTTACTGCTTTTGCTCTATTGTCTGATAAAATTTGATTGTCTTTTTTATTTCCAACATTATCAGTATGTCCACCTAATTCAATTTTTAAGTTCGGGTTTTCATTTAAAAAAGTTACTAATTTATTTAACTCTGCTTTAGATGTTGGTTTTAAATCGAATTTAGCTGTTTCAAAAAATACATTTTTCAACACCACTTCTTTACCCGCCTGAATTCTACTTAAAGGAACATCTTTTTTAAATGGATCGTAAGAAGTTCCATGCGTTAATTTAAAATTCTCTGAATAAAACAAATATCCTTTTTTAGAAACATTCAGTGCGTATTCTTTATTAGGAGGCAAAGAAACCAAGTATTTTCCTGTTGCTCCATCCGAAAATGAAGTTACAACAACATTACCAGTTTCTATGTCTATTAACTCAAATTTTGCAGCTAATTTATCATTATTACTTTCATCATAAACAATACCTGATAAATAAGTAACTTCCTCTGCTCTGGCATGTTCTGGCAATTCAAATTGATATAGATCTAAACTACCCAAACCACCTTCTCTATCAGAAGCAAAGTAAGCTGTCTTTCCATCAGCACTAACTAACAAACTGTTTTCATCATTATGCGTGTTAATGGGATAACCTAAATTTACAGGTGTGGTCCACTCTCCATTTTCATCTTTGGTAGATTTAAAAATATCTAATCCTCCCATACCCGGATGTCCGTCTGATGAAAAATAAAGGGTTTTTCCATCGGGATGAATAAAAACAGATTCTTCAGTTGAAGCAGTATTAATAATCTTACTTAAAGGCGTTGGTTTAGACCAAGAACCATCTGCTTGAATTTCTGTCATGTAAATATCTTGTTGTCGGTCTTGGCCTCTTCCGAAGCCTCTTATAAAATAAAGTGTTTTTCCATCAGACGAAAAAGAGGGTTGGGTTTCCCAATTTCTGGAATTTACCGGTTCTCCTAAGTTTCTTGGAAAACTCCAATCATTTCCTGATTTAAATGAATAGAACAAATCGCAACTTCCAAAGCCATTTTTACCTTTTCCGTAACCTTCATAAGGGTCGGCACAAATCGTGAAAATTAAAAAATTTCCGTTAGCCGATAAGGTTGGAGCACCTTCGTTGTTATAACTATTTACACCTTTTACATTAATACTTGTTTTCCAATTATGACCATCAAAATAACTTACAAAAAAATCTTCATTAAAACCTGTTGGCGTACTTGGATCATTTAATCTTCTGGTGTAGAGCAAGGTTTTTCCATCTGCCGAAAGAGCCGGAAAATATTCAGGAAGTTCCGAATTTACACCTTTCCCCATGTTTTTGGGTTCAAAAGGCACAGGGTTTTTCAATGCTTCAATAGCAAACTCACAATCTCTTAACCCATCGTTAGCCAGGTTTTTCATCATAAGTGGAGCATCTGTAAACTTAAAATAGTTAGTAAAATGTTTTTTAGCCTCTTCATATTTTCCAACTTTTAAAAGTAAGGCTCCTAAAGAAGCATGGGCTTCAGGAAATAAATCATACTTAGCTTCAATAGATTTAGTATAATAAATGATAGCTTGCTCGTAGTTAGCTTTTTCGGTATAAACATAAGCCAATAACAATGCTGCTTCAGCAAAATTAGGGTCTCTTTCTAAGGCTAACAAAAATTTCACTTCCGCTAAATCATTATTACGAGAATCGTATAAGCCTTTACCTTCGTTGTATAATTTAACCGCTTTTTTGTTATCAGAACTAAGGGTTGGTTGTGCTACCGTACAGTTAATTAAAAAAAGTACGCTTACTATCGATAAAATTATTTTTGTGCTAATGTTCATTTTCTTATTGTTTTATTATCTCGCAAAACGCAGATACACTAAATTATTTTCTAAATTTCTAATACTCCTACGCTATCCTACTCCAATTCGTTTTTTCTTTTACTAAGGCTGCTAAAGTAGTTCGCAAACGTACGTTTTTTTCTAATTGTAAATTAATGTCTTCTTTCAATACATCTACAGCAACATTTCTAGCTGCTTTTAAGATTATATTGTCTTTAGCTAAGTCGGCTATTTTTAAATTTAGTAATCCGCTTTGTTGTGTACCTTGTATATCACCAGGACCTCTTAATCTTAAATCTACCTCTGCAATTTCGAAGCCATCATTAGTTCCTACCATAGTTTGCATTCTTAAACGAGCATCACTACTCAATTTACTGCCTGTCATTAATATACAATACGATTGCTCTGCTCCTCTTCCAACCCTTCCTCTAAGTTGATGTAATTGCGATAAACCAAAACGTTCTGCACTTTCTATTACCATTACCGAAGCATTTGGCACATTTACGCCTACTTCAATTACAGTAGTGGCTACCATAATTTGAGTTTCTCCTTTAACAAAACGTTGCATTTCAAAATCTTTATCTTCCGGCTTCATTTGTCCGTGAACAATAGAAAGTTGGTACTTAGGTTTTGGAAATTGTCTCGATAAACTTTCATAACCATCCATCAAATCTTTATAATCCATTTTTTGAGATTCCTGAATAAGCGGGTACACCACATAAATCTGTCTGCCTTTTTCAATCTCTTTTTCCATAAAACCAAAAAGTTTTAAGCGAGAAGAATCATACTGATGAATGGTTTTAATTTCTTTCCTACCCGGAGGAAGTTCGTCAATTACAGAAACATCCAAGTCGCCATAAAGTGTCATGGCTAAGGTTCTAGGGATTGGGGTGGCTGTCATCACTAACACATGAGGAGCTGCTACGTTATTTTTCTTCCACAATTTGGCTCTTTGTTCCACGCCAAAGCGGTGTTGCTCATCTACAATAGCCAATCCTAATTGTTTGAATAGAACTTTATCCTCTAAAATAGCATGTGTGCCTATTAATATATGTAACGAACCGTTTTCTAGTTTCTCGTGAATTTCTTTACGTTCGGCAGTTTTTACAGAACCTGTAAGCAAGGCTATTTCTATAGGTAAGCCTTCAATTAATTCTTTTATTCCTGCAAAATGTTGTTGAGCCAATATTTCTGTGGGTGCTAACAAACATGCCTGAAAACCATTGTCTAACGCCAACAACATCGTCATTAAAGCTACTATGGTTTTTCCGCTTCCTACATCTCCTTGTAATAAGCGGTTCATATGATGTCCGGAACCTAAATCTTTTCTTATTTCTTTAATTACTTTCTTTTGAGCATTAGTCAGTTCAAAGGTTAATTTTTCATTGTAAAAGGTATTGAATAGTTCCCCCACTTCATTAAAAACAAAGCCTTTCATTTGAGTAGTGTTTACCGCTTTTTGACGTAATAAACGTAATTGAAGAAAAAACAATTCTTCAAATTTTAAACGATAAATGGCTTTTTTCAATAATACTTCATCCTTTGGGGTATGAACATTAATTAATGCTTCCTCTCTGGAAATGAATTTTAAATTTTGAAGCAGCTCATTGGATAATGTTTCCGGAATATTTTTATTGATTTGAACAACTAAACTTTTTTGCAGCTTAAAAATTCCTTTTGAGTTCAACCCTTTTACCGAAAGTGCTTCAGTAGTAGAATAAACCGCTTCCATGGCAATTTCGTTGGTAGGCAAGGCTTGAGTAACTTCGTCCATTTCTGGATGTGTAATGTTGTACCTTCCTTTAAATAAAGTTGGTTTTCCGTAAACAATATATTGCTGGCCAATTTGAACGGAACTTTGCAACCATTTTATTCCTTTAAACCAAACTAATTCAATCTCTCCGGTTTCATCTTTAAAAATGGCAGTCATTCTTTTGGCACGCCTTTCTCCAACAATATTTTTAGTAATAATTTTTCCTTTAAGTTGGATATAAGCTTGGTCAGATGAAATTTCCGAAATAGTATATATTTTAGATTTATCTACATACCTGAAAGGAAAATATTCTAATAAGTGTTTGTAGGTATATATACCTAATTCTTTCTTGAGCAGCTCACCCCTTTGTGGTCCTACTCCTTTTAAATATTCTATTTTGGTATCTAAAAACACTTACAAAAACTGTATCAAACAAAAATACTATTTTAATTCATCTGACGTTTTAAAAAATTACTTTAAAAGCTATATTTCTTGGCATGATATTCGTTATCTTTACAATAACAAATAATAATAATTTCAACCATCTAAAATTATAACATTATGAAAAATTTAAAAATGATATTAGCCGCAACATTAATAGTAACAGGGGCTACAATGGTAAATGCACAAGATGCTAAAAAGAAAGGCTGCGAACATGACCACAAAGGACATACTGATCACTATGAAAAAGGTGAACATATGGAAAAGATGAAAGCCGAATTAGAACTAACCGATGAGCAAGTAGCAAAAATTAAAGAAATTCATGCTAAAAGAGCTGAAGAAAAGAAAGCGTTAAAAGACAAAATGCACGAATTGCACAAAGCTGAAAAAGAAGAAATAAAAGAAGTTTTAACGGAAGAGCAAAGAGAAAAAATGAAGGCAATGCATCATAAAAAAATGGAGCATAAACAAAAAAGAACTAAAGCTCCAACAGCTCAACCAATAAAAAAACAACCCTTAGAAAAAGAATAAATTAACATTAAAAGTTACAAAAAAAGCTACCACAAAAAATGGTAGCTTTTTTTGTTTATTAGGCGTATTTTTGCACCTCAAAAAAAATTAAGCTTTATGATAACTGTTCAGAATGTTTCATTACAATACGGAAAAAGAGTGCTATTTGATGATGTAAATATAAAATTTACTGATGGAAATTGCTATGGTGTTATTGGTGCTAATGGAGCCGGAAAATCTACTTTCTTAAAAATTTTATCAGGAGAAATTTCGCCTAATTCAGGTTCAATATCTTTAGACAAAGGGAAAAGAATGGCTGTTTTAAGTCAAGATCACTCTAAATATAATAATGAAACAGCGTTGAATACCGTTTTAATGGGACATGAAAAGCTGTGGAAAGTGATGCAAGAAAAAGATGCTATTTATGCTAAACCTGATTTTTCTGATGCTGACGGAATTAAAGCATCCGAATTAGAAGCTGAATTTGCCGAAATGGATGGATGGAATGCTGAGGCGGATGCAGCATCTATGTTAAGCGATTTAGGAATTAGTGAAGACAAACACTATTTAACCTTAGAAGAACTTAGTGGAAATGAAAAAGTTAGAATATTACTAGCTCAAGCTCTTTTTGGTAATCCGGATGTATTGATTTTAGATGAGCCTACCAACGATTTGGATATTCTTACCATTAATTGGTTAGAAGATTTCTTACTGGAATTTAAAAATACTGTAATTGTGGTATCTCACGATAGGCACTTTTTAGATACCGTTTGTACTCAAATTGTAGATATAGATTTTAGTAAAATTAATTTATTCAGCGGAAATTATACTTTTTGGTATCAGGCTAGTCAGTTAGCATTACGTCAAAAACAATCTGCCAACAAAAAAGCGGAAGAAAAGAAAAAAGAATTACAAGACTTTATTGCTCGTTTTAGTGCCAATGCATCTAAATCTAAACAAGCAACAGGTAGAAAAAAAATGCTGGAGAAAATTAATTTTGAAGACATTAAACCTTCAACCAGAAGGTACCCTGCTATTATCTTTAACCAACAAAGAGATGCCGGAGATCAAATTCTACACATTGAACATTTAAGTAAAAACGGTTTGTTTAAAGATTTAAACCTAAATGTAAGAAAAGGAGATAAAATTGCTTTTGTTAGCAAAAACTCTATGGCTACAACCGCTTTATTTGAGATTTTAGAAAATAACCAAAAAGCCGATGAAGGTAAGTTTACTTTCGGACAAACCATTACAACAGCCTATTTACCTAATGAAAACGCTCATTTTTTTGATGGTAGTGACAATTTAATTGATTGGTTACGTCAGTTCTCTGAGGAAAAAGATGAAGTTTACATTAGAGGATTTTTAGGTAAGATGTTGTTTTCTGGTGAAGAAGTTTTTAAGAAATCTGATGTACTTTCAGGTGGAGAAAAAGTAAGGTGTATGCTTTCTAGAATGATGTTGGCAGAAGGAAATGTGTTATTAATGGACGAACCTACAAACCATTTAGACCTTGAATCTATTACTGCATTAAATAACTCTTTAATAGATTTTAAAGGAACCATCTTGTTCACTTCTCATGATCACGAATTTGTTCAAACCATTGCCAATAGAATTGTGGAATTAACACCAAACGGTTGTATCGATAAAGAAATGACTTTTGATGAATATTTAGAAAGTGAGAAGGTAAAACAGCAAAAAAATCAATTGTATGCATGATAAGAGGTTTGAAAACCGTTAATAGTTATTTATTAATAGTAACCTTCAAACAATTTAACTAGCTAATCAATATTGCTCTTTCTCATTAGGAAAATCTTGAGATTTAACATCTTTAATATATGCTTCTACAGAACCTTTAATTTCTTCGTATAAGTTATTATAACGTCTTAAAAACCTCGGACTAAATTCATGGGTTATTCCCAACATATCATGTAGCACAAGCACTTGTCCATCTACTCCATTACCGGCTCCTATACCAATAATTGGAATTTTAACTTCTTGAGCTACTTTAGTAGCCAAGTGAGCTGGAATTTTCTCTAAAACTATAGCAAAACAACCTGCTTCTTCAAGTAATTTAGCATCTTCAATTAATTTATTAGCTTCCTCTTCTTCCTTTGCTCTAACAATGTAAGTCCCGAATTTATAAATGGATTGAGGAGTTAACCCTAAATGTCCCATTACAGGTATTCCTGCAGAAAGAATTCTTTCAATAGATTCTAAAATTTCTTTGCCACCTTCCATTTTTACCGCATGAGCTCCCGATTCTTTCATAATTTTAATAGCAGAAGAAAGTGCCTCTTTAGAGTTTCCTTGATAAGAACCAAAGGGCATATCTACCACCACCAATGCTCTTTTTACCGCTCTAATTACAGAAGAAGCATGATAAATCATTTGATCTAAAGTAATTGGAAGCGTAGTTTCATGTCCAGCCATTACATTAGAAGCAGAATCTCCCACCAAAATAACGTCAATGCCTGCAGTATCAATAATTTTTGCTAATGAAAAATCATAGCCTGTAAGCATACTTATTTTTTCATTATTATGCTTCATCTCTTGGAGAATGTGCGTAGTAACTCTTTTTACATCATTAGAATGGATAGACATGTTATAATATTTAAAAATTAAATAACAAAACTACAAATATTGTTTCATATGTTTATTTAATTGTTTTTATAGGTCATATGTAACTCCCTACTATTAATAATTCTCTTATGAGATAAAATTTATCTTATGGTCGTTTCGTTTAATGGAAAAACCCTACATTTGTTGTTTAAATTTTAAAAACTATGAAGCACACTATTTATATTTATATCATATTCGTCTTATCAACTTTTCTTTTTTCTTGTGAAACTAAAGTTGACCTTAATGCTGAATACAAAGACATTACTGTTGTTTACGGATTAATTAACCCTAACGATAGTCTTCATTATATAAAAATAAACAAAGTATTTTTACCGGATGATGGTGTAAACGCCAATACGCTTGCCGCCAACCAAGCAAACTTTAATTATGCGGCAGACGAACTAACTGCTACCGTTGAAGAAATACATGCTACAAATGGTAATGTATTAACAACTTATAATCTAATTAGAACTGAAAACGAAATCCCTAAAGATGATGGTGTTTTTGATAACTCCATTAATGTTCTATATAAGTTTGTTGAACCTGCTATTAACAGAGAAAGTATTTATAAACTTAAAATCTATAATTCTAAATTAGATAAAGAAATTACTTCTGAAACGCTTATTGTTGGAACTACAAGCGTTACCAGCCCTACAAACCAACAAAAAATAGCTTTTTGGATTGGAGCTCCTAATAATGGAGGTTTTTCTGATAGAACTATAACCATAAATACCGGAAAAAATGCAGGTAGAATTCAAGCTAAATTAATTTTCAATTATACCAATCATTTTATTGCTTCTAGTGGTTTACCTGCTCAACCTCAAAAAGTAGTAATGAATTTAGGGGAGAATAAGACTCAAGATCCAGTTTCCGGAAATGAAATTATTGAATGGACAATGGAAGGTTCTACTTTTTTTGATAATATTTCGACATCTGTTCCCACAACATTACCCAATTTATCTCACAGAGAACTAGGTAATGTTGATTTAGAGTTTGTAATTGCAGGCACAGAGCTAAATGTTTATATGGAAGTTTCAGAGCCGTCTAATACAGTAAATCAAAACAAACCTAGTTATACCAATATTGAAAACGGATTAGGAATTTTTTCTTCAAGAGAAACTTATAAATGGTTTACAACCATAGACCCTAATACCGGTAACTTGAACCTTACATCTCCAACTATAGAAAAACTTTATTCAATGGGGCTTAGTTTTTGTTTTGGAAACAGCACTACGTCAAACTATATGTGTCCTCAATAATAATATAAAATACTTTAAAAAAGCTACTCTGAGAGTAGCTTTTTTTATTGAACAAACGCAAGCTTTTCTATTGCTACTCTCCCCTATTTTAAGTACCTTTGTATAAGCTTTATATTGTTAATTGATGTCCGCAAAAAAAGAAATATTATCTCTTGATGAAGTTAAATTACTAGTCAATACTTTTTATGAAAAAGTTCGTAAGGATGACTTACTACAAGATATTTTTAATAATGTAATTCAAGATAAATGGCCTATACACTTAGAAAAAATGTATCGCTTTTGGCAAACTGTATTGTTAGAAGAACATACTTATAGTGGTAGTCCATTTGCGCCACATGCAAATTTACCTGTTAATAAAACTCATTTTAAAAGATGGTTACTATTATTTAATAAAACCATTGATGAATTATTTACAGGAGAAAAAGCAGATGAAGCCAAGTGGAGAGCAAATAAAATGGCTGAAATATTTCAACTTAAAATTGATTTTTATAATAAAAACTCTGCAAAACCTCTAAACTAAATAACCATGATACCAAAAAGCTATGAAACCGTTACTGAAGCAGTAAACGACCTTCAAAAAAGAGGGTATACAACAAATTTTTCACTACTTACCGAGGTGGAATGTATAGAATGTAAAAGCACTTCTCTAAGATTATCTCCTGATGAATTTGAAATAGATGAAATATATAGATTTGAGGGAATGACAGATCCTGGAGACGAAATGATTGTAATTGCCATTTCTTCCAAACAACATGATGTAAAAGGCTTAGTTGTTAATGGATTTGGCGTGTATGCTAATTCAAAAATTTCTAAAATAACTGAACGTTTGTAATAAATGGAAAAACCAAAACCTTTAAAAAGACACAAAAGTATAGTTCCACTAAGCAAAGATCATCATCAGGCATTATTGCTTTGTTGGAAAATTAGAATCGGTTTTAAGAAAAACATAGCTCCTCAACGCATAAAATCTTATAGCAACTGGTTTTGGATAAATCATATTCAACCACATTTTAACATTGAAGAAAAATATGTTTTTCCAGTGTTAGGAAATAAACATGATTTAATAAAAAAAGCACTTGAAGAACACCGCAGCTTAAAAAAATTATTTGAATCTGAAACTGACATCAACAAAAACCTTAGCTTAATCGAAGAAGAACTTGAAAACCACGTACGTTTTGAAGAACGTATTTTATTTGGAGAGATACAAAAAGTTGCTACAGATGAAGAATTAAAAAACATCGAAATCCATCACCAAAATAATTTTTGTGATGATTGGGAAGATGAGTTTTGGAAATAATCTTTTGTTAATAAAAATCACCCCCACTACTTGTTAAAACACAAAAGTTTCTTATACTTTGTAAGTTAAAAAAAAGAAGAAATGATGCACCTTAAAGTTGGAGATAAAGCTCCTGAATTAAATGTAAAAGATCAGGATGGAATAACACATTCTTTAGCTGATTATAAAGGAAAAAAAATTGTGCTTTACTTCTATCCTAAAGATGCTACACCAGGTTGTACTGCTCAAGCTTGCAACCTAAGAGATAATCATAACCTTTTAAAAAAAGCAGGTTACAATATTATTGGAGTAAGTGCCGACAACGAAAATTCTCATATTAAATTTATTGAAAAACAAAACCTTAACTTCCCTCTATTAGCTGATACAGATAAAGAACTCATTAAACGATATGGCGTTTGGGGAGAAAAGAAGTTTATGGGGAAAACTTACGATGGCATTCATAGAACTACCTTTGTAATTGATGAAAATGGGATAATAGAAAACATTATTACTAAAGTAAAAACCAAAGATCACGCAGCTCAAGTGCTATCAGCATAAAATTAAAATAACTACTAAAACACACAACAATGGCAGAAGTAAACGCAGAAAAATTAAAAGCCCTACAATTAACCATGGACAGACTTGAAAAGTCTTACGGAAAAGGTATTGTAATGAAAATGGGAGATTCTCCTGTTCAAAATGTAGAAGTAATTCCAACCGGTTCTTTAACTTTAGATATAGCACTTGGTATAAAAGGTTATCCTAAAGGACGGGTTGTTGAAATATATGGTCCTGAATCATCAGGAAAAACAACATTAACTATTCATGCTATTGCTGAATGTCAAAAACAAGGTGGTATTGCCGCTTTTATTGATGCCGAGCATGCTTTCGACCCTACTTATGCTGCCGCTTTAGGTGTTGATATAGATAGTTTAATTATTTCACAACCTGACAATGGTGAACAAGCATTAGAAATTGCTGATAATCTTATCCGTTCAGGAGCTGTTGATTTACTTATTGTAGATTCTGTTGCTGCCCTTACACCAAAAGCAGAAATTGAAGGAGAAATGGGAGATTCTCAAATGGGACTTCAGGCAAGATTAATGTCTAAAGCATTAAGAAAACTTACCTCTTCTATACAAAAAGCTAACTGTTGTACTATATTTATCAATCAACTAAGAGATAAAATTGGTGTTATGTTTGGTAACCCTGAAACTACTTCGGGTGGTAATGCACTTAAATTTTATGCTTCTATAAGAATTGATATTAGAAGAGCTACTCAAATTAAAGATGGTGAAGAAATTACAGGAAACAGAACTAGAGTGAAAATTGTGAAAAACAAAGTTGCTCCACCTTTCAAAAAAGCTGAATTCGATATTATGTACGGACAAGGAATTTCTAAAGTAGGTGAAATTATAGATTTAGCTGTTGATAATGAAGTTATTAAAAAAGCAGGGAGTTGGTTTAGTTACGGAGATACCAAATTAGGTCAGGGTAGAGATGCCGTAAAGCAACTGTTATTAGACAACCCTGAATTAATGACTGAATTAGAACAAAAAATCATTGCTATTATTGAGGAAAAATAAATTCACTATGGTTTTTAGAACGCTAATTTTTATTATTCCTACGCTATTGGTGCTATTTTTTGTTTCTTGCGAAAATAGCAATTCCGTTGATAACAATAGTGAAACCACTATTGAGACAGATACTACCTTAACGGAAGAAGAACGTGCTTTAAAAAAAATAAACGAGCAACTAAAAACCGATGTAAATAATACAGGACTATACTTAAAGAGAGCCAGATTACATCAAAAATATGGCGATTATAATGCTGCTGTTAATGATCTAAACAGAGCTATAAAAATAGATTCTTTAATTCCTGAATTTTATTTATTAAAAGCTGAACTGCTTAAAGGTCAGGATAAATACAAGGAAGCTAAAGAAGCATTAGACAAATGTATGTATGTTGATAATGACAATGTTCAAGCTAGAGTTGAATTGGGATGGTTGGCACTATATGCATTTAACCATAAACAGGCATTAGATTATGCTGATGCAGCTCTAAAAAGAGATATGTATAATGCCGAAGCTTATTATCTAAAAGGAATGATATTTTTAGATAAGAAAGACACTGTTCTTGCAAAATCAAGCTTTAAAACTGCTGTTGAACAAGAAAACGATTATTATGATGCCTACATTCAATTGGGCGTACTTTATTTCTATGATAAATCTAACATAAGTGAAGGCTACTTTAAAAATGCATTGCGTATTGATCCAAATAGTTTAGAGGCACTTTATAATATTGGACTTTATTATCAAGAAAGAGGTGAGTATGAAAAAGCTATGGAACATTACCAAAAATCCATAGATATTCAACCTTATAGAGAACCTTATTTTAACATGGGATATATTCATCATGAATATTTGCAAGAATATGAAAAAGCTATAGAGTACTATACAAAAGCGATTAATGTAGAACCTAAGTATTTAGATGCTTACTTTAACAGAGGACTTTGTTATGAACTAATTAAAGATCGAAAAAAAGCCAAAGCAGATTTCCAAAAAGTACTTGAATTTAACCCTACCCACACTGATGCCGCTAAAGCATTAGAAAGAGTTTATTAATAATCTAAACTTATAAACCCATAAACCTCTAAACTCATTATTTAAATGAATTATCTATCTGTTGAAAATCTCTCAAAATCTTTTGGTGAGCGTGTGTTGTTTGAAAATATTTCCTTCGGAATAGATAAAGGTCAAAAAGTAGCTTTTATAGCTAAAAATGGTACAGGAAAATCTACTTTATTAAAAATTTTAGCAGGCGAAGCAGGTTATGATTCAGGCAATGTTGTTTTTAGAAATGGCATAAAAACAGGCATTTTACAACAATCTCCTAACTATGATGATAAGTTAACTATTTCTCAGACTATTTTTAAAACCTCTTCAGAGCAAATTGATGCTATTTTAGAATATGAAAAAGCCATTGCCAATCCTAACGATAACGAAAGAATGCAAAAAGCTTTTGAGCAAATGGATGCTTTAGATGCTTGGGACTACGAAGTGCGTATCAAACAAATATTAGGTCAGCTACAAATTCATGATTTAAACCAAAAAATTGGAGAACTTTCGGGGGGACAACAAAAAAGAATCGCTTTGGCTCAAGTACTTATTGAAGAACCTGATTTTATTATTTTAGATGAACCTACCAACCACCTAGATTTAGATATGATAGAATGGCTGGAAAACTACCTAATTAAAGATAACATCACCATTTTAATGGTTACTCATGATAGGTACTTTTTAGAGCGGGTTTGTAATGAAATTATTGAATTAGACGAAAAAACCTTATATAGATACAAAGGTAATTACAGCTATTTTTTAGAGAAGAAAGAAGAACGAGAAAATATTTTTACAGCCAATGTTGATAAAGCTAAAAACCTTTACAGAAAAGAGCTTGAATGGATGCGAAGAATGCCTAAAGCTAGAGGTACAAAAGCCAAATCGAGAGAAGATGCTTTTTATGACACCGAAAAAGTTGCCAAACAAAAGAAAGATACTTCAAAAGTAGAAATGGAAGTAAACATGACTCGTCTTGGCGGGAAAATTTTAGAACTCTACCATGTAAAAAAATCGTTTGGCGACCTCAAAATTCTAGAAGACTTTAACTATGTCTTTAAAAAACAAGAAAAAATAGGTATTGTAGGTAAAAATGGTGTGGGTAAAACAACTTTTCTAAATATTTTATTGGGATTAGAAAAAATTGATGGTGGAAAAGTAGTTTCCGGTGAAACAGTTGTTTATGGCTACTACACGCAAAAAGGAATGCAGTTTAAGGAAGAAAAAAAGGTGATAGAAGTTATTAAAGATATTGCTGAAGTAATTCCGCTTACCAAAGGTAGAAGCCTTACCGCTGCTCAATTGCTAGAAAAGTTTCTTTTTCATAAAAGTATGCACTACAACCAAATTGCAAAATTAAGTGGAGGAGAAAAACGAAGACTTTATCTATTAACCATTTTAATTAAAAACCCCAATTTTTTAATTTTAGATGAGCCTACCAACGATTTAGATGTAATGACATTAAGTGTATTGGAAGATTTTTTAGAAGACTTTCAGGGTTGTTTAATAATTGTTACGCACGATAGGTACTTTATGGACAAACTAGTTGACCACCTCTTTATTTTTGAAGGTGATGGAAAGGTTAATGATTACTTAGGGAAGTATTCTGATTACCGAGAAGAACTAAAACAAAAACAATTGGCAGATAAAAAGTCGGAATCTGCTAAAGCCAACAAAGCTCCTGAAAAAAAAACCGAAAAAATAGCTACTCCTAAAAACAAACTTAGCTACAAAGAAAAGATTGAGTTAGAACAACTTGATAAAGACATTGAGGCTTTAGAAAGTAAAAAAGCAGAATTGATGAAGGTTTTAGAAAAAAACCAAGCCAACCATGAGGAAATAATTAAGATTACCACCCAACTTGGTGAAATTAGTACTCAGCTAGATGAGAAAGGTGAAAGATGGCTGTATTTATCTGAATTTGAGTTTTAAATCTCTCATACAACATTTTTTACTCCACTTCTACCTGAGTGTAATAATGGTTTATTTTACTGCTTAATTTTCTAAAATAATCTTCTTCAAGCCATTTTAAATAGTTTTCGGTGCTTTTGCAAATATTGTAAGAATACAATCTAATCCTATAAGCAATATCATCTTTTAAAAATTTAGACAAATAACGAGCATCCATGATGTCTTCACTATTATCTATACACATTCTTAAATGCTGCTCTATTGATTTATCTAACACTATTTTTGGTTTCTGACCTTTTTTTAGTGTCTCCTGATAAGCTGCATCAACATCAAAATCAATGTTTTCAGAATTCTTGAACATTGCCCTCACGTCTTCCGGCATTTTATATTTAAATTTCTTTTCTATATCTTCATCAGAAAAAATATTGCTTAAAAAGAAATCCGGATTTCTAAATATTTCGTGCCAATCAATTGCACTATCCCATGGACCGAAACGTGCTGCATTGTTTCCTAAATCTATAACAGTAAAATCTCTTTTGTTTGGTAAAACCCTAGATCCCCTACCTATCATTTGATGATAAAGCGTAAGCGAACGGGTTGCTCTGTTTAAAATAATAGTCTCCACTGTTGGTTCATCAAACCCTGTTGTTAAAATTCCTACAGAAGTCAATATAGCATCGGGAGTCTCTTTAAACCATTGTAAAATGTCTCTTCTCTCCTCTCCTGTATTAGTGTTGTCTAAATGCCTAATGTTTAAGCCTGCTTTTTTAAATGTATCAAAAACATTTAAAGAAGTGTTTATTCCGTTATTGAAAATCAATGTTTTTTTTCCTGAAGATCTTTCATAATAAGCTCTTAACAGCTTTTCCAACATTGGAAAATCTCCATAAAGTAATTCTGACGATTTAACCGTATAATCACCATTTGCTCCAATTTTTAATACACCTAAACCAACATCATAACAATAAGTTGTTGCCTTAGCTAAAAAACCTTTTTCAATCAAGGAGGGAATAGAATCACCAACAATCAGTTCCTTATAGTTTTGAAACATAGGTAGATTAATATTAGAGCTTAATGGAGTAGCGGTAACACCCAACACAGTACAATCTGTAAAGTGTTTAAACATCTTACGAAAAGAGTTATAATGAGCTTCATCAACTATAACCAACCCAATATCATCAATTTCTATGGCTTCATCTCTAAATCTGTTATTTAGCGTTTCTACCATAGCTACAAAGCAATCAAAGTCATGTTCGTCAGGAAGTGATTTAACATTACTATCGATAATTTTACACCTTACATTAAACTCTTCCAACATTTTAGAAGTTTGATTACAAAGCTCAATACGATGCGTAAGTACCACTACTTTTTTACCTGTAGATTCTATAAATCTTTTAGCAATTTCTGTGAAGATTACAGTTTTTCCACCTCCTGTCGGAAGTTGGTAAAGTAAATTATGATTAGAAGGGTTTTTAGCTAAACTTGCAAATATTTTTTCTATCGCATCATGTTGATAGTCATATAGTTTCTTACCTGTAGTTCGTTCTAGTTGATCCGTTTCAATAAAAGCCATAAATATTCAATGCCATTAACAGTGGGTTGCAAAGTTACGAAAATGATTTGATTCTACTTTACACTGTTGCAAATACTACAAGCCATCAAGTAAAGTCGTTAAGTTTGGATCTGTAATGGCTGATAGACTAACTTCTAAAGTAGTGTTAGCACTTATTGTCATCGTATTGTAATAATGAAAAAGATTTCCACCTCCATCAACAGCAATCATTACTATTTTAACACTTGTACCGGTTGGAATTAATCCTGAAGTCATGTTATAAACCTGCATTACAGATTTAGTTGTAGGGAAATAAATAAAAATTCCAACATTCTCTAAATAATCCGTACTCGATGTAAATGAAATTGTATTTCCTGAACCATTATTAGCTAACTTACCACAATTCAACCACCCCAACCTTGCAATTAATGCTTCATAACCATAAGGAATAATATTAAATGTAGGGCTAACAGAAGTAGTTACCCCCAAACTAGCAGGATTATCTGTCCAATCGAAAAAACTTCCTGTATCAAAACCATAAAAAGCATTCATATTATTTTTTGGAGCTCCATTTGGCATTTGTACTCCATAAGCACAATTCGGACGAAGTACTAAATCCTGATTATTTTTAGTTGCTCTAACTCTTATTTCTCCATCTGTTTCTAAAATATTTCCCGCAGCAACTGTTGGCATTTGCCAATACATCATATCTTTTGGGGTGTAAAGCTCAACTAATTTAACAGAAAATGGATAATGAACAGAATCTCCATTTGGAAACATTAAACAATCTTTGCCCGCGAGCAATTTTGTACCTTGATTTCCAACAATAGTATCATTAGAAGGTCCATTAATAACGAACTCTTGTTCTTGCTGTTTTTTCATATCTAAATAGCTGTTAACAGGTTCGTATTCATTTTTAGACTTTTCAATTCTATCTTTTTTACAAGCGTTAAGAGAAATAATAAAAATTCCTACTATCGATAATAATCCAATTTTTGTTTTCATATAAGTTATTTTTAATGATATGCAGGACATAAAGTTGCCCCTCCTTTTCTTCTACCTCCGTATTTACCACCATTGCCTGATGATGAGTTACATCCAAAAATATATAAAAGTCCTAGTCTTAAATGTGTCTCTTGAAATTTAAAATTATACCTGTACTCTAAGAACGGACGAAGGCATCTGTTGGTTGTAATTCCTGCTCCAACTTCTGCATTCCAGTTAGAAGCCTGAGCCCCATCCATTGTAGATTCTTCATGATTTGCCCATAAATTATAAGCTCCATGTGCCAGTAAATAAAAATTAAAGGTGTTTCCTCTAATAATTTTTTGTTCTAAACCCAACCCAAAATAATATTCATTAATTTTATTAAAGCCAGGGTAATAAGCCACCTGAGGAACAATACTTAAACTACTATTCGGAAAAAAACTTACCCTAGCTCCAAAACCAAAACTTTCTGTTTGAAAATTGTACATAGCATCTGCACCAATACCAACATTTTGAGCTTTTGTAGTAGCAGATAAGAAAGTTATCAAAAATATGAAAATTGATTGTTTAATCATCGAGCCAAATTATAACATTTTTTTATGAATTGAAATTTTTTTTATCAACAGCCGTTAATCAATTACTATTCCATAAATGCTTATTTTCTATATGAGTTGTTTACTTATTTTTGCACCCTATTATTATGAATAAAGAAACAATTGTATTTATCAAAGATAACAAACACAAAAATGTGAATGATATTGCTTTGTTGCTAAGTAAAAAAGAAAAACTTGATGCCAATTTTATTATCAACCAAATAAATGGTTTACAAAAAGCCAAAAACAAACTTCCTACTTTTTATAATACACCTGAAATTATTTTTCCATCCATAAAATCTATGGAACAATGTTCATCAGAAAAAACCGCTTTGCTAAAAACAAAAATGATTAACGGTAATAGCTTGATAGATTTAACCGGTGGCTTTGGTGTTGATACTTATTTTTTCTCTAATTCTTTTAAATTAATAGATTATGTAGAGCCAAATAAAGAATTACTAGAGGCTGTTCAACATAATTTTAATTTATTAAATACTAAAATTAAATTCCATAATACAACAAGCGAAGCTTTCTTGAGATCAAACAAAACACATTTTGATGTTGCTTATATAGACCCTGATAGACGTAATGAAAATAAACGTATTTTTAATTTAAGCAACTGTTTTCCTAACGTTATTGAGCTGCTGCCAACAATCTTATCTACTGCAGATAAACTATTGATAAAAACCTCTCCATTTTTAGATATCAAACAAACATTAGAAGCATTAAAAACAGTAAGCAAATGTTTTATTGTTGCGGTAAAAAACGATTGTAAAGAAGTCCTCTATTTGGTAGAAAAAGAAAAAAATAAGCCTACTGAAATTATAACCTATAATTTAGATAAAAACGAAGACGTTTTTAAATTTACTTACGAAGAAGAACAAGACACTACTTCCCATTTTAGTCAACCTAAAAAATATTTGTATGAACCAAATGCTGCGATAATGAAAGCTGGAGCTTTTAAAACCATTGGCAATCATTTCGAGTTAGATAAACTTGCTCAGCACACCCACCTATATACTAGTGACAAATTAATTAATGATTTTCCTGGAAGGATTTTTGAAATTAACAATATAGCAGATTATCAGAAAAAAGAGATGAAAAAATTAGGTATAACGAATGTGAACATTAGTGTTCGCAACTTTCCTGATGCGATTGCTGTAATTAAGAAAAAACTTAACCTTAAAGATGGCGGAAACTGCTATTTATTTGCTGCTACCAATTTAAATAATAAGCCTATTTTAATCCTTACAAAAAAAAAATGAACTGACTAACATGTTGGGAGTAAGCTTAAAGTTAATTAACTTTACACTCTGAAAACTACTTAAAAAGTGATGAACAGATTATTACTTATATTTCTTTTACTCATTTCTTTTCTTGGTTGCAAGAAAGATAATAATGCGAACATACCTTATGTTCCTGTAAATATTTACATGCAAACTACCGACCCTCAATTTATAGAACTTAATGCTGTAAATAGCTGGATTTATTTAACAGGAGGTTCTAGAGGGATTATTGTTTATAAAGTTTCTAATGACCAATTTAGAGCGTTTGATAGGCATTGTACTTTCCAACCGGAAAATAGTTGTGCATTGGTTAGTGTAGAAACCAATAATATTTCTGCTATAGACGATTGTTGTGGATCTCAATTTTTAATTACAGATGGTTCTGTTCTAAGAAGTCCTGCTGTAATGCCTTTAAAAGAATACAACACTTCTTTTGATGGAGCTACCTTAAGAATTTACAATTAAATCATTGTTTCAAGGCAACTAAAACTGTTCTAAACAGTCTATGAATCAACTGTTTTAATTACATTTGTACATTGCAACACAATTTGGTGCTATTTTGAAAAACTACTTACTCATAATCAGTCTTCTATTAGGTTTTTCGGCTCTTGCCCAACGACCCTATATTGAGTTTAAAGAAAACAAAGGTCAGTGGCACAAAAATGTACTCTACAAAGCAAAACTACCTGCCGGGGAATTATTTTTAGAACAAAATAGTTTGACTTATCAATTTTTTAACGAAGCCGATTTACTAAGAATAGAAAAATTACATCATAACTTTATTAAAAATCCTACTGCTGCTGATTCTATTATTAATTTACACGCATTTAAAGTGAAATTTAAAAACGCTCTAAATGCTACACCGCAGCCTGAATCAATAAGACCTGACTACGAAAATTACTTTATTGGAAATGATAATTCCAAATGGGCTTCCAATGTGAAGAAATACGAAGAAATGACTTATCATCAACTGTACAACAACATTGATTTGGCATTTTATTTAAAAGATGGGATTTTCAAATATGATTTTATTGTTGCTCCAAATGGTAACCCTCAAGACATACAACTAACTTATGATGGTATTGATGAACTTTTTATTAAAAACGGTAATTTACACATCAAAACATCAGTAAATGAATTAATTGAACAAAAACCTTATGCCTATCAGAACATTAATGGTAAAGAAAAAGAAGTGAAATGTTTATTCCAATTAGACAACAATACGTTAAGTTTTCATTTCCCGAAAGGATATAACACCAACTATCCATTAATTATAGACCCTGCTCTAATTTTTGCTTCTTATTCTGGTGCTACTGTTGATAATTGGGGCTACACCTCAACATTTAATGATTTAGGAAATTTATATGGAGGAGGTGTTAGTTTTGGAGTTGGCTACCCCGTTACCACCGGAGCAATACAAACCACTTTTGGTGGAGGAGCTTTAGATATTTCTATTAGTAAATTTTCACCAAATGGTTCTTCATTAGAATATTCTACTTATTTTGGCGGAGGTAATTCCGACTACCCTCATAGTATGATAGTGAATAGCAATGATGAATTATTGGTTTTTGGGACAACTGCTTCCAATAATTTCCCCACAACACCAGGAGCTTATTCTACAACACTTGCGGGAGCTTATGATGCTTATGTGATTAAATTTAGTGCTAATGGACAAACATTATTAGCTTCAACTTATATTGGGGGAACAGGAAATGATGGTTTAAACAATCTACAACCACTTAAATACAATTATGCTGATGAACACCGAGGAGAAATTATTGTTGATACCAACGATGACATTTTTGTAGCTACAGTAACTTCTTCCTCAGATTTTCCTGTAACAGCAGGAACAATACAATCTGCTAATGCAGGTGGGAATGATGGTTGTGTGTTTAAACTTTCTTCTAACCTAAATACGTTACTTTTTAGTACTTATATTGGAGGTACAGGAACAGACGCTGCTTACTCCCTTCAATTTGCAAGTAATGGTGATATTTTAGTCACTGGAGGAACTACCAGTAATGACTTCCCAACTACATTAGGAACATTAAACCCTACAAGCTTAGGCAATACTGACGGTTGGTTAATGAAAATAAATAACAACGCAACATCAATTCTTGCCAGTACTTATATTGGTACAGCAAATGATTACAATCAATGTTATTTTGTACAATTAGATACTGCTGACAATGTTTATGTGGTAGGACAAACAAGAAATGGCTACCCAATTTTTCCTGCTACAGTTTACAACAACCCTAGTAGCGGACAGTTTTTACATAAGCTTACTAACGATTTATCTACAACTGTATTTTCAACTACTTTTGGTACAGGTTCTGGCTTTGTTGATATTGCACTCTCTGCATTTTTGGTGAATGAATGTAATTACATTCTACTCTCTGGATGGGGAGGTGCTGTAAACTCAAATGCTTTAGCTACAAATAGTACTACCAACAATTTACCCATAACTGCTAATGCATTACAACCGACAACAGATGGCAGCGACTATTATTTAGCCATGTTCTCAGAAGATGCTGATAGTTTAATGTATGCCACTTTTTTTGGTGGTAATGCCAGTTTCGACCATGTTGATGGAGGAACTAGTAGATTTGATAAAAAAGGTATTGTTTACCAAGCCGTTTGTGCCTCCTGTTTTGGTTCTACATCAGATTTTCCAACTACTCCAGGAGCTTGGTCAAATACTGATAATGGCCCTAATTGTAATTTAGGTGTTTTTAAATTAGATTTATCTAGTTTAACTGCCGATGCTGAAGTGTTTACTACACCCTATTATTGTGTTGGAGATACTGTTCAGTTTCAAAACTTAAGTAATGGTGGTGTAACCTATTTTTGGGACTTTGGTGATGGATATACCTCAACAGATTTTCAACCAACTCACGTATTCGACTCAGCAGGAACCTATCATGTAATGCTAATAGCACTCGACTCTGTTTCATGTATTTTAGTAGATACTGACTATGTTGATGTCTTTATTGCAGCTCCACCAACAGCTATCACTAATCCAATTAATGGAGTTTGTAGAGGAGACTCTATTCAACTTAATGCGAATGGTGGTGCTAGTTATGTATGGTCTCCAAATTATAATATTTCTAACGATAGTATTGACAATCCATTAGTATGGCCAGATACCACTACCCTTTATACTGTTGTAGTTCATGATAGTTGCGGAATAGATACCGCAGAAATATTAGTCACCGTTTTTCAAAAGAACATTAATATTAACCCTGACACAATGGTTTGTTTGGGACAGAGTGCACAACTCACAGCTTATGGTGGTGTAAGCTATTTGTGGCAACCTGCAGCAAGTCTTAACAATAATGCTATTGACAACCCTATGGCTACACCAAGCATAAACACCACTTATACTGTTGAAATAACTGATAGCAATAATTGTACCTGGGATACTATCACTACTGTATTAATCGATACTGTTTTACCTAATGCCATAACTATGGATGATGATACCATTTGTCAAGGTGATACCATTACCATTTACGGCTCCGGTGGACAAACTTATTCATGGACACCGAACTCGACACTAGCCACTCCAAATGATTCCACTACTTTAGCTTATCCAACACAAACAACAACTTATATTTTAGAAACTGCCAACGGTTGTGGAAATGATTTTGATTCACTAACTATTTACATCATAGAAGTGCATGCTGATATTGTGAACGACACATCTGTTTGTATTGGAAACAGAGCTAACTTGTGGGCAAATGGAGGTGAAAGCTATTATTGGTCACCAACAATGGGACTTAACAACAACACTAACCATAGCATCTCTCCTGAAATTTATGTACCCATAACTTATTATGTAGATATAACTGATAGCAATGACTGCGTTACTACTCTTTCTGTTTTTGTGGATACCTTAAGCAACCCAATAGTAAATTTAGATGATGATATTGAAGCTACTTGGGGAGAAACAGTTCAACTTAATTCCAATTCCAATGGAGTTCAATACACATGGACACCTAAAGAAGGATTAACCTGCTCAGATTGTCCTAACCCGATAGTAAATGCTCAGGCATCTTCTACTTATTATTTAACCGTTTTAGGAGCTAATGGATGCTATAGTTATGATACCATAAGTGTATTTTTTGATGGTGCTATTTATGTTCCTAACTCTTTTACTCCCGATGGAGATGGAATTAACGATATTTTCTATGCTTATGGTGTGGACATAAAAGAGTTTGAATTGTATATTTTCGACCGTTGGGGAGAAAAGCTTTTTTACTCAGATGATATGGAGAATGGTTGGAACGGAACTTATAAAGGCACTTTAGTTAAAAATGACACTTACGTTTGGAAGGTGATTTTTAAAGATGTACTCAATAAACGAGGTGAGTTAATTGGTACAGTTACATTGATAAGATAACTAATAAGGATCTACATCTATAGAAATTCTAACAGATTTATAATTACTAAAAGCTTCAAAATGATGCTTTACCTCTAAAATTAAATCTCGTGCCTTAGTTACCGAAATTTTTCTTTCAATCTTTATTAAAACTTTCTTCTGATAATAATTTTTAACTCTTGACACTGCAGGATATTCAGGTCCTAACACACGGGTACCAAACTTCTTTTTAAGTGCATTAGTAAACTCATCCGCTCCTATATTTAATTTATTTTGGTCTTTATGCTTTAATGTAAAACTAATTAACCTACAATATGGTGGGTAATTAAACTTTTTACGTTGCTGCATTTCATCAGTAAACATCTCTAAATAATTACTATCCATTACTTGCCTAATAATAGGATGATATGGCTCATAAGTTTGGATAATTACTTTTCCTCTTTTTGTCCTCCCTGCTCTACCACTTACCTGACTCATCATTTGATAAGCCCTTTCAAAAGCTCTAAAATCTGGAAACTTAAGCATGTTATCGGCATTTAATATCCCAACTAAAGAAACATTATTAAAATCCAACCCTTTAGTAACCATTTGTGTACCTACCAACACATCTATTTGATGTTCCTCAAAATCATTGATAATTTTTTGATATGCATTTTTGCTTTTAGTACTATCAGCATCCATTCTTGTAATTCTAATTTTTGGAAAAAATAATGCCAACTCCTCCTCTATTTGCTCTGTTCCAAAACCTTTTAGTGAAATTCTACTACTTCCGCAAGCAAGGCATTTTGATGGCATATTTTTAGAAACACCACAATAATGACACTTTAGCTGATGCGTATATTTATAATACGTTAAAGAAACATCGCAATTGTTACATTCAGGTACATTTCCGCAATCTTCACAAATCATATAAGGAGCATAGCCTCTTCTATTTTGAAACAAAATAACTTGTTCTTTATTCTTAAAAGCTTCCTCCATATTTTCTATTAATAATGGCGAAAAATGAGATTTCATCTGCTTTTTTCTTGTAGCTTCCTTAATATCCGCACAAAGTATTTCAGGCAATAATACTTTTCCATGTCGGTAATTTAATTCTACCAATCCGTATTTATTTTCTTTAGCATTCCAATAGGTTTCAATAGCAGGAGTTGCCGAACCCAACAATACTTTTGCTTTATGAAGTTTTGCCAACACTATGGAAGCATCTCTGGCATTATATCTAGGAGAAGGATCGAACTGTTTAAAAGTGTTTTCATGTTCTTCGTCAATCACTATTAAACCTAAATTATTATAAGGAAGAAACATTGCCGAACGAGCTCCCATAATTATCTGAAACCTCTTATTTTCTTTATTAGCAGATAAATTAAAATTCAACACTTCATTCCACACCTCTACACGTTCATTTTCATTAAATTTAGAATGATAAACCCCAACAGTATCACCAAAAACTTTTTGCAAACGGACAATCAATTGAGTTGTTAAAGCAATTTCGGGTAACAGATACAGTACTTGTTTGCCTTCTTTAATCACCTCTTTAATAAGCTGAATATAAATTTCTGTTTTTCCGGAGCCTGTTACACCGTGTAGCAAAACAGTGTCGTGTTGTTTGAAAGAAGTTTTAATCTCGTTATAAGCTGTTACCTGATGTTCGTTAAGCAAATTTACGTCTTCCACCTCTTTTCCGTAGTCATCTAACCTATTAACAACTACATCATAAATCTCAAAAATATTTTTTTCAACAAGCTGATTAATAACACTACTACTTACATTAGCTTTTTTTTGAAGATTTAGTTTAGCAACTTCATAAGTAACTTGCTGATAACGGTTGGAAAGCTGCACAAAACTCATTAATGCTGCCAATTGTTTTTTAGCTCTCGATAAATCATCAAAAATTGAAGGTAGATTATCTTCATTATCTGCAAAAGCTGTCAGTCTAACAAACTGAACTACTTTAGGTTTATATTTTTCATTAATTTCTTCTACAACTATTATGATGTTTTTTTCTATCAGTGATTTTATAATTTGATGAATATTTTTTACAGAAAGAATTTCTGCAACATCACTAAGGGTTAGCACTTCTCTAATTGTTAATGCTTCATGTACTTGGTATTCATTATCAGTTAAATCATCAACATTAAATTCAGTATTTCTATTGATTACAAATTTTGTTTCGCTAGATAGTTTCAAAGCTCCAGGTATAGCGGCATTAAAAATATCTCCAGGATAAGCAAGATAATAATCAGCTATCCAATCCCAATGTTTAAGTTGTTTCTCATTTACAATAGGGTGGTTATCTAATATAGCATATAAATATTTTGCTTGATAATCTTTTGGTGGAGTGTGGTGTTTAGCTTTAACTAAAGCAGTATATAATTTACCTCCTCTACCAAAAGGCACAATAACTCTTTGACCAATGATGACGTCATCATTCAATTCATTTGGCACCCTATACGTAAAAAAGTTGGGGACAGGCAAAGGTAATATCACATCAATAAAGAGGGTGTCTAACATAATAAAAAGAAAGTTGTAAAAATAAGAAAACAACCACCGCAATAACAAACATGCTGTAGTTGTTTTCTAACTATTTTAATAACTTTCGCTGATTTACTACCTCAAAAGCGTTACCGTTCTTTTTTCCAAAACTATTGATTCGCTAGCGTAAGTTCCTTTAATAATAATAAAGTATGTCCCTTGAGGTACTTTATTTCCACTTTTGTTTTTACCATTCCATTCAAATAAAGGGTCATTACTTTCGTAAATTTTAATTCCCCATCTATTATAAATTTCTACAGTGATATTGTCATTACACCTATTGTGAATTCCATCAATTTTATATACTTCATTTAAACCATCACCATTTGGAGTAAAAACATTAGGAATAATCCTCAATGTGTCTTCTGGAGGTACTACACTTACGAAAAAACTTACGCTATCTTCAGCTCTACCTGCACAACCTAATGAAAAAGAATTTACTTTAAAATCAAAAGTTTTCCCAATCAGTTCGCAGTCGGTTGGTTGCCAACAAAAACCTGTTGCTACAGTACCTAAATTCCAATATGCATTTTCAGTTGTATCATATTGGTTAGCAGGAATGGTTACCGAGTTAATTCCATAATCATAAAAATATTCATACATATTTGGGTTTGTTGAAACAGGAGTTAAGTTAGGGGTATAAGCACCTAAACCATATATATTAGAACTTACATCAATAAAAACGGTATCTCCAACATCTGGATCCTGAAACACTAAACTTTCACAAAATAAAGATTCAAAAGGAACCTTTAATGTATCTCCATTAGATAAATTATTTAAAAAATCTGGAGGAGTATCTGTTGTACAATTTAAACTCTCATACTGAGCGTCTCTTCTAGTTTCACCAATTTTAACTCCATTTCTAAACTCCTCTACCTTAACAGCAAAAACAAATGTGCCAATTACAGTAGGACTTGCTGTCATAACTCCAGTTAAAGAATTAATTGACATCGGAGGTGTTCCTCCTACAATATTTGCTAAACTATATCCTGCTGACCAATTTACAGGATTATATGGACCCGCTCCTGCTGGAACATCATTCAATGGTTCTGATAAAGAATAATACAAAGAATCACCATCAACATCAGTAACTGAAAAATTAAAATTCTTTGACGCATTAACACATAAATAGGCATCCATTGGATAGGGTCCCATATCCGGATTAGAATTATTTAATGTCGCAGCATTACCTGGGTCAGGTATTTCACAATAAAATGTCATTCCTGCACTTGAAGGACTGGTAATATTAGTTATTGAAGCATTTCTACAACACACTTGAGCAGATAAATAATACCCATTTGGATTATCGGCTATAAAAACATTTTGAGTAAATATCCCTTCATCAACACAAAGACCTGTAGGTGTAAAACAAGCATCGCCAAAAGGTAAATTAGCATTTATAATTGGATTGTTAATAGTTATAGTATTGATATAAACATTGGTTACCTTATCATAAATATCTACATCAAATGCTGTATTCATACTAGCAGAACCTGGACTACAAGAACGAAAAACCCTTAATTGAATTTGAAAGTCATTTTTTGTAGGCCCTACCCATTTTACAGTTAAATCTCCACCAACTATATGACTGGCTTTTAAAGAAAATATAACTACTACAGTTAAAACTATTAAACCTAATCCTTTTTTCATTATATTATAACAATTTAAATTTCATTTTTTAATCCATATATCTAAAGAGACAAGATGAACAATTCATTTGTTTGGTTGCATACTTATAAAAATAATTTAAAATAGAATTCTTATGATATACTTAAATAGTATAAAAAATGCTACTATTTATAATATTTAATGGAATATAGCTATTTTTGTCGCTTATTAAATTTTAACTATGAATTTCAAGCAACTTACACTATCTATTTTTTTGATATTAACTATTGTTTTATCTATCAATGCCCAGAACGGAACTATTAGAGGATTTATTTACAACGAAAAAACCGGAGAATCTGAAATCGGTGCTACAGCCTATTTAAAAGGTACTACTATGGGAGCGGCATCAGATGTTAATGGATTTTACTCTATTACTAAGATTCCAGCGGGTAATTATACTTTAATGGTAACCTCTTTAGGTTTTGATACTGTTAAAATTGCTATCTCTATAAAAAAAGATGAAATTATTAATCAAAAAATATATTTAAAGGAAGGTTCAGTAATGCTGAATACTTTTGAGCTTTCGGCTGAAAAACAAGAAGCAAGAACCGAAGTAAAAATGTCTGTTTCTAAAGTAACTCCAAAAGAAATAAAATCTATCCCTTCAATTGGTGGCGAACCTGATATTGCTCAATATTTACAAGTTTTACCTGGTGTAACTTTTACCGGAGACCAAGGCGGACAACTTTATATTCGTGGTGGCTCTCCAATTCAAAACAAAGTGTTATTAGATGGCATGATTATATATAACCCCTTCCACTCTATCGGTTTATTTTCTGTTTTTGATACGGATATTCTTAAAAGTGCTGATATTTATACTGGTGGTTTTAATGCGGAGTACGGTGGTAGAATTTCTTCTATAATGGATATAACTACCAAAGACGGAGACAAAAACAGATTGAGAGGGAAAGTTTCTGCAAGTACCTTTAGCTCGAAACTAACTCTTGAAGGACCTGTGTTTAAAAGTAAAAAAGATAACGGAGGTGCAACAACTTTCGTTTTATCTGCAAAACATTCTTACTTAAACGAATCATCTGAATTATACAAACCATATTTTGAATCTCTAAGTTCTGAAAATGCAAGAGGAATAGATACTGCCGGATTACCTTATAACTTTACTGACATATATGGTAAAGTAACTTTTGGAGCTAATAATGGTAGTAAATTTAGCTTGTTTGGGTTTAATTTTCAAGATGGTGTTGATTTTCCAGGAGTTTCTAACTTAAAATGGAACTCTAGCGGTGGTGGTGGTAATTTTGTTTTTATCCCGGCTTCTTCAAGAACTTTAATTGAAGGTGTTGTTGCTATTTCTAACTATGAAATTATACTAACGGAAGCCGATGAAAATCCAAGAAGAAGTGAAATTAACGGATTTAATATAGGAATGGACTTTACTAGTTTTTCCGGTGATAACCAATTCAAATATGGTTTTGAAGTACTCGGCTTTGGAACAGATTTTCAATTTACCAATTCTGTTGGTAGATTAATTCAGCAAAAAGAAAGCACCACAGAACTTGCTGGTTTTTTAACTTATAGAATTAATAAAGGTAAATCTGTTATAGAACCAGGCTTAAGAGTCCAACATTATGCTTCTTTGGGAAATACTTCAATAGAGCCAAGACTTGGTTACAAATACAACTTATCTAACAACATCAGATTAAAATTAGCCGCAGGAATGTATTCTCAAAACCTTATTAGTGCTAATTCCGATAGAGATATTGTAAACTTATTTTATGGTTTCTTATCCGGTCCTGATAACTTACCCGAAAATTTCACCAATAAAGACGGAGAGACAAAAGAAATTGGACATAAATTACAAAAAGCAAATCACTTAATTACAGGTTTTGAGTTAGATGTGGCTAAAAATATTACTTTAAATGTTGAAGGATATAAAAAATGGTTTACGCAGTTAACCAATACCAACAGAAACCAAGTATTTAATGAAAATGACCCCTCTGCAGCTGATAAAGCAGACATCTTTAAAAAAGAATTTATTATTGAAACAGGTGAGGCTTATGGTATTGATTTCAGTTTAAATTATAAAACTGCCAGAGTTAACTTAAACGCTATTTATTCGCTTAGTAAAGTAGATAGATGGGACGGTATAACCGAATATAACCCTGTTTTTGATAGAAGACATAATGTAAACTTAGTTGGTATTTACACATTCGGTAAAGGTTTAAACTGGGAATTTAGTGCTCGTTGGAATTTAGGTTCAGGTTTCCCATTTACTCAAACACAAGGTTATTACGAAGGAATGGGATTTGCCTCTGCTGACCAAGATTACACAAGCTCTAATGGAGATTTAACACTTCAATTAGCCGATCTTAATCAAGGTAGACTTCCATACTACCATAGGCTAGATATGAGTTTGAAAAGAAAATTTGTAATAAGTAAAAACTCTATTTTAGAAGCTAATGTAGGCGTTACTAATGTTTATAACAGAAACAATATCTTTTATGTAAACAGAGTAACTGCAGAAGAAGTTTATCAATTACCATTACTACCTAGTTTCGGTTTAAGCTTAACTTTTTAAAATAAAAACAAAAACAAATCAATTCTTTTTCAATAAAGAATTGCATGAATAAAAAAAAATGGTAAATTTGCGACCGTTTTTAATTAAAAAATATAGAAAATGTATGCAATTGTAGAAATAGCAGGGCAACAATTTAAAGTTGAAAAAGACCAACAAGTTTTTGTGCATCGTTTAGAAGACAAAGAAGGAAGTAAAATTACTTTCGACAATGTTCTTTTAATTGATAACAACGGAAAGGTAAATGTTGGCGCCCCAGCTATAGCAGGTGCTAGTGTAGCTGCTAAAGTGCTTGAGCACTTAAAAGGAGACAAAGTAATTGTCTTCAAAAAGAAAAGAAGAAAAGGATATAAAGTTAAAAATGGACATCGTCAGTATTTAACTAAAATCCAAATTGAGGCTATCTCTGAAAGCGGTGCTGCTAAAAAAACAGTTGCTGCCAAAGAAGAAAAAACTGAGAAAGTTGAAAAGGTAGTTGCTAAAAAAGAGGCTGTAAAAGAAGCAAAGCCAAAAGCTGCTCCTAAGGCAACAGCTAAAAAAGCTGCTCCTAAAAAAGAGACAAAAAAAGAAGATAAAAAATAATTAGTAACTGTTTTTTAAAGAGTTAATCTTTAAAATAAAACCTAAGAACCATGGCACATAAAAAAGGAGCTGGTAGCTCGAAAAACGGTAGAGAATCACACAGCAAACGTTTAGGAGTTAAAATTTTTGGTGGACAAGCTGCTATCGCAGGTAACATTATTGTTCGTCAAAGAGGTACAAAACATAACCCTGGTGAGAATGTAGGTGTTGGTAAAGACCATACTTTATTTGCTCTTACTGATGGAATCGTTTCTTTCAGAAAAAAGAAAGATAATAAATCTTATGTATCTGTTGAGCCTCTTAATGCTTAACTAAAAGATAAAACCTTATTTAACTCCTGTATTTATTTTCAGAATAGATATGGGAGTTTTTTTTTATATTAATTCATAATCAATAACATTTCAAATGTTACAAACTAATTTCATTAAAGAAAATAAAGCATTGGTAATCGAAAGATTAACCAAAAGAAATCTTGATGCTGCTCCTATTGTCGAAAACATCATAAAACTAGATAATGATAGAAAAAAAACGCAACAAGAATTAGATAACCTATTGGCTGAAAGTAATCGTTTGGCAAAACAAATTGGTGACTTATTTAAAGAAGGAAAAGCAGCAGAAGCTAACACACTTAAACTACAAACTGCTGAGCTAAAAGAAAAATCAACTACTTTAAAAGAACAACAAAACAATATTAACGAAGAGCTTACTCAACTACTCTATCAACTTCCAAATATCCCCAACCAACTTGTTCCTAATGGAAAAACTGATGCAGATAATGAATTGATTTTTGAAAACAAAAAACAAGTTTCATTAGCCAAAAACAATAAACTTCCACATTGGGAACTTGCTAAAAGCTATGATTTAATTGACTTTGAATTAGGTGTAAAAATTACCGGAGCAGGCTTTCCTGTTTATAAAGGTAAAGGTGCTAAATTACAACGAGCATTAATTAACTTTTTTCTTAATGAAGCTGAAAAAAATGGTTATCAGGAAATTATACCACCATTAATGGTTAATGAAGCTTCGGGATATGGAACAGGTCAACTGCCCGATAAAGAAGGTCAGATGTATTATGTTACTGAAGATGACTTATACCTTATCCCTACTGCCGAAGTGCCAATTACAAACATCTACAGAGATGTAATTCTTAAAGAAGAAGATTTTCCTATAAAAAATGTAGGTTATACGCCTTGTTTTAGAAGAGAAGCAGGCTCTTATGGTAAAGATGTTAGAGGATTAAATCGTTTGCACCAGTTCGATAAAGTTGAAATCGTGCAAATTCAACATCCTGAAAGATCTTACGAAACATTAGAAGCTATGGTGGAGCAAATTAAACAGTTGCTTAATCAACTAAATTTACCTTACCGAATTGTTAGACTTTGTGGTGGCGATTTAGGGTTTACTTCAGCTATGACTTATGATTTTGAAGTGTATTCTGCTGCTCAAGAAAAATGGCTGGAAGTAAGTTCTGTATCTAACTTCGAAGCTTTTCAGGCAAACAGATTAAAATGCAGATATAAAGACAAAAACGGTAAAACCAACTTAGTACATACGCTAAACGGAAGTGCATTAGCTTTACCTAGAATTATGGCTGCTATTTTAGAAAACAATCAAACAGAAAACGGAATAAACGTTCCTGAAGTGTTGGTACCTTTTACCGGATTTAACCTTATAAACTAATTTGTCATGTTTAAAAATATTACTTTAATAACACTTATTACTATTTCTTCTATAAGTTTATTTTCTTGTGGAGAAGATTATACTAACGAAATCGGACATGTAGATGGTTTAATTAAAATTCTGGACTCTTCTGAAGAAGTGCTGCATGATGTGGATACCGCCACTTTATTTGAAATGACCATTTTTGTAAAAGAATCTATTGCGAAAATTAAATCTAAAAACGATACGCTAACCAAAGAGGCAGCCTTAGAAGCCGACCAATTTGTGGGCAGACTAAAATCACTTTATGGTTTATCAAAAAATTATAACAAATATCAACAAGAAATAGATTTAATAAGAACGCAATTAAACAATTTAAAACAAGATTTAAACAACGGTATTATCTCAAAAGAACAATTCCCCGCCTATTATGAAATTGAACAAGGAGGTGTAATTTCTATTAATGATAAAATTAACCATGCTACCAACGGAATGAGTAATCGCCTTGATAAGATGAAAGAAAATAAAGCAGCTTTTGAAAAATTAATTGACGACCCAAAATCATACACAAGTTACTATAAATAAAGAAAGCTATTTGATAGATAAATATTTGATTTATTAGTAATTTTAAGCATTATCTATCGTTAAAAACACTATGAAAACTTTTCAATTAAAATATGTACTTTCTTTAGCGTTAGCCTTTTTTATTTGCTTAACACCCACTTTTGCTCAAACTGCTACAGATGAAAAGTTAGCCTTACAGTTTTTCAATAACGAAGAGTATGATAAAGCTGTAGTATATTTTGAAAAACTTTATAACAAAACCAACGAAACTTCTTATTACGAAAGACTTTTACAGTGCTACCTTTACATGGAGGAGTATAAAGATGCTGAAAAACTAGTAAAAAAACACCAAAAAAAACATCCCTATCAATTGGCTTACATGGTAGACTTAGGGATTGTTTATGAAGTAGCTGGTGATAATGCTAAAGCTAATAAGACCTTTAATGATGCCATAAAATCGCTTACCGCAAACAATCAACAAATAATTGATCTTGCTAATAGTTTTATTAAAAACAAAGAATACGATTTTGCAGTAGAAACCTACCTTAAAGGCAGAAAGCTACTAAAAGGAACTTATGAATTCAACTTTGAATTGGCTCAGGTGTATAACCAACAAGGAAAAACCGAACTGATGTTTAAAGAGTATATCAGTATTTTAAATATTCAACCTGCTTATATACAAAGTGTTCAAAATGCCATACAAACCAATATAGGAGAGGATGAAGATGGAAGTAAAAAAGAAATTTTAAAAACACTTTTAATTAAAGAAACCCAAAAAAGTTACGATCAAATTGTGTTTTCCGAAATGTTGATTTGGCTCTATATTCAAGAACTTAATTTTAAAGGAGCTTTTATTCAAACCAAAGCTCTTGATAAAAGATTTAGAGAAGAAGGTAAGCGCATTTTTTCTTTAGCTGATTTGTGTCTTTCTAATAAAGATTACGAAACAGCCATTGAATGTTACCAATACATCATAGATTTAGGAAAAAACAACCGACTGTTTAATTACAGTAGAATTCAGCTGCTACAAGTTTATTACACTAAAATTACTACCACCGCTTCTTACACCAATGAGGAGGTTGTGGCATTAGAGTCCAAGTATGAAGCTGCCATAAAAGAATTAGGAAATTCTAATGAATCCTATCTTATGATTAAAAACCTAGCTCACTTAAAGGCTTTCTATCTTAATAAACCATTAGAAGCTCAAGAATTGCTAAACAGTTTTATCAATACTCCTCGCTTAACTTCTCAAGAACAAGCTGAACTCAAAATAGAATTAGCTGATGTCAACCTGTTTTTAGGAGATATTTGGGAAGCGTCTCTTTTGTATTCTCAGGTTGAAAAAAGCTTTAAACATAGTCAGTTGGGAGAAACTGCTAAATTTAAAAATGCTAAAATATCTTTTTACACAGGAGATTTCGATTGGGCAAAAGCTCAGCTAGATATACTTAAGGCTTCTACATCAAAATTAATAGCTAATGACGCCATGAAACTATCTATTACCATTACCGACAATATTGGCATAGATACTACCAAAGCTCCTCTCCTACTTTTTGCTAAAGCAGATTTGTTATTTTATCAAAACCAACACAACCAAGCATTAGAAATGTTAGATTCTTTAAAAACAACTTTCCCTATTCATGTTATTGGTGATGATGTGCTATATAAACAACATGAAATTTATTTTAGTAGAAAAAACTTGCCCAAAGCCATTGAAAAATTGGAGCAAATTATAAAAGAATATTCTTATGACTTATTAGTTGATGATGCACTTTATAAATTGGCTACCATTTACGATTATGAGTTAAACGACAAAACCAAAGCCCAAGAATATTATAAAAAAATAATTTTTGAACACCAAGGAAGTATTTATGTTGTTGATGCCCGAAAAAGATTTAGAGATTTACAACAAACACCTTCTTCCATTATTTTAGAACAAAAATTAATGGAATCTGAAACTAATTAAATGAGCTTAATAAATTGGCTAGAAAATAACCTCTTAGCTTGTCCGTACAAAAAGTATTTCGATATAGATTGTATGGGCTGCGGAATGCAACGTGCCTTTATCGCTTTGCTTAAGGGAGATCTTGTAGAAAGTTTTTTGTTTTATCCTCCTCTATTTTCTATGATTATTATGTTGTTGCTTTTACCACTACATCTAATTTTTAAATTTAAAAATGGTGCTGCATGGTTAAAATACCTGTTTATTTTTAACATTGCCGTTGTCATCATTAACTTTATCGTTAAAATTATACTTTCATGAAAATTTTAACCGCAGAACAAACTAAAGCAGCTGACGATTTTACCATTAAAAATAAACCTATTTCTTCATTAAACTTAATGGAAAGAGCGGGCACCAACTGCACTTCGTGGATAATTGATAATTATACTACTGACATTCCTGTTATTATTTTTTGTGGAATTGGCAACAATGGTGGCGATGGATTGGTAATTGCTCGTTTGCTAAAGAAAAAAGGATTTGATGTTTCGATTTATATAGTTGAATTTTCTAAAAAATATTCACCGGATTTCTCCAAAAACCTAAAAAAATTAGAAAAAGAAAAAGTTAACATCCATTTTTTAACCGAAAACAACTTTTCTTTCGAACTTCCTGAAAATATATTAATTATTGATGCTATTTTCGGAAACGGACTATCAAAACCAATAAATGGTTTTATTGCTGAAATTATTACTACAATAAACACTTCAAACACTACTGTTATTGCCATAGATATTCCTTCTGGATTATTTGCCGATAGTAATATCAACAATAATTCAGCAGCCATTATTGAAGCGGATTACACCTTAACTATACAACAACCCAAACAAAGTTTTTTTGCCGTAGAAACCCAAAAATATGTTGGAAAATTCATTATCATCAATATTGGTATTTTACCGGCATTTTTAAACGAAGTGGTTACCGATACTTACTTTGTTACGCACGAAGCTATTTTACCTTTACTGAAAAAGCGTACAAAATTTAGTCATAAAGGAACCTACGGACATTCACTTATTATTGCAGGAAGTAAAGGAAAAATGGGAGCTGCGGTTTTGGCGTCTCGAGCTTGCTTAAAAATAGGTTCAGGTTTAGTTACTGCTTTAGTCCCAAGAATTGGCTTAAATGTAGTGCAAATTGCCAATCCTGAGGTAATGTGTATTGCTACTTCAGAAAAAGATTTTATTAACGAACTTCCTGATTTATCTAATTACAACAGCATTGGTGTTGGTCCGGGAATAGGTACAGAAAAACAAACTCAAAATAGCATTAAACTATTAATACAGAACTGCAAACAAGCGCTTGTTTTAGATGCCGATGCTCTTAATATTTTAGCAGAAAATAAAACATGGTTGGCTTTTTTACCACCACACACCATCCTTACTCCTCATCCAAAAGAATTTGAACGCTTAGTAGGAAAAACTTCTAACAGTGAAGAAAAATGGCAACTACAAAAAAAATTTGCTATTAAACATCAAGTAATTGTAGTACTTAAAGGTGCCTATACCAGCATTGCTTGTCCTACCGGAGAACTATATTTTAACTCCACCGGAAACCCCGGAATGGCTACAGCAGGAAGCGGTGATGTACTAACCGGAATAATTACAGGTTTATTAGCTCAGGGCTATACATCTTCTCAAGCTGCTATTTTAGGAGTTTATGTTCATGGTTTTGCAGGAGATAAAGCCAAAGAAATCTTAAGTGAAAATACTTTAGTAGCTTCAGATATCATCAATAACTTGTATCAATTTTTTTAATAGTGAAATTCAATCAAAAAATCATTTTTTTATAAAATACACAACAATCAAACAGATTGTTAATTAATAAATTTATCTATAAAACATTATTTTACTACATTTGTCTTTATAAATTTTAAAATTCAATATGAACATTACATCAATCATTTCAATTACTGGAAAACCCGGTTTACACAAAATCGTTTCACAAACAAAAAACGGATTAATTGCTGAATCTATAGAAGACGGTAAGCGTTTTCCTGTTTATGCTTCCGAAAAAGTTAGTGCCATAGAAGACATCAGCATTTATACTAAAACAGATGATATGCCTTTAGTTGAAGTATATCAAAAACTATATAAAAAAACTGCAGGAAAAGCAGCTATAGACCATAAAGCTAAGCCGGAAGAACTTCAATCTTTTTTGAAAGAGGTAGTTGATTTTGATGAAGAAAGAGTGTATAACTCAGATTTAAAAAAACTTTTTCAGTGGTTCAACATTCTTATTAAAGCCGATTTATTAAAAGAGGAGGAAAAAGAAGAAAAGTCAACTAAAAAAGATACCACAGATAAAAAAGATGCTAAAGCACCGAAAAAAGCTGCTCCCGCTAAAAAAGTAACTGCCAAGAAAACAACTACGCCTAAAACTTCTAAAGCTAAGGCTACAACAAAAACGGCTACTCCTTCTAAAAAAGGATAATGCTAATCATTTAATTGTATATTATAAAAATCCTATTGCTTTGTCGATAGGATTTTTCATTTAATCATTCTAATACCATTATGGACGCTCATCAACAAGCCAACAACAATAGAAATTTTATTCCTACCTCTTTTACATTAAGCAATTGGGAATCCGTTGCTCCTTTTTACGAAGATTTAAAAAACAGAAACATTACTTCCTTAGCCGATCTGGAAAAATGGCTCACCAATAGAAGTGAATTAGATGCTTTTGTTAGTGAAAATGTTGGTTGGAAATATATTAAAATGAATATTGATACCACTAATGAAGAGCTAAATAAAGATTTCCATTATTTTATTAATGAAATTGAACCTAAAATTGCTCCGATAAACAACGAACTTAATAAAAAATTTGTAACCTCTCCTCTACTTTCTCAATTGGATGAAAACACCTATAAAATATACCTAAGAGCCATCAAAAAAGAAATGGAAATTTTTCGTGAAGAAAATGTTTCTATTCAGACCAAATTAATGGAAAACTCTCAGAAATATGGAGCTATTGTTGGCAGTATGACCATCAATTTCAACAATAAATCACTTACTCTTCAACAAGCTAGTAACTTTTTGAAAGAAAACGATAGGGCATTACGCCAAGAAGTTTATTTAACTATTTCCAAAAGAAAAATTAGCGATAAAGACAAACTAAACGATTTGTTTAGTGAAATGATAACTCTTCGTCATAAAATAGCTCAAAATGCGGATTTTGAAAACTACAGAGACTATATGTTTGCTGAGTTAGGCAGGTTTGATTATACGCCAAAAGATTGTTTTGAATTTCACGAATCTATTGCCAAAGAAGTAGTTCCTGTTATCAATGATTTTGATAGCGAAAGAAAAAACTTATTGGGTGTTGAAACCCTAAAACCTTGGGATAAAATGGTTGATCCCAACGGAAAACAACCTTTAAAACCAGTTGCTTCAGAAGAAGAGCTAATTGATAAAACTATTGCTTGTTTCAATAAAATCCATCCTTATTTTGGTGAATGTATGAAAACCATGAAAGAAATTAAACACCTTGATTTAAGTTCTAAAATGGGGAAAGCTCCCGGAGGTTTTAATTATCCGCTTTACGAAACAGGAGTACCATTCATATTTATGAACTCTGTTGGCTCTCAAAGAGATGTGGTAACTATGATTCATGAAGGCGGGCATGCCGTACATTCTTTCTTAACCAATGAGTTGCCACTTACTGCTTTTAAAGAATTTCCATCAGAAGTAGCAGAATTAGCATCTATGAGTATGGAACTTATTTCTATGGATTATTGGGATGTTTTTTATGATAATGAAGCTGAATTAAAGCGTGCTAAAAAAGAACAACTTCAAGGGATTTTAAATACCTTACCTTGGGTAGCTACTATAGATAAATTTCAGCATTTAGTTTACGAAAGACCAAATCATTCTCTCAAAGAAAGAGAGCAACTATGGAATATTTTAATGGATAATTTTAGTAGCGATGTAGTTGATTGGTCGGATTGTGAAGAAGAAAGAAGTTATTATTGGCAAAAACAACTGCATTTGTTTGAAGTACCTTTTTATTATATTGAATACGGCATGGCTCAATTAGGAGCAATTGCTGTATGGAGAAACTACAAACAACACCCTGAAAAAGCTTTAAATCAATACATAGAAGCACTAAAATTAGGTTATACCAAACCTATTTCGGAAATATATACTACTGCAGGAATTGCTTTTAATTTCTCTCAAGAATATATTAAAGAACTAGTCGATTTTGTTCAATTAGAGTTGAATAAATTATAGATAGGTTTTTCAAGTTTATCCTAAACGTAGTATAGTGAAGCAATTTGTCTGTTGAAAGTTTAAAGTTCAACTTCTATTTCATATCGATTGAAATTTTACAAGCTGAGGAACAAGATTTAGTAAAATGAAAGCAGAAACATCTTGTAAGTTGGGAAATAATATTTTAAATGAGATGTATTCATCCCTCCTAAACTTTTAATAATTTTTACTTCTCCAACTATTTTAGTACCTTTAACTCATCAATTTAAAGTTCATGTTATGAAAGCAGCTGGAATTATTTTATTAGTCATTGGTCTTATTGGAACTATTATATTTGGCTACCAAGCTATTCAAGATTCAGAAAGTTTTAATTTATTGGGTATTGACATAACAGTTAGTAAAGCTGACTGGGCTCCTTTAATTATTAGCGGATCTGTACTTTTGTTAGGCTTAATAATCACCCTTCTCAAAAAAAGTAAGTAATAATGGCTAATAAAAATAAGACTACTGAAACAGCAGTTAAGGTAACTGATTTCATCAACTCATTTGTAGATAATGACCAAAAGAAAGCCGATAGTTTTCAGTTAATTGAATTGATGACTAAATGGTCTGGATTCGAACCTAAAATGTGGGGGCCAAGCATTATTGGTTTTGGCAGTTATCATTATAAATACGCTAGCGGCCACGAAGGTGATGCTCCTCTTATTGGTTTCTCTCCTCGTAAAGCCGCATTTTCTCTTTATGTCTTCTCGCCCACCGAAAAAAATAAACATTTACTAGAAGGTTTAGGAAAATATAAAATAAGTAAAGCCTGTATTTATATCAAAAAACTATCCGATATCAATACCGATATCTTAGAAAAACTCTGCAAAACTTCTATTGACTATCTCAAAGAACACCACGAATGTGCTTGTAGAGAAAAATAATACAAGAAAAAAGTATATCATTCCTGAAATTATTAAGAAACATAAAAAAATTATCTATACATAAACCAATTTTAATAGTTAGTTTTAATTGTTACATTTGTTGGTATGCATGAAAAAAAACGTGTTATAACAGATTACAAAAACCAATCCGTTAGCAATAAATTAAAAAGAATACTCCTCATTATTATTGGAGTCGTAACACTTTTGTTTTTAAGCGTTTTGGGTCTTGATTATTTCTTTAAAAAGAAACTTAAAGAACAAATAAATCAAGTACCTGAAAGTGTAAAAATCCAATATGAAGACATAAAAGTAAATTCATTAAAAGGAAGCATCGATTTAGTTAAACCGTTAATTTCAATTTATGAAAAAACAACCCATAAAATAACTATCCAAATTGAGCTAAAACATTTTTCAGTAGTTAATCTTAGTTATTGGAATTATTTATTTAATGATAAAATTACCCTATATAATATTTTTTTTAGTCAGCCCAAAATAACCTATTACCATAATAATGCATCAAAATTTCATGAAGATAAATTCATAAAAGACCTAAAACAAATAATACAAATTGAATTCTTACAAATACAGGATGCTCATGTAAAGATTTATGATATTTCCAATGATTCATTATTATTAAAAACGGAAAACCTGAATTTAAGAATTAATACTATCGAAATCAATCCATCAACAGAAAAAAAACTAATCACTTATAAAGATTTCAAAGCAACATCTAAGTCTACCTTTTATAGTTTAAATGATTACGAAAATCTTATTATTAAAAACTTAGATGTAAGATCTGACTTTTCTAGTCTTAAAGGAATAACGTTAAAAACCAAGTACTCCAAAGAAACTTTATCTAATAAAATAGAGGTGGAGCGCGACCATTATAATTTAACCATAGATTCCATTAAAATAACAAAACAAAATTTTGGTTTTGAGCAAGATACATTATTCTATTTTAAAAGCCAGTGTGTTGATTTTTACCAGCCTAACTTTAAAATATATAGAAATAAATTAGTAACAGATAATTTAAGTTATAAACCACTATATAGTAAAATGCTAAGGGATTTAAATTTTTCTATGACTTTAAACTCTGTTTTCTTAAACAATGCTTCTGTTACTTATACCGAAAAAGTAAAAACAGACACACAAGGAGGTAAGATTTTATTTTCAAAGTTAAATGGTGAAATCAAAAACTTAAGTAATACCTATGAGTTTGATGATACAATTACCTCAATTAATATAACGGCAGTTTTTATGGATAATACTCCTATAGATGTACAATGGAATTTTGATATTAATAACCTCCATGATCAGTTTATTTTTAAGGCTAAAATAGGTAAATTAAATGCAGAAAGCATGAATCAATTTATGGAGTCCAATCTGAATATGCGAGTGAAAGGAGAGATTGATAAAACATATTTTACTATCAATGGAAACAACTTTACTTCACAGATTGATTTAAAGTTGAAATATGATGATTTTGATGTGTTTATTTTAAAAGAAAATGGTAAAGTAAAAAATAAGGTTTTATCAAACATAATAAGTTTTTTTATTTCCAAGGATAGTAATGATGCCGCAGAAAACTTTAGATATGGTTCAAAATCTGAAGTAAAAAGAACTATGAACAGATCTGTATTTAATTATTTTTGGCTCAATATAAAAGCCGGCTTGTTAGATGCTATGACCAGAGATGGTAAAGAAAAATAAGGTTTTTATTAATTTAATTATAAAATACACTATTAAAACTCCGCCTTAAAAAAATCGAGTGATTCTAAATCTACCATGTGTACATCTTCATAGTAAAAATGTAAGATTTCTGCGTAGGTGTACCCCATTTTCGCCATACGCATGGCGCCTTCTTGGCAAAGCCCTACGCCATGCCCAAAGCCTTTGCCTTGCAATACTACAAAATTACCTTCTGTTTTTACATCAAATTGTGCCGATTTTAACTTCCAATCGGTTCTTACCTTTACAAAAGGGATTTGCACATTTTGCTTTTCAAAAAAACGCTCCCTCCCTATTTGAAAATATTCGTAATCGCAACTGTCTTTCAAAATTTCCTTAGGATAACCATTCGTTATCAAATAATTTGCCCACTCGTTTTTAGCTATTTTTTTCTGCCAAACAGCATTATTCTCACTCAAACAAAAGCTATCTTTTACCGATCGTAAATAATACAACTCCTGATGCCAAACTTCTTCAGAATTAGCAGATTGTCCACCGCAGTTGGAATAAAAAGTTGCCGTAATTAAATTAATATCGCTATCTACAATCACTGTGTTAGAAGTAAGCAATGCCGATTGTTTTATTTGTTCCGATTTAGGTTTACCATGGTAGGCTTGGCAATGCACTTTATCGCACAAACTAAAACCTTCAGTTTGGTGCTTGTTAATATTTTTTAACGCATAAGTACGACAAATTATAGCTTGTAATTTAAAATATTCCTCTGGTGGACTTTTTCCCACCTCAGCCTCCACTACTCCGGCCACATAATTATCTATGTTAATATTATTGATTAGTTGCAAGTAGCTATGAAAAGGATGTGCTCTAATAAACAAATTATCTTCATATTGAATAATTTTCCCAACAGGTTTGTTAGTCTTAAGTTTAAAAGCATTTTGGTTGCTTACTCCAATAATTCTAATCTTGTTAAAATATCCATAATCCTTGTCTAACGTTTTTAAAAATACTTTTTGGTTTCTGTAAGAGATTTCAATAATTTCCGTATTGTCAATGTCTAGCAATTTTCCACTTTCTGTATATACAACATATTTGCCCACTTGAGGGTAAAAAACAAATGAAGTAACCGCTTGTTTATCTAAAATGCCAATATTTATCAACTCTGCTTTAGCAGAAATAGCAACAAAAAATAGGAGAAATAATATGGATATTTTTCTTTTTAACACGAAGTCAAAAATAAGTTAAAGGCAAAGTTTAATACCACAAAAGCCTAGAAGTTATACACACTAATCTTTTAATAGTATTAATACTTCAAATGAAAATCAACCAATTCACTTATAGGTTGTTGAATAACCTTTCCTATGATAACCCCATAATCTTTTGCTATTAAAACAATATGCTTATGAAAATAAAAACCTATAGACCCTACTATGTGTAATGGATATTGCTGATAGTTGGGATACATCACAATATATTGCTTAAAAAACTCATCAAAACTTTGATGAATAATGAGATTGATCTCAGTTTCGTTTTCATGTTTTAAAATGAATTGAGCAAAACTTGCTAAAAACCTATTAGGCAAGGCTTCTTTATATACTTTATCTAAAATAGTGTTTAAATTAAATTTAGGAAAAGTATGCTTAAAATCTGTACTCACCTTGTCAGACAAGTGTCCATGAAGCAACTTTTTAATAAACAGCTTACCTAAATGCACACCACCACCTTCATCACCCAAAATATAACCCAAAGCAGGAATGTTGTGAGTAATGTCTGTTCCGTTATACAAACAAGTATTCGCTCCTGTGCCTAAAATAGCTACCAACCCGGATTCGTTTTTACAAGCTGCTCTTGCCGCAGCCAATAAATCATGAGCCACCGTTATGTTGGCATTCGTAAAAAACTGAGCAAAAATAGCGGCTAAAAAGGTTTGTTTTTCTTCCGAAGAACAGCCTGCTCCGTAAAAAAACACTTGCTCCACTTCCTCTTTTTTACCTTCTAATATTGAAGCTGATAATTCCTTTAAAACAACGGATGTATCAACAAAATAAGGATTAAACCCCATAGTTGAACAAGCTAACACTTCGGTTTTATCGTTAATTAATCTCCAATCCGTTTTGGTGGAGCCACTATCTGCAACTAAAATCATGGTACTAAAATTTTTCACTAAACTAATCAATAAAAAATTGAAAATAAACCATTTTATGTTACTTTTAATTGCAAATTTGTGGGTAGAATGAAAAGATTATTAATTTTTATAAGTTTAGGATGTGTACTTCAGGCTGGTTTTACTCAAAACGATACCTCAGATATTCCTGCAAGAAAACTTTCTTTTAATGATTTTATGGCGTATTACTCTACCAACGATACTTCTGCTGCGGTTATTGAGTTTTTCTTTGAGAGAAAAGAAACCAACGCAGTAACAGAAATGATGTTTTTACCACTTTCAGCCGGAGTATTTTTGCTTTCACCCCCTTTAGGTTTTGGTATGGGAGTAATCAGTATCCCATTTTTTATTCACGGTACCTACACACTTATTCGATTTAATAAAAAGAAACTCAAACGCATATTAATTGAGTATAATGAAACGGGGTACTTACCCAAAAACATCAGAAAAAAAGCCAATAAAATCATCTACTACTACTCTCTTCCTGATGATTTTTAATTACAAAACCAACATGTTTTAAATCTTTCCAAAAGTGAGGGTAAGACTTCTCTACAACCTCATGGTTTTCTATTGTAAGCTTATTAGTAATTAACGCTAAGGGAGCAAAAGCCATTGCCATTCTATGATCGTTGTATGTAAAAATTGAATGCTGTTGTATGTTTATTTCTTTTTGCTGATGTATAATTAAATCGTGGCCTTCAATAGTTACTTGATATCCTAAGGCATTTAATTCTTGTTGTAATGCTGCAATCCTGTCGGTTTCTTTAATTCTTAGAGTAGATAATCCTGTAATACGAACAGGCAAGTTTAATGCTGCACAAGTAACGGCATAGGTTTGAGCTAAGTCAGGGAAAAGTGTAAAATCTACTGTTTTCACCTTCCAAGAAATTGGAATTTTACTTTTACTCAACTCAATACCACCATCAATAAATCGAGTATTTACTCCCAATTCAGTATATAAAGCTACTACCGCATTATCTCCTTGTAAACTGGTTTTATCTAACCCTTTTAAAACAATAGTGGCATTTTTTGATAAAGCTACCATGCTGTACCAATAAGAAGCTGCACTCCAATCGGCTTCTACACTAAAGTCTTTTGCTACATAATTTCCTTGTTTTACCACTAATTGATTTTCTGACAACCAAGTTACTTCAACCCCAAAATAGCGAATCATACTTATGGTCATAAGAATATAGGGTTTAGAAACCGGAGAAGTTGTAAAAGTGATAGTGAGTTCTGTTTTCAACAATGGAGCAATCAATAACAAAGCAGAAATATACTGACTGCTTACACTTCCGTCTAAATTAATAGCACCTCCATTAAGCTTTTTGCCTTTAATTTGAAGTGGCGGAAAACCTTCATTGTTTAAATATTGAATGTCCGCTCCAAGACTTTTAAGTGCCTCAACCAAAATTTTTATCGGACGTTGGTGCATACGTTCAGAACCTGAAAGAACAACATTTTTTCCTTCGGTAGCAGCAAAATAAGCCGTAAGAAAACGCATAGTTGTTCCGGCATGCCCTACCTCTATTGAATTATTATTTTGTTCGAAAACCTGTTTTAAAATTTGTGTATCCGCAGCAGTTGATAAACCGCTGATAGTAAACTGCTGATTAAGAATTTGATGTATTATTAATACCCTATTACTAATACTCTTAGAAGTAGGTAAGGTAATGCTCGAAGATAATATTGTTGAAGGATGTTGTAGGCAAATGGACATTAATCTATTTTTTTAACGAACAGTAATAATTTAAAGCTTCTAAAATTAAATCTTCACCAATTTTATGATTGACTGTTGCTTCTCCTATCGTTTTAAGCAACGTGAAATTAATTGCCCTATTTTTATTTTTCTTATCGTTTTTCATTAACCCGATTAGCAGCTGAAAGCTATCTTCTTTTAAATCGTAATAACTAAAAAAGTTCGTAACACAACTTACAATGTCTTTTAATTCTTTGTGGTTCAAACCATTTACTTTGTGCGATATGTAAGTTTCGCAAATTAAACCTACAGCAACTGCTTCACCATGCAATAAAGGCAATTCTTCGTTGCTCAACGAATAAGATTCTAAGGCATGCCCTATAGTATGTCCGAAGTTAAGTTTTTTACGCTCTCCGCTTTCTTTTAAATCTCGTTTTACAATGTCATTTTTAATTTCAACACTTCTAAGAATCAGTTGTTCCCATAATGAATCATTAGAAAGTAAATTGGTTTTAAGTTTTTTCCAGTAATCAATATCAGCAATCAATGCGTGTTTAAATGCTTCGCTATATCCGGCAAGCATTTCTTTTTTATTGAGTGTTCTTAAAAAATTAGGATAAATAAATACTGCTTCAGCTTCATTAAAAACCCCTATAATGTTCTTCAAATTATTTAAATCCACTCCCACTTTTCCTCCCACAGAAGCATCAATTTGGGCCAACAAAGTAGTTGGAACATTAATAAAATTAATACCCCTTTTATAAACCGAAGCGACAAAACCACCTAAATCACAAATTACTCCCCCTCCCAAATTAATAACTAAGGCATTTCTGTCTACTTTTAGCTCTACAAACGTTTGCCATATATACTGACAAATTTCTAAGGTTTTATTCTCCTCACCACTATCTAGCTCAATAATCTCAACATCATTAGCCAATTCAGTTTGAATTAAAAAATCGGTAGCACAATAGTTAAAACTATTTTCATCAACAATTAAGATTTTTTGATAGTCTTTATACTTTTCCAATGTTTTTTTTACTTCATCTAAAACATCGTTACCAATAAAAATCTTACTTTCTTTAGTTTTTATTATATGCATACAACTAATTTGAAATGTAAAAATAACTACTATTTAATACAAAACGAAAAAAAATAATTGCTTGTCCTTTTGGTTGCTTAAATTTGCTCTATGATTTTATCTGAACTATCTATCATTAACTTTAAAAACTACGAAGAGGCAAATCTTAAACTTTCTGACACTATTAATTGTTTCTTGGGAGATAATGGTGGTGGAAAAACCAATATTTTAGATGCTATTTATTACTTATCTTTTTGTAAAAGTCATTTTAACCCAATAGATAGTCAAAATATAAATCACGATGCTCCTTTTTTTGTGGTAGAAGGATATTTTAGTAACCAGACAGATACAGACAGGGTTTATTGTGGCGTAAAAAGAGGTCAGAAAAAAGTTTTTAAATACAACAAAAAAGAATATGCTAAACTTGCCGACCACATCGGTAAAATCCCATTAGTAATTATTACTCCGGCAGATACCTCTTTAATTATTGACGGAAGTGATGTTAGGAGAAAATTTGTTGACGGTATTATTTGTCAATACGATAATAGCTACCTAAACAATCTGCTGAACTACAATAAAGCCCTACAACAACGAAATTTATTATTAAAATCGTTTTGGAACAATAGAAATTTTGATGCTGCTTCGTTAGAAATTTGGGACGACCAACTTATTCAATTCGGAAAATATATTCACCAAGCAAGGCAAGAATTTGTAGAACAATTTACTCCATTTTTTCAAGAATATTATACTTTATTAAGTAATCAAAAAGAAAAAGTTTTTTTATTGTACGATTCTAAATTAAACGATACTTATTTTGAAACTTTATTGCAGCAAAGTCTTGAAAAAGACAAGGCTACAAGCTATACCAATGTTGGTGTTCATAAAGATGATTTAGTTTTTAATATTGGTGAATTTCCCATCAAAAAATTTGGTTCGCAAGGACAACAAAAAACTTATTTATTAGCCTTAAAATTGGCACAAGCAGCTCTGATTCAAAATATAAAAAACACAAAAGTTACACTTTTACTGGATGATATTTATGACAAGCTGGACAACAAAAGAATGAATCAATTAATTAATATTGTAGGTAGCAAACAATTTGGACAAACGTTTATTACAGATACTTCTTTTGATAGAATTCCATCTATACTTGAAAGTGAAAAACTATCCTTTAAAGTATTTAATGTATCTAACGGAAAAATTGAAAAACAATGAGTGAAAAACCCATAAAAGAATTAGTTGACAAAATACTTAGAGCTTACGGATATCAAGATCAGTTAGATGAAATTGAGCTGATTAAACAATACGAGTTGGCTGTTGGAAATATGTTTGTAAAACATACTGAAAACGTTTATTTGCAAAATAAAAAATTATTTGTAAAACTTAATTCCGCTGCATTAAAGCAAGAAATGAGTTATGCTAAAGAAGCCTTAAAAGAAAAGCTTAACAGCACCATGGGGCGACATATTATTAATGAAATAGTAATTATTTAACTATCTTAAAATGAAATTTTTTAATGACATTGGAAATGGATTAGCCGCTTACCCAAAAGCAATTGGTTTAATTTTCTCAAATGGATTATGGTGGTATTTTTTATTCCCCATTTTACTTAATATTTTGTTTTTTGTAGGCGGTTTTTACGGCATTGGTGTATTATCAGAGGCTGTACAAGAATGGTTATCATCTTTATTAGAAAGTGATAGCGACACCTTTTTAGGCTTTACATTTTTAAAAGATGTAGGACTTTATATTCAAAAAATTGCTAGTGGTTTTTTATGGATATTTCTAAAAATTATCTTCTTCTTTATTTTTGCCACTTTTGGTGGGTATATCGTTATTATTTGTTTGTCGCCCATTTTTGCTATTCTTTCTGAAAAAACAGAAGAAATTTTAACCGGAAAAAAATATCCTTTTAATGCCGACCAATTAATGCGAGACATTGTAAGAGGTGTTTTAATTGCATTTAGAAATGTTTTTATAGAAACATTATTTATCATACTGTTCTTTATACTTAGCTTTATTCCTATTATCGGTCAGCTCGCTGCCATCATTATGTTTTTTATCTCTGCCTACTTTTACGGCTTCTCCTTTATCGATTACTACCTCGAAAGACAAAAATATAACCTCAAACAAAGTGTAAGGTTTATGCGACTTAATAAAGGTGTAGCCATTGCCAACGGAAGTGTTTTTGCATTAATAATGTTCATTCCTTTTTGTGGGATAACACTAGCTGGTTTTATAGCAATAGTTTCTGTAGTGGCCGCTACCATTTCTACGCATAAAGTTATTACTAATCAGAGTATTCAGAATATATAAAAGAATAAGCTAAAAAAAATGAATTACAAAATTTCGGCAGTATCTTATGCCAACACCTACCCTTTTTTATATGCTATACAAAACAGTAAATTGATTAAAGATATTTCACTTTCGTTAGATTATCCTGCTTTGTGTGCCGAAAAACTATTGACTAACCAAGTAGATATTGGCTTAGTTCCTATAGCCATTTTACCAAAATTAAAAGAATACCACATTATTTCAGATTACTGTATTGGAGCTGTCGGTAAAGTGAAATCTGTGTTACTGCTTAGCGATGTTCCTCTAAACGAAATTAAAACCATTTGGCTCGACTATCAATCCAAAACATCTATCAACCTTACAAAAGTATTGGCTGCCAACTATTGGAAAATAAATCCTGAATGGCAGAATACAACAGCAGGTTTTGAAACTCAAATTTCCGGAACTACTGCTGGAGTTGTTATTGGTGATAGAACTTTTAATTTAGAAAAAACTTATAATTATGTTTATGATTTGTCTGAAGAATGGCAAAAATTTACTGGACTACCTTTTGTTTTTGCTTGTTGGGTTGCCAATAAAAAGATTGATGTTGAATTTATTAATCAATTTAATAAAGCATTGAGCGATAAAATGTTTAATACTGATGAAGTACTCAATTATTTTAATATTGACGAAGATAAAAAAGCTTTTTTGACCAATTATTTAAAAAACGACATTAGCTATCACCTTGATGAGGCTAAAAGAAATGCCATCGAAAAATTTTTAAATTTATTTTCTAAACAACTTCCTACCAGTTAGTTATTCTTTTCATCTGTAAAAAATAATTTGTTAATATTGCTGTTCACAAATTGAACTATGTTATTTCAGTCTGAATTTGTACATTTACAATACTAAATTTATAATTGATTTAACAAACTTTTTTAATTATTAAAACCTATCTATTGTCTATGAAACAATTATCGCTAATCATAACGGTATTATTGATTTTTACTAGTGTTGCTTTTACTCAAAACGACAAAAAAAAGAGCAAGATAACCTATAAACTTAAAATGGCTGAAGCCAATCATGCCTTTGTTGGCGACAGAAATTATAGAGCTGCTCTAAACATCTACAGAGAACTTATGACAAGCTTTACCAATGATGCTATGATAAATTATAGAATTGGCGAATGTTATTTAGCTATGAACGATGCTGAATTAGCAGTTGAATATTTTTTAAACGCTAAAAACCTTGATGATAAAATTGCTCATGAACTTTATTTTAAACTGGGAGAAGCTTACCATAAAAATGACCAGTTAGACGATGCTCTTGCTGCTTTTAATCATTTTAAGGCTAATGCAAAGAAAAAATATTTAAAGTTAAACGATGTGAACAAAATGATTACTCAGGTAAATTATGCCATTAAAATGAAGCAGCATCCAGTTGATGTTAACATAGAAATTTTGTCTAGCAATATTAATTCTAGAGGTGGAGATTATGCTCCTTCTATTACTGCCGATGGTAAAACCATGATTTTTACTTCGCGAAGACCTGATACCAAAGGTGGTGGGATCGATAAAGCAGGCGATTACAAATTTTTTGAAGATATTTATATTGCACAATGGGACTCTGTTAATAGTGAATGGGGAAAAGCTTATCCTATTGAGGGAAACATTAATACCGAAGGACATGATGCCTGTTTAAGTATATCACCAAGTGGTGAAGAAATTTTTATTTACCGTAATGATGGAAATTTATATATAGGAGATATTTTCGTTTCAAAAAAGAGAAACTCAGGTAAATGGAGCACTCCAAAAGCTTTAGAAAAACCTATAAATACCTCTTACTTCGAAAGCTCTGCTCAACTAACCGCTGATGGAAACTACTTATTTTTTATTAGTGAAAGAACAGGAAAAAAAAATAATCCTGTTGGAAAAGGAGATATATACATCTCACAAAAAAAATCTAACACCGTATGGTTAGAACCTAAAAACATAGGTACAACTATTAATACTCCCGAAGACGAAATTTCAGTTTTTATTCACCCGGATGGAAAAACTTTATTTTTTAGCTCTAAAGGACATTTATCCATGGGAGGATATGATATTTTTATGACAAGGCTTCAGGATGACAGTACTTGGACAACTCCACAAAACTTAGGTTCCCCAATAAATACTGTAAATGATGATTTACATTTTGTGTTAAGTACAGATGGAAAAACAGCTTATTATTCCAACCAAAGAAAAGACGGTATGGGAGATAGAGATATTTACAAAATTGATATGAGTAAGTATCCTGTTTTAACAGAAGGTGTAGCTATTAACCTTTCTATTTTAAAAGGTGAAATTAAAAACCCTGAACAAGAATTTGTCGTTGCTAAAGTTGATTTTAAAGATGAAACTGGAAAAGTAGTTGCTTCAACAACATCTACTGATGAAGGACATTATTTCATAACTTTAGTTGGAAACAAAAAATACACTTTAGAGATTACTGCTGAAGGTTATCAAACACTTACAAAAACTATTGATTTAGGCATTGGAAAAAAAACCATACTAACACAATCTGCAGATTTTGTATTGGAAAAATAATTTTCACTCTAATCTACATTTTAAGTTCATAACTACTTCTGTTTCGCTTTTACCTATTGACTAAATCAATAGCGACATTTTAAGACCTAACACTACCTACTGATTATTAACAACTTAACTCTTAACATTTTTTAACACCGAACAAGCCTTCTCCATAATAATAAACTAACTTAGCTGCTTAATTTAGCAACAATAAAACTAAAAAAATTATGGAAGAAGCACATACACCTACTCCACCTTTATCTTCTGTCTCTTCAGAAGGTTCAACAGATGTGGATATTAGAGCATTAAATGAAAAAATTCAAAAAGAAAGTTCCTTTGTAGACTTGCTTACCATGGAAATGGACAAAGTAATTATTGGTCAGAAACACATGACAGAAAGATTGCTAATTGGCTTGTTATCTAATGGTCATGTTCTTTTAGAGGGTGTTCCTGGTTTAGCAAAAACACTTGCCATAAACACGTTAGCAAAAGCTATAGATGCTAAATTTAGTCGTGTACAGTTTACTCCGGATTTACTTCCTGCCGATATTATAGGTACTATGATTTACAACCAAAAGCAAGAAGCTTTTACTGTTAAAAAAGGACCTATCTTCGCTAATTTTGTCCTTGCCGATGAAATCAATCGTGCTCCTGCAAAAGTGCAAAGTGCTTTATTAGAAGCCATGCAAGAGCGTCAGATAACCATTGGAGAAGAAACCTTCCATTTACCTGAGCCTTTTTTAGTTTTAGCAACTCAAAACCCTATTGAACAAGAAGGTACTTATCCTCTACCAGAAGCTCAAGTAGATAGATTTATGCTAAAAGTAGTGCTAGATTATCCTAAAAAAGAAGAAGAAAAAATAATTATTAGAAACAATATTTCTAAAGCAGGATTCCCAAAACCAAATCGTGTACTTAAACCTGAAGACATTCTTAAGGCTAGAAATGTGGTTAGAGAGGTTTATATGGATGAAAAAATTGAACAATACATTGTAAATATTGTTGATGCGACAAGACATCCTGAAGATTATAATCTTGCTGAATATAAAAACCTAATTACATTTGGAGGATCTCCAAGAGCAAGTATTAACTTAGCATTGGCTTCCAAAGCTTATGCTTTTATAAAACGCAGAGGTTATGTTATTCCTGAAGATGTGAGAGCAATTTGCCATGATGTATTGAGACACAGAATTGGGTTGAGCTACGAAGCTGAGGCTGAAAACATAACCAGTACAGATATTATTAATGGTATTTTAAACAATGTTGAAATCCCATAAAACCTAATTAGAAATTAAACTAATAATTGACAAATCAAATTTCTAATTATTACAAATGAGCTATAGTAGTACGTCTGAACTTTTAAAAAAAGTTAGAAAAATAGAAATAAAAACTCGTGGATTAAGCAATCAGCTTTTTTCAGGAGAGTATCATTCTGCTTTTAAAGGAAGAGGTATGGCTTTTAGCGAAGTTAGGGAATACCAACATGGAGATGAAATAAGAACTATAGACTGGAATGTTACCGCTCGTTTTAACCATCCTTATGTAAAAGTTTTTGAGGAAGAACGAGAAATGACCGTTATGATTTTGGTTGATGTTAGCGGATCTGGATATTTTGGTACACAGCAAAAAAGCAAACAAGAATTAGCAACAGAACTTTGTGCTGTCCTTTCTTTTTCAGCCATTCAAAACAACGATAAAGTTGGCGTAATTTTCTTCTCCGATAAAATTGAAAAGTTCATTCCTCCTAAAAAAGGGAAAAGCCATATTTTAATGATTATTAGACATTTAATTGACTTTGAACCCGAAAGCAAAGGAACTAATATTGAACTAGCAATCAAATACTTGAATAATGTTATTAAAAGAAGAGCTACAACTTTTATTATTTCCGATTTCATTGCCAAGTACAACTACGAAGATGCTTTAAAAATTGCCAATAAAAAGCACGATATAATTGTTTTACAACTTTATGACAAAGCCGAAGAAAATTTACCCGACCTTGGTTTAGTACCTTTTTTAGATGCCGAAACCAATCAATTAAATTGGATAAATTCTTCCGACAAACAAGTAAGAAAAAACTATGAATTGGCATTTTTAAAAAGAAAAGACAAACTAAAAACAATATTTAAAAAAGCTGGTGTGGACAGTGCTTCTATAGGAACACATCAAGATTACGTTAAACCATTAATGACTTTATTTAAGAAAAGAGGGTGAGAAAGTTAATTTACATATTCGTTGCGTTATTGCTACCTAGTTTTGCTCTTTTTAGTCAAAATGTGGCAGTAAAAGCTGTTTTAGATACCAATTTTTTAATGATAGGTGAGCAAACGCAACTTCACTTTATTGCCACTTACCAAGATAAAAACACCCAAATACTTTTTCCTCAACTAAATGATACCATCATAAAAGAAATTGAAGTACTTTCTAAATCTCCTATTGACACTTCTATTGCAGATGCTAACGGACTTTTTGCTCAATCTCAATCATTGCTTATTACCAGTTTCGATTCAGGATATTATGTAATTCCTCCTTTCCAATTTATTGTTAATGGCGATACCGTTGAATCCGACCCACTTTTACTGGAAGTACAAAACATGAAAGTAGATACTGCTAATGCTATTTTCGATATTAAACAACCGCTTTCTGAACCATTCTCTATTAAAGATTGGCTTAAAGACAATTGGGTTTGGTTAGCAGCTATTTTAGCCGCTCTTATTGGAATTTTCTTTTTAGTAAGGTATTTAAGAAGAGAAAAGCCTGTTGTTGAAGAAAAAATTATCCCTAAAATCCCTGTACATGAAATTGCTTTAGGGAAACTAAGGCAGCTAAACGAGCAACAGTTATGGCAGAATGGAAAAATAAAAGCCTATCATTCAGAAATTTCTGAAATATTGAGAGAATATATTGAAGAAAGATACCAAGTAAATGCACTAGAAGAAACCACTTCTGAAATTATGCACGGATTAAGGCTACATCAAATTCCTGAAAAATTAAAACTAAAACTTTCGCAAACACTTACCCTAGCCGATTTAGTAAAATTTGCTAAAGAACAGCCATTAGCAAATGAAAATGAAAATAGTTTGACTAATGCTATTGAATTTGTAGAAGCAACAAAAATGATTGAACCTGAAAACACTAATCCTCATGCTTGATTTTTGGTACGACATATCATTTGCTAATCCAAATTTTTTCTGGTTGCTACTCATTATTCCTTTAATGATTGTTTGGTATATTTTAAGACTAAGAAAACTCCAAGGAAATGTAAAACTAAGTACCAACGAAAACTTAACTTCTACTTTTTTAGCCAAATCCAGACATAGTATATTTTTATTGAGAATTATTGGTGTTGCTGCATTAATTACAGCTATTGCCCGACCACAAACTTCATCAAGCTGGCAAGATGTTTCTACCGAAGGAATTGATATTGTATTGAGTATTGATGTTTCAGGAAGTATGTTGGCAGAAGATTTTAAACCTAATCGTTTGGAAGCTTGTAAGAACATTGCCATGGAATTTATTTCTAACAGACCAAACGATAGAATGGGCTTAGTAGTTTTTGCTGGCGAAAGCTTTACTCAATGTCCACTAACTACCGACCATGATGTACTTATTAATCTTTTTACCAGCATACAAAACGGCATGATTGAAGACGGAACAGCCATAGGAATGGGGTTAGCGACTTCTGTAAGCAGATTAAAAGATAGTGAAGCTAAAAGTAAAGTAGTTATTTTACTTACAGATGGAATTAATAATTCAGGCTCTATCCCACCTGTAACCGCAGCAGAAATTGCTAGAGAATTTGGTGTAAGAGTTTATACTATTGGTGTAGGAACAACAGGAACAGCTCCCACTCCTTATGTTGACCAATTTGGTAGGAAACAATACCAAGATGTACCTGTAAGAATTGATGAAGAAACAATGACTCAAATAGCTGAAATGGCTGATGGAAAATATTTTAGAGCTAAAAGCAACAAAGAATTAGAAGAAATTTACAAAGAAATTGATAAAATGGAAAAATCTAAAATTAACGTTACTGACTACAGAAAAAAATCGGAGAAATTTTTACCATTTGCCATATTAGCCGCTTGTGCTTTATTAATTGAATTCTTTTTAACCAAAACACTTTACAAAAGCATTGTTTAGATTTGAAAATATATTATTTTTGTATGCTTTAGCTGTGGTTATTCCATTGCTAATTGTTGCTTTTTTATTGTTCCAACAATGGAAAAAGAAAAAGTTAAAGGAATTTGGAACTCACCACCTTGTAAAAAGATTAACTCCTGAAGTCGCAAAACACCAACCTTCAGTTAAGTTTGTACTTTATCTGCTGGCAATCATTTCTTTATTTATTGGTTTAGCAAACTTACAATATGGCACAAAAGCAGAAGAGATTAAACGTGAAGGCGTTGATTTAATGATAGCTTTAGATGTTTCTAACAGTATGTTAGCAGAAGATCTCTCTCCTAACCGACTAGAAAGAGCCAAAAGAGCCATTTATCAGCTTATCGAAAAATTGGAAAACGACAGGCTAGGAATTATCATCTTTGCTGGTGAAGCTTATGTTCAACTTCCTATCACTTCCGATTATTCTTCAGCAAAATTGTTTTTAGAAAGTATCGGCACAGACATTGTTCCAGTTCAGGGTACTGCTATAGGAAAAGCAATAGATTTAGCACTTCGTTCTTTTAATCCAGAAGCAGAAACTAGCAAAGCCATTATTGTTATTACCGATGGAGAAAACCATGAAGACAATGCTTTAGGTGCTGCAACAAATGCATTAGAAAATGATGTTATTGTTCACACTATTGGAATGGGGTCCGAAAATGGAGCTCCATTGCCTATTTATCAAAATGGTAGACAAGTAGGGTTTAGAACTGACAATAGTAATAATACAATTGTTTCTAAATTAAATGAAAAGATGCTACAGGAAATTGCTGCTGCTGGAGAGGGAACTTATGTACGTGCTACTAATGCTAATGCAGGTTTATCTATTATTATGAATGAGATAAATAAAATGGAGAAAAAAGAGTTTGGTAGTAAAGTGTTTAAAAACTACGATGATAGGTTTCAGTTATTTTTACTAATCAGTTTAGTTTTGCTAATCATTGAGTTTTTAATATCAAGAAGAAGAAGTAGTAAGTTGAACAAGATAAAATTATTTGAATCATAAATAAAAAGATGAAATACATTTTACTCATATTATTTTTAAGTTTTGTTGGGCTTTCTTTTGCTCAAGAAGAGAAAAAACATATCCGTGAAGGAAATAAGCACTACGAAAATGAAAAATATACCGAAGCTACCGAAAGCTACAAAAAAGCTCTTGAGAAAAATCAGGCTTCAGAAAAAGCTACTTTTAACTTAGGTGATGCTTTATATAAAGAACAAAAATTTGCAGAAGCTGCGGAAGAATTTAAAAAAATTGCCGAACAAAGTTCTAACAAAGAGCTTAAAGCAAGTGCATTTCATAATTTGGGTAACTCTTTTCTAGAAGCTCAAAAATACCAAGAAAGTGTTGATGCATACAAAAATGCACTTCGCCTTAACCCGAAAGATGATGAAACTAGGTACAACCTTGCTTATGCTCAAAAGAAACTAAAAGAACAACAACAAAACGAAAACAAAGACAAGGACAAGGATAAAGAAAAAGATAAGGAAGAAGAAAAGAAAGATGAAGAGAAGCAGGAAAATAAGGACGAGCAAAAGGAAAATGAAGAGAAAAAGCAAGATCAGCAAAAAGAACAACAACAAAAACCTAGTCAGCTATCTAAAGAAGAAGCTCAGCGTATGTTAGATGCTCTTAATCAGAAAGAAAAAGAAGTACAAGCAAAAATGAAAAAAGAAAAAGAAAAAGGTCAGAAAGTTAAAATTGAAAAAGATTGGTAAATTAAATAAAAATAGAAATTTGCTTATATAACAGATGAAACGAATTACAACATATCTACTTTTACTCTTGATGTTAACTTTCTCAGGAGTTTTAGCTGTTGCTCAGGATATTAAATTCACTGCTGCAGCAAGCCACTATGATGTTGCTACGGGAGATCGTTTTAAAATTGAATTTAGAGTAAATGCTAACATAGATAACTTTAAGCCACCCAAAATATCCGATTTTAGAGTACTATCCGGACCAAACCAATCAACCAGCATGAGCTGGGTAAACGGAAAAACAAGTGCTAACATTTCTTACAGTTATATTTTAATGGCAGTAAATGAAGGAAGTTTTACTATTCCTGCTGCAGAAGTAACTATTGAAGGAGAAAAATACCAATCAAACACCATAGAAATAAATGTTAGCAAAGGATCTAATGTTCAAAACAACCCTAATAGTAATAACACTACTATAACTAAAGGTAGTGGCGACTTGTTTATTAAATCTAGTGTAAACAAAACCACTGTTTACCAAGGAGAGCATTTAGTAGCTACTTATCAACTTTATACTAAAGTAAATATTGCTGCTAACGAAATGGTTAAAAATGCAGATTTAAACGGTTTTTGGAGTCAAGAAATTAATATAGGTCAGGCACAATGGACACAAGAAAAAATTAACAATGAAATATGGAATGTTGCTACCATCAGAAAAATTGTATTGTTTCCTCAACGTTCAGGAGAGTTAGAAATAGATCCATTAGAAATGCGTTTTATTACTCAAAAGAGAGTAAGTGGCGGACAAAGTATTTTTGATCAGTTTTTTGGTAAAGTTATAGAAGAAGAACATATCGTTAAAAGCAAGTCTATAAAAATTAAGGTACTTCCTCACCCAACCCCAAAACCTGATGATTTTGTTAATGCAGTTGGCCAATTAAAAATGACTACCGAGGTTTCAGCCAATGAAGTTAAAGCCAATGAAGCCATCAATATTAAAATAAACATTAGTGGTAATGGTAACTTACCTTTGATTGATAATCCAAAAATTAACTTCCCGAAAGAATTTGAAATTTATGACCCTAAAATAACTGATAATACCAAAACAAGTAATACTGGAGTTTCTGGAAGTAAAGAATATAATTATTTAGTTATTCCTCGCTATCAAGGAAATTTTACTATAGAACCAATTACTTTCTCTTATTTTAATCCTTCAACTAAAAAGTACGAAACACTAAAATCTAAGCCTATTGTTTTAAAAATAAATAAAGGCGATGGTTCTGGTAACAATATAACCTACACTGCCGCAGGAAAAGAAGATATTAAAATTCTTGGCGAAGATATCAGGTACCTCCATACCGATACACCACAATTTGTGCTAAATACAAATAACTTATACAATAGTTGTAAATTTTACGGATTACTCCTACTCGCTCCCTTGCTTTTTGTAATTGCATTTATTGTAAGAAATAAAAACCGAGCAGCCATGAGCGATATTGCTAAAGTTAAAAGTAGAAAAGCAGGTAAGTTGGCTGCTAAACTTTTATCTTCTGCCAAGAAAAGCTTGGCAGCAAACGATAAAAATGCTTTTTATGAAGATACTTCTAAAGCCTTATTTGGTTACATTAGCGATAAATTAAATATTGCTGTAGCGGATTTAACACAAGAAAATATAAAATCTTCACTTAGCAATAAAAATGTAGATGAAAACATTATCAACTCATTAATAGAAACCATTGATTTGTGTGATATGGCTCGTTTTGCTCCTGTTCCTGTTTCCGAACAAGAAGTTTACGATAAAGCTGAGAACATTATTCAACAAATAGAAAAAGCAATTGCTTAATACAAACCTCAAAACAAAGCCATGAACTACACCGATAAAATGTTTAAAAATGACGAACTAAAAAGTAAAACCATTTTAATTACCGGTGGCGGCACAGGCTTAGGAAAAAGCATGGCAACTTATTTTTTAGAATTGGGTGCAAACATCATTATTGCATCTCGTAAGGAAAAAGTAATTAATAACACTGTTGAAGAGCTAAAAACCTTAACTAAAAAAGACAATATTGTTGGTTATGTTTGTGATGTAAGAGATTACCTACAAGTTGAAAAAGTAATTAATTTAGGTATCGAAAAATTTGGTTCTATTAATGGATTAGTTAATAATGCAGCAGGTAATTTTATTAGCCCTACGGAAAGGTTATCTCACAAAGCATTTGATGTGATTACAGACATTGTTTTAAAAGGCAGTTACAATTGTAGTTTGGCTTTAGGAAAATACTGGATAGCCAACCAAATTAAAGGAAATGTGGTAAATATTGTAACAACTTATAGTTGGACAGGTTCAGGATATGTAGTACCTTCAGCTTGTGCCAAAGCAGGCGTTTTAGCACTTACTCGTTCTTTAGCATCAGAATGGGCTAAATATGGTATAAAAAATAATGCTATTGCCCCAGGACCATTTCCTACACAAGGTGCTTTTAGCCGTTTATTTCCAGATGCTGTTGCAAAAAATATAAACCCGCTAAAAAGAATTCCACTAAAACGATTTGGCGAACACCAAGAACTAGCTAACTTAGCAGCTTATTTAATATCGGATTTTTCTGCTTACATAAATGGCGAAGTAGTAACTATAGATGGTGGCGAATGGATTTATAATGCTGGAGAATTCAATAGTTTTGATGCTATTCCTAATAAAATGTGGGATGAAGTAGAAAAACACGTTAGAGGTAAAAAATAAATGCTGCTATTTTTCCTATGCTAAAAAAATTTAAACTCAATATTGCTCAGTTCTTACTTAATAAGAAGAATAAAAACACTGTAAGAAAAGTTAAGGCTATTGGTTTGGATAAAGCTATAGAAATAGGAATTATCTATGATGCTACTAACAGAATGGAATATGAAGCGGTAAAGAAATTAACCAACCACCTTATTGAAGAAAGAAAAAAAGTAGCTACTCTTGGCTACATCAATTCTAAAAAAGGTTCGGAGTTAATGTCTCCTCACCTACACTATCGTTATTTCGATAATAACAACCTATCTCGTTTAATGATTCCCAAAGGAAATGAAGTAGATAAGTTTATTGCTACTCCTTTTCAGATTTTAATAGACCTTACCATGTCCGATTGTTTTCCAAATAAATACATTACCACACTTTCTATTGCACGTTTTAAGGTAGGTGCTTGTGGCGACTACAGAGATGAAGCTTGTGATTTAACCATTGCCTTAAAAGAAAACAAGTCTATTGATCAACTTATCTTACAAATAAAGCATTATTTAAAAATGATTAATGCTGCTTGATTGATAATATTATTCATCAACCATGACCAAACAAAACCATATAGGTTGGAATTTTAAAAATTCCTATGCTCAACTTCCAGAAAAAATGTTTGCTAAACAAATGCCTACTGCTGTTCCAAATCCTAAAATAGTTTGTTTTAATGATGAACTTGCTAAAACTCTTGGTTTAGATTTTTCTGCTATTAGCGAAGATAACAAAGCTCAATTATTTTCAGGAAACCTTTTGCCTATTGGAGTGGAACCTATTGCACAAGCTTATGCAGGGCATCAATTTGGACATTTTACTATGTTGGGTGATGGCAGAGCCATACTTTTAGGAGAACACCTCTCTCCTAGCAATAAACTGTTCGATATTCAGCTAAAAGGTTCGGGACAGACTGTTTATTCTCGTAGAGGCGATGGCAAAGCTACACTTCGCTCGATGTTAAGAGAGTTTTTAATAAGTGAAGCCATGTATCATTTGGGAGTTCCTACATCTAGAAGTTTATCGGTAGTAAGTACAGGGGAAAAAGTGTATCGCGAGAAAGTACACGAAGGAGCTGTGCTTGCTCGTGTAATGTCGAGCCATATTAGAGTAGGAACTTTTGAGTACGTCAGTAATTTTTTAGATGTTGCTATTTTGCAAGGGTTTACCAATTACGTTATCAAACGTCATTATCCTGAATTGGCTAAAAATGCTAATCCGCCTTTAGCATTGCTTAAAACTGTAATGAATAAACAAATTGACTTAGTAATAAATTGGCTGAGAATAGGATTTATACATGGTGTTATGAATACCGACAACATGTCTATTACCGGAGAAACTTTTGATTATGGCCCATGTGCTTTTATGAATAACTACCATCCCGATACTGTTTTTAGTTCTATAGATGTGCAAGGCAGATACGCTTTTGGTCAGCAGCCGGGAATTGTACAATGGAACTTGGTTTGCTTAGCAGAGGCCTTAATTCCACTAATAGATAAAGATGCTGACAAAGCAGTAAAAATGGCTCAAGAAGTCATTAATAGTTTTCCTGCTATCTACAAAGAAAAATGGTGGCAAATGAATGGGATCAAGTTAGGTTTTACAAGTGTTGCCGAAAATGAAAAACAATTAATAGAAGATTTGTTAACTTGGATGCAAAATAACCAAGCCGACTATACTAACACTTATTTAGCAATTGCTAATTATTACCAACAAACAGATGAAAAATATATTACTCCCGATTTTGCTCAATGGTATCAGCGTTGGGAAGATATATTAAAAGCAAACAACATTAGTCTATCTTCTGCTCTTAAAACTATGCAGCAACACAACCCTGAGTTTATACCTCGCAACCATTTGGTAGAAAAATCTTTAGACAATGCTTGCTTACAACAAAATTTCACATTGTTTAATGAATTGTTAAAAACAAGTAAAGCTCCTTACCAAGCACAATCCAGCTATAAACACTTGCAAACACCTCCTCCAGATGGTGATAAAGGCTATAAAACTTTTTGTGGAACTTAAATAAACATACTAAACTTCCAAAATTTAGCTTTCATTAAGTTTGTTTATTCTGTACAAGTATTTTTAATCCTTAAATTTGTTACTTATTAAAATAAACTGCTTAATGAAATTAGATATTCTTTCTATTGGTGATGAATTATTAATCGGTCAAACACTTAATACCAATGCACATTGGCTTTCCAAACAACTTAACCTCATTGGTTTTCAAATTAGGCAACACACTACTGTAAGCGATGAAAAAACTGCCATAGTTACTGCCCTTAATGATGCCTTGACAAATAGCAATGTGGTAATTATTACTGGAGGATTAGGCCCAACTAAAGATGATTTAACCTTAGACATTCTTACCGAATATTTTGGTGGCAAACTCATTATAAACAAGGATGTTTATCAAGACATTGAAAAAATGATGACTAGCAGAGGATACGAAATGAATGAGCTAAACAAACAACAAGCTCTTGTTCCTGATAATGCAAAAGTACTTCGTAATAAAAATGGTACTGCTCCCGGAACTTGGTTTGAAAAAGACGGTAAAATTATAGTTTCTATGCCGGGTGTTCCCTACGAAATGAAAGCCATGACAACCAATACCGTAATTCCGTGGTTAAAAGAGAAATTTGAGCTACCTGTTATAGTTCATAAAATGATTTATACACAAGGAATTCCCGAATCTCAGTTAGCAGAAAAATTAGAAAGTTGGGAGAACAACTTACCCGATACCATTAAATTGGCTTATTTACCATCTCCCGGAAGAGTAAAGTTGAGATTAAGTTCAATAGGCAATAATAAAGACCAATTAGAAACAGTAATAAACTTACAAATAGAAAAAGTCAAAAAAATTATAAGTGAACATATTTTTTCCTTAACCGAAGATGAGTTACAAGTAGTTATTGGAGAATTGTTACACAAAAAAAACGCTACACTTTCTACTGCCGAAAGTTGTACAGGTGGTTATATAGCTCATTTAATTACACAAGTTTCAGGTGCTTCCGATTATTTTAAAGGAGCAATAGTTTCCTATGCTAATGAAACCAAAATAGAAAGTTTGGGTGTAAATGCTAATGATATTGAACAATACGGAGCAGTTAGTAAACAGGTAGTAGAACAAATGGCTATTGGTGTTAGAACCAAATTAAAAACCGACTACAGCATTGCTACCTCAGGCATTGCCGGACCTTTAGGCGGAACAGAAGAGAAACCTGTTGGCACCGTTTGGATAGCGGTAGCTTCCGAAGATGAAGTGGTAAGCCAAATCTTTCAATTTGGAAAAGATAGAACTATAAATATAGAGCGTACTGCCATTGCCGCCTTAGGCATATTGAGGAATATGATTATTCAATAAAAATAAAATTTGTTAATAAATTGCACATTGAAAACCGATAAAAAAAATTACTTTTGAAACTCTAAAATTTGAAAATATAATATATCATGAACATACACGAATATCAAGGAAAATCATTATTAAAAAAATATGGCGTAGCCATTCAAGAAGGTGTTGTTGCTGACAACCCTGAACAAGCTGTAGAAGCTGCTAAAGAAGTAAATCGTTTAACAGGCTCTGAGTGGTTTGTAGTAAAAGCTCAAATTCATGCCGGTGGTAGAGGAAAAGGTGTTGTAACCGAAACAGGTTCTCATGGTGTAGTATTAGCAAAAGGCTTAGACAAAGTACATGATATTGCAAAAGCTATTTTAGGCGGACATTTGGTTACTAAACAAACCAAAGCCGAAGGAAAATTAGTAAACAAAGTACTAATTGCTCAAGATGTTTATTATCCGGGAGAAGCACAACCTGAAGAATTTTATATGTCTGTTTTAATGAACAGAGAAACAGGAAGAAACATTATTATGTATTCTCCTGAAGGAGGAATGGATATTGAAGCTGTTGCTGAAAAAACGCCTGAATTTATTTTCAAAGAAGAAATAGATCCTAAAATTGGTTTACAAGGGTTTCAAGCAAGAAGAATTGCTTTTAACTTAGGTCTATCAGGAGAAGCTTTTAAACAAATGGTAAAATTTGTTTTTGCTCTTTATGCAGCTTACGAAGGTACTGATGCTGCCATGTTTGAAATTAACCCTGTATTAAAAACTTCTGACAATAAAATTATTGCTGTTGATTCTAAAGTAAGTATTGACGAAAGTGCTCTGTTCAGACATAAAGATATTGCAGAAATGAGAGATATCTCTGAAGAAGATCCTGTTGAAGTAGAAGCGAAAAAAGCAGGATTGAACTATGTAAACCTGGACGGAAACGTTGGTTGTATGGTAAATGGAGCAGGATTAGCAATGGCAACTATGGATATAATTAAACTTTCTGGTGGTGAGCCTGCTAACTTCTTAGATGTTGGTGGTACTGCTGATGCTGAAAGAGTTGAAAAAGCTTTTAGAATGATTTTAAAAGACGACAAAGTAGAAGCTATTTTGGTAAATATTTTTGGTGGCATTGTAAGATGTGATAGAGTTGCTCAAGGTGTGGTTGATGCCTACAAAAACATTGGCGACATTAATGTTCCAATTATTGTGCGTTTACAAGGAACTAATGCTGAAGAAGCTAAAAAGTTAATTGATGACTCAGGGTTGAAAGTACATTCTGCAGTTTTATTGAAAGAAGCTGCTGATAAAGTAAAAGAAGTATTAGCTTAAACTTTATCAAAATTTATAATAATAAAAAAACGCCTTGAATAATTCAAGGCGTTTCTTTTTAATCTAATTTTTTAAATATTATTTCAAATATCTAAAATCTTGATTGTTTTTTAGTTGTAATAAGGTTTCATAAATCAACTGAATTACATTTTCAACATCATCTCTATGTACCATTTCCACTGTTGTGTGCATATATCTTAACGGCAAAGAAATTAATGCCGAAGCAACTCCACCTGTTGCATAAGCAAATGCATCAGTATCTGTTCCTGTTGCTCTTGATGCAGCAGCTAGCTGAAAAGGTATTTTCTTTTTGTTGGCTGTCGTTTTTATCAATTTTAATAAATTGTTCTGAACAGCCGGACCAACAGTTAATACAGGCCCTTTACCTGCATGATTATCTCCTTGCTCAATTTTATTAATCATTGGCGTTTGTGTATCATGACAAACATCTGTAACAATAGCCACATTTGGCTTAATGTTTTGAACCATCATTTCTGCTCCTCTTAACCCAACTTCTTCCTGAACAGAATTAGTAATGTATAAACCAAATGGTAACTTTTGTTTGTTTTCTTTCAATAAACGAGCAACTTCAGCTATCATAAAACCACCAATTCTATTATCTAAAGCACGACCAACAAAATAATTTTTGTTCAATACCATAAATTCATCTTCATAAGTAATAACATCACCAATGCTAATCCCCAACTTCTCAACTTCTTCTTTAGTTGTACAACCACAATCCAAGAAAATATTATTTAACTGAGGGGATTCCTCTTTCCCATCTTTTCTGGTATGAATTGCCGGCCAACCAAAAATTGCTTTTACAATTCCTTTTTCAGTATGAATATTTACTCTTTTTGATGGAGCTATTTGATGATCAGAACCACCATTTCTACGCAAATAAATAAAGCCTTTTTCATTAATATAATGCACAAACCAAGAAATTTCATCGGCATGTGCCTCAATTACAACTTTGTATTCTGCTTTAGGATTTACAATTGCAGCAACTGAACCATAAGTATCTACAAAATAATCATCAACATAAGGCTTGATGTACTCCAACCACATTTTTTGTCCTGCAGATTCAAATCCTGTTGGAGCCGGATTATTAATATAGTTCTCTAAAAATTTTAATGATTTTGCTGTTAAAATAGATTTTTTTGCCATAATGTTTTAGATTTTTTAAGAAAAAAACAAAGCTAAACATTTTTAGTAAAAAACCTTACTTTTGGTGCACCTATGATAAGCCATGAAACATATATGCTTCGTTGTCTGCAACTTGCAAAAAAAGGCATAAGGAGTGCATATCCTAACCCTATGGTTGGCTGTGTCATCGTACATAAAAACACCATAATTGGCGAAGGCTATCATAAAAACTATGGTGAAGCTCATGCAGAAGTTAATGCGATAAATAGTGTTTCCAATAAATCATTACTTGCAGAAAGTACAATGTATGTTAGCCTTGAACCTTGTGCTCATTTTGGAAAAACTCCTCCTTGTACTGATTTAATTGTGCAACACAACATTCCTCATGTAGTAATTGGTTGTATAGATACTTATGCTGAAGTTGCCGGAAAAGGTATTGAAAAACTAAAAAAAGCAGGCATAAAAGTAACATTAGGTATATTGGAAAAAGAATGTATAGCCATTAACAAGCGTTTTTTTACTTTTCATCATAAAAAAAGACCTTATATTATTTTAAAATGGGCTCAAACACAAGATAGATTTATAGATATTGATAGGTCTCAAAATAAAGAAATAGATAATTGGATAACCTGTGCTTCTTCAAAAAAATTAGTGCATAAATGGAGGAGTGAAGAACATGCTATTATGGTTGGAACGAATACTGCACTTAACGATAACCCATCACTCACAGTAAGAGAATGGAAAGGCAAAAATCCTATACGAGTAGTGTTAGATTTGAATTTAAGACTTCCAAACCATTTGAATATTTTTAATAAAGAAGCTCCAACAATAGTGTTTAATAGTATAAAGAATGAAACTGTTGACAATATCACATATATTAAATTAGAAACAACCAAAAATCTGTTGCAACAATTTATGGATAAGCTATTTGAACAACAAATTACTTCTATTATTATTGAAGGTGGTGTTCGGTTATTACAAGGTATTATTAATGAAGGCTTATGGGATGAAGCTAGGGTTTTTATCGGAAATAAAATTTTTGAAAAAGGCTTAAAAGCTCCAATAATTAACTCCTCTCCTATTTTTTCAGAAATGATTGATGAAGATGAGCTAACTTATTTTAAAAATAACTGAAGATTTTATTGTTAATAAATCTCTTGAAAACCCACATACAAAAAGCGTTGACAAAACGGTAAGTTTGTTTAATTTCGAACTTTAAACCACAAATAAACTCATGGAAAACGAAGTAACTTATAGCGAAGACAATATCCGATCGCTCGATTGGAAGGAACATATCCGATTAAGACCGGGAATGTATATTGGTAAACTTGGTGATGGTGCTGCTTACGATGATGGTATTTACATATTAATTAAAGAGGTTTTTGATAACTCTATTGATGAGTATGTAATGGGAAATGGTAAAACCATAGAGGTAAAAATTAAAGATAAAACCGTTAAAGTTAGGGATTATGGTCGTGGTATTCCATTAGGAAAAGTTATTGACTGTGTTTCTAAAATGAACACCGGTGGAAAATACGATTCTAAAGCTTTTAAAAAATCTGTTGGATTAAATGGTGTTGGAACAAAAGCAGTAAACGCTCTTTCCTCCTACTTTAAAGTAGAATCTGTTCGCGATGGAAAAATCAAAAAAGTAGAATTTGAAAAAGGTGAGTTGGTTAACGACTACGAAATTGAAGAATCATCTTATAGAAAAGGAACAAAAATCACTTTTATTCCTGATGAAACTATTTTTAAAAACTATACTTTCAGAAACCAGCACATAGAAAAACTGCTTTGGAATTATGCTTTTTTAAATACCGGATTAGCCATTTATTTTAATGGAGAAAAAATTCAATCAGAAAATGGTTTAAAAGATTTGTTGGAACAAAACCTTTCTAATAAACCACTTTATCCAATAATCCACTTGCATGGCGAAGATATTGAAGTTGCTATTACCCACACAGAATCTTACGGAGAGGAATATTATTCGTTTGTAAACGGACAATATACGCCACAAGGAGGAACACACCAAACAGAATTTAGAACTGCTTTAGTAAAAACCATTAGAGAGTTTTACGGAAAAGATTATGATGCTTCTGACATTCGCTCTTCTATTGTTTCTGCTATAAGCGTTAAAGTAATGGAACCGGTTTTTGAATCTCAAACAAAAACTAAACTAGGTTCTACTGAAGTTGGTCCTGATGGTCCTTCTATGAGATCTTTTATCACTGATTTCTTAAAAAGAGAATTAGATAATTTTTTACATAAAAATCCTGAAACGGCAGAAGCGCTTCAACGAAAAATATTGCAATCGGAACGCGAGCGTAAAGATATGGCAGGGATTAAACAGTTGGCTAAAAAAAGAGCCAAAGATGCTTCTTTACACAACAAAAAACTAAGAGATTGTAGATTACATTATAACGATACCAAAGACAATGAAAGAAAAGTAGAAACAACTCTTTTTATTACTGAAGGAGACTCAGCTTCTGGTTCTATCACTAAATCGAGAGATGTAAATACGCAAGCTGTTTTTAGTTTAAAAGGAAAACCGCTAAACTCTCATGGGTTGACCAAAAAGATAGTGTATGAAAATGAAGAGTTTAACTTGCTTCAAGCAGCATTAAACATTGAAGAAAGCATAGATGATTTAAGATACAACAACATTGTAATTGCTACCGATGCCGATGTTGATGGAATGCACATCCGCTTACTACTCATTACTTTTTTCCTATCTTTTTTTCCTGATATTATTAAAAACGGACACCTATACATTTTAGACACTCCTCTTTTTAGAGTTAGAGATAAATCTAAAACTATTTATTGTTATTCTGAAGAAGAAAGACAAAATGCCATGAGAGAACTTAGAGGAAAACCTGAAATCACTAGGTTTAAAGGACTAGGAGAAATTTCACCCAACGAGTTTAAACACTTTATTGGTAAAGATATTCGTTTAGATCCTGTAATTATTGGAAAAAACACACCCATTCAAGAAATGTTGGAATTTTACATGGGTAAAAATACTCCTGAGCGTCAGGAATTTATTATTGACAACTTAAAAATAGAAAAAGACCTTGCTGAAGAATTATTAGTATCTGAAGGTTAAATATCTTTTTATTATTTTCGTTATATTTTTTTATGAAACAAATGCTAAAATTTATATTCAGTAAACTTTTTTTAATCAACTTAGTGGCAGCAATAATTCTTATTGTTATTGCCTTTTATAGCTTTTCTGGTTATTTAACAAGTTATACTTTGCATGGAGAAAGTGTTACTGTTCCATCATTAGAAGGGTTAAATGAGGAAGAAGTAGCTACCCTACTTAATGAAAAAGAATTACGCTATGAAATTCTAGATTCTATTTATGTAGAAAAACAGCCTAAAGGAATTGTAATAGATCAAAATCCTAAAGCAGAATCTTTTGTGAAAAAGAACAGAAAAATATACATTACTGTTACTAAAAAATCTACCCCAAAAATCAGTTTCCCTAGTGTTATAGATATGTCGCAACGATTAGCTGTAGCTAAATTAGAAAGCTACGGATTAAAAGTGAATACAGAATATCGCCCTTCAGAACACCAGGGAATTGTAATTGATTGCAAACTTGGAGATAAATCTATAGCAACAGGAGATGAAATTGGTCTAGGTTCAAAAATTACTGTTGTGATAGGAACAGGAAAAGGTGAAGGGAAAGTAATGGTACCTTATCTTGCAAACCTTTCTAAAGGTGAAGCAGAACAACAACTCCAAGCTTCTTTTTTAAGTATAGGGCTAGAAATTTATGATGAATCTTGTAAAACAGCTGAAGATTCTGCCACTGCCAAAGTGTATAAACAACAGCCCCCTTACGGAAGTGAAAGCACGCTTTTTATTGGTAGTTCAGTAGATATTTACTTAACTTGCGATACTGCTAAAATAAATGTGCAAAATTTAAGTTTAGATAGCCTAAACAATGAATCAGAAAATTCTGAAAACGAATAACATGTTAAAAAACGCTTTACTTATATTTCTTACTTTCTTCTTTTTTTCAGCTATAAATGCACAAGAAAAAATTTACGATTTAGGTGGCAATAAACACCTTAGAGCTTTATACAATAAAAGCATAGCAGAAAAAAAACCTGAAATTTTCAGAAATCCCTCTAAGAAAAATAAAATCTTACTATCCTTGCCTTTTATGGATGATTTTTCTCAAAACTATCATTTTCCTGATGAAAACTTATGGCAAGATATCAATGTTTACATTAACTCTAATTTCCCTATAAGCCCTCCATCTTATGGTGTTGCTACTTTCGATGGTCTAGATTCAACGGGTTACCCTTACGATTTTTCATCGCAAACAGCTCATGGAATTGCAGATTCTCTTACCTCACACCCTATTGACTTATCGGTTATTATTGATAGTGTATATTTGAGTTTTCAATATCAGGCTCAGGGCAACGGAAATGCTCCTGAACAAAATGATTCATTACGATTAGATTTTTATAGAAAAGCCGACAGTTCTTGGGTAAGAGTTTGGAGTGTCCCCGGAACAGGAAATCATTTGTTTAAAAAAGTAATGGTTCCCGTTGGCACAGATTACCACAACGATGAATTTATGTTCCGGTTTTCCAACTTATCTACTCTTAGTGGTAATTTCGACCATTGGCATGTTGATTATGTATATTTAAATGATAACAGAACTTTTACAGATACTATCCTAGATGATGTAGCGCTTATTACCAATCATCATAATTTATTAAACGAATTTACTGCAATGCCTTGGGATCATTACCTTACTGATACCATTGGTTTAATGGCGGAAACTATGCCTGTTGCCTATAAAAACAACTTCAATAACTCTTATGATGTTTTCTATAAATATGAAGTAAGTGATAACAATGGTGCTGGTCCAGTTGTTGAAACGTATCCATCAGGAGTTGCATCAAAAACAGTAGCAGCATACTCTACTCTACTTGAACCTCAAGCTGTTTATCAAACTACGCCATTTTTTCTAAATGATTTTTCATTTCCATCAGACAACTCGGTTAACAAGGTTTTCCAGATAAAAAACTATTTTGATATTAATCCTTTTATAGATATTAATCAGAAAAATGATACGGTAAAATCATTTCAGGTTTTTGGCTCTTATTATGCTTACGATGATGGTAGTGCCGAATTAGGTTATGGAATTGAAGGAGTTACAGCTAAACTAGCCAATCAATTTTATATAAGAAAAGCTGATACTCTTACATCTATACAAATTTATTTTAACCCAATACTTTATAATATTACAGGAGAAAGTTTTAAACTTACCGTTTGGAGCAGCTTAAATCCAGAAATTATTGTTTACCAACAAAGCAGTTTTTACTTTCCTGCTTATTCTTTTACAAATGAGTTCTTAAACTATACCTTAGATGCTCCTATTATGCTAAATCCGGGAACTTACTATATAGGATATCAAAAAATATCTAACTCAAGATTAAATGTTGGATATGATGTAAATACCAATAGTAAAAATAAGATTTGGTACAATGCTGTGGGTATTTGGGAAAACCCATCTGCAGGTCTTCCTAATGGTTCACTTATGATTCGTCCGGTATTTGGTTCTACTGGCGACCCCATTTCTGCTATTGATGAAAATAGTAAAAAAGACAATACTGATTTTAACATCTACCCTAATCCAACATCTCATATAGTTACTATTGCTGCTCAACAAAATTCATCTACCGTTTTTGAAGTTGAAATTTTTGATATTTATGGTAAAAACCATCTAAGAACAACTTTACAACAGAGTACTACTATCGATGTAAGTAATTTTAGCAAAGGAATTTATTTTGTTAGAATGATAAATAAAGACGAAGGAAATATACAAACCAAAAAACTGATTATTCAATAATACTTATAAATGCATTTAATAAACGAAGAAGAAGCAGAGGACAATGACTTGTTTGAACACTACAAGTTTAAGGCTGACAAAGGACAAGAATTATTGAGAATTGATAAGTTTTTAATGGATAGAATTCCTAATACTACCCGAAATAAACTTCAAAACGCATTAACCGAAGGACATATTTTAGTAAACAAAAAACCTGTAAAAGCTAACTACAGAGTTAAACCTTTAGATGATATTACAGTTGAACTTCCCTACCCTCCTCAAGAAATTGAACTTATTCCTGAAGATATTCCATTAAACATTCTCTATGAAGATGATGATGTAATTGTACTCAACAAAGATGCAGGGTTAGTGGTTCATCCAGGTTTTGGAAATCACACTGGTACTTTAGTAAACGGCTTAATTTATCATTTTAAAAATTTACCTGAAACCTCTATGGCAAACAGACCAGGTCTGGTGCATCGTTTAGACAAAAACACTACTGGAGTAATGGTTATTGCCAAAACAGAACATGCTCTTTCTCATTTAGGTAAACAATTTTTTGACAGAACCATTGAAAGAAGATATCAGGCATTAGTTTGGGGAGATTTTGAAGAAGAAGATGGTACCGTTGTAGGAAATGTTGGTAGAAGTTTGCAAAACAGAAAAGTAATGAGTGTTTTTCCTGAAGAAGAATTTGGAAAACATGCTATAACACATTATAAAGTACTAAAAAGATTTGGCTATGTTACGCTTATAGAATGTAAGTTAGAAACAGGAAGAACTCATCAAATTAGAGTACACATGCAACACATAAAACACCCTTTGTTTAATGATGAAGATTATGGTGGCGACAGGATTTTAAAAGGTACTTCTTTTACCAAATACAAACAATTTATTAATAATTGCTTTGAAATTTTACCCCGTCAAGCACTTCATGCCAAATCTTTAGGCTTTGAACATCCTGCTACAGGAAAATGGCTACATTTTGAAACAGAATTACCTGAAGACATGACTAAATTACTCGAGAAATGGGATGGATATATTAGCAACCGAAATACTTTTGAGGATTAAAATTATTAATACTTTTGTACTTTAAAACTCAAATAATATTAAACATTATATATTTTAAAATATGAAACAAATAATCGCTCCTTCCATTTTAGCCTCAGATTTTGCTAACCTGCAAAAAGAAGCAGAAATGCTCGATAAAAGTAGTGCCGATTGGTTTCATATTGATGTGATGGATGGTGTTTTTGTGCCTAACATCAGTTTTGGAATGCCTATAATTAAAGCTATCAGGAAATTTAGTAAAAAAACTTTTGATGTACATTTAATGATTATTGAACCTGATAAATATATAGCTGATTTTAAAAATGCTGGTGCTGATATTTTAACCGTACATTATGAAGTTTGTACGCATTTACACAGAACTATTCAGGCAATAAAAGCTGAAGGAATGAAAGCCGGAGTAGCTATTAATCCGCATACAAATGTAAATGTACTAGAAGATACTATTAATGATATTGATGTAGTGTTGGTAATGTCTGTAAACCCTGGTTTTGGTGGACAATCTTTTATTGAAAATACTTATGAAAAAGTAAAGCAACTAAAACAGTTGATTACCAAAAAAGGAGCTAATACCTTAATAGAAATTGATGGTGGCGTTACCAATACAAATGCAAAAAAATTATTAGACTGTGGGGCTGATGCTTTAGTAGCCGGAAGTTTTGTTTTTTCTTCAGAAAATCCAACAAACACCATTGCTGAACTAAAAAAATTATAATCTAAAAAAATGTTATTACTTTTAACCGATAAATATTTAATATTATGACTGTTAATCAACTTAAATGGAATGTGTTTTTTGTTGCCGTAGCAACACTTTTTGCTTGTAATAGCGACCAACCAAAAGAAGCTACTGAAGCTGTAGAACAACAAGTAGAAATACCTACTAAACAAAAAACTATAGAAATTAATGGTGTTGAACACTTTTTTACTATTAAAGGTAATAGCGAAGGCGAACCAATTATTTTTTTACATGGCGGACCAGGACTTTCTCACAATTACTTGCTTCCTTATTTTGATGAATTAGCAGCCAATTATCAGTTAATTTTTTACGATCAAAGAGGTAGTGGAAAATCTGCTTTCCCAAAAGATACCACTTCCATAAACATAGCTACTTTTGTAGAAGATATTGAAGGCATTAGAAAATATTTTGATAAAGATAAAATAATACTTGCAGGTCATTCTTGGGGAAGTTTATTAGCACTTCACTATGGACAAAAATACCCTGACAACCTTACTCAACTTATACTAATCTCTCCTGCTCCTACAACCAGTACTCACTACGAAAAAATGTTGAGTAACATGCAACAAAAAAGAAAAGAAGAAGATACCAAAGAATTGGTTAAATTAATGATGTCTAAAGAATTTGAAAAAAGAGACCCTGAAACGTTTACCAATGCTATGAAAATAGGAGACAAAGCTAATTTATACGACCAAACTAAAGTAGATGAACTATATAAGTTACATAGCTACAACGAAAAAACTGCCAGTAACTTTTGGATGGTAAGCAACATCATGGAGAAAAATTTTTTTAACTACGATATTACTTCTAAAATTAACAACATCAATTGCCCATCAATAATTATAATTGGAGATATGGACAATGTTCCTTTTGCCTCTAATCAGTTATTAAGCGAAACACTAAATAACACTAAATTAGAAGTAATAAAGGAAACTGGGCATTATCCATTTTTTGAAGATCCTAAAGTATTTAACAATGCATTAAACAATTTTCTAAACCCTGAGTATCAAGATTAATTTGCTATATGAAATCTATTCAGTTTGAACTAAAAGAGGAATACATTGAGCTAAACAAGCTGCTTAAATTTACAGGTATTTGTGATACTGGTGGAGATGCTAAAGTGAGTATAGAACAAGGGTTGGTAAAATACAACAACCAAGTAGAAACACAAAAAAGAAAAAAAGTAAGAAAAGGTGATATCATTCAATTTCAACAATACCAAATAGAAGTTCATTAACCATGTCAAATCAGAAAACTAAAATATTAAGCCATGAGCAAATAGGCAGGAAAATAAATCGAATTGCTTTTCAAATTTTTGAGGACAATCATTTAGAAAAAGAAATTGTAATTGTTGGTATTGAGAAAAAAGGACATTTATTGGCTAAAAAAATTGCAGAAAAACTCATTACAATCTCTCCTATAAAAGTTACACAAGCATCACTAAAAGTTAATAAAGATAATCCTTTAAGTGAAGAACCTAAACTTTCTGTTACCGAAAAAGAAATTGAAGGCAAAGTAGTTATTTTAGTGGATGATGTACTTAACTCAGGTAAAACCCTTATTTATGGTGTTAAATATCTTTTAAATTTTAACATCAGAAGAATGTCAACTGTTGTATTGGTTGACAGAAACAACAAACGCTACCCTATCGGTACACACTATGTTGGTTTATCTCTTTCTACCACATTAAAAGATCATATTTCTATAGAATTTGTTAGTGGTAAAATGACAGCTTACTTGAGTTAATTGTAGACCTAATTTCTATTCTCTAATCTCTCCTTCCTAGCTACTTAAAACAAACGAATTTGACTTCGCTTATTTGCAAAACGCTTTACAACAAAAAATAAAAGTATACTTTTTTTAGCTTTTCAATTAACGAAAAAAGTCTAATTTCGTGGGATAATAAAAATATTAGCTCAATTTAAAAATATACTAAAAATGAAAGAAGTTTATATCGTATCTGCAGTAAGAACACCAATAGGAAGTTTTTTAGGAAGTTTATCTAGCGTACCTGCTACCAAATTAGGGGCAGCAGCTATTAGCGGAGCAATAAAAAAAATCGGTTTAGCTCCCGAAAATGTGGATGAAGTGTTTATGGGTAATGTAATGCAAGCCAATGTTGGTCAAGCTCCTGCTCGTCAGGCTGCAATTTTTGCAGGGTTAGACAAGAAAACTCCTGCAACTACTGTAAATAAAGTATGTGCCTCAGGTATGAAAGCCATTTCATTGGCTGCTCAATCCATTATGACAGGAGATAACGACTGTGTAGTTGCAGGTGGAATGGAAAACATGAGTATGGTACCTCATTATTACGATGCTCGTTCTTCAGTAAAATTAGGTAATGTAACCATGGTAGACGGGATGATTAGAGATGGTTTGTGGGATGTTTATACCAACAAACACATGGGAAATTGTGCCGAAACATGTGCTACAGAAAAAAATATATCAAGAGAAGAGCAAGATAATTTTGCTATTACTTCTTACAATCGCTCTAAAGCGGCTTGGGATGCAGGTAAATTTGATAATGAAGTTGTTCCTGTAGAAGTTCCTCAACGTAAAGGAGATTCAATTTTAGTTACTAAAGATGAAGAATATACTAACGTTACGTTAGACAAAATTCCTGGTTTACGTCCTGCTTTCGATAAAGAAGGAACAGTAACCGCAGCCAATGCTTCCACATTAAATGATGGTGCTTCTGCCCTAATTTTAATGAGCAAAGAAAAAATGGAAAGCTTGGGATTAAAACCTCTAGCTAAAATTGTGAGTTATGCAGATGCTGCTCAAGATTCAGAATGGTTCACAACTGCACCATCTTTGGCTATTCCAAAAGCATTGAAAAAAGCTAACTTATCTGTTGGTGATATCGATTATTGGGAATTAAACCAAGCTTTTGCTGTAGTTGGTCTAGCCAATATTAAAGAATTAGGATTAAATCCGGAAAAAGTAGATGTGAATGGTGGAGCGGTTTCTTTAGGTCATCCACTGGGAAACTCAGGATCTAGAATTGTGGTAACCTTAATTAATGTATTAAAACAAAACAACGGTAAATTAGGAGCAGCAGGAATTTGTAATGGTGGTGGCGGAGCTTCTGCTATTGTTATTGAAAATGTGTAATAGATTTAAACGCTAATTATAGTGAAATACGGCATTTGTAGTTTAAGTGTAGTTCCGGGAAGAGCTGAACCATCCGATAAAAGTGAAATGGTAACGCAGCTTCTCTTTGGTGAAGTTTTTTCTATTTATGAAGAAAAGCGTAAAGGTTGGAAAAAAATAAAAACTGCTTACGATAACTACGAATGTTGGATTGATGAAAAACAAGTTACTGAAATTTCTGAAGAAGCGTATGAAGCTATAAATGAAGCTGAACTAATAGTGTCAGGAGATTTATTAAGCATCGTAAAAAATAAAAATACCAACCAACTAACCCCTATAGTTATTGGTAGTACGCTACCTAATTTTAAAGATAAAAACATTCATTTTTCCGATTTAAACTTTGAATTTGATGGTAACGAAATATTACCATCAGCACCAAAAAAAGAACTCATTGCCGACCATGTATTGTTATTTTTAAATGCTCCATATCTATGGGGAGGTCGTTCGCCTTTTGGTATAGATTGTTCTGGGTTTACTCAAATAATTTATAAAAGCATAGGTTTTAAATTACCCAGAGATGCTTACCAACAAGCAAACATCGGACAAACACTTAGTTTTATTGAAGAATCGGAAAGTGGCGATTTAGCTTTTTTCGATAATGAAGAAGGAAAAATTATTCACGTTGGCATTATGTTGAGTGATAATAAAATCATACATGCCTCGGGAAAAGTAAGAATTGACAGTATAGATCATCAAGGAATTTTTAATGCAGAAACCAACAGATATTCGCATAAACTTAGAATTATTAAACGAATAATTTGAAAATCTTAAACCATGAGCCAACAACCTTCAACTAAAAAAACAGTTTTAATTACCGGAGCAGCAGGTTTTTTAGGCTCTCATTTGTGCGATAGATTCATCAACGAAGGTTTTCATGTAATTGGTATGGATAACCTGATAACCGGAGACCTCAAAAACATTGAGCATCTTTTTCCTTTAGAAAATTTTGAATTTTATCATCATGATGTTTCCAACTATGTTTATGTTCCTGGAAAGTTAGATTATATCCTTCATTTTGCATCACCCGCCTCTCCTATCGATTATTTAAAAATTCCTATACAAACCTTAAAAGTGGGCTCTTTAGGAACACATAATTTATTGGGGTTGGCAAAAAACAAAAATGCTAGAATGCTTATTGCATCTACTTCAGAAGTATATGGTGACCCATTGGTTCATCCACAAACAGAAGAGTATTACGGAAATGTAAACCCTATAGGACCGAGAGGAGTTTATGATGAAGCAAAAAGATTTCAGGAAGCAATAACCATGGCTTACCACAGATACCACGGTGTAGAAACCAGAATTGTACGAATTTTTAATACTTACGGACCCAAAATGAGATTGAATGACGGTAGAGTTTTACCGGCCTTTATCGGACAAGCATTGCGTGGAGAGGATTTAACGGTTTTTGGAAAAGGTAACCAAACACGTTCTTTCTGCTATGTAGATGATTTAATTGAAGGAATTTACAGATTGCTTTTTGGCGATTACGCTGAACCTGTAAACATTGGAAATCCTGATGAAATAAGCATTTTAGAATTTGCCGAAGAAATTATAAAACTTACAGGCACAACCCAAAAAATTATTTACAAAGAGTTACCTAAAGATGATCCAATGCAACGTCAACCTAATATTGACAAAGCTAGAAAATTATTAAATTGGGAACCAAAAATAAGCCGAGCCGAAGGATTAAAAATTACTTATGAATACTTTAAAAACCTTTCACAAGAGGAATTAACAAAAGTAGATCACAAAGATTTTAATAATTATATAAAAAAATAAACTAACCAATGAAAAATTATTTCGCTCATGAGACTGCTGTTATTGATGAAGGCTGTAAAATTGGTCGTGACACCAAGATTTGGCACTTTTCTCATATCATGCCTAATTGTATAATTGGAGAGCGATGTAACATTGGTCAGAATGTTGTCATTTCTCCAGAGGTAGTTTTAGGTAATAATGTTAAAGTACAAAACAATGTATCTATCTACACAGGTGTTACTTGCGATGATGATGTTTTTTTAGGACCATCTATGGTTTTTACCAATGTAATTAACCCAAGAAGTGCTATAAACAGACGAAATGACTATTTAAAAACACACGTTGGTAAAGGAGCTTCTATTGGTGCTAATGCCACCATAGTTTGTGGGCACGATATTGGAGCGTATGCTTTTATTGGAGCTGGAGCAGTTGTCACCAAAAACATTCCCGCTTACTCTTTATGGGTAGGAAATCCAGCAAAGCAATTAGGTTGGGTTAGCGAATACGGCCATAGACTAAGTTTTGATGAACATGGTTTGGCTACTTGTCCAGAAAGTGATGAAAAATATAAATTAGAAAACAATCAGGTAATTAAAATACAATAATAATGACTGAAAACAAGATAAAATTTGCCGTTGTAGGCTGCGGACATATTGGTAAGCGACATGCTGAAATGATAATTGGCAATTCTGAAGCTGAATTAGTAGCACTTTGTGATGCAGCTCCAAAAGAAAACTTAGGTATTGAAAAATATGACGTACCTTTCTTCAATTCATTAGAAGAATTTTTAAAATCAGGTATTAAAGTAGATGTTGTAAACATCTGTACACCAAATGGTTTACATTCCGACCAAGCTTCTTTAGCATTAGATTATAACCTACACGTAGTGGTTGAAAAACCTATTGGTTTATCTAAAGCAAAATGCGAAAAAGTAATTTATAAAGCACTCAGGAATCATAAACAAGTATTTGCTGTAATGCAAAATCGTTACTCCCCCCCTTCTGTATGGATAAAAGATTTAATAGAAAAAAAAGTATTAGGTGAAATTTTTATGGTTCAGTTAAACTGTTACTGGAATAGAGACGAACGTTACTACAAAAAAGGAGGTTGGAAAGGAACTCAAGATTTAGATGGAGGAACTTTGTTTACGCAATTCTCTCACTTTATAGATATTATGTATTGGCTGTTTGGCGACATCACCAATATCCAAGGAAAATTCAAAGATTTCATCCACCAAAATTCTACCGATTTTGAAGATTCCGGTTTTGTGAGTTTTGATTTTATTGAAGGTGGTATGGGCTGTCTGAACTACTCTACAGCAGTTGCTACACAAAATTTGGAAAGTAGTATTACCATTATAGGTGAAAAAGGAAGTGTAAAAATTGGTGGCCAATACATGAATGAAGTTGAAGTATGCAATATAGATGGCTATGAAATGCCTGAATTACCTGCTGCTAACCCACCAAACGATTATGGTCCTTACAAAGGTTCGGCTGCTAATCACCATTATATTATTGAAAATGTAGTGGACACACTTAGAGGAAGAACTACTGCTACTACCAATGCATTAGAAGGGCTAAAAGTTGTAGAAATTATTGAAAGAATTTATGAGCTTAGAGATAAATCCGTTCTTAAATTCTTAAAAGATTAACAAAGATTCAAAATAATTAATAGTTATGTTTTAATATGGTTTTCATAGATTTGTATCCTTATTAAAAGAATAAAAAAGAACTTATGAGTATTTACAATAAATTAATAAACAAAGAAACTAAAATAGCTGTTATTGGTTTAGGATATGTAGGCTTGCCTATCGCTCTTGAATTTGCTAGAAAAATGAAAGTAGTTGGGTTTGATATTAACCAAAAAAGAGTGGATATGATGCGTAATAACATAGATCCAAGTGAAGAGTTAGAACCTGCTGCTTTTGAAGGTTGTGACATCCATTTTACAGCAGATTTAAATGATTTAAAAGATGTTACTTTTTTTGTTGTTGCTGTTCCTACCCCAATTGATAAACATAATTTACCTGATTTATCTCCACTTATTGGAGCATCTAAAACGGTAGGACAAGCCCTAAAAAAAGGCGATTATGTGGTTTATGAATCTACGGTATACCCAGGTTGTACCGAAGAAGATTGTATTCCTGTTTTAGAAGAAGTTTCCGGACTAAAATTTAGAGATGACTTTATGGTAGGTTATTCTCCTGAAAGGATTAATCCGGGAGATACAACCCATACTTTAACTAATGTAACAAAAGTAGTTTCCGGTTGTTGTGCCGAATCATTGGAAGAAATTGCCAAAGTTTACGAAAGTGTTGTGACAGCTGGAGTCCACAGAGCCGCTTCTATCAAAGTTGCTGAAGCTGCAAAAATTATTGAAAATACCCAACGAGATGTAAACATTGCTTTGGTAAATGAACTTTCTATCATTTTCAATAAAATGGGGATTAATACTTATGATGTATTAGAAGCTGCCGGAACCAAGTGGAATTTCTTAAAATTCTTCCCCGGATTAGTGGGCGGACATTGTATTGGTGTTGATCCTTACTATCTTACTTACAAAGCAAAAGAATTTGGTTACCATGCTCAAATCATCAACTCGGGTAGGTTTGTAAACGACTCTATGGGAGGCTATGTTGCCAAACAAACAGTAAAAAAAATCATTGCATCAGGTAAAAACATTGTAGAAGCCAAAGTATTAGTGATGGGAGCAACTTTTAAAGAAGATGTTAGTGATATCAGAAATTCTAAAGTGGCGGATGTGGTAAATGAGTTTATCTCTTTTGGTGCTAAAGTAGAAGTGGTTGATCCTTACGCCAACTCAGAAGATCTAAAGCACGAATATGGTTTCGGATTGATTGAAAAACCTTCAGGAAATTATGATGCTGTTGTAGTTGCTGTAAATCATGAAGATTATAAAAGTTTAGATGAAAACTATTTCAAAAGCATTTCTTCATCTAAGGGAGTGTTGGTAGATTTAAAAGGTATATTCAGAGGAAAAATTAAAGAATTAACTTATTGGAGCTTATAAAAATTTAAATTATAAGTTTTAAATGTTGAATATTACTTATTCTTATTTTACAAATTGACTTTACAAACTTTCATACTTTATGAACTCAAAATCAATATTAGTAACAGGAGGAGCAGGATTTATTGGTTCGCATTTAGTTAGATTATTTGTGAATAAATATCCTAATTACAACATAGTAAACCTAGATAAATTAACCTATGCCGGCAATTTAGCTAATCTTACAGATATTGAGAACACTCCAAATTACGAATTTATAAAAGGTGATATTGTTGATACTGATTTTATTCATGAGTTATTTCAAAAATATCAATTTGATGCTGTAATTCATTTAGCAGCAGAGTCGCATGTTGACCGTTCTATTGCTAGTCCTATGGATTTTATCATGACCAATATTGTAGGAACTGCTAACTTATTAAATGCTGCCAAAGCGACTTGGACTGATTTATCATCAAAACTTTTCTACCACGTTTCAACTGATGAAGTATATGGAAGTTTAGGAAATGAAGGAATGTTTGAAGAAACCACCTCTTACGACCCTCGTAGCCCCTACTCTGCTTCAAAAGCAAGCTCCGACCACTTAGTGAGAGCTTATTATCATACTTATGGATTGCCAATGGTAATTTCCAACTGCTCTAACAACTATGGTTCACATCAATTTCCGGAAAAGTTAATACCTCTTTTTATTCACAACATTAAAAACAACAAATCGTTGCCTGTTTACGGAAAAGGAGAAAACATTAGGGATTGGCTATGGGTAGAAGATCATGCAAGAGCAATTGATGTTATTTTTCATCAGGCCAAAATTGGAGAAACGTACAACATTGGTGGACACAATGAATGGAAGAATATCGATTTGATAAAAGTAATTTGTAAGGTAATGGACAAAAAACTAAATCGTGAAGCAGGAACTTCAGAAAAATTAATTACTTACGTGAAAGACAGAGCCGGACATGATATGCGTTATGCCATTGATGCTTCTAAATTACAAAACGAATTGGGTTGGAAACCTTCACTTCAGTTTGAAGAGGGTATAGAAAAAACCATTAATTGGTACTTAAACAATGAAGAGTGGTTAAACAATGTAACTTCTGGAGCTTATCAAAATTATTACGAACAACAATACGAAAAACGTTAAAAGTTTGAGATTGCCAGAACCTCAGACATCAAACCTCAAACCATAAATGTATAACCAACCTTTTCATACCAAAGACATTTCCAAACTTAGTTTTTTGGTTACCGGTGGAGCGGGATTTATCGGTTCTAACATTGTGGAGTATTTAATAAAATACAATGCAGGAAAAGTAATTGTGTTGGATAACCTTTCTAACGGCTACAAAAAAAACATTGAAAAATTTATTGGGTTACCCAATTTTGAATTTATTGAGGGAGATATTACCAACTTCGAAACCTGTAAAAAAATAGTTAAAAGTATTGACTTTATCTCCCACCAAGCTGCTTTAGGGTCGGTACCAAGAAGTATAGAAAACCCTTTAGCAACCCATGAAGCTAATGCAACCGGTTTTTTAAACATCCTTACTGCAGCAAAAGATAGCAAAGTTAAACGTATCGTTTTTGCCAGCTCTTCTTCCGTTTATGGAGATAGTAAAGAATTACCTAAAGTAGAAGAAAAAATTGGTACACAGCTTTCTCCTTATGCCGTAAGCAAAAAAACCAAAGAATTATATGCTAATGTTTTTGCATTAACTTATGGATTAGATGTAGTAGGACTACGATATTTTAATGTTTTTGGCCCCAACCAAAGTCCAAATGGACCTTATGCTGCTGCCATTCCATTGTTTATGGATGCTGTTTTAAAAAATGAATCTCCTTTTATTAATGGAAATGGAGAACAAAGTAGAGATTTTACTTTTGTAGAAAATGTAGTACAAGCAAACATTAAGGCCTTATTTACCGAAAAAGATGTAAAAGGAAAAGTAATGAACATTGCTTTTGGAGGCAGAACAACCATAAACGATTTATTTTTTAAAATTAGAAATATTGTTGGTAATAATGTTGAACCTATTTACCGAGAGGCTCGTTTAGGAGACGTGAAAGATTCTTTAGCAGCTATTAATCTTGCTCAAGAATTAATCGATTACCATCCCTCTTTTTCTATTGATGAAGGCTTAAAAATAACCATTGATTGGTTTAAGCATAAAGTGTTGGTAGATTAATGTGTAAATTTGTAAATGTGAACCTTTAATCTCCTATTTATAATTGATTTTGAACTTTTTCAAAAAAATATTTCATAAAGAACAATTGCCGGTTATTGATTTTTCGGTGTTTAAAACCGATATGCATTCCCATTTAATTCCAGGTATTGATGATGGGTCTCAATCTTTAGAGCAATCTATTGAAATTATTAGAACTTTTAAAAGTTTAGGCTATCAAAAGATTATCACTACTCCACACATTATGTGCGACTATTACAAAAATACACCCGAAATTATTTTGGGTGGTTTGGAAAAATTAAGAGCTGAACTAACCCGTTTAAATATTTCCATTGAAATTGAAGCTGCTGCTGAATATAATTTAGACGATGGCTTAGAAAAAATAATTGACGATAAACAATTACTTACTTTTGGCAATAACCATGTGTTATTTGAATTGCCTTTTATGCAAGAGCCTCAAAACTTTCAGGAGATTGTTTTTAAGTTCCAAACACATGGATACAAACCTATTTTGGCTCATCCGGAAAGATATAGTTATTGGTATAAAAATTTTGAAAAATACGAAGAACTAAGATCTAAAGGGATATTACTTCAGTTAAATTTACTATCATTAACTGGACATTACTCTCCGGAAACAAAAAAGATAGCTGAACGAATGGTTGATGCCGGTTTAGTTGATTTTGTCGGAACAGATTGTCATAAAATTGAACATCTAGCTATTTTAGAAAAACATGCCAACTCTAAATATTTCAATCTGTTAGCCAACAATAATCAGTTAATGAATAGAAATATTTAAATTATTCTCTTCTATCATTTTCCTTAAGTTAATTAAAGCATAACGCATTCTTCCTAAAGCAGTATTAATACTCACATTAGTAGATTCAGAGATTTCTTTAAAACTCATATCAAAATACAAACGCATCATCAATACTTCTTTTTGGTCGTCTGGTAAATATTTAATCAACCCTTTAACATCCTCTAACGTTTGTTTCTTTTCCATTTGCTGCTCTACATTTTTGTCTGTATTTTGAATTACATCAAAAATATCAAAATTTTCACCACCTGTAGTAGTGTTCATTCTGTTGCTTTTTCTGTAATGATCTACAATAAGATTATGAGCAATACGCATTACCCAAGGTAGAAATTTACCTTCATCGTTATATTTCTTACGCTTAATGGTATTAATTACTTTAATAAAAGTATCTTGGAAGATATCTTCTGCAAGCGCTTCATTTCTAACTTTGCAAATGATGTATGTAAATACAGCACTTTTATGCCTTTTGATTAATTCTTCAATAGCAGATTCATTACCTTTTAGATAAGATTGAACCAATTGTTTCTCTGTAAAGCTGGATAATTGCATAATATCTCTCCTTTTCTTTGGTTAATAATTTACTTTTAAATGAATAAAAGATTCAAAAAAAGTATTTATAAAAAAGAGTAGATATTATTTATAGGCGATATATTTTTTTATTACAAACTTCCTTAACGGATAAAATTAAATAAAGTTACAAGGGTTACGAAATTACCATTTTATTTTAAAAATCAAAAAAATTATTGAGGATTATTGTTTTGATTAACATTTTTATCCTCTCCGCCTTTATATAAAACAGAAAAAATAAACAGCATTACCGTTGCTGAAATAAATATGAGGAACAAGGAGCTAAGACTCTTTCTAATAATGTGTTCCACTTCTATAATGTCCCAAATTGCTAATAGCGACATAATGGTAAAAAACACTACCAAAATGGCTAATAAAATAGATATTCCTTTTCTAAACATGAAACCAAAATTAATAATTTATTTTTAAATCATTGATTTTATTAAATTAATGAAGTTCTTCCAATGCTTTTTCTATTAAAATAAACATAGCATCAATCTCATCATAATCTGCTGTACCAACAGAAAGTCTATACCATGGTGATGATGTTGATGTTCCGAAAGCATAAAAAGGAACTATAGCAATATGGGCTTTATTTAATAAATAAGCCGTGACATCTGCAATGCTTTCCAAAACATGACCATTTGAAGTAGTTTTACCAACCAAATCAAACTTAACTGTTAAATAAATTGCTGCCTGTGGTGGAATTGCATCAACATGGTAACCTTTCGCTTTTAATTTTGTCATTCCTATATAAAAAGCATCTAACCTTTTGTGGATGTTTTTCTTAAAAGCATGAAGATATTCATCCACTTCAGATTTATTAGCTAAGAAATTAGCTGTAGCTACTTGCTCTGCTTTTGGAGACCATGCTCCAACATGACTTAAAATAGCTCTCATTTTATCCATTACTTTTTGAGGACCAAAAGCCCAGCCAACTCTAACACCTGTTGCTGCAAAAGCTTTTGAAATTCCATCAATATAAATGGTATAGTCTCTCATTTCAGGAAATAAAGAAACCGGATCAAAATGTTGAGTTTCTCCATAAGTTAATACCCAATAAATTTGATCAAAAAGTAAATATAATGGTTTTTCATTAGCTCCTCTTCTTTGGTTTTCTTCCAACACTAATTGGCAAATTTCTGCCAAGCCCTCTTTTGTAAAAGTAGTTCCTGTAGGATTTAAAGGAGAGCATAACGCAATCATTGTTGCCTCTTTTATATATGGCTTTAGCTCTCCAGCTGTGGGCATAAAATCATTTTCAGGTTTAGTTTCAATAATTTGTTGCTTAGCTCCAGAAAGGTGTGAGTAATGATTATTATTCCAAGACGGAACAGGAAACAATACCGTATCATTTTTATCTATAAGAGTTTGATATAAAGCGTAAATTAATGGTCTTGCTCCACCGGAAATTAAAATACTGTTTGGAGAATAATCTAAACCTTGTCTGGTTTTTAAAAAATCTGCTACTTGAACTCTCAACTCTTCCACTCCATTAGCAGCAGGATAGTTCGTCTCATTATTAACATAAGCTTCAACAATTTCATTTTTTAAAGCTGTAGGTATAGGAAAAAGCGAAGGGTTAAAATCTCCAATAGTAAGATTATAAATCTTTTCACCTTGAGCAATTTTTGCTTTCACTTCTCCGGCTAGTTTAATAATCTCTGAACCAATAAGGTTTTCAGCCATTACAGATACTTTGTTGTTCACAATATTTTGAGTTTGTTCCATAGTTTTTATAATTAAAAACGAAATTAGAAAAACAATCAATTGAAATTCAGACAAAACTCAAAAAATAACAGGACAATTTATTAACACTATGTTAAGAACCTTATTTCTTGTAAAAACTAATTTAAATAATGTCAAAAATAATGCTCCAAGCAAAAAAATGTTGATACTTTCGCACTCACAATTAATATGAATTTCTAAACCATGCCAACTCAAGAAACATACGACATTACTATTGTAGGTGGAGGAATTGTTGGAGCTGCAACTACTTATAAAATTCAATTAAAATATCCTTCACTTAAAATTTTACTAATAGAAAAAGAACCTAGATTAGCTGACCATCAAACAGGAAATAATTCAGGTGTAATCCATTCCGGATTATATTACAAACCCGGTTCTGCTAAGGCAAAAACTTGTGTTGATGGAAGAAAACAATTAGTAGCTTTTGCTCAAAAATATAATATCAAACATGATGTTTGTGGAAAAGTAGTGGTTGCTGTTGACGAAAGTGAGTTAGATTATATGGATAAAATTTTTGAAAATGGATTAGCAAATAACACTGAAGGAATAGAGAAAATTGATGCCAAACGATTAAAAGAAATTGAACCTCATGTTGAAGGAATTGCCGGAATTTGGGTGCCTTGTACCGGAATTATAGATTTTAGGGCTGCTACCGAAAAAATGGCTGAATTAGTTACTGAAATTCAACCCAAAAGTAAAATTGTATTGGGCGAAGAAGTGCTTTCTTATGATAAAAATGATGCAGCAACTACTAAAGTAAACACTTCAAAAAATAGCTACATAACTAAATACATGATATTTTGTGGTGGCTTACAAGCCGACAGATTAGCTAAAAAAGATGGTGTTGACTTAAAAGAAAAAGTAGTTGGTTTTAGAGGTGATTACTACGAACTTACCGAACAAGCTAAACACAAAGTGAAAAACTTAATCTACCCTATTCCTAATCCTAAATTTCCGTTTTTGGGCGTACACTTTACCAGAATGGTAAATGGAGAAATTGAATGTGGGCCTAATGCAGTAATGACCTTTAAACGTGAAGGTTATGGCAAAACAGATTTTAGTTTAAAAGACACCTGGGATGCCTTAACTTATAGTGGAACTTGGAGGTTATTATTTAAAAACCCAATGTTTGCCTTAGATGAATACAGAAGAGCTTTTTCTAAAAAATTATTTTTAAAAACCTTACAACGTATGATTCCTTCGCTTACCATGGATGATATAAAACCGGGAAGAGCAGGTGTTAGAGCTATGTTACTAAGTCAGGATGGTGATACTAGAGATGATTTTAGAATTGAATATAAAAATAAAAGTATACATGTATTAAACGCTCCATCTCCTGCAGCAACAGCTTGTTTATCAATTGGAGATGAAATTTGCAACATGGCAACAACCCACTTTAAACTCTCATAAACTATGGAAAATTTAGGTATGAATGCAACCGATTTTATTGGTTACTTGGCTTCTTTTTTAGTGCTTTTCTCTTTCTTAATGAAAAAAATGAAAAATCTTAGAATTATTAATACACTTGGTTGTACCCTGTTTGTTGCTTATGGATTCTTATTAGATTTTTCGTGGCCTATTATTATTACCAACCTAGCCATCATCATTATCAACATTTATTATTTGAGTAAAAAAACGCTTGTTTAGCAATCTTGAAAAAGCTAACTTATTTCTTAATAAAAAAGAAAGTGCCATCTTCATCTTCCAATCCGGCAATCTTACCAAACTTAGGTGCTTGCTTAGCTCCACTCTTAGTTACAGCTGTTTTTACTTTGTTCACTACCGTTTCAATCGGAATACAAGCATCCGGGTTTCCTGAAAGAGTAGCTGCAAAAGTTTTAGTAAACTGAGAATTATCAGAAGCCAACTCATAGCCGGCAGATGAAAAAACCTGTGATGATTTAAATTTAGTTGCTTTCCAATCATTGCAGCTTTTCTCTACTGATGTAGAACGCATTGCCTGATAAAAAGAAGGACCAGATTCACAAGCATCAGTGATAACCAAAGTATGCGTAATCTCTTTCGAATAAGATTGCATAGAAGCTTTTAAGTTATTGATATTAAAATAAGTGAACTCATCATCCCTTTTAGCATCTGTTGGAATCCAGTAGCCTGTTTCATTGATAAATTTTCCATGTCCGGCATACCAAACCAACAACGAATTTACTTTATTACTTCTTACCAAATCTCTTAATTCTATAGAAAAAAATCGTTCTAATTGAGCTTTGGTCATATCCTTTTTATGGATAACATTGTTAATTTTATACTTTGCAAAAGCAGACTTCATCATGGTTACATCTTTAGCAGGTCCATCTAAACTAGCAAAAGATTGGTATTTTGAATTTTCAATAAAAATTACCCACGTTTTTCCCATAGGGTTATCTGCTAATAAAGCAGCGTTTTCTCTGTTTAACGTAAATGCTTTTTCTATTTTATTACCATATTCATCTTCCGTTGTTACGGTAAAATTGGTTTTATTCATGATGTTAATAGTCATAGAAAATTTAGGGTTTTTCTCTTGCGTATTAAAACTTGCTGTTACTCCATCAATAAAAATACTTTTTATAAAACTTTCATCTTTTATTACTCCTTCTATGTACAACGAAGGATCATCAGCATCCAAATAAATAGTTCCATCATCTGAAGCATAAGGCGCTAACAACTGTACAATTGGTGCATTTACTTCTGTTTCAATAAATTCAAAAACCCAAGTTTCTGAGTTTTGATATATATCAAAAACAGTAATAGATACATTTTTTAATTCGGTAATATCCAACTCTATGTCAAAAATCGGATTTAAAGAGTCTTTATTAAAGTTAGCATCTTTTCCATTTACTTTAACAAAACCAATTAAACTGGCATCTTTAATCTTACCTTTAAAAGTCAACTTCTGTGTTCCTTTAGCAATTTGCAAAAAGCCAGGTTTTGGCGAAACAGGACTTATCATTTCCAATTCAGGATTGTTATTTTCTCTGTTTAATTCATACATTCTTTTTTTAGCCTCATCATACAATTTCATAGCTGTTCCATCATAAGGAGAAAGTCTTTTTATTTCCTCATAATCTTTTATAGCAGCTTTAAAATCACCCATTTTTTCATACAAAGCAGCACGTTTAAAGTACAAATTAGCATTATCTTTTTGGATATTTAATGATTTAGTGTAATCTGCAACAGCATTAGGGTTCTGACCAATTTTTTCGTACAAAGCAGCTCTATTTATGTAATGGATTATTGACTCAGGTTCAAAAAGTATTACCTTAGAATAATCATCAATAGCTGCTTGTAAATTGTTATTTCCTTCATTAATTGCCGAACGTACTTTTAACGCATGAACATTTTTAGATTCTAACTCCAAGGCTTTGTCTACATGTTTTAAAGCATCTTCATATTTTCCTAGTTTCATGTTAGTATGAGCCAAACCAATGTACGCACCAACCAATTTAGAATCATAAAACTTTGCTCTATCAAAACTGTATGCTGCTTCTTTAAATAATTCAGAACTATCCTGAGCTACTCCCAACAAATAATAACTCATTCCATTTTTATCTATACTTAACAATTCTTCAGCAGTAGCTACAGCATCCATAAACATTTTACCCTGCATTTGAGCTTGGATTTTAGCTTGATATGCTTCTATTTGTTTTTTATTTCTATCTATAGAAATATCAAAAGCAGCAATAGCTTCATCATTTTTATTAAGCGCCATTAATGCTTTTCCATGATTAAGATGATACTCATCACTTTTTTCTTTCAACTCAACTGCTTTTTTAAAATCTGCAACTGCTTTCTCGTAATCGTTAGTATAAAAATAACATAGTCCCCTATAATTATAAGCTCTATCATGATCGTTTTTAGCAACTATAACATTAGTAAAGTTTTCTATAGCCTCAGTATATTTTTGTTCCGAAAAATGTTGTTCACCATTTTTATAATCTTTAAAATAAGATTGTGCTACAGTAACACTCATTATAGTTAATAACAAAATAGAAAATAATAAAAATTTTTTCATGGTAAAACAATATTATAAAACACTAATTATCAAAAACAAAAGTAATAAATTACACGAAATTTACCTATATTTTACATGAGTTTTAATTTTTGAAATAGCTACAACTTATTTTTTATACTTTTGTAAATAAACTAATTCAATTTAAATTGCTTAGAAAAGATAAAATAAAAATAATTGTTGGTTTATTACTTACAACTATTAACCTAACTACTTATTTTATGATTGGTAAAGAAGGAAATACCATGAAAATTGTTGCTGGAAGTAGTTTGTTTATCTGGCTAATAACCATGTACATTACTAATAAAAAACAATAAAACTATGTTCGATAAATTTTTGGGTAAAAACCTCATGGGAAAAATGGGGGAAATGCAAAAACAAATGGAAGAAATTAAGCAAAAGCTTGAAAATATTTCTGTAATTGGTGAAGCTGAAAATGGTAAAGTAAAGGTAGTTGCTAACGGAAACAGATTGATTAACAATATTATTATTGATGATGAATATAAAAATGTTGTTTCAGCTACTAGCTTACAAGAAACCATTACTATAGCAGCCAACAGAGCTTTAGAACAAGCAGAAAGAATTGAAAAATCTGAAATGAGCCATGCTGCTATGGGTATTTTACCCGGTTTAGGATAATGGATTTTTTAATTGTCGGTGGAGTCGCTTTTTTAACTTCCATCTTAACTTTCTTTTCAGGTTTTGGAGTAGGAACAATTCTTACTCCTGCTTTCGTACTGTTTTTCCCCATAGATATTGCTGTTGCTATGACTGCCATTGTTCATTTTCTGAACAACCTTTTTAAAATGGGACTTACCTTTAAAGACATTAACAAAAATGTGCTGATAAAATTCGGTATTACTGCCATTCCGCTAGCATTTTTAGGTGCTTGGCTACTAATGAATTTCTCTAATAATAACCGAATACTATATGAATTTATCATCGCTGATAAAATATTCACTATTAAGTTAGTAGAATTGATTATTGGCACTATGATGCTGATTTTTGCCATTTTTGAACTGTTACCAACTCCCAATAAAAAAGTATTAAAAAATAATATGCTTTATATAGGCGGTGCTGTAAGTGGCTTTTTTGGTGGCTTATCAGGACATCAAGGAGCATTAAGAACTATTTTTTTACTCCGAAGTGGGTTGACTAAAGAAAGTTTTATAGCTACAGGTATTGCCATTGCGTGTATTGTAGATGTGAGTAGAATTAGTATTTATTTTACTAAACTTGAAAGCATTTCATTATCTGAAAATATTGGCATTATTACTACCACTACACTTTGTGCTTTTGTAGGAGCCTTTATTGGTAAAAAATTACTCAAAAAAGTCACTATTACTTTTATTCAGTATGTGGTGACTATTTTAATCATTATTATTTCTGTACTGCTGATTGTTGGGGTTATTTAGTTGGAATATTATTTGTTATTTTCAAGTTAATCAATCATTCATTCCATAATCTCAACTGCAATTCTAAATCTTGTACTATTTCTGTAAAAATTTTAAAATGTGTATAATGTTTTAATACTTCTTCAAAGTCAGTTAAGGGTTTAGAAAAATTAGGTTCAAAATGATTTTTAGAAGTATGAATTGCCGCATACATTCTATTATTGACAAACGAAAAAGCAATATTGTTGTTAATTTTTTCTTTGTAAGCCAATAGTTTCTCCATAAAGCTAGAGGAAAGCACATAACGTGCTTCTACTTGGTCTTCTCCATAAACCAAAAAGTTTTTGTTAAACTCACTATTTTCAAGTGTTATTAAATGTCCGTTATTCATAGCCTCTTTTATTGTCAAGCTTAATCTAGTTAAGTAAGATGTTTTACTTTTTGAAAGCACTATGGTTTTATAATTCAAATTTTTGTTAAAAGAAGCCGAAATAAAAAGTCCTCTAAAACTTATGGTTGACTTAATTAACCTAAATTTATATACATTCATTTCAGAAAACTGAATGGTGGAGTTTCCAAAAACACATTTTAGATAATCTTCTCCCATACTTGATTCACTAGTGTTAAACCGATTATACATTAACAGATTACTATTGTTTAATACTTTGTATGATAATTTTTGACGTGGTATATACTCATAATCATCAAACATAAAACCCAATATTTTAAACATGATTTTATTCTTATAGATTACCCTAAGTCTTCTAAAATTTTGAATTCTACTATTAACAGCAACTATTGGAATATAAAACCATCCGAACATTGCAAAAATTATCGAAATAGCAAATAAGAATGGAGGCATTACTCCAATGAAGGTTAATAAAATAAATATGTTTACAACATATAAAAAATAACCTCCAAGAAAAATCAAATAAAACCAAAGCTTAATCTTCTTTCTTCTTTTCTCAAGTATTTCTAATTCAGGAAGTAATTCTGTAGTATAAAATGTATAAAAATCCTTATTCAACTTCTGTTTATTATTTTATGATAAAACTACTGTTTTTCTGAAAATAAAAAAATTAAGCATACTTACAGACAATAAACAACCAACAACTTATTTGCTTAACTTTGCATTGCAAATCGTTCTATCGCTGTTTCATTTTTAATGAGAGAGAGGAAAGTCCGGGCAGCACAGAGTATCCTACCTAGCGAAAGCTAGGGTATTGTTTCAGGAACGTAACAATAACAGAAAGTGCCACAGAAAATAGACTACCTTTTCGATTTATCGGAAAGGAAAAGATGAAAAGGTGAGGTAAGAGCTCACCAGTTACAAAAGTAATTTTGTAAGCTAGGCAAACCTTAGGAGCTGAAAAATCAAATAAACCAAGGCTTGAGGGTTACTCGCCTAATCTTGGAGGGTAGATTGTTAGTGCGTGGAGGCAACTCCTCGACTAGATAAATGATAGAAACCTCAACCAATGTATTGGTAAAAGGTACAGAACCTGGCTTATAGATTTGCTTTTTTATGAAATATAGATAACGCAGGTTGCGAATTATCACAAAATATATACTTCCAATTTAAGCTTAATTAAGCCTTTTACTCTTCATCAGGAACAAAATCCAACACGATGGAGTTCATACAAAAACGTTTGTAAGTGGGTGGTGGTCCGTCATCAAAAATATGCCCTAAATGAGAATCGCAACGTCCGCAAGTTACTTCTGTCCTTACCATTCCGTGACTTAAATCTTTTATGTAATTTACACTGTTAGGATGTATGGCTTCATAAAAACTAGGCCAACCACAACTGCTTGCAAACTTCGCATCAGAACGAAATAAATGATTTCCGCAAACAGCACAATAATAATCTCCTTTGGTATCGGTTTCATAATATTTCCCTGAAAAAGCCCATTCTGTTCCTTTCTCTCGAGCTACTTTATACATTTCTTCTGGTAAAATGGTTTTCCAAATAGAATCGCTTACTGTTAGCTTTGTGGTATCTGTTCTTGAATAATAAGGATTATCATTTTTAGTATTTTCGTTGGTATTATCCATAGTTGATTTTTTTTGAGCATTGCTACATTGTGTCAACAACAAACTGCAACACACCATAATAATTATACTTGAATAGTTCATCATTTTAATCTTTCAGTAAACTTAAACAAATTACTTTTACTAACGAAATTTGGTACGATAAAATTATGCTAAGAATCATAATTAATTTGTTTGGTAATAATTTTTAGATTGTTTAATTTCGTGCTACTTAAACGCTATATATTAATCCTCTTAAAAATAAAAAATTATGAAAGTAACAGTAGTAGGTGCAGGAGCTGTAGGAGCTAGTTGTGCCGAGTACATTGCCATTAAAAACTTCGCTTCAGAAGTTGTTTTAGTAGATATTAAAGAAGGTTTTGCCGAAGGTAAGGCAATGGACTTAATGCAAACAGCTTCTTTAAATGGTTTCGATACTAAAATTACAGGAAGTACAAACGATTATTCAACTACAGCAGGTAGTGATGTTGCTGTTATTACTAGTGGTATTCCAAGAAAACCGGGTATGACTCGTGAAGAGTTAATCGGGATTAATGCAGGGATTGTAAAAACAGTTACTGAGAACTTATTAAAACATTCTCCAAACGTTATTATAATTGTTGTGAGTAACCCAATGGATACCATGACTTATTTGGTACACAAATCTACCAACATCCCTAAAAACAGAATTATTGGTATGGGTGGAGCATTGGATAGCGCTCGTTTTAAATACAGATTAGCTGAAGCATTAGATTGCCCTGCTTCTGATGTTGACGGAATGGTAATTGGCGGGCATAGCGACACCGGTATGGTTCCTTTAATTGAAAAAGCAGTAAGAAACAGTGTGCCTGTATCTGAATTTTTATCGGCAGACAGAATGGCTAAAATTGTAGAAGATACTAAAGTTGGTGGAGCAACATTAACAGGTTTATTAGGAACTTCTGCTTGGTATGCTCCGGGAGCTGCCGTTTCTGAATTAGTTAGAGCTATTGCTCAAGATTCTAAAAAAATATTCCCTTGCTCTGCTTTATTAGAAGGAGAATACGGATTAAACGATTTAGCAATTGGCGTTCCTTGTGTGTTGGGTAAAAACGGAATTGAAAAAATTGTTGAAATCAAGTTATCTGATAACGAAAAAGCTAAATTAACTGAAAGTGCTGAAGGTGTTAAGAAAACTAATGCTGACCTTAACAGCGTTTTAGCTTAAAACTTAAATAAAAAACATTTTTAAAGACCTGTCAGAACTCTAAACACTGACAGGTTTTTTTTCTAATACACCTACCCTATGCAAACTAAACTTCCTTTTGAAATTATTCCTATTGAAGACGATGGCTTTCACCTACAGTTAAAAGTTACCATTAATGGTATTACAGCTAATCTAATTTTAGACACCGGAGCTTCAAGAAGTGTTTTCGACCAAACGAGAATTGCTCAATTCACCAAAAACAACCATATAGAAGATTTAGATAGATTATCTACAGGTTTAGGCACCAATACCATGACAAGTAAAAAAGTTACTTTAGAAAAACTTCAACTCAATGCTATTGTGATTGAAAACTATGAAGCTACCATTTTAGATTTAGCACATGTAAATCAGTCCTACGAAAAATTAGAGCTGGAAGTAATAGATGGTGTTTTAGGCAGCGATATTTTAACTGAATACAATGCTATTATAGATTATGGTAAGAAAGAGCTGATTTTTAATAGTTAAGTATTTCATTTTCTAATTGTTAAATTATTTTTTATATTTGAAGAATAATATTTAATTATTTTTAAATGAGCAATATTACAAAAGAAGAAAAAAAGACGCTAAAAAATAAGTTTAGAGAGTATGAAAAACAAGGACTATTAGCGTATGGAAAATATTTAGAAGAACAACTTGTTTACGCTTCAAAATCAGATATAAGAGCTGCTTATAAAAAGTATATTGAGAAGCAAATTCTACGTAATAATGAAAAAATAGAATATTTAAACGTAAAACTTAAAAAATGAAATATTTTTTAATATTAATCCTGTCAACATTCTTTTCTAGCGTTGCATTATGCCAAGTATTATATATTAACACATTTGGTGATTCAACAGATACTCCTATCATTTTTTTACATGGAGGACCAGGCTACAATTCTTCAACATTTGAAGTTACAACCGCTAAAAAGTTAGCTGATAAAGGATACTATGTTGTTGTTTATGATAGATCTGGAGAGGGAAGGTCAATAAACCCTACAGCCAAATATAGTTTTAACGAGGCTCATAATGATTTACTTAAGATAATGGATTCTTTAAATATTAAAAAATCTAATCTTATTGGACATAGTTTTGGAGGAATGATTGCTGCCACATTTGCTGTTAAAAACCCAGATAAAATTGAATCTATTTTTTTGGTTGGAGCACCTGTAAATCTACAAACATCTTTTAAAAATATTATTTCTAAATGTGAAACAATATACAAGCAAAATAATGACGAACAAAATCTGAATTATATTAAAATGTTAAAAGAAATGGACACAACTTCTATTTACTATAGTTCATATTGTTTTATGCATGCAATGCAGAATGGTTTTTATTCACCAAAAAACCCAAGTCAAGAGGCACAAAACCTTTATTCTTTATTTAGTACAGATTCTATTCTTATTTCTAATGCTCAAAAAATGGATCAGGTATCCCCAGTTGAATTCTTAAAATCTGAAAATTATACATCAATTGATATTTCAAATTTATTAATAGATATTAAGGCTAAAAAAATAAATATTTATGGACTGTACGGTAAAGAAGATGGATTATATTCAGAAGATCAAATAATTTATTTAAAATCTTTACTTGGTGAAGATAATTTGGTTTATCTAGAAAATTGCTCTCATAATGTATTTATAGACCAACAAACAAAATTTATTGACACTATTATTAAATGGACTGAATAATAAACAATAAATCTATCCCTCTTAGTAGATGCTGCAAAAGAAAAAAGAACATCCCATAAAAAAAATCGGTTTGCATCCTCGAAACAAGCACCAGGGACGTTATAATTTCAAAGAACTTATTAGCAGTTGTCCCGAATTAGCTCCATTTGTTCGGTTGAATAATTACAACGATGAGTCTATAGATTTTTCTAATGCTGAAGCAGTGATGATGTTAAACAAAGCTTTATTAAAGCATTTTTACGAAATCGATTATTGGGATATTCCAGAGGGCTATTTATGTCCTCCTATTCCAGGAAGAGCTGACTACATTCACCATATAGCTGATTTATTACGAAGTAGTAATCATGGTATAATTCCAACTGGCAGTCAAATTAAATGCTTGGATATTGGTGTAGGAGCAAATTGTATTTATCCCATTATTGGAAATAAAGAATATGGCTGGTCTTTTGTCGGTTCAGATATTGAACCCATTAGTATTCAATCAGCAAATAAAATAATTGAGAACAATGCATCCTTAAAAGGAAATGTAACGCTACGATTGCAATTAAATCCAGAAGATATTTTCCGTGGAATTATAAACAAAGATGAATACGTTGATTTAAGCATTTGCAATCCACCATTTCATGCTTCCGCTAAAGAAGCCCAAGCAGGAACACTTCGTAAATTGAGTAATTTAAATCGTAAGAAAGTAACCAAAACCACCTTAAACTTTGGTGGTAAAAATAAAGAATTATGGTGCGAAGGTGGTGAAGAAAAATTTATTCAAAAAATGATATTCCAAAGCCAAGAATTTGCTTCTTCCTGTTTGTGGTTTACTACACTTGTTGCAAAACAAGCTCACCTTAAAGCCATTTATAAAACACTAAAAACGGTAAAAGCTGTTGAAGTAAAAACTATTTCTATGTCTCAAGGAAATAAAACCAGTCGCATTGTGGCTTGGACATTTTTAAACCCCAAAGAACAGCAAGAGTGGATAAAAACAAAATGGTAATTATTTCACATTAAACTCCAACATTTTTTCACCTTCCATAAAACAAGTTATTTTATCATTTATATTAATAGGGCCAACGCCTACTGGTGTTCCTGTATAAATATAATCGCCAATTTTAAGTGTTACAAATTGAGATACATAAGCAACAATCTGATTAAAATTAAACAGCATGTCTTTGGTATTTCCTTTCTGTTTTAATTCATCATTTACTTTTAGTTCAAAATTCAACTGGTTAATATCTTTAAAGTTTTTAATAGGCACAAAATCACTTGTAGGAGCTGAAAAATCGAAAGCTTTAGCTTTTTCCCAAGGCAAGCCTTTTTCTTTACATTGCTGCTGTACATCTCTAGCTGTAAAATCTACCCCTACTCCTATTTCATTGTAATATTTGTGAGCAAATTTTTCCTCAATATGCTTCCCTATTCTATTAATTCTCAACACTATTTCTACTTCGTAATGTAAATCTTTAGTAAAACTAGGGTAAACAAAAGGATTTCTTTTAGGCAACAAAGCCGTATCGGGTTTAATAAAAAAAACAGGTTCTTTCGGTATAGGATTATTCAATTCCTTAGCATGATCGATATAATTTCTTCCTATGCAAATAATTTTCATATGTATAAGCTAATTTTATTTTTTTAAAACTGTAAAAATACATATTCAGGATTAAAATAATGACTATAAAATTGTACTAAAAAAACTCCAATTTTTAATCCAATTATGATAAAAGTCATTATTAATTAAATTCTTAAAGGCAACCTTTATACAAAATATATGTCTATTAAGACATATTACCATATGAAATTTAACAAAAAAGTCAATTTGAAAGATAAAAATACACATAATAACTAATTGATTTATAATTTTTTATTAAAAATAAAACATCATTAGAATACAAATAATAATTAAAAATAAGTCCTATTTTAAGCTTTTATTCATTTATATTTGTCTAATAAAAATATCGATTAATCAGTAAATTAAGAAAATTCATCTAAAACATGTTTCATACAATACACCATATTTAAAATCACTAAAACCAACAATTGCCATGAGAAATTCTGCAATAAAACTACTCTTTCTTATATTATTTTTACTATATAATTTTTCCATTCAGGCTCAACAAAACAACAAATACAGTAAACAAAATATTACTGAAGAATTTCTAAACACAACACTTAAAGAACATATTTATAAAAAACTACAAAACCTTCCTAACTTTTCTGAAAAAGAACTTCACACCTTAGACCACTACTACTTAGATAATTACCATAAATATAAAACACTTTTTTCTAATGCTACAGAAAACATAAACGAAGAAACAAAACAAGCCTTTGAAGCAATAGTTAACCAAATTATTAATCAAATTGTACTAGATTTCCAAAACTATACTCCACCTTTAAAACCTCAAAAACCTCACGATCACACTTTTCCATCCACTTCCAATCAAAAAAAAGGCGACCAGAACGATAAAGGACCGGGAGATCCATGTAATAATGCAGACTTTGAAACTTGTAATTTTTCAGGGTGGGATTTATTTGATGGAAGTGTAAATAACAACCCCTATGAAATGATAAACATAACTCCAAGTACACCAGGAGGCCACCATACTATCACTACACCTGGAACAGACCCATTAGTTGGTATCCCCACAACCGATCCAAATGGTGGCGGCTGTTCTGTTATGCTAGGAGATTATACAGGAACAGGTTCAAAAGCTGCAAGCATGAGGCAAACATTCTTAGTAACTCCACAAACAACTTCCTTTACATATAGTTATGCCTTAGTATTAGAAGACCCTTCTGGACATACTGTTGGCGAAAAACCTTTCTTCAAAGTAAACATGTACGACCAAAATAACAACCCTATAACTTGTGGTGAATACGAAGTAATTTCAGGACCAATAAACTCCGGTGGAGATCCTGACTTCTTACCTTATGCTGCAGGTTTTTATTTACCTTGGAGAACTACTTTTGCTCCTCTTAATGCCTATGTTGGTCAAAATATTACTATTGAATTCATTATTGGAGATTGTTCTCAGAGTGGACATTATGGGTACGGTTATATAGATGCTAATTGTGCCCCCTTAGAAATTATTGAATCTGACACTGTAGTTTGTGGTGGTGGACCGGTAACCTTAACAGCTCCAGCAGGAGCAGCAAGCTATTTATGGAGCCCTGGAGGACAAACCACCCAATCAATAACAACCTCTACACCTGGAAATTATAGCGTTGATGTAACTCCCGTTTCAGGTTCTGCTTGCTCAGTAACACTTACAACTACTATTTATGGCTCCACAGATTACCCTGTATCAGATTTTACAGCTTCTCCCATCAATCTATGTGTTGGCGAAAGTGTAACTTTTACAGACCAATCTTATGTTGTAGGAACATCATCTATTTCTGATTGGGCTTGGGATTTTGACGGTGATGGCTTAGTTGATGATACTACTCAAAACCCTCCTCCTTATGTTTATAACACTCCCGGAACTTATACAGCTGAACTTAGAGTTTGGACTAATGGATGTTCCGACACATCCACTATTACTATAAATGTTAATGCTGGGCCAACTGCTGGATTTACATTTAATAATGTTTGTTATGGAACTTTAATGAACTTTACAGACACATCCAATGCAAATGGAGGAGTTATTTCTAATTGGAGTTGGGATTTTCAAAATAATGGTACTGTTGACAATACCAACCAAAATCCTGCTCATGGTTATCCAACGGCAGGAAGTTATGATGTTGAACTACTCGTAGAAACTTCTGGTGGTTGTAAAGATTCTATAGTTCAAACTGTTTATGTTAATCCGCTTCCTGCTGCTAATTTTTCTGCTGCCAGTGTTTGTCTTACAGAAACAACAAATTTTATTGATTCTTCAACAATAAGTTCTGGAACAATAACCAATTGGGCTTGGGATTTTGATGATGGAATTGGAACTAGCACAGCACAAAACCCTACTTATACCTATGCTAATGCAGGGACTTATAATGTAAGTTTAACAGTAACATCTGATAGTGGTTGTATCCACACCATTACCATTCCAGTTAATGTTTATGCCAGTCCTACTGCTGCTTTTGCTACTAATGACGTTTGTTTAAATACTTTAGCTAACTTTAATAGCACAACATCTAATGGAAACGGAGGCACTATTAACCAATGGAGTTGGGATTTTGACTATAATGGTGTTACTCATACACCTGATGACAACACTCAAAATCCAAGTTATAATTATGCTACTCCAGGAACATACACCATCCAACTAATTATTACAACCAATGCAGGGTGTACTGATACAACAACTGAAACCATTACTATTTTCCCTTCTCCTGTTGCTGATTTTACATTTAATGATGAATGTTTTGGAACAGCTATCAGCTTTACAGACAACTCAAATATTAGTTCCGGAAGTATCACTAATTGGAACTGGAACTTTGATAACGGAAATAACTCAGCTATTCAAAATCCTTCAGAACTTTATGCTAATGATGGTGATTATGATGTAACATTAATTGTAACTTCTGATAATGGATGTACCGATACTATTACTAAAAATATTAATGTATGGCCATTGCCTATGGTTGACTTCTCTCCTACTACCGTTTGTTTGAATGATTTTACTCGTTTTATAGACCAGTCTAATGTTAGTTCGGGCAGCAATATAGCTTGGAATTGGGATTTTGATGACAACTCGGGTAGTACTATTCAAAGTCCGATACACACTTACACTTCTGAAGGTGTTTATCAAGTACAGCTAATTGTTACAACCGACAAAGGTTGTGTCGATTCCATTACCAAAGCTGTCACTGTACATCCTCTTCCTGAAATTGATTTTTCAGCAGATATAACAGAAGGATGTACTCCAGTAATAGTTAATTTCACTAATAACTCTTTTATTACTTCAGGAAATATTGTTTCATGGTTTTGGAATTTTGGGAATGCAGGCACATCAACTCAAGAAAATCCTACTAATATTTCATTTATCAACCCATCTCACGCTGCTGTTGCTACATTTGGAGTTAGTTTAACCGCTACATCAAACGAAGGTTGTGTTAGTAAAGATTCTGTTGTTAACATGATAACCTCTTATCCAAAACCTTTAGCTAGTTTTACCTATGATCCTATTGATACCGACATATATAGTAGTGAAATTACCTTTACAGATAACTCTATTATTCCTAGTCAGTGGTTATGGGAATTTGGTGATGGATCCACTTCTATGATTCAAAATCCAATCCATGAATACGCAGACTCTGGTTTATACTATGTTACTCTCTACATAGAAAATGTTTATGGCTGCAAAGACACTACTCAAAAACCGCTAAAAATTAAACCCACTTTTGCTATTTGGATTCCTAATGCATTCACCCCTGATGGAGATAATATTAACGATTATTTCACTATAAAAGGCTACGGCATAATCCAATTAGAAACATTAATTTTTGACAGATGGGGAGAAATTGTTTTTAATAGTATTGAGTTAGAGCCAAAGTGGAATGGAACATACAAAGGAAAACTTGTAAAAACTGATGTTTATGTATATAAAGTTAAAGCAAGAGATATTTTTGGCGAATGGCATGACTTTATCGGTAGAGTTTCCGTAATTAAATAATTATTTTGATAATGATTAAGAATGTATTTAATTTGCTTCAAAAAATATCGTAAGACACATCTATGAAGCTTTATCAAGTACATACTATTACTAAAAAGCAATTAAAAATAATTATAGTTTTTATAAGTCTTACTTGTTTTTTGATATATAGTAACAGCTTAAAAAATGAATTTGCATTAGATGATAATTATGTTACATCCACTAGTGACAAAACCCCACATTCAAGAGTTCAACAAGGTATAAAAGGAATCCCCGAAATTTTTTCTACTCATTATATTGAATCGAGACAACAAAATTTTGAATACAGACCAGTTGTACTAACAACCTTTGCCATTGAGTATGATTTTTTTGGTATCAACCCACATATTAGTCATTTTATAAATTTACTTTTTTATACATTAAGCTGTATAATGCTTTTTATTGTTTTAATTAAACTATTAACACATTACAATATAATTTTCCCTATTCTTATTACATTTTTATTTATTGCACACCCTATTCATACAGAAGTAGTAAACAACTTAAAAAGTAGAGATGAATTGCTTTCTTTTTTATTTGGCATTAGTGCTTTATATTTTTTTATTAAAAATGTTGAGAATATAAAACCTATAAATATAATTTTTGGAATATTCTTTTTATCATTAGCTTTATTGAGCAAAAAAACTGCAGTATTATTTTTTATACTCATACCTCTTACACTTTATTTCTTCGCTTCTATTAAACAAAAAAAACTTATCCTATTTTCATTAACACCTATTATTTCATTTTTAATTTTTAAAATTTTAAAATTCTTTTTGTTAGAAGAATCAATACAATTAAGAGCTTATGCTTTTTTTGAAAATCCATTATTTTATATCGATAATTTTTGGGAACGTATTCCTGTTGCCCTTTATACTGCCGGTTATTATTTAAAACTGTTTATATATCCACATCCCCTTTCCTCTTATTACGGATACGATATAATACCAATGGCAAATTGGTCAAACATTATTGTCTGGGTTTCAATGCTGTTTCATATTTCTTTAACTATTATTGCATTAATAAAACTACCACAGAAAAAAATTATTTTTTATGGAATACTTATTTATTTAATAGGTATTTTTCCTTTTACCAATCTATTTACGCCCGTTGTTGGAATAATAGGAGAACGCTTTGTCTACTTTGCTTCATTAGGGTTTTGCATCAGCATAAGTTATTTAATTTTAACCCTATTTAAAATTGAATATTACAATAAAGAAATACACTTTAAATACTTAAATTCTTATTTCAAAACTTCTTGCATAATTCTATTGTCGCTATATTCAATCAAAAGTTTTTCTAGAAATCCGGCATGGAAAAATGAATTAACTTTATTCAGACATGATGTTAAAAATTTTGAAAACTCATGTAATTTAAATTATATTCTAGCAAATGCACTCTCTAAAGAAATTGCATTAACACAAAATGAAATAACAAAAAATTTATTAATAAAAGAAGCAAAGGTTCATTTTAAAAAAACAGCAGAATTAATGAGTGAAGGTTTAAAAGAATACCCAAACGATTTCACTACACAAAATAACCTTGCTACTATTTATGTGGATATTTTTAATGATACGAAATCTGCTCAACCTATCTTTAAAAAAGTAATAGAACTTAATCCTAAAAATGTTGAAGGTCAATATAATTATGGCTATTGTTATGAAAAAAGAAATTTACCGGATTCTGCCATCTATTGGTATGAAAATATGCTTAGTAAGAAAATAAAATATTTACCTGCTTACCAAAGACTATACGAATTACATTTTCAAAAACAAGCTTACAAAAAAGCCATAGAAAGCAGTAAAAAAGCCATAGAAATCTATCCTGAAAAAGTTGCTCTATACATAAATGTTGGCAATGCATACATGTATGAAAAAGATACATTAAGTGGGTTAGATTATTTTGAAAAAGCAGCAGCAATTCCTCCTTTAGATTATGTATTGCTGCAAAATGTTTCTAATGTATTTAAGGTAGTAGGAAATGAACAAAAAGCAAAAGAATATGCCGAAAAATCAAGAATAGTTATGCCAAAAAACTCAACTATTCATTAAATTATATGACAAAAAAATATTATATACTGATATGCAACTATTTAAAAATAAAACACGTCATGACAATCAATAAAATATAATTTTATATTTACAATTAACTTTTTATATTTGTTATTACTAATAATCAAACATATACAACATTAATCTAAATAAATTATGAAAAATATCAAAACGCTTCGTTCAGTAGTTATAATTACTATTCTAATAACAAGTCTAACAGGTTTTTCTCAAAACCATAATCACGAACATGAAAAAGCTACTGCAGCCACTCCTCATGGAGAATCTTGGATGCCGGTAAACAAATTTACTCCTCATACTCATGATGAGCCATCAGGTAATACAATTATTGCTCCTGCTCCACTTACAAACATGTTGGAAGGTGTTACTTTTTATACAATGAAAAGTGTTTGCAATTCTAAAAAAGTAATTCTTCTAAAGTTAATCAATACTAACGAATCTGCAGTTGAAGTTGAGTGGCAATTAACTCCAACTTCAAAAAAAGTTGTCGTAAGTATTCCTGCTAAAAAAGACTATGAAGGTTCATGTTCTTCAACTGACAAAAACATTTCTAAATTAGTTATTGAAGCACCTAATGAATCGGAAAAAAATACAATTAAAAAACATGTTTTTAAAACTATAAAAGTAAAAAAGATAAAGTAACCAATTAATAATAACCTACTATTTATAAAACTATTTAACTATGAAAAAATCAATACTTTCAATTCTAATATTCAGTTGTTTATTTTTTCTAAATGCTTTTCAAAATAATAACCTAAATGCTCAAACAGCAACAACCACTATTACTTATGGTGGCTTTCAAGCGTGTGGTGGATGTACTGTTTGTGGTGCTGATTATTGGTGTTTTAATACTGTTTCAAGTTGGTGTGGAAATACTGCCGCTTGTGGAACTCAAAATTTTGTGGATCCTGTACCTCCGGGAAATATTGTAACTAATATAGCTATTAGTTATTATTCAGGAGAGTGTCAAGGAGGAAGTTTAACTGCTACCATTAATGGAAATGCTTTTCCTACAGTAAATGAAGGAAATTCGGGGTGTGCATGTTCTAACAACCCTTGTGCAGTTTCAGCCACTACAGGACAAACTTTCCCCTGTGGCGTGCCAGGTTACAACTATGGAGCAAGTAATAGTTTTCAAATGTGTACTGGTGCAGGTGTTTGTATAAACAGAGCTGTCCTAACAATGACATATGTCCCTTCCAACCAAGCAACCCCCGCAACACAACCTGGAGCAATAACTGGAAACTCGAATGTTTGTACCGGTGTTGCATCCTCTTTTTCTATACCACCAGTAGCTAATGCTGCTGGCTATACATGGACTGTTCCTGCCGGATGGACAATAAATTCCGGTCAAGGAACAACCTCTATTACTGCTACACCCGGAAGTACCGGAAATATTTGTGTAACTGCAAATAATCTTTGTGGGACAAGTGCTCCTAGATGTTTTGCTGTTACTGTTAGTAATCCTTCTGTTGCACCAACAAGTGCTACTGCAACACCAAACCCAATATGTGCTGGGTCGACTACTAATTTAACAGTAAATGGTGGTTCACTTGGTACTGGTGCTGGTTGGCAATGGTACTCAGGAAGTTGTGGAGGTACTTCAGTAGGTTCTGGATCTACTATAACTGTATCTCCTGGTACAACAACAACTTATTTTGTTAGAGCAGAAGGTACTTGTAATAATACTACTTGTCAATCCGTAACAGTTACAGTAAATCCTGTTGTAAACCCAGCTTGGACTAATCCTTCTCCTATTTGTGCGGCTGCCGGTTCTATTAATCTTAATAGTTTAATAACCGGTACTACTGGTGGTACTTGGAGTGGTACTGGTGTTTCAGGAACAAGTTTCAATCCTGCATCTGGATCACAAAGTGTTACATATACTGTTGGTTCTGCTCCTTGTACCCAAACACTTACTCAAACCATTACAGTAGTTCCAGATGTTAATCCTGCATGGACAAATCCATCTCCAATCTGTGCAGCTGCAGGTAATATTAATTTAAATAACTTAATAACTGGTACTACAGGTGGTACTTGGTCAGGAACAGGAGTTACTGGTACTTCGTTTAATCCTTCATCCGGTTCTCAATCTGTAACCTATACAGTTGGAACAGCTCCATGCCAAGAAACTCAAACACATACTATAACAGTAATGCCAGATGTTGACCCCACTTGGGCTAACCCATCTCCGGTTTGTGCTGCTGGTGGAAATATCAATTTAGATAATCTAGTAACTGGTACTGCAGGAGGTGCTTGGTCAGGAACAGGAGTTACAGGTAATATGTTTGATCCAAATTCAGGCTCTCAATCTGTAACTTATACAGTTGGAACAGCTCCTTGTCAGGAGACTCAAACACACACTATAAATGTTTCTGCATTTGATCCTTCATGGACCAACCCAAGTCCAATATGTGGAAATGCTACTCCTATAAATTTATCAACATTAGTAACTGGTTCTGGAGGAGGTACTTTCTCAGGAACAGGAGTTACAGGTAATAATTTTGATCCCTCTGGTTTAGGTGGTACTAATGTAAGTATAACCTATACTGTTGGTGCTGCTCCTTGTACTGAAACTCAAACACACACTATAAATGTATTACCAGATGTTGATCCCACTTGGACTAACCCATCTCCGGTTTGTGCTGCTGGTGGAAATATCAACTTAGATAATCTGGTAACTGGTACTGCAGGAGGTACTTGGTCAGGAACAGGAGTTACAGGTAATATGTTTGACCCAAATTCAGGTTCTCAATCTGTAACTTACACAGTTGGAACAGCTCCTTGTCAGGAAACTCAAACACACACTATAAATGTATCCACATTTGATGCTTCATGGACTAATCCAGGACCAATGTGTGAAAGTGCTACTCCTATAGATTTATCAACATTAGTAACCGGATCTAGCGGTGGAAGTTTCTCAGGAACAGGAGTTACAGGGAATAATTTTGACCCAACTGGTTTAGGTGGTACTAATGTAAGTATAACCTATACTGTTGGTGCTGCTCCTTGTACTGAAACTTTAGTACATTCTGTTGTGATTAATGCAGATGATGATGCTTCATTTAATTATTCTTCAACTACTTTCTGTGAAGCAGATAATAACCCTATACCTACCATTACAGGAACTAATGGCGGTACATTTACTATATCTCCATCAGGAACTATTAATGTTGCCACAGGAGAAGTGGATATACAAGCGACTGGTATAGGTAGTTTCACCGTTTATTATAATACAACTTCTGCAGGAAACGCTTGTCCTTCTGTAGACTCTGTACAAATAACAATTAATCCACAAAATACAATTAACATAAACCCTGTTAATCCTATTTGCTTAAACGACACCTTAAATCTTTCTGCAAACACAACAGGTACAGGAACTGTAACATGGTATGCTGATGCTGCTGGTACAATAGTTATTGGGACAGGAAACCCTCTTACTTATGTTCCAACAAGTGGAGGAAGTGTTACCATATATGCAAATAATGTTGGTTCTTGTTCTAGTGAAATGGATTCTGTAACTATAACTGTAAATTTTGTAGATGCAGTAATTAATGCTACACCTGTAACAGGTTCATCTCCATTAGATGTATTCTTTGGAAATGGAAGTGCTGGTGCTACTAATTATTTCTGGAATTTTGGAAATGGCTCTACAGACACTATCTTTGAACCAACCCATACCTATACTAACCCAGGTTCATTTACTGCAACACTTATTGTAACTAATGGGGTTTGTTGGGATACTGCTACTGTTATAATAGAAGTATTTGATGAATCAAGTATTTTAATACCAACCATTTTCACCCCTAATGGTGATGGAAGCAATGACTTTTTTAGAGTTGATGGTATAAACTTAAAACATGTTGAAGGAGAAATTTATAACAGATGGGGACAAAAAATGTTTTCTTGGAACAATGTAAACGGCATGTGGGATGGAAAAACACTTTCTGGCGCAGATGCTGCTGATGGAACTTATTACTTTATTATCAGAGCAGAAGGCATAGATGGTAAAGAATATTTCCAAAAAGGCACCCTAACATTGATAAGATAAAAATACCCAATAAAAAGAGGAACTTTAAGTTCCTCTTTTTATTTAATTTATTTCGTAGAATATCATTAATCTAAATTTATTACTTTTGAGTAGAATCTCTTTTTTTAAGAATATTTTATGGGATGCGAAATAAGATACATTACTTATCAATTAGCTTCAAAAGAAGTTTCAAATGAAGATTTAGCAACCACTTTTGAAGAATTCTCAGCTGAAGATATTTACAAAAAAGTAGGAATAAAAAAACGATTTCATACTTCTGAAGACATAATTGGTTCAGATTTAGCCTTCCAAGCAGCCAACCTATTTTTTAATGATACAAAATTTCCTAAAGAACAAATAGAATTTATATTATTTTGCACTGAAGGGTTAGACTATATTGCTCCTATGACTGCTTGTTTGCTTCAAGACAGACTAAATCTTAATAAAAACATTGGTGCTTTAGATTTGCCATCTGGTTGTGCAGGATTTACCAATGCTTTAGGAATGGCAAAAGCAATTGTAGAAAGTGGACAATCATCAAATGTATTATTATTATTTGGAGATACCCCTGGACTGGTTTCTCACCCGCAAGATTTTGCATTAAGGTCACTCTTTAGTGATGCTGGTGCTGCTGTTTTAGTTGAAAAATCTAATGAAAATCATATAGGTAATTTTGTTTATGGTGTTGATGGTAGTGGCGCAAAACACCTATTTGTAGATAAAAGTTGCTTAAGAAATCCAATAGACAAAGAATGGCTTGAGTTAAATAATGATGTTGGAGGAATGCCCAGAGGTCAAATGAAGATGAATGGCTTAGAAGTTTTTTCTTTCTCAATAAAAGAAGTTCCTATACTTGTAAATGAAATTTTAGAAAAGAATAAATTAAAGATGAAGGATATTAATCTATTTGTTTTTCACCAAGCCAGTAAAATAATTTTAAAGTCTATACAGAGAAAATTACAAATACCAACAGATAAAATGGCATATTATTTAGAAAATAATGGAAATACTGTTTCCGTTTCTATACCTTTATGCCTAAAAGAAGCTCAAAGAGAAGGAAGAATTAAAAAAGGAGACAAAGTACTTATTGCTGGTTTTGGAATAGGATTCTCTTGGAGTGGCACCATTTTATACTTTTAAATTATTGACATTATGAATATACAAGAATTAATTGAAAAATTAGAGGAGGAAATAGAAGAAGTTGAAAAAGGAACTTTAACACCATTAACCAACATTCGTAACATAGATTGGTGGAGTTCTATGCATGCATTGGTTATTATTGCTTTAGTTGATATTGAATATAATGTTCAAGTTTCAGGTAAAGATTTAAAAGAAATTCAAACCATTCAAGATTTATATGACTTAATAGTCAAAAAAAGTTGATTTAAATGGGATTTATTGATGTTGAAGGCATACAAATTAAAGGTGTTAGCACAGTTGTTCCTAAACAAGTTGTATATAACAAAAATTATGAGCTACTCACCCTTTCTGAAAGAGAGATGCTTATAAAAACAACAGGCATAAAACAGAGACGTGTAGCAAATAAAAGTACTACAACATCAGATTTAGCCATTGAGGCTGCTAACCACCTCTTTGATAAAGTGGATTGGAAAAGAACTGAAATTGATTTATTAGTTTTTGTCACTCAATCGAGAGATTATTACTTACCCTCTACTGCTGTAATATCTCAACATAAATTAGGTTTATCAACTAGTTGTATTGCTTTTGATATAGGACTGGGATGCTCAGGATATGTTTATGGATTATCTATTATTGCATCTATGCTAAAAAGCGGAAATCTAGAAAAAGCAATTTTATTGGCTGGAGATGTATCAACTATTTCATGTAACTATAACGACAAAAGTGCTTACCCTCTTTTTGGTGATGCAGGTTCTGCAACTTTTATAGAAAAAACCAACAAAAAAAATAAATGGTCTTTTGATTTAAATTCGGATGGTTCCGGTGAGGATGCAATTAAAATCACTGATGGCGGTACTAGAAACTTACCAAGTGAAGATTCTTTTATATTAAAACAATTTGAAGGAGGAATTCAACGAAATGGTTTTAACTTAGCACTTAATGGCATTGATATTTTTAATTTTTCTGTTACAACTGTTCCCAAAAGCATAAAAAACTTTTTAACTATTAAAGAAACTGATATTGATTCTATTGATTACTTTATTATGCACCAAGCAAATCTAATCATGAACGAAACCATAAGAAAAAAATTAAAAATAGATCCCGAAAAAATTCCTTACTCATTAGCAGATTATGGTAACACTAGTTCAGCATCCATACCTCTTACCATGGCATTAGTGGAGAGTTTAAAGACAAACACATCAAAACTATTACTTTCTGGTTTTGGAGTTGGATTATCTTGGGGAAATGCTCTTTTAGAAAATGATGCTATACCTCATTTATTAATTAACGATTATTCTCATGACTAACTTTTCCATTGAAAATAAACGCATATTAATAATTGGAGCTTCATCCGGTATAGGAATGGAGTTAACAAAAGAATGCCTTAAAAATGGAGCTAAACTAATTCTCACTTCAAGAAATTGTAATACATTAAAAACTCAACTACCTGAAAATATACAAAATGAAGTTTCCTTTATTGAATTAGATGTGACTAATAAAAACCAAATAAACAACCTTTGTAAAACAATTGAAAATATTGACGGTTTTGTTTACACTCCAGGACTTGTTAAACTTTTTCCTGTTCAGTTTATTGATGAGAACCATTTAAACTCAGTTAGAACTCCAAATTTTGATGGAGCTGTTTTATTAATAACTGGTTTACTTAGAAACAAAAAAATAAATAGTAATGCTTCATTAGTATTTATATCTTCTATTTCTAGCAGTTTTCCTTACAAAGGAGGTGCAATCTATACTTCCTCAAAAGCAGCATTAGAAGCATATAGCAAAACATTAGCTTTAGAGCTTTCATCAAAAAAAATAAGGTCAAACTGTATTAAAGCAGGGTTAGTTGAAACAAAAATTTTAGAAGAAACTCGAGAAAATTTAGATGATGAAATTTATAATTATCATATAAAAAAATATCCTTTAGGTCTTGGAAAACCTATTGATGTAGCTAATACTGTTTTATTTTTGTTATCAGATGCCTCAAAATGGATTACAGGCACAGAAATTATATTAGATGGTGGACTTACAGCAGGAGCATAAAATAGATTATTCGGTAGTAGTACCGGTTTATAACGCTTCAAAAAGTTTAATGGAACTTTCTGAAGGTTTAATGAATTATTTTAAATCCACTAACTATGCTTATGAAATAATTTTTATAGACGACTTTAGCAAAGATAACTCGTGGGAAATCATCTCAAAATTAAAAAGAAACTATCCAACTATAATTAAGGGCATTAAGTTAACTAAAAATCATGGGCAACACATAGCTACATGCGTTGGGTTTATTAAAGCTTCTGGAAATTATATTATTACGATAGATGATGATTTAGAAGTTAACCCGCAACAAATTCAATTATTAATTGAAGAGCAAATTAAAAGCAAAGCCCAAATTGTATATGGTAACTATTCTAATATTGAGCGTTCATTAACTCGAAAATTATTCAAATTAATTTATCAAACAATTGCAAAAATAATTGAAGGTAGTAATAGTGTAAAAGGTTCAAGCTTTAGGTTAATTAATACACAATTAGCTAAGAAAATAGCTACAGAAGCAACTCACCTTATTTTTATTGATGAAGTTTTCTTGTGGTACACCAATGCTATAGCTTATGTTGATGTAAAACACAATAAAAGCAAAAGATCTAAATCTAATTATTCATTATTTAGCCTTGTTAGATTAACTGGCGATGTTGTTTTGTACTCCTCACTGTTTCCTTTAAAAATGATTAAATATTTTGGATTCTTGTTTTCATTTATCAATTTTGGAATAGGTTTTTTCTATCTTTCTAGAAAAATAATACATGGTGTAGCTGTTCCTGGGTACACATCAATAATTGTTAGCATTTTATTTTCATCAGGTCTTATTATTTTTATACTTGGTGTATTAGGTGAATATTTAAGTAAAATGTTTCAACTAATGAATAATCGACCATTATATTCAATTGATGAAGAAATATGACCTTTATATTAAATCAATATGGCATCTCTCTCAAAAGAATTAATAAAAACGACATTGAGTTAATTCGTAAATGGCGTAATCACCCAAATATTAGAAAATATATGGGGTATAAAAAAAAGATTTCTGAAAAAGAGCAAATTGAGTGGTTTAAAAAAGTTAACAATACTTTTAATTATTATTTTTTAATTATTATTAACGACACTCCAATTGGCGTAATTAATTGTAAAGATGTTAATATAAATGAAGAATATGGAGAAGGAGGAATTTTTATTTGGGATGATGATTTCTTAAACACTCCCTACCCCATTTTTGCTTCACTAATTTTATTAGATTTTATTTTTAATGAATTAAAAATTGGTGATAAATCATTCATAAGAATATTGCCAGAAAACTCTAAAGCTATTAAATATAACAACATGTTAGGCTATGTATTAATTCCAGGTCAAGAAAAAGCAAAAAACCAATGGTATGTTCTAACAAGAGAGAGTTATAACAAAAATGCCCAAAAACTTAGATTAGCAGCAAAAAACTATACCGAAACAGATGGCTCTTATACTATTATTGGAGAAAAAAGTGAAATTAATTTAGAAAAAATAAATGCTTTACTTTAACTAATCAAAATAGCCTTGATTCAACCATTTTTTCCATATTGATTTATTCGCCATGCTCAATAAAAACGGATCGTCTATATTTTCAATTTTATAATTGCAAATTTCTTTTGAAGAATAAGGCATAGATGGATTTGCCACATCTATCATTAACACCATTCTTGGTTTATCAGATAAATTCCAAGCTTCATGCATTTTACTATCATCAAAGGTAATAACTTCTCCCTCTTTCCATGAAGTTTCTTCACCTTCAACTTTAATTTTACAAAGTGTTGAAGAAGGCACTTCTAATGCCAAATGATTGCGCAATACCATTTTAGTGAATCCCTTATGAGGTGATATTTTAGTATCTGGTTCTAATACTGAAAACTGTGCAGTAACTAAATTTGGTATCTTTTCTAACAACTCAGCTGTTTTTGGGCAATTTTGACAATGCCCTAATTGTTTAATTCCAAAAAAAACAAATTCATAAGTTTTCCAGGCTTTATTTGTTTTCGAATCTACATAATGAGGGTGAGCTAAAAACCAATTGCTTTTATAAGTTAGTTGATCATGATTGTAATAAACATGCATTAATTCATCTTTTATAATTTCCCAATTTAACTCTAATAACTCTGTCCACTCAAAAAAATTACGATGAAAATTTGATGTCTGACTCTCCATAGTTAATCACCTATTTAATAATTGATTTACCACCAATTATGCTATAATCTTAATTAATTATTATAAATTTGATTCTTATACCAAATTCAAGAATAAAGGTAATTATTTTGAAACAATTAAAAGAAGAATGGTTTGCTTATTTTTCGTCTGAACACTATTCAGATACACCTAATTTTTATTCTTCTGAAAGTTTTGAATGGGCAAAAGCTATAGAAGCTAACTCAAATGAGATAGCTACAGAAATAACTCGAATAATCAACTCGGAAGATTTTACTCCTAAGGGGTATTTTATTAAAGGACTAACAGAAAAATCTGGCTGGAAAACATTTAGCTTTATAACTTGGGGTATAAAAATTAATAAGGCACTCACTTTAACCTCTGTTTTTAATAATCTTTTAGTTCAATTTCCTGAAATTGTATCTATATCAATCAATATTTTAGAAGCTGGAGAAAAAATTAAAGCTCATCATGGGGATTCAAATACTTTTTACAGATGTCACTTAGGAATAGATATTCCGGAAGGTTTGCCAAGATGTGGTTTTAAAGTAAATAACCAAGATGCTGAATGGAACAACAACCAACTATTAATTTTTAATGATGCCAATAAACATGAGGCGTGGAATTTATCTGATAAAAAAAGAGTAATTGTTGTTTTTGATGTAATTAGAAGTGAATATAAACATAAAAAAAATGCTATTTGCTTAAAAATACGTTCTTTTCTGATTTTACAATTATTATTTGAACAATATTCCTTCATAAAAAAAATGCCTAAGTGGGTACATAAAGTAATTAATTCATCCATATTTATTTTACTATTTTTACTCTATCCTTACCAAAAAAAATATGGCGTAATAAAAAAACATAATTGAAGTCCGACTTAAATAAAATATGGTTTTCTTTTTCTTCAAACGGTGCTTATAATGGTAGCGAACCTCCTTTTTTTGATATTGAACATACAAATTGGTATAAACTTTTAAAAGACAACTATCTGTCAATTCAAAAAGAATTATTAACTGCTGATGAACAAAAATTCATTCCTTATTACAATAAAACATTTGCAAACCAACCTACTAATTGGAAAATACTGCCTTTTAAATTTTGGTTGTTGAATTATAAAAAGAACCAAAAAAAATTTCCGATTACTACCAACATAATCAAACAGATACCCTATTTAGTCTCTGCATCTTTTAGTCAACTAAGTAAGCAAACTCAATTAAAACCTCACACTGGAGATTCAAATGCAATGTATAGAGTTCATTTGCCACTTTTAGTTCCGGCAAAATTACCTGACTGTGGTTTTAAAGTACTCAATAAAGAAATATCATGGCATGAAGGTATCCCATTTGCTTTTTGCGATGCTCATCTTCATTTAGCTTGGAATAACACTAGCGAAAAAAGAATTGTTTTAATATTAGATATTATCAGACCAGAATTCCAACATAAAACCAAATGGATTTCAGCCCAAATGTTAGCTTCTTTATTAATTCAATATACATTACAGAAAACAACAATATTGCACCATATTCCAGCTTTTATAAGAAAATGGATAATGAATACTTTTGCCATACCTGTTTATGTTTTTACTAGAATACATTCTTTTATAATTAAATGATTTTATTATTGATAATAGCAATATCATCAATAATTATTACCTTGCAGCTAAAATTCAGCTATTTACCCTAAAGTAGATATGAACATTATAGAAGTTAATTACATTATAGGAATTGGTCGTTCTGGAACTACATTACTAACTTCTATTTTAGGTGCCCACCCTGAAATAAACACCATACCGGAAAATTATTTCGTTACTTTCTTTTATAATTCATTTAAAAACAAAACTTACTTTAAGCCATCAGAGCTTATGCTTATTCATGAGTTTAACCTTTTATTTAACAGGTTACAGCCTTTCGTTGGCTATGATTATACTTTAACTAAAGAGGATAATTTTTTACAACAACCTTTTATTGGTAATTACCACGAACTTTGTAAATGTTTCTATAAATTCTTTAAACACAAAACAAATCATTCTGTTAATGCACCAATAATTATAGATAAAAATCCTTCTAACACTCTTTATTGCAAAAAATTATTAGAATTAAATCCTAATGCAAAATTTATATTTATTACCCGAGATTACCGTGCAAATATTTTATCTAGAATAGAAAGTGTACATATCCGACCGCCTTCTGTGGCTTATAATGCTATAAGGTGGAATTATTTTATGAGTAAAGCTTTAAAGTTTGAAAAACAACACGAAAACCAAGTGTTAAGAATAAAATACGAAGAGTTGGTAAGTCATCCTGAAAATACATTGAATCGAATATTTTCCTTTTTAAAAATAGAACAATATTCGACAAGCAATTTACAGGTAAATGAAGAACAAGCAATTGTTAAAGACCTAACAAATCATTCTTCAGAACGACTTAATAAAAAATACAATGACTTAATAAAGCCAATAAATACAAGTAGATTAGATAGTTGGAAGAAAAAACTTACTCATGAACAACTAATTCTAAGTGATTATATTTGCAACAGATTTGGTGAAAATCTTGGCTATAAACCCCAAACCAATATAACCACTTTAAAAAAAACAAGCTTATTCATTAAAACAATTCACATAAGATATAGATTATTAATTGAACAGCTAAAAGATAAAATTACATTCTATTTACCTATAAAATTTAAAGTAAATAGATTTAAAAAACATATTCAACGAATTGAAAAAGTAAGGAATGGAATCTCAAAAAAATAATTTAGATATTACTCCCTGTTTTATTGTTGGGATTGGGAGGTCGGGAACAACGTTACTTACTGATATGTTAAATGGAAATCCATGCATCTCGGCCGCTCCCGAAAATAATTTTATATTATTTGGAAAAAAACTTTCAACCCTTTCTGGCAGCAACTTAATTGCTGAATTTAAAACGCTATTTACATTAAATCATAACCACACACAAAGTATTTGGAAACCAGATTTAAGCTTTTTGGAAAAATATAACATAAATGAAAAACAAATCAATTACCAAGAGCTTTGTAAGGAAGTTTATCTCCATAACAATCCTGCAAAAGATCAAAATCAAATAAGAGTATTTGTTGACAAAAATCCCGTTTACAGCCTTTATATTAAAGATTTAATTACTCTTTTTCCAGATGCGAAATTTATAATATTAACACGTGATTTTAGAGACAACATAGTTTCTCGAAAAAAACATACTGAAGGCACTATAAGTAAGCTAATGGTTTCATATGCTGCCTCGTGGAGTTTATATTATACTTCAATATTAAAGTACGAACAAAAATTTCCTGAAAAATTTATACGAATTAAATATGAAGCTATCGTTGAGCAACCAAAAGAAACATTGAGTAAAATTACAGACTTTTTAACTATTAGTTTTAATGAGAAAATGCTGCATACCCATGAAAACTCAGTTATGGAGAAATTTGAGAAAGCAGACTTATCCAAAGCAGCAAAAGACAAAATAATTGAAATGCATAACCGTCTAAAAATGCCTTTGAACAATGAAAGAATTAATTATTGGAAAGATAAATTTTCTAATCAAGATTTAATCCTAATAGAAACCATTTGTTCTAAAACTGCGAAAGAATTTAATTATTTGAGTTTTTCAAAAGCTAATCTATTAGAAAAAATTTGGGCTTATCTTCGAATTATAACAATATACCCTTTATTTAGGCTTTCTGTTATACTGTATTATTTTCCTTATTACTCCCTTCCTTACAAATTGAAAAAAATTATTTTTAAAAGTTAATATGGGATTTAATACCATTTGGTACATATTATTTTTGCCTTTAGTTGTAGGTGTATATTATTTAATCAATCATAAATATCGGTGGATTTTATTATTATTAGCAAGTTACTTTTTTTATGGTTTTTATGAACCTACATTTTTGCTATTAATGTTTAGTATAACATTAATAGCCTATTTTGCTGGATTCATACTTTATAACAAAAAATCCAAAACCATTCTTACTTTAGGAGTAATCTTAGTACTTTCTCATCTATTATTTTTTAAATATTTTGAATGGTTTTATCAAGTTATAAATGATCTATTGGGTTTATTTACAAACAGTAATCCTAAATTTAGTTGGTCTTTCGGATACATAATATTACCAATTGGTATTTCCTTTTATACTTTTCAAGGCATTAGCTATATTGTTGATGTATATAAAAAAAGAATAAAGAGAGAAACTCATTTAGGATACTTTGCTCTTTATATTTCATTTTTCCCTCAATTAGTTGCAGGACCAATAGAATCTCCCGGTTTTTTAATTCCTCAATTAAAAAATAAAGTAACGTTAAGGTGGGCTAATTTTTCTGAGGGAAGTAAACTAATTCTGTTAGGTTTTTTCAAAAAAATAGTTATTGCAGATAATCTAGTCATTTTTGTAAACAATGTATTTAATAAAATCGACTCTCCTACAACAGGCGGATTCGAAATATATTTAGCTCTTTTAGCTTTTATATACTTTTTATATAATGATTTTTCTGCTTATTGCGACATTGCAATGGGTTCTGCAAGATATTTTGGAATTGAATTAAGTCAAAACTTCTTTAAACCATTTTCATCAATAAATATCAGAGAAATATGGACAAGGTGGCATGCAACCTTATCAAGGTGGGTAAAGTTATATATATTTAACCCAATGGGTGGTATAGTAAGAAATAATACTCTGAGAACACTTTTTAACGTGCTCTTTGTTTTTATTGTTATTGGTTTATGGCATGGAGCATCATACAATTTTTTCTTTTTTGGTTTACTAGCGGGTGTATATATGATTATTGATTATGCCACCAAAAATATACGGTTAAAATTTTTTAAGAGAATTCATTTTACTAAAAACAAAATTATTCCAAGGTTCATTTTTAAACTTACTACGGTAACATCATTTCTTACATTAGGAATTTTCTTTAGAGCTTCAGACTTTAATGAATCATTGACTATTATTAAAAAAGTAACCACCTTTTATGGAGATTTTAATCCTAGCTTTGAATTAATAGCGATTGTTGGAGTAACAATTTTAGTAACCGAATCTATTAATTACTTTTCAAAAGATGGGAAGTTTCATCCATTCTCAAGTATAAAAAACAATTATATTAGAATTCTTTTTTATGTACTAATGATAGTTACTATTTTAGTGTTTTCAATTAATGAAAGTGCTAGTTTTTATTATTTTAGATTTTAATGACTTATAAACGAAAAATAATACTTTTTTTAATCACATTTCTGCTTCTCCATGCTGCAATGGTAAGTGTTTTTTTCACAATCACTACAAAAACAAGTTCTTTAGTTGAAAATCAAAAACATTTTGAAAGTCTAAAAGAAGCACCAAAATTCTTATTTACAGGAGACTCTCATCCAACTAGGTCTATTAATGAAAATGAAATTAATAATTCTTTTAAACTTACCTTTTTTGGAGAGGGTCCTATTTTAACTTATTATAGGTTAAAATATGTTTTAGAAGAACTCCAACTAAAGCCTGAGTACGTGTTTTTACAAGCGGATATTTCTAGATTTTCCGCTAATTACTTTAGATATGCAGAAAATCAATTTTTTTACAATAATTATGTTAACTATTCTGAATTATTAGAAGAGGAGGTTATTAATAATGAAAGGTACCTAAAATCAATTGCATATCAATTATTTCCTTATATAGAAATAAAAAATATTATTAAAAAAAATAATACAGTTAAAACAAAAAGAGGATTACAAAAATTTTCTGATTTTTCTGAAATACAAAAGCAGGTTAATACCGAATTATTTATTAAACACAAGTTACTATCTAACAATCCTGAAAACCTATATTATGAAGACGCTTTAATCTATTTCAGGAAGACCATTGAACTATGCCAATCTCATCAAATAAAAGTTATAGGTATCAAATATCCTGTTACTGACTATTATTTAAATACGCTTAAACATTTTTGTGGAGAAGAAATGCTCAAAAACCCACCTCAAGATAAAATCTTATTAGAATATAATATTCCTATTTGGGATTTTGAAAAACAATATCAGGTTAAACATGATTATTTTTTTGATTCCCACCATATGAATGAAAATGGAAAAGCTGCTTTTACAGCAGTATTAAAAAACAAAATCATTAATGAACTTAGTGAAAAATAAAAAATTTACTTTTACTTTTAACCTATAATGAAACTAAATTTATCCATAATTACTAACCGAAAGATTTATATCTTTTTTACTGTTTTAGCTTTTATTCTTTACGGAAACAGTCTTAACAATGAATATTCACTAGATGATGACATGGTAGCAGATAACATATTAGTGTCTCACGGTGTAAAAGCTATCCCTCAAATTTTTAAATCAAGATATGCATCAGGAAAACAAGAATACGAATATCGACCAATGGTAACTTCCTCTTTTGCTATAGAGAAACAACTTTTTGGGAAATTACCTGCCAGCCAAACTAAACAAGAAAAAGAAAAAAATGACTTATTAACCCAAGCGAACATCAGTCACTTTATTAATCTGTTGCTTTACACTCTTACTTGTATATTGCTCTTTTCGTTACTCCAAAGTATTTTTAAAGAATACAATGTTTTGCTCCCTCTTTTAGTAACTATTTTATTTTTAATTCATCCACTACATACAGAACCTGTAGCTAATATTAAAAGCAGAGACGAACTATTTATGTTGTTGGGTATTATTTTATCCTTAATTTATTTTATAAAATACTTTAACACTAACCAATTAAAATACATACTATTCGCTGTATTAGCTACTATTTTTGCATTTTTATCAAAAAGAAATGCCATGGCAATTTTAGGCTTATTGCCTATTGTACTTTATTTTATAAAAGCTGATTTAAAGAAAAGTGGTATCATATTACTTTCATTATGTTTTGCTATAGCAATTTTTATTTCTATTAAGCAAGGTTTATTAAGTGGTACAGCTAATCGTGAATTATTGTATTTTGAAAACCCATTAGTTTATGAAGGTAATTTTTTAGATAGAGTTTTGGTCGGTTTATACTCCTCTTGGTTTTATTTAGAAATGTTAATTTTTCCTGTCAACCTTTCTTTTTATTATGGATACAATCAAATACCAATGGCAACTTTATCCAATTGGCAAGTTTGGGCAGCCATTATCTTTTTTATTCCTCTTGGTATTTATGGGTTCATTCAATTTTTGAAAAGAAATGTAATCGGATTAGGAATAGTGATTTGGTTTGGAGTAATGCTTGGAGTAATTAATCTATTTTTTCCTATTGTAGGAATCGTGGCAGACAGGTTTACTTATATTTTTTCTATAGGTTTTTGTATAGTCGTTGGTTTTTTATTACTCAAAATATTTAAAATTGATATTAATTCCGAAACGGTTGGAGTGAAACTACCTGCTACTTTTTTACTTGTTTTTAGCGTTATTTCCATAGCTTATTCTGCTAGGACAATTTCCAGAAATCCAGATTGGCATGATAAGCTAACACTTTATGAAAATGATATTGAACACTTAACAGAATCTGCAAAAGCACATGCTTTAATTGCTAATACCTTATACCCTAAAGTTGCTAATGAACTCAGAAAAAACCCAAATAATCCCCAGATACCAACCGATATTAAAAAAATCATTCATCACTATAATGAAGCTTTAAGAATTGATTCCACTTACCTAACTTCTATTAACAATTTGGGCTCTGTTTATGTGAATTTTTTACAAAACTATGAGAAAGCTATTTATTATTGTTCTAAAGCCGTAACAATGGACTCTAGCTATGTAGAAGCACATACTAATTTAGCATTTTCTTATAATAAACTCGGTAAGGACGATTTAGCTTTAAGACATTACGCTAAAGTAATAAAACTAACTCCTGAAAACTTAGCAACCTACGAAAAATTGATGAACATTGCTAGAGACGCCAATAAAGCAGAATATACCATACAATTGTTGGAAAAGTTAAAAGAAAAAATTCCTGAATCTAAAGTCTATTTTATCAGTTTAGCTAACTTATACTCACTTATACCTAATGGAAGTCAATTTACCATTTATTATTTTGAAAAAGCTTTTCAAATAGATCCTTCTGACAAACAGCTTTGTGCTCACATTCATTCTCTATTAGTAAATTCAGGTAATTTAGAAAGAGCTCAGCAGTATTTTGAGTTGTGTAAATAAAAAATAGCCACTGAAATTCAATGGCTATCTTATTAATAACAAATAAATATTTACTTAATGAATTTCTATTTCATAAGGCATTCTCGTTAAAATTCCTTGCTGAGTAGATAGTCTTTCAACAGCTCGGAAGTATTTATACCCCTCACCCATTTGTTTTTTCATGAAATAAGCTTCCATATCTCCCGACAACGTAATTAATAAATCATTAAACGGATTTTTCTCAGCCTTTGGATATGCTGTTAAGGTAAAATCTTCCATTTCTGCTAAACCCTGAGCTATTTCAATTGCTTTTTTTATACCTCCTATTTCATCTACTAATCCAATCTTTTTAGCATCAATACCTGTCCAAACTCTACCCTGGCCAATAGAATCCACTTGCTCTTTAGTCATTCCTCTACCTTCGGCTACTTTAGTAATAAAATCATCATAAATATTTTCTACACCAATTTGTATAATATCTTTTTCCTCTTGAGTTAATGGTCTAAAAATAGTTAACATATCAGCATGAGTGTTAGTTTTTACCGTATCGAAAGTAATTCCCAATTTATTATTGAAAAATCCTTGTGCATTAGGAATTAAACCAAAAACACCTATTGAACCAGTAATTGTTTTTTCATCAGCAACAATTTTATCAGCTGCACAAGAAATATAGTATCCACCAGATGCAGCCACATTTCCCATAGAAACTACAACAGGTTTTACTTTTTTAGCTAAAATTACTTCTCTCCACATAACATCAGAAGCCATAGCACTTCCTCCTGGAGAATTAACTCTTAATACAATTGCCTTAACATTACTGTCTAAACGAGCTTCTCTAATAGCTTTAGAAATTGTTTCAGACCCCATTTGATCTTTCTCTCCTTTACCACTAACAATATCTCCACTGGCATAAACCACAGCAATTTGATTAGAGGCAGGTTCTGTTGTTTTTTCTTTTAATTCTTTTAATGGATCTTTACTTGCTGATAAATATTTACCAAGTTCAATGAAATTAAGATCTTCATAACTTGCTACCTCTAATTTTTCTTTAAACATATCAAGTAATTCATCTTTATACATTATCTCGTCAACAAAACCTTCATTTTTAGCATCTATAGCTTTCTGTATTTTAATTCCATCAGCTAATTCATTAATTTTTTCAATGCTTATTTTTCTTGATGTAGCAATTTTTTCCAACATACTTCCCCAAGTAGTATTTAAAATTAACTGCATTTGATTTCTGTTAGATTCACTCATTTTTTCTAACATAAATGGTTCAACTGCACTTTTAAATTTACCATGACGAATAACTTGCATATCAACATCTAGCTTAGCTAAGGCATTTTTAAAAAACATTAATTCAGCAGACAAACCTCTTAGTTCCATCATTCCTGCAGGATTCAAATAAATTTTATCTGCAACTGATGCTAAGTAATATCCTTTTTGAGTATAAATTTCTGAATAACTTACTATCCATTTTCCGGTAGATTTAAAATCTTCCAAGGCATTTCTAATCTCCTCAACAGTAGCCATTCCTCCATTTACCACATTTAAATCTAAATAAATACCCTTAATTCTATCATCAGTTTTAGCTTTTTCAATAGTTTTTAGAATTTTATCTAATCCTAATTGTTTAGAAGGCTGCATTTTTCCAAAATCAAAATTCTCAAACGGATTTTCAGAAGTTCTATCAGGAATAGGCTCAGAAAATTTAATGTGCATTACTGAGTTATCTTTAATTTTTACTTCTTTATCAGATTCGGCTGAAGAAATTAAACTTCCTATAATTCCAAAAGTAATAAAGAAAAACAAAGCACCCATTACTATCATTGCTGCAATGGAAGCTAACATAATTTTAAAAAATTGTTTCATCGTTTTATTTTTTTAAATGATTTAAGTTATAAATTAATTCATGTTGATTTAATTACCTTTGTCAACATTAAATACAAATGTATATTCCTTTTAAATAATAAAAGATATAAAATACACTAGTGGTAAGAAAAAATGATGAGTGGAAAAAAAAATAATTCTAATCAATTAATATTATCTCTTGGTGGTAATCAGGGAGATATAAAAAAAACATTTTTATCCGCTAGAAACATGATTACTCAAGAAGTTGGATCAATTATAAAAGAGTCATCAATATATCAAACCCAAGCCTGGGGGGTAGAAAATCAAGCTGATTTCTTAAATCAAGTGATTATTGTGGAAACAAAACTTTCCCCTGAAACTATATTAGAAAAGTGTTTGGCAATTGAAATGGAGCTAGGACGAAAAAGAATGAAGCGATGGAGAGAAAGAACTATAGATATCGATTTACTTTTTTTTAACTCTGAAATAATCCAAACAGAAAACCTACAAATACCCCATCCAAGAATATCTGAAAGGAATTTCATATTACATCCCCTAACCGAAATCATACCTGATTTTATACATCCTATTCTAAATAAAAGCATTAAATACCTAAAAAATGAATGTAGTGATGATTTAAAAGTCTTTAAATATTAGGTTAACTAAGAATATTTATAAGAAATAGTTTTTTTTTTGTGAAAAACATTAGTTAATATTGCATCACGAAAACTAAATTAATTAAACTTAAATAATTAAAAATGAGAACTAACAATTTAAGACTATTTTCTCTATTTGTGGCTACATCAACAGTATTTGTTGCGTGTAACCCACTAGCAAAGATGGTAAAAAGACAGGGTGAAGTAAATTACGAGGTAACTCCAAATCCTATGGAAATGCATGGAGATAGCATTCAAATCTCTGTTAATGGAAGCTTCCCTACAAAATATTTTCATAAAAAAGTGTCTGCTACTATTACTCCTGTTATTGTATATGATGGAGGAACTGAAGAGTTTAAAGCTTTTAAATTAAAAGGTGAAGATTCTGAAGCAGAAGGAACAACCATTAGTTATGAAAAAGGTGGAAGTTTTTCTCATACTGCTAAAATTCCTTATAAAGATGGAATGCAAAAAGCTACTTTAGAATTAAGAGCTAGCGGTGAATATAAAACAAAAACCAAAGATTTAGACCCAAGAAAAGCGGCTGATGGAACTATTATTACTCCAAAGTTAGTTATGGCTGCTGATAAAGCAATTATTGGTGCTGATAAATTTGAAAAATTCAACTTAGAAAACAATAATGTTGAAATTCACTATTTAGTAAACAACTCTGTTGTTAGAGGTTCTGAAATGAATGATAAAGACATCAAAGACTTAAAGTCTAAATTAAAAGGATGGAAAGAAGATGTTAAAATGGAATTCAACAGCTTAATTGTTGATGCTTATGCTTCTCCTGAGGGTGAAATTAGCAAAAACGAAAACTTAGCAAATGAAAGAGCTGCTTCTGCTGCAAAAAGCATTATTGCTTTATTAAAACAACATAAAATTGAAATTCCTGAAGGATTTGCAAAAGAAACAGGTAAAGGTGAAGACTGGGAAGGTTTCAAAAAATTAATGCAAGAGTCTGACATTAAAGACAAAGAACTTATTATTAGAGTTCTTGAGCAATATTCAGATGTTACTAAAAGAGAAGAAGAAATTAAAAACTTAGCTGCTACTTACCAAGAAGTTGCTAAAAAAGTACTTCCTGTTTTAAGAAGAGCTCAAATCAATTTAGTAATGAAACATCATAATTTAACTAATGATGAAATTAAAACCTTAGTTGACACTAGAATTGATTCTTTAGATGCTGAGCAAATGTTATATGCTGCTACTCTTTATGAAGATATGGCTAAAAAAGAATCTATTTACAAAAGTTTTGTAAGTAAATTTCCTAACGACTGGAGAGGTCCTAACAACTTAGGTTACTTATATGTTTCTCAAAACAAATTAGCTGATGCTAAAACCGAATTTGAAAAAGCAAATGCAATTGAAAGTACTCCTGTTGTAAATAATAACCTAGGTGTTATAGCAAGATTAAATGGAGACAATGCTACTGCGAAAGAATACTACGGAAAAGCTAGCGGTGCAGGTAAAGAAGTTGCAGAAAACAAAGGAATTATTAACATTATAGAAGGTGATTATGCTGCTGCAGTAGCTAACTATTCAGGTATTAATTCATTTAATGCTGCATTAGCTAAATTACTTAATGGAGATAATAATATAGGTCAAACTATAGATAACTCTGCCGATAAAGATGATGCCTTAGCATACTACTTAAAAGCTATTGCTGGAGCAAGATCTGGAGATAAAGGAATGATGGTTAACAACCTTAAATCAGCAACAGCTAAAGATGCTTCATTAAAAGCAAAAGCTAAAGATGATGCTGAGTTTATAAAATACAGAGATGATGCTGAATTCCAAGCAGCAGTAAACTAATAAATTTTTTCAATCAAAAAAAGCTTTCTAACACTAAAACGTTAGAAAGCTTTTTTTTTTACAATTATTATTTATACTTTAGCCGAAATTTTTTATTAACATTTAACTATTTATTATGAAAAAATTATTTTTAACTCTTTTAGTTGTTGGTGGTGTTGCTTTTTCTACTACATCATGTTCTAAAGATGAATGTAAATGTACAGGTGCTGAATCTTTTGATGAAGATGATTGCGATTGTAACGTAAAAGAAACTTGTGATAACCTAAAAGCTTTAGGTGCTGACTGTAAAGTTGAGTAATCCTCATTATTCTTTTTAAATTATCATTAAAACCTTATCCTACTATAGCTTTTATAGTAGGATATTTTTTTATCTATAAAACCCTTTATTTAAACATATAGTATCTCATAGTACATACCTATTCAATTGGAGAGAATTAATTAGATTATAAACACATGAAAATAGTATTTCTTATTCTACAATTTTTAATAGCAGGAATATTCATTCTCTCTGGAGTAAGTAAATTATTCCCTATAGAACCTTTTGAAGTTGTTTTCATAGATCTAGGTTTATCTAATTGGATATTAGCACCATTTATAGCTAGAATTATAATAGCCTTTGAAATTTTTATTGGCGTTTCAATATTAATTAACCTTTGGGCAAAAAAAACAATATACTACTTAGCTCAGTCTATGTTAGTAATATTTAGTTTTTACCTTGTTCATCTACTATTTACCGAAGGAAATATAGCAGATTGTGGTTGCTTTGGCCAACTTTTAGCTCTTTCTCCACTAACCTCATTAATAAAAAACATTGCTTTAATGTTAATTTTATTTGTATTGCCAAAAAAGGATTGGTTACCTAAAATATGGTTTTTTGTTATTGGTCTTTTAATAGTCTCTTTTGTCGCTACTTTTCTGCTAAATAGAGTTGGTTTACAAAATGTGCCTTCCAAATCATTAAATAAATCAGTTGATTGGTCTGGTTTACCTCAAACTTTTCATCAATCTAATACAACAATTGATTTTACTTCCGGAAAAAAAATATTGGTATTTTTTAGTGCCAGTTGTCCGCACTGTAAAAATGCTGCTCATAAACTTTCCTATTTAAATAAAGAAAATAACATTAATAATGTAATTATTATTATCGCTTCAAAAAAAGAAGATAACCTAAATGAATTTATAACATCTACAGCATTAAATTATCCTATATTATGGATGACCGATAATACTTTTTTCAAATATAGCGGAGGAGTCTTACCTTCAATTTATTATATTGAAGGAAATGTTGTAAGAAAAAAATGGACAGGTGAATTTTTTGATGTTAATGAGTTAAAAGAATTTATTACTTATAATTAGACTCTCTCCTTTTAAAGTTATTCATCATTCAAAATAAATTAGGTATTTTTGGTGTTCATTTTTAAATCTAAATCAATTGAACTCTCAAAAACCTACAGATTTTCTCAATAACCAAAACTTACTAGTTTTAATGTTTAAATGGAGAAAACCATTAGTTATTGTAAGTATAACTGCTTTTATTGTTTCTATAATAGCTTCGCTATTAATGACCAACATCTACAAATCAACTGTAACTCTATTTCCTAATAACACTAGTTCGTTTACCACTCCTCTGATTGGAGGAAACCCACTTAGAGAGGATATTTTAAAATTTGGAGAGAAAGAAGAAGCAGAACAATTACTTCAAATTCTTAAATCTGATCAAATTAGAAACAAAACTATTAAAAGTTTAAATTTAATTGAATATTATAATATTGACACTCTACAATCAAAATGGAAAGCAGATTTAATAGAAATTTTCCAAGGAAATGTAACTTTCAATATTACCAAATTTGCAGCTATAGAAATAGAAGTTTTAGACAAATCTCCTGAAATGGCAGCTAAAATTGCTAATGAAATTACCAACCTTATAGATACTGTAAAAAACAATATTCGCTATGAAACAAATTTACAGTCTCTAAAACTAGTTACATTAGAATATGAGAAAACAAAAAAAGAAATGAAATTCCATGAAGATTCTCTAAATTTTTTTAGAAATCTCGGAATGAATGATTATGAATCACAAGTAGAGAGAATTACAGAGCAACTTTCCATTGCAATTTTAAACAACAATAGTAAAGGAAAAGAAGAATTAGAAAAACGCTTAGCTATTTTTTCCAAGCATGGAAACGAATTCTTATTCTTAAGAGACAAAATTTATTATTTACAAAAACATTTAGCTAATTTGGACTTAAAAATTAATGAACTAGAATTAGAACTAAACAATAAAATTCCAAGTAATTTCGTAATAGATTATGCTACACCCGCAGATAAAAAACATTCTCCAAAAAGAATGATAATTGTTTTAATTTCAGTGATGTCTGCATTTCTTTTAACCTTTGTATTTCTATTAATAAAAGATAGTATATCTAATTTAACTGCTTTAAAGCAAGACTAAAAAATTTAATTTGATTAAACTTCTTAATTCATATTGGGTTTATCTTACTAGTTTTTTGTTTATACTGCTAAACAGTTATCTTCTCTATACCAATTTTCCTTATTTAGCACTATTACCACTAGCTGCTGCATTAATCTTTATGGCTTTTTTTCATATAGATAAACTTATGTGGTTTATTGTTTTTGCTACTCCCCTATCCTTTAATCTAGAAATTGGTGGACATGGTGGTATTGGCATGTACTTACCAACCGATCCTCTAATGTTTGGAGTTATGATTTTGTTTTTCTTTAAATTATTTTATCATAAAAGATATGACATCAATGTCTTTAAACACCCTGTTACCATAGCAATTGTAATCAACTTAATATGGTTACTTTTTACTTCAATTACTAGTTCCATGCCTGTAGTTTCATTTAAATTTTTATTAGCTAGAATGTGGTTTGTAGTTTCTTTTTACTTCTTAGCTACACAACTCTTTAAAAATTATAAAAATTATAAAATTTACTTTTGGGCTTACATCATCCCATTAATTGCAGTTATATTTTTCTCTGTAATCAGGCTTTCTATTTATAGTTTTGATGAAAAAGCTTCTCATTGGGTAATGTCTCCTTTTTATAAAGATCATACCTCTTACGGAGCTGCTTTAGCAATGTATTTTCCCATTTTATTCATATTTCTTTTTAAAAAAAATACAACTTTGTTTAAATTAATAATCTTTTCAATTATTGCAATTTTTACTATTGGAATTATTTTATCATATACCAGAGCTGCATGGTTAAGTTTATTTGCTGCTACTGCACTTTTCCTAATCTACAAACTAAAAATTAAATTCAGTTCGCTTGTACTAGTTGGTATTTTTGTAGGAATTATGCTTGCTTCTAGCTGGACAAGTATTATGCATAATTTAGAAAAAAATGATCAAGATTCTTCTGGAGAATTAACAGAACATGTGGAATCTATGTCTAATGTTTCTACAGATGCTTCTAACTTAGAACGACTAAATCGTTGGAGTTGTGCTTGGCGTATGTTTTTAGAACGACCTATTGTTGGTTGGGGACCTGGAACTTATATTTTTCAATATGCACCTTTTCAACTTTCTAACGAAATGACCATTATAAGTACCAATACTAGTTCCAACGGAAATGCTCATAGTGAGTACATCGGCCCTTTAGCAGAGTCGGGAGTTTTAGGAACATTAACATTTTTATTTATTATTATAGCGGTTTTTTATAGAGGTTCTTTGCTCTATCATAAACTTAATGGTGAAAAGAAAACAGTTATCCTATTTACACTTCTAGGCTTATTCACTTATGTTCTTCATGGATTTATGAATAATTATTTAGATACAGATAAATTATCCGTTCCTTTTTGGGGATTTATTGCCTTAATTGTAGCAATGGATGTTAATTACAATAACGAACTCAATTCAAAAAACAACGAAATATGAATTTTCAGAACTCATCAACGTTTGCTCAACAACTAGACCAGCAAGATGACTTAAGAAGTTATAGAAGCAAGTTCCACATACCTGTTATTAATGGTAAAGAAACCATTTACTTTACAGGAAATTCTTTGGGGTTGCAACCAAAATCTACTGCTGTCTATATTAATCAAGAATTAGAAGATTGGGCAAAATGGGGTGTTGAAGGTCATTTTCATGCTAAAAATCCTTGGTTTTCTTACCACGAGCAATTTGCTGAGCCGGTTTCAAAAATTATAGGAGCTTTACCTAAAGAGGTGGTAGTAATGAATAACCTTACCGTCAATCTTAATTTATTGATGGTGTCATTTTACCGCCCAACCAAAGAAAGGTATAAAATTATTTGTGAAGCTAAAGCTTTTCCTTCAGATCAATACGCACTCGAAATGCAAGTTAGAAATGCTGGTTTTAATCCTGATGATGCTATTATTGAAGTGGCTCCCCGAGAAGGCAAAAGAACACTAAGACACGAAGATATTATTGATGCCATTGAAAATGCAGGAAACAGTTTAGCGTGTGTGATGATAGGCGGAGTTAATTACTTTACAGGACAAGTTTTTGACATGAAAACGATTACCGAAGCTGGTCACAAAGTTGGTGCAAATGTTGGTTTTGATTTGGCTCACGGTGCAGGAAATATTGAACTGAAACTCCACGAATGGAATGTTGATTTTGCTTGTTGGTGTTCTTACAAATACCTCAACTCAGGACCTGGTGGAGTATCGGGAGTTTTCATACATGAACGTCATTGCGAAAACACTGATTTACCTAGGTTTGCAGGCTGGTGGGGGCATGAAAAAGAAACTCGTTTTTTAATGGAAAAAGGCTTTCAACCAATGAAATCTGCAGAAGCTTGGCAAATGAGCAATGCTCCTGTTTTAACCATGGCAGCACATAAAGCAGCTATTGATATTTTTGATGAAGTAGGCATGGATAAACTACTCAAAAAACAAAAAATGCTTTCTGGTTACTTAGAATTTATTATTGACGATATCAACGAAAAACATTTAGACAAATCCTCAGGGAAATGGTTGGAAATTATTACCCCAAGAGATTGGAAAGAACGTGGTTGTCAGGTTTCTGTTATTGCACATGGTTTTGGTAAAAATCTATTTAACCAACTTACCAATGAAGGAGTGATTTCTGATTGGAGAGAACCCAACGCTATTAGAATGGCACCTGTTCCACTTTATAATTCTTTTGAGGATGTATATCGTTTTGGAGAAATTTTGAAGAATAATGTGTAAACACATATAATTGATATTAAAAATTGATGAAAAAATACATATTTATTTTTTTTATTATTTGTACTAATTATAGTTATGCTGTAAATAACGACTCACTATTAACTGTTTTTAACAACAATAAACTTCACGATACTATTCAACTTAATGCTATTAAAATCTTATCAAAATCTTATACCTTTTCTAAACCTGATTCCGCTATATTTTTCTCCAAAAAACAATTAAACTTTGCTGAATTAAAAAATAATAAATCATTTATAGCTGACGCTTATAGAACTATAGGTACCTCATATTATATCATGCAAGATATTGATTCAGCTCTAATTAATTATAAGAAATGTCTAGCTCTTTATAAAGATTTAAATGATGAATCTAGTATAGCAGCTATTCTTAACAATATGGGGATTGTTTATGAACTTAAAGGAGATTATTTAGACGCTGTAAATTGTTACTTGGATGGTCTAACTATTCGTGAAAAAACTAATAACATAAAAAGCATCTCTAAACTAAATATTAATTTAGGAAATGTATATACGCTCTTGGGAGAATTTTCAAATGCAAAATCACACTATAACAATGCATACAGCAATTTTTTAAAGTTAAATGATTCAACAGGTATTGCAATAGCTTATATGGCACTAGGTTTGGTTTATAAAAGAGAAAATCAAATTGACAGTTCATTATTTTATTTTGAAAAAAGTAAAGCCCTTTATAAAAAATTAAATGATTTAAAAGGATTAAATCAATGTAGATCTAATATGGGCATTATTTACATGGAAAATAATGACTTTGAAAAAGCAAAAATAGAATTTGAACTTGCTAAAGAATATTTTGATAAAACAAGTGATCTCTTAAATATATCAACCTTATATAGAAGTATTGGTGATTTAAATAACTATTACAAAAATTACAATAAAAGTATTGAGTTATGTAGTAAATCGTTTCAAATTGGGGTAGAATATAAATTAAAAGAAACTATTAAATCAAGTTGTTTATGCCTTTATAAAGCTTATAAAGGTTTAAATAATAACATTAAAGCCTTAAATTACTTTGAACGATATGTTGAGCTAAAAGACAGTTTACACAATGAAGATTTAACAAGAAAAGTTGCTCAAACAGAAATGCAATATGCTTTTGATAAAAAACAATTAACCGATAGTTTAATTAGAACCGAACAAGAAAGAATTAAAGAAGTTCAACATCAAAAAGAAGTTGAACAACAAAAAATATATAGCTATGTAGGTGGTTCTGGTGCCATTTTATTATTAATTATATTATTAGTATTATTTAAAAGTTATAATCAAAAAAAGAAATCTAATACATTATTAGAGCAAAAAAACACTTTAATAACCCAACAAAAACAAGAAGTAGAAAAACAAAAACACTTAATAGAAGAAAAAAAATTAGAAATAACGGATAGTATTAATTATGCTAAACGTATTCAGTCTGCCATTCTTCCAGATATAAAACTTATTAAAAAAAGTCTTACAGAATCATTTATTCTTTTTAAACCCAAAGATGTTGTCAGTGGTGATTTTTATTGGTTTGAAAAAATAGATACTAAAATAATTATTGCTGTTGCAGATTGTACAGGACATGGAGTCCCTGGCGCTATGGTTAGTGTTATTTGTTCTAATGCACTCCATAAAGCAGTAGTCGAGTTCAACATTACTCAACCGGCATTAATTCTTAATAAAGTTAGAGAAATTGTTATTGATACTTTTAAAAAAAATAACGAAGAGGTAAAGGATGGTATGGATATCGCTATTTGTAGCTTAGAAAAAAATAAAGATAGTTTTAATCTTGAGTTTGCTGGTGCCAACAATCCACTTTGGATACTAGAACAAAATTCAAATGAAATACAAGAAATTAAAGGAGACAAACAACCAGTAGGTATTCATCTTGAATCTAAACCATTTACTAACCATCAATTTAAACTAAAAAAAGGTGATAAAATATATTTATTTTCTGATGGTTATCCCGATCAATTTGGTGGAGAGAAAGGTAAAAAATTTAAATATGGTCCATTTAAAAAATTAATTATTGAAAGTTCATCTACAACTCTAGATAATCAACAAGATATATTATTGAAAAAAATTGAAAATTGGAAAGGTCAGCTCGAACAAGTTGATGATATTTGTATTATAGGTATTAAAATTTAAAATATGAAAACAGCAACAATTGTGGGAGCAGGATTAGTAGGTTCGTTGTGGGCTGTATATCTTTCAAAAGCAGGATATAAAGTAGCCATAATAGAAAGACGTCCGGACATTAGAAAAGCTGAAATTTCAGCAGGAAAATCCATTAACTTGGCTTTATCTACAAGAGGATGGAAAGCACTAGATACAGTAGGTGTCGGAGATGAAATCAGGAAAATTGCTATCCCTATGCCGGGCAGAATGATGCATGATTTAAAAGGGAACCTTACTTTTCAACCTTATGGTAAAGAAGGTCAGGCTATTTATTCTGTTTCTCGTGGTGGTGTTAATGCCAAAATGATGGACATTGCCGAAAAACATGGTAATGCTCAAATTTTCTATAACGAGCGTTGTTACAAAGCAGATTTAGAAAATGGTATTGTTTATACAGAAACTGCTTCAGGCGAGAAAAAACAATACCAATCAGATATAGTTTTTGCAGCCGATGGAGCTTTCTCTGCCGTTAGATACAATTCTTTTCAAGTGCTAGACAGGTTTAATTTTAGTCAGAATTACATTGAAGACGGATACCGAGAAATTTTACTTCCTGCCAACGCAGATGGTTCTTATAAATTAGAAAAAAATGCTTTACATATATGGCCCAGAGGAAGGTTTATGTTAATTGCCCTTCCAAATGAAGACGGTTCATTTACATGCACTTTATTTATGCCTTTTAAAGGTGAAAATTCTTTTGAAACACTTACTACCAAAGAAGCGGTAAATACTTTTTTTAAAACCACATTTCCCGATTTTTATAAAATGATGCCCAACATTGCTGATGCTTGGGAAGATCATCCGCTTTCATCATTGGCTATTATTCGTTGTTACCCATGGACACATGGAAAAACAGCCCTTATGGGAGATGCTGCTCATGCAACAGTGCCTTTTTACGGACAAGGTATGAATGCAGGTTTTGAAGATTGTACCGTTTTGTGGGAGCTCATGCAAAAACACAATGAAAATTGGAAAAAAGTTTTTGAAGAATACCAACTAATGAGAAAACCTGATGGCGATGGTGTTCAAGATTTATCTCTGCACAATTACTATGTAATGCGAGATTATGTTGCTGACCCTAAATTTTTGTTGCAAAAGAAGATTGAAGCTCATTTCTCAGAAAAATATCCTGATAAATGGATGCCGCTTTATAGTCAGGTAACTTTTAGTCACATTCGTTATTCCGAAGCTTGGAAAAAAGGTCAAATTCAAGATGCTATCATGAAAAAAATAATGACAGAAATAAATAACATTGAAGATAAATGGAATAGCCAAGAGGTAGAAAATGCTATTTTGAAAGAATTGAAATGATTAAAATTACCGTAAAGACACTACAACACAAAACTTGTAAACTGTGCTTACAACTGATTAATCAACAATTCAAAAATATTGGGAATTTCAAATGTTGGCATTTTAACATTTGTAACAGATTTATCTTCAGTTTTAGTTTCTGAAGGAGCTTTTTCTTTTGAAGTATCTTTTTCCTCTTTCCACTCCTCCACTTTATATTGATCCGCAACGCTTTCTATAGCAATAATAATTTCTTTTTCAGAAATAATAGAAGCGTCAAATTCAAAATGACCTTTTTCTACATCAAAATCAACAGTACTTAATACTACACCATTTAAACCAGCTACCGTTTTTTCTATGGTTTTAGCACAACCCATTTTACAAGTCATACCATCAATTTTATAATCTACAGCTAATACTTTAGATGCATCAATAACCGATTTTTCAGAAGTAATCGTTTCTTCTTCATTATTTTCTGATGGGTTATTACAAGCTGAAAAAAAACTTAATAAAACTACTGTAAGGGTTAAAAAATAGTTGATTGCATTCATAACTATAAGACTTTATATATTTCAGAATCGTTTATAGATTGTTTTATTTGTTCAATCTTGATTGTATTTTCATCAAACTCAATAGTAGCTTTATCGGGCAAACTGACCAAATATTGCTTTACCCCTTTTAAATCACCTAGAATGTTCTCTACTGCTTTTACACAATGTCCACAACTCAATCCTTCTATTTTTAATTCTGCATTCATCATTAATAATTTAATACCCCAAAGGTAAGATTTTTTTTAATGCCTGTATTTTTTTAAGATTATTTAACTTCACTCGATAATGTTCTATAAAAAAAAGATATTTTTGCAGTCCTTAATTTCAAAACAGAGAGGTGGCCGAGTGGCTTAAGGCGCACGCTTGGAAAGCGTGTATACGTTAACGTATCGGGGGTTCGAATCCCTTCCTCTCTGCTTTTTCTTTCTTAAATTAGCCATTTCTTAGTAACTGATTTTATTTTTATATTTTTGTTACAACTAATTTTCACAGTAACTACATATGGCTAAAATTCAAAAAACCGTTAAAAGCACCACTTCATCTACTGCAAAAAAAGCCGGACAACCTCCAGGTACGCTTATTTACACCGGTAAAAAAACCACCGAAAAAGTAATTGTTACAATTTATAATTATACAAGTGATACTTTTGAAGAACAAGAAATTACCCAATTAAACGATTTATCCAAATTTAAAAATAATACATCCAATACCTGGATAAATATTTCAGGGTTACACGAAACAGCTTTAATCGAAAAAATTGGTACTTGTTTTAACTTAGATGCCATGTTATTGGAGGATGTGTTAAACACCAACCATCGACCAAAAGTCGATTTTTTTGAAGATCATTTATTTTTTACTTTAAAAATGATTGGTATCCATACTAATCAAAAGGATATTGATTACGAACAAGTAAGTTTTGTACTTGGAGACAGTTGGTTACTCACATTTCAGGAAAGGAATGGAGATATTTATAATAACATTAGAGAGCGTTTAAAAAACAAAGTAGGCAAACTAAGAGATTTAGGTGTTGAGTACCTATTTTATCGATTAACTGATACTACTGTAGATTATTATTTTTATGTCTCGGATTTTTTAAGCGAAGAAATTCAAGAAATGGAAAACAAAGTATTACACAATTTTGAGAGCAAACTGTTAGAAGAAATCCAATTACTAAAAAAAGAAGTAAACAAACTCAAAAGAATTATTATTCCGGTAAAAGAAGCTATTTCTCTCTTAGAAAAAGACAGTGAAAGTTTTCTGAAAAAACAAACCAAAAAATTTTTTAAGGATGTTTATGAACATGTCGTGCATTTGAATGATGCGATAGATTTACAACGAGACAACATCAGTTCTGTTATGGAATCCTATCAATTTGGGGTAAATAACAAAACCAATAATGTAATGCAGTTGCTTACTATTATTTCTACTATTTTTATTCCATTAACTTTTATTGCAGGTGTTTATGGGATGAACTTTGAAAACATGCCCGAACTCAGTTGGAAATACAGCTACTTTGTAATTTGGGGACTGATGTTATTGATTTTTATTGTTATGTTGATTTATTTCAAAAGAAAGAAATGGCTTTAACATTGTTAGCTTAGCATTATCATTAAGTTTGCACTTTACCAATAAAAAAATAACATGAAAAAACCTTATATATTAGTTGTTAATGATGATGGTATTACCGCTCCGGGAATTAAAGCCTTAATAGAAGTAAGTAAAGAACTAGGTGATGTAGTGGTAGTAGCTCCCGACAAACCTCAAAGCGGAATGGGACATGCAGTAACTTTTAATTCTACCCTACACCTAAACAAAACCAAAGTAATGGATGTTACAGGCTATGCTTGCAGCGGAACTCCTGTTGATTGTGTAAAAATTGCCGTTAACAAACTCTTAAGCAAAAAGCCCGATTTAATTGTTTCGGGAATTAACCATGGAGCCAATTCTTCTATCAATGTAATTTATTCAGGAACGATGTCGGCTGCAGTAGAAGGGGCTTTACAGAACATTCCTTCTGTTGGTTTTTCTTTATTAGATCATTCTATTGATGCTAATTTTGATGCCGCCAAAGTAATTGCCAAAAAAATTATTGCAAACATGATTGAAAATCCAATGCCCAAGGATGTTTGTTTAAATGTAAATATCCCGAATGTAAGTATGGATTTAATTGCAGGAATAAAAGTTTGCCGACAAGCCATTGGCAATTGGGAGGAAGATTATGATGAACGTAAAGATCCTCAAGGAAGAACCTACTATTGGCTTTCGGGCAAATTTGTGGTAACCGATAATGGTACCGACTCTGACGAATGGGCGTTAGCACACAATTATGTTTCGGTTGTTCCCGTTAAACATGATATTACCAATTACGAACATTTAGAAAAAATAAAATTGTTTGAGCATGATTAAAAATAACTTTAAAGAATTTAATCATATAGTTATAGGGTTAGTTTTAGGCTTGCTTCTCCCCTATATCATCATGTATTTTTGGTTACGAATGTATTCTAATCTATCCCTAATGGATATTATTTTCAATCCGTTTTTTAGTGAAATAATTAATGTACTAAAAGGCAGTTTATTTTGTAATTTAGGTTTATTCTTTTTGTTTTATTCGCTCAGAAAAGACCTTTCGGCAAGGGGTGTGATATTAGCTACACTTATATATGGTGCTTTTTATCTGTACTATATTGTTTTTATTTAAGCTAATCAGATGTGTAATGTAGAATATGAATAATAAACTTTTAACCCCCATAAACTAACTAATGAATTATTACATTATAGCTGGAGAAGCATCAGGAGATTTACAAGCCTCTTTACTTATCAGGGAATTAAAAATCACGGATAAGGATGCTCAATTCCGTTGTTTTGGTGGCAATTTAATGGAAGCCGAAGGTGCTGAAATTATTAAGCATTACAAAGGGTTAGCTTTTATGGGTGTTGAAGATGTATTAATGAACCTAAAAACTATTTTTAGGAATATCGCTTTTTGCAAAGAAGACATTAAAGCTTACCGACCAGATGTACTAATTTTAGTAGATTACCCTGGTTTTAATATGAAAATTGCTAAATGGGCAAAAGCGAATAATATTAAGGTTTTTTACTACATCTCTCCTAAAATTTGGGCATGGAACCAAAAACGGGTTCACCAAATTAAAAAAGTAGTAGATAAAATGTTTGTGATTCTTCCTTTTGAAGAAGATTTTTATAAAAAATTCGATTACAAAGTTGATTTTATCGGACATCCACTTATCGATTGTATTTCTGAATATCCCCACATTTCTTCAGAAAATTTTAAAGAAAAATATCAACTTTCGGATAAACCAATAATTGCCTTACTACCGGGAAGCAGAAAACAAGAGATTACTGCCATGCTCAACATCATGCTTTCTGTAACCAACAATTTTCCTGATTACCAGTTTGTAATTGCAGGAGCGCCATCACAACCATTAAGCTTTTATAAGCAATTTGAAACCAACAACATCAACATCATAGAAAATAAAACCTATGATTTATTACAACATGCAACAGCTGCTTTGGTTGTTAGTGGGACTGCCACTTTAGAAACTGCACTGTTTCATGTTCCACAAGTGGTTTGCTACAAAACCGGTAAGCTTTTTTACCATCTAGCAAAAATGGTAGTGAAAATTAAATTTATTTCCTTGGTAAATCTAGTTGCCGATAAAGAAGTGGTTAAAGAATTAATTCAAGATGAATTAACTACTGAAAATTTAACCACAGAACTTTCTAAAATATTAGTAGAACCAGGAAAATCTAGCATGCTTAATGCCTACAAAGAAATTGAAGCTAAATTAGGTGGTAAAGGTGCTTCAAAAAGAGCTGCTGAATTGATTGTTGGGTATTTAAAAGATTAAACAAATAATGTTAACCACACAGTTTTATAATTCTTATTACTTCAAATTCTCGAAAAAACATACTTCATTTCATTGGCAATAAGTTGAGAAGTAGTTTCATAAGCTTTTTCAACTTCATTAGTTCCATCAAATTGTTTTGGGTCTTCGTATCTCAAAGGAACTCTAGCAATTGCTCCCGGTACAAAAGGACATCCTTCATCTGCTTCAGCACAAGTCATAACTGCTATAAAATCTTTTTGCGGATTAGTTTCATCCTCCAACAATTTAGAAAACATTTTAATTGGAGCAGCGTTCTCAGCATATTTTAAAAAATATATAGGATTTCCTTTACCAGACTGGTTAACCTCTACTCCAATATTTTTAAAAATATCTACCACGTTAGCATGAAGAGCGGTAACTTCTACCCCACTTGAGAAACACGAAATATGTTGAACATCAAAATAACTTGCCATAAGCATTGCCCAAAATTGAGCAAACTGACTTCTTCTAGAATTATGCGTACAAACAAAATTAATGGCAACCTCTTTATTAACCAGTATCTTTTGTTTTATTACATCAATTAAGCTATTTAAAATGGGTCGTCTATCAGGTGCAACATCATCATTAAGTTGGTGCTGAACATAGTTTTGTAGTTCTTTAAATAATTGCATATTATCCTATTTTTATTGCAATTTTATCACAAAAAAATAAATATCACATTAACTTTATGTTATTTTTCCATAACTACTTAATTGAAAAATCAATCAATTAAAAGAATTTCTAATTGCATTTTTATATTAACTTTGTGTTCTAAAAAATTTTAAACTATGATAAAAACTATTCAAGGTGGAGTTGTCTACGGTGATGCTGTTCAAGAAATATTTAAAATAGCCAAAGAGCGTAAATTTGCATTGCCTGCTGTTAATGTTACTGGTTCATCAACCATAAACACAGTAATGGAAACTGCAAAAGAAGTTAATGGTCCCGTAATTATTCAATTTTCTAATGGCGGATGTCATTTTAATGCCGGAAAAGGATTAAGTAACGAAAATCAACAAGCAGCTATTGCGGGAGGCATTGCAGGAGCTAAACATGTACACGAACTGGCAAAGGTTTATAATGTTCCTGTAATTTTACATACAGATCATTGTGCTAAAAACTTACTTCCTTGGATTGATGGTTTATTAACTGCCGGAGAACAATTTTACAAGGAAACCGGTAAACCACTTTATAGTTCTCACATGTTAGATTTATCGGAAGAACCCATTGAAGAAAATATAGCAATTTGTAAAGAATACTTGGCTAGAATGAGTAAAATAGGTATGACATTAGAAATTGAACTAGGAATTACTGGTGGAGAGGAAGATGGTGTTGATAATTCTAATGTTGATAATAGTCTTTTATATACTCAACCTGAAGAGGTAGCTTATGCTTATGAAGAACTCTCTAAAATCAGTAATAGATTTACAATTGCTGCTGCTTTTGGAAACGTGCATGGTGTTTACAAACCTGGAAATGTTAAACTTACTCCAGTTATCTTAAAAAACTCTCAAGATTATATCCAGCAAAAATTCAATACATCCTCAAACCCTGTTGATTTTGTTTTTCATGGTGGATCTGGTTCTACATTAGAAGAAATTAGAGAAGCTATTTCTTACGGTGTAATAAAAATGAACATAGATACTGATTTGCAATATGCTTTTACAGAAGGGGTAAGAGATTATTTTAATGAAAAAACAGCATATGTTAAATCTCAAATTGGTAATCCTGAAGGAGATGATAAACCAAATAAAAAATATTATGATCCTAGAGTTTGGTTAAGAGAAGGAGAAAAAACTTTTAAATTCAGACTAAAAAGATCTTTTGAAGATTTAAATAACATTAATACTTTATAAATTTGGTATTGAAAGATAGTGACAGAAATAACATTTAACATTTAACATTTAACGAATAATTATTAACGATATATGGGTTGGTTTAAAAGAATAAAAGAAGGGATTAGAACTCCTACAACGGAAAAGAAAGAAACACCAGAGGGATTATGGTATAAATGTCCAAAATGTAGTGCCGTTATTCCACAAGAAGACTTTACAGAAAAATTTTGTGTATGCGATTGTGGTTACCATGATAAAATTGATTCTGCAACATATTTTAAAATATTATTTGATGATAATAAATTTAAAGAACTTGATGCTAATTTAACTTCAGGAGATCCTTTAAACTTTACAGATACAAAAAAATATGTAGATAGAATAAAAACTACACAAAAGAATACTAATTTAAAAGATGCTGTAAGAACAGCCGTTGGTAAAGTTGATAAGCAAAATTTAGTAATTGCTTGTATGGACTTTAACTTTATTGGAGGATCTATGGGTTCTGTTGTCGGAGAAAAAATTGCTAGAGCAATTGACTATTCTATCAAAAATAAAATTCCATTTTTAATGATTTCTAAATCCGGTGGAGCAAGAATGATGGAAGCTGCTTTTTCATTAATGCAAATGGCAAAAACCTCTGCTAAGCTTACTTTATTAGCAAAAGCAAAAATTCCTTATATTTCACTATTAACAGACCCAACAACTGGTGGTGTTACAGCTTCTTATGCCATGTTAGGAGATATTAACATTGCTGAACCAGGGGCTTTAATAGCTTTTGCAGGTCCTAGAGTTGTTAAAGAAACTATTGGAAAAGAATTACCAAAAGGATTTCAAACTTCAGAATTTGTTTTAGAGCATGGTTTCTTAGACTTTATTGTCTCTAGAGATGAATTGAAAGAAAAAATTTCTTTCACTTTGAAATACTTTAATAATTAAAAAATAATTGTGTTACTTAAATTTCAAACCTAGTAAAGTAATATCATCATCAAAAGATGCAGATTTATTAAACTTGTTAAGTTCATCAATTATAACTTCAATAATTGATTTGACTTCTTTTTGTTGATTTTTCTTTATCAATTCAGTTAATTTCTCAATACCAAACTCTTGATTTTTAGTATTAATTTGCTCTGTAACTCCATCTGTATAGCAAAATAATAAAGCATCATCATTAATCATTACTTCTCCACTTTCTATATTGGGTAATGTATCAAACATTCCTAATACGGTAGTTCCTGTAGTTAAATAAAATGTCTTGGAATTGTTAAGAAGTATTGGGGGGTTATGTCCGGCATTAATGTAGCACAACTTTTTAGATACGCAATTATACTTTCCTATAAAAGCAGTAATAAATTTTTCTGTTTTAGCATTATTAATGATTAAGGCATTTAACTCAGATACAAGCTGTTTAAAACTGTCTGTTTTATCTATTAAAGTCCTTAGTGCAGCTTGAAAATTTGACATTAATAATGCTGCCGAAACACCTTTTCCTGAAACATCAGCAACACAAAAAGCAATTTCATTTTCAGAAAGTGAAATAAAATCATAATAGTCACCTCCAACTAATTGGTTAGAAATATATTGTGCTGCTACTTCTATTTTATCATTATTAGGAAAATAATTAGGAAACAGTAACGCCTGCATTTCAGAAGCTAATTCCATTTCTTTTTTAATAGCAATTTTTTCTAAATTCTCTTTATATAACCGTTTATTCTCTAAAGCAACGGCAATTATATTTGTTAATGTTTGTATAAAAGTTAAATGTTTTATAATTGGACTCACTTCTATACTTTCACCATCAAAATCGGCCAAAAGTAAATAGGCTATTGGATTGGATTTATGAGAAACTGGAATTACTACATCAAATTCTACCAATTTAGGATAAGAGTTTTCATCAATAAAAGTAATTTCATTAAATACTAATAAATCTTTTTCTACATCAACTGAATTACATGCCGTATCAATACATATTTCTTGTTGCCAATTAATCCCATCATAAGCGTATAAAAGCAATTTTCCAATATTCAATTGATCAATAACAACATGCTTATATAATTGAATAAGCTCTTTTTTAGATAAATTATTATTAATACTTTTAGTTACTTGCAGCAAGATATCCAACTTTAATCTCCCAAGTTGAATTCGTTTATTTTTATTTTTTATGACTTTTGACAATCGTATAAAATTTATTTGTTAAAAGTACAACAACTTTTTATAAAACAAAAAAACCATCCATAAAATTATGGATGGTTTTTTTGTTTTCTTATCAATTAAATTAGAAGTTATAAGCTGCTCTAAGCCCGATATAATTAAAACTTCCTCCGTCTCCAGAAATTATATTATACCCTAATCCCAAATCAATATTATCTCCTAACAATATACCTGCACCAAACGCATAAGACAATTCTGTTGAGGAACCTTCTACAGTTTGTTTCATTCCAAAAAATTCATATTCTTGTTTATATTTAAAAGTAGTCATTCCTAATTGACCTGTTAAATAAATTCCTGACTCATTATCAGCTAAATAATATCTAAATCCAGCTATCATCGGGATTAGCGAAGCAGAACCACCATCAGCATCTACCATTAAAGCGGTATACCCAATTTTTGCAGTTATCCCCATATTATCTCCCAATAAAAACTCTCCGCCTGCACTAGCTCCTATTCCAAAATTATAACCATCTTCTAAAGGTAAGGCTACTTCTAACCCTAATGAAGCTCTAATTTGAGCATTTACGTTTGTTGTAAATGCAGTAACTATTAAAGCAACTGCAGCAAATTTGATAAAGTTTTTCATAATTTTTAATTTTAGTTTATATTATAATAATTAACAGTACAATTATAGTTTATTAAATTATAATAACCTAAAAAAAAAACTTATTTTATTAACGTCATTTCGTTAACAAGATGCTTAGCTCCAGCATATTTATCAATAATAAATAATGTGTATCGAATATCTACAGAAATAGTACGTTGAATGTTTGGTTCAAAATAAATGTCGCCACTCATTGCTTCCCAGTTACCATCAAATGCTGTTCCTATTAAGTGTCCTTTACCATTAATTACCGGACTACCTGAATTTCCCCCTGTAATATCATTATTAGATAAAAAACCTACAGGCAACTCACCATCTTCGTTGGCATATTGTCCGTAATCTTTTTTATTGTATAATTCTTTTAATTTTTCTGGCACATAAAATTCATGGTTCTTATTATCTGTTATTACTTCTTTTTGCATTACTCCTTCTAGAGTAGTATAAAAATGATAAGTAACAGCATCAGTAGGCTCATAAGATAATACATTTCCATAAGAGACTCTCATAGTTGAATTCGCATCAGGAGCATATTTTTTATCTTTATTCATTTGTCTAACACCATCAACAAATAACCTCATCCCTTTTGCTTTTTCTTGAGCAATTTGATTTTGACCACCACTAATTTGTTGAATGTAGATATTAATAAACTCATTCATTAAATTATAGATAGGATCTTTTTGCAGTTTTTTAGCATTGAATTTAGCTAAATAATCTTGCACTCTTTGTTCTGATGTAAAAGGTGATTTTTTAAAATAATCTGCCGCAAACTTATTAAAGTCATTCTTATATTTTTTAGCTATTTCCGTTAATGTTTCAGGATGAAATTCCTCATCTACATTATTGTAAAACATAGTCAACATTTTAGCCAATAATTTTTGATCTATTTCGGCATTATAGTTTTTAAAATCTCCTTCTAAGTCTTCTAAAATCTGTTTTTTAGCTTCTTCCATTCTTTCTGAACTATTTGCTGTTATGGCAGCTTGCATACTAGAACGGAATGCAAAATTTGACATCACATATCCAAAGATATCTGGTCCTTGAAAAACTGCTTCTTGAAAATAAACTTTAGGTAAAGTATATTTTGCTCCTTGGTCGTAAGCATTTTTTACCAACTCTAATGCATTAGCATATTTTACTTTTCTTTCAGCATTTTCATTTGCCCAAGCAATATAATTGGCTTCTAAAGCTTCTTTCTTTTGTTTTACTTTGTTTTTCACTAACTGCTGACTTTGTCCTTTAAAGTACTTCCAATAATTACTTGTACTAGCAAATTTAGAAGCATATTGAATTCTTACTTTTTGATCTTTGCTCATTCCTTCTTCCATAATATCTAACTTCGCTCTTCTAATTTTAACTCTTTCTGGTTGCTCTACTTTTACAGCTTCCTCAACACCATAAGAAGTTAAATACCTGTCAGTACTTCCCGGGTATCCCATAACCATAGCATAATCTCCATCTTTAATTCCTTCTAAAGAAACAGGTAGATGATGTTTTGGTTGGTATGGTTTGTTTGTTTCAGCATAGTCGGCAGGCTCATTATTTTCATTAGCATAAACTCTAAATAAGGTAAAATCACCTGTATGTCGAGGCCACATCCAGTTATCAGTATCTCCACCAAATTTACCAATAGAACTTGGAGGTGCTCCCACTAAACGAACATCATTAAAAATATTATATTTAAACATATAATATTCATTTCCATGGTAAAATGATTTTACCTGAACTTTATAAGTTTCTTTATCTTTTCCCTCAGCTTCTTTATCAACCAACGCTTTTATTGCCGCAGAAATGGTTTTACTTCTTTCTGTTTCGTCCATCTCATCTGTCACATCCTTTAAAACAATAGTTGTTACATCATCCATTCTATCTAAAAACCAAACACCAAATCCAGCAGGTAATTCTTGTTCTTTGGTCATAGCCCAAAAACCATCTGTAAGGTAATCATGTTTTGTAGAGCTTTTTTCTTGAATAACGCCATAACCACAGTGATGGTTCGTGAGCATTAATCCTTGATTAGAAATTATTTCTCCTGTACAAAAACCACCACCAAGAGCCACCACAGCATCTTTTAAAGAAGAATTATTTACAGAATAAATTTCTTCTGCAGTAAGTTGTAATCCACAATTTTGCATGTCCACATGGTTTAATCTTTCTATAAAAAGAGGTAACCACATTCCTTCATCGGCTTTAACTCTAAACTGAAATAAAATGATAAATGTTAAAAAGAATAAGACTATTTTTTTCATGAGTTTATTTTTTTATTTTAATAATTAGTTTTATAGAACTCGCTGAAGTTTTTTTTATTATAAGACTTCATTGCTCGTTTCATTATTATTTGATTTTTTAATACAAAAAGGAACAATAGTGCTCCTTTTTTATTAGTTATTGATTATAATGTAGTTATATTACATATATATATTCTAAACCTTTACTCTTTCTGAGTAAGAGCCATCTGTTGTACTGATTTTTATGTGGTCTCCGATATTAATAAACAACGGAACTCTTACCTCAGCTCCTGTTTCAACAGTTGCTGGTTTAAAAGCATTAGTGGCTGTATTTCCTTTCTCTCCCGGTTCTGTATAAGTTACCTCTAAAACAATGGATGCAGGTAATTCACATAATAAAGGTTTTTCTTCTTCTGCATGAAAAACAATTTCAGCAAAATCACCTTCTTTTAAAAACTGAGGAGCATTAATTAATTCTTCAGGAATAAAAGTTTGCTCATACGTTTCATCATTCATAAAATGATACGCGTCACCTTCTTTGTATAAAAATTGATATTTTCTTCTTTCAACTCTAACTGGTTCAATTTTATGTCCTGCAGAAAAAGTATTATCTATTACTTTTCCTGATGTTAGGTTTTTTAATTTTGTTCTCACAAAAGCCGGTCCTTTACCAGGCTTCACATGCTGAAATTCAACAATCGTATATAAACTATCATTGTACTTTATGCATAATCCATTTTTAATATCTGCTGTAGTTGCCATTTCTTATTTTTTAATTATTTCTTATCGAATTTATACAATAGGTCCTCTTATAATTCCCTTCGCAGAAGATTCTTCAATAAATTTTAAAATGATATCTTTTTCTTTTGATTTTGGTGCTTCTTGTTCTATTACTCTAACAGCATTAGTAACATTTAAACCTCTCACATAAAGTGAACGATAAATATCTTCTATTTGAAGTATTACATCTGTAGAAAAGCCTCTTCTTCTTAATCCTACAGAGTTTACACCTGCATAAGTTAATGGGTCTCTGGCTGCTTTTACATAAGGAGGTACATTTTTTCTGGCATTTGCCCCTGAAGCAATAAATGCATGTTCTCCAATATGAACAAATTGTTGCACGCCCGCAACTCCTTCAATAATTACAAAATCACCTAAAACAACATGTCCTGCAAGGTTTACGCAATTTGCCAATATGCAATTATCTCCAACTATGCAGTCATGAGCAACATGTACATAAGCCATCAATAAACAATTTTTACCCACTACTGTTTTATTTCTATCTTTTGTTCCTCTGTTAATAGTTACACATTCTCTAATAATAGTTCCATCTCCAATTTCGGCAGTGGTATCTTCATTATCAAATTTTAAATCTTGAGGAATTGCTGAAATTACAGCTCCAGGAAAAATCTTACAATTTTTTCCAATTCTTGCCCCACTAAAAATGGTAACATTAGAACCTATCCAAGTTCCTTCACCTATCTCAACATTATCATATATAGTAGTAAATGCATCAATTTTTACATCATCAGCAATTTTTGCATTAGGATGAATATTTGTCATTGGATATTTTTCCATTCAATAAATAGTTTTTGTTTTTGCAACAGCGAAATTAGTATTTTTTATTGATGTGATGCTACTGTTGCCTTTTCTTCTGTTTTTTCTTTAACAATTTGAGCCATTAATTCTGCTTCTATTGCTAACTGACCATTAACATATCCTTTTCCACTCATATGAACTATTCCTCTTCTTATGGGAGATAATAATTCCAATTTAAAAACAAGTGTATCACCTGGAATTACTTTTCTTTTAAATTTCACACCATCAATTTTCATAAAATAAGTCATATAGTTTTCCGGATCTGGAACTTGGCTAAGCACTAAGATCCCGCCTGCTTGGGCCATTGCTTCAACTTGAAGAACTCCAGGCATTACCGGATTATTTGGAAAATGACCTGTAAATTGCGGTTCATTTAAGGTGATATTTTTTACCCCCACAATACTATTTTCATCCATTTCTATTATTTTATCAACCAATAAAAATGGATATCTATGAGGTAATAGTTTAGTAATTTGATTGATATCGTAAACAGGCTCTTTTGTTAAATCAAAAAATACATTTCCTTTCTGCTGTTTTTTAATTTCTTGTTTAATGATTTTAGCAAAATCTACATTACCTTTATGTCCTGGACGAGCAGCTAAAATATGACCTTTTATAGGCTTTCCTACCAAAGCTAAATCTCCTATGATGTCTAACAATTTATGTCTCGCTGGTTCATTTTGAAAATGAAGTGTTAAGTTATTTAACACTCCTGCCTTATCCACTTTAATATGAGGTTTTCCTAATAAATCAGCTATTTCATCTAATTTTTCTTGAGGCAATGGTTTATCTACTAAAACGATTGCATTATCTAAATCTCCACCTTTAATCAAACCATTTTTTGCAAGTACCTCTAATTCTCTTAAAAAAACAAAAGTTCTACACTTAGAAATTTCTTCAACAAACTCTCCTGCATGATACATATGAGCATGCTGTGTACCTAATATTACAGAATTATAATCTACCATAACGGTTATCCTAAACTCATCTTGAGGAACAGCCAACATTTCTGTATGTCTTTCCATATCTTCATAAGTTAAGTTATCTGTAACAACAAAATAGTCTTTTTCTGCAGCTTGTTCAACAATACCTACTTGATTAATCATACTTACAAAAGGAAAAGCACTTCCATCCATAATTGGAACTTCAGGACCATCTAGTTCTATAAGTGCATTATCTATTTCCAAACCAAACAAAGCAGCTAAAATATGCTCTGTTGTGTGTACTTTTACTCCGTCTTTGCCTAATGTAGTACTTCTTGATGTGTCTACCACCAAGTTAGCATCTGCTGGAATTATTGGTTGACCCTCAACATCAGTTCTTTTAAATTTAAACCCGTGATTATCGGGTGCTGGATTTACTGTTAATGTTGCTTTTACACCTGTATGTAGTCCTACTCCAACTACTTTAAATGAATCTTTTATTGTTTTTTGTTTTGCCATACTAATTAAGTTAGCGCTTAGCAATTTTATAGTTAGGTTATTTTGAAACTATTTATGCTAATCTTTATTATTGGTTATTCTTTTCTAATTTATCTAATCTGTCTAAAATTTCAGGCAGTTTTTTAAAACCTACATAAGCACGTTTATAATCTCCAATATAAAAGGCCGGAGAACCTTGTACTACAGTCCCCTCAACTTTAATATTTGCTCCAATTCCTGATTGAGCTGCTATTTTAGTTCCATCAGCAATATTTAAATGCCCCGCAACTCCTACTTGTCCACCCATCATACAATTTTTACCAATTTTTGCTGAACCTGCAATCCCAACCTGTCCTGCAATTGCTGAGTTCTCCCCTATTACTACATTATGTGCTATGTGCACTAAATTATCGAGTTTAACCCCTCTTCTAATAACCGTAGAACCCATTGTAGCTCTATCAATTACTGTATTTCCCCCTATTTCTACATCATCTTCTATAACTACATTTCCTATTTGAGGAACTTTACTATATACATTACTTTCACCTGGTGTAAAACCAAAACCATCTGATCCTATCACTACTCCCGCATGAAAAATGCAATTTCTTCCTACTACAGTTTCATCCATCAATTTAACACCTGCAAACAAAATACTATTATCCCCTACTATTGTATTGTCTCCAACATAGGTGTTAGGATAAACTTTCACATTATTTCCTATAGTAACATTCTCTCCAATATAAGCAAAAGCTCCTACATAACAGTTTTCACCTAATTTAGCTGATTCAGATATAAACGATGGTTGTTCTATTCCTGCTTTACTACCTTTCATTTGCTGATAAGTCTCCAACAGTTTAGCAAAACATTCGTAAGCATTATCTACTTTTATTAAGGTACATGTTTCTTTAACAGCTTTTTGAAGTTTTAAATCTCTATTTATAATAACTATGGAAGCTTCCGTAGTATATAAATAATGTTCGTAAGCCATGTTTGCCAAAAAAGAAATAGATTGAGGTTCACCCTCTTCAATTTTAGACAATTTGTTTACCTTAACCTGAGAATTACCTATAACCTCTCCGTTAAGTATGCCTGCTATTTGTTCTGCTGAAAATTCCATAAAAGCCAAAAGTACAAGTTTACTCAGAATTTAACTAATTTTTATTTATAAGATTTATCGGTTTTTTTTCACATAAACTTCTATTTTTATCACAATCATTGAAAATACAACTATTTTATTTAGGCTTATTCACCAAAGTATGTATTTTTGTTTTCTATTTTTTATGCAATTATGGATTTTAATACCATTATAACTATTGTTCTACTTATAGGAGCTTTTATACTCTTTATTACAGAAGTACTTTCAGTAGACTTAGTTGCCCTGCTTATTATGGCTGCTTTTGTGTTATTTGGAATTATCACTCCAGAAGAAGGCATTAGCGGATTTAGCAACAAGGCCACCATTACTGTTGCTTTTATGTTTGTACTAAGTGCTGCACTATTAAAGACAGGAGCTTTGCAAGTATTAGCTTTAAGACTTTCTTCTATTTTTAGAAAAAACTTCTATTTAGGCATGGGATTAATGATGTTGTTAATAGCATTTTTCTCTGCTTTTGTAAATAATACCCCTGTAGTAGCAATTTTTATCCCTATTATTATTCAAATTGCAAGTGCTTCTAATCATAGCATTACCAAAATGCTTATTCCACTTTCTTTTGCTTCTATTTTTGGCGGAACCTGTACACTTATTGGTACATCAACCAATTTATTAGTAACTGGAATTGCAGAAAAAGAAGGGCTTCCTCCTATTGAAATGTTCGATATGACGATTATGGGGTTAATACTCCTTTTTGCTGGAGTTATTTATATGTTATTAGTTGGAATAAAATTGTTACCAACAAGAATTAACGAAAAAGATTTAGAGACAAAATTTGGAATGAGAAACTACCTTACAGAAATTGAACTATTACCCAACTCCGAATCAGTAGGAAAATCTATTATGGAGTCTTCTCTTTTAAAAGAAATTGATATTGACATTATTGAAGTACGAAGAAATAAAGAAAGTTTTATGCTTCCTGCCGGAGATTTTATTTTACAAGCAAACGACATTCTAAAAATTAGATGCAACATAGATAAAATTAAATCGCTTAAAGATAAAGTTAGAATTATGAGCGAATCGCCTTTAATGATTGGTGATAATGACTTAAAAGAAAAAAATTCTACTTTAGTAGAGTTAATTATTACTTCTAACTCTTATTTTGATGGAAAAACCCTTAAAGATGTCGATTTCCGAAGAAGATTTAGAGGTATTCCTTTGGCTATCATGCACCGAGAAGATGTGGTAAATGAAGATGTGTATAAAACAAAATTAAAATCGGGAGATGTTATTCTTGCCGAAATTAAAAACCACTACATTAAAGAACTAAAAAAACAAGAAGCACAGCAAGATGCTCCTTTTGTTTTACTATCAGAAAACAATATTATTGATTTTGACAAGAGAAAATTCGGTATTGTACTAAGTGTTATTTTAATAGTAGTTGCTTTAGCTTCGTTTAATATTTTAGATATTATGACAGGTACCATTTCAGGAGTAATAACATTAATTCTACTAAAATGCCTTTCAATGAAAGAAATGTATGAAGCAATTAATTGGAAAATTATTTTTCTACTTGCCGGATCAATAAGTTTCGGAGTTGCATTAAAAAATACCGGATTAGATTATAAAGTAGCCAATACTATTATTAATAACCTAGGTGCTTGGGGACCGGTTGCCATTATTTCAGGATTGTACTTACTAACTACTATAACTACAGAATTTATTTCTAACAATGCTACCGCAGCATTGTTAACACCAATAGCCATTGTTACTGCAGCAAATTTAGAACTAAACCCTTTACCATTTTTAATGGCCATTATGTTTGGTGCTTCAGCAAGTTTTATGACCCCAATAGGCTACCAAACCAACACCATGGTATATAGTGCTGGAGCTTATAAATTTAGAGATTTTATAAAAACAGGACTTCCTTTAAGTATTATCTATTGGATATTAGCTTCACTTTTAATTCCATACTTTTTTCCATTTTAAAATCTTTCAAATTAATTTTGATTAAAACGGTATTAACCATATTAACCTTTTTCATTTATGTTTTTTCAGGAGATATTGTTGCCCAAAGCAATAAAGGCAAAATACAAATGGAAATCAACCGACTAAACATTGCTTTATACGGCTCAACCTACAGAGATAGAATTACTTTTGAAAATAATTTTGGTGATAACTTCGGATTTTCATCTATTATTTATTTTCCATTTAGATGGAGTGTAGATTACGCCAACAATTTTAATGACTCAACGGCTAATAAAGGAGAATTTAATAACAGACTTTTTCTGATAAGACCTGTAGCTCTTTTTAATTTAAGCGACCAAGGAAGTGCTACTACAGGCGCAGGTTTTCAACTTAGCTTCCTTATTACTAAGCAGTGGTACATTGAATTTTTAATAGGAACAGTTTGGGCTGAAAGTAAGAAAAATTCTACCGATGGAATTAACGAAGGGTTTAATCTTTCTCAAGGATTTTATTTAACAAAACCTATCCACCAACATTTTTCACTTTCTGCCGGGTTTAATCACATTTCTTCAGCACATATTTTTAACAGCAAAACCAATCACGATCAAATTGTATTAGGAATAAAATATATTTTTTAATCTATTTTTTAATCTATTTTTTAATCTATTTTTTAATCTATTTTTTAATCTATTTTTTAATCTATTTTTTCAACTTAAAAAAATATGTAGTTTTGGATAGTATAAAACCCTTATTAAAAACAAAATAAATGAAAAATAAAATATTAGTATTTGCAACAGCTTCATTCTTAGTGTTAGGCTGTGCTGAAATGACCAACGTTTTAGAAGAAGTAAACAAACAAACCACTGGCGAAACTCCATTAACCAACGGAGAAGTTATTGGAGGTTTAAAAGAAGCATTAACCGTTGGGACAAATAAATCCACAGACCTAACTTCTAAAATGGATGGCTTTTATAAAAATCCCGAAATTTTTATTCCTTTTCCTCCTGAGTCCATTAAAGTAAAAGAAAAGGTAATAGCATTAGGCATGGAAAATCAAGTAAACGATTTTGTATTAACGCTTAACAGAGCTGCCGAAACTGCAAGTAAGGAAGCCGCTCCAATTTTTATTGATGCTATTAGAAATATGAGCATTTCTGATGGTTTTGCTATTTTAAAAGGAGAAGACAATGCCGCTACTAATTATTTAAGGGAAAAAACTTCTGCCCAGCTAAAAATAAAATTTAACCCAATAGTAAAAAATGCTATTGAACAAGTGGAAGTAACCAAATACTGGAATCCAATTATTACTACTTATAACAAAATTCCTTTTATTGAAAAACAAAATCCTGATTTAGAAGATTACGTTACAACAAGAGCAATGGAAGGCTTATTTTTAATGATACAAAAAGAAGAAGCCAACATTAGAAAAAACCCTGCTGCAAGAGTAACTGACCTTTTGAAAAAAGTATTTGGTAGCTAATTTATCAAAAAACGCATCAAAATAAAAAAATGAACAACCCTTGGAAAACACTAGATAGTCAACTAAAATACAACAATAACTGGATTAGTGTTACCGAGCATCAGGTGATAAATGCAGGAGGAAATCATGGAATTTATGGTACTGTTCATTTTAAAAATTTAGCTATTGGTATTATTCCTTTAGATGAAGAAAATAACACTTGGCTGGTTGGTCAGTATCGTTATCCGTTAAATCAATACAGTTGGGAGATTTGTGAAGGTGGTGGAAAATTAGATATTCCACCTCTAGATGCTGCAAAAAGAGAGTTATTAGAAGAAACGGGTATTACCGCCAAACAATGGACCCCGTTATTAGAAATGCATCTCAGCAATTCTGTTTCTGATGAGTTAGGAATTATATATATTGCTAAAGACTTAACTTTTTCTGCTCCACAACCTGACGAGGATGAAGTACTTCAACTTAAAAAAGTAAGTTTTGATGAAGCTTTTAACATGGTAATGAATGGCGATATTACTGACAGTCTTTCTGTCGCAGGGATTTTAAAAACCAAAATTTTATTAGATAAAGGAGAACTTTAAAAATAAATTTGTCTTTAATGTTTAAAACCAAAAGAGATATTGTTTTCACCATTTTAGCGGGTATTTTCATTACCAATGCTGTAGTAGCAGAATTAATTGGCGGAAAAATAATTCAATTAGGTCCCTTTATTATGAGTATAGGTATTATTCCTTGGCCGGTGGTTTTTCTTACTACTGATTTAATCAATGAATATTATGGGAAAAACGGAGTCAAAAAACTTACTTTCATTACCGCTTCACTTATTGCTTATGCTTTTATAGTATTGTTTTTCTCTATGAACATTCCCGCTGCCAAAGGTGTTTCTGCTGTTACTGACGAACAATTTCAAGCAGTTTTTGGGCAAAGCATGTGGATTATCTTTGCCAGCATAATTGCTTTTTTAGTTTCTCAGTTTGTAGATGTGTTCATTTTTTGGTTGCTGCGAAATAAAACTGGTGGAAAAATGATTTGGTTGAGAAGTACAGGTTCTACTGTGATTTCTCAGTTAATAGATACCTTTATTGTATTAGGTATCGCTTTTTGGCTAACCGGAAAAATGAGTACAAGTGAATATGTGAATGCAGCACTTACAGGTTACACCTTTAAATTAATTATTGCCATAGTTTTAACTCCCCTTATTTATTTAGGACGTTACTTGGTAAACAATTATTTAGGTAAAGAACTTTCCGAACAACTGATAGAACAAGCTGCCGAAAATTCATTGTAAGAGTAAAGGTTTTTTTTATAAATCAAAAGACACTCAAGATTCAAACTTCTCCACTACGGAGCTATCCTAGAAATTTCCCAATCGTTAGTTTCAGTGCGGGTATAAACTAATCTATCGTGCAGACGGTTAGGTCTGCCTTGCCAAAATTCTATTTTAGAAGGTTGTACAATATATCCTCCCCAATGTTTTGGTCGAGGAATGGATTGATTTTCAAATTTTTTGGTGAGTTCAATTACTTTCTCTTCCAACACTTGTCGTGAAGTAAGCTCAGTACTTTGTGCAGAAGCCCAAGCACCTATTTGGCTTTCTCTTGGTCGACTATTAAAATAAGTATCTGACATTTCTTCACTTACTTTAAACACTTTTCCTTGAATTCTTATTTGTCTTTCTAACTCTACCCAATAAAAATTCAAAGCTACTTTGTTGTTTTCAGCAATATCTTCTGCCTTTTGACTTCCATAATTAGTATAAAAAACAAAACCATTCTCAGAAATATCTCTTAAATAAACTAACCGTAATGAGGGTTGCATATCTTTTCCTACAGTAGCAACAGACATAGCATAAGGATCTACCACTTGAGCACTAACTGCCTCTTCAAACCAAACCTGATATTGTTTAAATGGATTAGCATCCACACTATCTTCATTTAAGGGCTTTCCTGCAAAATCTCTCCTAATGGAGTTGACAAAATTCTTTAATTCTTCCATATATAACTACACTTTAATAAAGTGTTAAAACAAAATTAATCAATAAAACATAGGTTAATAGTAATTTTTTTCTTTAATTTAACCTCGAAAAATTATTAGAGTTATGATTTTAAACCCGTTAGATTATAAAATTGCAGATTTGAATAAAATTGAACCCGAAAAGGGTCGTTTACTCATTGCTGAACCATTTATGGCTGACTCTTATTTTAAGCGTTCGGTGGTGCTTTTAGCGGCTTATTCCGATAATGATATAGTAGGTTTTATTCTTAACAAACCCCTACAAACTACACTTGACAAAGTTTTACCTTCAGAAATTAATAACGATAAATTTTCTGTTTATTTAGGTGGTCCGGTAGAAACTTCTTCACTACATTTTATTCATACTTTGGGAACAACCTTAGAAGAAAGCAAACATATTTCCGGAAATTTATTTTGGGGAGGTAATTTTGAACAACTTAAAAAAATGATTAACAACAATGAAGTTGCTCCTACAGAAATTATGTTTTTTACAGGGTATTCAGGATGGTCTAAAGAGCAACTAACTAACGAAATAAATGAAGATTCTTGGCTGATTTCTAATATCAATACCAAAATCTTTAATAAGAAAAATCTTTGGAAAGAAGTACTAAAGAAAAAAGGTGGTAAACACGCTATGTTCACTCAGTTTCCTGAAAATCCAAGCTTAAATTAATTTTCTAAAAAATGAAGAACATTTTCTTCATAATTCTTTCTTTTTCTGTTACTGCTTTTGCACAAACCGATGATGATTACGTGAATGAAGATAAAACAACTACTCCAAAACAAAAACGTAGTATAGATAGTGATGCAACAATCATATATGGCATTAGCAATCCCGATTATACCAATCATTTTTTAACCCCCACTTCGTTAACTTTAAAAAAAGATGAAATCAGATTGGCTTCATCAGACATTATTTTTGCAAAAGCAAGCTATGGGATAACTAATTCTACCACCATATCTATTAACTCGGCACTTTTCGGCATGTTTATTCCTTCCATTAAGCAAAGTGTTGCTATAAATAATGAACTGACTATAGCGGCAAGTCTTTCTGGTGGGCAATTATTAGCAATAAATGAAGATTCTGTTATTGCTTTTGGTGGTGGTAGTATCATGGGAACACTAGGCAACATTCAAAATAATTTTACTTTTGGAGCAGCTTTTTATTATGCTAAAGGAACTTTTGATTTTGCTAATAATAAAGATGAATTGTCTTTTTTCCATTTCTTTATTGGCGGACACAGACAAATTGGTCAACGCCTGTTTATTAGTTTTGATATAATGTATTTTCCTACTTATCAGGTTTATACCGGAAGTGCGGGAATAAAAATTACCATTAGAGAAAACATGTCGCTTGGAATTGGTGTTATGCCTATTGCTTGGAATGATGTTAGCACCAATAATGGTGTGGAGTTTCAACCTATATTAATTCCTTTGCTTTCTTTTAAAATGTTACTGAATAAAGGTGGTTGATTGTCGCTCACTAATTAAAGTGGTAAACGAATACTATTTCATGTTTTTCTCTGAATAATCAACAATCCTAAAAAGGTTAATAGTCCGTTTACAAGCAAAATCTCAAAACCAAATTTGTATCCCCACAATAATTGTTCAGAATTTAAATGAACAACATAACTCACTATTGGAGAAAGAATACAAACTATAGGTACCAATTTATCTTTCACCTGAGTTTTTAAAAACAATCCGAAAGCATATAAACCCAGTAATGGTCCGTAGGTATAACCCGCTGCTGTAAATAAAGCACTAATTACACTCTCCTCATTAATAGTATTGAAAATAAGAATTACAATAAATAATAACAACGAAATTAACACATGCACTTTTTTTCTAATGTTATTACCATTTACTTTATTTTTTATATCTAAAAAATCTATACAAACAGAAGTGGTTAAAGAGGTTAAGGCAGAGTCGGCACTAGAGTATGCCGCAGCAATTAATCCTAAAATAAAAAAGATACCTGCAAAAACAGGTAGGTGATTAGTAGCTATTAATGGAAAAAGATGATCTGTTCTTTCTGGTATTTCAATTTGATTAGCTGCTGCATAAATAAATAATAATGCTCCCAATGCTAAAAATAACAGATTAACAAAGATTAATACAACACTGAATGAAAACATATTTTTTTGAGCTTCCTTAATATTTTTACAGCTCAAGTTTTTTTGCATCATATCTTGATCTAAGCCTGTCATAACAATAGTGATAAAGATTCCGCTAACAAATTGTTTTACAAAATGTTTTTTATCGGTAAAATCATCAAAAAAGAAAATTTGCCCATAATCACTGTTACTTATCTCATCTATCATAGAAGAAAAAGTAAGGTTTAATTCGGAACTAATAGTATAAACGGCAATGCCGACAGAGACCAACATAAACAAGGTTTGTAAAGAATCTGTCCAAACAATGGTTTTAATACCTCCTTTATTAGTGTAAAGCCATATAAATATAATAGATAATGCCACAGTTACAAAGAAAGGAACATTCCAAGTATCAAAAACTAAATATTGTAATACAGAAGCAACCAAAAATAGCCTAAAAGAAGCTCCTATAACTCTCGATAATAAAAAGAAAGAAGCTCCTGTTTTGTAAGCATAATAACCAAATCGGGTTTCTAAATAAGAATAAATGGAAGTTAGATTAAGTCGGTAATACAATGGCATCAGCACGGTAGCAATAATTATGTAGCCGAAAAAATAGCCTATTACTACTTGCATGTAAGAAAAAGCACTATCGCCCACCCAACCGGGAATTGAAATAAAAGTTACTCCAGAAAGTGAAGCTCCAATCATACCGAAAGCTACCAAGTACCAAGGTGATTGTTTTGAACCTATGAAAAATGAATCATTATTGGCTCCTTTAGAAGTTACTTTTGCAATGATCATCAATAACAAAAAATATCCTAAAACAAAGCCTATAACTAAAAATGGATTCATAATTTTCTATTTTGCTACTAGTTTAGATAAGTATCCCAACTAAAACTGCTGTAAATAAAGAGGCAAGAGTTCCTCCTATAAGTGCTTTAAAACCAAATTTTGCTAAGGTAGCTTTCTTTTGTGGTGCTAGTGCTCCAATTCCACCTATTTGAATTCCTATAGAAGCAATATTGGCAAATCCACACAATATGTAAGTAGCCATTACAATAGATTTTTCTTCTACAAATTTTCCTTGCATTTTTAATTCACCTAAAGAAACATAAGCTACAAATTCATTCAAAATAGTTTTTTCTCCCAACAACTGACCAACTAATACCATATCTTCTTTACAAACACCCATTAACCAAGTAAGTGGAGCAAAAATATATCCCAAAATAAACTGAAAACTTAATCCTCCATAAGCCGTATTTGAGGCAATAATAGGGTTTAAGCTTGTCCAATCGCCAATTTTAAATAAGATGTAGTTTCCTGTTGCCAAAAGAGCAATAAAAACCAATAACATTCCGGCAACATTAACTGCCAACCTTATACCATCGGTTGTTCCATTAGCAATAGCTTCTAAAGCATTTGCTCCAATTTTTTCTTTAGGCAAGCTTAAATCTTCATTTACTTTTTCTGTTTGAGGTACCAACATTTTTGCTGCCACCACTGCTGCGGGTGCCGACATTACCGATGCCGCTAATAAATGTTTAGCAAAATATACTTGTTGTACAGGATCTGAACCTCCTAAAAAACCTATGTATGCAGCCAAAACTCCACCTGCAATAGTTGCCATTCCCCCACTCATCAAGCACATCAGTTCAGAATCAGTCATTTTATTAAGATAAGGTTTTACCAATAATGGAGATTCTGTTTGTCCTAAAAAAATGTTACCCGCTGCTGCCAAACTCTCTGCTCCGGAAAGTTTCATCACTTTTTTCATTACCCAAGCAAATCCATAAACTACTTTTTGAAGAATTCCCCAATAATAAAATAAACTGGTTAATGCAGAAAAGAATATTACTGTAGGCAAAACCATCACTACAAAATTAATTAGTGATGATTCTATAATTCCAGATTCAAAATTCTTAAACAAAAACATGGTTCCTTCTTGTGTAAACCCAATTATTTTTGTAAAAATTTTACTTACTACCTCGAAACCATAAGCAACAAAATCTACTTTTAAAACCAAAATGGCGAACACCAACTGAATTAACAAACCCTTCCCTACTAGCTTCCAATTAATAGCTTTTCTGTTATTACTAAATAACCATGCTATAACCAATAGTGTTACCATACCAATTATTCCTCTGTATATGGATGTAAAAGTAATGGTAGCTAGCATCATTAATGAATTGGAAAATTAATTAGCATTTCGTTTATCTATTTCAACTTTAATTTTTGAAGCTTCTTCATAATTCTCATGTTCAATAGCATTTTGCAATACTTTATTCAACTCTGTAATTGACATTTTTGAATAATCAAGAGGTTTACTTGGGTCTATATCTTCTAATTCCTTTTCTAACTCATCAAAATCATCATTATCGTCACCGTCAACATCTTTCTCTTTTTGAGATTCATCTAAAATAATTCCTGCACTGGAAAGAATAAACTCATAAGTAGAAATGGGACATTTAAACCTAACTGCTAATGCAATAGCATCTGAAGTTCTGGTATCTATTTCTATCGTTTCTGTACCTTGTTGAATAATTAATTTAGCATAAAAAATACCTTCTACTAAATTATATATAATTACTTCTAATAGGTTAATTTCAAAAGCATCTGCAAGGTTTTTAAACAAATCGTGTGTAAGTGGGCGACTAGGAGTCATAGACTCTAACTCAATAGCAATAGCTTGAGCTTCAAATCCTCCAATAATAATTGGTAATCTTCTTTTATTACCAACCGTTTCTCCCAACACTAGTGCATATGCTCCCGTTTGAGTTTGACTGTATGAAAGTCCAATAATTTCTAGTTCAATCTTATCCATCTGGTAAAATAAAAAAAGAGGACAATATAAAAACTATCCTCTTGTCAAAGTTCACAAATTAGCCTTTAAGTTTTTTTACTGCAGCTATCATTTTAGGTACTACTTCAAAAGCATCTCCAACAATACCGTAATCCGCTGCCTTAAAGAAAGGAGCTTCCGGATCAGTATTAATAACTACTATAGTTTTACTTCCGTTTACTCCGGCTAAATGTTGTATGGCTCCTGAAATACCAATAGCTATATATAAATTTGGTCTGATAGCAATTCCTGTTTGTCCAACATGTTCATGGTGAGGCCTCCAACCGATATCAGCCACAGGTCTAGAACAAGCTGTAGCAGCTCCTAGTTCTTGAGCTAATTCTTCAATCATTCCCCAATTTTCAGGACCTTTTAGTCCTCTACCTGCTGAAACCACAATATCTGCTTCCGTTAGTGATAGTTCTGTTGAAGCTTTTTTAACTTCTTTTACTGTTAATCTCGTTGTTGGTATTTCACAAGAAAAATTTTCTACTGCAACACTTCCTTCACCTATTTGTTTATCTACTGCATTTGGTAATACAGAAATGATTTTTATTGCTGTTTTTATTTCTACATCTGCAAAAGCTTTTCCTGAAAAAACTGCTTTTCTTACTGTATTCCCTTCAGGAAGTGCTACTGCACCTGTAACTAATCCTGCATCTAATTTTGCTGCCAACATTGGAGCGGTTGCTTTCCCTGAATAATCATGAGGAAATATAATTGTTGTTGCATTTTCTTTAGTTACAGCTTGAGCAATAATTGCTGCATTTCTTTGTGGATCAAAATTATTTAACGCTGCTTCATTTACGTGTAATACTTTAGTAATACCATAAGCTCCCAACTTATCAATATCACTAGCTTCACCAAGAACAACTGCAGTAGCTGTTTTACCTTCTTTTTTGGCTAATAAAGCACCATAATTAGCTGCTTCAAAAGCATTTTTTGTAAGTGTTCCGTCTGCGGAATCTGTATATATTAAAACTGACATATCTTTATTAAGGTTTAAATAGTTTATTAAATAGCTTTAGCTTCGTTGTGTAATAAGTCTATTAATTGTTCCACATTATCTGCATCAACATACTTACAGCCTGTTTTAGCCGGTGGCAACGAGAAACTTTTTATTTCTGTAGCATTATCAGCAGCAATAGCAGCAACCACATTTAAAGGCTTTGTTCTGGCAGCCATAATTCCTCTCATATTTGGAATACGAGCCTCTGCCATCCCCTTAGCTGCACTTAACACAAATGGTGTAGATGTTTCTATCACTTCTACTCCACCCTCAATTTCTCTTTCTATTGTTGCTGTTGTTCCATTCATATCTAATTTACTAGCCAATGAAACATAAGGCATATCTAAAATTGCAGCAACCATTCCTCCTACTTGTGAACCATTGTAATCTATAGTTTCTTTGCCTAACAAAACCATATCTGGGTTATTTTCTTTTACATAATTAGCTATTTGTTTTGCAACAAAAAGTGCATCTTGCGTTGGAGCATCAATTCTCACAGCATCATCTGCTCCGATAGCCAACGCTTTTCTAATAATAGCATCATTTGAAGCATCACCAACATTTAATACAGTAACACTACCTCCATTTGCTTCTTTCAACTCTAATGCTCTCACTAAAGCATACCATTCATCATAAGGATTAACAATAAATTGTACTCCGTTCTCATCAAACTTTGAATTACCATCCGTAAAAGCAATTTTTGATGTGGTATCCGGAGCCTTACTAATACACACAATTATTTTCATTATCTATTCTTTAAAAAATTTATATATTATTTATTTCTAAAATTCAAGTTACGAAAGTAAGCATTATCAACTTAAAATAAAATGACTTTTAAATACAAAAAACAAGATTTTATTAAAAACTTATTAATGTAGATTTAATTAGCATATCATTTTTAACTTTCAATCAACTTAATACTGCTTTAACCATTCTATTTTTATCATTAATATCCTTAACTATTTCTACCTTATTAAGACCTTTTTTGTTGAAAAGTAATCCTACTTCATCTCCAAATTGCTCATTTATTTCCACATATAAACTTCCATTTTTATTAAGATGCTTAACCGCAATGTTTGCAATTCTCTCATAAAAAAGCAACGGATTTTCATCGGGAACAAACAACGCTAAATGAGGTTCATAATCAAGCACATTACTGTGCATTTGGTCTTGTTCTTTATTCGTAATATAAGGTGGGTTGCTTACTATTACATCATATTTTACATTTACATCCGGATTAGATAACGCATCTACTTTATTTATTTTAATTTCTAGCTGTAAGTTCTTCGCATTTCTATCAATAACTTTTAAAACTTCATTAGAAATATCCCAAGCAGTTACCGTTGCATTTTTAAAATGATATTTTAAACTCAATGCAATACAACCACTACCACTACCGATATCTAATATATTGTTAGGTGGATGATTATCGTAATCATTTATAATTAATTGAACCAATTCTTCTGTTTCAGGTCGGGGAATAAGCACATACTCATTAACAAAAAAAGACAATCCGAAAAACTCCCATTCGCCAATAATATAAGCTAAAGGTTTATATTTTTTCAGCTCCTTTACTGCATAAATCACCAACAACAAATCCGATTCAGAAAGTTTTCTATCTTTATTAAGAATAATAGCTGTTTTAGTTACTCCAAAATAATGCTGAAAAAGGATATAAAGCATACTTTCCAACTCATTTTTATCGTAAAAAGAAGCCAATTCACTTTTAAAATAAGTCACTACACTGCCTAATTCATTGGAAGAAATCTTCATTGTTATTATTTTTTTGTAAAATTGGCATAAATATTATAATTTTAGCTACTTATTTTTACAAAACTCTTAAACCAAATTATATGAAAAAAATAAAACTTTGTTTACAAGTTGCTTTCCTATTAATCTCAACAAACATAATTGCACAAGATGTTATCGTTGGTGATACATCTGCCCTTTCAGAAGGAAAAGCAATGGAACTTTATAATAGTGGAATTAACCAGGCTAATAGCCATAATTTAAATGGTGCTATAGAAAGCTTTACTCAAGCCATAGAACTTTTCCCTACCTTTGAAAAAGCTTATTTTAACAGAGGCTCTGTAAAGTTTCAACTAAAAGATTATAAAAATGCAATTTTAGATTTCGATAAAGCAGTTGAAATAAATCCTGATTCTACTAATGCTCATTTTTTAAGAGGTCGTTCTTATTACGAATTAGGAGATTCTGAAGCAGCATTAAAAGATTTTAACCGAGCTACAGAAATTGACCCTACCAATGCAGATGCTTATTACTATAAAGGAACCATTTATTTTCTTGATAATAAATTTAAAGAGGCTATTGCTGAATACGACAATGCTATAAAAAACAAACCCGATTACGCTTATGCTTTTAACGATAGAGGAAGTGCTAAAAAGCAACTAAACGACATTAAAGGAGCTATAAAAGACTACGAAAAAGCCTTAATGGTTGATGGAAAACTAAGCTTTGTTCATAACAATTTAGGAAGTGCTTACAGAGCTAATGGCGAATATGAATTAGCAATTAAAAGCTATTCAAAAGCGTTATTCTTAAATGAAGAATATTTTATTGCCTATAACAACAGAGGCTTAGCCAAATTAGAAAAAGGCGATTATAAAGATGCAATTAAAGATTTTGACGAAACTATTATGCTGAATCCCAAATATGCTTATGCTTTTAATAACAGAGCTTCGGCTAAATACAAATTAAAAGACTATGAAGGAGCTGTAGCAGATTGCGACAAAGCCATTTCATTAGATAAAAATTATGCCGCTGCCTATCTTAACAGAGGTATTGCATACGAAATGCTCAGAAAAGAAGATAAAGCTTGCGAAGATTGGAACAAAGCTGCTGAGTTAGGTTTAAAAAATGGTAAAGCCTTTTCTCAACAAATTTGTAACTAATTCATCTTAAAAAAACAATATATTTTACATCTCTCAAATTAAAAACAATCTTATGAAACATATATTTATCAGTTTATTAGTTTTTGTTTTCACTTTTGCAGTAAAAGCACAACAAGACACTCCTTTTGATAAAAAGTTATTTAAAGAACAAAAAGATGCTTTTAAAGAAGCTGAAGAAAACCTTAAAACAGGTGAAAAAACATTTACATTAATGTCTCCGGAATATCTAGATGACAATTCTAATGAATATAAAATTAGAGCTTCTTACTACAGAGAAGCTTTACCTTTTTTAGTAAAAGCCAATACTTTTAATCCGAACAATTCTCAACTGAATTATAAAATTGGTAGATGTTATTTGGTTTCTTCCGTTTATAAAGAAGAAAGCGTTCCTCACCTAGAAAAAGCCTTAAAATTAAATCCGAATGTAGCTCCTGATATACATTACCATTTAGGAAGAGCTTATCACATTACCATGAATTTTGATAAAGCCATTGCTGCTTTTGAAAAACACAAAGCTGTTGCAGCTAAAAACCCTGCTGAGTTGGAAGATCTAATGAGAAGAATAGAGCAATGCAAAACAGCCAAAGAGTTAGTAGCTAACCCTGTAAGAGTTTTTATCGATAATTTTGGTGGTATTGTTAACTCAAAATATCCTGAATACGGGGCTATCATTAATGCGGATGAGTCGGTAATGATGTTTACTTCCAGAAGAAACACCACTACTGGAGGTAATATAGACTTAGGGTTAAACGAATATTTTGAAGACATTTACATCTCAAAAAAAATAAATGGTAGATGGTCTGCTCCTGAAAATTTAGGACCTCCCGTAAATACCGACCAGCATGATGCTACAGTTGCTGTTGCTCCAGATGCTCAAAGCATGATTATTTATATTGATGATAAAGGGGATGGAAATCTTTATGAAACCAAGTTAATCGGAACTTCTTGGTCGAAACCAAAAAAAATGAATAAAAACATCAACACCAAATACCACGAATCTTCTGCCAGTTATTCTAGTGATGGAAAAACCTTGTATTTTGTAAGCAATAAACCTGATGGTGGATTTGGTATGCGTGATATTTATGTTACCAATTGGGATGAAAAATTACAAGATTGGGGACCCGCTCAAAACTTAGGACCAGACATTAATACTAAATATAACGAAGAGTCTGTGTTAATTCACCCTGACGGTAAAACACTTTACTTCTCCTCTCAAGGACATAAAAGTATGGGAGGCTATGATATTTTTGTTTCAGAAAAACAAGCCAACGGAAGTTGGAGCGAACCAAAAAACTTAGGTTATCCTATTAATACTGTTGATGATGATGTATTCTTCATTATTAATTCAAGTGGAAGAAGAGGTTATTATTCTTCATTCAAATCTGATGGATACGGTGAAAAAGATATTTATATGATTACTTTCTTAGGTCCTGAAAAACCGATGCAAATTAGCTCTGAAGATAATTTATTAGCCTCTATTGCTAAACCTGTAAGTGAAAAAGTAATTGAAAAAGCAGTAAATACGGATGCTAAAAAAATTACTATTCTTAAAGGTATTATCAGTGATGAAAAAACCAAACAACCACTTGGTGCAAGCATTGAGTTAGTTGATGTGGAAGCAAACGTTACCTTAGCCACTTTTGAATCTAACGAAAGTACCGGTAAGTACTTGGTTTCTCTTCCTTCAGGGAAAAACTATGGTTTAATTATCAGAAAAGAAAGCTATTTGTTCCACTCGGAGAACTTTAACATTCCTGAATCTGCAGCTTACCAAGAAGTAGAAAGAAACATTGAGCTTAAGAAAATTGATATCGGAAGTATCATTGTCTTGAAAAACATTTTCTACGACTACAATAAAGCTACACTTAGAGACGCTTCTAAAAACGAGTTAGACCGATTGGTTAAATTGCTTAATGAAAACCCAACCATTAAAATTGAGCTTTCTGCACACACCGATTCAAGAGGTGGAGACAAATACAACGAAGACTTATCTCAGAAAAGAGCTCAATCTTGTGTAGATTATTTGGTTAAAAACGGAATTGCTGCCGACAGATTAGTTTCTAAAGGTTACGGAGAATCTCGTTTGGTAATTACAGATGCAGAAATTGCTAAACTTAAGTTTGAAGAAGATAAAGAAGCAGCTCACCAAGAAAACAGAAGAACAGAGTTTAAGATTTTGAGTAAGTAAGTTGGGAAGTCAGAAGGTCGAAGACGAAAGTTAAAAGCATAATTAATAGCATCTTTGCATCTTTGCGAGAAACAAACCTGAAACTCAATTCTGTCTTATTGTCATAAAATTGTCAGCCATTAATCGGTAAATTCGGTTAATGGCTGACATATTTTCAAGAAAATGCTGTTAAAAACCAATGGCATATCCTTTGACTATTCCTTTTCGAAAATAATTTTTAAACTAATAAAAACTAATATCATGAGTAAAATAATAGGAATAGACTTAGGAACAACCAATTCATGTGTTTCTGTAATGGAAGGTAACGAGCCGGTTGTTATCCCTAATGCTGAAGGAAAAAGAACTACCCCTTCTATCGTTGCTTTTTTAGAAGGCGGAGAAAGAACCGTTGGAGATCCTGCCAAAAGACAAGCTATTACCAACCCAACCAAAACCATATCTTCTATTAAAAGATTTATGGGAAATTCATTCGACCAAGTAGCTAGCGAAATTAAAAGGGCTTCTTACGAAGTAGTAAAAGGTGAAAACAATACGCCAAGAGTAAAAATTGACGACAGGTTATATACGCCACAAGAAATTTCTGCAATGGTATTGCAAAAAATGAAAAAAACCGCTGAAGATTACTTAGGACAATCTGTTAGTGAGGCAGTAATTACTGTACCTGCCTACTTTAACGATGCTCAACGTCAGGCTACAAAAGAAGCCGGAGAAATTGCCGGATTAAAAGTAAAAAGAATCATTAACGAGCCTACCGCTGCTGCTTTAGCTTACGGTTTAGATAAAAAATCTCAAGACATGAAAATTGTAGTGTTCGACTGTGGTGGTGGAACACATGACGTTTCTATTCTTGAATTAGGTGATGGTGTTTTTGAAGTAAAATCTACTGATGGAGATACACACCTTGGTGGTGATGATTTTGACCAAGTAATCATTGATTGGTTAGCAGATGAATTTAAAGCTGCTGAAAGTATTGACCTTAGAGATGACCCAATGGCATTACAAAGGCTAAAAGAAGCTGCTGAGAAAGCCAAAGTAGAACTTTCTAGCACGAGCTCTACAGAAATTAACTTACCATACGTTACCGCAACTGCTTCAGGACCTAAACACTTGGTAAAAACTTTATCGAGAGCTAAGTTTGAGCAATTGGCAGACGAGTTAATTAAAAGAACTATTGATCCTTGTAAAACCGCGCTAAAAAGTGCAGGATACAGTGCAAAAGACATCAACGAAGTAATTTTAGTTGGTGGTTCTACCAGAATCCCTGCTATACAAGAAGCAGTAAAATCATTCTTCGGAAAAGAGCCTTCTAAAGGAGTAAATCCTGATGAAGTGGTTGCTATTGGTGCAGCCATTCAAGGTGGTGTATTAACCGGAGAAGTTAAAGATGTATTGTTGCTAGATGTTACTCCTCTATCATTAGGAATTGAAACCATGGGTGGTGTAATGACTAAATTAATTGAAGCCAACACTACTATCCCAACTAAAAAATCGGAGACTTTCTCTACAGCATCTGACAACCAACCAGCGGTAGATATCCATGTATTACAAGGAGAAAGACCAATGGCTGCTGATAACAAATCGTTAGGAAGATTTCAATTGACTGACATTCCACCGGCACCAAGAGGCGTACCTCAAATTGAAGTAACCTTTGATATTGATGCTAACGGAATTATGAATATTTCTGCTAAAGATAAAGCAACAGGTAAAGAGCAAAGCATTAGAATTGAAGCTTCTTCCGGATTAAGTGAAGAAGAAATTGCAAGAATGAAGCGTGAAGCGGAAGAAAATGCTGATGCTGATAAAAAAGCAAAAGAAACTGCTGAAACCATGAACCAAGCGGATAGCTTAATCTTCCAAACAGAAAAACAATTGAAAGATTATGGCGATAAATTGCCGGCTGACAAAAAGCAACCTATTGAGGATGCCTTAGCTGAATTGAAAAAAGCACACGAAGCTAAAGATGTTGACGCTTGTAAAGCAGGAATTGAAAAACTAAACACTGTTTTCCAAGCTGCTTCTCAAGAGATGTACAACGCTCAACAACAAGCTGGAGGAGCAGAAGGTGCTGAAGGTGCTGGAAATACTTCTGGTGAAAATGGTAGCGATGAAGTTACCGATGTTGACTTTGAAGAAGTAACTGACTCAGACGATAACAACAAATAATTTTTTCATAGTAAATAGTTAATCCAAAATCCCTGTTAAGCAATTAGCAGGGATTTTTTTATTAAAGTTATTAACAGCTAATGAGTTAATACAGCTATTTTGGATATATTTGGAGTAAAATAAAGCTCAACATAAAGTTGAGTATGTACAACCAAAAATAAATAGATATACTCAACTATTTAACTAAAAACTGAGGGTATATATAAGTTGTAAACAAGCTAAAAAATGAGCAGTAAACACGAAATTGACACTTATTCGAAATTAGAACTTGGAGGAGCATTTTTTCTTCAAGAGTCATTTCATTATTTACATACTGCTTTGAAATACGAGTTTGCGTCAGTATTATTCTCTAAAGAATTAGATGCAATTGAACCATCACCTGAAGACAGAAAAATAATGGACAAAACTCATTTACCAGATAATACTGTTGGAATTCTACAATCTAATATACCTGATATCCTAACTGATGAGACTACAAGTTTGATGTCAAAGGCTTGGCAGAAATCTCAATTTAGGGCAGAAACGGAAACTCAAAAATTCGGATTAAATCATAGAATAGATTCAATTGAAATATTGGGTCATCTAAATAATTTCGGTTTCTTTATTGAAACAATAGTTAATAGACATTTACTCTTTTTAGGACAAACGGGAGTTATTGATGAATTTAGTTATGCTAGAATTTCAAAATCTAAAATAATGGAAAGGTTAATTTACATATTCAAAGATGACTTAAATAACAATAAAGTTCATCTGAATGAAATTACCAATCTGTTTAGTTTAAGAAATAAGACAGTACATTTTACACCTGACAATGCAATCGCTTTAAAACCAAAAATATCTGAATTAATACAAATTTGGACTCAAAGTTTGAAAATTTTAAAGAAATTGGAACAAAAAGAAAAATTTAATGAAGAGCGTTTTTCAGTGAGATTGGAAAATCATATTGCTGAAATTAAAAATCGTTGGACGTAAAAAACCAGTGTACAACGTATACAAAACTCCCCTCCGCTGCCGCAAGTGTCCACGCTTGTGGTAAAGTGATAAATAATATATTACTACTTTTGTTTTTGTAAATTATACCAAATATAAGCACCCAGAATGGAAAGAAATAAATATCTCGCAAATCGGTTGAATGAAGTTCTACTAAATGGGTACTGGATTGCGAACACGAATTACAAATCACAAATAGAAAGTGTAACATGGCAACAAGCAACCCTTAAAATTGGATCGTTAAATACAATTGCTTCCCTGATTTTTCATGTAAATTATTATTTGGCTGGACTTTTAAATGTTTTTAAAGGTGGCGAACTCGAGATTCGAGATAAATACAGTTTTGACATTCAACCTATTGAATCAGAAGCTGACTGGCAAAGATTAATGAATGAATTTCTACTTAACTCTGAAGAATTTGTCAAAGAAGTATCAAATATAGCAGATAGTAAATTAGATAAACCATTTGTGGATGAAAAATATGGAACGTATTTGAGAAATATTGAGGGCATTATTGAACATAGCTATTATCATCTCGGACAACTTTCATTGATTAAAAAGATGATACTTGAAAACGACAAATAAAAAAATACTCCCCCCGCTGCCGCAAGCATCCACGCTTGTGGAAAAGTGATAAATAATAAATTACTACATTTGGAAAAAGTAAAACAATAGTAACTAAATTCCAATAAAACATGCAAATTTCATCCTCCATAAAAAAAGCATTACACCAACGCTGCTTAACGCTTGCAGAAGATAGAATTGTATCCTTACAACACATTTTAAAAGAAGCCCAACAAGCTGCCAATAACGATACCAAAAGCAGTGCGGGCGATAAACATGAAACCGGACGAGCCATGGCTCAATTAGAAACGGAAAAACTAACTGCCCAACTGAGTGAAGCACTCAACATCAAACAAAATTTAACTCAAATCAACCCTACTATAACCAACAACACAGTAGTATTAGGAAGTATGGTTTATACCAATAAAGGCAACTTTTACATGGCCGCAAGCATTGGAAAAGTAGCCATAGCAAACGAAGTCTTTTTTGCTATTTCTCCTGCCTCTCCTATCGGTAAATTATTGCTCACCAAAAAAGAAAAAGAAAGCTTTTCTTTAAATGATAATGCATATACTATTTTAGCTGTAATCTAAACTATTTTAGATTAACTCCCCTACACCTTTCCACCTCATATGTCATCCTGAACAATATTTTACCAGCTGAGGAACGAAGCGCTGTAAAATGAAGTGTAGGATCTTGTTAATTAGGAAATTCCATATCAAAATGAAATATAGAAGTCTATAAATAAGAAGATATTTCGACAGCATTTTTCTATCCCGCTTTCGCGGAATGAAAAATTTTGCTCAAGATGACATTCTGTTTTTAGACACAAAAAAAAAGCGTGTTAAGAAAATCTCAACACGCTTATCATAATGTTTTCCGGCTAATTAATTTAGCACAAAAGAAACGGTTTCTAAATGCTCTGAATCTCTAACGCTTAATGCTTTTGAATAATTCAAAATATTGTTGATAGTAGATTGTTTGGGCGTATTTCTTTTGGTTATTTTTTTATCGTTAAACAAAAGTGATTTTAGTTGCTCTTCTTCTTTTGATAATGCTAAATAATTAAAAATAGTAATTTGATTCATAGGCAATAAAATGTTTTAGGTTTTAATTTACACACTTAACGATACATTTTTTTAAATATTGTAGTACTCAATAAAATTATTTTGGAAACAAATGCTTTCGTATCTTTGCAAAAAATAACTACATGTATCACTTCCTTATAAAACCCCTACTGTTCTTAATGTCGCCCGAAAAAGCACATTATTTTGCTACGGGTTGTTTAACTTTTTTTTCCAATATTCCCGGAGGCGCAGCTTTATTAAGAGCACTTTTTGAAGTGAAAAACAAAAAACTAGAACGTCATTTATTCGGATTAACATTTAAAAACCCTGTAGGCTTAGCCGCAGGATTCGATAAAGATGCTCGCTGGTTTAACGAACTGGCTAATTTAGGCTTTGGTTTTATAGAAATTGGTACGCTTACCCCAAAAGGTCAAATTGGTAACCCCAAACCTCGCTTATTTAGAATTACGGAAGATGAAGGGCTAATCAACCGAATGGGATTTAACAACCTAGGGGCAGAAGATGCTATTAAACGATTAAAAAACAGAAAAACTGATATCGTTATTGGTGGCAATATCGGAAAAAATACAGCTACATCTAACGATGATGCGTTGGATGATTACTTGTTTAATTTCAACACCTTACACGATTATGTAGATTATTTTGTGGTGAATGTAAGCTGTCCGAATGTAAAAGATTTAACCAAACTACAAGACACTCCTTTTCTATTGAAGTTATTGGGGGAACTTAAAAAAATCAACCAAACCAAAGACAAGCCCAAACCAATTTTATTAAAAATTGCTCCCGATTTAAACAACTCTCAACTAGATGAAGTAATTGAGATAGTAGCCCAAACCAAAATTGACGGCATTATTGCTACCAACACTACTACTTCCAGAAAAAACTTAACAACTTCGCCAGCAGAAATTGAAGCTATTGCCAATGGTGGCTTAAGCGGAAAAGCATTAAAAGAACGTTCTACAGAAGTAATTCGCTACTTAGCTGAAAAATCTAACAAAGCGTTTCCTATTATTGGTGTGGGAGGAATACATTCTGCAGCTGATGCTATAGAAAAAATAGAAGCCGGAGCAGATTTAGTTCAAATTTATACCGGATTTATTTATGAAGGTCCCGGGTTAATAAAAGCAATAAATAAAAAGATATTAGAGCATGGTTAAACTAATTGAATGTCCGAGAGATGCTATGCAAGGTTTGCATGATTTTATTCCTACAGCTACAAAAGCAGCCTACATCAATCAACTTTTAAAAGTAGGTTTTGATACCATTGATTTTGGAAGTTTTGTTTCTCCAAAAGCCATTCCTCAGTTAAAAGATACTGCAGAAGTACTTTCTAAGTTAGATTTATCGGCTACAAAAAGTAAATTATTAGCCATTATTGCCAATACTCGCGGAGCAAATGATGCTGTTTTATTTGAAGAAATTGACTACTTGGGTTTTCCATTTTCTATATCAGAAACCTTTCAACAACGTAATACTAATTCAAGCATTTCACAATCCTTAAAAACAGTAGAAGAAGTGCAGTCGCTTTGTGTAAAACACAACAAAAAATTAGTGGTTTATATTTCTATGGCTTTCGGAAACCCTTATGGCGATGAATGGAACAGCAATATTGTAATTAATTGGACAAAAAAGTTAGCTGATTTAGGTATCGAAATAATTGCTTTAAGCGATACTATTGGCGTTTCCAATAAAGAAAACATCAGTCATCTGTTCAGCAACATTATTCCTGAATTCGCTACTATAGAAATTGGAGCTCACCTCCACACTACTCCTGATACATGGAAAGAAAAAATTGTTGTTGCCTATGAAAATGGTTGCAGAAGATTTGATGGGGCTATAAAAGGTTTTGGTGGTTGCCCCATGGCTACCGACAAACTTACAGGTAATATGCCTACTGAAAACTTAGTACATTATTTTAACGAAATTAATGTAAATACCAATATTGATACAATTGAATTTGAGAAAAGCTTATTAGCCGCTAATAAAGTATTTTTATCTTAATTAAAATGAAAACAACTTATTGTTCCCATTGCGAAACTATACTTCAGGACTCTTATTGTCAGCATTGTGGACAAAAGTACATTAATAAACGACTTACTTTTTGGAACATTATTTCCGATTATATTTTTCAAATTCTTTCACTCGAAAAATCCGGTTTTGCTACCGTTTTAAAATTAATTACTTCCCCAAAAAAAGTAGTGGCCAACTACTGGAATGGATATAGAAACTATTATCAAAGTCCCGGTAAAATTTTATTCTATTTTTTAACAATTGCAGGTCTTCATATTGTTTTAGTTAACACTAAACTATTTGATATGACGATAGACATTAGTTACACCTCTCCTCAGTTTGGAATTATTTTCATTATTCCGCTTATTACAATTAGTACCTATTTCACTTATTTCAAACAAAAATTAAATTTTGGAGAGCACTTTATAGCCACTACCTACCTTTTTTCTGTTTTTGGAATGTTATTTATTATAATTGATGATTTAGTTAATTATTATTTAAAACTGAATTTTGATTATTTCAATATTCAATACTTAATTGTAGTAATTCTATTATGGAGTGTTTTTGTTTATTCAAAAAACAATAAGTGGTACAGGCTAATTTTAAATTTTGTTTTAAACTTGGTAGTTTTTTTATTAATCGTTTCTACCCTAATTGGAATAATCTACTTAGCAGGTGGCTTAAATATTCAAGATTAACTACCCAAAAATCTCATTAGCCTTCACCCATAGCGGATCATCTGATGGCACCGAGGCAACTACTTCCATTTGTTCTTTGCGAACAGGATGTAAAAAACTAATCTTTCTTGCGTGCAAGCTAATTGAAGCATCCTTATTAGAACGGTTAAACCCGTATTTTAAATCTCCCTTAATCGGACAGCCCATTTCCGACAACTGCACTCTGATTTGATGGTGTCTACCGGTTTTAGGTAAAATCTCCAACAAAAAATAGTTATCAAAATCGAAAATTATTTTATAGGTTAATTCGGCAACTTTAGCTCCTTGAAACATGGTTTCCTGAGCAAAAGATTTATTCTTAGCTTCATTCTTTTTTAAGTAATGAATCAACTTACCTTCTTTATTTTTTGGTAGATTTTTAACTATTGCCCAATAGGTCTTTTGAATTTCTTTATCTTGAAACATCTTATTCAACCTCATTAAAGCTTTGCTTGTTTTCGCAAAAATTACAATTCCGCTGGTAGGTCTATCAATTCGGTGCGGAGTACCAATAAAAACATCTCCTGGTTTGTTGTATTTTTGTTTAATGTAGCGTTTCACCTTTTCACTCATAGGCTCATCGCCTGTTTTATCGCCTTGCACAATTTCTCCCGAGCGTTTGTTTACAATAATAAGGTGATTGTCTTCAAAAAGAATGTCTAAATCTACGTTGGGTTCCATTAAAATAAGTAATGATTAAAGCTGCAAAGCTACTTAGTATTTTAAACAACTTTATTCCGAAAGGATAATATTTTGCTCCAACTCTTCTTTATATAAATTCCTGTCTTTAATCCATAGTTTCTTTTCTACGGTTTTACCGGTATTATCGGCTATTTTTAAAACATATTTATTAGGAGGCAAAATCATGATATAACTTCCTTTATTATGATTCACTTCAAAAATACCTTGTAAATCGCCACCTTCTTCTTTAAAGGCTTCTATTTGCATAGAATAATTTACTAAAGTAGAATCTCCATTATAAACCATTCCTTTTACAGTAGTTAGTTGAGTTGCTTCATCCTTTAATTCAACCCTGTAAATGTCTAAATCTCCTTCCGAATCACTTCTATAAGCTGATAAGTAAACAAATTGTTTATTTTCAGAGAAACAAATACTGGTATTATCATCCGGAGTATTTAGCGGATAGCCAATGTTTATAGGTTTCGACCAAGTTTGTGTTTCTTCATCAAAAGAAGACTTAAACACATCATAACCACCAATACTGTTATGCCCTTCCGATGCAAAATATAAAGTTTTGCCTTCATCAATTAAATAAGGATTAATCTCATTTAAATTAGTATTGATGTTTTCTCCTATATTAGATGGGTTTGCCCACTTACCATTAGGTAACTTTTTCACAAAATAAAGATCAGAAGCTCCATAACCATGTTTTTTTTCACTTGAAAAAACCATCAATTGACCATCGTTAGAAATGGTTGCACTCAGTTGTTTAGAACTTTTATCATTAATTAATTTATTATCAATTTTTTTAGCTTTTGTATAAGAGCGCTTTCCCATTTCTGCCATATACAAGGTATTTTTTTCTTTCGGATTATCTACATAATAAAACACATAGTTACCATTCTCAGAGATTCCAGCAATCTGTTCATTACCGTAAGAGTTAGGATAATTAATTGAACGCGTTTTAGACCACTTTCCACTTCGAAAAGTTGCCCCATAAATGTCAGCTGTATAATATCCCTCTAAATCATAAACTCTACCAGTTGTTCCTTCCCTTCTTGTGGTAAACATCAACTGATATTCATTTGGAGTTACAATAGGAAAATATTCCTTTCCTTTTGAATTGATATTTTTACCTAAATTTTCAAAATGAGTATTTACCGGAAACTTCACTAATTGCTTAGCATTATTGCACATATTAATTCTCCTACGACTTTTTTCAGCCATTTCCGAGTTGGCATCATTTTCTAAATATTTCTCAAACATTTTAATAGCTAAATCATACCTATTGGTTAAATGATAACCCTTCCCTAAGTAATACCATACTTCGTTTGAAACATCAGACTTTTTAGAAACTTGCTCTAACATTTTAATTCCGTCTTCCCACTCATAAGAATTAAGTAAACTTACTCCAAATCTGAATTTAAATTCAGTATTATTTTGGTGCTTTTTATACAATTCTCTATAAAGCTCTTTAGCTTTCATAAAATTACCGTTACTATACATTTTATTGGCATTATCAGGTAATTCATAATGCAATTTTTGTCCCCATAATACCTGAGAAACTAATACCATTACTAATAAAATTGTAAGTTTCATTTTCATGGTGGAAAAATAGTAATAATATTTAAAAAAATGTTATACTTTTTTATTTTAGTTTATCCTCTTTCCTCTTTTTAATCTTTTTATATTTTCAATCTGAAAGGTATTTTTTCAAAATGAAAAAGTAATACTAAATATCTTAACTCTTTAAAACACCCAATTCTTCAATAAAAACTTTATTTACAAATACTTACAACATATTATTATCATTCATTTTAGTAATGGTATTCGATTTGTCTATTGTATATCAAATATATTTTGTATGAAAAAAAATAGTAGTAAAAAATTAAAAATTACAGTATTAGAAGATAGTTCTTTTTATAATAAAATTATTTGTAAAAAGTTATCTCATTACATAAAAATACTTGCCGATGCTAAGGATTTTAAGTATGATATTGAATCGTATGCTCATTTTGATGACTTCTTAAGAAACTTAAAACCAGATGTAAATATTATATTTCTAGATTATTACTTAGGAGAAGGAATTACTGCTATTGATGTAATGAATGTTATTCATAAACAATGTACTAATTGTAAAATAGTAATTATTTCTCAATCAAGTAACCCATCCACTGTTGAAAAAACTATTGATAATGGTGCGGTTGCTTATATATATAAAGACAAAGATGCTCTAGAAAAGTCATGCTATTTTGTAGAGGAATTCATCAACATTAATTTTTCTTAATACTACAAAACAAAAAATCATGTCTTTACACAAAAAATATCGTATTTTAGTAGCTGATAGCGACTTAGAGTTTCAGCATCAGTTGTCGAGGATATTAAAAAATATTATTGCTAATTATAAAAACACTAACATTGAACTTTTTACAGAAACAGATGTTCAGAAAATAAATGAACGTGTAAAAAACAAACTCAATTTAGTATTTTTAGATGCTGATTTTTTTATAAATGATGATGAAACTTTGCTATCTAATTTATTTAAAAACAGTCCTAATTGTATTATTGTTTTATTAACTTCAGATAAAATTGGTATAAAAATTACAAAAGTAATTGACACTTTTAAAAAATACAATCAGTTATTTTTTGGAGAACACCTACTAAAAGATAATTACTCTGATGACATAATAAGTTTCTTTTGTAGAGGATATGTGGATAGAATTGTGTATCATTAATGAAAAACTAAATATACTATGAATAAAAGAACTGCTTTTCAGTATAAAATACTTGCCATAATGTTGGTAATTATGGTTTTAGTAAGTATTACCGGAATTTATGCCTACAAACGTTTTTCTCAGATAGTTACTAGCATTAGTAAAGAAGCTAGAGTTGACATGAGATTAATTACAGCAAAATCATTAATGAATGATGTTGCTGAAGCCGAAAACAGTGTAAAATCTTATAGTCTTATTAGAGACACCCTTTATTTAAATAAGTTTTACAAAGCAGCAGAAAGATCTAACGATAAACTCAGAAGACTCCATAAGTATAGTGCTGATAAGAAAATATTGTCTCATGAAGTTGATACACTAGAAATTTTAATAGCTGAAAAATTTAATGTCCTTAATGAACTTTTAGTAATTCAAGATAAATACAGAGTTCAAACAGCTTTAGATAAAGTAATTACTAATATTGAAAAAAATGATTCCGTTAACAATAATAAACTTATAGATGAAACCACTAAAACTGAATTAAAACCCAACATTATTCAAAGAATATTTGGTAAGAAAAATAAATCTGATTCTACTAATAAAAGTGAAAAACAATATAGTATCAAAGAAATTAATGAAGAAATTACTACCATTAAGAAAGAAGAAAAAAACATTGAAACTGTTCTGAAAAATCAAGAATTAACATTATTAGTTCAAGATAAAGAAGTTAGTAAACGTATAAAAAACCTACTAAACGCAATTGAGGCTAAGGAATTACTTTCCATAGCCATCCATACTGAAGAGGCTGAAAAAGCTATGAAAGAAACTAATACGCAAATTGCCATTTTTTGTGTATTAACCGCTTTATTACTGGTAATTATGGCATACATCATAATTAATTATGTACAAAATAGTGCTAGGTACAGAAAAATACTCAAACAAGCTAAAGCAAAAGCTGAAGACTTAGCGGTTACTAAAGAAAGGTTTTTAGCTAATATGAGTCATGAAATTAGAACCCCTATGAACGCTATTGCTGGTTTTACAGAACAAATAGACAAAGGACCATTAACCTCTGAACAAAAAGAGCAATTAACTATGGTACGCAAATCTATTGATCATTTACTTTATTTAATTAATGATGTGTTGGACTTTACTAAACTTCAATCAGGTAAGCTAAAACTAGAATCTATTGGTTTCAGACCAAATGAATTTGTAAAAGATGTTATCACTTTTGTTAAACCATTAGCAAAAGAAAAACAAATTGAAATAAAATGTGATATAAAAACTGATGATGGATTAATTTTATTAGGAGACCCTTTTCGACTAAGACAAATTTTACTTAACCTAATTAGCAATTCTATTAAATTTACAGAAAAAGGCTCTATATCTGTTCAGCTTACCCAAGTAATGAAAAGTAGCCACTTTACCAATATCAGATTAGAAATTACCGATAGCGGAATTGGTATGAAAAAAGATCAACTAAAAAAAGTTTTCAAGGAGTTTGAACAAGCAGAAGTAAGTACCTCTAGAAATTATGGAGGAACAGGCTTAGGACTTTCCATCGTAAGTATGTTGGTAAAATTACACGAAGGAAAAATTGATATCATGAGTAGTCCCAATAAAGGAACAACAGTATCTATAGAAATTTCTTATCCTTTAGGAACCGAAGCCGAAATAGAATTGTATGAAAAAGTAGAAAAAGAAAACAATATAAATCTAAGTCTACCCGAAGGGTTAAAAATATTAATTGTTGATGATGAAGAATATAACAGGAAATTACTATCTACTATTCTAAAAAAATACCCTGTAAGTTATACAGAAGCCATAAATGGTGTTGAAGCAATTATGGAAGTTAAAAGAAACAACTATGATTTAATTCTAATGGATGCTAGAATGCCGAAAATGGATGGTATTGAGGCTACAAAAAGAATTCGTAAACTAAACAGTAATACAAAAAGTAACATTCCTATTATTGCCTTAACTGCAGCTGTTACAGAAGAAAACAAAAAAGAATATAAATTTGCTGGAATGAACGGTTGTTTAGCCAAACCTTTTAAAGAAAAGGAATTATTACAAGAAATTAATAACTTAATTGAATTAAATAACAATACAAAGACAACCGAAATACCAAATAGTACTGAAAAAACAGCTATTAATTTAGATTTATCTGCTCTAAAAGAACTTAGTAATGGAGATGAAGCTTTTTATACCGATATGCTACACACTTTCCTCCAAACAACATCCACCGGTATTAACGAAATGAAAAAACTACTAACAGATAAAGACTATGATATGATTGCAGAAAATGCTCATAAAATTTCTGCTCCTTGCAAACATTTAGGTGCCAATTTACTTTATAACCTCCTAAAAAAAATTGAAGAAGATTGTAGAAACAGTACTAATCTAAATGACGTAAGTGATTTAATTGATAAAGTAATTACAGAATATAAAACAATAAACGAATTAATTAATAAAGAATTAATAAAATAATAATTTATGGAAAATAAACCTTTTAAAATATTTGTAGTGGAAGACAATGAATGGTACAACAAATTGTTGGTACATAACTTATCTCTAAATCCCGATTTTGTGGTAGAATCTTTTCTAACTGGAAATGAATTGATAGCAGCAATAACTAAAAAACCAGACGTGATTACCTTAGATTATCGTCTACCAGACACTGATGGAGAAAGTTTACTAAATAAAATAAAAGACTATGATCCAACTATTGAAGTTATTATAATCTCCGAACAAGAAGAAATTGAAACTGCAGTAGATTTACTCAAAGCAGGAGCTTACGATTATATCGTAAAATCCAAAGACATTAAAGACAGATTAGTAAACACTGTTAATCATATTAAAAAAAATACTAAACTAAAAAAACAATTAGTAAGCTTACAAAAAGAAGTTCAAGGAAAATATGCTTTTGAAAAATCAATCATTGGAAATAGTGCTTCATTAAAAAAAGTGTTTGAATTAATTGCTAAAGCCACTGAAACCAATATAAGTGTTACCATTACTGGTGAAACAGGAACAGGTAAAGAGGTAGTTTCAAAAGCTATTCATTACAATTCTCCCAGAAAAGATAAGCCTTTTGTTGCTGTAAATATGGCAGCATTACCGGCTGAACTAATAGAAAGTGAACTTTTCGGGCACGAAAGAGGAGCTTTTACTGGTGCTGATACCAGACGAAAAGGAAAGTTTGAGGAAGCTGGAAGTGGAACCTTATTTTTAGATGAAATTGGTGAAATGGATATGAACTTTCAAGCTAAGCTTTTAAGAGTGTTACAAGAAAAAGAAGTAACTAGAGTTGGTGGTAATGAAGTAATAAAAGTGAATTGCAGAATTATTGTTGCTACTAATAGAAACCTACAAGAAGAAGTGAAAAATGGTAAATTTAGAGAAGACTTGTATTATAGACTTTTTGGTTTACCCGTTCATCTTCCTCCACTAAGAGAAAGAGATAATGATGCTTTACTTTTAGCTAAATTTTTTGTTGATGCTTTTTGCAAAGAAAATAATCTAGAACCAAAATCTATTAGTGAAAATGCTAGAAAAAAACTACTTAGCTATAATTGGCCAGGAAATATCAGAGAGTTAAAATCCGTTGTTGAATTAGCTATTGTTATGTCGTCAGGAAAAGAAATTAGTGCTGATGATATTTCTTTAAGTACTAACGATGCTTTGCCAAATGTGCTCACAGATGAAATGACTATGAGAGAATATGAAATTAGAATTGTAAATCACTATATGCAAAAATGTAATAATAACACCAAATTAGTTGCCGATAAACTTGGTATAGGACAAACTACCGTTTATCGTTTATTAAAAGAAGATAAAAAATCAAAATAACCATATAACCCAATTAAAACTTAAGGTCATGAAAACACAAGAAAAATTAGTATACATCGTTGAAGATAGCCGAATTATTGCCGACATACTCGCTAAAGTTATAAGCTCTATTCCTAATACAAAAACAAAAAACTTTTGTAATGGAGAATCTATGCTTAATCAACTTAATTATGAAATGCCCGATATGATTTTTTTAGATTATTACCTCTATGAAAATGGAAGAAAAATTAATAACAACTCTAGCACCATGAATGGAGAACAAGTTTTTAATGAAATAATTAAAGTTAATCCGGATATTCCCGTAGCACTACTTACTGGTCTCGATGATTATAATATTATTGAAAAAATGAAAGCTAGTGGTATTTGTTGTGTCATCCATAAAGAAGTGGATGATATTTATAACTCAGTATTAGAATGTGTTCAAAAATATTTACCACAAACTGTGTAATGTTTTCATTTTGAAAATCATTTCTTCATAATGAAAACTACCCCAAGTTTTTTAATTAAAATAAATCACTGAAATTCAGTGATTTATTTTTTTACACATACCCATGGCACAAGAATAGAATATACCTATTCGAACAATTAAAACTAATAGCCATGAAAACAATGAGAACAAAGAAAAAATTAAAAATTGTAATCGTAGAGGACAACTTGTATTACAATAAAGCACTTACTCATTATTTAAATACATTATGTAACTCGGCAGTTTATCCGGAATTTGATTTTGAAATCAAATCTTACTTAAATGCGCACGATTGTATTGAAGAATTAGAAGACGACACAAACATCATGGTGCTCGATTATTATTTAGAAAATAATGAAGAAGATGATATATTAACTGGAGCTGATATTGTTAAGGCAGCAAAAAAACACTGTGATAATTGTGAAATCATAATGATGAGTTCTCAACAAAATGCTCATACAACTAGTGAATTGATGAGACAAGGTGTTTATGATTATATAGATAAAACAGTAAACACTAAAGACAGATTAGGTGCTGTTTTACAGAAACTACTTACCAAAGAATTCAAAGAAGAACAAGAAGAACTAATATAAAAAATGAAAAACATTAAAAACATATCACTAAACATGAGCTTTATATTATGTTGTTTAATAACATTTTTACCAAACAATGTTAGTGGTCAACAAAAAGGTTTTTACTACGGTTATAGATTTGGTATTGGTGAAAGTAAGTTAGATTTTAAAGGTGTAAGTACCGGATCTACTAAATTAATGTTTACTGGTGGTTTAACAACTAATTATCAATTTGGAAAAGTGTTAGGTGTTGGTGCCGATTTTATGTTTACATCTAAAGGTGGCAGAATGAGAGGTGCTAACATCATTACAGAAGGAGAAACTACAACAATGAATTACTATAATGATAAATACAGCTTATTCTATTTTGAAATACCAATTACAGCCAAACTTAGTATACCACTAAACAAATCTTTTAGTATACATGCATTGGCAGGACCAAGTATAAATTTTAAACTATTGGGATTAGAAACAAGAGAATATGATAATACCACTTTTAATCACTTACATGGGTATGAAAACCAAGAAATAAAAACATTAGAGACCATTGAAAACTCTTTTGTTTATGGAATTGGTGCTGAAGTATCAGCAAGAAATAACAAAATATTCTTCTTAGACTTTAGAAAAAATAATTCTAGAAACCCTATTGGTTATATTAATAACCATCAAGTAAAAAGTAGTTATTTTTTAATAAGTGTAGGGTGTAAATTTTAATCAAGTAATTAATAATTAAATATAAATAAATTATGTTAAACCAAAAATTAGAAATCATGAAAACAAAAGAAAAAAGTAACAACAAAATGCTTAAAAATGTATTACTAACATTTTTTATCGTAGCAGCCTTAGGAGCAACATTTTTTGCCTACAAACAATATGATGAAAATGTTCAACTTCAAGAATTTTTTGAGCACGAAAAACTTGCCATGGAAGAACATGTTCAACAATCTTTCGATCAAATTGAAGCCAATTTAGCTCAAATTACGGCAACAGAAAACAACCTGAAATTTAACTTTGACGAAGGTAATATTGAGACAGGTACAACTCAAAAAGAAAGAATTCAGCAAGAAATTAACTTTATAGAACACTTAATTGCTGAAAACAAAAGAATTATTGAAGACCTTAACAATCAAGTGACAGATAAAAACAAAAGATTAGCTTCTTTTGGTAAAAAAATAACAGGACTCAATAAAAAAATTAAAGATTATGAAACACAAACTGCTGAGCTTAAAAAAGCCAATGATTTACTTGCAAAAAACATAGAAGAGTTAACCATTGAAAATAATTTCTTGAGTTTAGAAAATGAACACCAAAAGTTTTTGTTGGAAGATACTGAGAAAATAATTGCTCAAAAAGATGATACCATTAATATGAAATTCTATGTAACTGGCACTTTTGATGAATTAAAAGAATCTAAAATTGTTACTAAAGAAGGTGGCATTTTAGGAATTAGGGCTACCAAAACACTGCAAGAGGGCTTTGATAAAGATGATTTTATACAAGTAGATAAACGAAATGTAAAAACCATTCCTGTTTATAGCAAAAAAGCCGAAATTATTACTAACCATCCAACAGAAAGTTACGAGTTGATAGAGGAAAATGGTATAGTAAACTACATTAAAATTACTAACCCCGATTTATTTTGGGAAAAAAGTAAATTCTTAGTAATTGAAACTAAAGAAAGTAGTCAAGTAAGTTTAGCTAACAAATAATCCTAATCTCCTTAATTTCATTAAACAGAACATCCCGAAGTTTAAAATAAACTTCGGGATGTTCTGTTTAAAATTTTGACTATTATTATATATATTCATAATAGGCAAATAACTCAGTTAAATTATGTTTCTCTAATTTCATTTTACTAAGTTTTGTTAAAAAAGTAATACTTTTAGTATTAGGATATATTACAACCTCCTCCAATATAATTACCCATAGTTCAAAGATCAGCTTTGAACTAAAAGAAAATAACTATAAAGTTATCCTCATTACTATTTACTATCACAAAAAAGCAATAATTATCTTTTTCATTTTGAAAACTATTTTTCATTATTGAAAAAATGACACAATTAAACACAATCACAAACAATTGTTTTTCAAATAATTATAAAAACAATACGGATTTGGTACGTAGTTAGTCTCAAAGATAATCAAACTATAAAAACTTAAAATCATGAAAACAACAAAAATTTTATCCACAGTATTAATTGCAGTTTTTATAACTGCTAATGTAAACGCTCAAGACGGTGATAAAATGCCCGATTTAGCAATTAATTCAACCAACTATAAAACTGCAATTGGTTTAAGAGCCGGAGAAACATCTGGATTAACCATTAAACAATTTGTAAGTAGTAGTAGTGCTTTAGAAGGAATTATAGGCTTTTGGAGTCATGGTTTAAGTGCTACATTATTGTATGAAAAACACGTTCCTGCTTTTGATGTAGATGGGCTAAATTGGTACTATGGTGCCGGTGGTCACGTAGCTTTTGAAGCTGGAAGAAGATTAGTTTATTACAGAAATGATAGATATTACAGGTACAATGAAGGTAATGTAGGTTTAGGAGTTGATGGTATTATAGGTATGGAGTACAAAATCCCCTCTATTCCATTTGCTTTTAGTTTAGACGTTAAACCTTACGTTGAAGTAATTTCTAACGGTCGAGTTTGGACTTCCTTAGATCCTGGACTAGGAATTAAAGTAACCTTTTAATAATAATTTATTATAACATCTTAAAAATTAGAACCATGAAAACAATGATAAAAATGTTTATACTAACGGCACTAACAATAGGATTATTTATTATTGGATGTACCAAAGATGAGGTAAACAAAGGTAAAATGATGGTAAAAATGACTGATGCTCCAGCAAACTTCACGCAAGTAAATGTTGAAGTTCAAGAGATTCAAGTACATTATGCCAACAATAACAACAGTAATAATGGTTGGGTAACTTTAAATACCAATACCGGAATTTACAACTTACTCGACTTGCAAAATAATGTTTCGGTAGTAATTGCAGATCCTCAAGATTTATCTATAGGAAAAATTACCCAAATGAGATTAATTTTAGGACAACAAAACACCGTTGTCACAACAGATTCTATCTATCCACTAAAATTATCTAGCCAAGATGAAACAGGTTTGAAAATTGTTACTCCATTTAGTATAGTAGCCAATAAAACTATAAGTATTTTAGTAGATTTTGATGCAGAACAATCTATTGTAATTGAAGGTGATGGATCGTTTAAACTAAAACCCGTTATTAAAATAAAAAATGTTGAATATTACTAAACACAAACTAAACTTGACATTAATAAAATTTATTAATCTTAAAACTAAAATATAATGAACTACTTAAGAATCATCATCCTATTAGTTATTTTCAATGTTACTTTTGGATGTAAAAAGGACAACTCATTTAAACCTAATTCAGGTTATATAGAGCCTATAGACTTCTTATCTGGCAAAAAATATAAGATGTTAGTTGTAGAAATTAGCTATGTTCAAGGTTATATGCCAACTCAAGAAACAGTAAATAATATGGTTACCTTTCTTTCTGCAAGGTTAAATAAATCTAAAGGAGTAAAAGTAACCATGAAAAGCATTCCTTCTCCAAGAAAATCTTCATTCTCTCATAGCGATGTAGTTTATTTGGAAAAAATGCATAGAAAGCACTTTCCTTTAGGAGATATTTTAACTGCTCACATATTATTCTTAGACGCAGGTTATATTCAGGACACTGATAATACAAAATATTTAGGAATGGCTTATGGAAAAACATCTATAGCAATATTTCAAAAAACAGTTAGTGATTATTCCGGTGGAATTACGCAGCCGACTAATGAAGTATTGGAAACCACAATTGTCAATCACGAATTTGGTCATGTATTAGGGTTAGTAAATAATGGCACCTCTATGCAAACCAATCATCAGGATAACGATCACGGACACCATTGCGATAATGACACCTGTTTAATGTATTATAAAATGGAAACTACCGATATTATTGGTAACTTAGTTGGAGGAAATATTCCTGAATTAGATCAAAATTGTATTACTGACTTAAGAAATAATGGCGGCAAGTAGAGTACAGAAAAACGCTTGGATGAATTTTAATTGTCATCCAAGCGTTTTTATTTAAAATCAATTTATTTAAGCCAAAAAATCAAATTGTTATTAAAAGCTTTTGGATTGTGTATAAATTAAACGATTAAAAAAATCTCAACAAAAAAAGTTTGTTGACTTTTGTTTTTATCTAACCACAAACTAAAAAGCTCACATGAAAGCATCTGATTTATTTATTAAAGCACTCGAAAACGAAGGCGTAAAATACATTTTTGGTGTTCCGGGTGAAGAAAACTTAGATTTTCTTAATTCCTTAAAAAACTCATCTATTCAACTTATAATTACTAGACATGAACAAGGTGCAGGTTTTATGGCTGCAACTTATGGCAGGTTAACAGGCAAACCTGGTGTTTGTATTGCTACGTTAGGTCCTGGGGCTACTAACTTTGTTACTCCAGCGGCTTATGCTCAACTTGGTGGAATGCCAATGTTTATGATTACAGGTCAGAAACCTATCAAGAAAAGTAAGCAAGGAAGGTTTCAAATTGTTGATATTGTTGATTTAATGAGACCCATTACCAAATTTACCAAGCAAATTGTGAATGCCAATAATATTGCTCCTTTAGTAAGAGAATGTTTTCGTTTGGCTACAGAAGAACGTCCAGGAGCAGTTCATTTAGAATTACCTGAAGATATTGCTATTGAAGATGTTGCTAATCAGGTTTTTGAAGTATCTGATTGTAGCATTCCTACTGCTGATGAAAAAGTAATTCAACAGGCCGTAGAAATGATAGAAAAAGCTAAAATGCCACTATTATTAATTGGCGCAGGAGCTAACAGAAAAAATACAAGTAAAGCCCTTACTGATTTTGTTGAAAAAACAGGTATGCCTTTTTTCAATACTCAAATGGGAAAAGGTGTGGTTGACGAAAGACATAAACTATATTTAGGTACAGCAGCTCTTTCTGATAGTGATTTCTTGCATTGTGCCATCAACAGAGCCGATTTAATCATTAATGTTGGTCATGATGTAATTGAAAAACCACCATTTTTTATGGAACATGGCGGCACAAAAGTCATTCATATCAATTACTTTCCTGCTCAAGTAGATGCTGTTTACTTTCCTCAACTAAATGTAGTTGGAGATATTGATGATTCCATTGAACAAATGTCTAAAACCATTACTAATTCACCCAATTGGGATTTTTCATATTATGAAAGAATTACCAACGAAGTGGAAATGCATTTGTCCAAATATGCTCAGGATAAACGTTTTCCTACTTTACCTCAACGATTGGTGAATGTAATGAGAAAACTTATTCCTGATGATGGAATTGTATCGCTTGATAATGGAATTTATAAAATTTGGTTTGCTAGAAACTACAAATGTTACCAAAGAAATACACTTTTATTGGATAATGCCTTAGCCACAATGGGAGCTGGATTACCTGCGGCTATGATGGCAAAAATAATTTATCCCGAAAGAAAAGTGGTAGCTGTTTGTGGTGATGGTGGTTTTATGATGAACTCTCAAGAAATGGAAACGGCAGTTCGTTTAAAATTAAACTTGGTAGTTATTATTTTAAATGATAATGCTTATGGAATGATTAAATGGAAACAAGAAGGAATGGGCTTTGAAAGCTACGGACTTGATTATGCTAATCCTGATTTTGTAAAGTATGCAGAAAGCTACGGAGCTGTAGGGCATAGACCTACCAACGATGATGAATTAGTAGCAACAATTGAAAAATGCTTAAATAGCGATGGTGTACATCTTATAGATTTAGCAGTAGATTATTCCTTAAATCACTCTATATTAAATGTAATCCTAAAAGAAAAAACGTGTATTTTGTAGAGGGTGAGATTTGAAATTAAACAATTAACGATTAACAATATTTGCTTCTCTGCGCCTATACTAGAGAATAATAATTAATTGATAACCATTAACAAATAACAAAAAATGTTACAAGTAGTATCTCCTTATAATTTAGAATTAATAAAAGAAATTCCGATAATAGGTATAAATGAAGTAGAAAAACAATTGCAAACCGCTTATGCTTTATTTGAGGATCAGTCTAATTGGTTGCCGGCACACCAGCGAATTGCTATTTTAGAAAAGACTGCAGAAATAATGAAAGGTCGTGTGGAAGAACTGACTAAAATTGCAGCGCAAGAAGGCGGAAAACCTTACATAGATTCTAAAGTTGAAGTACTTAGGGCCATCAACGGAGTAAAATTAGCTGCCGAACATATTGCTCAGATAAAAGGTGAAGAAATTCCTATGGGATTAACCCAAGCATCAGTAAACAGAATGGCTTTTGTAAGCAGAGAACCGATTGGTGTTGTTGCTTCTGTTAGTGCTTTTAATCACCCATTAAATTTAACCATTCACCAAACAGTAACGGCTTTTGCAGCAGGTTGTCCGGTAATCATTAAACCTGCTTCCACTACTCCACTTTCTTGCTTAAATTTTATAGAAATTTTAAAAGAAGCGGGAATGCCAGAAGGTTGGTGTCAAGCTGCAGTTTGCGATAGAGAAGCTGCAACCTACTTAGTTACTGATAAAAGAATAAATTATTTTTCATTTATAGGCTCAGCAAGCGTGGGCTGGAACTTAAAATCTAGACTAGCTCCAGGAACAAGATGTGCCCTAGAACATGGCGGTGTAGCTCCAGTTATTGTTGAACCAGATGCTGATTTAACAGAATTAATCCCTGCTTTGGCAAAAGGTGGCTTTTATCATGCCGGACAAGTATGTGTTTCTGTTCAAAAAGTATTTGTACACGAATCTATTTGTGAAAATGTTGCTCAATTATTAGCTAACGAAGCTAAAAAACTAATCGTTGGAGATCCTTTAGACGAAAAAACAGAGGTTGGTCCCTTAATTACACCACAAGAAAACGACAGAGTGGAAGCTTGGGTAAACGAAGCTATTGAAAAAGGAGCTAAAGTACTTTATGGTGGTAAAAAGATTTCCGAAACATGCTTTGAACCAACCGTATTATTAAACCCTCCAACTGATGCAAAAGTATCTACCGATGAAATTTTTGGTCCTGTAGTATGTGTTTATAGTTATACCAACAGATTAGAAGCTATAAAAATTGCCAACAGTTTAGATGTTCATTTTCAAGCAGCTGTATTTACCAAAAACATAGATGTAGCTTTAGATACAGTTAAAAAATTAAATGCTACAGCTGTAATGGTAAATGATCATACTGCATTTAGAGTAGATTGGATGCCTTTTGGTGGTAGAGATGCTTCCGGAATTGGTATGGGCGGAATTCCTTATTCTATACATGAAATGACTAGAGAAAAATTAATGGTTTTGAAAAGCAAATTACTTTAATTAAAGTGGTTTCATAAAATGTTTATTATTTTTGAATTTAGAAATTAAACACTATATTATGAACCTGTCCTCCACATTAAAGTATCTATTTTTTATTACTTTCTTATTTTCCTTAACGTTTACTTATGCTCAAGATGAAGATACTTATGTTTATGGTGATAACCCAACCAATAATCAAAATAACCAAAACAGAGGCTTTAGCTGGGATAAAGTAACTCTTGGTGGAAACATTGGAGCCACTTTTGGTGATGTTACTTATTTTGAAGTAGCTCCCGTTGCAGGATATTATTTTACTCCGAATATTATTGGTGGTATTGGTGCTAACTACATTTATTATAATGATAAATTTATAAACTTTAGCACCAACATTTATGGTGGTAGAGTTTTTGGACAATACTTAGTAGATTTTGCCCCACTAGTTGCTCATGTAGAAGCGGAAATAATAAATGTAGAAAAATTCAATCGAGAAAGGTTTAATATCTATAACTTTTACGTTGGCGGTGGATTAAGACAAAGTTTAGGAGGTAATTCCTATCTTTTTTTAATGGTACTTTGGAACTTAAACGAAACCCAAGAATCATTTTACATTCAGCAAAACCCTATCTATAGGTTTGGTATTGCTATAGGGTTGTAAAAAACTTCTAGATAATTTATATACTATGTTTGATATATGAGGTAAAAAAATATGAAAATTCTCCACAAGCTATATGTTAAAAATTACCTGCAACTCTAAAAAAATAAACAACAAAATAAAATATAAACACATTATGGGACAATTAATAAAACTAAACAATTTTAGTCCACCTGCAAGTAGTTCTTTAACTTCCCTCCAATTCTCCATTTTTTTCGTATGAAATTATTTAAAACATTGATCCTGTTCTTTGTTTCTCAAACTACTTTAGCTCAATTCCATGAGACCATTCGTACTAGTAGACCCGGACAAGCCATTGAACCATTTACAGTAGGTAAAGACATTTTACAGTTTCAACAAGGATTAGACTATTACTCATTGGCTGATACTAAATATCCACCTCATAGTTTTATTTCAAACAATGTTATACGATATGGCATTATAGAGAATATAGAATTAAGTACTTTAATTGATTATCAGTTTGAACAAACAAAACTTGACACCAATTCTACTTATCTTTCAGGGCTAAGCAACTTACATTTCGGCTTTCGTATTCATATTAATGACCAAAAAGGATGGATACCTACAACTGGATTTCAGGTACGCTTGAAAGTACCAAAAATTTCAAATGAATTCGGTTCAAATCAATTAGCAACAGTAATGGTTTTAATAGCTAATTGGAATTTACCAAAAAACATGAGTTTAGGAACCAACTGGATTTTATCTTACAACGGTATCGATTTTTATCCCACAAGCAAATATATTCTAAATTTTGGTTTCCTAATTTATAAAAAATGGAGTGGTTTTATTGAAAATTACGGACAATTTAGAAAAAATGTTTTTCAAACAAGATTTGACGGTGGTTTCGCATATTTGATAAACAATAATATCCTATTAGACATATCGATAGGATATGGAAATAATCAAAATATACAAGATTATTTTATAAGCACAGGAATAAGTTGGAGAATTATTAATTTCAAAAAAACAATAAAAAAATGACAATCAAAATAAAATATTCCGTAAGTATAACAATCTGTTTATTTTTTGTTTTATTAGGCTACTGCCAGACTGATTCGCTCAAACAATCGGATTCTCTTAATACCACTTTACTTAAAGAGTATGATAATAAATTAAAGTTAATTGAACAGCAACGAATACGAGATTCAATAAAAAAATCTGAATTGGAGCTACAGCTTTCTCAATTAAAAACTACAGACAATCTAAAAAAAGAAGAACTACAAAATCAATTACAGGAAATCAGTAACAAGGAAGAGAAAAGAATTGCTGAAAAAAAAGCAAAGATTGATTCTCTAAGAATTTCTGCAAAATCATTTCATGTAATAGGATTCTTTAACGATACCCTATTCCCTATTTATAACAAACTTGGAAGTTTTACTGCCCACGACAGAGCACTCGCAATATCGAAGAGAATAAAGAAATTAAAAAATGATTACTCCTTTTCTTATAAGACGCTAAAGGTTGTAGAAGCTGAATCTACATTTGATATTATATATGGCGAAAGCATTATAATGAGTATTTCAGAAAATGATGCCATTTGGAACAATACTTCAAAAAAGAACCTAGCAGAAAAATATTGTAAAATTGTTACAGATGCTGTCCTTAAATACAAACAAGAAACGAATTTGACTACCTTACTGAAAGAAATTAGCCTTGCATTTTTAGTACTTACCATCCTAATTATACTACTCTACTTTGTTGGAAAACTATTTAAATGGACTAAAGATATAATAAAAAATCAAGAAGGAAAACGGATTAATGGACTTAAAATTAGAGATTACACTCTTCTTGATAGTTCGAAGCAAGTAGTTTTTTTTACATCATTAAATACAATTCTAAAATGGATTATCATTATTATTCTCATTTATATAGCTCTACCTATTATTTTTGGTTTCTTTCCTTGGACACAGACTTTTGCACAAACCCTATTTGGTTACATTTTTAATCCACTAAAAAAAATCGGAAGTGGACTCTGGAACTATCTTCCGAATTTATTTACCATAATTGTCATATTTTTTGTATTTAGGTATGCTTTAAAAGGAATACATTTTCTTAAAAATGAAATTGAACAAGGTAAGTTACATTTATCAGGATTTTATCCTGATTGGGCAAACCCAACGTTTCAAATCATAAGAGTCATTCTTTACGCTTTTATGTTTGTATTGATTTTTCCCTATTTACCAGGTAGTGATTCACCAATTTTTCAAGGTGTATCAGTATTTTTAGGTTTTTTATTTACCTTCGGTTCAGCTGGTTCTCTTTCAAATATTATGGCAGGTATTATATTGACATATATGCGTTTGTTTAAAATTGGTGACCGTGTAAAAATAGGTGATGTAGTAGGTGATGTAATTGAGAAATCTTTACTCGTAACAAGAGTTAGAACAATCAAAAATGAAATCATATCTATTCCAAATTCAACTGTCATGAGTAGTCATACGACAAATTATAGTAACGAGGCAGAAATGGGAAGTGGTTTAATAATACACTCAACTATAACTATTGGTTATGATATTCCTTGGAAAGATATACATCAAGCTTTAGTTAATGCTGCAGGCAGAACAGACCTCTTACTCAAAAATCCCAAACCATTTGTACTTCAAACCAGCTTGGATGATTTTTATATTTCGTATCAAATTAACGCCTATACTAAAGACGCAAATAAACAAGCTACAATATATTCACAATTACATCAAAATATTCAAGATTGTTGTAATGAAGTAGGTATAGAAATTCTTTCTCCGCATTATAGAGCAGCGCGAGATGGAAATATGATAACTATACCCGCTAAATATTTAAATAAAGATTATAAAGTACCAAGTTTTAATATAAAAATTGACAAAGAAGAGAAAAAGTAATATTACAAAAAATTATAATAAATATTTACGCTTCATATTTAAATGCGCCATACAAACAGACAGATTTCGTCTCTAAATATCATATAGCTAACAACAAATCTACTGATAAAACCTGCTTCTAAATATTTTTAGATAATCATCCGGTACTTTAGTTTCAAAAACAACTTCTTTTTTGGTTATAGGATGAATAAAAGCCAACTGCTTTAGATGAAGTGCTAATCTGCCTATAGGGTTTTCTATAGCTTCATATTTTTTATCACCAATAATGGGATGTCCAAGACTTTTCATGTGAACTCTTAACTGATTTTTTCTTTCTGTTTCTTGGTGCGCTTCCAACAAAGTGTAAAATTCATTTTTCTTAATTACCTGATAATGGGTTACTGCCAATTTAGCTTCATCACTTTTGCTCGCTACCACATACATCATTAATGCTTTGTTTTCTTTTAAGTAGTTCACAACTTTACCTTCATCATTCTCCATAGTACCTTGCGTAACTGCTAAATATTTTCTATTAGCAATGGTTCTATCCCAATCTTTTTGAAGTGATACCTGACTATTTTTATTTTTGGCAAAAACCATTAACCCAGATGCATCCTTATCTAAACGATGAACAACAAATAGTTTTGCAGTAGGATCATCAAGCTGGACATGATGTGATATGGTTTTATAAACCGTTTGCATTTTAGTATTGCCTGAAGATATAGACAATAAACCACTCTTTTTGTCTACCACAATAATATCATCATCTTCAAAAACCACTTTTACTCCTTGATAAGAAAGTTCTCTGAAAGGTTTGTCCCAGCTTACCTTAACCATATCACCTACTTTCAATGTATGATCAAACTGCTTAATAATCTTATCATTAATCATAAACTGCTTTCTTGCCAACATTCCCTTTACTTTATTACGAGTTTTATCCTTAATATTCTTTAAAAGAAAATTGAGCAATTCATCAGCTTCCTCCACTTTTAAACGGCTTACTCTGTTTAAATTTTTATTAGACGGTTTTTTTTGCATACTATTTTTAATAAAACATCAAAGTTAGGTTAATCGTAAGAATAATCTATATTTAATTTGATATAATGAATAGCGAAAAATTATATTGCTTAATTTCGTTTTTCAAAAAAAGAACTTATGGTTACAAAAGAAAGTATTGTTAAAAATTGGCTTACACGCTATACTGGAAAGGCTTTAGAAGACTTTGGTCAGTATATATTATTAACCAATTTTAATAATTATGTAGAATATTTTGCTAAAATAAAAAACGTTTCGGTTGAAGGCAAAGACAAAGCTATGCCCAATGCTACAGCAGATGGAATAACCATCATTAATTTTAGTATGGGAAGTGCCAATGCTGCAACCATTATGGATTTATTGAGTGCTATTACCCCAAAAGCATGTCTGTTTTTAGGGAAGTGTGGCGGATTAAAAAAGAAAAATAATATTGGCGATTATATTTTACCTATTGCAGCCATAAGAGGCGAAGGAACATCTAACGATTACTTTCCTACAGAAGTACCTGCCCTACCTGCCTTTACCTTACAAAGAGCTGTTTCTACTACTATAAGAGAGTTTAAAAAAGATTACTGGACAGGAACAGTTTATACCACCAACAGAAGAGTTTGGGAGCACGATGAAGAGTTTAAAAGCTATTTAAGAAAAATAAGAGCAATGGCCATAGATATGGAAACTGCAACCTTGTTTATTACAGGTTTTTATAACAAAATTTCTACCGGAGCATTGTTATTGGTTTCCGATCAACCTATGATTCCGGAAGGCGTTAAAACCGATAAAAGTGACCAAATAGTTACGCATAGTTTTGTTGAAGAACACATCAAAATTGGAATTCAATCGCTGGAAGAAATAAAAAATAACGGCACTAGTGTTAAGCATCTTAAATTCTCTTATTCAGAAGATTAATGAAGCATAACGACATACTTAAAGATTTAAAAAACAAGGTATATCATCCCATTTATTTTTTAAGTGGTGAAGAACCCTTTTACATAGATTTGATAAGTAATTTTATTGAAAAAAATGTGTTAGATGAAGCTGAAAAAGAATTTAATCAGCAAATTATTTATGGTAAAGACACTGATATTTCTACCGTTATAAGTGCTGCTAAACGCTATCCCATGATGGCTAATCATAATGTAGTGATTGTTAAAGAAGCTCAACACTTAATAAAGCAGATAGACCAACTTGATAGTTATTTGGATAATCCCACCAAAAGCACCATTTTAGTTTTTTGCTATAAATACAAAACCTTAGATGGCAGAAAAGGTATCACCAAAAAACTGAGTAAAAAAAGTGTTTTCTTCGAGTCAAAACCCATTTATGAAAACCAAGTTCCCGATTGGATTAACAATTATCTCAAAGAAAAAAACTACACCATCAACCCAAAAGCCTCATTTTTAATTGCCGAATTTTTAGGAACAGATTTAAGTAAAGTTGCCAATGAACTTGAAAAATTAACCATTAATATTCCGGAAGGCACTGAAATAAATGCTGAAATGGTGGAAAAAAACATTGGTATCAGCAAAGATTTTAACATGTTTGAATTAAACAAAGCCATTGGTTCTAAAGATATCCTTAAAGCGAATAAAATTATCAACCATTTTGCAAAAAACGAAAAAGAACATCCTATACAAGCTACTATTGCCGTTTTATATATGTTTTTTACTGCCATACTTAAATACCATTACACTAAAGATAAAAACCCCAGAAATATTGCTGTTGCATTAAAAATAAGTCCTTTTTTTGTTAAAGAATATCAACTAGCGGCTAAAAATTACGATATCAGAAAAGCAGTAAAAGTAATTGAATATATTAGAGAATACGACCTTAAATCTAAAGGAGTAAACAATGTTTCTTCATCAAGCGGAGAACTGGCTAAAGAACTTGTTTTTAAAATTTTACATTAACTTTCTTTCTGTTTTTAGTTTTTTTAAGTTTTGAACTTTCTAAAAATTAGGCAACAGAGCTCCGATAACTTAAATTTGCAAACAATATAGCACAGCATAACTAATAAAAAGTAAAAAAATATGAAAGTTACTCCTGTTGACAAATGGATTATCGATCCTATTCAACGATTTATAAATAATAGTACCACCAGTGGAATTGTATTATTTTCTTCTGCTTTTTTAGCTATAATACTGTCTAATTCACCATGGTCACACGAGTTTCATGAACTTTGGGAACTAGAATTTTCTATTGGTTTTGATGGTCATTATATTAATAAAAACCTTCACCATTGGATTAATGATGGTTTGATGGCCGTTTTCTTTTTTGTGGTTGGTTTAGAATTAAAAAGAGAAATTGTGGCCGGAGAACTTAGAGAACCAAAAAATGCTATTCTTCCAATAGCTGCTGCAATAGGTGGAATGATTCTACCTGCTATTATTTATTTATTTTTCAATCCGTCTGGCTCTACTGCAGATGGTTGGGGAATACCTATGGCAACTGATATTGCTTTTGCTTTAGGAGTTTTATATCTATTAGGAAATAAAGTTCCACTATCTCTAAAAATCTTCCTTACAGCACTTGCTATTGTTGATGATATTGGTGCCGTATTGGTTATCGCTTTTTTCTATACTTCAGATATTAACTTTATTAGCTTAGCAACAGGTGGTGTTTTTATGTTAATTTTAATTGTTTCTAACCTTATTGGTATTAGAAATACAATATATTATGCAGTTATTGGTATAGGTGGATTGTGGTTGGCATTCTTAATGTCAGGTGTACATGCTACTATTGCTGCTGTTATGGCTGCAATGACTATTCCTGTTAATGTGAAAATTCATGAAAAAGAATACATTAAACGTATAAAAAACTTAATCTTTAAATTTGAAGAAGAAGAACCCAACAACAATCCTGCTGTTACACCAAACCAATTACACATAATACAAGATATTAGAGATTACTCTAAAAGTGCCCTTACTCCGCTTCAACGATTGGAACACAGAATGCACCCTATAGTTGCCTTTGTGATTATGCCCATATTTGCTTTAAGCAATGCAGGAGTTATATTTTCTAACGACTCGTTTAGTCAAATAGTAAGCCCTGTATTTTTTGGTGTTTTTGTAGGTTTATTGTTAGGAAAAGTATTAGGTGTTTACGGGTTAATTTCTATTTTGCTTAAATTCAAATGGGTTTCACTTCCAGAAGGAATGAATAAAATTCATTTGCTTGGAGCAGGTTTTTTAGCGGCAATAGGATTTACCATGTCATTATTTATTGGTGGATTAGCTTTTGTAAATAAAGTTCATATTGAAGAAGCTAAAATGGGGGTTTTATTCGCTTCTATTTTAGCAAGTTTTGCTGGTTTTTTCATTATTAAATACGCTAATGAAATCAAACCAATTTAATAACTGCTTATTCGTTTTTCTTTCTTCATGGGAAAGGAGCTTTTTCTACCTAAAAAATTATGTAGTTTTGTCTTTATCAATCTCTAAATTAAAAAAATGAATAAACTGATTTTGTTAATAGTTTGTTGTTTGCCAATGTTCATTTTTGGTCAAACCTATAAACCAGGAAAAGGTAGCGGACTTTATGGTACAAGAGCCGAAAACCTTGACAAAGGTTGGTATTTTGGTTTAGGAGCAACTTATATGTTTCCCTATCTTAGTGAAGAAGAAAGTGTTGATTACACCGATTCTTTAAATCAAACATTTACTCAAGACTATACAGCTATACCAACAGGAAAATTCGGCCTATTTGCTGAAATAGGCATGTTTAGAATGAACGACAAAAAAATAATTAATTATATAGATTATGGTCTTTCTTACAAATGGTTTAGAGGTGGCGAAGATTTTGAATCTGCCACATTTTTAAACAATAGTTTAGTTGCCACACAGCAAACCGAAGCTTCTTACAGCAGTCATACAGCATCATTAAACTTTAATATTGGCAATAGGTACGACATGTCTGAAAAAACATTTTTAGTAAACGGAATTGGACTAAATGCTGATTATTTTTTCATTAAAAGTAGAAGTAATGGAGGTGTAATTTTAGGCCAGCCGCACGAGTTTGTTTCCGACTTTGTTGGCGAGTTACATTATTTTTTCGGAATGGGTTTTAAAACAGGTAAAAGATTAATAATTATGCCCATGATTGAAACCCCTATTTTCGCTATTTACGAGTTTAACCATATCAAATCAACGCATAATTATTTCAATACTCGTTCCAGACCATTTATCATAAAGGTTAGGTTTATGCTATTGAAGAAAGGCTCAAAATCTTGTCCTCCGGTATACAACCCTATGGGGATTACACCTGATATGTAATGAAATGAATTGTTGAATGTTAATAAGGCAAAAACAGATTTTCTTTGATTAAATTTCCAACATTTATAGCCCGTTCAGAATTTAGTAAACATGTTACTACACTCATTGTTGGACAAATAATAGTACATGCCATAGCTTTCTTGGCACTTCCAATTATTACCCGACTATATTCAGCAGAACAAATTGGAGCTTATTCACTTTTTATGGCTCTTTTTATGGTGCTTTCTATGCTGAGCACTGGTAGGTTTGATGCAGCTATTGTTATAGAAAAAAAAGAAAAATCGGCTGTTCTACTATGGACCTTGGCTACTTTCATCAGCTTTTGGTTTAATGTTGTGCTTTTTATTTTCCTCTACTTTTTTCATAAAAATATCTTAGTGTGGCTCAATAAATCAAGCATGGGAACTTATATTTTATTACTTCCCTTAGCTATTTTCTTTGGTGCTTTAATACGAAGCACTCAGTACTACTTTAACAAACAGAAGAGATACAAAACCATTTCCATATCTGATATACTAAAATCAGGCACAAACTCTACAGGTGGTATAACTTTTGGGTGGTTAGGATACCTATTGGGAGGATTAATAATTGCAAATGTACTTTCCAATATTATTGCTTTTATTATGTTAGCAGTAAAACTCCCTACTTCTTTTTGGCAAATGGTAAAAACAACCACTGTCCTCAATTTAAAAACTATAGGAAAAAAATACAAAGATTACCTTACCTTCTATACATTGTCAGGGATATTAAGTGCTATTGTTTCCAACGGAACACCTATTTTTATCATTTTCTTTTTTACTGAAAAAACTGCCGGATATTATTTTATGGCAGAAAAAGTGGTAAGTATTCCCATAGGGTTATTGGTAGCCGCTATTTCTAGGGTCTTTTATCAACGTGCTAGCGAACTATTTCAAAATGACAAAAAAGGATTTCTAACACTCATTTATCGTATTCAAAAAAAAATGTTTTGGGTGTTAGTTCCTCTTTTACTTTTACTTTCATTAGCTGCTCCATTTATTTTTGAATGGTTTGGTAATGATTGGAGACAAGCAGGAGAAATGATTAAATACTTTGCTATTTTGGTATTGTTCAATAATTTAATTTCTCCGGTAGGCTCCATTTCTAACATTATAGACCGATTAGATATTTTATTATATTTCAATATAACAACAACCATTGTTAGAGCAGTAACCTTTTATATAGGCAGTCTATATTTTAGTTTTGAATATACACTTTTAATCTCTGCTACTTGCCTTTCAATATGCTATATAGCGTTAGATTCCATTTTAAAAAAATTGGTAAAAAACATGATTGCTTCAACATAAAAAATTAGCAAATCTCTTTTTTTCTATTCCCAAAAGCAAGATACGTCAAATGACTTATTTTTTTAATATTCCCCCTTCACTAGTTTTGAAGCTCATTATTAAAAAAATATTTTATGAAAAAAATTATCCTTTTATACTTTACTGTAATTTCTTCCTTAACCATTTTAGCTCAAGAAACCATATTAATAAATGAAGAATTTAACGATAACACAAACAATTGGTATATTGCCGATGATGAAAACTTAAAAACAGACGTCACCAAAGGTCATTACCAATTTGAGAATAAAACAACTTCTTCAAGATGGATCTTTACTACTATAAATAACCTCTCTGCTGATGAAGAAGATTTTACTATTGAAATAAAGCTAAAACAAACTAAGGGAGATAAAGATTTGGCTCAAGGAATTTTATTTTCGCTTTACTCGAACAGCGAAGCCTATCATCAATTTTTTATTACAGCTAATGGACAATATAAAATCAACCATTATTATAGTAAAAAAGATCACATAAAAGTTAACTATAAAGAACATAAGGCCATTAATACCGGATTAAAAAGCTACAACACACTTAAAGTGGTAAAAACAGCTAATATTGTCACTTACTATATTAATAACGAAGAAGTTTATAAATCTGGAAATCACAGTTATTACGGCAACAGATTGGCTTATTTTGCCGGAGGAAACATAACCATAGAAGTTGACGAATTGAAAGTAACTAAATCTCCTAGAGATATTCATTTAATTGAAAATGCAGATAAAATTGCAGATAAAGTAAAGCTTAACGATAATGTTAACACTAAATATGATGAGCTTTCTCCCATAATTTCTCCTGACGGTAAAACACTTTATATTAACCGATCTGACTCACCTGAAAATACTGGATCTGCTGATGATGATCAAGATATTTGGTATTCTACATTAGATGAAAATGGCGAGTGGACATTGATGAAAAACTTTGGAAAACCCCTAAACAATACGGGTAAAAACTTTATGGTTTCTGTTTCTCCCGATAACAACTCATTAGTTGTTGCTAATACTTACAAATCTGATGGTTCTCCTGATGGACAAGGGCTTTCTATTACTTATAAAACTTCTGATGGGTGGGAAGTTCCTAAACCTTTTATAATAGAAGATTATTATAATGACAATAAATATGTTTCTTACTTTTTGTGCAACGACAATAAAACATTAATTATGGCACTAGAAAGAAAAGAAAGTTTGGGTGAAAAAGATTTGTATGTTAGTTTCTTAACTAAAAAAAATACTTGGTCTAAACCCAAACACATGGGTAATGTAATCAACACTTTTGGTGATGAAACTAAACCATTTATTGCTGCTGATAATAAAACCTTATATTTTTCTACTGACGGACATAAAGGTTTTGGAGATGTAGATATTTTTACTTCTAAAAGGTTAGATGATAGTTGGACCAATTGGAGTACACCAAAAAATATGGGAACAAAAGTAAATTCTCCCGGGTTTGATGTTGGTTATTTTTTAGATGCAAAAGGAGAAACTGCCTACCTATCTTCTCGTGGTGATATTTATAAAATAGAAAATGCCGAGAAACCGGAACCTATTACTTTCGTTTCCGGAATAGTTTACAATAAAAAAACTAACCAACCAATGCAAGCTAATATCAAATACTATGATATTGAAGCTAATATTGAACTTGGTGTTGCTACTTCAGATCCAATTACAGGTGCTTACAAAATAATTCTTCCTCCCGGAAAAAAATACAGCTTTGTAGCCCAACAAAAAGAATTTTATCCTATTAGTGAAAACATTGATTTAAAAGCCGTTTCTGCTTATAACGAATTTGCAAAAAACTTATATTTATTGCCTATTGAAAAAGGAGAAGCAATTAGATTAAATAACATTTTTTTTGAATTTAATAGTGCGGATTTAATGCCTGAATCTTTTAATGAAATTGATAGGTTATTTGATATCCTAAATGAAAATCCAAAATTGAATATTGAAATTGGAGGACATACAGACGACCAAGGTAGTGACCAATATAATAACAACCTCTCTGAAAATAGAGCCAAATCTGTATTAAATTATTTAATTGAAAAAGGTATAAACAAAAATCGATTAACTGCTGTTGGTTATGGAAAATCTTCTCCAATTGTAGCTAATGACAGTGATGAGAACAGAGCCCACAATAGACGTGTTGAATTCAAAGTATTGTAAACTACAAACGTTTTTTTTATAAAAGAAAATACCCTATTCGTAATTACTACATAGAAGGTAATTCTTAACAACTTTAGAGATGATTTTTCAATAAAATAATATTTATCTAAATTCTTATTTTTAAGAGTTCTAGGTCTTATATATTAATTTCAATCCTTAATACTGGTCTTTATAAGTTTTCTATAAATACATCCCAAATAAAGACTATACATTTTTAAACAAAAAGTTACTTTATTCGTACCATTGAACAAAAAAAAACATTTTTTTTGTCCATTGAGACAACCTATTTAAAAAAAATTAAGACTATAATTGTAGCGTAAATAACTGATTAAATTATACATTTACAAAAACTATTCATTATGGTAAATAAAATACTTATTCTTTTTTCGTGCCTGATTTTAATAACAACCGCTAAAAGTCAAACCGTAATTTGGACAGAAGATTTTCAAAACAACTGTGCTTCTGCTTGTTTGGCAAGTGGTTATGCAGGAACTAATGGAGCTTGGACCATTACAAATATAGGAGCTAATGATCCTGAAGCAAACGAATGGTTTGTTAGTGGAGCAGAATGTGGAAATGCAGCTGGAGCTTGTGGTTCTGCCTGTGCCTCTACAGATCCTTCACTACATGTTGGAAATGTTGCTGTTGCTGCACTAGGTCTTCCTGCTGACAATGGTGCTGCATATAATGCAGGTGGATTATGTGGCTCTTTCTTTTGTGTAACAACAGATAAAAGAGCTGAATCTCCAACCATAAATTTAACAGGTCAAACAAATATTACCTTAAACTTTAATTATATAGAAAATGGAGATGGAACTTTAGATGATGCTTCGCTTTGGTATTTTGATGGAGCTACATGGACATTATTAGATCCATTAGCTAAGCCACCTTTAGGTGCTTGTACTCCACAAGGTTTATGGACTTCTTTTTCTATTCCTTTACCTGCTTCTGCAAACAACAATGCCAATGTTAAAATTGGTTTTAGATGGATTAATAATGATGATGGTATCGGAAATGATCCGTCTTTTGCCGTGGACGATATTACCTTAACTATTCCTGCTACAGCTGGACCAAATGCTAACTTTACCACTTCTAGTTCCACAATTTGCGTAGGCGATTCTATTACTTTTACAGATGCTAGTACTACTTCTGGAGCTACAACTTATAACTGGACTTTTACAACAGGAACACCCGGAACAGCTAACACCGTAGGATCACATACAGTAGTTTTTAATACTGCTGGTACGCATAATATCAGTTTAACAGTTACTGATGTTAATGGAACAGATAATATAACGTTACCTATTACCGTTAATTCACTCCCAACAGTAACTGCGAATGCTAGTGCAACTTCAATTTGCTCTGGCGATCCTGTAACTTTAACAGGTGGTGGTGCAATTTCTTACACTTGGGATAATGGAGTGACTGATGGTGTAGCTTTTAACCCAACAACTACAACAACCTATACTGTTACAGGTACGGACGGTAACAACTGTAGTAATACTGCTCAAGTTACAGTTACTGTAAATAACTGCTCACAACCTACTGCTTCTTTTACCTCTTCTGCTGATACTATTTGTACCGGGAATTCTATTACTTTTACAGATAATAGTACAGGTTCTGGCATTACTTCATGGAGCTGGACTTTCCCAACAGGTACTCCTGCAACTGCTAATACTCAAGGTCCTCATACAGTAGTTTTCAATACTGCAGGTACACATAATATTAACCTGCAAATTACCGATGCTAATGGTACACACGATACAACTATTGCTATAGTTGTTAATAATTGTGCTCAACCTCAAGCTTCCTTTATAGCTTCAGCAGATACAATATGCATGGGAGACTCTATTACTTTTACAGATAATAGTACAGGTTCTGGTATAAACACATGGAACTGGACTTTTAATGGAGGAAATCCGCTTATTGCCAATACCCCTGGACCACATACAGTCTCTTTTAACAATGCCGGAAGTTTTAATATAACTCTTCAAATAAATTATCCTGGTGGAAGTAGTGATACAACAATTACTATAGTTGTAGATTCTTGTAATTCACCAATCGCAGCTATTGGAATGAACCCTAGTAACGGAAAAATTTGTAAAAATGGTTGTGTAGAGTTTTCTTATAATGGTTCTGGTGGAAAACCAACATCATGGGTTTGGACTTTCGAAGGTGCAGTTCCTGATTCTTCTAATTTAGAAGACCCGGGATTAGTTTGTTGGCCTGATACCATCGGAAAATTTGTAGTTACCCTAGAAGTTACAAATGCTTATGGTACAAGTTCTGTAATAGACACCATAACTGTTAGCGATCCTGCTATTCTTACTGCTTATTCAGACACCACCATAACTTTTGGAACAAACGTTACACTTACTGCTCAAGCTACAGATACATCTGGAAATATTATAAGCGGAGGGACTTACACTTGGAGTCCAATAAACAATTTAACTTGTGTACTTTGCCAAACCACCACCGTAATTCAACCAACTGATACAAGTATTTATATTGTTGCTTACGAAGCAGAAAATGGTTGTATAGTTTATGATACGGTAACGGTTAATGTTGATATGCAGTTTAATATTGGTGTACCAAGTGCATTTACGCCAAATGGTGACGGAACTAATGACCTTTTATTAGTTAGAGGAGAAATAGGAATTGAATCATTAACGTTCTCTATTTATAACCGATATGGACAAGAGGTATTTTTTACAAGTGAAAAAACTGAAGGTTGGGATGGAACACATAATAGCAACCCTGTAAATCCAGGAGTTTTTGTTTATTATGTAAAGGCTACCATGTTAGATGGTACTATTCAAGAATTAAAAGGTAATGTTACTTTAATAAGATAAACTCATTTTACATTTAATTTTATTATTATGAAAAATTTATATATAACTGTCATTTTATCTTTAATAGTTAGTATTCCTTTATTCGGACAACAAGATGTACATTTCTCGCAATTTTTTGCTTCTCCTATGACGGTTAACCCTGCTAGTGCAGGTGCATTCAATGGAGATTTAAGAGGTTTATTAAATTACAGAAACCAGTGGGCGTCTGTTAGTGAACCTTATACCACTATAGCAGCTTCTTTTGATTCTCCCGTTTTAAAAAGAATGAAGGGAGGAATGTTTGGTTTAGGCTTAAATTTTTATAAAGATGATGCCGGAGTATCAAAGTTTTCTAACGTTAAATATAGTTTAGCATTAGCTTATCACTTAGATATTGGTGGAGGAAACAAAAATCATTTTCTTTCAGTTGGTTTTCAAGCTGGTGCGATACAACGCTCTTTAAACTATAATAATTTAACTTTTCATGACCAATGGAATGGTGTTACTTTTGATTCTGAAATTTCTACAATTGATCAGTTTGGTGGAAATTCTGTAAATGTTTTTGATATGGCAACAGGAATTCATTGGTTCTATTCTCCTACCGATTTTACAAGATATTTTGCAGGAGTTTCTTTATTTCACTTAAATGCTCCAAATGTATCTTTTAACAGTGATGAAGATCCTTTATTAAGAAAATTCACTATACATGGTGGTGCTGAAGTTGGTAGAGGTGGTGGAAATGCTGCTGTTACTAGTAATGGTTTTTCTGTTCTTCCTAATTTTATTTTTACCCAACAAGGCCCAAACAGGTATTTTAATTTGGGTGCCGAAGCAAAAATGAGGTTGCAAAGTGCGTCCAAATTTACCAATCATCAAAATGAAATGTCTATGTCTATTGGTCCTTATTTACGTGTTGGAGATGCACTATACGCTGTAATAAGATTCAATTGGCTAGGTTTTTCTATGGGGGTTAGTTATGACATCAATATGTCTGACTTAACCGCTGCTACAAGCGGAAACGGAGGTTTTGAATTAAGTTTAGGATATTACGGAAACTTCAATTCAACTCCTTCTAGAGGTCACAGTGTACGTTTTAAATAGTTTTAAAACAATTGTCTGATTTCATTTTTCACAATACTTATTGCTACATGAGTTGGTGATTTCTCTAATTTCGACATCACTTCAAAAAGTTTTTGTCCAAATTCTACACCTGTTGCATCACTCGGCAGTTGAGAACCTGCAATATTAATAGCTCTAATAATGTCTTCTTTCACTTTTTTTACTACATCCCATGTTGATGATGAGATATAAATTTGCTGTGCTAAATTGTGCTCAAACTCTGTTTTAACTGTTACAATTAAATTATCTTGCAATAGTTTAGCACTCATTCCCGGCTTATGAACTCTCAGTACTAAATTTTCAGGAGAAATCCTTTCCATAAGCAATACAATTCTTTCGTATGCTTGTAAACGTAAAGGAGTAACCACTTTTTGGTTTTCTTTTCTTATTTCATACATATGTTTACGTTGCTCAGCATCCATAAATTTTTTAATTACCAATAAGGTAGCTGCAAGTACTACCAACGAAGGTAAAATGTACTTTAATATATCTAAAAACTCTTCCATAGGTTATTTTAATTTCAAAGAAACAAAAATACAAAATCAACAGCAATTAATATCTTCTTATAACACCTTATATATTAGATCTGATTCATAACCCTTTGAAGACAAATAACGAAAAAGTTTGGCTTTTCGTTCATTTGCATCTTCCTCTTCTTCCAATTGCTCTTTTTTCTTTTCAGCCAAATGGTTTAAGGTTTTAAAATATTCCTCTTCATCAATAGTTTCCATAGCTACATCTATATCTTTTTTATTGATATGAAGTTGATATAATTGTGCGGTAATTTTTATTCTTCCCCAATTTTTAATGGTAAACTTTCCTCTAACAAATGCTTCTGCAAAACGAGTTTCATTCAAAAAATCATCATCTTCCAACTTTTCAATAATGTTATCCATATATTGTTTTTCTACTTTCCATGCTATTAACCTATTCAACACATGCTGTTTACATCTTTCCTGAAAAGAACAATACCATTTAGCTTTTTCTAAGGCTTTTTCGGGTTGCATATTTTTAAAAAATTGAGCCATAAAAGAGGTATTTTTACGCTTCAAAAATAAGGAATGAAAAACAAAAAAGCACTTTATTTATTACTTAGTGCCAATGCCGTTTCGGGCATGGCTCAAGGCATTAGTATGTTGGCTATTCCTTGGTATTTTGCCGATGTACTTAAACAGAGCTCCAATTTTGGTATTATGTATGGAACTGCTACCATCCTTTCTCTCTTTTGGGGCTTATATGTAGGTACACTAATTGACAAATATTCTAGAAAAAATATATTTTTAACCATTTCCATAGTCGGTACGCTATTCATTGGCAGTATTGCGGCTTTTGGTTTTTACAACAACGGACTTTCTGCTATTGGTATTGGAGCAGTTTTTTGTTACACCATGTTTGTTTATAACATCCACTACCCCACGCTTTATGCTTTCGGACAAGAAATTAGCGACAAAAAAGACTATAGAAAAATTAACTCACTAATTGAAGTTCAAGGTCAATCTACCAGTATAATTGCCGGAGCGTTGGCTGCTATTTTAATTACAGGAATTAACACCGATTTGCTTACAAAACTTGGTTTGGCTAATTTCAATTTTCTATTAATAGAACCATGGCAAATGCATGAAATTTTTTTGCTTGATGCTGTTACTTATGCTCTAGCGTTGGGCTTAATATCACTTATTAAATACGAAAAAAGCTTTGTAGAAACCATGAACTCAGGCAACATTTTCAACCGATTAAAATCTGGTTTTTCTTATCTTAAAGAACATCCTTTAATATTTCACTTTGGAGTTGGTTCTTTTGCCATTTTTGTAATTGTACTTATTCATATCCACCAACTGTTGCCGATTTATATTTCTAACCACCTAAAGCAAGATGCTTCTATTTACGCTTCCGCAGAAGTTTTACAAGCATTAGGAGCTTTATCGGCAGGTTTAGGAATTCACCGAGTTTTTATGAAAACCAATACCATTAAAGCCATTATAATATTAATGAGTTTAGCTATTGTTACTTTATTAGTATTAGTATTTACCAAAAGTTCTATTATATTAGTGTTAAGTTGTTTTGTTTTAGGATTAACCAATTCAGGTTCTAGAATTATGCGAGTTACATATATCTTCAACCATATTCCAAATAATATTATTGGCAGAACAGGAAGTGTTTTTCAATCTATCAATATTTTCTTACGCTTTACTTTTATTGGTATTTTTTCAGTTGCTTTTTTCTCTGAAGACAACAATATTATTTGGACTTACTTTATAGGAGCAGGTTTTATTTTACTTTCGCTCTATCCTTTGATATTTTATTACAAAAGATTAATTAACTTAAAACAGCCTGATTAAAATAAGAGAAGTCCGTTGTACCAACTTACTCAATTCAATACCATTCGGTATCCTATTCCACGTATATTGACAATTTTTAAATTGGAATCAGCATCTAATTTTTTTCGTAATTTAGAAATAAAAACATCCAAGGTTCTGCCTAAGTAATCTCCTTCATCGCCCCAAACTACCTGTAAAATATGTTCACGACTTACTGTTTGATTAAGGTTAACGTAAAGTAAATCCAACAAACTAGCTTCTTTACTCGAAAGTTCTTCACTTTTTTCTTTGTAAAAAAGATTCATCCCCTTTTTATCAAATTGATATTCGCCTATTTGAATCCAATCTGTATTTATACTTGCCCTATTTTTTCTCATTTTCTGATACCATATTACCCCTATCAGCAATAATCCAATAACAATAATATACACAAATGAAAAATTAGTTGCTGCTAAATTTTTCTGATCCAAAACGGGTGAAACCCCTTCCTCTATAATAGTAACATAAACTTTATAGCAATCTTTAGGTAATGGACGAGCTTTACATGGAATCATACTTTCATCTTTTTTACTGCTAATTTCAAAACTATGCACCACTTCGTTGGTAGAGCATTTCTCCGTTTCAAGAATAAAATTATGCAGTGCCTTTGTCTCTTCTACTATTTTTATAGCTGCTATAGATAACAAATCCGGTTCAAAACCAAGTTCATTTTCAAATTGAATCAAATACCTCTGTTGATGTTTTTCTATCGGTAAAATACGAGAAGTACTATCACCAACCTGAAGCAAAAACTCATCTCCTATCATTCTTAGAGCTACTTTAATATGCTTCTCTTTCTCATTAGTATAAGTTCCTTTAAAAGACACCAATAAGATTATCAACATAAAACTTCCAATGTATTTACCTATTCTTCTTAATTGCATATTGCAAAACTACTGGATAATGTTGTGTAAATTAAAATAGCTATACATTAAATAGTTTTATTTTACATTAATTTACATTTCTTAACACTCTCCAAGGCAGTACAGATGTACTTTTATCAAATAATCAAAAAACATAATCTCATGAAAAAATTATTAATAAGTACTGTCTTAACAGCCATAGTTGGATGTTCAACTGCTGAAAATCAGCCAGCCCAAGAAAAAGAAAAACAAAAAGAGGAAACTACCCAAAATCCTACACATAAATATGGTGGTTGGTATTGTCCCGATAACTTAAATGGATTTCCTGCGGTAAATCTAAAAGAATGGAAAAATGTTCCGGTAATAAACGGAAGGCTTCCAACAGAAGAAGAAGCAAAAAGTGAAAAATCATTGATTTTTGTTGACAGAAATCTATATCCTACTGCAAAAGCCATGGATATTGAATTACCAAAACTTGCCAAATTTTATAATGATTACAGTAAAAAAACAGAAGTTGTAATTATAATACAAGCCATTGAAATAGAAGGAGATTCAATTATAGGTTTTCGTTATTTAAATGGAGGAAATGGAAGTGCTCACTATAAGGAAGTAACATTTATTTCTGAAAATGAAGTGGCTACTATTTCCAATGCTCAATTTGTAAGTTTCAACATAAACATCAATGCATCAGATAATAAAGTTTGGGAAGTAATGACCCAATCAAAATTTACAAGCAAGTTACAGCCCTTATTTGACATCAAAGATTATTTAAATAAAGATTGGAAAACCAAGTCAAACATCAACTATAATTATATTAGTCTAAAAAACATGACAAGCGAATATGCCAATAAGTTATACGGCTGTTGGTACATTCAAAATGATTATTTAATTGACAACATTGGTTATGTGGAAAAATTTCTTCTTTTAAGAGATGAAGAAACCAACCAAACTGAATTAAAAATTGTTTGTGGTCCTTTTAAAGATGATTTTGAAACACAGCAATTTGTTTTACACCAATGGGCAGAAAAAGTAAAAGAATTGAGTGAAGAGTAAACTGATTTTACTCCTCTAAAAAAGCCGAAAATAAATAACTTTTCGGCTTTTTTCGCCCTTGATAAAGGCCTTTTTCTAGATCGTATTAATACGATCTAAGAAATCTAAAACATGTTGATTAAAATCGTGAGGTTGCTCCAGATTGGATACATGCCCCGCATGATCAACAACCTTAAGTACTGACCCTTTAATTTTTTCATTCATTATTTCAGATTGAGCAAGTGGCGTTACCCCATCTTCTCTACCGCAAATAATTAATGTTGGAATATTTATTTTATCCAAAATAGAACAAGTTTCTGTACGTTCAGCAAGTGCTACCAATCCCTGTTTGATGATATGTTCCGAATTAGCAAACACAATACTTCTCACTTGTCCAACCAATTCCTTTTTATTTGCTATTGAATCTTTGTGAAAAACACTTTCAATAATTCCTTCAGCAAAATTAGCTATCCCACCACCTTCTATTACTTCTATGGTTTTATAGCGTTTTTCTTTTACTTCAGGGGTATCAGCAATACATTGCGTATCACATAAAATTAATCTTTTAAAGCGATTAGGAAATCTTTTTATTGCATTAAGGGCTATATATCCTCCCATAGATAATCCACAAATAATTGCTTTATCAATACCTAACTTATCCATAAATTGTATCAAATCATCAGTAAACAAATCAATGCTTAAGGGTGTTTCCTCATCTGTTGACTTTCCAAATCCCCTGATATCACAAGAAATTAAACGATAAGAAAATTTTAAAAAATCAAGCTGATTATACCACATCGTTTTGTCGAAAGGATAACCATGCAAAAAGATGATTGGAATACTCCCATCACCCACATCATCATAAGATAATTGAAAATTATTTACTGGGGTAGTTAAATTGTAACCTTTAGTTCTTGTTTTCATAATATTTTTTGTTTTTAAGTTCGAGATACGTTATATAATTCATAATGAATTATACATTTCATAAATTGTTAATAATGCTTAAACTTATTGACCTAAGTTTAAAATCTGCTACTGTACAAAACTTTATATAGCTTTTATCTAATCTGTTAAATTATTCCAGCCATACTGACCAATATATTTTAACAAATTAGTAGGTCGATAGTTAGCATCGCCTTCAAAGCGCTCTTTAACGCTGTAATGAATAAACGTATCGGGTAAAATTTTACGTTCTTTTTTTCCTAATAATTTATAGTGTTTTTTAAACTCATTATTCTGCTCTGCTAATGGATTTATATTAACATTTGCTATGTGCGACTGAAATTCTAATCGCTTTAATTCTGCCTCTTTTTTCATCCACAACATTGGAATATCGCTAAGCGTAAATTTATTTTTGTCGGGTGGGTAGCTTCCCCCAACGTCTGAGTGTACGCCTGCAAACCACACCTGCTTTAAATCTACTTTTTTCTCATAATCTTGCTTCCAAATGGTAGGTTCAAAATCTTTTCTTAGCTCATCTATAGATAAGGCATGTCGCGCAGTTTTAATAATAGCACCTATTTTATTATCGTAAAAAAGATTCTTTTCTTTTATAAAACCAAAAATACTCGTTGGTAATCCCAACGCACCAACGGTATCCCAAACCCCCACAAAATGAATAGGTATTTTTGGAGCAACAGCAAACTTTTTTCTAAAATTTACAGAAAAATCACTATCGGGTTTTTCGTTAGGATTTTTATACAACTCAAATGCTTTGTAAATATGATTGGCATATTGTTTTTTTAGAATACTGCAATTATTAATAAATCCGGCTAAACTTCTAACAGTGTAAGCTCCTCTGCTAAAACCAAAGAAATAAAGTTCATCGCCCACATCATAATTATGCACAATAAAACGGTAAGCATCCATTATATTTTTATCTAATCCTGCTCCAAAAGCACCTCCTTTAATGCTATTATGATAAGAACCAATTCCCCAATCGTAAAAAACAGTTTGGGCAACACCATTAGTATCCACAGGTTTTATAGCTCTAGAAAATTTTAATACATTAGTAGGAAAATCTTTTTCTAAATTTTCTTCGGGTTTATTCCAAGTACCATCAGCACAAATAATAATACGTTTCATTTAAAAACATTTTAATGTCAGCTTAAAAATAGCATTTTCTATTATAAAAATAAAGCTTAAACAAGATTATTTTTACAAGTTATGTACTAGCAGTTCAATTTGTTTCTTTCCTCTATTTTTAAACTCTTTTTATCGCTTCCTTACTTTCATATTGATAAGCTCTACCACTAAAGAGAAAAATACTGCAAAATAAATATAACCTTTAGGAACTTCGTAATGTACTCCTTCTATCAGCAACATAAAACCAATTAAAATTAAGAATGATAATGCCAACACTTGCAAAGTGGGTTGATTGTTAATAAAATTGCTAATGGCTTTAGCAAAAATCATCATTACAATAATAGAAATGATAACTGCAATCACCATTAAAATAATTTTATCAGTAAGTCCAACAGCCGTTAAAATAGAATCGAAAGAAAAAATAATATCCAGCATCACAATTTGAAAAATAGCACTGCTAAAAGAAGTAATCATTTTGTTTTTAGACTTACCTTCTTCTGTATCTTGAGCAATTTTATGATGAATTTCCGAAGTACTTTTTGCAATTAAAAACAAGCCTCCTATCACTAATATAATATCTCTCCAACTCAATTTAAAATCATACACCTCAATTACCGGTTCGGTTAATCCAATTAAAATGGTTATCCCAAAAAGCATTATAATTCTAACAATTAAAGCTAAGCTTAACCCAACAAAACGAGCACTTCTTTGTTTTTCTTGAGGTAATTTTCCCGCAACTATAGAAATAAAAATAATGTTATCTATTCCCAAAACAATCTCTAAAAAAGTTAAGGTTAATAAAGCTATCCAAGTATCTAGTTGTAAGAAAATTTCCATTGTAAGCTAAAATTTAATTTTAACCAAAATTAGACAAGATTTTACTAACTTTACTTTCTGATTAAATTAAAATGATGCGTTTTTTCACCTTCCTCTTATCACTTGTATTTTCTTGCAGTGCTTTTGCACAACAATCGAAAATAAACTTTGATTTACAGGCTGCTATAAAAAAATACAGTCCCAACAATCAAGTTATAACCTTATTTGTAAAAGGAAATGTTGGCGAAATAAAAAATTATCTAGAACAAAACAATGCTACTTACGGTTTATCTGCTAGAGGTTTTATTCAGGTAAAAATGCCCGTAAATACAATTGAAGCTTTTGCGAAAAATAATTTTGTTGAATATATTGAATACACTATTCCAAACATACAACTACTTAACGATACGATGTTAATAAACAACAATATTGTTGATGTACATTCGGGTGTTGCACCACTTCGACAAACCTATACAGGGAAAGGTGTTTTGTTTGGTTTAATTGATACCGGAATTGATATTACTCACCCTGATTTTCAAGATACTTTGGGCAACACCCGTATTTTATCGTTATGGGATCAAACCAAAACTCATGATGGAAATGCTTATGGTTACGGAGCTGTTTGGGATTCAAGCGATATTAATTTGGGCATTAGCACTCATCATGACCCATTTGCTTACAAAGGTCATGGTTCACATGTTTCGGGAATTGCAGCAGGAAATGGAAATGCAGTAAACGATTACAAAGGAGTTGCTCCTGATGCTAACATTATTGCTGTTGGGATTGATTTCACCTCTGAAGAAGCTGCTATTGTTGATGCTATTCACTTTATTTATACCATTGCCGATGCATTAAACATCCCTTGTGTAATCAACATTAGTTTAGGTAGTTACAGAGGTTCGCACGATGGAACAGATGCTCAGGCAGTAGTAATTGACAGTATGATTACAGCAAAAAATGGTAGAGCTTTAGTAAGTGCCGCAGGAAATGCAGGTGCTTTGCCTTTCCATTTACAACACAACATTAACAGCGACACTACTTTTACTTGGTTCAAATACAATGCTTCAAGTGTGCTGGGAACTGGTGCAGTGTTTTATGAACTTTGGTCGGACACGGCCGATTTTAACAATGTAGATTTTGCTTTTGGTGTTAATCTTCCTTTAGGAAGTTTTGCTTTAAGAAATAGAACGCCCTTCCATAACATTCAGAACAGACTCGGAAATTTTGCAGATACTATCTTAAATACTAATGGAGATACATTAGCTATTGTAGAAACTTTTAGCGAATTACAAGGTGATAAATATTTATTACAAGTAAAAATAGAAGAGCCTGACTCCAACAGTTATTTATTTAGTTTAATGACCACCGGCTCTGGAAAATTAGATGTTTGGTCGACCAACAATAGTATTTTAAACACTTCTGAAATGGTTAGAACAGGTTTACCATCAGCAACCGTATATCCTAATATTGTTCATTATCAACTTCCTGATACTTTACAAACCATGGTAAGTAGCTTTACTTGCTCACCCATTACCATTGCGGTAGGTACGTACAGAAATCGAAAAACGTATATGGATTACGATTCTACCATACAAATCACAGCTGGAACTCCGGGAACTATAGATATTGGCTCAAGCTTAGGTCCCAACCGTAGAAATTATTTAAAACCAGATATTTCGGCAACAGGCAGATACATGATGAGCAGCGTACCTGATTCTACCATTAATTTTTATTTAGCAAACCCCGTAAACCATATGTGGATTGCTCCAGGAGGAAAACACATGCTTAAAAATGGAACTTCAATGGCTTCACCTGCTGTTGCAGGAGTGGCTGCTCTTTATTTTGAAAAATGTCCAAATGCTTCTATGGCTGAAATTAAAAATATGATAATTACTAATGCTAAAAAAGACAGCTTTACAGGAACAACACCTACTTTTAATTACGGTAACGGAAAAGTAGATGGTTTTAATACCTTAGTAGCTTCCAACTTTAATTTTTCACTTGGAAATGATGCTTATGTATGTGATGGAGATAGTGTTAATATTGCTTCACCTCCTTATTCATCCTATTTATGGTTTAATGGAGATACGACTAATAATATTTATGCAGATTCAACTGCTACTGTATATTTAGAAGCTACTAATCAAAGTGGCTGCAAAGGTTATTCTGATACTATACAAATTACTCATCATAATATACCAGCCAAACCAATTATTAACCATATTGGTGATGATACACTTATAATTTCAACTACTAATACAGTTCAATGGTATGTAAATAACAATCCAATAAGTGGCGCAAACGATACCATTTGGATCGCTCAAACAGTAGGGAATTACTTTGCTGTAGCTACCGATAGTGTTGGTTGTCAAAATTATTCTGATACCGTTAATGTTACTATAGTTGGAATAAATGAAATAGCCAATAATCAATTTAATATATACCCCAACCCGGTACAACATGAATTAACTATTGAAGGAATTAAAGAACCTATCTCCTCAATAATAATTAAAAATAGTAACGGACAATTAGTTTATTCCAATAATAACATTTCAGCAAAAATATACACCATAAATACTACTCATTTCTCATCTGGAGTATATTTCGTGTCTTTAATTTCATTTAAAAATACATTGGTATATAAGTTATTCAAATATTAATCGTTTACATGAGAATTATCATATTTAAAATGAAAAAATAAGCTTACATTTGTCAGTATAAATGAAAGTATTTAATGTAATATTATCTGTTTTTATGAGTTTAGTGTTGCTTTTTAGCACTAATCTTAAGTCTATTTTTACCATTAACTATTTGCTTAACAAAGCAGAAATTACTGAACTTTTTTGTGTCAATAAAGAAAAGCCGAAGCTTGAATGTAACGGAAAGTGTCATTTAGCTAAAGAAATTAAAAAAATTGATGTTGAGGAAGAAAAAAAACCTTTACTGCCAATATCTAACAATAAGCAACACAACGAGGTTTTATATACTGAAGTAAATCAGTTAAATGTAAACTCAAAAGCGAATACTAAAAAGAATAACCAACATCATTCACCAACCAATTCAGGTGAAATTCAACATGGATATTTTCTTTTAATTACTCCACCACCAAAGACTTTATTATAAAATATTTTTAAACAGTTGCTTAGTTACTAACCAACTGTAAAAAGCATTAATGCTATTTTATAATAACAAAGCATAAAAATTTAATGAAAAAAATCATGTTAGTACTGATTTCATTGCTCTTTGCAATAGAAATCTTCGCTTGTGATTTGTGCAGTATTTATATCGGAATTGAACCTAAAGATTATAAAAACTCTTTTGGCGTAAGATATCGATATAGAGCATTTGAAAGTGATTTTTTAACAATTAATAGTACGTCAAATTTAAAAATGAACTATACACCAGCACAACGAAAAGGCGTAATAAATGATAAACATTTAGACGAAAACACTTTTAATGGAAGTGAGAACGAAACATTTACCTATTCAGAAACTTTTGTAAGTTACGATGTATTTGCTAATTTCTACTTAACCAAACGTTTTCAACTTAATGTAAACACTTATTTTGCTGATAATTACACCTATAAAAATGATAGTACGTTAGAGAACATTAGCGGTATTGGTGATATTACCATTACAACTACTTACCAGTTGTATAACACCACACAAACTGCTGATACTTCTAAAAAATTCATTCACAGGGTAAATGTTGGAACTGGATTGGCTATTCCTACAGGAAGTTACAATAAAAAATCTATTGTAGGATTTCAAACTAAAATACAACCTTATGTTATTTTAGGTAGCCCTATAGAGGAACTAAATCCACACTTACAATCGGGAACGGGAGCATTTAGTTCATTATTTATTTTGGAGTATCTTGTTAAGTATAAAAATATTGGTTTAAGTTCTAATTTGAGTTATAAAGCAAATACAACAAATAAGAATAACTTTAGATTTGCCAATAGATTTAATGCTAATTCCAACTTATTCTATTTAGGAAAAATAAGTAAAATCTTAACGCTTATGCCTTCAATAGGAATAGCTATGGAATTTAGCAATAGAGACACTTTTGAAAATTACTCTTACTTAGGTTCTGGTGGAGAAGTATGGTTTGCCAACTTTGGAACAACTTTGTTTATTAAAAATTGGGGAGTAAACTTCATGTTTTATACTCCCGTTTATCAACGACTAAACGATGTTCAACCAGAAAATAAAAACCGAGTTATTGCACAACTAACTTACTATTTTAATTAATTTTATAACTATAAAATCATCAATCATGAAAATAATAAAAACATTAATACTCTTATCAGCAACAATTGCTATAAGTTCATTTTTCACATCATGTTCAAAAGACAAAGGATGTACCGACCCTGTAGCTTTAAACTTTGACCAAAAAGCAGAAACAGATGACGGTTCTTGTATTTATCCAACCTCTCCTCCTCCGGCTGCAACAACAGCTTCTGTAAATATTACTTTCACTCATAATTTTGATGGAACAATAGTTACTGCTAACGACTTCAACACTATTCAATACACTAATCAGTTTGGCAACCAAATGAGTATTAGCAAATTAAAATATCTTATCTCTGATGTTCGTTTCTACAAAGCTAATGGAGATAGCGTTGTTGTAGATGGTTATAACTTCATTGACTTAACTAATACAGCCACTTTAAGTTATGCATTAGGAAGTGTTGGACACGATACTTACACAGGTATAGGATTCAATATAGGTTTTAATGTTATTGACAATATTTCAAACTATTACCCTGATTTAAATGCTATAAGTTGGAACTGGCCAGCAGGTTTAGGTGGCGGTTATCACTATATGCAATTAGAAGGTCAATATATTGATAACAACTCTGCTACAGCAAACTATGCATACCATTATGGAACTGCTCGAGAAATTAACTTGACCAACGATACAATTTACCACCCTAATTATACGCTAGCTCAAATTAATGGTGTTACCATTGCTGGTTCTGCTGTTAATATTGAAATTAAAATGAACATTGCAGAGTGGTTTAAAAATACTTATACTTGGGATTTAAACGTTTATAATACAATGTTGATGCCTAATTACAATGCTCAAATACTAATGAAACAAAATGCTCCAACAGTATTTTCTCTTGGAACTGTAAACTAATTATTAATAAGCTAAATCAGTCCCTAAATGAATAATTTTGTTTAGGGATCTGATTTCCTAACTAAAAAACTATGAAAACTACAAAAACATTACTTATCTTATCAGCAACAATTGCGATAAGTTCATTTTTCACATCCTGTTCAACAGAAAAAGGTTGTACGGATCCACTTGCTATTAATTTTGATAAAGATGCCGAAAAAGATGATGGATCTTGTATTTATCCTGCTCCAACAAACAACGATCAAAATCATGACCATGCGAATGGACACGTAACATTGGTTTTCAACCATCATTTTGATGGTTTACCTGTAACTTCTTCTACATTTAATGATTTTAGATATGTTACTGCAAACAATGATACCATAAGTATTACTAAATTAAAATATTTATTATCGGGTTTTAAATTATTCAAAACAAATGGAGATAGTATAAAATTTCATGGTTACTCTCTATTTGATATAGCTAATCCAATACCTACCGACCCTCATCACCGTTTAAAACACGATGAAGGTTCGGGATTAACATTTCCACTTCATGATGTAGAAAAAGGAGCTTACGCATATTTAGGATTTACTTTTGGTTTTGACTCGACAGATAATTTAGGAAATTATTCTGATTTAAATGTTAAAAATTGGAACTGGCCTGCGGGATTAGGTGGTGGTTATCATTTTATGCAGTTTGAAGGTCAATATAAAAATAATGGAAATGATTCAACTTTTGCCTATCATCACGGAACTGCATTTAATGGACCAGATAAAATTAATCACATACCTATAAAATTAACTGGAGTTGCATTTAATGAAGATAATGCTGTTGTTAACATTGATGTAAATTTAGCTGACTGGTTTAGAAGTCCTTATTTATGGGATTTAAACACTTATCACAACATGTTAATGCCTAATTATACTGCTCAGAAAATGATGCAGGCTAATGGTCATAATGTTTTTTCAATTAATAGTGTTATTCAAAGAAGATAATAATTTGTTAAATCTATAAATTAAAAGACCTAAATGATTAACTTTGTTTAGGTCTTTTTATACTGTAGCTATTATGACAACTACTAATAAACTTACATTTGTAATATTAATAGCCTTAGCTGTGTTCTACTCTTGTTCTAAAGACAAAGACCCTGTTACCCCTACTCCTATCTCAACACCACCTAATAATACATCTCCAACACCTTATACGTTAAATATTCCTACAATTTTTGCTCAAACTCTACCTGCTCCCTTCAATCCACCAAACAACCCATTAACCGTTGAAGGTATTGAATTAGGAAGACATTTATTTTATGATCCTATTCTTTCTGGTGATGGAACTCAATCTTGTGCAACATGTCACGCTCCTACACTCGCATTTACAGATACCAACCAATTTAGTACAGGTATAGATGGGTTAAAAGGAAACAGAAACTCTATGCCTATTTTTAATGCTGCTTGGAATTTTAATAATAAATTCTTTTGGGATGGAAGAGCTTTAGGTCTTGAAGGACAAGCTTTTGGTCCAGTAAGAAATCCTATAGAAATGCACAATACTTGGCCAAATGCTGTTTCTAGTTTACAAAATCATCCTACTTACCCAAACATGTTTAATGCAGCTTTTGGCACACCTACAGTAGACTCTGTTTTGGTTGTTAGAGCCATAAGTCAGTTTGAAAGAACACTTATTTCTGCTAACTCTAAGTTTGATAGATATTTATTAGGAATGGAAGCATTAACACCTCAAGAAGCTAGTGGTTTTAACCTTTTTATGGATCAACAAGGTGGCGACTGTTTTCATTGTCACGGTAGTGCCGGCAATCCGCTATGGACAGACAATGATTTTCATAATAATGGTTTAGATGCAACTTTTACTGACTTAGGCTTAGGAGGTGTTACAGGAAATCCTGCTGATAATGGTAAATTTAAAACTCCTTCTTTAAGAAATTTAATTTTTACAGCACCTTATATGCATGATGGGCGATTTCAAACAATTGATGAAGTGTTAGATTTTTATAGCACAGGTGTTCAAATGTCTTCTACAATTGATCCTATGATGGAACATGCAGCAAATGGCGGAGTACAATTAACAGCTCAGGAAAAGGCTAATTTAAAAGCATTTCTATTATCTCTAACCGATAATAGCTTTATTACTAACCCCAATTTTCAGGCTCCTTAATTAAACTAAAGACTTCCTATTATAAAACATAAAAAAGACCACTGGTTAGCTAACCAGTGGTCTTTTTTATGTTTTAATTCTCTTTTTAATTCAAGATTAATTTTTCTGACGATACTAGTGCATTGTTGTGTAATATTTGAACAAAATAAATTCCTTTATTCAAACCATCTAAATTTAAAGTTATATTCTTTGAAGTGGCTGCAACATTCTCTATCTTAACAACCTTACCTGTAATATCAATTACCTGTAATTGAGTGTTTTCATACAACTTATCTAATAAAATAGTAGTTTGATTGTTAGAAACAGGGTTAGGATAAATAGTTATTGGATTATTTGGAATAAAATCATCTCCAAGAGACGTAATAACACTAGATTGATCTAAATACATACCTGTTTTTACAGTTGAAAAGCCTCCCATATTTAATATAGTCCAACTCATAATAGTATATTTAGTAGAAGCATTGAACCAAAAATAAGAAGTATCCTCGTAATTTATAAAAGGTACTCCCCCTTGTCCATCTGAATAAAGTGTAATAGTTTTAACTCTTAAAACATTAGTTATAGTTCCATAAGGCAATACTAAATCACCATATCCATCAGCAGTAATCGCAACAGTACCACCTCTATCATAAGTTTGACTGGCAGCAATATTATTAGAAGTTCCGCTAAATGTTTCATTAAAAGAATTTCCATAAGTAATAGGAAATTTAACAAATTCTCTAATATCAGTATAAGTATCTCTAAATGTTCCTGGCGAGAAGGCTCCAACCATGCTATATTCATCACCATCTACAAATATATAAGACTGATTTCCAGTTGAAGCATCTTCTGCTGCTATATTAGAAGCAGGATGATTAGAACCATCTGACAAAGTTGAAGGATTAACCATTGTTCCCGTTAGTGTTGACTGAGGTGTTAACGAAGCAAAGTTCCACGTAATATTTGCTCCTGAAGAACCCGGAGTTACAGTATTTGCGTCATAATAATTCATAGTAAATGAATTACCTACTGAAGGATTATTATTTGCCGCTGTTAACGTAATTTGAGCATTCATTGTTTGAAATGCCATAATAGAAATTGCTAAAAAGTAAATTTTTTTCATATTTTTAGGTTTTTAGTTAATATATATTTTATTTAATTGACTAAAGTATATATTAATAATTTATTTACCAATTTTATTATTATGATAAGCATCATAATGCCTGTGAAAAATACTTCTCTTTTTTTGCCTGAATGTATTCATTCTATCATCAATCAAACGGAGGAAAATTGGGAACTAATTGCTGTTAATGATCATTCTACTGATAATAGCAAAGAAATACTAACTTCTTTTGCTAATCAAGATGAGCGAATTAAGATATGGGATAATACAGGAAATGGAATTATTGATGCACTAAAATTAGCTTATTCTAAAAGCTCAGGAACATTTATAACTCGCATGGATTCTGATGATGCAATGGCTCCCGAAAAATTAGCAATACAAAAAGAACAATTACTGCAATACGGTAAAAATCATATTGCCTTAGGATTAGTCAACTATTTTTCTGATCTACCTCTTGGTGATGGCTATACTAGGTATGAGGAATGGTTAAATAGTTTAACTAAAAAAGGAACTAATTTTAATGATATTTATAAAGAATGTGTTATTGCTTCCCCTTGTTGGATGGTTTATAAAGAAGATTTTGAAAGTTGTGAAGGTTTCAACTCATCCACTTACCCGGAAGATTACGACCTTGCTTTTAGATTCTACAAAAATAAACTAAAGTGCATACCTTCAACTAAGGTACTTCATTATTGGAGAGATTACCCCGAAAGGACATCTAGAAATGATGAAAATTATGCCGACAGCAGTTTTATTCAATTAAAAGTATTCCATTTTTTAACGATAGATTTTAACCACTCTAAAAAGACATTACTTTGGGGAGCCGGGAAAAAAGGTAAAAAAGTAGCCGAATTACTTTTAAATGCTAATATTCCTTTTGTATGGATATGTGATAACCCTAAAAAAATAGGCAAAGAAATTTATGGTCAACAAATGATAGACTATAAAAATATTAAGGGTTTTAACCTTTACCAAAGTATTATTACCATTGCAAATCCAATAGCACAACAAGAAGTAAAAACCTTATTCACCAATCAAAACTTAATTCAAAGAAAAGATTATTTCTTTTTTTGCTAACTTCTAATTTAAAAAATTAATCTTTAACCACAATAATTTTGGCGTGATGAATTTTTAAATTGGGTGTATTATTTTTAATTAAGGTAATCACTATCGAATAACTATCATCGTACTGAGCAGTAAACTCTCCTTCTAACTTTCCTTTAATAATATTAGGACTATTGTTATTTGTTTCGGTAGTAACATTAAACGGATCAGCACCTCCGGTAAAAAGTAATTCGTTAGCTTGGTAAAACTCAAAGGCATAAACTATATTTGGTTTTATTTCATACACCAACTGTAAGTCAGAGTAAAACTGTATTCGCTCTCCTTTGTTTAGTTTAAGGTTTATTTGTGTCGGATTTTTGGTTATCAAATCTATTGTTGTTAGCTTTTGCTCTCCACAAGAAATTAACAACCCAACAAAAACTACTATACTACTTAGTTTATTTACCACTTCCTTTTAGTACGATTAAAACAGTATAAATAAGAATTTTAAAATCCACTAATAACGACATGTTTTCTATATATAAAATATCGAATTTTAGTCGCTCTATCATTTGTTTTACATTTTCGGCATAACCATATTTTACTTGCCCCCAAGAGGTGATTCCCGGTCTAACTTTAAGTAAATGATTAAAGTGTGGTGCTTGTTCAACAATTTGGTCGATAAAAAATTGTCTTTCCGGACGAGGTCCAACCAAGCTCATATCACCAATTAAAACATTAAAAAATTGTGGTATTTCATCTAATCTCACTTTTCGCATAAACCTACCAAACTTAGTAATTCGAGAATCATTCTGACTAGAAAGTGCGGGACCATCTTTTTCAGCATCTTGCACCATAGACCTAAACTTATAAATGGTAAAAGGTTTGCCATGAATACCAACTCTTTCTTGAGCAAAAAATGCCCCACCTTTTGATGTACTTACAACAATAATTGCCGTAGCTAAATAAATAGGAAAAAAAACAATTAGGACAAGTAATGAAACAACAACATCTATCATTCTTTTTACCGAACGTTGCCAAGGAGGCATAATTTCATTCTCAATAACAATAAGCGGAGTACCAAAAATAGCACTCATTTTTACCGAACCTGATAAAATAGCATACATATCAGGAATAATTTTAATAATTACTGATGTAGCCTCTAACTCATTAATAATTCCAGCCAACTTATCATGTTGATGTTTTTCGGGAGCAATAATAACCTCTTCAATTGCATTTTCTTCAATAACTTTTTTAATATCAACACAATTACCTAAATGAGGCAAGTGTTCATCCATTGCATAATTTTCTCCTTTTTCAATATGGGTAAAACCAATAATTTTATTACCGGAAGAATGTTTTTGGCTATTCATTTCTTGAAAAAGTTCTACTGCTGTATTTCCTGAACCTATAATAATAGTATTAAAACCAATTTTTCTATTTTTAATTCTATTACCTGTATAAGTTGATAACGAAAACCTTGCAATAGCAGTTGATACAAAGTGTAATAAAAAAAGTACAACATAAAGTTTGTAATACTCTGTATAAGAAATAATTTCATCATCAAGTAATAAAACAAAAAAGATTACCAATGTGCCAATTAGGGAAACTAATAAAGTTTGTCCAAATTCTTTTAAACGAGATTTTCGATAAACATCGTTGTAAGTACCAACAATATAATAAAACAGTAACCAACCTAGAGGAATTGCTATTAATCCGTAATAAAAATTATCATCGAAAACAAGCGGAACATCAAAACCATATTTTTTTGGTTCAATAAATTCTTTTCTAAAAATAAAAAATAAAAACCACGCAAGAGCCGCAGCAAAAACATCCAACACTACATACCTAAAAACCTGTAATTTTTTATTCATTAATAATGTAATATTTTAATGTTATCTAAATAAAATTCAGGGTTAGATGTTTGAAAAGGACTCGAAGCAGAAGATTGGATTCCAAAAAACACATAAAAGTTAGTATTAGCAGGTTTCTGACTAATAGCTGGAGTTAAATTAATATATATTTTTTTCCATGTAGAGGTTGTATTTAAATTCACAATTCCAATATTATCATCATCTGTTTTTAGTCCAACTAAAATAGGTTCATTCGTTTTAAAGTTTAATTCTAGATAAACAGGACTACCTATTGATGAAACATTTGAAAAGGCAGGAGATTTAGCTTCAAAAAAATCCATGTAAGATTGTAGGTAAACTTGTCCAGAAGCATTTCCTTCAAAAACATCTGTGTTCACTTTATTTATTGTAGTGTCACTTCCTGTCGTATAAGTAAATGAAGTTGCAGGAGATTCAAAATCTTCAAGCCAAGCTGTTTGAGTGCTGCTTATATAGGTTATTTGAGGCTCTACTTTTATTTCATTTCCTTTCTCAAAGGTTATTTGCTCTTCATGTGCAGTATAAAACAGATAACGTTCTCTTAATCCACTCACACCATTATCCTTAATTCCTGCATAGAATTTAACATTGTAAGTTCCTTCCTTCAGAACTGGAAATCTTGCCGGTAATTCATAAGTTCCTACTAAATCATCATTAATGTAAACCCAAACATCAGTAATATTGGAAGAACTTGAGCCATAAATAGCATAGTTTGAAGTTACCGTAAATTTATCTATGGTAATATAAGCCGGAATTTTTGCTTCAAAATTATCTTTAGAACAACTCACAATTGACATTAAAACAGTAATATAAAAAACTGTTTTAAATGCATTGACTAATCTATTTTTTTTGATGTAATGCAAATTTGAAAAAATTAAACTCTTAACGTTAAATCAACATTAATTATTGTACAAAAATATCAATCTTGAACTAAAGAGAGGTTAATTTTTAGCTTTTCTGAAATTTTATTGAGAATCTCATGAATTTTAAGCATATCATGCAAGTCTATTGATAAACTTTTTTGTTGTTTTATACTTTCTGAAACAGCCGTCAATTCAACACATAACTGGCTACTATCCATTATTTCAACCTCTTTTTCAGAAAAATCTTGTTGATTATCTAAAGCGTAAACTTTCTTTATTTTATTATCTAAAAAATCAATTGCGGTTGTTCCTCCAGCAGTATAAAAAATGATGTTTTTCTTATCATCATCAGCAACAGTATTAATAGTAATAGATGCATTACACCCATTATCAAACTCTAACAAAGCGTTAATTACTTCTGGAAACCTATTAGAAACATCTACACCAATTGTTGTTACCTTTTTTAAATTAGCATTAACCGTATTAATTATCATACTCAACTCATCACTTAATAAATCGTTAAGCAAATAAGCTGATTTATTTTTATAATGAATATTAGTAACCGATTCTATTAATATTGGTTGAGTAAGATATTCTTTTGATGCTTTATATAAAGGCGATAATGCTGATATATTACTCATTTGAGTAATTACACCAGCTTCTTCTGCTAAATCGAGTAATTGCTTTGCTTCTATAGTTGATTTTATATTAGACTTATCTACTAAAAGATGATTCGCAGACTTTATTATCTGAATAGTTACAGACATTCTGATATCTTCAGGAAGACTAAATAAATAAATCAATTGTGTTTGATGTAATAATTCATTTAGATCATAAAATTCATATTGATTTTTAATAGATGTAGGTAGCTTACTACCGTTGTTTGCATTTACATTGTAATAACCAACTAATTCAAAATTAATTGACTTAATAATAGAATCAATATGCTTTTCTATTAAATATGCTGAACCTACAAGACCTATCTTTAACATCTAAATAATTTTAAAACAAAAATAATCCATACTTACTAGCTTGTGTTTGATAAAATAAATTCTTATTAACACTCAAATTTTAATAATATAGCTTCCTTTTTTTATCATTTTTAAGTTAAAGAATACTTACTTTGTAGTTGTTAATAAAAATAGATATGGATAGTTATAGGCACAAAGGTTTAAGAAATAAATTAACAGAAATTTTATCAAAAAAAGGTATTACAGATACCAAAGTATTGGATGCTATAAGTAAAATTCCAAGACATTTATTTATTGCTGACACTGCTCTTCATCAATTTGCTTATGAGGATAAACCTTTTCCTATAGGATCAGGTCAAACCATTTCTCAACCTTATACAGTTGCTTTTCAATCTCAAACTTTAGAAATTCAACCAAGAGATAAAGTATTAGAAATAGGAACAGGTTCTGGTTATCAAACTGCTGTTTTGTTAGAGTTAGGAGCTAAGGTCTTTTCTATTGAACGACAAAAAGCACTGTTCGACCGAACCAAAGAATTTCTTCCTAAATTGGGTTATAATGCCAAACTTTTTTATGGGGATGGCTACCTTGGTTTACCTACCTATGCTCCTTTTAATAAAATTATTGTAACTGCGGGAGCTCCTTATGTGCCAGAAGATTTACTAAAACAACTTGCTGTTGGCGGAATTATGGTTATTCCTGTTAATAATGAAGATCATCAAATCATGAAAAAAATAGTAAAAATTGATGAGGATAATTTTAAAACTACAGATTTAGGGGCATTTAGGTTTGTGCCTCTTTTAAAAGAAAAAGGTAGAGATTTATAAGGTTTTTATTATCTCTAAAGACTTTTCTGTAAGATTTTTAACTGCCAACTTTATATCCCAGTTATCTTTATTTCTTCTTTCTACTTTGTTAGATATAGCTCTAATTTGCAGACAAGAAATTCCTTCTAACAAACAGGCATATAAAAATGCTGCACCTTCCATAGATTCTACTTGTGGCTGAAATAAGTTTTTTACTTTTTCTATAGAAGTTTCATCTCCATGAGTTGTATTTACAGTGATTCCTTTAACTCTTTTCAACATTTCAGAATATCTATTCTCAACTGGAATAGTATTTATCATTTCTCCATTTTGAAGTTCAAAATCTTCATCCTGCAACAAATCCATATCTATTAAGGAAAGAAATCGTTCACCATCTTCGGCACCTAATTCCGAAATTCTATCAGAAATAACATTCACCACCTCGCCTATTTTTACAGTGTTATCAAAAGTTCCTGCTAAACCAACATTTATAGCTACATCGTACATTTTAGATGTTAAAGTTTTTCCTAACCAATAAGCGGTAAAGGTCATTCCTACTCCTGGAATTAACACATCTATATTATGATTTTTAAATTCATAATGTCTTAACTTCTGGTTAGATTGTTTTATAAATTTAAAATGTGTAAGTAAAGGTTCAATTTCTAAATAAGTAGCTGATACTAGTAAAACATTCATGGCTTAAATTCTAATTTTCAGGTTTAATATTGGATTAATCAATAAAAACGAGGTGTTACTTCTTTCTCCTGAAAATGAACTCCATAATTTTCTAACTCATTTAAAATGGGATCGTAAATCTCTTTTGATATAGGTACATGAACTCCCGGAGTTTTTATCACATCATTTAAAATCATTTTTGTAGCAATTGCTACTGGCAAACCCACTGTTTTTGCCATAGCAGTATAAGTTTGATCATCACCTTTTACTACCATAGATGAATGAATTTCTTTAAAATTTCCATCTTGTTTAAACAAAAACCTGTGCCACATTACTATCATATCTTTATCATTTGGAGAAAGTGATAATTTTTGTTCTAAAATATGTTGAAGAATTTGTGCAGGTGTAGCATCTTTTATACCTATTTTATTACTTTCAAAAATACCTAACCAAACAAATTTATCAAACAAATCTACATCGTCCTGGCGAATATTTAAGTAATGTTTAAATTTTAATTCAACAGAATCCGACTCATTATAAGCTAAAAATGAATTAATAAATTCTCTATTAGTCATGTTTTCAGATCCTTCCATAACATAAGAATCATCAGTTGCTCCTAATTGTACAAAAACATCCCAAGCACGACAAAAACCAGGTTTTCTAAGTGTACCTCTATACATGGTAGGAATATCTTTTAATCCATAAATTTCTCTATACTGAAGTGAATCTCTGTTAGCATAACCTTCAAATTTTCCATATCCATCAATATCAATAATTTCGGTTCTTCTAAACAATTTATGATAAGGAATGTATTTGTATTTATGATTCTGAATGAATTTTACCGTTCCCTGCCCTGCCAACACCACATTTCTTGGATTCCAAGTAAATTTATAATTCCAAGGGTTATTATCACTCTCGGGAGCCACCAAACCTCCTGTAAAAGTCTCAAAAGCTTCTAAAGCACCACCTCTTTCTCTAATTTCATTTATTAAACGCATAGCAGAAAGATGATCAATCCCAGGGTCAACACCAATTTCATTCATAATAATTACTCCTGCATCAATAGCATCTTGTTTTAAAGTTTTCATTTCTTTTGAAACATAAGAAGCCGTAACCATATGTTTTTTTAATCTAATACAGTCTTTAGCAACAGCAATATGCATGTGTGCCGGAAGCATTGAAATAATAATATCATTTTCATCAACAAGTCTGCTTCTCTCCTCATCATTACTCACATCAAAAGCAATGGCTCTAGCTTTTTCATGATTACTTGCCGCTTTCAAAGCCAATTCTTTAGATTGATCAGCAATGGTTACAAACCAATTTTCACTTTCTGCATTAAACAACAAATACTGAATTAAAGAAGACGTTGATCTACCCGCTCCTATGATAAGAATTTTTCGCATGACAATTTTTTATAACAATTAAACTCGAAATTCGCTAAAAATTTAAAATTTATCTCCATAAAAATGGGGAATTTTACTAACAATAAACTTTAATATATATAATGAAAAAATCTATGCTAATAAAAGGCTCTATCTTAGGTGGATTAGCCGTAATTCTTGGAGCGTTTGGAGCCCATGCTTTAAAAGAAGTATTAACACCCAAACAACTTATTTCATTTGAAACCGGAGTGCGTTATCAAATGTATCATGCATTAGTTTTAATGTTTTTATTTATTATCACCTTAAAAATAAATCATATTTTTTTTAATAGAGCTGCACATTTTATATTTTGGGGAGTAATACTATTTTCAGGATCGATTTATTTACTTACACTAAAAAACATGTTGGGTATTGAATCTTTAAAATACTTAGCTCCACTTACTCCAATTGGTGGAGGTTTAATTATAATTGGATGGATATTTATTTTGTTAGGAGGATTAAAAAAAAGTCCCACACTAAAAAAATAGACGTGGGACCTTAATTAATTTTTCTAAAGAAATTATTTTACTACTAACTTTTTGGTTTGTTTTTGACTACCCGAAATAACAGTAACAAAATAAAAACCAGAATTTAATTTTTCATTAAACCTTACTGTTGAATAATAATCATCTGCTTGTAAATTTTGTTGATGCACCACTTTTCCTGTTATATCTGTAACTATTAATTCTGAAATATCTTCTGAACTTTTAAGTTCCATATAAACAAACTCTCCTTGACTTGGATTAGGGTAAATAGTTAAGTGGATATTATTTATTATTTCATCACTATAAATAACAACTTCTTCATTTTCAACAACTCCATACCTAGCTGAAGGAGGTGTTGTTATTTGACAAATTGTTCCGTACTGAGTAAATACACCATTAACCTTAGCTCTAACCCTTACGTCATATGTTGTACTTAATTGAATACCTGGGACATTATTAACATAAACAAACCTATAGTTTGGATTTGTTCTTAAATAAGTTTGAGTATAACTGAGTCCTGTATTAACAAATTCATATTCATACTCTGTTGCATTAGAAATATAATCACAAGTAATATAATTTGAATAACTGGACATTATTATCCCGCAATCACTAGATCTAAGTTGAGTAGTTATTGGGGTTGATGGAGTTGTTATCTGACAAACATTTCCATATGGTGTATATACACCATTAATTTTTGCTCTAACCCTTACATCATAAGTAGTATTTAATTGAATACCTGGGACATTATTAACATAAACAAACCTATAGTTTGGATTTGTTCTTAAATAAGTTTGAGTATAACTGAGTCCTGTATTAACAAATTCATATTCGTACTCTGTTGCCGAAGACACATATTCACAGGTAATATAATTACCATAATTAGACATGTTAATTCCACAATCATTTTGTGATAAATGAGTTGTTACTGAAGAAACAGGTGTAGTTAATTGACAAACTGTGCCGTACGAAGAATAAAGACCTCCTACTTTAGCTCTAACTCTAATATTGTATGTTGTGTTATTTTGAATTCCAGGTATTTCATGTAAATAAATAAATCTCCACTTATAATTTCTTATAATGGTTTGATTATAACTTAACCCTACGTTTGATATCTCATATTGATATTCAGTAGCTCCAGCAACATAATCACAAGTAACATAATCTAAGTAAGTTGTCATAGTTTTTCCACAATCAGAATTTATTAGCCTTGTCACACCACAAGTATTAACTGTAATGTAACCCACTTTGGTTTCTACATCATTTCCAAATGCATTAGTGGCTGTTAATTGCACCTGATAAGTTCCTGCTGTATTATAAGTTATTGTTGGATTTTGTGCTGTGGAACTTGATGGTGTCCCTCCTGCAAATGTCCAACTCCATGAGGTAGGCGTATTGGTGCTTAAATCAGTGAAGCTTACTGTATTGCCTTCGCATAAGGTGGTTGGGCTTCCGCTAAAATCTGCTACGGGTGCTGAACCACATGGTGCTATCGTTACACTTGTGCTACTTAAACCTCCATTACCACAACTATTGCTTGGCGTTACTGTTACATTACCGCTATTAGTTCCATAGTTTACTGTGATAGCTGTCGTTCCTTGTCCACTTGCTATTGTTGCTCCTGTTGGTACTGTCCATGTATAATTGGTTGCTCCATTTACTGCTGCTATGGAATAACTTACTCCTGTTGCATTATTACATTCTGAAACAGATCCTGTTATGGCTCCTGCATTGGACGGTACTCCATTTACTGTTATATAACCCACTTTGGTTTCTACATCATTTCCAAATGCATTAGTAGCTGTTAATTGCACCTGATAAGTTCCTGCTGTATTATACGTAATAGTTGGGTTTTGTGCTGTGGAACTTGATGGTGTCCCTCCTGCAAATGTCCAACTCCATGAAGTAGGCGTATTGGTGCTTAAATCAGTGAAGCTTACTGTATTGCCTTCGCATAAGGTGGTTGGGCTTCCGCTAAAATCTGCTACGGGTGCTGAACCACATGGTGCTATCGTTACACTTGTGCTACTTAAACCTCCATTACCACAACTATTGCTTGGCGTTACTGTTACATTACCGCTATTAGTTCCATAGTTTACTGTGATAGCTGTCGTTCCTTGTCCACTTGCTATTGTTGCTCCTGTTGGTACTGTCCATGTATAATTGGTTGCTCCATTTACTGCTGCTATGGAATAACTTACTCCTGTTGCATTATTACATTCTGAAACAGATCCTGTTATGGCTCCTGCATTGGACGGTACTCCATTTACTGTTATATAACCCACTTTGGTTTCTACATCATTTCCAAATGCATTAGTAGCTGTTAATTGCACCTGATAAGTTCCTGCTGTATTATACGTAATAGTTGGGTTTTGTGCTGTGGAACTTGATGGTGTCCCTCCTGCAAATGTCCAACTCCATGAAGTAGGCGTATTGGTGCTTAAATCGGTAAAGCTTACTGTATTGCCTTCGCATAAAGTAGTTGGGGTTCCACTAAACTCTGCTACCGGTGGAACACCTGATGGATTTATATAAACACCATAATCTTCTACATCACCAACTAATAAAGGTGATTCACAACCACTTGCTAATGTACCTCCATCCGAAATGGCTCTCAAACGTAATAACTGACCTGTTGTTGATGTTAATGGAATATTCACCGAAGTAGTAAATGTTTGAGATGTATTATCTGTAATAGAATTACTTAATACTAACTCACCTGCTGTGTAAGCTCCATCATCGTTATAATCAATATATACTCTAAACTGTAATCCTAAACCACTATTTCCTGCATTTACAGTAACTTCCAAATTATAATTTTGACCTTGTGTAACTTGAGTGTTTTTAGAGCAAGTTAAATCTTGCCAACCTCCATTTGTTCCTGAGGATGATGTAGCACTCATTGTATTAAAAACAACTTTTGATATGGCATAACCAAAATTTCCAGTATTACTAGAAGTATTTTGACAAGTTGAAGATTGAACTCCATTTGCAACGGAAACAAAGCCAGGTTTGGTTAAACTAGTTGTTCCACTACCATTAGTAATTTGAAGTGTTACATCATAAGATCCTGCTTGTGCAAAATTAATAGTTGGGTTTTGATCTGTTGAAGTAATTGGAGTGTTTACCCCATCATCAAAAGTCCATAAAAAACTAATATTTGGCCAGCCTCCATTTTGATAGGTATTAGGAATACATGTTGATTCATCATAAAAAGTTACCGGACTCCCTAAACAAACAACACTACTGCTAACACTAAAATCTACTCCAGCAGTAGATGGCGGAACTAAACTCATATTACCATTAGCAGCCAAGTAAGATGCTCTTGTTACTGAAATAGCTGCGTTTGCTCTTGTTTTTTGGTTAGCTGTAAACTCACTCTGACAAGCATCAGAAGAATAATCCATATAATTATGAATAAACAATTCTTTTGAACTACCTCCGTCACAAGAGTTTGTACCAGTTACACAATTACTAGCACTTCTTATGTGAGGTGGAGTATCACAACATCTATCTCCTTGAGAAGAGCAGCTAGTATTAGAAGGACAAGAGTTTCCATTATTATCTCCCTCAAAAGTATGGTACAAATTCATTGCATGACCTAACTCATGGGTTAATGTTGTGTTTCCTGATTGTGCAAATTTACACCCTAACTGAACCATTCCGTCATAAGATTGGCCATGAGCTGATGCAAAATAAGCATATCCTTGAATCCCAAAACCACATTCATTATCGTCAATTTCTGAAACTAAATAAATGTTATAATATTCAAGTGTATTCCATCTACTAGTAGCCTTTAAAGCAGCATCTGTAATTCCATTGGATGTTTGAGCTCTTACTCCAAAATTCATGTAAGTTGAATTTCCCGTCATATCCACTCTAACTATCCCATTAGTGCAATTTCCATTAGGATCTCTAACGGCTAAAGCGAACTCTATGTCAACATCAACACCATTTCCATCTCCTAAACTGCCTGGTATTTTTCTAAATCTTTCATTTAATTGTAAAATTCCTTGATTAATATCTACCTCACTTATATTACTTCCTGTTCCTACTGCTTCTCCTTTATGCATTACATGAACAACTACCGGAACAACATAAGTTGCCCCACTTTTTGGAGCATTGTAAGATTTCATAAAATTGTTAAAATCTTCCGTCCTCTGACGATAATCAGCATTAGAATTTAATAACACATTATGCATATGGTCAAAACCACATGATTCAGCTACAGCGTTATTATTAAGCTGATTAGAATTATTGTTTTTTAAAGGTGTTAATTGGGAGAATACTGTTGATACAATAATCATCAACAAGAATAAAATGTTAGTTTTTTTCATAGTAGTTAGTTTTGTAATGCATAAAGATACCAAACAAAGACGAACTAAACCTCTAAAAGGTTGATTAAAAATTAACAATTCTTTAGGCTTATGTTGGAATTCTAAAAATTATACTTTTGAATACTATGATTATTAAGGCACAAAAAAAAAGTCCTTCGAGAGAAGGACTTTTTTCATTTTTAAAATCAAAACCAATTATTTATCTAAATCATTAGTCTCTTCTTTTTTATCAAGTATAATTTTTTCTTTAACTGCTGTTTCAGACTGTTCTTTCGTAGCTCCATATAATTCAGGGTGAATATAAGTTCCTTTCAACTCTTTTTCAACCTCATCCTCTACTCTATTTGCATTAGCATATTTATCAGCACGAATTCCTGTTACAGACCAGCTAACCTCTGTATTAGGCTGGTTGGTTTGAATTATGAATTTATTATTGCTAATTTTTTCTTTAATAATTGCTTGTGCGAATGTTCCAATTACAGTTAACTGATATCTGAAATCTTTATTTGCTGCTTCAAAATAAGATGGTAATTCAACTGTAGCATATCCGTTTGCATCTGTAACAATATTACCACTATAGATATTCATCATTTCTGGCGATTCAACAAAACTATGAACTAAATATTTATTTGCCGGATCAAGTGGGTGATCAATTTTAAAAGTTCCACCACCTTTAGCAATATTACCGGTAACATTTAAATTACCAGTAATAGTCATATCTCCAGTAAAATCAGAATTACCATTAACTGATAAAGGGTTCGTAGCATTTGTTAAGATATTATTACCAAGACGTAATCTTTTAATGTTTGAAAAACCACTTCTATTAAAACGAGCTATTGTATCTCCAAAAGTAGTACAACCTCCCATTAAATGTAGATTGTTTGTAGAACCATTATGTTGAAACATTAAACCACAATCTCCATTAAATGATAAATCTTCTGAAAAAACAAGTTTTCCAGAATATGCATTATTAAAAGATCCAACAAAACCAACTGCTAAAGCAGTAGTAGTATCTGTTTTACCAACAGCTAAAGTATGCATTGGGTTAGTAAACCCTACACCAACCAATCCAGCATTTGAATTGTAGATATTGTTTCCACTAACTGTCCAATTTGAAGATCCTCCAGATAAACTTGATAAATCAGCTTTAATTGTTCCTCCTAAATCAGTTATCTCCAAGCTATCTCCGTTTAATACTACCGATGTGTTATATTCATTTGTTGGGTCTGCATCCGCATCATTTACTGAATCATTTACTGCACTTCCTGCCATTTTAGAATACAATGCATAAGGTACACTCACTAATTGAGAAGCTCCCATAACAACATAACTTGTTCCTCCTGTTGCATCCATAGCTGTTTCAATAAAATATGGACCGTTTGCCCAATCAATTGATGCAAATGTTCCAGAAACTACTGTTCCTGTTCCAATTTCTAAATTTACTAAACCATATGAATTACTTGTAGGCGCAAATGTTTCCTGATAAACCACTGTTCCTGAAGTACTTCCTTGCATTATTGTTAATCTCATCCCTACTGCTTGATTAGGTATTATATTTTGAGAAGCATCTCTTACAACCGCTTGGTATTTAAATGCTTCCGGACTTTGAGCCCACACGCTAAATGATAAGGCTGCTATTGCTAATACTGATAGTATAATTTTTTTCATTTTGTTTTTTGTTTTAGGTTAATTATATTTTTAATTTTTTACGATTTTATACGTTTTAATTTTTTTCTTGTCAGATTGTGTTAAGGTTAACATATATGTTCCTTTAGAGTAATCAGATACATTAAAATTTGTTGTTGAAGATGTTAGAGTAATTTCTTCAACTAACTTCCCTCCAATATCATAAATTTGAATAATAACCTCTTCATATTCATCAATAGTTAAATTGATTACATCTGAAGTAGGGTTCGGATAAATATTAACCGAAAAATTAACATCTAAATCTTCAATATTGGTAATGGTTAAATTAGTCTGATGAAATCCTTGCGTGACATCATTAGATCCATCAGAGACAGTTTCAATAACAGGCTCACCAATAGTAAAATCTATGGTGTTTGTCCCATTATCATAACTATCTCCTTGGGTGGATATAACTTCTTGTGCACTTAAGCTTATAGAAGAAACAAACAACCCAACTAGTAGCGTTTTCTTTTTCATGTATTTATAGTTTTTAATTAACAATACAATTATAATCAATAATTAAGATATTAACTAAAAAAGAAAATAATTTATATTCAAACTAAATAAGAATTATAACTTGTGAATTTTGAGCACATTTTTATGGCGTTTAGTCATTATTTAATAGAAAAATTTGTATTATTAATTAGCTGGTATGATCTAGCACTATCAACCACTTCCCATCAATTTTTTTCCAATAGAGGGTAAAATACCCACCAATATTCCCACTATCTCGAGTAATATTCCACTTCCCTAGCATAAAAGCTGCCTGATTTTCCACTTCCAACTTTTCTATTGTGAAAGAAAGTTTGCCCATAGTAGATTTATCGGGGTATGATTTTTTGTAGTTCTCTAAAGTAGTTTGCCAACCGTATTTGATACCATTTTTTCCGACAAACATTAGCGAATCCGACTGCCAATAGCCTTGCATAAAAGCGTCAACATCTCCATTGTTCCAATCTTGCTCTTGTTGGCTCATCACATCTAAAATAGCTTCTTTCTCTTGCGATTGTTGTGTACACGCCATAGTCAAAATTATTACTGTTATAAAAAGTGTATTTTTCATATATTTAGTATCTGTCTTTAAAGTCCGAGTTTAGCTCAGAATGTTCGAGTTCGAGGTTTTAAAGTTTTTTAAATTCGGGAGTTTACTTATGTAAATAACTGATTTAAAAAACGAAAATAACGAAGAAATCGGGCATTATGGACAAACTATATTTATAAAAAATCGGTTAATGCTGTTTGCTGTACTTTATTTTTAACAAAAGCTATACTTTTTTGGATAACAGGCTGCATCTCTATGTCTTGCTCAACAAATGGAACTTCTTTTCTGTATACTGCTATTAAATTTTCTATGTAATCAGATGATTTCAACGGTTTTCTAAACGCCAATGCTTGTGATGCATTTAGCAATTCTATTCCTACAATCTTTTCTAAATTATCCATCATTCGGGCAACTTTTGTAGCTGCATTAGCTCCCATACTTACATGGTCTTCTTGTCCGTTGGAAGAATCTATCGTATCTACAGAGCAAGGCGTAGCCAATTGTTTATTTTGACTTACCACAGAAGCTGCTGCATATTGAGGAATCATAAAACCACTGTTTAACCCCGGGTTGGCTACTAAAAATGGAGGTAAATTTCTTGTTCCGCCAATGAGTTTGTAAATTCTTCTTTCAGAAACACTTCCTAGTTCTGCTATGGCAATTCCTAAATAATCTAACGCCATTGCCAAAGGTTGTCCATGAAAATTTCCTGCTGAAATTACCTCATCAGCCTCAGGAAAAATAGTTGGATTATCAGTAACCGAATTAATTTCTGTTTCAAATACTTTTTGCACATGCGCAATTACATCCTTTGAAGCTCCGTGAACTTGCGGAATGCATCTAAAAGAATAAGGGTCTTGAACATGTTTTTTATCTTGAGCAGCAATTTCACTTCCCTCTATAACTTTTAATATGTTTCTTGAAGTAATAAATTGTCCGTTATGTGGCCTTACCTTATGAATTAACTCATTAAAAGGTTCAATTCTGCCATCATACGCTTCTAAAGAAATAGCTGCCACTACATCCATAAAAGTGGACATTTTTTTAGCTTTCATCAAGGAATAAATGCCATAAGCACTCATAAACTGTGTCCCGTTAAGCAATGCCAATCCTTCTTTAGATTTCAATTGAATTGGTTCCCAATTAAATTTTTTGTTAATTTCAGCAGCTGAATATTTTTTACCTTCAACAACTACTTCGCCTAAGCCTAATAAGGGTAATGATAAATGAGCCAAGGGAGCTAAATCGCCCGAAGCTCCTAAAGAACCTTGCTGGTAAACCACCGGATAAACTCCATTATTATAAAAATCTATTAATCGCTGAACGGTTACTAACTGAACACCTGAATTGCCATAGCTTAATCCCTGAATTTTGAGCAACAGCATCAACTGAACAACTTCTTGAGGGACTTCTTCTCCCAATCCGCAAGCGTGCGACATTACTAAGTTTCGTTGCAATTGCTCTAGTTGGTCATTGGAAATTTGGGTATCGCATAAGGAACCAAAACCTGTATTGATACCATAAATTGGTTTATCGTGTCTGCTTAGTTTTTCATCTAAATACGTTCTGCATTGTTCTATAGCCGTTGTAGCATCTTCAGAAAGTTGTAATTTTTTCTGTTGATTAATGATTTCATTAACTACTGTTAAATCTATCCAGTTTTTATTTACTTGATGTACTCCCATTATTTAACATTTTGTGCATTGTAGGAACGAATCAATTTATCAGTTGCGGTTAAGAAATTCCCACAACCAATTCACAATGGCAGTTATTTTTGAATTAAATTTATTAAATCTTCTATTGTATTAAAAAGTTGTTTTTCAGCTTCATTTACATTTTTCACAAACAGGTCTCCATCTTGGTTAGAAGAAACAAAAAATGGAATGTTCTTCCTATCCACAAAAGTCATTTGTTTTTGCCATTTGGTAGGCTCAGGATAAATTTCTGAATTAATGCCAATTTCCCTTAATTTGAACAACATAGGTAAAAAACGATCTTCATCATCAGTACCTTGGTTGGTAAATAACACTTGCGTAGAATCCCCTTCAAATTTGGGATACAAGTTATTATCTAACAACACATCATAAATTCTATCTGCTCCAAAAGAAATGCCCACTCCTGACACATCTTTTAATCCAAATTTTCCAGTTAAATCATCGTATCTTCCACCACCACAAATACTCGGAAAGTTATCTACTTTTACTTCTATAATGGTGCCTGTGTAATAGCCTAAACCACGAGCTAAAGTGGGATCGAATTTAACATTCGCTGTTTTTAAGCTTAATTTTTCTAATTTCTCTAGTACTTCAAGTAATTCATTGGCACCTTCTTTTGTTTCTTCAATATGATTTTTTAACCATTTAAGCATTTTTATACTTTGAACTAATTGATTGTTAGGGTTTACGCTTTCTTCAGTTTCAAGAAATTCTTTAGAATAAATTAATGATATAATTTTAGGAGCTAAATCCTGAAGACCTATGGCTTCAAGTTCGTTTATCACGCCTTGTTGACCAATTTTATCTAGTTTATCTATAGCAACCACAATGCTTTCAAATTTATCTTCAGCATTAAAATGTTTTACTATCCCCTGCAAAATCTTCCTATTATTTACCGAAACCGTATAGTTTAGTTTACCTTGAAACAATTCGGTAAACACATCATCAATAATTTTGATTAAATCTACTTCATTCAATAAGGAATCTGAACCAATAATATCAGCATCACACTGATAAAATTCTCTGTAACGTCCTTTTTGTGGTCGGTCGGCACGCCAAACAGGTTGTATCTGAAACCTCCTAAATGGAAAGGTAATCTCATTTTGATTTTGTACTACATAACGAGCAAACGGAACGGTTAAATCATAATGAAGGGCTTTTTCGGCAATTTCGGTGATATGCTTTTGAGTATCCAAAATACCTTTAGCAGGAAGCCATTTGTTAACATTACTTCTGTATGTAGGACTATCAATTTTAGACATTTCTTCTTCAGAAAAAATAAATTTACTAAAATAATCTCCACTGTTCAAAATCTTAAAAATCAACTTATCGCTTTCATCACCACCGGTACCTACCAATGTACTTAGGTTTTCCATAGCAGGCGTTTCTATTTGTTGGAAACCATATTTTTTATACACTTTTTTAATGGTATCGAAAATATAATTTCTGCGAGCCATTTCTATTGGCGAAAAATCTCTTGTTCCTTTTGGTAAGCTTGGTCTATTACTACTCATAATGCTTTTAAAATATTAAAGGTACAAATTTAGAATAATAATGGTTTAACCCGAAATTAGTACCAACAAAAAAGCCCAAAAGCGACATTCACTTTTGGGCATTATTATTTAAACACGTTATTGTTTAGTGATGTGCTTCTTCTGATGAATTATTTACCATAATGATTCCTACAACTACACCTATAATCAGTACTGCCATGGACAAAGCTTGACCAATACCTCCATATCCTTCTATATCAATATAAGTATAATGAAATGGAAGTGTAAACATAAGTGCAATTAGTATAAATCCTATTAATCTATTTTTTTTCATTTGTATATTTATTTATTGTTTTTTAATTCGTCAAATGTAACTCGCCAAACATAATTACTTCTGTGTAATTAAATTTGTAGCTCGTTTCATGTCGTTTTATTTTTTAGTTGATGCTAAAGTACACTTTTTTATAATTATTCAAAAAAAGATTTTATTTTTTTAAAGTGTTCCTCTTTTTTCTTGCTCTCTTTCTATAGATTCAAATAGGGCCTTAAAGTTTCCTGCTCCAAAACCTCTTGCTCCCATTCGCTGTATGATTTCAAAAAACAAAGTAGGTCTGTCTTCAACAGGTTTAGTGAAAATCTGTAACAAATAACCTTCTTCATCAGCATCAATCATTATTCCTAAACTTTTTAGGGTTTCAATGTCCTCTCTTAATTCATGACTATGCTCTTCCAATCTTCCCGGAACAGCCCTATAATATTCCTCCGGTGGAGTGGATAAAAATTCTACTCCTCTAGCCCTAAGTTTAGCTACTGTTGTAATAATATCGTCTGTAGCTACAGCAATATGTTGTGCTCCTGGGCCTTCATAAAAATCTAAATATTCTTCAATTTGAGATTTTTTCTTTCCTTCAGCGGGCTCATTAATCGGGAATTTAATTCTACCATTACCATTACTCATTACTTTACTCATTAAAGCCGAATATTCGGTATGAATTTGTTTATCATCAAAAGATAGGAAATTAACAAAGCCCATTACATCTTCATAAAACTTTACCCATTGGTTCATCTCATTCCAACCAACATTACCTACCATGTGGTCAATAAATTTCAAGCCTGTTGGTTCAGGATTGTAATCTGATTCCCATTTTTTATATCCCGGTAAAAATACTCCATTGTAATTCTTTCTTTCTACAAAAATGTGAACGGTTTCTCCATAAGTGTAAATTCCTGAACGTACCACTTCTCCATGCTCATCTTTTTCTACTGTCGGTTCCATAAAAGATTTTGCCCCTCTTTTAGTGGTTTCTTCCCACGATTTAGTAGCATCTTCTACCCAAAGTGCAATTACTTTAACACCATCTCCATGTTTAACAATATGCTCATTTATGGGCGATTTTGAATTTAACGGAGTAGTTAATACCAGTCTGATTTTATCTTGTTTTAATACATAAGAAGCATATTCTTTACAGCCTGTTTCTAAGCCTTTATAAGCATACGACTGAAACCCAAATGCTGTTTTATAGAAATGTGCAGCTTGTTTGGCATTACCTACATAAAACTCTACATAGTCAGTTCCTAAAAGTGGTAAAAAATCTTGTGCTCCTTCAAATATTTTTTCTAATCCGTATTCTACGTTTTTTATATCTTTCATTTTAGTTAGTTTTTTTAAGAAACAAGAATAGAGAAAAAGAGAAAAGAGAAACTATGACAATCCATTTTGGAAACCCATGGTCATTTTCTGAAATTCTTCTATTTTGTTTTCAAGTTGTTGTAATTTATTTTTATCTATATAATTTCTATGCAATGCAATAATTAACTGTGTCCCTAATTCAAACGAAGACCCAAAGCAATATCTAAAAAATGAGAGAAAGACTTTTCTGTTCTTGATGAACCCTCTGCTACATTACTAGGAATAGAAATTGAACATCTATTAAGTTGTGAACTTAAATCATATTTCTCATTTTCAGGAAAAGTTTTTACAACATCAAATATATCATTCGCAATTTCAATACCTAATTGCCAAATTTTTAAATTCTTATAATTATGTCGTTTTCTCTCTCCCATTAAAATTCCTATTTTTCTCTCTTTTCTCTTTATTCTCTTTATTCTCTTCTCTCTATTCACATTATCTAACTCTCCAACCACGATTGGAAATAATCTCCATCTTTAATTTTCATGGCTTCTTCGGTTACCATTAGTGGCTTAAACGTATCTACCATTACGGCTAATTCTTCTGTTTCTTTTTGTCCGATGCTTCTTTCCATAGCTCCCGGATGTGGTCCGTGAGGAATACCTGCCGGATGTAAAGTAATTTGTCCTCTTTCTATGTTATTTCTGCTCATAAAATCGCCATCCACATAATACAACACTTCATCAGAATCGATATTACTGTGATTATAAGGAGCTGGAATTGCCTTAGGATGATAATCGTACAAACGAGGTACAAACGAACACATTACAAAACCTGCCGTTTCAAAAGTTTGGTGAATTGGTGGTGGTAGATGTACTCTACCGGTAATTGGTTCAAAATCATGAATAGAAAATTTATACGGAAAATTATATCCATCCCAACCCACCACACTAAATGGATGAGCTGCATAGATATATTCATGAATCATATCTTGTTTTTTCACCTTCACCAAAAACTCTCCTTTATCGGAGTAAGTTTCTAATTCTGTTGGCGGATGAATATCCCTTTCGCAAAATGGCGAATGTTCTAAGTGCTGTCCGAACCAATTTCTGTATTGTTTTGGTGTATAAACCGGACTTTTAGATTCTACAATGAATAATCGATTATTGGCTGTTTCAAAATTAATTTGATAAATCATTCCTCTAGGAATAACTAAGTAGTCACCATATTCAAAGTCAATATTTCCTAAATGAGTTCTTAATTTTCCTTTACCTTCATGCACAAAAATCACTTCATCAGAATCTGTATTTTTATAAAAATAAGCTGTAAGTGATTCCGTTGGACTAGCCAATACGATGTGGCAATCTGAATTGAACAATACTGTTTTTCTACTTTTTAGAAAATCACTTTCTGATGGAACAGAAAACCCTTTTAAGGCAAGGGATTCCATATTTTTTTCTACCGCAACTTTTGGAACAACACTATAGGACTTTAAAATCTCTTTTACCTGTGTTGGTCGATGTGTGTGATAAAGTAATGATGACATTCCATCAAAGCCTACCGTACCAAAAAGTTCTTCATAATAAAAATTTCCTTCCGGACTTTTAAAAACGGTATGTCTCTTTTTGGGAATATTTCCTAATTGATGATATCTAGGCATAATACGTAATTAAATCAATAATTTGTGTTTTCTACGAAACAAAGATACAAATTTAAGAAGGAAAATTCCTGACAAAAGTCAAGTTTTGAAATAAAAAAAAGCAGGTTTCTCAACCTGCCTAAACCCGCATTACACATTAGAAAATCTATTACGGCTTGAAATTTCTTCAAAATAAGACGTTTCACTTGTATTTTCAATTTTACCATAGCGATGCTATGCCAAAATCTCCAAACACACTTATTTTATTGTACTTTCAATCCTCAATACAAAATTCTAATGCATAATGCGGGTTAACAAAGATTTGCACTGTTTAATCTAATCTTTAAACTAATTAATATTAACTCTTCTCTTCGTTTTTTCGTTTATTTTCTACCATTTTATTAGCAATAAACAACCCTAATCCTCCAAATAAAAACACCATGGAGAAATAACATACTTCATCTTTTAGTGGTGTATAAACATCTAACACATTTCCCGCTAATAAGCCAATACCAACACCTACTGCTATTAAAGCAAATTTTAAAGCTGTTCCTGTATTATTATTTTCTTTTTTAGGCAAGTTTAAATCCATGCCTTTTTCTATCATTTTTAATTTTTCCTGATTTTCCATTCTTCTAAGCAATACAATCATTGCAAACACTCCTAATGAGATAATAATGGGAATCGATACACCTATAATTTCTGTCATAATTTTAAATTTAATTGGTTTGTACATGCTTTGACAACAGCTAATGAAAAAATGTTACAACTAATGCGATAATTTATAAAAAATAATATAATTCAAGGTTCTCCAATAATAAGATATTTCAACATCCTTTTTCTATTCCGATAAAATCGGAATAGAAAAAATTTGCTCAATATGACAAGCCAAAAAACAACTTGAAATCAACACACTACTAGACAACAAATCTAAACTTGTAACATTTTATTTCGTTTATGTGTCTTATCTTTATACACTAAAGAAACTATTTGTATTAGTTGGAAGAAACAGACCTCATAAAAGGATTACAAAATAAAAGTCATTCGGCTATTAACTATTTTGTACAGTTGCACCAGCAATTTGTATTTGTGTTGTGTGTAAAAATGATTCATCAGCGAGAGGTTGCTGAAGAAATTACCCAAGATGTGTTGATTAAATGTATTAAAAACATCAACTCTTTTGAGGGAAAATCTAAACTTAAAACTTGGGTGTATAGTATTGCTCACCATGAAGTATTGAATTATTTAAGGAAAAATAAAATTCCTACTACTGAACTTATGGAAAGTATTCCGATAGTTGATAACGAAAAAAACATACTCGACACATTTGCTGATAAGGATATGAAGTTAATGATTGAACATTTTTTTAACCAGCTACCTGCCGACCAAAAAGAACTGTTGATTTTATTTTACCTCAATGAATTATCGTTGAAAGAAATTGAAGCGGTTACAGCACTTTCTGCAGCTAATATTAGAGTAAAATTATTTAGAGCCAGAGAAAATTTTAAATCCCTATTGTCTGAAAAAGACATAACTTTACTAAATCAAATTAGATATGAATAAACATTTAAACGATATAGAAATTTTTAAAATTAGCAACCAATTACTGGATGATGCAACTCAACTTGTTGTTTTTAACCAACACCTAGCCACTTGCGAAACTTGTCAGCTAAAAGTGAATGAAGAAAAGTCATTTAGCAAAGCTATTCAAAGCAACTTAGCAGTAAACGATAAAATTGATGTTAGTGAGAAGGTCTTAAGCCATTTTCAAACAGAGATAAAGCCTGTTTTTATTGATCTAAAATGGACCATTTATACCTCCATTATTGTGGCCGTAATTTATATGTTAAGCACCATTCCGAATTTTATTGATGTTGCTTTTCCAAAAATTGAAAACTTAAACATCTTTATTTCTGCCGTGTTTCTAATTTTGATGGTGGATGTGGTTGTTAAATACATTAGGTTTAAAAAAATGGTTCACTAACACACAAAAACCAACTGTTTAGTTATCTGCTGCAAACCACTCTGCGTAAGAGGTAGGTGTTTCTCTTAAAAATAAACTGTGTAAGGTAATATTAGAAGGAAGTTGCGCTTTAATTAACTCCGCATAATGTATTAACAGGTTTTCGCAAGTTGGCTGAAAAGGTACAATGATTAGCTTGGGCATAAAATCAAACTGCGTAAAATCAATATCCATCTTTTCATTTAAAACCAAGGCATGATCGTATTTATGAACAATTAAATCATTTACAATTTTTTTAATGATACCGAAATCTACTACCATTCCTTCATCAGAATCTGAAGTGCCATTTTTTATTTTTCCTTTAACGGTAACATTTAATTTGTATGAATGACCGTGAATATTTTTACATGGTCCATCATAACCAAGCAAGGCATGAGCCATTTCAAATTTAAATTCTTTTGTAATTCTAATTACTGACATAATACAATAAGGTAATTTTCTGCAAAACTATCATTAATCCACGAATTGAAACCATTAAAGGTTAACTATTCCAAGTTTAATAATTCGTTTTGTAATTTTTTGGTCAACGATTTTACGATAAGTGCATAAGAATCATCAATTAGTTGATACAACATTTTATCACTAACATCAGCATCTATTAAAACCGTATTCCAATGTTGTTTGTTCATGTGGTAGCCGGGTAAAACGCCCATGTATTGTTCTCTTAATTCAACTGCTCTTTCAGGATCGCACTTTAAATTAATCGATTCAAAATTATCTACATCTGCTAAAGCAAACATTTTTCCCATTACTTTAAAGACCAATGTTTTTTGGTCGAAAGGGAAACTTTCTGTCACTCCTTTCTTTTTTATGCAATATGCTCTATATTCTTCTATATTCAAGGTTAAAAAAGTTATTAATTACTTAAATTTATTGACTATATATTTTTTCAAGCTATCCGCCAAATAAGGACTTTTCATCGCTTTTGCTAATTTATGTTCGCTTGGTTTTTTACTGTAAATTAATCGATAAACCTCTAAAACACTTAGTTCATTTTCCGGATTATCAATTAATGTAAGCACATCTCCTTTTTTTACTTTTCCTTCTTTTAAAACACGAACATAAATTCCCGGAAATGCTGCCAATCGAAATTGCTTTACTACTTTCTGATTGTTAAACCTCACCCCCATTTTATAACAGGGTTGACGAGGTTGTGTTATCTGTATTTCAGCTTCACCTATTTGGAAAACTGCTCCAATTTTCAATGTTGCTTCATCTAAAAATTCAAGGGTGATGTTTTCTCCAAACAACCCAACAGCTATGTCTAACTTAGGATATTGTTCTGCCCAAAAAGCATAGTGATTGTATCCGTACAAATAACAAGCTTTGTCTTCTCCTCCATGATGTATTCTATCTATAACACAATCATTTTCTACATCGGTTTTTCCTAAATAAATGGGCTTGTTTACTGCTTTTTTAAAGTAACCTGTTTGTTCTTCTTTTCCGTTAACAACAATGGTTTTAGGTTGACTGATATTTACAGAAAGTACTTGCATTACCACATTACTTAATAGGACTATTAGGCTCTTGAGCCATTTTATTATATACCAATTTACTAATTAATTTTGGAAAGAATTTACTTAAAAATACCGCCATTTTTCCTTCAAAAGTTAAAATTAAACGTTGTTTGTTCTTGGCTACTGCTTTGTAAATTTCTTCAGCTACCTCTTCAGAGGTCATCATTTTAGATTCATCTCTAGGCGATTCTTTTTGGGCATTTCCATCAGCAGATAAAGCTGTATTTCTAATATTAGAAGAAGTAAATCCGGGACAAGCAATAAGCACATTTAAGCCTGTTTTTAAATTTTCTGTACGCAAGGCTTCTAAAAATCCTTGCATAGCAAATTTTGATGCTGAATAACCTGTTCTGGCAGGTAAGCCTACAAAACCGGCAATGGAAGAAACACCAACAACTGTTCCTTTAGATTGTAATAAGTGTGGTAAAGCATATTTAGTACAGTAAACTGTTCCATAAAAATTAATATTCATTACTTTTTCAAGTACTTCTACATCCATTTCATTAAACAACGCACGCATAGAGATGCCTGCATTATTAATCAATACATCTATTCTTCCATATACATTAATGGTTTCCTCAATTAATCTTTCGCAATCTTCTTTTTTAGCTACATCACAAGCTACCTGCAAAACATAGGGAGTATATGGCTTTAGTTCTTCAGCAGTAACACGCAAATTTTCTGTGTTTCGGGCAGCAATTACAATGGCAACATTTTCCTTTGCAAAACGAATGGCACAAGCTTTTCCTATTCCGGATGATGCTCCTGTAATAATAACTACTTTCTCTACCATAATCTGTTTGTTTTTATATCGGCTAATTTATTACTTATAAAATTATTGGCAAAACAATTTAAAGATAGTTGATAACATTAGTTTAAAAAATCTTATTTATATTAAGTATTTTTGAGGCTGTTAATTAATAGAAAACGTGAAGCATGATAATAAAAGAAGTTACGACCAATAAATTAATTCAACAATTCCACCAACTTCCTTTCTCTATATATAAAAATGATAACAACTGGATTCCTCACATCAAACAAGATGTTGAAAAAGTTTTTGACCCCACCAAAAATAAAGCGCATGCTAATGGAAAAATAACACGTTGGCTACTATTTAATAACACTAATAAAGCCATTGGCAGAATTGCCGCTTTTGTAAATTTTGAAACTACAGAGAGTAACGAACAACCCACAGGTGGTGTTGGCTTTTTTGAGTGTATTAATGATAATGAAGCTGCCGCAACCTTATTTAACACTGCTAAAGATTGGCTAACACAACACGGTATGGAGGCAATGGATGGACCCATTAATTTTGGTGAGAAAAACATGTTTTGGGGCTTGTTGGTTGAAAACTTCACCGCCCCTAATAGTTATGGAATGAATTACAATCCTCCTTACTATCAACAATTGTTTGAGGAATATGGTTTTAAAACCTACTACCAACAATTTATGTTTAAGCGTTCTATTGGAGTGCCTACCCAACAAGTTTTTGAAGATAAAAGTGAACGTATTTTAGCTGACGGGAATTACAGCATTGCTAATGTGAAAAACCTCAGCTTAAATGAAATTGCCGATAACTTTAAAACGGTTTACAACAGTGCTTGGGCAAATCATGATAATTTTAAGGAAATGACCACGGCTACTTCCCGAAAAATTATGCAGAACCTAAAACCCATTTATGATCCTTCCATCATGATTTTTGTTTACTATAAAAACAAGCCTATTGCTTTCTACATTAATATCCCTGAATTAAACGAACTGTTTAAATATGTAAACGGTAACTTAAACTGGTGGGGAAAACTTCAATTTCTTTACCATAAAATGGTACACCCTCCGGAAACAATGGTGGGCATTGTTTTTGGTATTGCCAAACGTTTTCAGGGAAAAGGTGTTGATGGTGCTATGATTAAATGGACACATGAAAGTTTATTGAAAGAAAAGCGATATAAACAAACGGTTTTGACATGGATAGGCGATTTTAATCCAAAAATGTTACGAATTGCCAAAGATTTAGATGCAGAAGTGTATAGAACCTACCATACCTATCGGTATTTATTTGATAGAAATAAACCTTTTGAACGCTGTCCTATCATAGAATAAAACTGTTAATCAACCCTTTGAAAAAAAAGGTTAAAAAAAACTAGGATATTCTTTTTTTATAAAAAATACACTGCTATATTTGCACTCCTTTTTTAGGACGACTTGGTAGCTCAGCTGGTAGAGCATTTCACTTTTAATGAAGGGGTCCTGGGTTCGAATCCCAGCCAGGTCACAGAAAAACAAAAAAGCCCTGAAGTTTAAACTTCAGGGCTTTTTTTATCTATTGATTTTTAAAGTCTCTTTATCATTAAAAACAAAGTCATTAAAACTCACATCCCCCTAAAACAACCTCTTATTACTTTCCATCATAGGAATGTACATGATAATCATCATAACACATCTAAAAGTTACTCCTATAATTTAATTTTATAAACTAACCTATTGAATAACAAATAGTTTTTTTATATATTTGATACTTATTATTTTTAAATTAAACATAAATATCAAATGAAAAAACATATTGTATTTCTATTACATGGCGTTGGAAAACATACTGAAGGTTGGGCAAAAGATCCTATTATAAAAATAAAGGAAAAAATTGATACTATCTTAACTGAAACAAATAAACAACCTCGATTTGAACTTGAGTTTAAAGAACTAACCTACGGTGATATTATTGATACTAATATGGCAACGATGATAGAGGGTGCAGCAGAATGGGAACCACTTCACAATTTCTTAAGTACCGGATTAGCAGAAAGAAACAATACTAACCACGAACCAGATAATAATAAAGAAAAGATTGTAAGCGGCTTAAGAGATTATGCATTAGATGTACCTACTTATATTTTAAATCCAGAGATTACTGATCTTGTTTTAATTCCACTAGTAAATAATGTAGTTGACACCATTAAAGAAAACCCCGGGGCTAAATTCTCATTTATCTGTCATAGTTTAGGAACTAAAGTAGGGTTCGATCTGATTCATCGTTTATATTCAGGTGGGAGTGATTTTAATGTACTGCCGTCAGGATTGCCCGAAGATGGGTCTCCTGAAATTCGATCATTCTATCAATTAGCAAGTATTCCTGAAGTGATGAATAAATTTGATGCACATGACCGTAACCCAAGCAACACATTTATTAAGGTGTGTAAAATGTCAGATATGGGAGAACAATTTGGAGTGATAACACATAGTTACCGTATCTTTGGTAATAAATTCGATCCTATAGTATGGATTGGATTATCTAAAAATATCTCGCCAACAGTATATACCTCTAAAATTCAATTAGACTATATTGATAGAGCTTGGATGCACGATTTTGACCTTTATTTGGACCATCCTAAAGTGTATTTACCATTGGTAGAAGACCTTTGTAATGTTGTACTTGATTCTAATTTTAAACAAGAAAAAATAACAGCATATGATAATAGTGATAATAACTTAAACGATGAATATAATGATATATATAGTGAGTTGAAGGACATTGTAAATGAAAATTCAAATGGAATCAATCTTTATAAAATGATTAACGATATTAAAACTATTATTGAAAAATTAAAATTATTAGACTTATGAGAAAATATATTTTAACTTTTATTCTATGCTTAATTGTAACACTTGGACTCCAAGCCCAAGGAGGTAATCAGGTTTTCCTGAAATCGCTACACGATGACATCATTAATAATCTAAAAAAACAAAAAACAAAGGCAGATTCACTCGATTTTATATGGTATGCACAATTAATAAAACCTTTTACCTATGAGAACGAATTACCAGTTTTTTATTTTAGCTATGATTCCTTAATGTTAAATAAGACAAATGATGTTTTAATTAAGGAATGGATAGCGTATAACAGAAGTAAAATTGCCATGTTAATTGACAATGATTCAGTAATCATTAGAACTGAAGTAAAATCAGAAATAAACTTACTTAATCATACCATGTTCAGTTCAACTGTTGGTAAAATGAGAACCTTAAAATGGCATAAAGAATTTGCAGTTTCGGCAAATACTATTGACAGTTTAATAAATACTAAAGTTAAAGCAAATGCAGTTGCATATTCAAAGTTTTTAGATGAGCTATATGAAAAATATGAGAATAAGTATTCGAATGGTTATCGACAAAGAAATCTGTATTCTTTTCTTGCCGATGGTTATATTTATAGAAGAAGAACCCATAGAATGAATAAGCGATATAGCATTGAAAATGATAAATTTCACGATCCATCACGATTTGCTATAACTTTAATATCACCCCCAATACTAATGATGAGTACTAATTCATTTAAAGGCTCATATGAAAAAGGAAATGTACTTGGAGCTGTACAATTAATTGGAGCTGACTATTATGTAGATAAGAAATTTAAACATTATATAGGTTTCTCCTTTTTTCATGCTTCTCCAATCGATTCTGAATATGGTTTATGGGATGGCTCTTACGCTGGAATTGAATTACACTGGAACAACAAGATCAATATTGGAATAGGTAGAAGTTATAAAAAGATTGAATATGGTGGAGGTGAAAAAATTTGGAGTACTAAATTATTTTTCTCTTACGCTTTGTTTGACAGACTATTTAAGAAATAATTATTCTTCAAGAAATAAAGCCATAATGTACACCGCACTATTTATTATGTTTATGCTTGTAGCTACACATTTCATCTTTACCAAATCCAACTTTACTACGCACTTTTTTTATTTTTTTATTCTGCCAGACTCTAATAATAACAATATTTTCAAAAAATTTTACCAGATAAAAAGTAATACTTAAACAGTATATATGGATTTAGAAGCGATTTAAAGCTTCTTTTTTGCATCAAACTTACTTTTATACCCTTGTATTTTTATTTTTTATCTTGATTTTTATTTGATTATCAATTGTTTACGTCTTTGAAATTAAAAAACAGATAAATAGTAACACTACCCAAATTAATAATAATTCCCATCCTTATCTATCCGTTTACTTATTTCAAAATAATAAACCCCTTCATTTCGATAAATTAACACAGAATCCGTTCCTGACGCTTTATATATTGAATCCCCTATTTGAAGAAATTCTGATATTTTACTTGGAACGTACATCTCATTGTCTGCCCAACCTAAACTATAGCCTTTTTGATTATCTAAACTAAATGTTATACCTTCTCCTATTCTTTGTCTTAAGGTTTCTATATATAAAACTTTTCCTGAAATTAAACTGGAAGTCTTATAATAAGGATATTTCTTAGCATATTCTTCCTCTTTTTTATCAGAATAATATACATTAATTAAAAACATTATAAAAAAAATGAATATTACTAATAAATTATATTTCCAATATTTCTTGAAAAATCGTAAAGACCATTCTTGATACTTTTTATACCATTTTAATTGCTTCATTATTTATCTTTTTATTTGTTTAATAACACAGTTCCTCCGTAATTCCATCCTCCACTTAACGAATATGGTATGGCTCCCACACCCACTCCTCCCGAAACTCCTATTACTCTTCCGCCATTATCATCAATTTCAGATCTAAAATATGACCCTGAAAAATCTATTCCATTAATAGTTACACCTGCGCTAAATTCATGTCTCGTTCCACTAAGAGAGTTTAATCTAAAATTTTTAATATCTCCCGTATAAAATATATTAGTCTCTTTTAAATTAATAGATATATCAGCCCCTCCTCCTACACCAAAATCTCCAAAACTTTGTAATTTCCCCGCATCTACTCCTTGTAAAATAACAAAATACCCTGCAGCGACATTAACCCCACCACCGACACTTATATCACCATCAATAGAAAATGCTTTTGCAACAGGTGTGCACCGCACTGTTATGCTTTAGCTTGCAGCTAAGCATTTAATCTTTACCACCTACCAACTCCAATTTACCATTTTTAAGAGAACGTGTTGTAAAAAAATCATTTACTTTTTAACGGTGTTCAAGCTACAAGCTCTCACTAACAGTGCCGAGCACACTTATATTCCACTAAGTCGTTTTTCCAATTCGTCAGAAAATTCTAATTTAGAATAATCACTTAATTCTATAGAATTAAGAATGTGTTTAATATCCATATGTGCTTCTGATATAAAATAATTTTCATCAATCTTCTTAAAACCATGTTTCACAGCATCACAATAAAAATCAAGAAGATTATACAACAACAATAGATTTCCTTTTTTAAAATCTTTATTATACTTTTTAGAAAGCGTGTACAATTCATCATCAATATCAAAATCATAGTCTCGGTCTCCTTTCTTAAAGTTTTCAGACCATATTAATACTTTTTCAAGTATCTCTTTTAACTCTACAAAAAAATTATCCATTTTAATCATATTTCATATTTAAAATCTTTTCCAAAAATTTCCTTCATCTCCCGGTTTTACTTGCCATGGTCTATGACGTCCAATTCCGCCAGGACCTCTCCTATGATAATGAAGACCATTCTTAAAATCTAAATCTATTCTAAAATTTTTACCTGTTTTAAAGAGTGTAGTACCTCTCAAGGTAGTATTAGATAAAACACGAAGACCTCCCATACCAAATCCTACACCTGTAGATACATTTCTTGTTAGTCCAAACTCAAGAACCTTTTCAACACCAAAACCAGCATCATACCCCATCTCATACCAAGACATATTGGGTATGTTATCTACATAGTTGATTATCGCATTTTCTAAATCTAATCGTAAAGGTATTCCTTGAGGGCATGCCTGACAAGATATCATTGCTGTATTATAAATACCCATTCCTACATCTTTCCACCCTTGCTCTGTACGTAAACTTAAAAAGAAATTACCTGTACTTTTTATTCCTCCTAAAAATCCCGCATCAAAACCTCTCTGAAATTGCCTATAATTAGTATTAAATGATTTCCATCCTCCACCATCTCCACCAACTTGTGCAAAAAGTTCAGAACCACCACGCCTTCCACGAGCACGGAGACTATAATCAAAATCATCGGCACTGGTACCTCCAAAAGTAGGTTTACGGAATTTAAGATGATACCTAGTACTGTAATTAACCTGCAACTCTTTAACTCCTCCATATAGCCATTTAGTATTAGGATCTACTATCCAAACTTCTTTTTCATCTCTAAAAACTCTTCTTCTTATTTCAGTGTGCACCGCACCGTTATGCTTTAGCTTGCAGCTAAGCATTTAATCTCTACCACCTACCAACTCCAAGTTACCATTTTTAAAAGAACGTATTGTTAAAAAAATCTTTCATTTACCAAATTGGCTTTATTTTTTTGAAACCTGTTCCATCTAAATTTATAGAACTTAGCTTCAACTCACCATCTATAACAAACAACACACTTGGTTTTAAATTATATAAAGTAATAAATTTTATATGATGACCTTCTGAATAAAATAAAGATTTAGCTATTTTACTTTCCATATCCATTGTATATAATTCATAAGGTGCCTCAAAAACCATTAAATTATATTTTTCAGAATAAACTGAAGTATAATATAAACTAGCATTTTTTCTAGGGTTGTTCTTAGGAACAATTCTATTATATTTAGTTGGTTCTTCTTTATCAATAAGACACATTCCTCCCTCTGGTCCTGCCATATGAGTCAACAAAGTAAGACTATCCATCTCAAATAAATGCCAGATTCCGTAAGCATTTAAATCTGTTATTTTTTTTACTTCTTTGGTTAAAATATTTACTGTATAAATATCCATTCCTTTAGCTTGTTCTTTAGCTATAGGAGAAGACTTTCCATATTCATTGGCTTTGACATATATAATTTCATCAGAATATTCTGAAAATATAGCCGTTATAATACTTTCACTACCCTCTGTCAATCTTTGCATATTAGAACCATCAACATCAGCCAAACAAATAATTACATTCTCTAAATTAATTTTATCATACTCTAAAAAAAGTATCTTTTCTCCATCTAGGGAATAAACTGGTCTAAAATAATTTTTTGTATCCGAAGTAGAAATTATTTCTTTTACTTCTGTTCCATCAATATTCATTTCATATATTGACGAACCAACTCCTCTTTTTAAATATGAAAATACAACTTTATTATCATTTTTTGATATATCAAAAAAACCAAAAGAATCTTTTAATTCATCTGTATTATTATTACAACTAAATAAAATAAATGCTAATGTTAACGTAATAATATATTTAAACATAATATTAAAATTTTAATGAGAATTATATAGCTTCATTATTGAAATAGGTCTAAAAGCGTAATACACTCCCCAAGCATTTTCATAAGTTTGAAATGATATATGCCTCCCTGTTATGGGATCCATTTCATTTTTCCAATATCCTTCTATTATATTCCATGAATCATTTGCTAATTCTAAATCTGCAAATACAGTTTTTTTATTAAATAATGCTCCTGAAATCCCATCTGCACCTAGTTTAAAATAAGCATAATCATGCCTTTGTGCTGCCTCATCTAACAAATCTACTGGTCTTAAAAATTCCTTTTCTGCACTACTAAGATTGATAATTTTATAAGGGTCTACACTTTTTGGTCCCGGACCAATAAAATTACTGCGAAATAAAGCTTGTTTTTCATATAAAGCAACAGTCATAGAACTTTTGGCAAATGTTTTTACTTCTGGCTTTCCAAAACTCAAAGCATCTTCTTTTACTTTACCTCCTCTTGATTGATGCAATTTTCTATAAATTCCTTCTTTTTCGTTGGTGTGCACCGCACCGTTATGTGTATGCTTGTAGCTACACATTTCATCTTTACCAAATCCAACATTACCATTTACCATTTTTAAAAGAACGTATTGTTTAAAAAAACTTTCATTTACCTCTTGACTTTGTCCTAAAAATCAACTACCTTCGCTTTTTTTCAGCGGTGTTCAAGCTACAAGCTCTCACTAACAGTGCCGAGCACACCAAAGCACACAACACTTACTTATATACTTTTTTCAACTTGGAAGTAAAAGTTTCATTACTGATTTCATCAATGTTATTTTCTTCAATTTGTTTAATAATGAAGTTTAAATCTTTTATTGCTTCTCCATATGTGTAATGATCAGAAATAGTCTCAAAACTATGTTCTTTGGCATCAATTACCACATCTAAATAACTATACAAATTTCCATAAGGCTCTGGGAAAAAGTCTACCTTTCCAAACAAGCGAAAAAAGACATTATCTAAATCATCATAACAAGTAATTTCATTTTCTTGTAAAAAACCTCTTACCTTTTTTAAAAAATCAATTAGTAATTTTGTATCTACTAAACTCATAAATATTAATATTAATTAAAATGTATCCCAAAAATTTCTATCATGTATTGAGGTATCCCATGGACGGTGTCTTCCTATTCCTTGTCCCGGTGTGCACCGCACTGTTATGCCTTAGCTTGCAGCTAAGCATTCTATCCAATCCTTTCTTCCAATTTACAATTTCCACTTTTAAAAGAACGTATTGTTAAAAAACCTTTCATTTACCTCTTGACTTTGTCCTAAAAATCAACTACTTTCGCTTTTTTACAGCGGTGTTCAAGCTACAAGCTCTCACGAACAGTGCCGAGCACATCACGAACAGTGCCGAGCACATCACGAACAGTGCCGAGCACATCAATCTGGATTAAACCACTTTCCTTTTTCTGCAACTTTGGCCAAATGAGCTATAGTTAAATCTTTCTTTTTTATTTTATCAGGACTAAATACTCGATAGTAAAAGTCTCTAAACATATACAAAGGATGTACTTGTTCCATAAAATAATCATAATAATTATACCCTTCTCCATCAATATTAAATTCTTTAGAATATTTTTCAAAAAAATCATCTATTTCTTCCGAAACCATACTTAAAGATTGTAATGTTGTTTCTGGAGTTAATGTAGATTTAATTCTATATCCAGAAAGTAATTTTATTATTTTATTTTCATATGAATTCATAATCTTTTATTTCTGTTGTAAATACTGACCAAAACCAAATCCAGTTGCATATCCACTTGGCGTTAATATATTTCTACTTAATCCAATTCCAAAATCATGTGTAGATATTCCCATCCCATTGATTGGTGTATAAATTTTAAAAGAAGTTTGCCCTAATTGTCCTTTCAAAGATAATGAAAATCTATTAGTATACCTACTTGCTTTACCAAAACCATTTCGAAGTCCTAAACTTACTTTAGAAACAGGGAAAGCATTCCTTGTTAACCAAAACTCTATTCCTTTTTCAACACCAAAACCAGCATCATACCCCATCTCATACCAAGACATATTGGGTATGTTATCTACATAGTTGATTATCGCATTTTCTAAACTTAATCGTAAAGGTATTCCCTGAGGGCATGCCTGACAAGATATCATTGCTGTATTATAAATACCCATTCCTACATCTTTCCACCCTTGCTCTGTACGTAAACTTAAAAAGAAATTACCTGTACTTTTTATTCCTCCTAAAAATCCCGCATCAAAACCTCTCTGAAATTGCCTATAATTAGTATTAAATGATTTCCATCCTCCACCATCTCCACCAACTTGTGCAAAAAGTTCAGAACCACCACGCCTTCCACGAGTGTGCACCGCACTGTTATGCTTTAGCTTGCAGCTAAGCATTTAATCTTTACCACCTACCAACTCCAATTTACCATTTTTAAAAGAACGCATTGTTAAAAAAACTTTCATTTACCTCTTGACTTTGTCCTAAAAATCAACTACCTTCGCTTTTTTTCAGCGGTGTTCAAAATACAAGCTCTCACTAACAGTGCCGAGCATACACATCAAATATTCAACTTAAAATCATTTAATTTTTCTTTAATTTTTTCTGGTTCTGAAGAAATGGCATTTTTTCTTAATTCTATTAAAGCTTTATACTTTTCATCTATTGATAAATCAGCATCAGATATTAATAATTTAGATATTTGAAGACATCTATATTCGTCTTCTGATTTAAAACGATCAATAGGGTTACCAAACAAGGAACTTGGGAAATGCTCAACTGCACTCTCAATATCTTCAAATACTGCCTCATAAAAAGGAATCCCTTCAGTTTCTTCTGGCCAACCTTTATTTAACTCATCTAATTCTAAGTTACCGTTAATTGCTTTTTCAATAAACACTAAAATCTTCTCCATAATTATTTATTATTTACACCTCTTTTCCAATTATCATACTGCTTCCAAGGGAAATGTTTGTAATTTTTTCCATTAATTTTAATATCAAAATGTGGAAGTATATATTTTTTTCCTGTTTTTCTGCCACCAAGTGTTATCTGATGTATATCAAACCTAAAATTCTTTCCACCAAAACCAAAACCAGTTCCATAAGTTTTGAAACTACCAACAAATCTCCTCGTCAATCCAAACTCAAGAACCTTTTCAACACCAAAACCGGCATCATAGCCCATCTCATACCAAGACATATTGGGTATGTTATCTACATAGTTGATTATCGCATTTTCTAAATCTAATCGTAAAGGTATTCCCTGAGGGCATGCCTGACAAGATATCATTGCTGTATTATAAATACCCATTCCTACATCTTTCCACCCTTGCTCTGTACGTAAACTTAAAAAGAAATTACCTGTACTTTTTATTCCTCCTAAAAATCCCGCATCAAAACCTCTCTGAAATTGCCTATAATTAGTATTAAATGATTTCCATCCTCCACCATCTCCACCAACTTGTGCAAAAAGTTCAGAACCACCACGCCTTCCACGAG